>Ga0164241_10000096_pt1 | contig 217639 bp, 178 predicted proteins | sample OricomyardsoilBY_FD_108780 | JGI IMG/M metagenome (GOLD analysis project Ga0164241, IMG submission 108780) | Backyard soil microbial communities from Emeryville, California, USA - Original compost - Back yard soil (BY) | ecosystem: Environmental > Terrestrial > Soil > Unclassified | place... | reverse complement strand
GTCGTTATTGTTTCTTATTTTCAACCGGTGGGACTACTCGCCCCGGGTCTTTGCGATGATCTCCTCGGCAACATTGCGAGGAACCTCGGCGTAGCTGTCGAACTGCATCGAGTACACCGCACGACCCTGCGTCTTCGAACGCAGGTCGCCGACGTAGCCGAACATCTCGGACAACGGCACCAAAGAATCGATAACCTTCACGCCGGCAGCGTCCGTCATTGAACGGATCTGGCCACGGCGTGAGTTGAGGTCGCCGATGACGTCACCCATGTACTCCTCAGGAGTACGGACCTCAACGGCCATGATGGGCTCGAGCAGCGCAGGGTTGGCCTTGCGCGCGGCCTCCTTGAAGGCCATCGAACCAGCAATCTTGAACGCCATTTCGGACGAGTCAACCTCGTGGTACGCACCGTCGAGCAGGCTCGCCTTGATGCCCACCATGGGGTAGCCAGCAAGGATGCCGATCTGCATGGCGTCCTGCATGCCAGCGTCGACAGACGGGATGTACTCACGCGGTACGCGACCACCGGTGACGGCGTTCACGAACTCGTACTGAACCTCAGCGTCGGCCGCAAGCGGCTCAAGGCGGATCTGCACCTTCGCGAACTGACCTGAACCACCGGTCTGCTTCTTGTGCGTGTAGTCGTGCTTCTCGACGGTGCCGCGGATGGTCTCGCGGTACGCAACCTGCGGCTTGCCGACGTTGGCGTCAACCTTGAATTCACGCTTCATGCGGTCGACGATGATGTCGAGGTGCAGCTCTCCCATACCGGAGATGACGGTCTGGCCAGAGTCCTCGTCGAGGCGCACGCGGAACGTGGGGTCCTCTTCAGCAAGCTTCTGAATGGCCGTGGACATCTTCTCTTGGTCGCCCTTGGTCTTGGGCTCAACGGCGACGTGGATGACAGGCTCGGGGAACGTCATGGACTCGAGGACCACGGGCGACGAAGAGTCGCACAGCGTGTCACCAGTGGTGGTGTCCTTGAGACCAATAACCGCGTAGATGTGACCAGCGGTCACGCCGTCAACGGGGTTCTCCTTGTTGGCGTGCATCTGGAAGATCTTTCCGATGCGCTCCTTCTTGTCCTTGGTCGCGTTGAGCACCTGCGCGCCGGATTCAATCTGACCGGAGTACACGCGGATGTAGGTGAGGCGACCGAAGAAGGGGTGCGTCATGATCTTGAACGCGAGCGCGGAGAAGGGCTCCTTTGCGTCTGCGTGACGCTCAATGACCTTCTCTTCGTCACGAATGTCGTGGCCCTCGATTGCAGGCATGTCGATGGGCGACGGGAGGTAGTCAACGACGGCGTCGAGCATGGGCTGAACGCCCCGGTTCTTGAACGCGGAGCCACACAGCACGGGGTAGAGCTCGGAGCGGAGGACCATCGAGCGGATGCCCGTCTTGATCTCAGCAACCGTGAGCTCTTCGCCACCGAGGAACTTCTCGAGCAGCTCGTCGCTTGACTCAGCAACGGCCTCAACGAGCTCGGCACGGTACTCGTCAGCCTTGTCCTTGAGGTCCGCGGGGATCTCCTGGATCTCGTACTTGGCGCCCATGGTCACGTCACCCTTGGAGTCACCAGGCCACACGAGGGCACGCATCTCGACGAGGTCAACCACGCCGATGAAGTCGCCCTCAGCGCCAATGGGGAGTTGGATGACGAGCGGACGCGCACCGAGGCGCGACTTGATGGTGTCGACAGTGAAGTAGAAGTCCGCGCCGATCTTGTCCATCTTGTTGACGAAGCAGATGCGGGGAACGTCGTACTTGTCGGCCTGACGCCACACGGTCTCGGACTGGGGCTCAACGCCCTCCTTGCCGTCGAACACGGCAACGGCGCCGTCGAGGACGCGGAGGTTGCGTTCCACCTCGACGGTGAAGTCAACGTGACCGGGGGTGTCGATGATGTTCAGCTGAGTGTTGTCCCAGAAGCACGTCGTCGCAGCAGACGTGATGGTGATGCCGCGCTCCTGCTCCTGCGCCATCCAGTCCATCGTCGCCGCACCATCGTGGACTTCACCGATCTTGTAGGTGATACCCGTGTAGAACAGGATGCGTTCGGTGGTGGTGGTCTTTCCAGCATCGATGTGAGCCATGATGCCGAAGTTGCGGACCTTCGTGAGGTCCGTCAGCACGTCCTGTGCCACTAGGGGTTCTCCTAAAAGTTGTTCGGTAAGTCGAACGAGGCAGCGACTACCAGCGGTAGTGCGCGAACGCCTTGTTCGACTCGGCCATCTTGTGCATGTCCTCGCGACGCTTCACAGCGGCACCAAGGCCGTTGGATGCGTCGAGGATCTCGTTCATGAGGCGCTCGGTCATGGTCTTCTCGCGACGCTTGCGAGAGAAGTCGACGAGCCAGCGCAGGCCGAGGGTCGTGGCGCGGACCGGACGAACGTCCACCGGCACCTGGTAGGTCGCGCCACCAACACGGCGGCTGCGGACCTCAAGGGCGGGGCGGATGTTGTCGAGAGCGCGCTTGAGCACGACGACGGGGTCCTGACCGGACTTCTCGCGAACACCTTCAAGGGCGCCGTACACGATGGCCTCGGCCACGGAGCGCTTGCCATCGAGCAGCACCTTGTTGATGAGCTGGGTTACGACGGGTGCGCCGTAGACCGGGTCGTTGATGATCGGACGCCGTGGCGCCGGTCCCTTGCGAGGCATTACTTCTTCTCCCTCTTCGCGCCGTAACGGCTGCGAGCCTGCTTGCGGTTCTTGACACCCTGCGTGTCGAGCGAGCCGCGCACGATCTTGTAACGCACACCAGGCAGGTCCTTCACACGACCGCCGCGCACGAGCACGATCGAGTGCTCCTGCAGGTTGTGGCCCTCACCGGGGATGTAGGCGGTGACCTCAACGCCGTGCGACAGGCGCACACGCGCCACCTTGCGAAGCGCCGAGTTGGGCTTCTTCGGCGTGGTCGTGTACACACGCGTGCACACGCCACGGCGCTGCGGGCTGCCCTGAAGGGCCGGGGTCTTGGTCTTGGACGCCTTGGGGTGGCGACCCTTCCTGACCAGCTGCTGAATCGTAGGCACTACATCTCCGTGTTCGTGAGTGTTCTCAAAACTGTTGGTTGGTCCGACCCCCGCGCCCGGGCGTGTCGTACCTTGGTGGTGGCGCACCAACTGGGGCGCGCGCAAGAGCCCGACGGCGCGGGCACAAGTATCTACGATACCCGCGTCGCGCCTGAACGTCAAAGCCAAGTCAGCGTGCTAGCACGCCCAGTCGAGCCAACCGTGCTCGGAACCTTTGCCCCCCTATAGTAACCCCGTGTTCGCGTACGCACCCCTGACCGGAAGCTCACCTGGGTTCGCCGTGGCTGGAACGGGCTGGGCGGGACTCGTTGCCGCGACTGACGGCACCGCACTTGCCGAGCGGCTCCGCGCTGTCACGGAGAGGCAAACCGCCACCGTCGCAGATCTGCTTGACGTCATCGCCATGGAAGCCGATGCGGTCTCCTTTGCCACCGTTGAGATTCTGGATGAGGCCGGCGAGGTTGCGCGTATCACCGTCGCGGGAGATGTTCAGGTGGACCTGGGCGGGTCAACGACTACCCGGTTCAGCTGGCCAACAACGGGGCGCTGGGTCACGGGCGAAGCGGTGGGGCTAGAGAGCGTTCGCATCTCCCTTCCCCCTCGCGCGCATGAACCCGAGAGCTTGCCGCTCGCGAACGGCGCAGAACCGGCCGCGCACGTCACCGTTGACCTTGGCGCGCGCCACGTCACCCTCTCCGAGCCCATCGCACCGTCAACGACGCAGGCCGAGCCGGAGGCGGACCCGGAGTCCGAGCCGGTAGCCCCGGCGCAGGAATCGCGCCGCGGGGTTGACCGGCGCCCGCAGCCGCTCGACCTCACACAGGTGCTCGGCACGCCCGCGTGGACGCTAGTGCTTCCTGACGGAAACGAGGTCGAGGCGACATCGCGCATCGTCGTTGGCCGCAGGCCCTGGCGCACCGATCCAGAGGCGACGTCGACGTACTACGTACTTGCCCCCTCGCCACGCCGCGAGATCTCCGGTAAGCACGTCGAGTTCTCCGTGGTTGGTGACGAACTCCACGCGACTGACCTCGACTCGACGAACGGGACGCTCGTGCTCTCAGGCGACGCTCCCCCGCGCCTACTTCATCACAGCAGTATTGTGTCGCTCCACCAAGGCGATACCCTCGACCTCGGCGAGGGCTTCCGCATCGTGGTAGGCGAGCGGAACAACACTCGGGGGCAGGCTGGACGAACCCAGCATCAGACCCCCATGACCTGATGAGGGCAGGTTCGACAGATGGCGCGACGCACGGCAGGACAACCGCCTGTGCTCCCTGGCTACACATTTGTGCGGCCACTAGGCGCCGGAGGCTTCGCCGACGTCTTCCTCTATGAACAGGACATGCCCCGCCGCGTAGTAGCGGTCAAGGTGCTCATCGACGACGCAATCAACCCCGACGTGCTGCATGGCTTCAATACTGAGGCCGATATCCTCGCCCGCCTCAGCACTCACCCTTCCATCGTCACGATCTACCACGCGAGCATCTCCGCGGACGGGCGTCCGTACTTCGTGATGGAGTACTGCCCCGACAATATGGGCGCCAAGTACAAGCGGGGTCCCCTGAGCGTTGCCGAAACCCTCGACGCCGGCGTGCGTATCGCGGGCGCTCTCGAGACCGCGCACCGTAGCGGCGTCATGCACCGCGACATCAAGCCAGCCAACATCCTCATCACCACGCTGGGCTCGCCTGCACTCGCCGACTTCGGAATCGCTGCCGCGAGTTCGGAACTCGAGCAGACCGACGTCCTAGCGCGGTCCGTGCCATGGAGCGCACCGGAGGTCTTGCAGGGCGCTGACGCCGGCTCCGTCGCCACAGAGGTGTACGCCCTTGGTGCCACCCTGTACACCTTGCTGGCGGGCCGCGCCCCATATCAACTACCGTCCGGCGAGGCGATCCCCAGCAAGCAGCTGGAGGAACGCACCATCAAGTCCAAGTACGTGCCCACGGGCCGGTCCGACCTCCCCAAGCGGCTTGCCGAGACCCTGGAAAGGGCTCTCGATAAGCATCCCCAGCGTCGATTCGCCTCCGTCTTCGAATTCGCCGAGGAGTTGCGCTGGGCCCAGTTCGAACTGGGCGTGCCTCCCACCTCACTGGATGTTGTTGATCCCTCGTGGGCCTCGGCCGCGGCGGCATTGCCGCCCGAGGCCACCGCCGCTCGCGGCCCGGTCATCTCTACCGTCCGTGAGGACTCGCGGCGCGCACAGCGCGCACAGACACTCGCGTCGAGCCAGCGTCAGGCGAAGCTCGCCGAGGACCAGCCGACCGCTACCTCGTCCCGCAAGGGAATGCTCATCGGTGCAGGAATCGGCGCCGCGGTCGTCGCCATCCTCGCCATCGCCTACCTGGCCTTCGCGGGATAACCATGGCCACCACCAAGACGCCCGCGGGCCCACGGCGCCGCGCAGTCATCCCCATCGTGGCTATCGCCGTTGTGCTCGGCGTTGTCGCCGGCGCCGTGATCGTTGACGGCTACGACTCTCGTGACATCCCACCGGTATCCACCGCCGTGTGGGTCACCCGCGCCGACAATCAGTACGCGCGCGTCAACACCGACCTCGGTGAGCTCGACACGATTCGCTCGGTCGAGAACCCCGTGGACATCGTCCAGTCCGGCTCACAAAGCATGGTCTTCAGCCAGGGGTACTCGCAGGCATGGCCCATCGATCCGGCCTACCCGCGCGATTTCGACGCCGACGCGACGACGGGTAGCTCGGCCTCGGCAGCGCCGACTACGGCACCCGCAGGCACCACCCACGTCACCGCATCGCGCGATTACGTCGCGTACCTCACTGGCCTCGGCGACGTGTACCTCAGCGCCTACCCAGAGCCCGGAGCCGCCCGGACCGGCGCATGGATCCTGGAACCTTTCGCGGACGCAGAGACGGCACAGGGCGAAGACCCGCCCCACTACGCGGCCGCAGCCATCGCCGTAGACGATGACGGCACGGTGGCGATGTACTCGGCAGCGGAAGGCGCGGTGCGCATCTACGACGCCAACAGCGCGAAATTCGTTACCGAGCCCGAGCCCGTTGCCTCCGCTCCCGAGGCCGAGGGACTCGCAATGACCCTCGCGGACGGCCGGTGGGTGTTGTACTCCGCCGCCGACGGCCGCCTGTGGGCGAAGGGTCTTTCCGCTCCCCTGGCCACAGGCCTGGGCGACGGCGCTGCATTGCAAGCAACGGCGTCGGGCAGGCCAGAGGTCTACCTCGCAGATGCCCGTTCGCTTGTGCGCATTTCTCTTGACGACTCAGCGGTGACTACGGTCACCAAGGCCTCAGGAACGCCCGCGCAACCCGTCAACGTCGCGGGCGTCGCGTACGCCGCGTGGATCAAGTCGGGCCTCGTCACTGTGTGGTCGAGCGAAGCCGAGGCACGCAACCTCGAGCTACCCCCAGACGCGCTGGGCGATGACCAACAGTCCGTCCAGCCCGTGTTCCGCTCTAACGGCGACCGCGTGGTGCTCACCGAGGCCACAACCGGGCTGGTGTGGACTCTGCCCGACGGCGCTCTCATCCCCCTTGAGGACTGGGCTCCGCTCGACGATGACGACAAGACCGAGGGAACGGTGACCGTCGACGACGTTGTGGAGCAGGAACCACCCGTCGCGATCGCGGATGACTTTGGAGTTCGCCGCGGCGCCACTGCCCGGCTCCCACTCCTCTACAACGACTCGGACCCAAATAAGAAGGACGGGCTCTCAATCAGCCCCGAGTCGCTAAGCCCTCTGGATGACGACGCCTTCGGCACCGTGGGGCTCGTCGACAACAACCAGACCGCGGTGGTGCGGGTCGCGGCGGAATCCGGCGAGACGAGCTTCACGTACGCGGCGTCGGACGGCTCGAGTCTGTCCTCCCCGGCCGCGGTCACGCTACACGTGGTGCCGGAGGAGCAGCAGACAGCTCCCGAGTGGTGCGGCGTCGAATCCTGCCAGCAGGAGTGGCCCGCCCCGCAGGTGGTCCCCGGCGGCTTCGTCGAGGTGCCCGTCATCACCGGCTGGGTAGACCCTGAAGGCGACCCTGTCGCTCTCATTGATGCGGTAGTCCAAGACCCGAACGCGCCTGTGACCGTGGTGCCAACCGCCGACGGCACCGTCGCGATTCGCCACCAAGACCCCAATGCCGGCAGCGGGACCATACAGATCGACGTCACCGTTTCCGACTCGCTCGGCGCAACCACCACAAAGACGCTCGAGTTGCGCGTAACCTCGGCGCCGCCGCTGAGTGCCAAGCCGATCGTCGTCGCCGCAGGCGTGAGCGACCCTCGCCAGGTTGACATCACCGAATACGTCGAGGGGGGCTCTGGGTCATATCAACTTGTCGACGCCACGGCATCTCAGGGTGGCGCCGACTTCGCGGTCAGCCCGATCCCCGCGAGCAACACAGTCGAGGTAAGTGCTGCGGCACCGGGTGACTACGTGGCCACGTATACGGTCGAGGACACCCAGACCCTCGCGCAGCAGACTGCGGTGCTGCGTATGACCATCGCAGATGTCTCCAGCGCGCTCAGCCTGCCGCCTCTCACGGCATTCGTGCGCCCACTCGAAGACTCCACTCTCGATATCCTCGCGAGCGCCCAGAACACCACGGGCAGGGTGCTCATGATCACTGCGGCCACGGCCGCCGAGGCCAATCTGGGCGTGAGCGTCGTTGGCAGTTCCTACTTGCGACTCAGCGGCACCACCGCGGATGGCATGCCGGGCCGGGTGGGCGTGGTGGACGTCACGATCGGTGACGGCGCGGGATCCACGGCATCGACGCAGGTGACGGTGTTCCTGCTCGCTGCCAGCCACAGTTCCAAACCCATTGCAGTGCCCGACGCTGTGACAGTTCGCGCGGGAACGCAGGTTGACCTTCCCGTGCTTGCCAACGACATCAGTCCGCGCGGCGAGCGAGTGGTGCTGCACCCCGACATCGAGGGCAGCGGCACCGACGGAGAGCTTGCCTTCGCCTCCGGGGACTCGTTGCGCTACCTCGCGCCCACGGAACCCGGCGTTTACACGTTGCGCTACACGACGTACCTCGAAAACAGCCCCAGCCGCTATGACGCCGCGCCGGTCACCGTGACGGTGCTTCCCGCTGGCTCAAACCGCGCGCCCGAGCCGCCAACGCTCGTCGGCAGGGTTCTCGCGGGCCAATCCGTGACCATCCCGTTCGACGCGGTGGGCGTGGACCCCGACGGCGACGCAGTCACTCTGGTTGACGCATCGCAGCCAAAGCCGGGCAGCGGAGTCGCATCAGTGGCGTCCACCGGCGCTGCGCTCGTCTACCGCGCCCCTGCCGGGGGCGTCGACGGCGGGCAGGTGGAGTTCACGTACACCGTGCGCGACGAAAACGGCGCAACCGGTGACGCGACGGTGCGCGTGGGCGTGCTTCCCGCCGACGCCGCCGACGTCGCTCCCGTCACCTACAGCGACCACCTGAACGCCCAGTTGGGCTCCGGCGCGCCGCTCACGGTCACGCCGCTCACCAACGACGTCGACCCCATGAACGGCACTCTCAAGCTCATCAGTGTGCGGCCGAACGCCACGCCAGGCACGCAGGAGTTCACCCGCCTCGAAGCGCTGCTCGACGACGCGGCGATCTCCGAGGGCCGCCTTATCCTCAAGGCCGGCGACATTGAGGGAAGCCACTCCTACGTGTACATGGTGGAATCAAGCACAACGCTCTCGACCGCGGAGGGCCTCATCGTCGTGAACGTGGCTACCGAGGCGAGCCCCAGCCAACTCACGGTGACGGACACCTCCCTGACTGCAAGCACGCGGCACGATCTCGCGGACGGCATCGACGTGGTTACCGGCAAGGTCACCTGGCAGACGGGCGATCCGTCGCAACTCGAGCTGACGTTGTGGGGCGACGCGAGCGCGGGCTTCAGCGTCAATGACTGGGAAATCTCTGGTGACCTTCCCGCCACGCGCACTGTCATTCCGTTCTCCCTCAGTGGCACGGACTACAGCGGCAACGAGGTCCAAACCTTTGGGTTCTTGCGCATCCCATCGTTCGACGACATGCGCCTGCAGGTCAAGGGCAACGAGACCCCCACAGAGGTTGGCGAAGACGAATCCGTGGAGCTCGACATCCTGTCGGCGCTAGACATTGGCGCCGACGACGTGGTGGAAGTGAGCGACGCCGCTTCGTTTGCGGTGCAACGTGCCAATGCGCAGTGCACCCGCACCAGTGGCGACTCGGCCACCTACGCTGCCGGGCGCGAGGCCCCGTGGGTCGACACGTGCTCGGTGTCGGTGCGCCTCGCCGGCCAGTCGGCGTGGAGCATCGTTGCCCTTCCGCTCACAATCGTTCCTAAGGACCCCCAGGCGATCCTCACGCCCGCCTCCCACACCGTAAGTCCCGGAGACGAAGCGACCATCGACATGGTCGACACCATGCTCAGCTGGGAGGGAGGCCGAGCCGGAGACATCGCGAGCCTCAACCTCCAGGCCACGCACAGCGGCCCCGCGTTCGAAGTCGTCTCCGACAGCTCTGGCACCCTGACAGTCACAGCGCGCGCCGACGCCGTGCCCGGCACTCGCGAGCGGGTCGCCGTTTCGTCGGACGCCTACGGCGGTCTGTCCTCATCGATCACTCTCGTAGTAGGTGCTGCGCACCCCGACGCCCCCAAAGGCGCGACCTTCACCACACAATGCGATGTTTCGACCGGAAGGTCCTGCACCATAACCGCCATCGGCCGTCCCGGGGAATACGACCCCTTCGCAGGCAAAACCGGTGCAGGGCTCACGATCAAGACCGTCGGCACCTCCGGCTCCGTTGCGTGCCCCGTCGCGACCATCACCAAGGGATCGGATACAACCCTCGTGGCCACATGGCCTCCGGGTGCCCGACCCCCCGGCGGAGAGTGCGCCGTTCCATACACCGTCGTAGACGCCCAAGGCAGACCGGGCCAAGGACTCCTCAACCTTGACGTCCAGGGCTTCCCTGCCACGCCGTCGACTGTCACCACGGTGGCCTACACCGGCACCAGCGTGACGTTGCAGGTGGAACTTGGCCCCGCGTCCGAAGCCCACCCCAGCGTCACAACCGTTGCGATCTACCGCGACGGCAAGCCAGCAGGCGCCTCCTGCGAAGCCGCGGGCCAAGGCGCGTACCGCTGCGTAGTGAACCGCCTGACGAGTGGCGAGAGAGCTCGCTATACGGCGCGCGCGGTGAACTCCGTGGGCGAGTCAGGCGACACCTCAGCAGTGGAATCATGGGCGTACGAGGCCCCACGGATCACCAACATCAAGGCGACATCCGTGTACGAGCCAGGGACCACAGACACGCGCACCGGCGCCGTCACCATTGCCGTGTCGTCACCGGACGACACCCAGTCATTCATTGTCGCTGGCACTGGCCAGACGATCCCGCGATCCGGACTGGTCACAAACTTCACGACGTCGCTGCCCGTGGGCACGCAGCGGGTAGAACTCATCCCGGTCAGCAAGTTTGCGCCGCCGATCACCGGTAGCAGTGAAGGCGACAAAGCCGCCGTCACCGTTACCGTGGTTGGGGCGCCCATGTACTCGGGCGGAGTGAGCACAGCCGTCGACGGAACAACCGTGACAGTCAACGGCGGAAGCCTCATCGAGAACTACAGCTCAGAACCAACCTCTCAGGTGTGGTTCGCGTGGCGCACCGGCTCCACACCATCGTGCACGATGGACGGTTCCAGGCGCGCACAGGTGAGCGGATCCAATGCCACGACAAGCACGTCAAACGTGATCTCGGGCCTGGACCCCCGCCAGGTGTACACCGTCGCCATCTGCGGTTCTAACGGGTTCGGAGCGGCCGTTTCCAACACCGCGACCGCGTACACCTGGGTGGCGCCCAATGCGCCCTCCGGCAATACGAACTACAAGATCAGCGCCTCGCCCAATCCCAACGGGAACGTGTTCTTGTATGGGCTGCAGACCGCACCAAGCCTCGCGGCCTACCCCGGAACGACGCTGTACTACTTCTACAATGGCGGCGGCGAAACGGAACAATTTGACCCTGGCTTTACTCCCGGCGTGGAGATCACCGCAAAGTACTGCACCACCGGTAGGTACGCACGATGTGGCGACGAGATCGACATCGACCCCGTAGCGGGCACGCCGAGCGCCAAGGTGCAAGTGACATTCCCAAGCCAGTGTGTCGAGACGCCGAGTGCCACCGACGTCGTCTTCTTGGGCGTCCAGCCGTCTCAGGCACGAGTGGACATCTCCGAGGACGGCACGACGTACATCCTCACGTGGACAGATCCCCCGTACACAGGCCTTCAGAACCTCAGCTATCCGATCACTCGGTGCGCAACACCCGACCCAACACCCGACCCCACCCCCTCGCCTTGAGCACAACAACCTCCTGAGAGGAACCCCATGACGATTTCCCCCGAACAGGCCAAGTGGTACACCGAGACGTTTGCGCTGCTCGCTGACAACGCCGAACAGGCGATCCTGGGCAAGCGCCACGTCATCGAACTGGTGCTCGCCGCGGCGCTCACCGGCGGCCACGTGCTCCTCGAAGACGTTCCCGGCACGGGAAAGACGGCGCTCGCGCGGGCACTCGGACAGACCGTAAAGGGCACCACGTCCCGCATCCAATTCACGCCGGACCTTCTTCCCAGCGACGTTACCGGCGGGGCAATCCTTGACCAGGCACGCGGCACGCTTGAATTCCATGCCGGACCTGTCTTCGCGAACATCGTGCTAGCAGACGAGATCAACAGGGCGAGCCCCAAGACCCAGTCGGCACTCCTGGAGGTCATGGAGGAAGGAAACGTCACGATCGACGGAGTGACGCGCCCCGTAGGCAAGCCGTTCCTCGTGCTCGCCACCCAGAACCCCGTTGAGCAGGCCGGAACCTACCGCCTGCCCGAGGCGCAGCTCGACCGCTTCATGATCAAAACATCGATCGGCTACCCCGACGACGCAGCAACCCTGCGCATCCTCCAAGGCGTCTCGCAGCCCCGCGACGCCGTGCAGGCAGTTGCGGACCTACAGACGCTCATCACCATGCAAGAACTCGCGCTCACGGTGTACGTCAACCCGCTCGTCGCCGACTACGTGATGCGGATCGTCAACGCGAGCCGCAGCGCCTCCGAGGCGCGACTTGGAGTCTCAGTCCGCGGAGCCATCGCGCTCATGCGACTCATCATGACCTGGGCCGCGAGCAAGGGCCGCACATACGTCACCCCAGACGACGTTCGCGACCTCGCCGTGCCCGTACTCGCGCACCGCATCATCCTCGAACCAGAAGCCGAGTTCGACGGCGTGACTGCAGAAGAGGTCATCGGCCAGGTACTCCTCGACGTGCCCCCGCCCATGGAGAACGGAGCGGCCTGACTTCGTGAGCGACAACACCCAGACGCGAGGCAGTTACACCGTCACAGGCACGCACACCCGCGGTGCCACAGTGACGAGGTACGCCACGCAACGCACCGGCATCGCCGCGCAGGTCGACGCGGGGAGGCGCGTGTTCGGGCGCGCTGGCGCGGCCGTTGCGCGGGCCGGCGCCCTCGCGGGCCGCACCGTGCGGCCCGTGGGCTGGCTGCTCGTGGGTGTTGTCATTCTGGGAACGACCGGGGCGCTCGCGTGGGGCTGGACCGAGGGCTGGGTAGTCGCCGTGTGCGCCGCGCTGGTGCTCGCCCTGAGCGTTCCGTTTCTGCTCGGCAAGCAAAACTACGAGGTGAGCCTCAAATTTGAGCGCGACCGCGTGGTCGCGGGCCAAGAGCTCAATGCGAGCATGTCCGCGCGAAACGTCGGACGCAGGGTGGCGTTGCCGTCACTGCTCGACATCCCGGTGGGAGAGGGCCTCATCGAGGCGCACCTGCCCCTTTTGCGATCCGGGAGCGTGCACGCGGAGACGCTGACCATCTCTGCCCCGCGCCGCGGTGTAATCGCGGTTGGGCCGATGACCGTGAGCCGTGGGGATCCGCTGGGCGTGCTGCAGCGCGATCACACGTGGCCGGAAATCCAACACATCTACGTGCACCCCGTCACGATCGGCGTGCCCTCGACCAGCGCGGGCATGCTCCGCGACCTCGAGGGTGCGACGACAAAGACGATTGTCGACTCCGACCTGTCGTTCCATGCGATCCGCGAATACACACCTGGGGACTCCAGCAGGCATATCGACTGGAAGTCCACCGCCAAGACCGGCAAGTACATGATTCGCCAGTTCGAGGAGACTCGGCGCGCGCGCATCGCGATCGCCGTTGACCGCGACCCCGAGCAGTTCACTACCGACGATGAGTTTGAAACTGCGGTCTCCGCTGCGGCGTCGCTCGCGTTGCAAGCGGTGCGCGACGGCCGGGAGCTCAACATCACCGCGAGCGCAGACATACCGCCGCACGCTCGCGGGGTAATGCACGCGATTCGCACGCTCCCTACTCTCAACGCGGTCGCGATGCTCGACGGGATGAGCGCGCTAGAGAGCTCCACGGACGTCATGCCCATCGAGGCAGTGGCCAACATGACGGCTCAAGAGTCCGAGCGCCTCTCGCTCGTACTCCTCATCGTCGGCTCCGCGACCCCCGTGGCGCGCTTGCGCCGCGCCGCAGCCACGTTTTCCGCGGACACCACGGTAATCGCTATCCGCTGCGAGCCCGGAGCAGAACCGTCGCTGCGCACCGCGCGGGAGCTGCGTGTCATCACCATCGGCATGCTGCACGACCTCGGCCACATGCTGCTGAGGAGCTCGATCTGATGGCCGCAAAGCGAACCGTCGCGGCGTCCGTCCCCCAGCTGCTGGTGGGAGCGAGTGCGCTCATCTTCACTGTCATCCTCGCCACGGCATCCGCATGGGAGATTTATGGCAGCGGCCGCGTTGGGGTCGTTGCCGCTGTTGGCCTTGCCGTGGGTGCGGGCTCCGTGCTCGCCGGCATCGTCTTTGGCTGGCGATGGTGGGGCATCGGCCTCGTCGCGCTCGGCGGTTTCCTTGTTGCCGCCGTCCCGACGGCCGTGCCGGGGGCCACGTCGAGCGTCCGTGCGTACGCGAAAGGCCTGGTAGACGTCATTGCTGGCCTCATCCTGGGCTGGAAGCAGTTGCTCACGATCTCCCTTCCCGCGGGGGATTACCAGGCCGTCCTCCTGCCGTTCTTCGTAACGGTCCTCGGATGCTCGCTCACCGCCTTCGCGCTCATGGCGTACGGGCGCCGATGGGCGCCGCTTGCGGTGATCCCCATGATCGCCATGGTGTTGTTCGGCGCGGTGTTTGGTGCCTCGGCACCAGCGAATCCGCTCCACCTTGGTCCGTGGACCATCGAAAACGGCTCGCGAGCCGTGCTGACGTTTGCCACCCTCGCGGTATGTGCGGCATGGCTCATTGCTAACGCGCGGATCCAACGCGCCCGTGCCATGCGAGCCGCGCAGTCCGGCGCCGCTACCGCCCGGCTGGGCCGCACGTCGGTGGCCTACACGCTGAGACGGCAAGCGTTCGCATTCACGATCGTGAGCATCGCGCTCGTTGGCGCTCTCACAGCTGCTCCGATTGCGACGAGTTTTGGCGCAAGGCAGGTTCTGCGCGACGCCGTTGACCCACTTGTTGTGGTCCGGGCTCAGACCAGTCCGCTCGTCGATTACCGCGCCTGGTACTCAGGTGACACCTTCTCGGAGCCGCTCTTTGATGTCACCGGCGCCGAGGGCACGGACCGGTTGCGCATCGCTACCCTCGCGGCGTACGACGGCGAAACGTATCAAGTGCCAGCGGACGCCCAGTTCTACCGTCAGCCAGGGGACCAGCGCAGGGCGCTCACCATTACGATTCGCGAGGGCTACGAGGGGATCTGGGTGCCGATCGGCTCCGCGAACGGCGGCGCACCCATCTTCGTTGGACCGCGTGCCGTCGAACTCGCCGATTCGTATTACGCGGACGTCGCCAACAACGTCGGCGTGGTGGTCGCGAGCGCCGACGGCGACGAACCAGGTCTGCGCCCCGGCGACAAGTACCACGTGTCCGCAGCCAAGTCGGCTGACCCTCAGGAAATCGAATCCGTGCAAGGTGGTGACCCCAAGATCTCCGCAGAGGACTACCCCCAACTGGCGGGCTGGGTGGAGCTTCAGGAGTTGGGCCGCTCTGGCGGCGATCTCACCGAGCTGATCGATCGCCTGGTCTCCCGCGGATACATCAGCCACGCCACCCGCGAAGGCACGGACTCCACCGCGTGGGTGGGCTCACTCAAGGCCCGCAGTGGTTACGTCTTCGAGGCGAGCAGGTCGGGGCATTCCGCGGCACGCGTCGATGAACTCTTCGCGGCTATGGCGACGCAACAGCGAGACGCGGGGCCCAACGCGCAACCCGCGGACCTCGTCTCCGCGGTGGGCGACGATGAACAATTCGCCACCGCTGCCGCGCTGCTGGCGGCCTACCTCGGATTCGACTCACGCGTGGTGGAAGGCGTGCGCCTAGGGGACATCGGCACCGACCTTGCCGTTGAGCCCTGCACCGAGACCTGTACCGGCGCCAATGTCGCCGTGTGGACGGAGGTGCGCGCGCCGTCGGGCACCTGGGTGACCTACGACGCCACCCCCCAATTTGAGGCCTCTCCGCTCCTCGTCAAGCAGGGGCAGACGTTGCCTGAGAACCCCACCGAGCCCGACCAAGTTGCTAGCGACGTCGTGGAGCCGCCCGTGATCGATAACGAGCACACGGCCAACCGCGCGGACATCGACGACCCGGACCCTTCGTGGGTCGATTCCTACCTGCCCCTCGTGATCACGATTGCCGTGCTGGTGATTGGCTCGGCCGTGATCTTCATGCCGCTGTTCGTATTCCCCTTTGCAAAGCGCGCACGCAGGCGCTGGCGACGCAAGAATGCGGTGCCGGAGGTCGCGATGGTTGGCGCGTGGCTCGAACTCGTCGACACCTACGTGGACCTGGGCATCGAGGTCCCGTACGCGCTCACACGGGCCGAGACAGCAGACGTGCTTGGCAGGCAGAACGCCACGACGCTCGCCGCAGTCGTTGACCGTGCCGTTTTCGCGGAACATCCGCCCACGCGCGAGGCCAGCGAGGCCACGTGGCAGATATTCGACGATGAGCGTCAGGGCCTTGTCCAGGAGTACTCGTGGTGGCGGCGCGCACAGGCCCGCATGGCGGTTGCGTCGCTTCTGCGTGCAGCGCGCAAGGATGTCCGGGTCATGCGATCCGGTCTGATCAGGAAGGATCGACACGATGGATAACGAAGGCCTCCCGGGCGTGATTGTGGCGCTCGCGACTCTCGTGTGGATTGTCATTGGGCTTGGTGGCTGGCTGCTCTTCGCTTGGGGACTCTCCCGGATCTTCCCGGTGCTTGGCGCGGAACGCTGGCGTGCCTGGGTTCCCGTAGTGAACCACGCAGAGATCCTGCGCATCGGCGGCTACGACCGCTGGAACGTCGTCTTCTTCTTCCTGCCGATCGTGAGCCTCTACGGCCTGTACCTCCTTATTCTGTCGACGCACCGGATCAACGGGCACTTCAACAAGGGCACGGGCATGACCGTCCTAGGCATCCTCGTGCCGCCCGTGTGGTCATTGGTTCTGGCGCTGGGAGTCAAGCCGGAGACTGGCACTCTCGCTGAGCGGCTCGCGCCTCATGGGGCAGTGGCCGGCGGCAACGGCGATAGGGCCCACATGGCCGACGCTGCGCCCCAGCCTGCCGACGTGGCGCCAGTTCACGCGGCGCCAGTTCACGCGGTGCCGCCCGTGGTGCCGGCTGCCCTGACGCAGCCGATTGCACCGGCGATTGCGCAGCCAGTGGTGCAGCCCGTGGTGCAGCCAGTGGTGCAGCCAGTGGTGCAGCCAGTGGTGCAGCCGATTGCCGCCCCCCGCTCCTTCGCCGAGGCGCTCGGCGCGCCTACTCCCGAGCCCGCGCCCGAGCCCGCGCCCGCTGCTCCCGCGCCTGAGCCCGCGCCAATCCCACCCGCTATCCAGACGCCTCGCGTGCCCGGCACCCCCGGTGCCACGCAAGCGGTGGAGGCGGCACCGAGCGCCTCACCGGCCGTGGAGCCCGTCGTGCCCGTCGTGCCCGTCGTGCCCGTCGTGCCCGTACCGGCGTCGCACCCCGTGCCAGAGCCGCCACCGACTACCGAACCGATCGTGGTGCACAACCCGTGGGCGCCTCGCGCAGACGCCGAGCCCACTCCGCCGCCCGCCGCGCGCGTCGTCGAGATCACCGCGCCGCCGGTGACACCCGCGCCAGCACCTGCGGCGGCACCTGCGGCCGCCCCAATGGCCGCAACTTTCGCCGCACCTGGCACCCCCGCAGCCCCAGCATTCGCAGATCCGGTTGCTCCTCCGGTTGCGAGCACGATTTCGGCCCAACTTGCCCCCGCGGACTCCACACCCGCCGCCGTTGACGATGACGACGACGGCGCCACCGTTGTGGTCGACAGGACGCCCGCGATCCGCTGGGTGCTCGTCGTAGATGGTGGGCACGAGCTGGGTCTGACGTCCCCGCAGGTGCTCCTAGGACGCGGCCCCGCGGCTACGGCACCGGGCATTCAGGCGCTCGCGGTGCCGGACTCGACGCGCACCCTGTCAAAGTTGCACGCGCGGCTTGACCTGCAAGACAACGAATGGACGATCACCGACCTGAACTCGACTAACGGTGTGCTGATGGTCGCGCCCGACGGCGCCGAAAGTCTGATCGAAGCCGGTGTGCCCGTGCGTGTGGCCGGCCGATTCATTCTGGGCAGAGTGGGCATGGAAGTCCGCTTCGAAAGTCCTGGCTCGTGACCGTCCAGCGAGTCGGCGGGCTTGAACTCAGCGTCGCCGCGCTCTCGGATCCCGGCCTCAAGCGTGCGGCAAACGAAGACTCGTATCTCGCCGAAGGCAGCGCCTTTGTGGTGGCTGACGGCATGGGTGGTTATGAGTGTGGCGACCTCGCTAGCGGGGCGGTGGTGGCCGCGTTCCGCGAACGCTTCGCCTCGCCGGAGGTGCGCGACTTCGCCACTGTGCATGCCGCACTGCTCGACGCAGACGACCGGGTCGCCGAGGTGGCCCAGAACACTCAGCGTGGCGCGGGTAGCACGGCGACGGGAATTGTCGCGGTGCTCCACGAAGGCAATCCGTACTGGCTCGTCTTCAACGTGGGGGACTCTCGCGTGTATAGACACTCGGGCAGTGAGTTGGAACAGCTGACACGCGATCACTCGCTTGGGCAGGAGAAGGTCGACGCCGGCGAGCTGAGGCCGGAGGACCTTGCCACTTTCAAGGACCGCAACGTCATCACCCGCGCAATTGGTGCGGCGGACGGCCTTGCGGACAGTTGGCTTGTGCCCGCAATCAACGGCGAACGTATGCTCCTGTGCTCGGACGGCCTTCACGGCGAGGTGGGTGACGAGGCGATTCGCGCCATCCTGACCATGAATGGTCGCCCGGAAACGGTGGTGCGCGCTCTCGTTGACCGTGCCCTCGCGAACGGCGGGCGCGACAATGTGACAGCGGTGGTGGTGGACGTCATCGCCGGAGGACTGCAAGTGACCGACGCCACCGGTAGTAGCGCCTTCCCCGTCGCGTTCGGGGAACCTGACGACACGCTACGGATACGGGACTGATGATGAGCGATCAGGAAGCTGACGAGCACACGGTCGTCGTGGACCGCTCGCAGGAACCCACTCCGCCCAGCGACAGCGACGAGCACACGGTCGTCGTGGACCGCACCCAAACCCCCGCCCCGCCCGTTGCCAACGCCAGCGACGGCGACGGCGACGAACACACTGTCGTCGTGGACCGCACCCAAACCCCCGCTGCGCCCGTTGCCAACGCCAGCGCCAGCGACAGCGACGGCGACGAGCACACCGTCGTCGTGGACCGCACCCAAAGCCCCGCTGCGCCGGTTGCCAACGCCAGCGACGGCGACGGAGACGAACACACTGTCGTTGTGGACCGCACCCAAAGCCCCGCCCCGCCCAGCGACAGCGACGAACACACCGTCGTCGTGGACCGCACCCAAACCCCCGCCCCGCCCAGCGACAGCGACGAGCACACCGTCGTCGTAGACCGCACCCAAACCCCCGCTGCGCCCGTTGCCAACGCCAGCGACGGCGACGGCGACGAACACACTGTCGTCGTGGACCGCGCCCAAACCCCCGCCCCGCCCAGCGACAGCGACGAGCACACCGTCGTCGTGGACCGCACCCAAACCCCCACCGCGCCTAAGCCCGCGCTTTCGCGGCCGCGAGCGGGCCGTCGGCGCGGCATGGCGCCGCCTCCTGTACCGGAGGGCTTCGCCTCGAAGCCCGTGGAAGCTGTGGGACCGGGTGCCGTAGAGCACTACCAGCCAAGGGAGATCCCGCCGCCACCTCCTGCCACCACGGCAATTGCGGAGGGGCCAGAGGCCACCAGAGCGTCAGCCCCGGCAATGCCGTCGGTGTCGAAGAACGGGCGCTCGCGCGCGCGCATCGCAATCGCGGCGTTCGTTGTCAGCTGCGTCGTGGCGGCACTTGGCGCCGCCCTCATCCTGTGGCGAGTGCTGTAGCGCGCTCAGCGTCCGGCGGAACGCAGATCGGCGTTGCCGCGATCAAGCAGCCCGTCCCGCTGCGGCTCTTGGCGCTCCGTGGGCGCCGCCAGCGCGCGCGTGCGGCGTACCGCGAAGGCGCCGAGCAAAGCCAGGCCCGTGGCTGACAGCACGGCGAGCACCTGGAGCGCCGTGCGTTGCGCCTGCGCGGAGCGGTCCTCGTGCACCGCAGCCAGTTGCACAGATGTCGCCTCGACGGGCACGGCCGCCGAGCCAGTGAAGGGATTGTCCGGGCCGCGCTCCGCAGCGCCTGGCACCAAGTTCATGGCGTCGAATGGCTGCACTACGCCCCACCCGGTTCGCTCGCCGGCGGCGTCCCTGTCGAGACGCGTTGCGGTGGCGGTGAGCCGGTACGCGACCTGGTCCGCGGTGTCGTTGGCGTGGGCTTCCTCGACTAGGGCGGCGGCTGCGGACACGTAGGCCGTTGCGAAGCTCGTCGCGGGCGCCGAGTCCGCGATGGTGCAGTTGCCGCCGCCAATGTGGGTGGTCAGCACCGCCTGTCCAGGCGCGGCGATCGCGATGTGTTCGCTCACGTATGTCGCATCAGTTGGCACGCCAAGGCCGTTGACTGCGGTGGTAGCGAGGACGCCTGGGTACGAGGCTGGATAGAGGTCGGCGGTCCGCGCTGTCGCCTCATCCGTGCGGTTGCCCGAGGCCGCGACGATGAGAGCTCCCCGGGCCTGGGCGTGCGCCACTGCCTCGCGAAGCTCTGCGTCGTCCTCACTCAAACTCACTGACACGTTGATGATGGACGCACCATTGTCAGCGGCCCAGCGAATGCCCTGGGCAAGGCGCGAGGTATCGGGTCCAAAGCCGTTGTCGAGCGCTTCTTGGTCGGTGCCGCCCACCACGCGAACGGAAAGCAGCCGTGCGCCTGGGGCGAGGCCAACTAGGCCCGAACCCTCGTGCGGCTGAGCAGCAATGATGCCGGCCACTGCGGTGCCGTGGCCCACATTGTCAACGAGCCCGGTGGCATCGGTGCCGTCTGGGACAAGGTTGATGCCGCCGACGATGGCTCCCGCGAGTTGCGGGTGGCTCCCGTCGATGCCGCTGTCGACAATGGCCACCGTGACGCCGGCTCCACTTGCGATGGCGGAAGCGAGGTCATGCTGTAGTGAGTCAAACGCCTCCGGGGTCTCCGCCGAATACTCCATGGGACCCGCCGTGCACGGGACCACGGCCGCGGCGAAGCCCTCGAGAGTGGGCACGGGAGACGGACTCGCCGAGGGTGCCACCGCAGGCGTCACATTGGCACCATCGGGCGTAGCTCCCGCGGCCTCTTGGGTCAGTTCAGGACCAGTGCCGAAGAAGGCGAGCCACGCAGTGGTGGCGAGGGACACGTCCGACGCTGCGTAACCGAGCCGCCCGAGGAGGGCGTCGCTCGCATCGGGGATTGGGAAGTACGTGCCGTTCTCGTCCACGAGGTAGACGATCCGCTCGGACTGCGACCCGGCGCCGCCCGCACTGACGAGCGCGCCACCGCGCAACGCCACGGCCACGCCGGCCGTGAGCGCGTCGGTCGGTGCCGTGACGAGGAGAGTCTGAGGCAGCCCGTCAGCCGTGCCATGCTCAAATTGCGCACAGACGCCCTCGCCAGCGGCGATGGGCGTCAGCACATCCGCGGGCCACTCCGCGGGGCTAGCCTGACTGGCCGATGCAGGCAGCTCCCTCGCTGCAGCGTCGGAGTCGCTCTCCGTGGCCTCGGGAAGTTCGGGGTTAAGCCGCGCCAATTCATAGGCGAGCGGGGTCAGGGACGCGAGTCCGCCGTCGGGCATCACAACGAACCTGGCATCGCTCGCCCCAGGCGCGACGAGCGAACCCACCGCGAGGTCGGTTCCGGGAGCAGGGTCACCCGCCCCCTCGACGGCCAAGGGTTCCAGTACCGGGCCTTGGGTAAACAAATTGAGCCACCGGCTGTCTACCTCCCGCGGCGCCTGACCTGCCAGGCCGACGGCACGCACCACCCGGTCTTCGTCGGCGGCGGCCACGGGGTACTGGGTGTCGCCGTAAACCACGTGGAGGGAAGTGCCCACGGCCACAAGCACCGCGTCGTCGGTTGTGGCGGCCCCGGTGGCGCCGGGCAATGACACAGCGGTCTTGGCATCGGCGACGAGGCAGGCCGTCCATCCGGCGGCGACGAGGTTTTGCGCTGCCGGAACATCGTCTGGCGCGCCGACGATGCCGATAGCCGGGCCCAAGGGAATGTCCGCGAGGCTCTTCGCCTTGGTGGTCACCACGGTGAGTTCGCTGCCCGTACCAAGCAACCGCGCGCTCGTGGCGTTGATGACGGGATAGAGGGTGCCGCCTTTGGTGAAGTAGCGCTCCCCTGTGTCGGTGACAAGGATGAGCGCGCCGTTCTCCCACGTCTTGGGCAGGCCCGGCTGCAGCAGGCCGTAGAACAGGGATCCGATGACCACCATGACGGCGAGCGCGATGCCAGCGATGACCGTGCGGAAGGGGTTCGAAGGCTCAAGTTCCTTGCCTCCGGGGGCCCCTGCGACAAAGGCGGTGAGGAGTCGCTTACGGCTGAAGCTCTGCGCCTCGAGCAGGTCCTTCTTCGATGCCACGCGTCACGTCCAACCGGCGGCGATGACCCCGAGCGGCAGCAGCAGGGCGAGCACGATGACCTCGATGGTGTCCCCCATGCGACCGAGCCGCACTCGCGCACGTGGGCTGAGCAGCGTGAGTGTGACAAGCACAGTGGTTGCCGCGACAAGAGTGAACAGCAACGCGGAACGCATGGACGGCTGCGTGAGCGTGATCGTCAGTCCCACCGCCGCGAGCCCCACGGCGCCAGTCGCCATCACCACCATGACGCCGACGCGGGCGTAGATCTGGCGCGATTGAAACAGCATGCCCGTGAAAGCGAGCGCAGTAAGTAGCGCGCCGGCGACGGTTGCGCTCGCAACCAGCGGCGTGGCGACGATCATGGCCAGGCCAATGCCGATGCGCAGGGCGTTGAGCGTACGGGCTCCGGCTTGCGCTCGAGCCTTGACAGCGGCGGCGTCGATGGGAGCGGGCGTCGCGAAGACCTCTTCTTCCGTCTGCGCGGAGATCGCGCGGATCCGCGTCGAAGACATCGCGAGCCACGGCAAGAGGTTGCCGATGGCGCCCATCACGGCGACGGTAAGCGCGTAGGCGGAGACGGCGACGTCGGCGTCGATTCCGGTCGCGACCGCCGGGACGGCGAGCACGAACCCCCAGCTCACCGAGACCAGGTGAACCTCTCGGCGCGTTGTAGTCAGTGCAGACGCGGCGCCCCCCGCGACCAAGGCTGCACCTGCTGCTGCTGCGAGCGGCCACCCCCACGGGACGTCGCCAGGAACCGCGATGTAGGCGCAGATGCCCGCGTACGCGGCCGCGGCGAGTCCGAATGCGTTGCCCGCCTCTGGCTGGCCAACCCGCGGCAAGACACCCGTCATCACCAGCAGTACCACGGACACGGCGCCCGCGATGAGTGCTGACATGGCCACGGCATCGGCCGACGCGGTGAGAAGTACGGCGCACACGCCAAGCAGGGTGAGGCTCACGGCAAGCGCGGTACGAGCGCTGTCACCAGGAGTCCACGGCCTGCCGTGTTCGGCTGCGGCGTCGATGACCGCTTCGGTGAGGTCGTCATAGACGCGAGGCGCGGACATCAGCCCGCCGCGTGACAAGGTGAGGATCTCGCCGTCGGAAACCGATTGGCTCGTCGCGCCGAGCGCAAGGTCAAGCTCCGAGCCGTCGGCGCGTGCGAGCGCATACCCGCCGTGGACAACGGTGGGGTCAAGTACGCCAAGTGAGCGGGCAAAACCTGGAACGAACTCGATTAACGGCACGGAACCAGGCACCGCAACGTCGAGGCGGCGGTTCTCGCTGATAACGGAGATGCGGACCAGCGAACCCGGCGCGGCGACTGCATTGCTCACAACGACTCCCCCAGCGAATAGGCCCAAACGGGCTGGCGATGGCGCGTAACGGTGTGCCTTTTTGGCCCCTTATGTGGCCAATGTGACACGACCGACACGTGTTGTCTCGCCGAATTATTGCATCGCGGCCCGCAATCTAACTACTCTGGTGGTGTCGGAGTTGGGGGCGGCTAAGCCGACCGGCCAAGGGGCAGGACATTGCCCGCGCCGCCCAACGCAAAGTTAGGGAGTAGGCAGCATGGCACAAGTAATCTCCGCCGAAGAGGGCGCGCTCCGCAGTGGTGCGGACGCCGTCGCCACGGCAAAGCAGAACATCCAGCAACGCATCACGAGCGTCCGCGGTGAAATCGAACAGCTCGGCGGCTTCTGGACAGGTAGCGCCGCTGCCTCGTTCACGCAGCTGCTCAATACTTGGGACACCAAGGCGAACGATCTCAATAACGTGCTGATCACGCTTGAGGAGTCGCTGCGCGGCACCGAGCAGGACCAGGCAGCGAGCGAAGATGCCCACAAGTCCACGATCTCGGGCCTCGGCTCGATGCTTGCCGGCTGACGGACGAGAGGAAACAGAGCCATGGAATCTATGAGCGTCCGCCCCGAGCAGGTCACCCTGCTCGCAGGTCAGATCCGCGCCGGCGCCTCCGGCATCCGCAGCGAACTTGACGAACTCGAACGCAAGGTCAACACCCTGCGCGGCCAGTGGAACGGTGAGGCCCAGGCCTCCTACGACGACGCCCAGCGCAAGTGGGACAAGGCCATCTCCGAGCTCCAGGAGCTGCTTGAGCGCATCTCCTCCAAGACCAGCGAGATCTCGCAGGGCTATGTCGACACCGACACGCAGGCCGCCCGGCGTTTCTCTGCCTAAACAGTTCTTCGGTGAGGCTCGGCGGCACTCCGCCGAGCCTCACCGTCACTAACGACCGAGAGGAGATACGGCAGCATGTCGACATCCGGATTCCCCTTCCCGCTCGGCGACTTCCCCGCGGCCCTCAACCGCGGATTCGAGAATCTCGAACGCAGCGGCCGCTTCGCTGCAGCAGACATTGCCGGTGAGATCGGCGCCGAGTACGAGGCCGTGCGGTTGCTGGTTGAACAGCTGCTCGACGACCTCGACGACCTTCCCGCCTCCAACACGGTGAGCCACGTCACCGGAGCCAAGACCGGTAGCGCCGCGGCATTCTCCACGCCCCTCGCAACCACCATGCTGAGGGCTTCTGCGGCGACTCGCGCGCTACGCACAGAGGTCGACGAGACGATGGCGGCCGTGCGGTTGACGCTCATTGACCTCTCGTCGTCCGACGCTACGGCTCGCGGCGCCCTCAACGGGCTTGCCAGTGAAGTCGCCGCAGCGGGCGGGCTACCCACCGGCGCGGCGCCCACCTCAAGCTCACCCGCTCCCGGTACTCCTGTCGGCGGCGAGCCTGACGCCGATGCCCCCAGCACCCAGATGCGCGGCTGATGATTTCCACACCACGCCTACGCCTTGGCGCCGCATTGCTTGCTGGTGCTGCCACTTTGGCCATTGCCGCGCCCGCTCTCGCCGGATCGGCCGAGGACGGCCTGTGGTACTACGAGCTCTATAACTTTGATGACTTCCACGCCCAGGGGATCGACGGCGCCGGCGTGACGATCGCGGTAATCGACTCTCCCATCTACGGCGAGTTCCCAACCCTCAAGGGCGCTGACATCACCAGCAAGCAGGTCGCATGCACCGTCGAGGCAGCCTCGCCGCACGCCGAGTTGCCCCCTGCCCAGTCGGATGACCCACGCATCGCCTCCCACGGCACTAATGTGACGGCGATCATTGCCGGCACCGGCACCGGATTCCCCGATCAGATTGGTGTGCCGGGCATCGCTCCCGCGGCGGCCGTGCTGACCTACGCGGCATCGACGACGGACCTGTCGCAAGGCGACGCGATCGGGCCCAATTGCACTCAACCAGACGGCGACGTTGGCGGAACCATGCCCGACGCTATCGTCCAGGCCGTCGACGACGGCGCCCAGATTATCTCGATCTCCGGCGGCGAAGCGGGCTCTCCCGCACTCGTCAACGCGCTTGCTTACGCCTACCAACACGACGTGATTGTCGTCGTCGGCCTCGCGAATCAGGGCTCCGCCGAGAAGGCACGGCAGTTGCCTCCCGCTAACCTCAACGGCGTGGTCTCCGTGGCCGCCATCGACTCCAACGGCGACGTGCCGGTGAACTTCGAAGGCAACGACACCGTGAACGTCGACGTCGACGTCGTGGCACCGGGCATCGAGATGCTCACCAACGGATCGTTCGAGGAACCCTGGGAGCAGCAGGAACTCTCCAACGGCGCGTCGTATGCCACGCCCTTCGTGAGCGCCGTGCTCGCTCTGGGGATCCAGAAGTACCCGCAGGCCACCCCCAACCAATTGTTGCAATCGCTCATCCACAACACTGGCTTAGAGACTCACGATCCGGAACTTGACGCCACAGGTCACTTTGGCTACGGAATCGTGGACCCCATCACCTTCCTCGGAGCGGACCCCACCGTCTATCCGGACGTCAATCCCTTCCTCGAGGACGAACCGCGGAACCCGGCCGTTGACCCGTGGGGGCCCACGAAGGATGACGTTCTCGGCACTGCCGTCGCCACCCCGTCGGCCAAACCCACTGTTACCGCCGCACCATCTTCAGAACCCACGCCCAACGCCGACGCCGACGCATCTGACACCCCGATCGCGGCCATAGCACTCGTGCTCGGCGTGGTGCTGATCGTGGGCGCGGGCGTCACCGTGGCCATTGTGATGTCGCGTCGATCCAAGGAGGCAAGCCATGGGAGCGAATGAGGACCAGCTCAGGAAAATCCTTGACGAGGGCCACTGGGACGTCCCCTCGCTCGTTCCCCTCGAGACCGCCCTCGATGGCCTCCTCGCCGCGCTCAAGCGCCTACGGGCGAGCGACGGCTGGAGCGGCAAGGCCGCCGAAGCCGCAAACGCAAAGTTCGTGACTATGGAGTCCTCATACACGGCGGTGCGCTCCGCGGTGGAGGAGATTCGCGGCGTCGTTGCAAACGCGAACCTCCGCCTCGATGACGCGCGCAGGGACTACAACCAGCTCCCCTCGGGAGCCGTGCCCGGATGGTTGGCAGGAGTGGTCCAAGAGGCACGCGAGGCGGGCCACGCGGTAGCCAGGCCGTTGCCGGATGGCCCCGAGTTCGCTGTCGATTCCGCCATCGATGGCGTCGCAAACTGGCTCACCGGCAACAGGGAAGACGCCGCGAAGCAAGCGCTCGCGACGCTCGAAACGTCGCTCGCGATCGAAGCACGCAAGCTCGCGGAGCCCGCGGTGAATCTCAACAAGGCAATCGGCGACAGCGGCGAGGCAACAAGATTGCGCGTGGGCGACTCCTCGACCGCCGTCGATTCCCCCACGTCCCCCGGCGGAACCACGCCGGGCACCGGTGGCACGCCCATAGGGGTTCGCCCTCCGGCGCCCATACGCCCTCCCGCCTCCGTCCGCCCACCCGGCGGAGGAACGTTGGTCGCTCAACCCGCGCCGCCCACGTTCGGCATCACGGATCCAACGCCCATTCTTGAGGGCCCAGGGAACCCGACGCCACCGCCACCCACGCCCACCCCGCTCCCTGGTCCGCAACCCGGCCCGCAGCCCGGTCCCGGGGTCACCCCCGGCGCGGGCGGAGGGCCGGGCGGCATCAACGGCGGTCTTACCGCGAGCCTTGCTGGGGGAGGCGCCGCAGTGGGCGCCCTTGGCATGCATGCTGGCGCCACCCGGATGGGCCTCACCGGCGGCAGCCTTGCCGCCGGTGGTCTAGGCGGAGCGCCTGGCAGTGGGTCTGCGGCGGGCACCGCGGCAGCGGGCGCGCCCATGCGCGGCCCAGCCGGAACCGGCGGGCTACTCTCCGGAGGCGCGGCCGCTCCCGGCGGCTCTGCCACCGGTGGCTCTGCAACCGGTGGCGCGGGGACCGGGTCTGGCCAAGGAATGATGGGCGGCCAAGGCGGCGGCCAAGGCAAGGGTGCTAAGGACAAGCGCTCCCGCCTGGGCGGACCCATCGCACCCCGGCTCGAGGACGACGAGGACTTTGTGCCGCAGTCCGACGCCGCACGGGCCGGAAGCCGCGAGGACGACGACTGAGCATGACCCGCGCACTGCCCCTTCGGAGGCACGTATCGATCTCTGTCGATTCGACGACGATTGATGTAGCCGGGGGCCCCGACCACACCATCGCTGGCGCGATCAGCGCCCTGGGGATTCCTTTCGACACTGAGCGGTTTGCGGTGATCGGCTCCGACGGTGCGGTCATCGCCAGCTCGACGCCCCTGGCAGAGATCCCTGATGGCGCTCGCGTGAGCGTCGTCGACAGGTCTCATGTCGTGGGCCGCAGCGCAGGATCTGGCAGCGAACGCGTCGACCACGCCGCCCTGTGGTGGATGCTCGCGGCCACCGGAGCGGTGCTCGCCCTCGCACAGATCGCGCTTCTGGCCACGAGCGCCGAGCGGTCCCGTCCGGCCATCGTTGCGGCGGTGGTTGGTCTTGGCGCCCTCGCCGCCGCCTTCGCCGTAGCGCGCGTGGCAACTCGCAACGCGCCGATCGCGCTCACCGGCGCCGCCCTGCTCGCGTTCGCCGCTGGCGCCGCGATGGCACCGGACTCCACACGGGCCCTCGCCCTCGGGGTGATCTTTGGGCTTGTCGCCACCGCGGTGGTGATGACCGCGCTCGTGGCGGTGGCGCGCAACGTGACGATTCGCACGACGGCGGCAACGGTCGCGACGATCGCGGTAGTGTTCGCCACGCTCTGGGCCCTCGCGCTGTACGCCGATTGGCCCATGACGACGGCGTCCGCCATCTCGGTGGGTCTCGTAGCACCCGGACTGAAGGTTCTGCCCGCGACCATGCTCAACGTCCCCGAGGGCTACTCCATCAGCTACCGCCATTTCATGAGCCAGCGGTGGTCGGTGCGTGGAGACGTACCTGCCGATCCGGGTCCGATCGCGCTCGACGTAGTGACCCCGATGCTCGCGCAGTCCCGTGCCCGCTTGGTCGCTGGCACGGCGAGCCTCAGCGCCGCCGCCGTGCTCTTCACCCCTGGCATGCTCCCTGCTATCGCGGCAGATTCGGCCATCGTGTCGTGGAGTGCGTTGGTGGCGCTCGGAAGCACCGTCACCGTTCTTGCGTTGCTGCCGCGCACCGCACCGATCGCGGCGCTGCGATGGTTGCCGCGCTCCGCGGCAACCATCATGCTCATCGAGATTGGCCTGTTCGCAGCGCACGATGCCGGCCTTCCGCTGCGCACCGCTGGCATTGCGGGCGCACTCGTCGTCGCGCTCCTGGCTGGGGCGCTCATCGTCCCGCTCGGCCGCGGTACCCGGTCCCTGTTCTGGTCCCGCCTCACCGACGTCGCGGAGCGAATCGCGGCGGTCATAGCGTTGCCCGCCGCGCTGCTCGCCGCAGATATGCTCGAGCTTGTGAGAACGGCGATGGCGGGATGACGTCAACACCCATCTCCGGAAGTTCCGAATGCTGGAACTGTAGGCAGCCGCTCAAGGTATCTGCCACGCAATGCTTGTGGTGTGGTGTGGCCCAAGCGGCTCCCGCCACGCAATTCGTGACCGCGCCGTCGGGCACCTCCGCGCCCGGCCCCGCGCCTGGTCAAGTGCCGCAGGCCGGTCCTCGCCCAGTTGCCGCAGTGCCGGCGGTCTTGCCTGCCCGACGCGATGCCACCGGTCAGGCGCTCGGCGGCCAGTTCGCTGGTTCTCCCGCGAGCACCGGCATTCGCCTTGCCGCATTCTCACTCGACGTGCTCGCGGTAGCCGCGGTCACTGCCGCCACCGCCCTGGCAACGGACTCCCTGCTGCTCGCCGCCTTGTGCCTCGTCGAGGTGTGCGCCCTGCTGTGGATCGTCGAGGCGCGCACCGGGGCAACGCTCGGCAACCTGTTGGTGCGGGTGCGCACCTCGCGGCTTGACGCTCCCGTCTCCGCGGGCACGGGGAGGACCGCGGCGCGCAACGTCGTGATTGGCTCCGGCTTCTTCGCCTTCTTCTTTGGTGCATGGGTGGTCGTGGGTGCCAATCTCGCGGGCAAGGCCACCAAGACGGTCTCCGTCGCCGTGCCCAAGCGCGCACCTCGCTCCGGCGCAGCGCAGGCTCCCGTGCCGATGGCCCCGGCGGCAATGGGCCCACACGTGCAAGAACTCGGCACACATCCCGCTCGCGGGCTCGGCGCCGCCCGTGTGGTCCAAGCGGGTTCACTGGGGCAATCCGGCTTTGGGGACTCCGCGAGCGTCTCCCACACCGATGTCCCGGCAAGCGCACCGGCGGCGCCGGCACCGCCACCGGTGCAGGCCGCTAACCCCCCTGTCATCGAGACCATCGTGGTGCAACCCGCACCCGGCGCCGCGCAAGAGCCACTGCCCGTCGCGGCGCCCGAGCCCGAGCCCGTTGCGTTGTTGCTCGTATTCGACACCGGCCAACGCGAACAGATCACTCTGCCCGGCGCAGGTTACCTAGGACGGCGCCCCGTCGGCACGGCGCCTCATGACCAGGAGTTCTCCATCAACGACCCTGACAGTTCGGTATCGAAGACGCATTTGAGGCTCGAGTACGGCGACGGTCGGGTCTGGGTGACGGACCTCGGCTCCACCAACGGCACCGACCTGATGAGCGACGAGGGTCTCGCAACGCGGCTCCCCGCGAACGCTCCCACCGCGGTGGAGCCCGGCGCGCGCATCCGCATGGGCAACCGCATCTTCACAGCCTCGCCCCTGCTGGGCTCTCCAACCGAAGCGGGTGACGCGTGACCGGGGCGCGGCTTGCGTCGCCGCGCGTGCCTTCCGGGCAAATCGTCGTCAAGGCTCCGCCTGAACTGACGCCAAGCGACGGCACATCGATCATCACGTCACTCCTTCCCATGGTGGGCGTCGTGGGTTCCATCGTGATGGTGGTCATCAGCGGCAAGGGAATCGCGGGCATCCTCACCGGGGCCATGTTCCTCGTCTCCTCGCTCGGATTTGTGCTCGTCAACGGGTGGCGTCAACGCTCCCAACGCAACGCTCAGCTCCTCGCCGCCCGGCGCGAATACATCGCCTACCTGACCGAACTTCGCGAGACGGTGCGTGTGGCCGCCAAGCAACAGCGTCGGGCAGGCAACTGGGCAAGCCCCGCACCCGGTGCCCTACCGTTCCTCGCGGAAGAGCGCACCAGGGTTTGGGAGCGCTCAAGCCGCGACAGCGACTTCCTCTTCACCCGCCTGGGGACCATGGACCAGCCGCTGTGTCTGACGCTGGAGGCACCGGAGCTGCCGCCGCTCGCTCAGCTTGACCCGGTGTCCGCATCGGCGGCCCACCGGTTCATGCTCACTCATGAGATTCAGCGGGACCTGCCATTCGCCGTGCCACTGACCCAGTATTCGCGCGTGGAGGTCACGGGCGCCGAGGAGCAAAGCCGGGCGCTTGTACGTTCCCTCGTGGCATCCATCGCGACTCTCCACAGCCCCGCCGATGTGCAGATTGCGATCCTCGCGGGCCAGCAGGCACTCGCCGAATGGGAGTGGGCCAAGTGGCTCCCGCATACGCACTCGACTTCTGCCTTCGATGACCTTGGGCAGGCCCGCATGATCGCGAGCTCCCTCATAGAGCTCGAGGCCATGCTCCCTCACGGGTTGCGCGACCGCGGGCGCTTCATCCCTGGCGAATCGACGGGGCCGCACCTCATCATCGTCACGGACGGCACTCGCCCTCCCGAGGACGATCCCCTGTTTGGGCGCGATGGCCTCGTTGGCATCACCGTTATCGACGTGCCAACACGGTGGGGCGACCTCGACATGCCGAACGCGCTGCGTATCGCATGCGGCCCCGGCAGCACCGCGGAGCTCGTGACGCTGGCGCACGCCTCGGAGACCATCACCCCCGACGCGATGTCCATCGCCGAGGCCGAAGCAACCGCCAGGCGCCTGCTGGCGCCCTACTCGGGCCTCGCCGTTGGCGACGCTGGTGCCGACCGCCCAACGTCCACCGAACAGATGGAACTCGTGGACCTGTTGGGGCTGCCCGATATCCGCGAGATCGACTTTTCAAGCGTGTGGCGTGCGCGCCCCGAGCGCGATCGCCTGCGCGTGCCTATTGGCCAGACGACCACCGGCGCGCCGATCTACCTGGACATCAAGGAGTCCGCACAGCAAGGCATGGGCCCTCACGGCGTGATGATCGGCGCCACCGGCTCCGGAAAGTCAGAGGTGCTGCGCACGCTCGTGCTCGCGCTCGCCCTCACCCACTCCCCAGAGCAGCTCAACTTTGTGCTTGTCGACTTCAAGGGCGGCGCCACGTTCGCGGGCATGAAGGACATGCCTCACGTGTCGTCAGTGATCACCAACCTGGGCGAGGAACTGGCGCTCGTGGACCGCTTCCAAGACGCGCTCCAAGGAGAACTGACGCGTAGGCAGGAACTGTTGCGAGCGTCGGGCAATTTTGCGAACGTCTACGACTACGAGAAGGCACGCAAGGAGGGTCGCTCCGACCTCGCTCCGCTTCCCGCGCTACTTATTGTCGCCGACGAGTTCTCCGAGCTGCTCGCCGCGAAGCCGGAGTTCATCGAGAGCTTCATCAACATCGGCCGCGTTGGCCGCTCCCTGCAGGTGCACTTGCTGCTCGCCTCCCAGCGGCTCGAGGAGGGCAAGCTGCGGGGCCTCGATACGTACCTCTCGTACCGGATCGGCCTGCGCACGTTCTCGGCGGCGGAGTCCCGCACCGTGCTCGGCAGCCCCGACGCGTACAGCCTTCCGCAGGAGCCGGGCGTTGGCTTCCTCAAGGCGAACACGGAGACGATGACGCAGTTCCGTGCCGCCTACGTCTCCGGGCCACCGAAGGCGTCGCGCACGGCCGCCCGCGCCATCAGCAGCCCAACGGGCGAGGCGCAGGACGTGCGGATCGGGCCCTTCACCGCCGCCCCCATGCGCAGTGAACTCGCGGACGCGGTGGACGAGCCGGCGGTTGCCGCAGCGCCCACCCCTGCCGAAGCCGTAGAAAAGCGCAGCACGTTCTTCCTCGCCGTGGACGCGATGAATGGCCTTGGGCCGCGTGCCCATGCGGTGTGGCTCGACCCGCTCAAGGCGCCGCCCACGCTCGACCAACTCATGCCCGACCTCGTGGCCGACCCCGTACTTGGTTTGCACTCCCCCTCGTGGCGCAACGCGGGCACGCTCATGGTTCCCCTAGGCATCGTTGACGTTCCGCTCGAGCAACGCCGCGAGAGCCTTGCCGTACAACTCGACGGCGCGAGCGGCCACGTCGCGATCGTCGGCGGGCCGCTGTCCGGCAAGTCGACCCTTGCCCGCACGCTCACGGCGAGCCTCGCGCTCACGCACACGCCCCGCGAGGTGCAGTTCTACGTGCTCGACTTTGGCGGCGGCTCCTTCGCGGGCCTCAAGACCCTGCCGCACATCGCGGGTGTCGCCACCCGTTCTGAGCCCGACGTTGTGCGTAGGGCACTGTCCGAGGTCACCGCCATCGTTGACGCGCGTGAGCGCTACTTCCTCGCGCAGGGCATTGACTCCATCGAGACGTACCGCAGGCGGCGTGCGGCAAGCACGGCAGACGACGGCTACGGCGACGTGTTCCTCATCGTTGACGGCTGGGGAACATTGCGTTCGGAGTTCGAGTCGCTGGAGCCCGCGGTGCAGGCCATCGCGGCACGCGGCCTCACCTTTGGTGTGCACGTCGTCGTCACCGCCTCGCGGTGGCTCGAGATCCGCACCGCCGTCAAAGACCTCATCGGAACGCGACTCGAGCTTCGTCTCGGAGACCCCTCGGATTCGGAGATCGACCGCAAGGCCGCAGCCAACGTCACCGCGGGCGCCCCTGGCCGCGGTCTCAGCCCGCGCAAGCTGCAGATGCTCACGGCCGTGCCGCGAGTGGACTCAATCGACGATGCGCGGACCCTGTCCGACGGCGTGGAAGACCTTGTGGCCCGCGTCACGGCCGCGGCCAACGGCCAGACGGCGCCCAAGCTGAAGCTGCTTCCCGAGCTCATCACGCTCAACGACGTGCGGGCGCTCGCGCCCTCCTCACCGGAGCTGCTGTTGGGCGTCGACGAGGCATCGATCGGGCCTATCGGCATCAACCTGAGCGAAGAGCCACACCTGTTCCTCTATGGTGACTCCGAATCCGGCAAGACGTCGTTTATCAGGGCGTATGCAGAGGAAGTCGCGAGGCTCTACCCGCCGAACAAGGCAAAGATCTTCGTTGTCGACTACCGCCGCAAACTCCTGGGCGACCTGCCCGCAGAGTACGTGGGAGCAACGCTCTCGACCCACGAAGAGGCAGCCTCGGGAATCCAAGAGCTGATCGACTTCTTCAGTACCCGGGTTCCCGGCAAGGACGTGACACCCGAGCAGCTGCGTGCACGCTCGTGGTGGACCGGCGCAGAGGGATTCATCATCGTCGACGACTACGACCTTGTCGCCACATCGCAGGGCAATCCGCTGGCGCCCCTTGCCGCACTGCTGCCGCAGGCACTTGACGTTGGCCTGCACGTGGTGCTGACGCGCCGCACGGGAGGCGCCTCGCGGGCCGCTTACGATCCCATCATCCAGCGACTCACCGACCTCGGCACCACCGGCATCCTGCTCAGCGGAAGCCCAGAAGAGGGCGCGCTCATCGGCAAGATCAAGGCGGCTCCTGCGGTACCCGGACGGGCACAGATCGTGTCGCGAAAGCGCGGCGCGGTGGCCGCCCAACTCGCGTTCGTTCAATCACAGTTCACATAGGCCGCGAGGCACGAAGCTCGCAGCGAATCACGCGAAGGTGGCCAACCGTTCGCGCTGCTGCGCATCGAGCCGTTGTGGGCGGCCGGTTGCGACATCGATGAGCACGAGCGTGGTGGTGGCGCTCACGGCTAGCTCGCCATCGACGGTGATCTCGTACGCGATCACAAAGCTCGCTCCCCCGATCTGCGGAACAGTGACGGCAACGTCCACCGCCTGCACGTACGGGATGGCACGGCGATAGGTGACGTGCGCGTCGGCTACGACCACCTGGAGTGGCGTGCCGGCAGCGAGCGTGGGCAGAACTGGCGCGCCCGGGTCCCAAAAGGCCTGGACGCGAGCCTGCTCAAGCAAGCCGACGATCGCGACGTTGTTCACGTGCCCGTAGGCGTCGAGGTCGCCCCAGCGAACGGGGACTGAGACGGTACGCGAGGGCATCGTCACAGCGTAGCGAGTGTCAGTCCGTGTGGTCCGGCACCGCGACGCGCGCCAAGACCAGCTCGGCCAGCCCTTCTAAAGCCGAAGGCTCGGGGCGCGTGCCGTCGTAGATCCAGATCGTGTACGCATTCGTTCCGTCCGAAAACCGGATCGCCTTTCCAGAGTTCGTGAAATAAGCCGTAGGGGAACCGACGACGGTCGCTGGCTCTGGGTTGCGCGTCCCGTCTGGGTCCTCTGCCTCGTTGCCTATCGCGACGGATCCCGGCCACCATTCGACGTCGACGACGCGGGCGCTCGACTCATCACCGTAACTGCACATGTAGCCGGAATCCGGCCCCGTGCCCGCGGGAGCGATGGCGACCTTCGTCACGCTGGTGCCGAGCGCCTCGGAAACCTCCGCGGGCTCGAGCGGGCACGTGGCTTCTGGCTCGCGAACGGCGCACGCACCGAGTGTCGCGGCAACCACAACGAAACCCACCAGCGCAACTGCCCCCCGTGCCCACACAGCCAGGACGCTATCATCCCGAGCCAACCCAACGTCGGGCATGCGAAAGGCCCGGCACCTTTGCAGCCAATCTGCAGGTGCCGGGCCTCTACGCGTTAACGGCTATTCGCGCGGGAAGTCGAACTCCTCGAGGCGCACGGCCTCGCCGGTGCCCTCGGAGAAGAACTGGCCGTCCCACTCCTCGTACCCGAAGGTCGGGAAGAGGTTGGCCTTCGCCTCCTCGGTGGGCTCGATCGTTGCTCCACGGTAGTGGGCAAGACCGGTACCAGCGGGGATGAGCTTTCCGATGATGACGTTCTCCTTGAGGCCGAGCAGCGAGTCCGACTTGCCGGACATTGCAGCCTCGGTGAGGACGCGAGTGGTCTCCTGGAAGGAAGCCGCAGACAGCCACGATTCGGTCGCGAGCGACGCCTTCGTGATACCCATGAGCTCCGGACGTGCCGATGCGGGCTTGCCACCGGCTGTCACCGTTGCGCGGTTCGCGTCCTCGAAGCGCGAACGCTCCGCGAGCTCACCAGGCAGCAGCGACGTTTCGCCAGAGTCGAGCACGGTCACGCGACGCAGCATCTGGCGCACGATGACCTCGATGTGCTTGTCGTGGATCTCCACACCCTGCGAGCGATACACGTTCTGGACCTCGTCCACAAGGTGCTTCTGCGTGGCGCGGGGGCCGAGGATGCGCAGCACGTTCTTGGGGTCAACGGCACCGGCGATGAGCTGCTGGCCCACCTCCACATGCTCGCCGTCCTGAACAACGAGGCGCGCACGCTTCGTGACGGGGTACTCGACCGGCTCGTCGCCGTTGTCGGGCGTGACCACGAGGCGACGGGTCGCCTCGGAGTCGTCGACCTTGAGCACACCGGCGACCTCGGAGATCGGAGCCTCACCCTTGGGGGTACGGGCCTCGAAGAGCTCCTGGACACGCGGCAGACCCTGCGTGATGTCGTCTGCGGACGCCACACCACCGGTGTGGAAGGTACGCATCGTCAGCTGGGTTCCTGGCTCACCGATCGACTGCGCCGCGATGATGCCAACGGCCTCACCGATGTCGACGAGTTCACGGGTTGCGAGCGAACGGCCGTAGCACTTGGCGCAGGTTCCGACGGCGGACTCACACGTGAGTACGGAGCGGACCTTGACCTCGGTGACACCGGCCGCGATGAGCGCGTCGATGATCACGTCGCCGAGGTCAACACCCGCCTTCGCGAGACGCACGCCCTTGGCGTCCGTGACGTCCGACGCGAGGGTACGGGCGAACACAGAGGTTGCCACGCGCTCGTGGATAGTGTCCGTGCCGGTCTCGACGATGGGCATCGTCAGGCCGCGCTCGGTGCCACAGTCCTCTTCGCGGACGATGACGTCTTGCGAGACGTCAACGAGGCGACGCGTGAGGTACCCGGAGTCGGCGGTACGCAGCGCCGTGTCCGCGAGGCCCTTGCGGGCACCGTGGGTGGCGATGAAGTACTCGAGAACCGACAGTCCTTCGCGGTAGTTGGACTTGATGGGACGAGGGATGATCTCGCCCTTGGGGTTCGCCACAAGGCCGCGCATACCGGCGATCTGACGGACCTGCATCCAGTTACCACGGGCGCCAGAGCCAACCATCGTGTGAACGGTGTTGTGCTCCGGGAAGTTGTCACGCATCGCGCGGTCAACCTCGTTGGTCGCCTGGGTCCAGATCTCGATGAGCTCCTGGCGGCGCTCGTCGTCCGTGATGAGACCCGTCTCGTACTGGTCCTGGACCTTGGCGGCCTGGGTCTCGTAGCGGTCGAGGATCTCTTGCTTGTTCGACGGCGTTGCCACGTCACCGATGGCGATCGTCACGCCCGAGCGGGTTGCCCAGTGGAAGCCCGACGCCTTGAGAGCGTCGAGCGATGCGGCAACCTCAACCTTGGGGTAACGCTCGGCAAGGGTGTTGACGATGTCGCCGAGCACCTTCTTGTCGACGTTGCGGTTGACGTACGGGTACGTGACCGGCAGCAGACCGTTGAAGATCGAGCGGCCGAGCGTGGTCTCGAGGAGGAACGGGGTGCCCTCGACGTGGTCGGCGGGGAGGGTGTGCTCCACGGGGGGAACAGTCTCACCGTCGATACGCAGCGTGATCTTGGAAGCGAGCGTGATCAGCCCAGCGTCGAAGGCCATGATGGCCTCGGACTCCGAGGTGAACGCCAGCCCCTCGCCCTTTTCGCCGTCCTTCGTGAGCGTCAGGTGGTACAGACCAATGATCATGTCCTGCGAGGGCATGGTCACCGGGCGGCCGTCTGACGGCTTCAGGATGTTGTTGCTCGAGAGCATCAGGATGCGGGCCTCGGCCTGCGCCTCCGCGGACAGCGGAAGGTGCACGGCCATCTGGTCGCCGTCGAAGTCGGCGTTGAAGGCGCCACACACGAGCGGGTGCAGGTGAATGGCCTTGCCCTCAACCAGCTGAGGTTCGAACGCCTGAATACCAAGGCGGTGAAGCGTGGGTGCACGGTTCAGCAGCACGGGGTGCTCGGTGATGACCTCTTCGAGGACGTCCCACACCTCGGGGCGGCTGCGCTCGACCATGCGCTTTGCAGACTTGATGTTCTGCGCGTGGTTGAGCTCGACGAGGCGCTTCATGACGAATGGCTTGAACAGCTCCAGGGCCATCTGCTTGGGCAGACCGCACTGGTGGAGCTTCAGCTGCGGACCAACCACGATGACCGAACGGCCGGAGTAGTCCACGCGCTTGCCGAGCAGGTTCTGACGGAAACGACCCTGCTTGCCCTTGAGCATGTCGGAGATCGACTTGAGCGGGCGGTTTCCGGGACCCGTAACGGGGCGACCACGACGACCGTTGTCGAACAGCGCGTCAACGGCCTCCTGCAACATGCGCTTCTCGTTGTTAACGATGATCTCGGGAGCACCGAGGTCAAGCAGTCGCTTGAGGCGGTTGTTGCGGTTGATGACGCGGCGGTACAGGTCGTTGAGGTCCGACGTCGCAAAACGGCCACCGTCGAGCTGCACCATGGGGCGCAGGTCCGGGGGGATGACCGGCACGGCGTCGAGAACCATGCCAACGGGGCTGTTGGTGGTGGTCAAGAACGCGTTCACTACCTTGAGGCGCTTCAGTGCACGCACCTTGCGCTGGCCGCGGCCGTTGGCGATGATGTCGCGAAGGCTCTCCGCCTCTGCTTCAAGGTCGAAGTCCTGAAGGCGCTTCTGGATTGCCTCGGCACCCATTGAGCCCTTGAAGTACGAGCCATAGCGACGCGACAGCTCGCGGTAGAGCAGCTCGTCGCCCTCGAGGTCCTGGACCTTGAGGCTCGCGAAGCGGTCGAACACGGCGTCGAGACGATCGATCTCGCCATCCGCACGCTTGCGGATGTTTGCCATCTCCCGCTCAGCGCCGTCCTTGACCTTGCGCTTGACGTCGGCCTTGGCACCCTCTGCCTCGAGCTCTGCGATGTCCTTCTCGAGCTTCTCGGCACGGGTGTTGATGTCCACGTCGCGAGCAGTCGCGATGCGCTTCTTCTCAACCTCGAGCTCGTTGCGGAGCTGCGGAAGGTCCTCGTGACGGCCGTCCACGTCAACCTCAGTGACCATGTACGCGGCGAAGTAGATGACCTTTTCAAGGTCCTTCGGCGCGAGGTCAAGGAGGTAGCCGAGGCGCGAAGGCACGCCCTTGAAGTACCAGATGTGCGTCACAGGAGCGGCAAGCTCAATGTGACCCATGCGCTCCCGGCGAACCTTGGAACGGGTCACCTCGACGCCGCAGCGCTCGCAGATGATGCCGCGGTAGCGGACGCGCTTGTACTTGCCACAACCGCACTCCCAGTCGCGAGTAGGTCCAAAGATCTTCTCGCAGAACAGGCCGTCCTTTTCAGGCTTCAGCGTGCGGTAATTGATCGTCTCAGGCTTCTTTACTTCACCGTGCGACCATTCGCGGATTTCTTCCGCGTTGGCCAGCCCGATGCGCAGTTCGCCGAATTCGTTGACGTCAAGCATTCTTAGGAATCCCTCTTCTTACGGTTCGTCTAGATCTCGTCGACGCTCGAGGCATCGGGGCGGCTGGACAGCGAGATACCGAGCGATTCGGCAGCCTGGTAGGCGTCCTCTTCTGTCTCGCGCATATCGATGACGTGACCATCAACGCCGAGCACCTCGACGTTCAGGCACAGAGACTGCATCTCCTTCATGAGGACTCGGAACGATTCCGGCAGACCGGGGTCTGGGATGTTCTGGCCCTTGACGATCGCCTCGTAGACCTTGACACGGCCTGGGACGTCGTCGGACTTGATGGTCAGCAGCTCCTGGAGTGCGTATGCGGCGCCGTACGCCTCAAGTGCCCACACCTCCATTTCGCCAAATCGCTGGCCACCGAACTGCGCCTTACCACCGAGCGGCTGCTGGGTGATCATCGAGTACGGGCCGGTGGAGCGAGCGTGGATCTTGTCGTCGACAAGGTGGTGAAGCTTGAGGATGTACTTGTAGCCCACCGCAACCGGCTCGGGGAAGGGCTCGCCGGATCGACCATCGAACAGCGTGGCCTTGCCGTCGGAGCCAACCAGGCGGTCGCCGTCGCGGTTGGGGTTCACGTGTGCACGCAGGCCTTCGAGAACGTCCTCGCCGAGGCCGTCGAACACGGGGGTCGCAACCGGCGTACCGGGCTCCGACTTGACCGCGCCCGAGGGCAGCTTCTTGGTCCACTCGCCCTTGGCTCCGGTCGCATCCCAACCGTTCTTGGCAACCCAACCAGTGTGGGTCTCGAGCACCTGGCCAACGTTCATACGGCCGGGAACACCAAGGGGGTTGAGGATGACGTCAACCGGGGTGCCGTCCGCGAGGAACGGCATGTCCTCCACGGGCAAGATCGTCGAGATGACGCCCTTGTTGCCGTGGCGGCCGGCGAGCTTGTCGCCTTCCTGGATCTTGCGGCGCTGCGCGATGTAGACGCGAACCAGCTGGTTCACACCTGCGGGCAGGTCGTCGCCGTCCTCTTCGGTGAAGACGCGGACACCGATGACGGTGCCGGACTCGCCGTGGGGAACCTTGAGTGACGTGTCGCGAACCTCGCGCGCCTTCTCGCCGAAGATCGCGCGGAGCAGGCGCTCCTCAGGGGTGAGCTCGGTCTCGCCCTTAGGCGTGACCTTGCCTACGAGGATGTCACCGGCGCGAACCTCCGCACCGATGCGGACGATGCCGCGCTCGTCGAGATCCGCAAGCACCTCTTCAGAGGCGTTGGGGATGTCGCGAGTGATCTCTTCGGGGCCGAGCTTCGTGTCGCGGGCGTCAACCTCGTGCTCCTCGATGTGAATCGAGGAGAGGGTGTCGTCCTGCACGAGGCGCTGCGACAGGATGATCGCGTCCTCGTAGTTGTGGCCTTCCCAGCACATGAACGCAACGAGCAGGTTCTTGCCGAGCGCAAGGTCACCGTTCTCAGTGGCAGGGCCATCCGCGATCACGGAGTTGACCTCGACGCGGTCACCCTCGTCAACGACAACGCGCTGGTTGTAGCTCGTGCCCTGGTTGGAGCGCTGGAACTTGGCAATGCGGTACGAGCCCGTGGTGCCGTCATCGTTCGCGACGGAGACGATGTCTGAAGACACCTCCGTCACAACGCCAGCCTTGGTGGCGATGACAACGTCGCCGGCATCCACGGCTGCACGGCGCTCCATGCCGGTGCCAACGAGCGGCGCCTCGGAGCGAACGAGCGGAACTGCCTGACGCTGCATGTTGGCACCCATGAGGGCGCGGTTTGCGTCGTCGTGCTCGAGGAACGGAATCAGGGCAGTCGCGACCGACACCATCTGGCGCGGCGAGACATCCATGTAGTCAACGGCGTCAGCGGGGACGAACTCGACCTCGCCACCACGCGAACGCACGAGCACGCGGGCCTCGGCGAATGCGCCGTCGTCCTTGAGCGCAGCGTTTGCCTGGGCGATAACGAAGTGGTCCTCGTCGTCAGCAGTCAGGTAGTCGACCTGCTTGGTGACCTTGCCCTTGACGACCTTGCGGTACGGCGTCTCGACAAAACCGAGCGGGTTGATGCGACCGAAGGACGCGAGCGAGCCGATGAGGCCGATGTTGGGGCCTTCAGGCGTCTCGATGGGGCACATGCGGCCGTAGTGCGACGAGTGAACGTCACGGACCTCCATGCCGGCGCGGTCACGAGAAAGACCACCGGGACCCAGCGCGCTGAGGCGACGCTTGTGCGTCAGACCGGCGAGCGGGTTGTTCTGGTCCATGAACTGCGACAGCTGCGAAGTTCCAAAGAACTCGCGGATCGCTGCCACGACGGGACGCGTGTTGATCAGCGTCTGCGGCGTGATTGCCTCGACGTCCTGCGTGGTCATGCGCTCGCGAACGACGCGCTCCATGCGGGACAGACCCGTGCGGATCTGGTTCTGGATCAGCTCGCCAACGGCGCGGATGCGACGGTTGCCGAAGTGGTCGATGTCGTCGGTCTCAACGCGGACGTCGCCGGAGGCGGCGCCGAGCGTGGTGTGACCGGCGTGCGCTGCCGCGATGTACTTGACGGTCGCGATGATGTCATCGAGGCCAAGCACGGAGTCGCCGAGTTCCTTGCCAACGCCGAGCTTCTTGTTCAGCTTGAAGCGGCCGACCTTCGCGAGGTCGTAACGCTTGGGGTTGAAGTAGAAGTTGTCGAGCAGGTTCTGGCCGGCCTCGACGGTGGGCGGCTCGCCCGGACGCAGCTTGCGGTAGAGGTCAACGAGCGCCTCTTCGTGGGCGTGGACCGTGTCCTTGGCGAGCGTCTCGAGTACCGACGGGAAGTCCTTGAACTCCGTCGCGATGTCGTCGTCGCTCATGCCGAGCGCCTTGAGGAACAGGGTCACCGACTGCTTGCGCTTGCGGTCAACGCGAACGCCAACGGCGTCACGCTTGTCAATCTCGAACTCAAGCCATGCGCCACGGGACGGGATGACCTTCGCGGTGAAGATGTCCTTGTCGCTCGTCTTGTCAGGCGTGCGCTCAAAGTAGACACCAGGCGAACGGACAAGCTGCGACACGACTACGCGCTCGGTTCCGTTGATGATGAACGTGCCGCGCTCGGTCATGAGCGGGAAGTCGCCCATGAACACGGTCTGCGACTTGATCTCACCAGTGGTGTTGTTGATGAACTCCGCGGTGACGAACAGTTGCGCGGCGAAGGTGAAGTCCTTCTCCTTGCACTCGTCAGGAGTGTGGCGCGGCTCCTCAAAGTACGGGTCTGCGAAGGACAGGGACATCGTCTGTCCAAAGTCCTCGATGGGGGAGATCTCCTCGAAGATCTCCTGCAGTCCAGCAATCTGCGGGACGTCGTTGCGGCCGGCCTTCTTGGCGGCGTCGACGCGGGACTTCCAGGCAGTATTGCCAAGGAGCCAGTCGAAGCTCTCAGTCTGAAGACCGATCAGATTGGGAACCTCAATGGGTTCTGCAATCTGCGCGAACGAGACGCGGTTCGATGCGGTGCGGTTGTCAATGGCGGTAGCGGTGCGCGAGGCAGCCAAGGGGGGGTCCTTCCCTTTTGTTCGTGCGAGACACGAGTCAGAGCCACGGCTCCACCGGATCCTGGGGCGTTACTGCCAGATAGCAGGCGCACGCCAGGTAGGCATATGAGGGCAGGGCAATAGACAGCGCAAATGCCTAGCGTACTCGGGGCGCGCGCCATTGTCCAGTCCTGGACGCCATCGTCCAGCGGACACGCCGTGAAGGCCCCATTGCCCTCGCCCTTATGCTGCGCCAACGGTACACCCCCTGCCCGACGCTGGGCCAGGAATGTGGAAAACCCGCCAAAGCGTCGGGCCTGCTTGGCAAGACAAACAAGGGTGCTTGGGGCTGGTGTGACGCATGAGGTCACAAGTTGCCCTTTTGCTTCCCCACCAGTCACTTGTGCCCCAAGCACCCTTGTTTGTCGACTTGCCCGGGCAAAGCAAAAGCCGGGCCGCCCCTTACGGAGCGACCCGGCTTCTGACGTGAGCTGAAGTTACTTGAGCTCGACCGTGGCACCGGCGGCCTCGAGGACCTCCTTGGCCTTCTCGGCGTCTTCCTTCTTGGCGCCTTCGAGGACCGTCTTGGGGGCCTCGTCGACGAGCGCCTTGGCCTCGCCAAGACCGAGGTTCGTGAGCGCACGGACCTCCTTGATGACCTGGATCTTCTTGTCGCCAACGGCGGCGAGGACGACGTCGAACGAGTCCTTCTCCTCGACCTCAGCAGCGGCGTCGCCGCCACCGGCCGGGGCGGCAACCGCGACAGCGGCAGGAGCGGCAGCGGTGACCTCGAAGGTCTCCTCGAATGCCTTCACGAAGTCAGAGAGCTCAATGAGCGAAAGCTCCTTGAACGCGTCGATGAGCTGCTCGGTGGTGAGCTTAGCCATGGTGTTTCCTTTACTAGTTTGCCTGCGGGAACGCAGTGGGTTCGGGGTGCGGCTTTAGGCCGCGGAATCCTGCTTCTCGCGCAGGGCGTCAACGGTGCGCACTGCCTTAGACAGGGGCGCCTGGAACAGGTATGCAGCACCAAAGAGCGACGCCTTCATGACGCCTGCAGCCTTGGCGAGCAGAACCTCGCGGGACTCGAGGTCGGCCAGCTTCTGGACCTCTGCAGCAGAGATCACCTTGCCTTCGAGAACGCCGCCCTTGATGATGAGCTTGTCGTTCGTCTTAGCAAAAGCCTTGAGACCCTTTGCAGCCTCCACCGGGTCACCGGTGACGAATGCAATGGCCGTGGGACCAACGAAGAGGTCATCGAGACCTTCAACGCCGGCATCCTTGGCCGCGAGCGCCGTCAGAGTGTTCTTCGCGACCGCGTAGGTCGCGGTACCACGGAGGTCACCGCGCAGCGTTGCAAGCTGCGAGACGGTGAGGCCGCGGTACTCGGTGATCAGCACGGCATTGGACTCACGGAACAGATCCGAGAGTTCCTTAACCGCGGCCACCTTGTCTGGCGTCGCCATAGTTTTCCTTCCTGGAATGTGACCGCCGCCCGTCCCGAGGAAAACAAAAGGCCTCGCGCAGGCGAGGCCGTTACTGCCCGACGCTGTTTCCAGCTGGGCACTTCGGTTCACCTACGCAGGACTTCCGACTTCACGGAACTTCGGTCGTGTTCAGCATGCTGAACCCGACGACCGGCGGTCTTGGGCGCACCTACTGTACCCGAGCGTCGGGCAGGCAAGCAAACCGGCCGCCTCGATGCCCTGTACCGATGGGCCCGCTCGGCTAGCATGGGGGACACGTACGAAGGGGGCAACGTGCCTGATGTCGCACCAGCAGGGCCTACGGAGATCCTGGTCGAGTTTGACGCCCTAGATCGCGTCGCCAATCTGATGCGGAACGCATCAACACATGCGAGTGTGGCACAACGGTCGATGGCGGCCGGCCATGTGAGCCCCACCGCGTTCGGCCTGATGAACGTCGCGCTCGGCACCGCCGTGACGCCGATAGTCAGCCACACCAGAGAACTCGCCGCAGATCTCGACGACGTCTTTGCGCGTCTTGACGTCAACACCAAGGCACTGGCGGCGGCGTGGCGCGAGGTGGAGGCGCAAGCCGCGGACCTCACGTCCCAGCTCGCGAAAGCACTGTCTGAGACGGAACTATGACGACGGCCACCCTCAGCACCACATCGTGGTGCCCCGGAGGAGCGGGGGCGTTCTCTACGACCTTCAGCTCATCCTCTGGCCGCGCCGCCGGATTCGTAGGTTGGCTGCTCGAGTACGTGTATCCGCTGAACGAGTGGGTGGATCAGCTTGTGGGCGATGAGGCGCAGGTCGCCCAGCTCTCCCATGAATGGTCCGCCGCAAGCCGCAGCCTCGACACGGTCGTGACCGACTGCGCTTCCGCGCTCTCGGCCCTGGACGGGCAACAGGGCAAGAGCATCCGCGCGCTTCGCCATGCGCTTGAGGTCGTGCGCGACACATCGACCGACGCGAGCGAATGGTCGCTCGCGAGTGCGCGTTCGCTGCAACTGGCCTCGGAGATCGTCGATGCGCTGCATCAAGCGGTCGTTGGCGCCCTGTCAGAGCTCGCCGGCATCGCGGCATCCCTGTTCGATATTGGCTTCAGCCTCAGCAGCCTCAATCCCATCGACAAGTGGAACAAGCTACGCAACTTCGTTGACCACGTCGACAGGTTCGTGCGCGTGGTGGAGGACCTACTTGAGCGGATGTTTGACGCGTTCGACGAACTGATCTCCCTGTTGCAGGCGCTGCGGCCGCTCATCGATGAGGCGATTGCCGGCCTGCGGGAGCTGCTGTCCAGGGTGGTGGACGCGGCCGGGATGCCGATTGGCGCACTGGTGGGAACCGGGCTTGGCTCTTTTGGCGGCGCGTTGCTTGGCGCTCCCTTTGGACCTATCGGCATGCTGGGCGGATCGTTCCTTGGCGGGCTCGTGGGCGGTACTGGCGGCGCTGTACTTGGCGACACCTTTGCCGGCGTGGCGTCTGACTGGCTCGCGAGCGATCCTGCCGTGACCGAATTTGATCCGCTGGGCCCCGACGTGCCTCCGGATGCGCGCGAGGCGTATCTCCAAGCGATGGGGTCGCGACACCTCTCCTCCCTGACCGACTTCATCCACAACGACGGCTACGCGGACACGATGGGTGGCAGCGACCGAACGGTGGTCGACGTCAAGAAGGTGATCGGCGCGGACGGCACCGAGCACTGGGTCGTCGCCCTGCCCTCCACCCAGGACTGGAACATGCTGCGCGGAGTTATGGGTGGCGATTGGGACAACATCCTCGCCGACTACCCGGCGACCAACGACCTCGACACCAATGTGGCGCTCATGCTCGTCGATCACCCCGAGTTGGCGACGCAATACCAACGCGGCGTGTACGAGGCGATGCGGCAAGCCGGCGTTCCCGAAGGCGCGCCTGTCGTTTACAGCGGATTCAGCCAAGGCGGGATCCTTTCCGCCGCGCTCGCGGCGGACACGCACTCGGCGTATAGCCCCATAGGCGTGGTTGCCATCGGAGCGCCGGTTGATCGCTTCGACATCCCAAGCAATGTGAATGTGGTGGCCTTTGCGCACCACAGCGATCCTGTCGCAAAGCTTGACGAGGTCCTAGACACCGTGGGACAGGGTGCGCAGGCATACGGCCTCGGCACCGGCAACCCCGTTGCGGTCGGCATTGGGGGAACCCTGCTCAAGGGAGTGGATCACGACGCCACCATCCCCCTCCCAGACCCCTCGATAGAGGTCAAGGGGAAGGTGCCGTCCGTGCACAGTATTGATGGATACAGCCAATCCGTGAATGCCTGGGAGGTGGCCAATCCAGACGCGGCGCGCGACATGGTCGATCTGCTCGGGGGCACCGTCGTGGACCACCAGGTGTACACGTTCAAGGAATGAAAGGCGGACGACACATGAAGCGAATAGTTGGCACGGCCGTCGCCGTGCTTGCGCTGTGCGGGTGCACACCCTCGAACGGCACCGACGACACGTTCGTGGCAGTCCAAGAAGCCGTCGTGGCCGCAGATCCCGGCGTCACCAAAGCCACCGTTGACCAGTCGCTTGACGGCTTTTCCCACCACCTCACGGTGTCCGCTTACATCGACAGTGAGGACACGAACGCCGCACAGGTGGAGGCCATCCTGCGTGCCGCGGCCCCCTTTGGCGACGGCTACGACTACCTGGACCTGCTGGTGATTGACCCATCAGAGGACTTCATCGACCTCTACCCCACCATCGTCGAACTCGGATTTCCCGTCACGGAAGCCGACAACCCCATGACCAAGTTCACGTGGGCGCCAGACGCAATTGTGGAAACCCTCGACAGCACGAAGGACGGCGCCTCATGAGTTCCCCTGAACTGGAAGGCCTCGATGCCGCCCGCGCCCGCGTTCACGCCCAGGCCGACGCCTCGCGCCGCGCCAACCAGGCGCTGCGCGAGCTGGCATCCGAGGTGGAAGCGGCCGTGGGGCACGCCCAGTCGGCGGAGGGCGAGATTCGCGTGACCGCCGCGGTGACCGGGGCCGTCAGCGCGATCCAGTTTAGCGACGCCGCACTCGAACACAGCGCCGCCGATCTCGCTCGCGAACTCATCGAGGTCATCGCGGCAGCGCAACGCGACGCCGTGCTGCGCGCCGCGGCTGCATCTGCCGCCCAACTTGGCGAGAATCACCCACTAGCGGCCGAGCTGCGTGACTCCGCGGACCGCTACGGCCGGCCGGCCACGCGCATCGAATAAGGGACGCCCATGGATCAGTTGCATGTGAGCACATCGGCTCTAGACCAGATGGCTAACTCGCTCGCGGACCGCGCCAAGGAGATTGACGTGGAACGCGAGGAGCTCCGCGCCGGAATGGCGCTGCTCGCGAACGGCTGGGTTGGCGACGGCGCCGAGGCAGCACAGGAACGATTCCGCCTAGTCGATGCGCGGCTCAGCAACAACGCGCGGGCCCTCAACACGTCCGCAGAACTCGCCGGCGCGATTCGCGACACCTACGAACAGGCCGACGTCCGGATCGCCAGACTCTTCGGCGACGCCTAGGGCGGCTACCCAACCCCTGGCTCCCCCGCGAGAAGTACCAACGCTGAGGGCGAGGTAGCGTGGGGCAGGAAGTGCCTATTCGTCGACGAAGTGGCGACGCGTCACAAACCTGACAATCGCGCCGACGCCGTCAAAACGCTTGCGGTTGCGCCACGCAAACCCGCCTTTAGCCAGCGTGGCCCTCCCGTTCCATGCGCGCTCTATCGCCTTGGCTCGCGCCTCGAGGTCGCCACCAGTGGACCAGCGTGAGCCGGAACTCTCCGTGGGATGCGTCGCCACCACGTACGGCACGCTCAAGCCTGTGAGTCCCGCCCGCAACGCATCCGCGATGAAGATGTACTCGTCGCCAAGGTAGTTTGTGGCGCCTGCACCAAAGCGTTCGTCAAAGCGGATCCCGGCGGCACGCACCTGCTCAACGTCGACGAGCATCTCGTACGTTGCGGCCTTCGCCGAGTTGATCTTCGTCAGCGGAACCGTGCCGTCGGGGTAGGCCTTGCGCAGTTCGCCCGTCTCATCGACAGCTCGCGCAAGCGCGATGGCTGCACCGGAACTCCGCAGCGCATCCGCCGCGGCACGCACACCCTCTGGCTGCACGGTGATGTCGTCGTCAGCGAACAGCAAGTAGTGCCTACCCGCATGATCGAGCGCCGCGTTCCTGCTCTTAGCGACTCCAACCGAATCGAGTTGGATAAGGCGCGCATCGAGGCCTTGAGGTAGCACGACTGCCGCATCCTGACCGGCACGCGACTGCGTGATGACCAGCACCTCGGCGCCTGCCGCTGAGGCCGGGACCGCGATGTTTGGCACGCGCTCAACAAGGCTTGAGAATCCCAGCGTCACGTCGTCAATGGATGTCATAAGAGGCTCCTCGCTGTGGGCCTTGCCGCGCGCGGCAAGCGCTACCGGTACAGCGAGATCCCCTTCTTGACCGCCGCCTCGATCTCATCGAGCTTGGCCTCTGATACGCGCTCGCTGAACAGTCCTGCGCGGAGCGAATCCGCGTCCAAGACCAGCCCCACAGGCTCAGGGTTGAAGACCCGCGACAAACCGGCCCCGCGGGAGTAATCCTCGTACTTGATCCCCGTTCCGTGCACGGCGGTCTCAAAGCCTTCGAACGTGACGAGCGAGCACGGAATCGCGTAGCTGTGGCAAATGATCATCACGTGCATTGCGGAGGTCACGACACCGTCGTACTGCGTCAGGGTGTCGACGAACTCACGAATCTCGTCCGGCTGGGATATCAGCACGGAGAACTCGTCAACCTCATCTGGCAGCACCAGCGGGATGGCAACGTGTGTGAAGTGGCGCACGAACGCGAGGCGGCCATTCGTCTCACCACGTGCCGCCGGCATCACCCTCGACAGCAGCAAGCCCGGGTCGCCGAACGAGGTGACCTTGGGCCCACCACTCGCGCGCACAAGCTCGGCAGTAATCGGACCACGCAGGGAGACGAACTGCGCCTTGGGAGCGAGCTCGACGTCCGCGGTCGATACCCCCGTGCCGATCACGATCGAACTGGGTTTGACGAACCGACCGATAGACCCAACCGAGATGAGGTGGGGCTTGGTTGACCGAGCTGTGGGGTCCTGATAGGTAATAGGGCGATCGGTGTAGTGGGCGATGACGAGCGGGCTCAACCAGTCACCAAAATTGCCGGGGAATGGTCGCGCCCACCAAATCAGTGGGATTGGCGTACCCTCACGCGTCGAGTAGTGGCCGAACGCACGAGCTGCGTTGATCGCGGCCAACTCGGTTGCGGTGGGAACTCCCTCACCCAGCAGCGAATCGATAGCGGAGTCAAGCGTTGCCCGGTCACCGACCTGCCCGGCATGAAGCACCGACTTCATCAAGGCTTGACGAGCCGGTGCGACCCCACCAAGGTCCGTCCCAATGAGTGCCCCGGTGACACCCGTGGTGTCTGCCACACGGCGAAGCGACTTACGCAGCGAGTCTGGCAGAACGGCCTCGACTCGCTTGGCGGCCTTGAGCCCGGCCTTACGGGCCTTCTTCGACAAGGGCGCTCCCGCGCGGTCCGCAGCGCCAACGGCCTCGTGTTGCACAACCTTGCCCTTGAACTCGTCAACGTTGCCACTCGCGCCAAACACAAAGAAAGGCTGCAAGAGCGGTGAGGCAGACAGTTCGCCACGCACAGCACAACCGGAAGGAATGATGTGGAACGAGAGGACGTCTGCGTTCGCCCGCCACGACTCTTCGAAGAAGTAATCGTCCGTCGCCTTGATGTCGAGCGTTGACTCCAGTTGGGCGGCGTCAGTCATGAACTTGCGGGCAGCCTCTGTGGTGTTAATGCCAAAGAAGCAAGGTTCCCAGAAGCGCGTCTTACGTTCATAACCGATGCTGAGCGGCGAACCGAAGCCGCGCTGGAAGCCGATGATGTCCGCCGTGAACTCGCGAACAAAATCGGGGAGCGCGGTCAGTTGGCAGTCAACGTCGATCCAAAAGACCCGGGCGTCGGGGTTCTCAACACAGACTCGGTTGAGGAATGAAATCTTTTTGCGGCAGATGTCCGCCCAGTCTTCGCCCTCTGCCTTATGGATCTCTTGCAACTCGTGCGCAACACCAAGTGCGTCCAGGCTCTTAACGAGGTTGTCCGCGTGTCCCCTGTAGTAGTCATCGGCCGTGTAAAACGAGCACACGAGAACATTGGGCTGAGTCATCTATTTCCAATCCGGCCCTCGCACGGGCTAGCGGTTCTTGGTGAGTGGAGTCTATCCCGCGCGGTGCGCGAACCTTCGCGCCAGCCGGTAGAACAGGGCACCGGGTGCCTGGTCCAACAGCTCGCCACAGCGTCGGGCATGCGAAAGGCCCGGACCCCCCTGGCTTAAGTACAAACCGTGGGGAACCGGGCCACGTGCGCAAGCGAGCAAGCGCTACGCGTCGGTCTTTGCCGTTGCGTCCAGCGGAATGCCGGGGCCCGTCGTCGCGGAGATCGCGGCCTTGATGATGTAACGGCCCTTCGAGGACGAGGGCTTCGCACGAAGCACCTCGTCGAGGACGGCCTTGTAGTTCTCAAGGAGCTTCTCGTCGCCGAACGACGCCTTGCCAAGCACGGTGTGCAGGTTGGCGTGCTTGTCGACGCGGAACTCGATCTTTCCGCCCTTGATGTCAGACACGGCCTTGGCCACATCCATCGTCACGGTGCCCGTCTTGGGGTTGGGCATGAGGCCACGCGGGCCAAGCACGCGGCCGAGGCGGCCGACCTTGCCCATGAGGTCAGGCGTTGCGACAACGGCATCGAAATCTTGGCGGCCAGCGGCCACCTCTTCGATGAGTTCGTCGCCACCGACGATGTCGGCGCCCGCCTCGCGAGCAGCGTCAGCCTTCTCGCCGTTGGCGAAGACCAGGACCCTAGCGGTCTTGCCAGTGCCGTGCGGAAGAATGACGGTGGAACGGACCATCTGGTCCGCGTGACGGGGGTCGACGCCAAGCTTGAAGACGACGTCGATGGTCGAGTCGGTCTTCTTGGAAGACGTCTTCTGCGCGAGGCGAACTGCCTCGAGCGGCGTGTAAAGCTGGTTGCGGTCAACGAGCTGTGCGGCGTCGTTGTAAGCCTTGGAGCGCTTAGTCATCTGCTTCTCTTTCCTTTGCAGTCGTGGGTGTTGGGTCAGCGCGACCCATCCACTGGGATGCGGTCTTAGGAGACCGTGATGCCCATCGAGCGGGCGGTACCAGCGATGATCTTCGCTGCGGCGTCGATGTCGTTGGCGTTGAGGTCTTCCATCTTCTGGGCAGCGATCTCACGCACCTGAGCCTCGGTCAGCGAGCCGACCTTCTGGGTGTGCGGAACGCCTGAGCCCTTAGCCACGCCAGCGGCCTTCTTGATGAGCTCTGCGGCAGGCGGAGTCTTGGTGATGAACGTGAAGGAACGGTCTTCGTAGACCGTGATCTCCACGGGAATCACGTTGCCACGCTGCGACTCTGTCGCAGCGTTGTACGCCTTGCAGAATTCCATGATGTTCACACCGTGCTGACCCAGCGCGGGTCCAACGGGCGGTGCAGGGTTGGCCATACCGGCCTGGATCTGGAGCTTGATCAGCCCAGAAACCTTCTTCTTAGGGGGTGCCATTTGGGGGTCCTTACTTCTGTAGCTGGTGCGGCTGGCGGCCGCGATTGCGCTGTCGCGCTAGATCTTTTGAACCTGGTTGAACGACAGCTCGACCGGGGTTTCCCGGCCGAAGATTGATACGAGAACGTGGAGCTTCTGGGACTCCGCGGAGATCTCGGAAATGGTTCCGGGCAACGTCGCAAACGGTCCGTCGATGACCGTGATCGATTCGCCAACCTGGAAGTCGACCTCGATGACCTTGGCGCCAGCGGTTGCCTCTTCGCCGGTGGCGGCAGCCTGTGCCTCCGGGGGCGCGAGCATCGACACCACCTCGTCGATCGTGAGCGGCACGGGCTGGTGGGCGTGGCCCACGAACCCGGTGACGCCAGGCGTGTTGCGCACGGTGCCCCAGGACTCGTCCGTGAGGTACATCCGGACGAGCACGTATCCAGGCATACGGACGCGAGTGACCTGCTTGCGCTGGCCGCCCTTGATCTCCGTGACCTGCTCCATCGTGACCTCGACCTGGAAGATGTAGTCCTCCATGTGGAGCGACTCGATGCGGTGCTCGATCGCCTGCTTCACACGCTTCTCGTGACCCGAGTAGCTGTGGACTACGTACCAGTCGCCCTCGCGGGTGCGGAGCTCGGCGATGAAGTCGGCGAGGGGGTCCGCGTCGGTCTCAACAGCGTCGGCCGCTTCGACAACGTCGGTCTCAACAGCGTCGGCCGCTTCGACAACGTCGGTCTCAACAGCGTCGGCCGCGTCAACAGCGTCGGTCTCAACAGCGTCGGCCGCGTCAACAGCGTCGGTCTCAACAGCGTCGGCCGCGTCAACAGCGTCGGCGTCGAGGGTCTCGACAACCTGGTCGCCTGCAGTCTCGTCAGACACGCGAATCTCTCCTTATATCGACGGCGCTAGCCGCCGAAAACCTTTGTTGCGAGGAACTTGAATACGGAGTCCATGACGAACACGAGGACCATCACGACTGCCACAAAGCCCAGCACAATCCAGATGTACTTAATGGTCTCTTCACGCGACGGCGTGACAACAAGCTTGAGTTCCTGGATGACCTGGCGCCAGAACCGCGTGAAGCGGCTGAAGAGTCCGCGACGCTCGTCGCCGGAGGGGCGTGGGCCCTTCTCTTCAGAATCGGTCAAAGCCTTCTCGCTCACCGAACATCCTTTGCTTGTGGGATTAGCCGCAGAATTGGGTCTGCGTCACGCAGGGCAGGCGGGACTCGAACCCACAACCGTCGGTTTTGGAGACCGATGCGCTACCAATTGCGCCACTGCCCTTCGGGGGTTGTGCCCCGAAGCTCAAGACCGACACCACGGGGCTCGCGAGGGCGCGAACCATCATGACGTTTGTCAATCGCCGACTTGCCAGTGTACGTGGTTTCAGGTCGGGACGCGAACCCGTGCCTCGCCTTAGACAAACAAGGGTCCTTGGGACAGATGTGGCAGAAGTGCACTAACGCGGGCCGAGTCCCGTCACTCCTGTCACTTGAGCACCAGGGACCCTTGATTGTCGCTGGCGGATCGCCATGAGAGTCCGCACTCCGGCCGCGATCTCGCCTTCAGACGCCATGATCTCGGCACCAGTGAAGCGCAACCGACCAAGCCCCAGCAGTTCGCACGCGCGGTCGCGGCGCCTGTCTTCCTCGAATGCTTCCTTGTCATTGTGGAAGTTGAAGCCGTCGCATTCGACCACGATGTCGTTCTCCACCAATAGATCTGCGTGGCCCAAACCCGGGAGCTTCGCTTGCGCCTGAACAAACAGGCCGTCTGCTCGCAACTCAATGCGCGCCCTGGTTTCTCGCGGCGACTGCGTCAGCGGCTCTGCTTGGCCGGCAAGCCAGCGGCGAACGTCCAAGGGCGTTGCCGTGAACGAGGCAATGTCTGCCCTGCTCATCAGCCCAAGCCTCAACGCGGCGTCGATTGCCGCCAACTGGTCAACGCGAGTGGTGCACAGCCCCAGATGATCTAGTACGTCCCGCACGGGTGCCAAGAGTTCAGCCGATTGCGGGGCACCTAGCCGGTGCATGCGCATGCCGTCACGCAACCTGCGATCGCCGTCGACGAAGCCGCGGTGTTCCGGGATGGCGAGGTGCAGACCGTTGTAGGTCTGTGGCGTTGGCAACCCCCACGGTCTCAGCGCGCTTACACAGGTGAGTTGGGCAGACATAACGCGCGCTTGCACGCTCGACCATTGCGCCGCCGGTAACGCGAAACAGCCCCGGTGCGGACGAGAGACTCTGCCCGATGCCACCGCGACCATGAGGTCCCGGTCTGTCAGTCCAAGCGCGAGCAGCTGCTTGCGCCGGGCGACCAACCCCAGGGAGGCGATAACGGCGACGGTATCCACACAGCGAAACTTGCCCCAGCGTCGGGCCGTGACGGCGGCGCCATGTGGAAAGTGTGGAAAGCCGGCGAATGCCGACCCGCTGTGCACACCTATACACGGGAGACAATCAAGGGTGCCTGGGGCGCATGTAACGAATGGGGACTATCCGGGGCAGCTTTTCGTCACATCAGGCACATCAGCCCCAAGGACCCTTGGAAATCAACGCACCCACCCGTGAAAGAATATGCGCCATGACCGCACCCGCTCGCCGCGTATCCGCACGCCTCGCCGCCATCGCCCCCTCCGCCACACTCGCGGTTGACGCGAAGGCCAAGGCGCTCAAGGCCGCCGGCCGGCCCGTCATCGGCTTTGGCGCGGGAGAGCCGGACTTCCCCACGCCGGACGCAATAGTCGAGGCGGCCGTCGCCGCCGCGCGCGACCCCAAGAACCACCGCTACACCCCAGCGACGGGCCTCCCGGAGCTCCGCGAAGCCATCGCGCGCAAGACGCTCCGCGACTCCGGCTACGAGATCGACCCAGCGAACGTCATCGTCACCAACGGGGGCAAGCAGGCCGTATTCCAGGCCTTCGCGGCCGTGCTGGACCCGGGCGACGAAGTCATCCTCCCCGCCCCGTATTGGACCACCTACCCCGAGGCCGTCACCCTCGCTGGCGGCGTCCCGGTGGAGGTCTTTGCAGGTGCTGACCAGGATTACCTCGTCACTGTTGAGCAGCTCGAGGCCGCCCGCACCCCCAACACCAAAGCGCTCCTCTTCTGCAGCCCGTCCAACCCAACGGGCGCGGTCTACACGCCGGAACAGACCAAGGCGATCGGCGAATGGGCACTAGAGCACGGCATCTGGGTCCTCACCGACGAGATCTACGAGCACCTCACCTACGACGACGCCGTCTTCTCCCCCATCGTCAAGCTTGTGCCGGAGCTCGCGGACCAGACGATCGTCCTCAACGGTGTCGCCAAGACCTACGCGATGACCGGCTGGCGCGTGGGCTGGATGATCGCCCCCACCGACGTCACCAAGGCGGCCGCTAACTTCCAGAGCCACCTCACGAGCAACGTCGCGAACGTCTCACAGCGGGCCGCGATCGCGGCTCTCGACGGCAGCCTCGAGGACGTCTACCTCATGCGCAAGGCGTTCGACCGCCGCCGCACCACCATGGTCGAGATGCTCCGCGAGATCGACGGGATCGTGTGCCCTACCCCCAAGGGCGCGTTCTACGCGTACCCGTCGGTAGAGGGCGTGATCGGCCGCACCATCCGCGGCCGCGCAATCACCTCGAGCGCGGACCTCGCCACCGTCATCCTCGAAGAGGCAGAGGTCGCGGTCGTGCCCGGCGAGGCGTTTGGCCCCAGCGGCTTTGTTCGCCTCAGCTACGCGCTTGGCGACGAAGACCTGGTTGAGGGCGTCGCTCGCATTCAGTCGCTTCTCGCGGAGTAGTAGGCCGGCTCAGGGCTAGCAGCGGCCCGACGCTGTGGCCGGGTGAGGCCGTCATCCTCGCCGCCGCACGGGATAGGCCGCGCGAACGATTCAACAATCGCCCATGAGAGCGACGCATCGCGCTTTGGATGACCGCTAGCGTCTTGGTCATGACCACTGCAATCGAGGTCCGGGACCTCCGCAAGCACTATGGGGACAAGCACGCGGTCGACGGGCTGGACCTCACCATCGAACAGGGCGAGGTATTCGCGCTGCTCGGTCCAAACGGCGCTGGCAAGTCCACCACCGTCGAGATCCTTGAGGGCTTCCGCAAGCGCACGAGCGGTGAAGTCAGCGTGCTCGGCACGGATCCCGCGCATGCCACACGTGAGTGGCGCGAGCGCGTGGGATTCATGCTCCAGAGCACGTCTGACCAGTTTCTGCTGACGCCGCGAGAGTCCGTCACCCACATGGGGCGGCTCTACCCCAACCCGCGCAGCACCGACGAGCTACTCGCCGTGGTGGGGCTGGAGGACAAGGCGGACGTCAAGCCCCGCACCCTTTCCGGAGGCATGCGCCGCCGCCTCGACGTGGCCCTCGCCCTAGTAGGCAGCCCCGAACTCGTGTTCCTCGACGAGCCCACAACCGGCTTTGACCCCGAGGCACGCCGCCAGTTCTGGGCCCTCATCGAGTCACTACGCGCGGACGGCATCACGATCGTGCTCACCACCCACTACCTCGACGAGGCAGAACACCTCGCGGACCGCATCGCGATCATCAGCGACGGGCGCCTCGCCGCGCTCGACACCCCCGCGGGCCTGCGTGCCATGGCGACCGACGCTGTGGTGACGTGGCGAGAGGGCGGCACCCAGCGTCGGGTAGTCACCCCCACGCCCACTGCCACGCTGCGCGAACTTTTCGCCACGACCGAGGGCGAGGTGACGGACCTCGCGGTGACAAAGCCAAGCCTCGAGGACGTCTACCTCTCGATCACGGGAGGTGCCCAGTGAACAGCCCGAGTTGGACGTCCATCGCTCTCGACCGCGTGCGCGTCGAGACCAAAGAATTCATGCGCTCTCGCGAGCAGATGATCTTCATCTTCTTGTTCCCCATCTTCATGCTGGTGATCTTTGGCTCGATCTTTGGCGGACAAGACGTGGGCCAAGGAGTGAGCTTCAGCCAATACTTCCTTGCGGGCATGATCGCGAGCGGCATCATGAACACTGGCTTCCAGTCGCTTGCGCTTGGGCTGTCTGCTGATCGCGATCTCGACATCCTCAAGCGACTGCACGGCACGCCGCTGCCCGCCACGGCGTTCTTCGCCGGCAAGTTGGTGCAGGTGTTGTTTGTGTCGGTGGTCCAGATCGCCACGCTCATCGCCGTGGGCGTTGTCGCCTATGACGTGGACATCCCCACAACGTCCGAGGCGTGGCTCACCTTCACGTGGGTGTTCCTGCTGGGAACCGCCGCCTCGGTCGCGCTCGGCATTGGCATGAGTTCCCTGCTGCGCAACGCCCGCTCCGGGTCCGCGATCCTCACCCCTGTCACGCTGTTCCTGCAGTTCATTTCCGGCGTGTACATCGTGTTCACGCAGGTGCCATCGTTCCTGCAGACGCTCGCATCGATCTTCCCGCTCAAGTGGCTCGCGCAGGGCATGCGCTCTGTGTTCCTGCCGCCGGAGTTCGCGAGTGCGGAGGTGGCCGGGAGTTGGCAGCATCCGGCCACGGCGATCATCCTCGCGGTGTGGTTCGTTGGGGGCACCATCTGGGCGGCCAAGACCTTCCGTTGGCAGCGCCCGGAAGACCGCTGACCCCGCGCCGTAGTCTGTGCCAATGACCAAGAGGCTGCCCCGCCTGGGCGACGTTCTCATCGCGGTGAGCGTGTTGCTCATCACGTTTGTGAGCATCGCTTCAGGGGCAAGCTCCCCGGAAGGCAGCCAGCGCGAGTGGGACGCGCTTGGCGTTGCGCTCGTCGTCATCGAGGTCTTCCCGCTGCTGTGGCGCCAGAAGGCACCCCGCGCGGTCGCGTGGTCCACCACTGCCGTGTGGATCGTTATCCAGGGGCTCGGCTATCCGGACTCGCTCGCCGTCATCGCGCCCTTCATCGCGATCTACGGACTGGCCGCCTACAACCCACGGCGCACCGCGTATGTACACGCGGGATTCATTGGCGGACTCATGTTCCTGTGGACTCTCGTTGGAGTCGTCGCCACGGACTCCGTTGACGAGGCCGCGCTCATCTCCGTGGCCTTCGGCGTCGTGTTGCCGTTCGCGCTCGGGTCCGTAGAGCGCGAGCGCACGGGTCGGATCGCGGAACTCGAGCGAATCCACGCTCGCCAGGAGCAGGCAGAGGCCGAGGCAGCGCAGGCCGCCGTGACCTCCGAACGCACCCGCATCGCTCGCGAGCTCCACGATGTCGTAGCCCACGAGATGACGGTAATGACCCTGCAAGCCGAGGGTGCGCGCCGCCTTGCAGGCGAGGCGGATCCGCGCATCACCGAGGCCCTCGCGACAATCTCCGCGGCGGGCCGGTCCGGGCTCGCGGAGATGCAGCGCATGATCGGCGTGCTCAGGGAGTCTGCAGATTCTGCCGCTCCCGACGGCCTAGCGCCCGCACCCTCACTCGCAGACATCCCCGCGCTCGCCCGCCAGGTGCGCGAATCCGGCATGCCGGTGCAGCTCGTTATGACCGGCGATGGCGCCATGCCCGCAGGCGTGGAACTCAACGCGTTCCGCATCATCCAAGAGGGCCTCACCAACGCGCTCAAGTACGCGGGCCCGGGCGCCACGGCCACAGTTGAGGTCAAGAAGACGCCCGACGCTGTGGTTGTGACAGTGCGTGACGACGGCCGTGGCGCGTCCGCGGAAGCGGCCGCAGCCGGCGGGCATGGGTTGGTTGGCATGCGCGAACGGGTCGAAGCCCTGGGTGGAAAGCTTGACATTGGCCCGGCGGCCGGCGGTGGCTACCGCCTGCACGCGGTGCTGCCCACGACGCGGCGAGCACCCGAACCCACGCGGGTTGTGGGCACCCTGAATGGCTCCGACGCATGATCAAGGTTGCCCTCGTTGACGACCAGGCGATGGTTCGCGCCGGTTTGCGAATGATCCTCGAGTCCGAGCCGGACATCACGGTGTGCGGTGAGGCCGGTGATGGGCTCGATGCAGTGAGTCTCGCAACCGAGACGGAGCCAGACGTCATTCTGATGGACATCCGCATGCCAGGGCTTGATGGCATCTCCGCTGCTCGCGATGTTCTTGACGCATGCCCCTCCGTCCGCATCGTCATCCTCACCACCTTCGATGACGACGAACACGTTTACGAGGCGCTCCGCATGGGGGCCTCTGGGTTCTTGCTCAAAAGCGCCGACGGCGACACCCTCGTCAACGCGGTGCGGGTTGTCGCCTCTGGCGAGGCGCTGCTTGCTCCAGAAGTGACAAGGCGAGTTATCCAGCACTTCTCAGCCACAGCGTCGGGCCCCATGCCTGGGTCTGCTGAAGCGATAGGTGACCTCTCCGAACGTGAGGTGGAGGTGCTGCGGCTCATGGCGCGCGGATTCTCCAATACCGAGATCGCCAGTGAGCTGTTCGTCTCCGGCGCCACCGTGAAGACTCACGTGAGCCACATCCTGACCAAACTGGGTGTCCGCGACCGCGTGCAAGCCGTAGTTGAGGCGTACGAGTCAGGGATTGTGATCCCGCGCACCTAGGGGCCGTCCCCCATACGGGCGATTGTGAAACCGTCCTCCCGGCCGATGCCGTGCTCGCGCGAATTTTGAAAGACTTGCGCTGTCCAAGACCCAGGAGGAACCAATGTCAACCGTCGCCCCAGACACCGCCCAGGTGCAGATCGCCGCCAGCATGCGCGGCGGCTACAAGGACTATGGCTCCGGCGATGCGGCCGTGCGCGCGCTCAACGGCGTGAACGTCGACATTGCAAAGAGCGAGTTCACGGCAATCATGGGCCCCTCGGGTTCGGGCAAGTCCACGCTTCTTCACACACTTGCGGGCCTGGACCGCCTCACGGCCGGTCAGTCCACGATCTCGGGCACCGAGATCACCGCGCTGTCAGAAGCGCAGGTAACCCAGGTGCGCCGCGACCACATCGGCTTCATTTTTCAGGCGTTCAACCTGATCCCGTCCCTCAATGGGCGCGAGAACATCACCCTGCCGCTCGACATCGCGGGCACCAAGTTCGATCCCGCGTGGTTTGACGAGGTCATCGGCATCCTGGGCCTGGGCGACCGCCTCACTCACCTCCCGGCCGAGCTCTCAGGCGGCCAGCAGCAGCGCGTTGCCGTTGCGCGGGCGCTCATTTCGAGGCCGGAGATCATCTTCGCGGACGAGCCATCAGGCAACCTCGACTCGCGTTCGGGAGCCGAACTGCTGGGCTTCATGCGGCGCGCGGTCAAGGAGTTTGGCCAGACCATCGTGATGGTCACGCACGACCCGACTGCCGCTTCGTACGCCGACCGCATCCTGTTCCTCGAGGACGGTCTGATCGTCGACGAGATGCGTGAGCCCACCGCCGAGCGCGTGCTTGACCGTATGAAGCAGATGGGCCACTGACCCTCATGTTTCGCCTAGCCCTCAAGAACGTACGGCACAATCCGCGACGCCTGATCCTCACCGCCATTGCGGTGGCGCTCGGCGTTGCGCTGGTGTCGTCAACGCATATTGTCACCAATGCACTCGCCACGGGCATCAACAGCCTGGTCCAGGCGAGCTACGACAACATTGACATCGTCGTTGAGCCAGATCCCGACGCCGACGTTGAACTCACGCGAGACCAGAGCCCGCTCAGCGACTCGGACCTCGAGGCCGTGCGAGCCACGGAGGGTGTCGCGCAGGCGGAAGGTTCCGTGAGCTACCAATACGGAATGTTGCTGGAAGCGGATGGTTCCGCACCAAACAGCGGCCAAGGTGGCCCTCCCGCGATTCTGGTGAATTGGACCGGAAATGCGGAACTGGGCGGTGCGACCCTTATCGAGGGCACCGCACCCGTGGGCGAGGACGAGGCGCTCATCGATATCGACTCCTTCGCCACCCGGGACCTATCCATCGGCGATACGGTCAAGTACGCCTCGGAGCAGGGCGTCACCGACTTGACGATCGTCGGCACAGCGCGTCTGGGCGAAAGCAACGAGATCGGGCCAGCAACCTTTATGTGGGCGCAGGTTGACGTGGTGCGGACAATCGCCAACGTTCCGGGCTTTGACAGCATCAGCGTGATCGCGGACCAAGACGCCGATGTCGATACGGTCGCGACGGCCATCGACGAGCGGGCCCCGGAGGGCACGCGGGCTGTCACGTCACAGCAAAAGATCCAGGAGCAGTCCGAATCGTTCGGGGAGATCTTGCGTTACGTGGACATCTTCACGCTCGCGTTCGCGCTTATCGCTTTGTTCGTTGGCGGGTACATCATCGTCAACACATTCCGCATCATCGTGACCCAGCGCACCCGCGAGTTGGGGCTGCTGCGAGCGATCGGAATGAAGGGTTCGCAGGTGCGGACGATGATCCTGCTCGAAGCGCTCTTGGTAGGGATCGTCGCTGCAACGTTTGGGATCCTCCTCGGCTGGGTCCTGGCGCTAGGGCTGTCGTCATTTGTGGAACTGTTCGCAGGCAACATCTTTGGAACCGTCACGATCCCTCCGGACGCAATAATTTGGGGCTACACCCTTGGAGTGCTCGTGACCCTGGTGTCAGCGCTCATGCCAGCAATCCACGCTGCGAACATTGCGCCCATGGAGGCGCTGCGTGAGGCGGGAACGGCTTCACGCAAGGGCCTCAGAGTCCGCAATGTCGTTGGCGGTGCGCTGACTCTCATCGGCGCGGTGGCCTTCTTCGTTGGCCTGTTTGCGGGTCTGCCGCGTCCATACATTTACGTAGGTGCCGGCGCCGTGCTGCTCATCCTCGGCGCGACCTTGCTCTCCGCCCAGGTGCTCGTTCCGCTTGCATACGGCCTGAGGTCGGTGCTCACTAGGTGGTTCGGAATTGACGGCAAGCTCGCCTCCAACAACATTCGCCGTGAACCTCGTCGCAGTGCAAACACCGCGGCGGCCCTCATGATCGGCGTGACGTTGCTTGCCTTGACCGCAACCTTCAGCGCCTCTGTCAAGGACACCTTGCTTGGAAGCTTCGCGGCATCCGAGGCAGATCTCTACGCCGTTCCCGTCGCGGGACCGATTCCGCAGGGTGCCGTAGACGTCATGACAGGTGTCGACGGAGTCGAGTGGGCGGGCCGCGAGTCCACCGGAACTGTGGAATACGACGGGGCGGACCACTCGATGTGGGTCATGGACTCCGACGTCCTTGGTGGCGTGTACGGCGAGCAGGCCGGCGATCGAGACCTGTCTGAATTGGGCGCTGGCGTATGGCCAAGCGAAAGCCTTGAAAGCGAGAGTTTCGCAGTCGGCGACACCATCACGCTCACCGGTGCCGCGTCTGAGCAGTCACTCGAAATCACCGGCTTTGCCTCCGATGCGATCGGCAATGACTTCCTGGTGAACTGGGAGACCGGGGAGGCGCTCTTGGGCGACCTCGAAATCGTCCAGATTTCGATTAAGGTCGCCGACGGATACGAGCCCGAGGAGGTCCAAGATGCGATCACGGAGGCTCTCTCAGCGGAGTACCCCCTTGTCACCGTCTTCGCAACAAGCGAGATCACGTCAATCGTGTCCGGCCTAGTCGACTTCTTCCTCAACGTCATCACCGTGATGCTTGGCGCGGCGTTGGTCATCGCGATCCTGGGTGTGATGAACACCCTCTTGCTCTCGGTGACGGAGCGCACTCGCGAAATCGGTCTGTTGCGGGCGGTTGGCGTTCGCCGCGGCTCGATTTGGCGAATGGTCACGCTTGAGGCCGTGGTGATGGCGTTGTTCGGGACCGTGATCGGCATGATTCTTGGTGTGGGCATCGGCTCGGCGCTGGTCATCTCGCTGAGGGATCAAGGTTTCACCGGATTCGCGATCCCCTGGTGGAATCTCGCGATCTACACAGTTGTTGCGTTCATTGCCGGAATCGTGGCCGCCCTGTGGCCTGCGCTGCGCGCCTCGCGCCTGGACATCCTGAAGGCAATCGCCGCAGACGGTTGATTGCCAAGGGTCCCTGGGACTCATGTGACCAATGTGACGGGTGACGGCGCGCAAGCGCCCCACCCGTCACTTGTGTCACAGGGACCCTTGATTGTCTCCAACGAGGACCGGCTCCGGGGTCAGTTCAATGCCAAATGCGTCGAGCACGCCGGAGCGAATGTGGCTCGCGAGCGCGAGCAGATCGGTGGCGCTCGCGCCTCCCGTGTTGGTCAACGCGAGCGTGTGCTTCGACGAGATCGCCGCCCGCGAGCCAGGTAAGGCAAACCCCTTGCTAAAGCCCGCGTTCTCGATCAGCCACGCGGCACTTGTCTTCACCTTCCCGCCCGACGCTGGGTAGCGGGGGGCGCCCTGCGGCATCTCGTTCTCGCTCACCACCGGATTTGTAAAGAACGACCCCGCCGACCACGTGTCGTGGTCCGCGGCGTCGAGCACCATCCCCTTGGAAGCGCGCAGCCCGAGCACCGCAGCGCGCACGTCCTCGGTAGAGGCGGTTTCGCCGATCTCGACCCCAAGAGCGTCGGCGAGTTGCTGATAGCGAACCGGGGCCGAGCGCGTACCAAACCGCATCTGAACGGTGACGTCCAGAACGACGTACCGTGGCGTCGGGCTATATGGGGCGGCAAGGGAGCGTTTCAGGATCGAGTCGCGATACCCGAACGCTAGCTCAACAAGCATGAGCGTGCGCACGGCGCCGCGCTCGCGATCCCATACGCGTACGGAGGCGAGGGTGTCGGCGAGTTCAGCGCCATAGGCGCCGATGTTCTGCACGGGAGCCGCACCTACCGAGCCGGGAATTCCGCTCAGCGCCTCGAGTCCAACCCAACCCTCGCTGACGGCGCGCGCGACAATGGAGTCCCAGTTGGTGCCGGCCGTTGCGGTGACGGAGACGCCGCCGCAGAATCCGTCGTCCTGAACCGAGACGTCCGTGCGCGCGTCGCGCAGAACCACGCCGTCAAAACCTGCATCGCCAACGAGCAGGTTTGATCCCCCGCCAAGCACAAGCAACGCAGTGCCAGCGGCATCGGCGTGCTCGATTGCCGCGATCAGGTCGGCCTCGGTGGATGTCTCCACGTACTCGCCGGCCGGTCCGCCCACGCGCAGCGTGGTGAGTTCGGCGAGCGATGTCATGTGCCCAGGCTATCGGCGCTCGGCGGTGAACTCGTCAGGTATGCCATCGCCATCGACGTCGTCCTCATAGCGAACGTCGTCCGCGGTAATCGCGCCTGGGCCGGTGACCGGGCGAGCAAGCGCATGATGGCGTTCGATGCGGCCGTGCGAACGGAACAGCGGCCCCGCACTGCGTACGGCGCGAGCGATCACGAACGACAGCACCGCCGCGATGCACGCAACCGTGAGCGCCTTGCGAAGTTCCACGACCTCGCCCAGTTGGCCAATCACCTGCGGCATGATCAGCCCGGCGATGGTCGCGAACGAGGAAACCGCGGCAACCCGCGCCGCGGCGCGCTTGGGATCATCGCTCGCGGCAGAGAAGCCGATTGGAACGCCGAGCCCGGCACCGAGACCCCACAGCACCATCGCCACGGGCACCGCCCAGAACACGGGTGTGAATGCGAAGAGCAGTACGCCGATGAACACAAGGACCGCGGACACCCGGAGCGCGACAACACGACCGGCCCTGCCGATGATGTGGGCACCAAGCCCACGCGTGGTGACCATAGCGACCACAAACACCCAGTACGCGATGTCGCCTAACGCCTCGGTCGCGTCAAAGGCCTGGACGACGGCGAGTGACGACCACTGCGCGGCCGAGCCTTCGATGGTGGAGGCGGCAAAGACGATGAGGCCAATCAGCACAATGCGCCGCTCGCGGTACTCGTTGCGCGCGGTCTTGAACGGCCCCCCAAAGCCACCAGCGGCCGCTTGTGGGTTGGGCGCGCCATCGATGACCGCCCACGGGATGATCGCGAGCCGCACACCGGTCAGCAGCACGCCAACGGCGATGAAGTGCCACACCGGCGCCACACCAAAGTGGGAAAGTAGCGCGCCAACTGCGAGACCGCTCGCCATGCCTATGGAGAAGGACGCGTGGAAGTGCGGCATCACGGCGCGGCGCATCGCATGCTCAACGTTGGCGGCCTCGGCATTCATGGCGACGTTGGTGAACGCGAAGGCGAACGAGACAAAGAACTGACCGAAGGCAAACCAGAGCTGAGAACCCGCGGCGGTCGCCACTGCCATGGTGATGAACGCGGCCAAGTACAGAAACGAGGACCACCACAAGACAGCCCGTGTGCCGAACCGCGCAACAACCCAGCCCGTGATCAGCAGCGCGGTCAGTGCGCCCAGCGCTCCGAAGAGCATCAGCAGGGCCAACCGCCCCGTCGTGACGTGAAGCAGTTCCGCAACACTCGGCACTCTGGACACGTAGGTCGACAGCAGTACGCCCATGAGCCAGAACAGCCCAAGCACGCCGAGTCGCGCGTGCGCTATGCGCTGACGGCTTGGTGCAACGGCGTGGTCTGGCGAAGTCACGTCACCATTGTCGCGCGTCGAGCGCAGGTCCCTGACCAGTCGGTAGGCGAAATGTGAGATCGCCAGTCCAAACGTTTCGAAGGAATGCGCTGGTGCCACTACGCTGGGGCCAACGTCAAGTGCAAAGGGGTACGACGTGCCGAAGACCAAGAAGCCAACCATGGCCGACGTCGCAGCGCGCGCAGGGGTATCCCTGTCAACCGTTTCGCTGACGTACTCCGGGGCCGGGCCCATCTCGCCGGACACCAAGGCCCGCGTGGAACGTGCGGCGGAGGAACTCGGTTACGGCGGCCCATCCCCGCAAGGCCGCGCGCTTCGCTCTGGTAAGTCAGGCATCGTCGGCGTCGTCATCCACGAGAAGTTTGCGCGCTCGTTCCGCGACCCCCTCAACCTGCGCATCCTCGACAGCCTCATCGCCGACTTCGGCGCGATGGGCGTTGGCGTGTTGCTGATCCCTCAGCCCACCGGCGAGGTTGGCGAGCGCACACTCCTTGAGAACGCGGCAATGGATGCGGTTGTCGTCTTGCGCGTTCGCGATCACGACGAGCCCGCCCTCGCTATTGCAAAGAAGCGCGGTATCCCCTTGGTCGTGATGGAAGGCCCCGCCCCCGAGGGTGCGGGATCGCTAGACATCGACGACGTTGACGCCACCGTGCGCCTCATTGCCCACTTGCGCGAACTGGGGCACGAGCGGATCGCGACGGTCACGCTGCCCTTTGGCGTTGAGGCCGACACCCGGGTCATCACTCGCGCAGAAACGGCGCGCCCCGCGTGGACGCCCATCCACCACCGCCTTGACGCCTTTGAGCTTGCCGGCGTGGATCCTTGCGTCATCATCGAGGCGCACGCCTCGATGGTCGAGGCCGGAATCGCAGCTGGCCACCTCGCTCTCGCGCACGAGTCGCGGCCCACCGCCGTCGTTTGCCAGTCGGACCTCCTCGCAGGCGGAGTCATTCTTGCCGCGAAGGAGAAGGGCCTCAGCGTCCCCGACGACCTCTCTGTCACGGGCTTCGACGGCCTCGACCTGCCGTGGGTCGCACCCCACGAGGTGACGACAATGAAGCAGGACGGTGCCGCAAAGGGGCACGTCCTCGCCACAGAGGTGCGCGCGCTTCTCGATGGCCTCACTCCAGAGCGCGTGGTCTTGCCGCTCGAGTTCCGCCGCGGCAACACCACGGGGCCCGCCCGCAAGTAGCCAGCCGGGCGCGAGCCCAACCACCCAAGCGAACCGGCCCGACGCTGTGGCGGCTTGGTACGCCCACCTGCCCGCAGCGTCGGCCGGGCTTGGGCAAGAAAAGGGGGCGCCGCCCGCACGGACGGCGCCCCACTGATAGAGGTTGGACTACGAGATCCCGAACCAGGACTGCAGGGCGGGAAGCGCAAAGTAGATGAGGAACGCGCCAGCGCCAACCCACATGAGGGGCTTGATCTCCTTGGCCTTGCCGGTGCAAGCGTTGATCACCACGTAGGCGATGAAGCCAACGCCGATGCCCGCCGCGATCGAGTAGCCGAACGGCATGATGATGATCGTGAGGAACGCGGGAACCGCAACGCGGTAGTCGCGCCAGTCGAGGTCCACAGCGGACCGCAGCATCATGAGTCCAACGATGACCAGCACGGGCGTTGCGGCCTCGTGCGGGATCACCGTTGCGAGCGGAGTCACGAACATCGTGACGAGGAACGCGAGGCCGGTCACGATTGACGCGAGGCCGGTGCGCGCACCATCACCCACGCCGGATGCGGACTCGATATACGCCGTGTTGGACGACACGCCACCAAGACCACCAGCGACCGCGGACAGCGAGTCGACGACGAGGATCTCTTGCGAGTTCTCCGGAATGCCTTCTTCGTCGTTGAGTTCTGCCTCTTCGCCTACCGCGGTCATCGTGCCCATGGTGTCGAAGAAGTCAACGACAAGCAGCGAGAAGACCAACAGCAGCGCGGACACGAAGCCAACCCCGGTTCCTTCAGAGAAGGCGCCGAACAGGTCAACGTGCAGCAGTGTCGTGAACTGGAGCGGATCGAATTCCATCCCCTTGAAGGTGGGAACGTTGAGAGCCCATGCCTGCGGGCTGATCGCCTCGATGATGAAGGCGAGGACAGTCGACGCGAGGATCGAGATAAGCAGCGCGCCCTTGACCTTCTTCACGAGCAGGATGGCAGCGAGTAGCACGCCAAAGAAGAAGACCACGATTGTCCACGACGTGATGAACCCGCCGAACCCGAACTCCGAGGGCGTTGGATCAAACTCGGCACCCGGATCGTGAACGACCTTTGCGTCCCAGAATGCGATGAAGGCGAGGAACAGGCCGATGCCCGCCGCGATCGCCTTCTTGAGCGCCATGGGGATGGCTACGAGGAACTTCACGCGCAGCTTGGTGAGCACCAGGATGAGCACCAGCAGACCCTCGAGGACGATCAGGCCCATCGCCTGCTCCCACGTGAGCTTTCCGGAGCCCACGAGGCCGTACGCGACGAAGCCGTTAAGCCCAAGGCCGGCCGCCACCGCCAACGGGAATCGTGCCCACGCACCCATGACGATTGTCATGAGGCCCGCGATGAGGGCGGTGGCCGTGGCAATGGCTACGAAGCCACTTCCCGCCTCTGTACCGCCGCCAAGGTAGTGGCCCGTGTTGTCCGGCACATTCGCCAGGATGATCGGGTTAAGGACCACGATGTAGACCATCGTGAGGAAGGTCGTGAGTCCACCGCGGATTTCACGACCGGTCGAGGATCCCCTTGCGGAGATCCGGAAGTAGCGATCGAGCCCGCTTGAGGGCTCGGCCTTCTCCTCTGTTTGTGTATCTGCCATGTCGGAATCGTGGCAGTAACCGAGCGCGCGCGCTGGCTAACTCGATCCAATGGTTGGGGCGCGCCGTTGTAGGAAATCGACAATTGCCCTTGGCCTAAAACGGCCAAGCGCGACAAAGACCCCTGGCGGACTACACGCAGGCGACGATTGCCTGAGCTTTGCCGAGCACTCGAGAGCCCTCAAACTCCACCGTGACGTCAATGCGCGCTGTCTGAAGCTCGGCGTCTAGAGCGCCAACCGTCGCGGTGATCGTCACGACCGCCGCGCCCGGATTGGGCACTGCGATGGGGCGCGTGAAGCGCGACTGGAAGTCCTGCACATTGCCCGGGCCGGCCCACTCCTCGACGACTGACGCCGCGGTGCCCATGGTGAGCATGCCGTGCGCGATCACGCCATCGAGGCCAACAGACTGCGCAAAGACGTCGTTGTAGTGGATGGGGTTGAAGTCTCCGGAGGCGCCCGCGTAGCGAACGAGGGAGTCGCGAGTGAACTCGACCTCACGAGTGGCCACCACTTGGCCCACCTCAAGCCCGGCGAAGGTTGGCAGGTTCTCGTCGCTCATGCTTCTTCCCTCACCGCGAGCGTAGAGACCACCGTGGACACGGGGTTGCCGTCCGCATCTGCAAGTTCCGCGCGGGTGGTCACCATGGAGATGCCCGCTCGCTGCGTGATGTTGTCGATGTGCACTGTTGTGGAGATGACGTCGCCCGCCACGATGGGCCGGTGGTGGGTGAAGCGCTCGTCCGCGTGAACCACGCGAGAGAAGTCAACGCCCACCTCTGGGTCAACGACCACGTGAAACTCTGCGCGCTGGGCGATGATCACCGCGAAGGTCGTTGGGGCCACGACATCGTCGTACCCCTCCGCCCTGGCCGCCTCACCGCTGAAGTGGGCGAAGGAGTTGGCGTCAACGGCGTCCGCGAACTCGCGGATCTTGACTCGCGTCACCTCGTAGGGCTCGTGAGGGCCGTACACGCGGCCCACGGCGTCGGGATTCACTGGCACGGTTCAACCCTACCCAAGCCCGCCCGACGCCGGGGCCGCGCTGAGCGCCCGGGTCACCACAGCGTCGGGCGGCACGCAGGCAAGACAAAGGCCCGGCCCCCCTCTTCAGGGAACCGGGCCTTTGGAAAAACTAGATCAGCGGGTCTCGCGGTGAGCCGTGTGCTTTCCGCACTTGGGGCAGAACTTGTTGAGCTCCACACGGTCAGGCGTGTTGCGACGGTTCTTGCGCGTGATGTAGTTGCGGTTCTTGCAGTCGACGCACGCGAGCGTGATCTTGGGACGAACATCGTTCTTAGCCATGTGAAGCTCCTAGCCTTGTGGTTCACGCGCCCGCTTAAGCGCGCGGCGGATGCATTCGCATCCAGTAGCGAGGGCGGGACTTGAACCCGCGACCCCACGATTATGAGTCGTGTGCTCTAACCAACTGAGCTACCCCGCCTTGAAGACGGGCGGCCTGTTCTGACCGCCCAACCGAGCCCCAACAGGGAATCGAACCCTGGACCTTTTCCTTACCATGGAAACGCTCTGCCGACTGAGCTATTGGGGCAAGCCGGTCAAGGATACACGGGCGGCGGGGCCCTCGTGAAATCGGCCCTGCGCCGTGTGGGTGGGTGGCGTTAGGGTTCGTTGAATGAGCCCGACGCTGTCCGCCTCTGAAGCCCGGCGCACCTTTCTCTTCGCTCAAGGATTGACGGCAAAGCGCTCCCGAAGGCGGGTGCGGGAGGCCCACTTTGATGGTTACCTAAAGCGGCAAGGCGTGCTGCAGCTCGACTCCGTAAACGTCTTTGCGCGCGCCCACTACATGCCGCTGTTCTCGCGCCTTGGGCCGTACGACACTGCCGCCCTTGACGACTACTTGTGGGGGCCCGCGCATGGGCACGCGGCCCACACCTTTGAGCACTGGGGCCACGAGGCTACGGTCATGCCGCTGGAGCTGCTGCCCGCGATGCTTCCGCGCATGCGACGCAACACGGACTGGAGCACGTGGATCCGGACAAAACTCGATTCCGAGCAACCCGGGCTGATCGACGCGGTGCGCGCCGCCGTCGACCAGCATGGGCCCGTTGTCGCCGCGGATCTTGACCACCTCGCTCCTCGCGAGGGACCAAAGGGCACCTGGTGGGACTACAGCCACGTCAAGAGCGCTCTCGAGTACCTCTTTGTCCGCGGGGAGATCGCGGGCTCGCGGCGGACTAACTTTGCGCGCACCTATGACTCGCTCGAGCGCGGCTGGGGTGCGACCGCCGCTGCCGCTCCTGCGATGACGCTCGCGGAGGGCCGTCAAGCGTTCTTCGATCACGCCATCGGAGCGGTTGGGGTCGGCACCGTCGAGGACATTGCAGACCACTTTCGGCTGCTTGCTCCCAAGTCGCTCACGGCGGCCGGGCTTGGGCCGTTCGCGGACTCCGCCGTGGAGCGCGGTCTAGCGGAGTGGGTTGAGGTCGAGGGCTGGCCAAAGCCCGCGCTGCTCGCAACGGGAGCCGCCACGCCAGCCCGGGCCACAGCGTCGGCCCTGCTCAGCCCCTTTGATCCCGTCTGCTGGTTCCGTCCGCGCCTTGAGCGAATGTTTGGCGTCGAGTACCGCATCGAGATCTACACGCCCGCCCCCAAACGCATCTACGGCTACTACTGCCTGCTGTTCCTGCTCGGCGACGCGATCGTCGCGCGGGTGGACCTCAAGGCCGACCGCAAAGCGTCAACGCTCATTGTTGCGGCGTCGTGGCGAGAGGAGCGCTTGGCGCCTGGCGTGCGCAGGCGGCCCGACGCCGTTGTCGCCGCCGCGCTTGCCGACGAGTTGCGACTAGCCGCGGCTTGGCTCGGGTTGGGTGACGTCGTTGCGGAACCGCGCGGATCACTCGCCGCGGAACTCGCGCGCGCGCTACGGTGAGCGCATCGGCAACGTCGCCGTATTAGGAGGGGTCATGGCCACCACCGCAGCGCCAGCATCAGGTTTGAATCGCCGCGTCATCGCAATTGCCATCGGAGCCGCTCTGGGCGGGTTCCTGTTTGGCTTCGACTCCTCCGTGATCAACGGCGCGGTCGATTCGATCCAGGGCCTGTACGGGCTCACGGATGCCGCGACCGGCTTCACCGTCGCATCGGCGTTGCTCGGCTGCGCTGTTGGCGCGTGGTTCGCGGGATCGTTCGCAAACCGCTGGGGACGCATCCGCGTCATGGTTATCGCGTCCGTGCTGTTCTTCATCTCCGCAGTCGGTTCTGGACTCGCGTTCGGCGTGGGCGATCTGATCTTTTGGAGAGTCCTTGGTGGCCTCGCCGTTGGCGCTGCGTCCGTCATAGCCCCGGCGTACATCGCGGAGGTTGCACCGGCAAAGTTCCGCGGCCGGCTCGGCTCGTTGCAGCAACTCGCGATCGTGCTCGGTATCTTCGCCGCGCTACTCACCGCGCAACTGTTCTCCACGACGGCGGGCGGCGCGTCCCAAGATTTGTGGCTCGGCCTCGAGGCGTGGCGCTGGATGTTCATGGCGGAGACCATTCCCGCCGTGATCTACGGAGTCGCGGCATTGCGCCTCCCGGAGTCGCCTCGCTACCTCGTTGGCAAGCACAGGGACGAAGAGGCACGCGCGGTGCTCGTGGAGGTCGCAGAGGACGACGTCGAGGGCAAGATCGTCGAGATTCGCGCCTCGCTGGGTGAGGACGATGAGCGCTCGTTCAAGGACATCCGCGGCAACTCCTTTGGCCTCAAGCCAATCGTCTGGACCGGAATCATCCTCGCGGTGCTGCAGCAACTCGTGGGCATCAACGTGATCTTCTACTACTCAACGACGCTGTGGCAGTCAGTCGGGTTCTCTGAGTCCGACGCGTTCCTCACGTCGACGATTACGTCCATCACCAACATCGTTGTGACGATCGTCGCGATCGCGCTCGTCGACAGGATTGGCCGCCGCCGCCTGTTGCTCATCGGTTCTGTTGGCATGTTCGTCACGCTCGCGCTCATGGCCGTCGCTTTCTCCCACGCGACCCTCAACGCCAATGACGAGGCGGTGCTCAGCGGCGGGTGGGCCAAGGCCGCGCTGATCGGCGCTAACGGATTCGTTGTCTTCTTTGGCGCTACGTGGGGACCTGTTGTGTGGGTGTTGCTCGGCGAGATGTTCCCCAACCGCATCCGCGCAACCGCGCTGGCGATCGCGGCGGCTGCCCAGTGGCTCGCCAACTTCGCGGTCACCATCACCTTCCCGTCGTTGTCCAGCTTCTCGCTCTCGTTCGCCTACGGCATCTACGCCTTCATGGCCGGAATCTCGTTCTTCTTCGTGCTTAAGCGCGTGCGCGAAACCAAGGGGATCGAGCTCGAGGACATGACGGACCAGTCCACCGTGGAGCGCGCCGGAGTAGCGTGACACCATGGATTACGAGCACCTTCAAGCCGCGGCGCACAACAACCTGTGGATGCACTTCACTCAGCACTCCCGCTGGGACGATTCCGAGATCCCGATCATCGTTCGCGGCGAAGGTGCCTACATCTTTGACTCCAAGGGCAAGAAGTACCTCGACGGGCTGGCTGGGCTCTACGTCACCCAGGTAGGGCACGGGCGCACAGAACTGGCCGACGCTGCGGCGGCTCAGGCGCGAGAACTCGCCTTCCACCCCATCTGGTCATACGCACACCCGCGCGCCATCGAGCTTGCGGAGCGGCTCGCGGCCGCGTCCCCTGGCGACCTCAATCGCGTGTTCTTCACGACGGGCGGCTCCGAGGCGGTCGAGTCCGCGTGGAAGCTTGCGAAGAATTACTTCAAGCTCGTGGGAAAGCCCGGCAAGCACAAGGTGATTTCGCGACAGGTCGCGTACCACGGCACCACCCAGGGCGCGCTGTCGATCACGGGCATCCCGGCGCTCAAGCAGCAGTTCGAACCCCTCGTTCCCTCAACGTTCCGGGTGCCAAACACCAACCTGTACCGAGCGTCGGACATCACGGCTGGTTTGTTGGACGGCAGCGATCCCGAGGCGTTTGGCCGCTGGGCCGCAGAGCAGGTGGGGCTTGCGATCGAGGCCGAGGGCGCTGACTCCGTCGCCGCCGTCTTCCTCGAGCCCGTGCAGAACGCGGGCGGCTGCCTGCCGCCGCCTCCCGGCTACTGGGAGCGGGTGCGCGAGATCTGCACGGAGCACGATGTCCTTCTCGTGTCCGACGAGGTGATCTGCGCGTACGGGCGCCTTGGCGAGATGTTCGGCGCCTCGCGGTTTGGGTACGTGCCAGACATCATCACGACGGCGAAGGGCATCACGTCCGGTTACTCCCCCATGGGAGCGATGCTGGTCTCCGATCGCATCGCGGAGCCGTTCATGAAGAAGGGCAACAGTTTTGCCCACGGGTACACGTGGGGCGGTCACCCGGTGTCAGCGGCAGTTGCCCTCGCGAACCTCGACATCATCGAGAACGAGGGGCTGCTGACGCATGTTCGGAAGAACGAGGGCGCGTTCTTCGACACCCTCTCCGCGCTCAAGGATCTGCCGATCGTCGGCGACGTCCGTGGCGCGGGCTACTTCTACGGAATCGAACTTGTTCGCGACAAGAACACCCGGGAGACGCTCACGGACGAGGAGTGCGAGCGCGTTCTCTACGGCTATCTCTCCGGGGCGCTATGGGAGGCCGGGCTGTACTGCCGCGCCGACGACCGCGGAGACCCCGTTGTGCAGCTCTCGCCGCCGCTCATCGTGGGTCAGCAAGAGTTCGACGAGATCGCCACGATCCTGCGCGAGGTACTCACGCAGGCCGGTGCGATGCTTTAAGCGACCCTCAACGCCTTGCTGCGGCGCCGTGCCATGACCTGACCAATGATCACGATCGCCAGGGCGATGATGAACATCAAGGTGCCGATCACGTTCACCTGCATGGGCAGGGCTCGCTGGGACGCGCCCCAGACGTACATGGGGAACGTCACCGTCTGCCCGGAATTCAGGTTGGTGATGATGAAGTCGTCGAACGACAAGCTGAACGCCAGGAGCGCCGCACCCAGGATGCCGGGGAAGACAAGCGGGAACGTAATGCGCCAGAACGTCTGGGCCTCTGAGGCGTAGAGATCCATGGCGGCCTGCTCTAGATTCGAATCGAGCCCAGAGAGCCGCGCCTTCACCGCCACCACCACGAACGACAGACAGAACATGATGTGCGCGATGAGGATTGTCCAGAAGCCAAGTTGGCCGCCAAAGCCACCCGCAACGAACAGCGCGAGCAACGACGAACCCATGACGATCTCAGGCGTCGCCATCGGCAAGAAGAGCACGAGGTTCGCGGCGCCGCGCCCAGCGAAGCGGTGGCGCACAAGTCCGAACGCGGCCAAAGTACCCAGGATCGTCGCGACAAGGGTTGCCAGGAATGCGATCTCGATGCTCACGAGCACCGATTTGCACATGCCGGCTGGATCGCACATATAACGCCAGTTGTCGAGCGTAAATGCCTGGAACTTGTACAAGTTGCGGCTTGCTGACGAGTCGTTGAAGGACATCACCGCCACGATGATGTTGGGGATGTACATGTAGATGATGACGCCTATGCCGAGCAGCAGAATCCCGTAGCGCTTGAACCATCGACCGACGCTTCTCATCAGAGCAGGTCCTCCGTTCCGGCCTTGCGGACGTAGAACATGACCATCACCACAATGATCACCATCAGGATCACTGACAGCGCGCCCGCGAGAGCGGGTTGGTTGCTCGTGGTGAACAGGCTCTGGATCACGTTGCCAACCATGCGCTCATTGGGACTCCCGAGCAGATCGGCATTGATGTAATCGCCGCTCGCTGGAATGAACGTCAGGAGCGTGCCGGCCACGACGCCCGGAAGAGACAGTGGCCAGGTGACCTTGAAGAACGTCTTTGCCGGGTTCGCGTAAAGGTCGCCGGACGCCTCGTGGAGGCGAGTGTCGATCTTGTCGAGGCTCGCGTACAGCGGCAGGATCATGAATGGCAAGAAGTTGTAGGTGAGGCCCGCGACCACCGCAAACGGCGTTGCGAGTAGCCGCCCGTCATCCGGCAGCAACAGCAAAGCCTTCATGGTGTCGACGATCCAGCCGTCGTCAGAAAGGATCAGTTTCCACGACAGCGTGCGGAGCAAAAAGCTTGTGAAGAACGGCGCGATGACGAGCACGAGCATCACGTACTTCCACCGCCCGGACTTGAACGCAATCGCGTACGCGAGCGTGTAGCCAAGGACCAGACAAATAATCGTCGCGATTCCCGCGTACCACAGCGACCTCAATAGGAACGGCCAGTACTGAGATAGCGCATTCCAATAGTTGGCGACGTGCCAGGTCATGTCGTAGCCGGTGAGCGTGGAGCCCGTGGGGTCAAACAGTGAGGTAGCTAGCAACGAATACAGCGGGATGATGAAGAACATCCCCAGCCACAGCGCGGTCGGCAGTATGAGCAGATAACCCGTTCGCCTGCGAGACAGCGGAGCCACGTCAGTCGTCCTCGCGGCCCGCGTCAACGTCCTGTGACGCGTCGAGCAAGAAGGCGAACTCTGGTCGCCACGACACATCGACAACGGTGCCAGGCGGCAAAACTCCGCGCTTGCCCGTGTTCTGTTCGTGACACAGGAGCTCTTGGCCCCACGGCATCTTGATGAGGTACTGGGTGGAAACTCCCATGAAGCTCGAGTCAATGACGACGGCGCCGTGCATGTGGTTGCCGGGAGCGTCGATCTCCTCGCCAGCCGGGGCGATGAGCACCTTCTCCGGACGGATTCCCACCCAGCCCTTGCCCGCCTCTGCGTGTGCGCGATCGCGCTCAATCGACACCACCGTGCCGTGCATGTCGACTCTCACCATGTCGCCGTCCTTGCCGATGATGGTGCCGGCGATCAGGTTTGACTGGCCAAGGAAGTTCGCGACGAAGGTGGTGGCTGGGTTGTCATACAACTCCGCTGGGTTGCCCAGCTGCTCGATCGTGCCCTGGTTCATGACGGCGACGGTGTCCGCCATCGTCATTGCCTCTTCTTGATCGTGCGTCACATGCACAAAGGTGATGCCCACCTCGTTTTGAATCTGCTTGAGTTCAATTTGCATCGCGCGGCGCAGTTTGAGATCGAGCGCGCCAAGTGGCTCGTCGAGGAGCAGCACCTCTGGACGGTTGATGAGCGCGCGCGCGAGTGCCACGCGCTGCTGCTGGCCACCGGAGAGCTGGGCTGGCTTCTTGTTCGCCTGAACCGTGAGCTCCGTGAGCTCAAGCATGTCCTTGACCTGCTGCGCGGTGTTCTTTTGACCGCGGCGCTTGAGTCCAAACTCAACGTTGTCCGCAATCGTCAGGTGTGGGAAGAGCGCATAGTTCTGGAACACCGTATTGACCGGCCGGCGATACGGCTTGTCGTTGGTGATGTCCTGATTGCCGATCGTGATGGTCCCGTCCGTCGGCTCCTCCAACCCGGCGACCATTCGCAGCGTCGTCGTCTTGCCGCAGCCTGATGGGCCGAGCAGTGCGAAGAACGAACCAGCTGGCACCAGGAGGTCAAGCGACTTCACCGCCACGAAGCCGTTCGGGTACTCCTTGTGAAGCCCGGTGAGCTTCAAATCGCGGGTTGCATCGCTAGCCACCTGAGACATCGGCGTAATCTCCTTCGTACTCGCGCATCTGATACTCGTCGAGCGCCATAAAGGCGTGCGTGGAGGCCAGGTACTCCTCGGTCGGGAAGATGAGGGGGTTGTCTACAAGGTCAGGGTCAATCTGCTCCATGGCCTCGCGGGCCCCCTCAACGGGACACACGTACCAGACCCACGCCGCGAGCAACGCCGCGATCTCGGGGTCGTAGTACCAGTTGATCCACCGCTCAGCATTGAGCTTGTGGCTAGTCATGTTCGGAATGAGCATGTTGTCTGCCCACACCATCATTCCGTCTTCCGGCGGCAAGAACACGAGGTTCTCGTCGTCCGCTGCGGCGACGTCACCGGACCACGCGACACATGCGGCGACGTTGCCGTTCGCGAGGTCATTGATGTATTCGTTGCCGGTGAACGCACGGATCTGGCCGTCGCGCCGCGCCTTGCTCAGCTTCTCCATGGCGTTCTCCCAGTCGCTCTGGGCAAAGTTGGAGGGGTCGGCCCCATCGCTGAGCATGATCAAACCCATGGTGTCGCGCATCTCAGTGAGCAGCGTGACTTTGCCCTTGAGGTCAGGCCTCGTGAGGAGCTCGTCAATAGTGCGCACTTCACCAACGAGGGACTTGTTGTACGCGATTCCGGTGAAGCCCGCCTGCCACGGTGCCGAGTAGTCGCGGTTAGCGTCCCAGCCAACTCCCCGCAGCGACGAGATCAGGTTGGCGTCCAGGTTGGGAACGTTGGCCTTGTCGAGCGGCTGAATCCAGCCCAACTGGATCATGCGCGCCGCCATCCAGTCAGTGAGCATGAACATGTCGCGCTTGGTGGACTGGCATGACCCAAGTTGATTCTCGACCTTGGCAAAGAACTCGATGTTGTCGTTTACGTCAGCGGTGTAGGACACGTCGAGGCCGTAGTTCTTCGCGAACAGCGTGAGGGTCGAGTCATAGCCGTCGTCGTCGGTGTCGATGTACTCGGGCCAGTTGGAGACGATGAGCTTGAGGTCCTGCTCTGAAAGATCGGACGCCATACAACTCAGCGGATTCTGCTGCTTACCAGGGGCGGAGAACAGGGGAAGCGTGGCAAGGCTCGCGACTCCAAGAGCCCCTCCAAGCAATACGTTGCGCCTCGACACCCCGCCGCCAGGACCGGCTCTACCCGCCACAGTTGACTCCCTCACCTCGGCTCCGCCATCGAGTGCCGATGAAGCCGATACTGGCAGAAGCGCGGGGCCGCCACCATTCGAAACCCGGAGTTTCCTTGCGTTGTGCCTAAGGTTTTCGCAAAATTTCACCTCGCGGAAACGCGCGGGCAACCAATTGCGGGGGCTTTGACGCCCGACGCTGGGGCGGCAACACTTGCAGGCATGGGTTCTGCTGTGGGCGGCTATGGCGCGGTTTCGCTGTGGCTCGAGACGTGCGGCGACGACCTGACGCCGCTCCCGAGTCTTTCCGCAGACGTCGTTGCAGACGTCGCAATCGTTGGCGCAGGGTTCACGGGACTGTGGACCGCCTACTACCTCGCCGAGGCCCGGCCGGACCTGCGAATCGTCATCGTCGAGGCGGAGATCGCGGGCTTTGGTGCGTCCGGGCGCAATGGTGGATGGGCGTCCGCGCTGTTTCCGAGTTCAATGGCGACGATCGCCAAAGAAGGCGGGCAGGCCGGCGCTCGCGCGCTGCATCAGGCAATGCGCGCGAGCATCGACGAACTGATCAGGGTTGCCGCAGCCGAAGGCATCGACGCCGGGATCGCCAAGGGTGGCAAGGTCGAACTTGCTCGCACGGCAACGCAACTCGAGGCGGCGCGAGCGGAGGTTGACCGCGCGCACGAGTGGGGAAAGACCGAGTACGAGTTTCTGTCCGCGGATGAGGCGAAGACACGCGTCAACGCCGCCGGCACGCTCGGCGGCACCTATACGCCGGATTGCGCCGCGATTCAGCCCGCCAAGCTCGTGCGCGGCCTCTCGCGAGCGGTTCGCGAGCGCGGCGTCACCATTTACGAGAACTCTCCGGTCACCGCGATCTCCCCACATCGGGTCGTGACAGACAGCGGCACGGTGACTGCAGATTTTGTGGTGCGCGCTACGGAGGGCTACACGGCCACCCTGGAGGGACAGCGTCGGGCAGTAGCGCCCGTGTATTCACTCATCGTCGCCACCGCCCCCCTGCCAGCGGCCGTGTGGGACGAGGTAGGCCTGGCCGACCGCGAGACCTTCACCGACTTCCGTCACTTGATCATCTACGGGCAGCGCACCGCGGACGATCGACTGGTGTTTGGCGGACGCGGGGCGCCGTACCACTTTGGTTCGCGAATCAAACCCGAGTACGCCCTCCACGACCGCGTGCATCGGTCTCTGCGGGAGGAGCTCGTGAAGCTATTTCCGGTGCTCGCCGGGGCGGAGTTCACGCACCGCTGGGGCGGCAACCTGGGCATCGCGCGCGACTGGCACGCGTCGGTTGGCCTCGATAGCGACACAGGGCTTGCCTGGGCTGGCGGTTACGTTGGTGACGGCGTGACCACAACGAACCTCGCGGGCCGCACCTTGCGAGACCTCATCCTCGGCGAATCCACCGAGCTCACGGCGTTGCCGTGGGTCAATCACCATTCGCGAAAGTGGGAACCGGAGCCGCTGCGGTGGCTAGGCGCGAACGCTGGCCTCACGGCGATGTCCCTCGCCGACGCCGAGGAGCGGGTCACTCGGCGACCCAGCACGATCGCTCGCGCGATGGCGCCGCTCTTGGGTGGGCACTGATTGGTGGGCACTGATCGGTGGGCACTGATTGGTGGGCACTGATCGGTGTCCACTCAACCACGCGCTCTGGCGAGGGAAACGAAAAAGGCCCGACAGCGTCGGGCCTTCACGTGGCGGGTGAGGGATTCGAACCCCCGTAGCTCTCGCAGCTGATTTACAGTCAGCCCCCTTTGGCCGCTCGGGTAACCCGCCATGCGCTGCCTTCAAGTGCAAGTAGTGCGCATGGAAGGATAGCAAGATGTTGGCACTGGGCGCGAACTCGCTGCCCGGCAGTGAAGGGAGTCAGTGATGGCAGGCGACAGTAGCTTCGACGTCGTAAGCAAGGTGGACCGCCAAGAGGTGGACAACGCGCTCAACATGGCGTCAAAGGAGGTTCAGCAGCGCTACGACTTCAAAGGCGTTGGGGCGTCGATCGAGTGGTCTGGCGAGGACGTGCTCATGAAGGCGAACTCCGAGGACCGCGTGAAGGCCGTGCTTGATGTCTTCATCGCGAAACTCGCTCAGCGCGGGGTGTCGCTGAAAGCTCTTGACCACGGAGATCCGCAGCCGTCAGGCAAGGAATACCGGCTCGCCGCGTCCGTCAAAGAAGGCATCACGCAAGAGACCGCGAAGAAGCTCACCAAGCTCGTTCGCGACGAGGGGCCCAAGTCGGTTCGCGCGCTCATTCAGGGTGACGAGTTGCGCGTCTCCTCGAAGTCTCGCGATGACCTGCAGACCACGATGGCGCTGCTCAAAGGTGCGGACGTCGACACCGCGCTGCAGTTCGTTAATTACCGGTAGGAGCAAACCCGGCCACAGCGTCGGGCCGCGTACGGCCAAAAGTTGGGCGCGCCCAGGGCACACCCAACACAACGGTCATACACTCGCGCCATGAGCACTGTCTCACCTGCGAGTCCCTCGGCGACGCCCGAGTTCGGTTCGGCGCTGCACACCCGATCCCAAGCGGTCTACCTCGCGCTCGTGTTTGGGGCGATTGGGGCGGTCGTGGGCTTCGTCTCCACCCGGCTCCAACCACACCCGCCGCTTGTCGGACCCGGCTCGTTTGGGCTGTGGGCGGCGTGCGCCGCGACGGTGGTTGCGGGTCTCGTCTCAGCGTTCGGCTACTGGCGTGCCCAGCATCGACCTGGGCAAGAGTGGCGCCATGAGGTCGCGACCTGGACGGCCACCGTCAACACGATCTCGGTGGTGTTGGTCCACTCCGCACTGGCCTTCCTCGCGACGTATGCCATGTTCGCTGTACTCGCGCAGGCGCTGATCGGGTTCCCCGTCCTCAGCTTCTTCGGCACAGTGATGATGGCGGCCACGTGCGGGCTGACCGCGTATCTGGTGTTCCCCTCGGTCGCGGACATGACGACGCAGCGCATGGCGACGCTGCTGTTGGCCTACGTAGTGATCGGGGCGCTGACCTCCGCCGTCACAACGTCGGACCCTGAGTGGTGGAAGGTTCACTTCAGTCAACTAGGCACCTACGGCGACGTCTCGTCCTGGATGTTCAACGCGACCCTTGTGGTAGCCGGCCTCTTGGTCACGACCTTCGCGGTGTACATCTCCCACGACATGAACGCGCTCGTCAACGCCGGACGTCTCACGAACAAGGCCTCGCCCAGGATGGTGTCCGGCCTGTTCGTCGCCATGGGAGTGATGCTCGCCGGGGTCGGGGTGTTCCCTGTGGATCTGTACTTCGGAATGCACACGGCCTGCGCCTCCGGAGTCGCGGTGGCCTTCCTCGTTCTTCTGATTCGCGGGCGACGTCACCTCGCGGGCATGCCGTCCGGCTACTTCGTTGCCTCGTTTGCCTTCCTGCTGGGGGTCGCGGGGTCGGTAGTGCTGTGGCTCACCAGAGTCTTCTCGCTCACGGCGCTCGAGGTCTCAGTCTTTACCCTGATTTTTGCCTGGATCGTGGTCTTTATCCGCTTCCTTGGGCTTACCGAGGATCGCGAACCCGCGCAAGCCTCCGCGTAGTGAAGTTTGAGTACTTCGCGCTCTTGCCGAAGTAACTAACTCTTGTCGCAATTGAGCGCTTCTGACTAAGTTGAGGGGCAGGCGGCACTTCGTTAAGCGCGGAGTGCAACAACAGTTGGGGGGCCAACGATGGCCGACGCTGTGTCCGATCCCACGCGCGGTAGGGCACCGTGGGGTGTTTCCAGGCGAACCATCCTGGGCACGGCGGCGTGGAGCGCGCCGGTCATAGTCCTCGCAGTCTCTGCTCCCGCGGCGGCGGCGTCAGTGGGCGTCGGCACGCTCTCCGTCTCGCCCTCACTGCATTCGATATTGATAGGCGCCACGACGCCCGACTTCACGGTCACGCTTACGGATACGACTCAAGCCGGCAACCCAGCTATCGCAGGCGCGGTCGTCACGGTCACCCTTCCCGGCACCTTTGTCTTTGGCCCGGGACCTGCGGTTGGCCAGAAGTCCTGGAGCTTCACCACGAGTGAAACTGGGATGTTCAGCTTCTCCGTCTCCGCAGACGCGAACAACTCCTCGTCAGGCGATGCGTCGATCTCTTCAACAGCGGCTTCCGCTCCGGTCGTGGCGAAGGTCGTGACAATCGGCTTTGCCGGTTGGGGCTACAACGCGTCAGTGGAAGGCCAAGTGCGCACGGGTGCCGGCAACCAAGCCACCCCGTATTACATGCCCGACACCTCGGCTACCACCGCAATCACCGCCACTGGCGGCACGTGGGCGGGTTTCTTGTGGGCAGACCAGGCGGGCAGGATGTGGGGCCGCGGATTCAACCTGGCTGGGACGTTGGGCTGGAACGGGGGCAATGCCGCCGCCACGACACCCCAGCGAGCTGCGGTGATCGGTGGCGCTCCGCTTGAGGCGCAGATCGTCCACATCGCGCGGGGCACCGATCGGCATTCGTCAATGGCCGTTGACAGTGACGGCGGCGTGTGGGCTGCGGGCGATAATGCCGAGAACGGCTTCGCCGCCGAGACCTACACAAATGGGGGCTACTGGAAGCCAGTGGCGACCCACCCAAGCTTTACTGCTGCGAGGGGAACGGCGAAGGTGACCGCCGTCGAGTTCTCCACCAATGGCGGAGCCGTCTACTTGCTGGACGATGGCAGGGTGCTACTGAGCGGCCGCTAGGCCTCGGGTCAGGGTGCCCAGGGCAACGCGGGTGGCACCGTCATCGGCGCTCCGATGCTGACCCCAGATGGCCAAGCGATTGCCGGGGCGGTGAGTGCTGGCTACGGCAAAGATAATTCGGCCGTTGTGACTTCCAACGGCAAGCTATACACAGCGGGAAACACGAACGTTGGCGGGAGCGGAACCAACTACCTCGTCGAAAAGACTTTGCCCGCAGGCAAGGTCGCGGGAAGGGTCATCGTTGCGCAACTGTCCATCTTTGTGATCATGACAGACGGCACGGTGTGGTGCCTTGGGACGAACTGGTGGGCCTCGATGGGGCTCGGCAACTCCAACAATCCGGCAGGTGTGTTCGCTCAGACCCTGTTGCCGTCGGCGTGTAAAGACCTCAAGCATGGAAATGACGGAACCGTGTTTCTGCTCACCAACGGCGACGTCTACTTCGCCGGCAACAACGCAGAAGGCGGCCGTGGAAACGGCACTACCGGTGGCGCGATCGTCGAAACCCCAGTGCGCGTGTCAACGTTTACCGGCAAGGCAACAGCGATCGGCGCCAACTGGTACGACACCTACTACGCCTTCGCCTAGGAGCTGGCACCGGGCGACGTTGTTCAGCGCGCCGTAGTTGCTAGCGACCGCCGCGCGCCATCGCCTCGAGCCGCGCGATGCGGTCACCCATGGGCGGGTGGGTGCTGAAGAGCTTTGCAAGACCGGCGCCGCGGAACGGGTTGGCGATGAACATGTGGCTCACGTTCTCGAGCTTGGGATCCTGCGGGAGCGGACGAGCGGCCGTACCAGCGTCGAGCTTTCGCAGGGCCGAGGCGAGCGCGAGCGGGTCTCCGGTAAGGGTTGCGCCGTCCTCGTCCGCGTCGTACTCGCGAGTCCTTGAGATCGCCATCCGAATAAGCGCGGCTGCGATGGGAGCAAGCAACAGCATCGCGATTGCCGCAAACGGACCAAACGGGCTGTCGCGGTTGTTGTTGCCGCCGCCAAAGATCAGCATCCACTGGGCGAGCGCCGTGATCATTCCGGCAAACGCCGCGGCGACCGAGCCAATAAGCACGTCGCGGTTGTAGACGTGCTGGAGCTCGTGACCGAGTACCCCGCGGAGCTCCCGCTCGTCGAGAAGAGAGAGGATTCCCGTGGTGCAGCAGACCGCCGCATTCTTGGGATTGCGGCCGGTTGCGAAGGCGTTGGGCGCTTCGGTTGGCGACACGTACAGCGCCGGCATCGGCTGGTTTGCCTCTCGCGAGAGTTCGCGAACGATGCGGTACATCGCCGGCTGCTCAACCTCGGTGACCGGGCGAGCATGCATTGCCTTAATGGCAAGCGTCGCCGAGTTCCAGTAGCCAAACGCGGTGCCAAGCAGACCCATCCCGGCGAATAGCCACAGATAGGAGCCGCCCCCAACGAACGAGCCGACGGCCAACAGCACCACCCACATGACCACGAACAGGCCCATGGTCTTGATGCCGTTGAAATACTTCTTACCCACTACTGCTCCTTATCGCCCCAAACTCCACCCACTCAACGGGCAGGGCGGGCCGGAAGGTTCCCGCGTCACTCACACGCGCGGCCAGAGGACGGGAACGTCAGACGCGAGCGCGCCCAAGAGCGATGTCGGTCATGTCTTCGCGAGGCACAACCTTCACGCGCTCGCGCTCCTGCTCGCCTCCAAGGGCGCGCTCGTGGGCGTCAAGGACTTCCCATTCACGCCACTGGATTACGGGAACGCCGCGCTCCTTGAGCAGTCGCAGCACGTTGTCCGGGCTGAGCTGTTCAGCACCGGCACGGGTGTTGTTGTAAAGCGCCGCAGCGTCCTCGACGACGTGCGAGATGGTCTCCGCAGCGTCGGATTTGGTGTGGCCAATGAGACCCACGGGACCGCGCTTGATCCAGCCGGTCGCGTAGAAGCCGGGAACCTGCTGGCCCTCGTCATCGATGACGCGACCCTCGACGTTGTTGATGACTCCCTTGGAGTTGTTGAAGGGAACGCCGTCGATCGCGGAACCCCAATAGCCGACGGCACGGTAAACGGCCTGCACCGGGTAGTCGATGAACTCCCCCGTGCCTTCAACGTTTCCGTCGCCGGTGAGTCGCATGCGCTCCATGCGGATTCCCACCACCTTGCCGTCTTCCCCAAGCACCTCGTGCGGGGACTGCAAGAAGTGCAGGTGGATGCGGCGGGAAGCGCCGGTGGGCTCGCGCAGAGTCCAGTCCGTGAGCGTCTTTACTACCTGCTTTGTCTGGTGGTGACCCTCGATTGCCTTTTGCGAACCCTCGTCGAAGTCGTAGTCCTCTGGGTACACGATGATGTCGACGTCCGGGACGTGGCCAAGCTCGCGGAGCTCGAGCGGCGAGAACTTCACCTGGGCGGGTCCGCGACGACCGAACACGTGAACATCGGTCACCGGCGAGGCCTCCAGGCCGGCCTGGACGTTGGCGGGAAGCTCCGTGGGCAGCAGGTCTGGGACGTGCTTCGCGAGGATGCGCGCAACATCAAGCGCGACGTTCCCAACTCCCAAAACCGCAACCTCCTTGGCCTCAAGCGGCCAGTTGCGCGGGACGTCGGGATGGCCGTCGTACCACGACACAAAGTCAGCCGCACCATAGGAGCCTTCAAGCTCAATACCAGGGATGTTGAGGTCAGCATCGTAGAAAGAGCCGGTGGCGAAGATGACCGCGTCGTAGTGCTCACGGAGCTCATCAAGCGAGATGTCCGTGCCCACATTGACGTTGGCGAGCAAACGAATGTCGCCACGGCCAAGCACGTTCGCGAGCGCCACGATGATCTGCTTGATACGCGGGTGGTCCGGGGCAACGCCGTAGCGCACCAGACCAAACGGGGCGGGGAGCCTCTCGATGATGTCGATCGACACGTCAATACCCTGTTTGGTCAGGATGTCAGCGGCATAGGTGCCAGCGGGTCCGGCGCCAATGATGGCGACGCGCAGTGGTCGATTTGTAGTCACGAGGTCTCGTTCTCCCGGGGAAAAAAGGGGGGTGCGGGCGGCGGCGCCTGCGTCGGCACAGAGTATAGACGGCCCTCCCGCATGGCCGCCTCCCCCGTCAGTATCTGCGGGCCGCGACGCCCGTTGTGGTGCCAGGCAAGAAGAAGGTCTCGAGGAGCGCTTGTTGCGGTGTCTCCCCGGCGCGCAAAGCGAGCCCGGTCCGCGCAAGCATCTCGCCCTTCTGCACCCCGTCCTGAAGCACCGAAGTGAGCCGCCCAGGAGCGAGCGAGGGGATCAGTGTCGCGTCGTATCCGGTGACCGAAACGTCGTCCGGCACCTGGAACCCCATCTCCCGCAGGCCCGTCATAGCCCCCTCAGCCAGAGCGTCGGACTGGCAAACGATTGCCGTGGGCCGCGGCTGTAGCCGCATGAGAACTCGCACGGCTTCGGCAGCCTCGGCGGGAGCGGCGTGCGCTGTCTCGTAGATGTACGCGGGCGGCAGGCCGCCCTCAACCAGGCCCCGGAGCCTGTCCCGAGTAATGGGGTTCTCGATCTGGTCGTGGGGCGTTGGCGCAACAAGACCAAACCGCGGCACGCTGGAAAAGCGCAAGGTGATGCTCGCGATGGTGCGGTGACCAAGCGCCAACAGGTGCGCGGCGACGTCACGCATTGGCGGAAGGTCGTCAACGCGAACCATGGGTTCCGGCGCGCCCGGCCCTCCGCTTTCGAGGTGAGCAACAGCAACGCCGCGCGCGTGTGCTGCGGTGCGCACACGTGACGTGTCATTCGGGGTAGTCAGCAAGAACACGATGTCAAGCGGCATCGCGGCGAACACTGCGTCGAAGCGGTGATTGTGAATTGGCGGCAACAGCATTAGCGCAACGGACTCCTCCGCGAGTGCCCGGTGGAGTCCGCGAATCACGTCTTGAGAGTGTGAGTCTCTGAACATGCCGTGAATGGGCGTGTAGGCAACGACCCCCGCAACATTCGTGGTGCCGGGAGCGAGCGGCCAGATGTGATGGCTGGCACCGTCGTAGCCCATCGTGCGCGCGGAGTTAAGCACACGCGTCACCGTTTCGTGGGCAAAGCGCCCCTCGCCGCGCAAAATCAGCGAAGCCGTGGACGGCGCTACCCCCGCGTTGGCGGCAACGGCGCGCAGGGTTGGCCTCGGCGGTGTCATGATGCGTCCCCCTCAACGCGCTCGCGCGGCGGCCCGACGCTGGTGCCGGCTCGTGCGGTCAGGTACAGCTCTGCGGGCTCTCGTGGCAGTCCGTTCAGTAGCCGTCGAGCTTGATCCGCCAGCAGGCGACCCTTTTCGTAGCCGTCCTGGGTTACCGAGGCGAGCACAAGTGGCGCGAGCAGTGGGATGTCCAGCCCGTCGAATCCGGTGACTGAGACATCGTGCGGGATTCGCACTCCGGCCTGGTTCAAGACGGTCACGACGCCTACCGCGATCAGATCCGAATGGCACACGATCGCGGTGGGCAGTTCAGGTAGTTCAAGCAGCGCGGCGGCCGCGAGTTCGCCTTCCTCTTCGAGCGACCGTGTCGCTTCCCACACGAGCCCCTGGCCGAGGCCGGAATCGCGCATCGCACATAGGCGATCGCGAGTGGGGATGACTTCCACCAGTGCAGGGTCGTCGATGTCGACAAAACCCCTGTTGCGGCGGTGGTGGGAGATCGGGAGTGCAATCACCGCCGCGCTACGGTGCCCGGCAGCAACAAGCATGCGCATCAGGTCTCCGAACGCTTCACGCTCGTTCGTGAGCACCGACGGCGCAGCATCGTCGGACTCGGCCTCAAGAATCACCACCGGCACTCCACGCCGAGCCAGAGACGCGCGCGTACTGCTGTACGTCGAGAAGCCGTGCAGTAAAAAACAAACATCGAGGGGAATGCGAGACACCACGTCATCGTGTCCGGGCGTTCCTACGGGAGGTACAAACAGCACTCCCATTCCAAGGGCGCTTAGCCCCTCCGCAATGCCGGAGACGATGTCCATTTGGAACGGGTCAGCGAACGAGTCGTTCATCCCTGACGCCGAGACGATTCCCGCGACGCCTGACCTCGGTGATTCGGCAAGTGGGTCGTAGCCGAGTTCGAGAGCGACTTCGGCGACGCGACGTCGTGTCTCAGGGGCGATACGCGGGTCGCCACGCAGTGCGCGTGAGGCGGTGGACTTTGCGACAAAGGCTCGGCGCGCTACGGCGTCGAGGCTTGGCTTTGAGTGTCGCGGGTCATCGCGTGGAGTGACCGTCACGCCGGGGCACCTGTGGTGGAACCAATGGACACGTGCTGCGGCATGTGGAAGGGTCGCGGGCTTCCTCCAGCGAGTACTTCTCTGCCGAACGCGGCGAGCAACATTCCCTTCTGGGCTCCGCTTTGCAACACAGTGGTGAGTCGATGAGGCGCAAGTGCGGGAAGGTCGAGTCCGTCCCAGCCCGTCACCGAGACGTCCCGAGGGACTTCGAGGCCACTCTCACGGGCCGCCACCATCACTCCGGCCGCGAGCATGTCCGTAAGGCAGATCACCGCCGTGGGCCGTGGATGCATAGCGAAGAGAAGCGCTCCCGCCTCGCGGCCCGCCTCGACAGCTGAGGCGTGTGTCTCGTAGACGACCATGGGGTTGACCTGCGCCTCCGCGAGGCCACGAAGCCGATCTCGCGTGTGCAGAACACGGGCATCGCGCCAGTCGAGCCGCGCAGCAAGACCCATGGTCCCAAGAGATCCAGAGCGTTGGGTGACGACCGCAATGCGTTCGTGGCCAAGCGAAAGCACATGTTGCCCCAGTTCTCGCATTGGCTGCACATCGTCGGTGCGGACCGCCGCCACCGGCCCGCCAACGATCGATTGGAGGTGGACCGTGGGGATGCCCCGCGAACGCAAGATGGCTGTGGTTTCGTGGGTTGGCTGGGCCACGCTGAGGAAAAACGCGATGTCCGCATCAATCGAACGGTAGGCACACTTTCCGTGGGCATCTTGGCGCGCCGGAAGAAGCGCTACGCCCATTCCCATTTGCGTGAGCTCGCCGCTGAGAGCGCGGACGATGTCGAGGGTGTGGCCGCACTGAAGCGCTGCGCGCGGAGAGTCTGACAGCACGACCGCCGCGACGCCCGTTCGGTGCGACGCTCGCGGCCGGGCGCCCGCAGGCGCGCCGTAGCCAAGATCGTCCGCCGCGGAGCGAACGTTGGCGATGGTGGTTTCGGAGAAGCCTTCACCGTGCCGCAGGCAGATCGACGCTGCTGAAATCGAAACGCCAGCACGTTCTGCCACCTCCTTGAGTCTGACGGTCACCGCGGCTCACCCTCCTCGCGGCGAAATCCGCGTGCGGGGCCCAGCGTCGTGCCTTCTCTGAGAGTCAAGGTCATGTCGTCAGGGACGGGGGCGTCGCCGGCGATCTGGCGTAGCAGTTGAGCTGCCGCGCGCCGGCCCTTTTCCAATCCGTCTTGGACCACTGTGGTGACGCGGCGGGGGGCGATGAGCGGCAAGTCGAGCCCATCGAAGCCTGTGACGGAGACATCGAGGGGAACTTGGAGGCCTTCACGCTCGAGCCCCATGATGACCCCGGCAGCGAGCACATCCGACTGGCAAACCACCACCGTTGGCGGCTCCGAGAGTGAGGCGATTGCGATCCCGGCTCGTTCGCCTTCGTCCATCGCTGACCGCTCGCTCTCGTATACGCGGGAGACTGTGAGGCCAGAGCCAAAGACGGCCTCGAGGCGCTGTCGCACCGCTGAAGAGGCGATTCGAGCAGGATCGGGAATAGGCACAAAGCCGTGACGGCGATACTGACCACCGAACGGCAGCGTCACAACAACCGCCTCGGTGTGGCCGTTCCGCAGGATCCGGTCGCAAAGATGACGCATCGCGTCTTCGTCTCGCCACTGGATTCCTGGAACCGGACCTTCACGCGGCGCTTCCAGGCACACAATCGGAAGCGCGCGCCTACTCATCGCCGCCCAGGCAGAACCTGACGCATCTGGGCTGTGCACCAGGACAACGCCGTCGAGGTCGACGCGAGACATGAGCGCCACGTGACGCGCGTCATCTGCCGGGGGAAGGAACACCGGAACGGCGCGCGCCTGCTCGAGAGCTTCGACCAACCCCACAATCACCGTCACCTGAAATGGGTCAACGAGGAGTTCATCGACCGCGATCCCGCCAACGATTCCGATCCGCAGGGCCGGTGGGGACAACGTCTGGGAAGTATTTTCGGTGCGCTTGTACCCCAGCTCGGCAGCGGCGGCTCTAACCCGTTCACGAGTTGGCGCCGCCACTCGCGAGGCTCCCCGCATCGCGAGCGAAGCTGTGGCCATGCTGACGCCTGCGCGCTCGGCAACATCGCCTAGCAGCACCCTGCGAGTTTCAACGGACACCGTCGCCCCTTAAACGAATCGTGAAATTCCCCCTGAACTTCACTAGCGGGATTGTGCGCCTGTGAACGCTTCACGTCTAGGCCTAAGCGTATGAAACTGGGCGATTCTGAGCGTGCTGCCGTTGCGAAACGTTTCCGATCTGAGTCGTATCCGCTTCGCGCCTGTGCGGTCGCCGCTGGCTTTGCATCGCAATTTGGCCTAAAACTTTGCAGTTTGAGCGAAACCGCTTTCGCGGGCCCCTTGGCGAGCCGCAACGGCACGCAACAAGGCGCGGTGTTCGGCATGCGTTTCGAATCGGTTCACAAGCCTTGAACAATCCCCAACGCACCCCTAGCGTCGGCCAGGCAGAAGCCAGTGACTGGCTACAAACGTGGAGGGTTCAGTGATCAGACCAATATCAGCGCTGGGCGTGGCGGCGCTCATCGTGTGTGTTGGCGCAGCGCCGGCGACAGCCGCGAACGCAGCGTCCGTGAGCTGTTACGGCAAGACGCCAACGCAGTTGATCACATCAGTGAGCCAGCTGGAGGAGTTCCAGGACGAGGCGGGGAACTACGAGATCGTCGGCACCTCAAAGGACGACGCGATCTATGTCGACGTCGACCTCGGCGAATCAGGGAACCGACTCATGGTGAGCCTCTACCGCTGGCACGCGTCTCACCCGACGTCCGTAGGCGGCGGCACGGATGTTGTCTGCGTCAACGTACGAAACGGCGTGGATCGCTGGCAAGAAGTGTCCGTATGGGGCGGGTCCAAAGTCAGCGTCACGGGCTCTGCCTACGTGCGCGGCTACGCGGACCACACCTCCTTGTACGAGGTCAATGCCCCGCAAGTTGACCTCCGTCTCGACCAGTCGACGGCCGCCAAGGTCCGCGTGACCAATGAGACGTCCACACGGCGCGTCTTCTACACAGGAATTGAAGGCTCGGACAAGGCCGACGACATCGCCGTTACGGTGAAGGGCGACTTCCCCTCCGCGTCCGTAGGGGTAGATGGCGGAGCCGGCAATGACGCCATTTCAGTCAGCGCACCAAGCGGCGCGAACGTGCTCGTCGTTGGAGGCAAGGGCGAGGATTCAATCTCGACGGGCTCTAGCACCGATCTCGTGTACGCGTCCGCCGTCGAATACTCCGGCAAGTCCCTTGCGCCCGTTGGCTCAATCAAGACTTTCGAGAACGCGGTGCTCGGAATGCACAACGGTGGAATGAGCGCACTCCCCTCGTACGTGATCGCTGACGGCGCTAGCGACACCTCCGATAACACCGTCTCAACAGGGGGCGGCAACGACCGGGTGTATGGCTCGAACGGCTACGACGAGATCCGCACCGGCAGTGGCAACGACTGGGCCGACGGGTTCTCCCACCGGGACCGCCTGTGGGGCGGGTCCGGTGACGACACCCTGAAGGGTGGCAGCGGCGACGACGACGTCTACGGCGAAGGCGATGACGACACGATGTACGGCGGTACCGACGACGACCTGATGAAGGGCGGCACCGGCGAGGACAAGCTCATGGGCGAGTCCGGAAAAGATGTTCTGCACGGTAACGAGCAGGATGACCGCGTCGAGGGCGGCACCGGAAACGACAGCATCTTGGGGCAGTCGGGTAACGACTGGCTCCGTGGCAACGATGGCGATGATGCCGTCGACGGCGGCACGGGCACAGATGACTGCACCGGCGGTGCTGGCAGCGACGAACTCAAGGGATGCAATCCCTAGAGAACCCTCTGCCAGGCCTGCGGTGCTGCAATCCCCAAGCGGCGCCGCAGGCTTGAGACGACCTGCACGTCCACTTTCCTAGGAGACTTTTGTGCCATTCCCCATCACCCGAAGCGCCCCCCGCTCGGGCCTGCCGCTCAGCGTCGGGCTAATTGGGCTTGCGGCCTTGAGCCTTTCTGCCGTCGCCCTTGCCACCCCAGCGCAGGCCAAGCCCTCGTGCGATGGCCGAGCGGCCACAATCGTTGTCGATGACGTCGACGACCTCAACCGTGTTGGCGGCTACTACGAGGTGCGCGGAACAACCAAGTCCGACGTCATCGTTATCGCGCTGGCGCGGGTTGACGAGCACGCGTCTGTGAAGGTTGTTCTAGACGGCATCAAAGGGTCTGCAGGTGGCGACGACGCGGTGTGCGCAACTACCTCAACCCCCGGCTGGTTGACCACCCTGCACGTCGCGGGCGGTGACTACGTGAGTGCGTCCGGGTGGGAAGTGTTCGAGGCCTCAAATCCCACCACCACCCCTGTGACCTACAGCGTCGAGGCGACGCGCCTCGACATGCAACTAGGCGGCGGCAACGACTCCGTCTCCGCTACGTCGCGGGCAGGAAACTGCGGATGCCAGCAGCTTGTCTACATCGATGCGGGTGCGGGCAACGACTGGGTCTATGTGAATGTGCTTGACAACCCCAAGGCGGCAGTCGCCGGCGTGTTCGGCGGAACGGGCGACGACAACCTCATCCTGCATGGGAGCCGCACCGACACGATCGGGGTTGGCGGTGCCGGTTCCGACGCGATCCTCACTTCCAACGCCACGCTGCTCGCGTACGGCGGAACCCCCACCTATACAGGCACCGCGGGGGGCGTCAAGGTTCGGGACCAGCGCACCGCAGTGAACGCGTTGCTCAAGGGCACCACCCAGCAACTGAGCGATGCGCTGGGACAGAACCCCGCGTCGGACAAGAGCCCCAACCAGCTATTTGGCGGATCAGCCGCTGACATCCTGCATGGCGCGGACGGCGCGGACACCATCAACGGCAGCGGTGGAAACGACAAGATTCGTAGCTACGGCGGCGCCGACACCCTCGTCGGCTCAACGGGCGACGATCGCATCGAGGGCGGGAATGGCAACGACTCGCTCAATGGCGGCGACGGAGCGGATTGGCTGCGCGGCAACGACGACGACGATGCCCTCGAGGGCGGGGCCGGCACTGACGACTGCTCAGGCGGGGCCGGCACCGACGTACTCAAATCCTGCAACCCCTAACTACACCCACCCCAACCATCCGGGGTATCGGCCACCACGATTGGACAACTCTTGCAACGCACTGCACGTCACACAGCCGCTGCCGCGGCAACTGTCATCGCGGCGCTCGCCACTCTCACCTTTGGTGTCACAGCACAAGCCGCAGAAACGTGCGGCGGCCACGCGGCCACCAAAGTGGTCACCGACCTCGACTCGCTGCCCAACGACGCGGGTGGCACCTACTTCATCGGCGGAACACCCCTCAGCGACACCGTGGTGGTGAAGGCGCCCGTGGAACGAGGGCTCATTGTGCTCCGAGTCGATTTCGACAACTTCAGCTATGGCACCGGTGCGTCCTCGAAGCGTGGCGGGACAGATTCTCTGTGCATGGTGCTGACGCGCACATCGTCAAGCGGTATTGCGCGAGTGTCGGTCAATGGCGGATCACGGATCGAGGTGTCAGGAGCGGACACGATGCGGGGGGAGAACGACAGCACGGCGCCGACCGCCTACGTGATCAAGGCCCCTTCGGTCTATCTTGACCTGGGCAGTGGCAAGGACAACGTGTCCATCACCACCGGCACTGGCGCCTTCCACGAAGTGGTGGTGGAGACCGGAGCGGGCGATGACACCGTGACCGTAAACGCGCTGGATGCCCGACCGGGATACTGCGAGATCGGCGTGGACGCGGGTCCCGGCAACGACATCATTACGGTGGGATCAACCACGGGAACTCCCGCGCTGGTGGTGGGGGGCACCGGAGAGGACACCATCGCCAGCGGCAGCGGCCACGACCTCATCTACACGGGGGACCCCGCATACCCGCACAGCGGCTACACCTTCTACAACTTCGTGAGGTTGTTGCACGACTGGGATGAGACCGGCGATCCCCTGGAGAGGGTTGACGGACTGCTTGATCCGCGGGGCTCCTCGGATCTCGCGTCCAACACGGTCAACGCAGGCGGCGGGAATGATCGCGTGTACGGCTCTGACGGCTACGACGAGATCCGCACGGGTGCCGGCAATGACTGGGCAGATGGTGGAGGCGGACGCGATCGGCTCTGGGGTGGCGATGGCGACGACCTGTTGCGGGGAGGTTCCGGCGATGATGACGCCTATGGCGAGAAGGGCGACGACGTGCTCTACGGCGGCAAGGGACGCGACCTCATGAAGGGCGGCTCTGGCGAAGACATTGTCCGCGGGGAAGCTGACGACGACTCCCTTTACGGCAACGAGGACGGGGACGACATCTCCGGGAGCACCGGCAACGACACGATCTACGGAAATGACCACAACGACTACCTGCGCGGCAACGATGGCGACGACTACATCGAGGGCAACGCGGGCACGGATGACTGCTCTGGTGGCGCCGGTACGGACACGCTCAAGTCCTGCAATCCGTGAGGGCCACCCGCATGCTCAAGGACATATCCTACCAACCATAGGGGAATTGGGGTAGTGCCTAGTCGGCTTCTATGTCACACTTGCCGACGTGGCCAACCAAGAGAGCATCAGCGGACTCGTGTCCGCGCGCCCTCTGCCCGCCATGTGTCCCATGGCCTGACCGCCCACGGACTGTCCCACAATCCACCAGGGCGCGCGGCCACGCCGGGCTCAACGCCTGGCCGGTCAACGCCCAACACCGCGAGGAGCATCGGTGAGTTCCACCACCGACACGACGCCAGAGTCGTCCGCACACGCGCCGCTGCATGACGCGGAGGCCGAGGAGCGCCGCCGTCACCGCGAAGAGGCGCGCCTCATCCGCACGCGCGAGGCCGCGGCCCGTCGCGACACGGTAAACAAGGATGGCCAGTGGGCGCTCGGCGACCGCACCCCGTTGAACCCCAACGAGGAGATGAAGTCAACGGGCAACCCCCTCCTCGTCCGTGAGCGCATCGAGAACCTCTACTCAAAGTGGGGCTTCTGGTCGATTCCCCCAGGCGACCTGCGCGGAAGGTTCCGTTGGTGGGGCCTCTATACCCAGCGTCGGCCCGGCATCGATGGCGGCAAGACCGCCATCCTTGAGCCGCACCAGCTCGACGACGAATACTTCATGCTGCGCATCCGCAGCGACGGCGGCCAACTCTCACTTGAGCAGGCCCGCACCATTGGCGAGATCTCCCGCGACCAGGCCCGCGACACCGCTGACGTTTCCGATCGCCAGAACATTCAGCTCCACTGGATTCGCATTGAGGACGTTCCCGACATCTTCAACCGCGTAGAGGCGGTTGGTCTGCTCAGCGAAGAGGCGTGCGGCGACGTTCCGCGCGTGATCCTCGGCTCCCCGGTTGCGGGCATCGCCAAAGACGAGCTGATCGACCCCACGCCGCAGATCCGCGAGATCATCGACCGCTACATCGGCGACCCCGAGTTCTCCAACCTGCCTCGCAAGTTCAAGACGGCGTTCACCGGAATGCCCATCCCCGACATCCTTCACGAGGTGCAAGACATCGCGTTTTGCGCGGTGGAGCACCCGGAACTCGGCATTGGCTACGACCTGTGGGTGGGCGGCGGGCTTTCCGTGAATCCGTTCCTCGGCGTTCGCCTTGGCGTCTTCGTCAAGCCGGAAATCGCTCACGAGGTGTGGAAGGGCGTCATCAGCATCTTCCGCGACTACGGATACCGGCGCCTGCGCACCCGTGCTCGCCTCAAGTTCCTTGTCAAAGAGTGGGGCGCGGAGAAGTTTCTCCAGGTGCTGCAGGACGAGTACCTCCACTATGAACTTCCCAAGGGGCCCACGGTCAAGACGGCGTCGCCTCAGTACCGCGGCGACCACGTTGGCATCCACGAGCAGAGGGACGGCAACTACTACGTTGGCGTCGCCCCCGTCGCGGGCCGCATCGCAGGCACCACGCTGCTGAAGATCGCGGACATCGCGGAGGCCGCCGGTTCAAACCGCATCCGCCTCACCCCGCTGCAAAAGATCCTGATCCTCGACGTGCCTGAGAACAAGGTCAACGACGTGGTCAACGGCCTGCGCGCGCTTGAGCTCGAGTCGAGCCCCGGTGAGTTCCACCGCAACGTCATTGCCTGCACGGGCATCGAGTACTGCAAGCTCGCGATCGTCGAGACCAAGGTCACGGCACGCGAGGTGGTCAAGAAACTCGACGAAATCTTCCCCACGCTCGACTCCCCCATCACCGTGCACGTCAACGGCTGCCCCAACTCGTGCGCCAGGGTGCAAGTTGCGGACATTGGCTTCAAGGGCCAGATGGTGCTCGACGAGGAATCCGGCGAGCAGGTCCCCGGCTTCCAGGTTCACCTTGGCGGCCGCTTGGGTCGCGGCGACGACAACGATTTTGGCCGCAAGATCCGTGCCCACAAGGTCAAGGCCGACGGAATGCCGGAGTACGTGGAGCGCGTTACGAAGAACTACCTCGCCAATCGCGAGGACGGAGAACAGTTCGCCGATTGGGCGTTCCGAGCAGATGAGGAGTTGATCAAGTGACAACCGCGTCTTTGAACATCGCCAACGTCGTCGCGGCCAACCCCGCAGTCTGGAACGCCGAGACCTGTGCGGAAGTCAACGCACGCCTCGACGATGCGAGCGCGGAAGAAATCGCCGACTGGGCGGTCGCGACCTTTGGCAACAAGCTTGCCGTGGCGTCGTCCATGCAAGACACGATCCTCCCGCACCTGTTCGGCGCTCGCTTCGCCGGCGTGGACGTCCTGTTCCTCGAGACCGGCTACCACTTCCCGGAAACCCTCGAGACTCGCGATGAGGCCGCCAAGCGCTTCCCCATCACGATTGTCAACGTGACGCCGCGTCAGACGGTCGCGGAGCAAGACGCGGAGTTCGGCAAGGACCTCTTCGCCTCCGACCCCAACACCTGCTGCTTCATGCGCAAGGTTGACCCGCTCGCACGCTCACTGCAGGGTTACGACGCGTGGGTCACCGGGGCGCGCCGGGTTGACGCCGTCACGCGCGCGAACATGCCGGTTGTGACGTGGGACGAGAACCACGGGCTCGTGAAGATCAACCCGATCGCGGCGTGGAACGACTTCCAGGTTGAGATCTACCAGACGGCCAACGGGTTGCCGAGGAACCCCCTTGTTGCGCAGGGCTACCCCAGCATCGGCTGCGGCCCGTGCACGCGAAAGGTCGCTGCTGGCGAAGACCCCCGATCGGGCCGCTGGGCGGGCACTGACAAGACTGAATGCGGGATTCACACGTGACGATCGACACCCACGGCGGGGCAAGCACCGCGGCCGCCGCGACTCCAACGACCACCGCGGGCACCGCGGGCACCGCGACCACCGCGGGTTTCGCGGGCACTGCGGTCGCTGCAACTTCGGCCGCCACGACAGAGCCGCGCATCGACACCCTCGACGCGCTCGAGGCCGAGGGCATCCACATCATCCGCGAGGCGGTTGCGACCGCCCGCAAGCCCGTGATCCTCTTCAGCGGCGGCAAGGACTCCGTGGTGGTTCTGCACCTCGCAACCAAGGCGTTCTGGCCCGGCCGCGTGCCGGTTGAACTGCTACACGTTGACACGGGCCACAACTTTGACGAGGTAATCGCCTTCCGCGATCAGACGGTTGCTCGCCTTGGGCTCACGCTCCAGGTGGCAAGCGTGCAGGACTACATCGACGACGGTCGCCTCCGCGAGCGCCCGGACGGCACCCGCAACCCGCTCCAGACGGTGCCGCTCCTCGACGCGATCACGGGCCACAACTACGACGTAGTGTTCGGCGGCGCCCGACGCGATGAGGAGAAGGCGCGCGCCAAGGAGCGCGTGGTCTCTCTGCGCGACGAGTTCGGCCAGTGGGATCCCCGCAACCAGCGCCCAGAACTGTGGAACCTGTACAACACGCGTCACCTCCCCGGCCAGCACGTTCGCGTGTTCCCCCTCAGCAACTGGACCGAACTTGACGTGTGGCGCTACATCGAGCGCGAAGGCATCGAGTTGCCGAGCCTGTATTACGCCCACGAGCGCGAGGTCTTTCACCGCGACGGCATGTGGCTCACCCCGCACCCTGCGGTCCCCGTTAAAGAGGCCGACGTTGTGGTCACCAAGACCGTCAGGTACCGGACGGTTGGCGACGCCTCCTGCACTGGCGCGGTTGAGTCGGAAGCGATCACGGTCGCCGAGGTCATCGCCGAGGTCGCCTCGACCCGCATCACCGAGCGCGGGGCCACCCGCGCGGACGACCGCATGAGCGAAGCAGCCATGGAAGACCGCAAGAAGGAAGGCTACTTCTGATGACGACGACCGCACTCGCGCCAGCCGTGGACACCAGCAGCACCTCTCTCTTGCGTTTCGCTACCGCAGGCTCTGTTGACGATGGCAAGTCCACGCTCGTGGGCCGCCTTCTGTATGACACCAAGTCGATCCTCGCCGACGCCTACGAGGCGGTTGAGCGCGTAAGCAAGGCTCGCGGCGGCGAGACCGTTGACCTCGCGCTACTCACCGATGGCCTTCGCGCAGAGCGCGAGCAGGGCATCACGATCGACGTTGCCTACCGCTACTTCTCCACGCCGCGCCGCACCTTCATCCTCGCCGACTGCCCTGGCCACGTGCAGTACACGCGCAACACGGTGACCGGCGCATCAACGGCCGACGCACTTATCGTCCTCGTTGACGTTCGCTATGGCGTGGTTGAGCAGACCCTGCGCCACCTCGCGGTTGCGGCGCTGCTTCGCGTTCCACACGTCATCGTCGCGGTCAACAAGATTGACCTCGTTGATTACGCTCGCGAGCCTTTTGAGGCCATTGCCGCCGACGTTGCCGCCCACGCAGTCAAGCTTGGAATGCCCGACGCTGTGGCAGTTCCCGTCTCCGCCCTAGAGGGCGACAACGTGGTTGAGCGATCCGCCCGCACCCCTTGGTACGACGGCCCGACTGTTCTTGATCTGCTTGAAACCGTTCCGGGTGCCGACGAACTTGCGGCGCAAGCGACGGGCGGCTGGAGGCTTCCAGTCCAGTACGTGCTACGCCCCCAAGATGCGGCAGTCGCTCCCGAGTACCGCGAGTACCGCGGCTACGCGGGCCAGGTCGCAGAAGGTACCGTGCGCGTGGGCGACGAGGTTGTTGTACAGCCTTCGGGTCGCCGCACCACGGTTGCGGGAATCGACACCGCCGACGGCCCGCTTACTGAGGCCATCGCCGGGGCCTCCGTTTCGATTCGCCTGGCCGACGACGTCGACGTTGCGCGCGGCGACCTCCTGAGCGCTGCGGGCGACGCGGCGCTTGCCGTCAAGAACTTCCACGCTCACGTTGCGTGGCTCACCGACCGCCCCTTGCGCCTTCGCGAGCGCGTGCTCGTGCAGCACGGCTCGGCGCTCGTGCAGGCAATGGTCATAGGCATCGAAGGCAAGCTCGACATCTCGCTGCCGGGCGGCACGCTCGACGCCTCGATTATCCCCGGCGAAGAGTTGGGGCTCAACGACATCGGCGTTGTGACCCTGCAGCTGGCCCAGCCGCTCGCGATCGAGGACTATGGCAACCACCGTCGAACAGGCGCATTCTGCCTAGTAGACCCGCAAGACGGCAACACTCTCGCCGCGGGAACCGCTCGCGCTGCCGTTCCCGGCACGGGCGTTGACGGGTACCTCTCGATCTAGGTAGCCCTTGGGAGTCGGGGATCCAGCGCGTCATTTTGCGCCGCGTCTTCGCGACTCGCGCACCTTCCCCACCCCAGCGTCGGGCCGTTGAAAGTGCCGCTCAGAATTAACGGGACCGTAACCCGCACACCTCACCCTGGCGGTTAGCCTGGCTGTGTTGGGGGCAACCCTGGCCGACCACCGAGGCGTATCAGCGCCATCGCCAGTGACGTCGAACTTTCCATACACGTGGAGCTATTCGCTCCCGTTGTCAGAGGGAGACGACGTGACTGCAAGTGCGCGACATGGCAACCATTCGCCGGTACTGACCCTGCTGGTACTCATTTCAACGCTGGGAATCCTTGTCTACTCAGCGTTCCTGCTCAACCGCGATAATCGCGGCGACTTCTTGCCATACGTGATGGTCATTGCGGCGGAGAGCGTGCTGGTATTCCATGCGCTGCTTGCGATGTGGACCATCCTCGCGGGGGCGGTGGACCCCCGCGATTATGACTACCACCGCACCCGCAAGGCGCTGTTTGGCCGCTCGAGCTCGGGGAGCGCAAGTCAGTGGCCGCTGCAGATCGACGACCAGCGCGTGACCGTTGACGTGTTCATCACCGTTTACGGCGAGGACGTCGCGGTGATTCGGCGCACCGTCACGGCGGTGCTCGCGCTGCGCGGAAGGCACCGGACCTGGGTGCTTGACGACGGGCGATCGGACGAGGTGCGCGACCTCGCCTCTGGGCTAGGCGCGCGGTACGTGCGCAGGCTGAGCGGCGGCGGTGCAAAGGCAGGCAACGTCAATCATGCGCTCACCCTCGCGAAGGGCGACTACTTTGCGATCTTTGACGCCGACTTTGTGCCCGCTCCCGAATTCTTGCAAGAGACCCTGCCGTTCTTTGTTGACGAGCGGATCGCGTTTGTGCAGACGCCCCAGACCTACGGAAACCTGCACACGACAATCTCTCGCGGCGCCGCGTACATGCAGGCGGTGTTCTATCGCTTCATCCAACCCGGGCGCAATCGCTTCAATGCGGCGTTCTGCGTGGGAACGAACGTGGTGTTCCGGCGTGCAGCGATCGACGATATCGGCGGCATGTACACGAACTCGAAGTCAGAGGACGTGTGGACGTCGCTCATGCTCCACGAGCGGGGATGGCGATCGATTTTTGTGCCAACGGTGCTTGCCGTTGGAGACGCGCCAGAGACCATCGAGGCGTACTCAAAGCAGCAACTGCGGTGGGCAACCGGGGGCTTTGAGATTTTGCTGACTCACAACCCGCTGAGTCCGCGGCGGCGGTTGACGATCGACCAACGCATCCAGTACTTCGTGACGGCAACCTTCTACTTGACGGGCATCTGCCCGTTCGTGCTGCTACTGGTGCCTCCGCTCGAGATCTACTTTGACCTGCGCCCCATGAACCTCACAATTTCTGTCGGTACGTGGTTGCTGTATTACGCGGGCTTCTACCTCATGCAGATCGTGCTCGCGTGGTACACGCTTGGGTCGTTCAGGTGGGAAACGCTGACGCTCGCGACGGTGTCGTTCCCCATCTACATCAAGGCCTTGCTGAATGTGATCACGGGCAAGGACGTTGGCTGGCAGGCGACAGGGACGGCGCGCGGGTCTTCGCCCTTCAACTTCATCGTTCCGCAGGTGCTGTTCTTCGTCTTCCTGTTCCTGACCTCCCTGGTGGCGATCTGGAGGGACGTAGACAATTCCGTGTTGACGCTCGCGACGGCGTGGAACGTCACCAACACGGTGATCCTTGGCGCCTTCTTGCTTGCGGCGCGCCGCGAGGCGCGCGCGCTGCGCCGCGGTAGCGGTTCGGTTCTGCCGCCGGCGCCGCCACGCATCGAATCCGCGCCGGTCACGGTAGTGGCGCGGCCAACGGACAACCGGATTGAGGAGCTGGTCTCGTGACGTGGGCAAGTCGCGCCAAACTGTTCGTTGGGCTCATCCTTGTGCTCGCCGTGGTCGCGGCCTGCACCCTGGTCTTCAACCAACGCCAGACCCACGTGCGCAGCACGAGCGCGCAAGTCGCCTCCGCTCAGTTTGGGGTTGGTACGGACTACGGCGGCATCGTTGAGGAATCCTTTGTCCGGGAGGGAGACACCGTTCGCGAAGGCGAGCGGCTCTTCACCGTGCGCTCGCTCCAGCTTCAACGAGACATCGAAGCTGGCAACGTCGCGCCCAGTCCGGCGACGGTCGACGCCGAGTCGAGCCTCATTGTGCGCGCCACGGCCACGGGAGTTGTCGCGGATCTGGACCAGGCAACCGGCTCGTTCGCGACCGCGGGAAGCCGCCTCGCAACAATCGACGTTGACGGCAGCTACTACGCCGAGGCGGAGTTCACACTTGCCCCGCGTGACTTTGGCCGCATCGACGACGGCGCGGAGGTGACGCTCGAACTGCCAGACGGACGCGAGTTCGCCGGAACGGTAGCCGACATCACGGTCAAGACCATCGATGGGGCAGCCCATGTCACGTTGCGCGTTGAGTGCGACGAGCTCGCGAGTGCCGTCGACGATGCGCTCATCAAGCCGGGCACGCCGCTCGCCGCAAGCCTCGCCCTTCGCAGCGATGGCCCTCTCGCCGGCGTGCACGACGCGATCAGCGATCTTGCCCGCAAGGTGGGGTTGTGACTGAGGCGGGTTCTTTCGCGCGGGCGCGTGCGCGCGCGGCGGGAGCGGCACGGTGATTCAGGCCGGCCTCGCGCGGGCGCGGGTGGGTTCTCTCGCGCGGGCGGGCGCGCGCGGGCGCGAAGGGAGCGGCACGGTGATGCAGGCAGGCCTCGCGCGTGCGCGGGCGGGTTCGCTCGCGCGCGCGGGCGCGACGGGAGCGGCACGGTGATGCAGGCGGGCCTCGCGCGCGCGCGGGCGGGCAGGCGTGCGCGGGCGCACGCGCGAACTCGACTGAGCCGCAGCACGGCGGGCACCGCCGCCCTGCTCGCCATTACCTCCCTCGCAACCCTCGCGGCCTGCACTTCCCCACCCAACGCGCCAACAGCGTCGGCCGGGCCGTCGGTCTTACCGCCGGCCGCAGAGAACCCGCCACCGATCACGCTCCCCGAGCAGTCCCTGGGCACCGATGTGCAGACGCGGATCGCGGATTCCGTCACGCCGCCTACCAACCGCTGGTACTCCTCCCTCGCGTTTGGCGAGCCGGGGTTGCCCGTGTTTCCCAAGCCGCTGTCCTTTGCGCCAACTGACGGTGGCTTCGCGATGGGGCTCACGGAACCCGTTGCGAGTGCAAACGCGATTGTGGGGGCGGCCAGTGGCGACCTGTCTGTGGCAATGGCCGGTGCAACTGGGTTTGGGACGGTGACGCGAGCGGACCCCGTTGGGGTCGAGCTCAGTTGGGGAGCCACCCGCGTGACGCTCGCCCAGGGCTGGCCCGTTGTCTCGGTACGGGCCGACGCTGCGGTCACCTTGACGCTCGGCACGCGTTTTGAGCCGGCGGGCGAGGGCGCTGGGTTGGCAAGCGCTGGGTTGGCAAGCGCTGGGTTGGCAAGCGCTGGGTCGGCAAGCGCTGGGTTGGCAAGCGCTGGGTCGGCACGGGTTGGCGACCGCGAGTACGGCGTCGTAGTACGCGGCGGCACTCTCGACGGGGCGAACGTGGCACTTGCCGTCGGCGGCTCGGCGCAGTTCTTCGCGGTTCCTCGCGGCGGGACGGTTGAGAGCTTCGCGGCTGCGCTGGGTGAGCCGGTGGGCAGCGTTGGCTGGCAGGGCGCGGTGAGCGGCGACTCTGCAACGACCACCCTCAGGTACGGCGCGAGCACGGTTGTCACGATGCCGGTGCAACGCGCCGCGGACGCGGGGCTCAAATGCGAACTCGGCACGTATCTGACAATCGACGGCGATTTCGCGGTGTGTGAGGCCGGTTCGGTTTCGTGGAGCGTGCCCGCGATGCTCGCTGGGAACGCTGTGACGCTTGCGGGCATCGCCGAGGAGCAGCGCGAGGCGATCTCGCTGGCACTCGAGGCGGACGTCGCGGCGCTGGCTGCGCCACCTTCGGACTCCTACTTTGGCGGCAAGTACCTCGCGCGAGCGCTCAACCTCCTGACTGTGGCCCACGAACTAGGCGATGAGGCTTCTGCGAAGACGCTTCGTACGGTGCTCGCGGACAACCTGCGCGACTGGGGAAACGAAGAGCGCTGTGCGACCGGCGAGGCGCGCTGCTTTGTCTACGACCCGCGCGTGAAGGGAACGGTGGGGGTGACGCCAAGTTTTGGGTCCGAGGACTTCAACGACCACCACTTCCACTACGGGTATCTGCTGTACGCGGCCGCGGGTGCCGTGCAGGATGACCCAGCTCTAGCGGAGGAGATTGGCGCGGTATTTGACCAGGTAGCAGCGGACATTGCGGGTGGAGCTGATGCGGGAGGCTTCCCTGCAATTCGAAACTTCGATCCCGTTGCCGGTCACTCGTGGGCCTCGGGTTTTGCTCCGTTTGGAGACGCCAACAATCAAGAATCCAGCTCAGAAGCGGTGTTCGCCTGGAACGCGGTGGCGATGTGGGCGAAGGTGCGGGGCAACGATTCGCTTGAGCAACGCGCGCTGTGGATGCTCTCTTCGGAGGCCGACGCCGCGATCCGGCTCTGGCTTGCGCCTGACGTTTCCGCGTTCCCGGCTTACCAACACGAGATTGTCGCGATCGAATGGGGAGGCAAGCGCGACTATGCGACGTGGTTCAGCGCGGAGCCCTCGGCGATGCTCGGGATCCAACTCATCCCTATGGGGCCAACGTTCGCCGCCTATCTGAGCCGCGTTGATGCCGACCACGCCGCACGCTCGATCGCCGCTGCCACCCCAGGCGGCTACGACGTGATGTTCGGCGACTACGTGCTGATGTACGCGACAGCGACCGGGGTTGAGAACAAGGACGAGGCTTGGGACCAGGCCCTCGCACTCGCGGACACCTCGATAGACGACGGGAACTCACGCGCCTATTTGCTCGCGTGGCTGGCCGCACTGCCGAGCGAGTGACATCCGGGAGCCAGCCGCAGATCAACTGGCACCCGAATATGGCGGCCACCCCAGCGTCGGCGCTGACACAATGAAACGGTGACGGAATCCCTCGACAGGCGCGGCCTCGCCTTTGGAATTGCCGCGTACACGATCTGGGGCTTCTTCCCAATCTTCATGCATTGGCTTGAGCCCGCGGGAGCACTCGAGATCGTCGCCTGGCGGTCAATCTCCTCGCTCGTCGTATGCCTCGTGATCGCCGCCTTTGTGCGCGCATGGACGCGACTTGGAGCCGTGGCGCGCGACAGGCGAGTGATGTGGCGACTTGCCGCAGCGTCGGCCCTTATTGCCGTGAACTGGGGTGCGATGGTCTACGGCGTGCTCATTGGGCAGGTCGCGTCGACGTCACTTGGGTACTACATCAACCCGTTGCTGACCGTCGCGCTGGGCGTCATCATCCTCAAGGAACGGCTGCGGCCGCTGCAGTGGATAGCGATAGGCATCGCGACAGTCGCGGTCATCGCGATCGCGTTCGACATGGGCGAGCTCCCGTGGATCTCGCTCACGCTTGCGATGAGTTTTGGCCTCTACTCCTTCATCAAGAAAGACGTTGGGCACAAGGTTGACGCGCTGACGGGGCTCACCTGGGAGACCGCGTTTCAGTTCCCCGTGGCGCTAGGTGTGCTCGCGTGGGTCTACGCGGCCGGCGAGCGAACGTTGCTTGACCACTCCGGCGAAGGGCTGGGGCCGCTCCACGACGCCCTGCTGCTCACCACCGGCACGTGGACCGCTGGCGCACTACTACTGTTCGCGGCAGGGGCAAGGCGGCTGCCGCTCAACATCACCGGCCTGCTGCAGTACATCGCTCCCACGCTGTCGTTCATCCTCGCCGTCACCTACTTTGGCGAAGACATGCCCGCTGCGCGCTGGGCGGGATTCGCGCTTGTGTGGGTAGCGCTCGTGCTCATCACCGTTGACTCGTGGCGCTCCCGCGCGCGCGTGAGTGACGTCCAAGCCGCCCAAAGCGGCGAGGTCACGGAGCCGGTGTAGGTCCCATCGAGACTCCACGAGTTGGCTCTTCGCGGATTGAAGAATCGCTGCTTGGCCCAACGCTAGGACCTACGCTAGGCCCGGAACTGGGTTCCAGCGTGGGCCAGGGCGTGGGCGAAGGTTCCGCTGAAGACCCTGGCAGCAGGGGATCGTCAACAACGACCGTCGGTTCTGGCGACGACGTCGCCGTGACCAACGGCGGGTGGTCAGAGGCGCACGTGGGTGCAGGTATCCCGCTTGGGTCGTAGGTAGCCAGGATCGTGAACCTCTCGCCGTCCGGAAGTCCGCTGACGGTCAGGGCAATCGACGCCACGTCGTCACGACCCTCCGCTGACGGCCCCGTGTCGCCGTACTGGAGGCGCCGCGTCTCAGTGGCGCCAGACGTCGTCGTCAGGGTCACATCCGTGACAGCGCCCTTCGGCACCGCCTCGGAACCGTAGCCCATACCCCCCATCCCAAAATTGACACGCAGCGTCGAGGACAACCACGCGGTGTCGATGCCCGCCGGCACCTGCTCCGGCACCACAACCGTCCACGCGTAGTCGCTCACGGACGGGCTCACGCCGTCCCACACGTCTCCGCCGCCACCAAAGTCAGTGATATTGAGGACCATTGGCTCCGTTGTCAGCTCGGCAGGCATCTCGTGCGACCAGATCATGTGCTCGAATCCGTCGAGGGTATAGGTGTAGTCGCCCGCCTCGTTCGGCTCCACGCGGGTCGCGGTGCCGTCGGGAAGCACAACCACCACCTTGGGATCCGCGACATTCGGGCGCAGGTCGCTGTAGACGCGGAACAGGGCCGAGGCGTCACCAACCGCCTCCGCGTTGGCGGGGACGTATGGCCAGATCTCGCAGCCCGCACTCCCCGTGGGCACCGCAGGCTCCGCGAAGCGACCGCCCGGCGCAAGCCACCAGACAGTGCCCACCGCGGCCACCCCAACGACCGCGACAGAACCGGTACCCGCCGCATGCGCGACCCTTCGCCGACGCACCGCTCGCACAGTCCGGTGCGGGTCGCGGCGCTGTGTCCGTAGGCGCGCTTCCTCGTTGTTGTACGCCGCCTTGAGCGCATCACCGAATCCGGTCATGGTTGTTCCCTCCTCTGCGGGCCAATCCGCATCGTCTCTCGTGGCACGACCTCCATACCCAGTTGGTCTGCCAATTTGCCCGACGCATCGGCCAGGTAGCGCTTGACGGTCCCCTCCGCGAGGCCCAGGTGGGCGGCGATCTGGGGCACGGTGAGGTCGTCAAAGAACCTGAGCACAGTACAAGCTCGCTCTCGCGGCGAGAGCTCCTGCAGCGCCCGCCGAACGTCGAGGCCGGCGTCGACGTCGGCTACATGCGGCTCGCGCTCGAACCCGCGTTGGGTTGCTCGCGTGCCGCTCGCCCGCGAGCGCGCGCGGTCGATCACGAGCGTTGGCATGACGCGACGGACATAGGCCTCCGCGTGATCCACATCCTTGATCCGGCGGTTGCGGCTGAACGTCTTGACAATCGCGTCGTGGACCAAGTCCTGTGCGTCGCCATCGCGAGCAACAAGCATCGCGGCGTAGGCGGTCAGCCGGGAGCCGCGCTCGGCGATGAGCTGCTCCACAAGTGCCTGCCACGCTGCCAACTCGGCTCCCTTCCTCTACCCCTACACACGGAGCTCGCGAGAAAAACGTTGGGGCCGAATCTAGAACACTGTGTCTATAGGACCGTGGCGATGATCATTCCGTCATAGAACTTCGCGCCAACGGTCTGCACCACGGAGCCCTCTACCCGCGGATCGGCGGCAACGGTCTCGATGATCGCGCGCGAGCCGCGGATGCGCGGGTCGTCAGAGTCCTCGTCAACGATCCCGCCGTCGCGAACAACATTGTCGACAATCACGAGCGTGCCCGCGTGAACCCTCGTCATCGCCGCCTCGTAGTACGTGACGTTGCTGGGCTTGTCAGCGTCGATGAAGATGAGGTCGTAGGGCTCGTCGTCGGCGAGGGTCGCAAGATTCTCAACTGCCGGCCCGACGCGGATCTCGACCCTGTCCCCCACGCCGGCTTCGTCGAGGCTTGCGCGGGCGACGTCCGCGTGGTGCTGCTCTAGCTCAAAGGTCACGACTGCCCCGGCGTCGCCGACGGCCCGCGCGAACCACAGCGTCGAATAGCCTCCAAGCGTTCCAAACTCGAGCACCCTTCGCGCACCGCACGCCCTCGTGAGCGCGGAGAGCAGCTTGGCTTGCGCGGGACTTACCGCGATGTCTGGCAAGCCACCCGCCCGCTGGTTCTCGAGAACCCGGGCCGCCACAACGTCGGACGCCGTGTAGAGCTCTTCGATGTACGCGTCAACGGCCGCCCAGCGCGCGGCGCCGTCAAGATCTGAGTCTTGTGCCATGTCGCCACCCTAACCGGGTGACGTGCGTGCGCTAAGCGGCAGGTCAGGCCGTACGAGCGACGAGCGCCTGAGCGAAGGCCACGAGTGAGCCCTTGACGTCGCCCTCTGGGAGATTGTCGATCGCCTCAATGGCGCGCGCGGACCAGTTCGCGGCCAGCGCCGCGGTCTCGTCCACCACGGCGTGCGTGCCAAGTTGAGCGACAACCGCCGCGAGCGCCTCGTCTGAGCTGAGGTCGCCGTCGATGGCCGCGAGCAGCGCTGCATCCTCTGCAGAGCCCCCTGCAGCTACCCGACGCCGGAGCAGCAGCACAGGCATCGTCGCCACTCCCTCGCGAAGGTCGGTACCTGGCGTCTTTCCCGTGGTGGCGGCGTCCGAGCGAACGTCGATGACATCGTCCGCAAGCTGGAACGCAACGCCGGCCAGCTCGCCGTAGCGCGTCACCTGCTGGACCACAGCGGGAGCACAGCCCGCGAACATCGCGCCAAACCGTGCGGATGTCGCAATCAGCGACCCCGTCTTGTCAGCAAGAACCTGCAGGTAGAACTCCACGGGGTCATCCTCCGCGGAGGGCCCAACCGTCTCGTGCAACTGGCCAAGGCACAGCCGCTCGAACGTCTCCGCCTGGATGCGCACCGCTTGCGGGCCAAGCCCTGCAACAACGGAAGACGCTCGCGCAAAGAGCAGGTCGCCAGTAAGGATCGCCACCGAGTTTCCCCACACCTCATGGGCCGCGGGCGCTCCGCGACGGGTGGGCGCAGAGTCCATGACGTCATCGTGGTACAGGGTCGCGAGGTGGGTGAGTTCTACGACAACGGCAGCGTCCACCACCTCCGGGCGCGAGGCGTCGCCAAGGTGAGCCGTGAGCAGCGCAAGAGCGGGGCGAAGGCGCTTTCCACCGGCGTTGACCAGGTGGCGAGAGGTGGCATCCGCGAGGCGATCGGACTGCGCAACGGCGTCACGGAGTCGCTCCTCAACGAGCGCAAGGCGCGGCTGGAGGGCCTCGTCTAGCGGACCACTTCCAACCAGCGACGGCATTCGATCAGCTTCCGTTGGTGGACATTGAGGAGATCAGCACTGCCGCATCCTCAGCTGCCGAAAGCGCCGGTCCGGGGACGATTCCGAGCACCAGTGTGATGACCGCAGCCACCACGATCACGGCCCGCGTGAACGGCGAGTGGTCAATCTCAATCGCGTCCTCTTGGTCCTCCGGAACGCTCGTAAAGAACATCAGCACGATGAGCCGGATGTAGAAGAACGCGGCAGCCGCGGAGGCAAGCACGGCCACGAGCACCAGCGGCCAAGCGCCCTGCTCAATTGCCGAGCGGAACACCACGAACTTTCCAACGAAGCCGGCCGTGAGCGGGATGCCTGCGAACGACAGCAAGAAGATGGCCATCGCGGTGGCGAGCCACGGCGAACGCTTGCCCAACCCGGCCCACTGCCCAAGGCGGTTTGCCTCCGCGCCAACCACACCGTCGGGCGTGCGCTCGCGCACCTGCGTGACCACTGCAAACGCACCAAACGTCGCGATGCCGTATGCGAGCATGTAGAACGGCAGCGAGCTGAGGGCCTCGGGGCTGAAGCCGGCGAAGGCCACAAGGACAAAGCCGGCGTGGGCGATCGACGAATAGGCGAGCATGCGCTTGATGTCTGTCTGCACGAGCGCCACGAGGGTGCCGAGCGCCATCGTGGCGATAGCGACCGCCCAGAAGATCCAGTTGAGTTCCCACTCGAGCGGGTAGAACGCCTCAAACACGATCCGCAGCAGCGCCGCAACCGCGGCGGCCTTGGTCGCCGCCGCCATGAAGCCGGTGACGGGCGTTGGCGCGCCTTGATAGACGTCAGGCACCCAGGAGTGGAACGGCACGGCACCGAGCTTGAAAAACAGGCCAATGAGCACAAGGATCGCACCCGCGATGATCAGCGGATCGTGGCCGGCGATGATCTCGATTGCGCGCTGCACTGCAGAGAAGGACGTCTGCCCGGTGCCGCCGTAAATGAGCGCCGCGCCAAAGATATAGATGGCAGAGGAGAAGGCGCCGAGCAGGAAGTACTTCAGCGCCGCTTCGTGGGACAACGCCCGACGCCTGCGCGCCAGGGCGACCAAGATGTACAGGGCGAGCGAGAACAGCTCCAGAACCACGAACAGGAATACCAAGTCCGTGACCGCGGTGAAGAGCATCATGCCGCCGGTGGCGAACAGTGCAAGCGGGAAGACCTCGGTCACCTGCATGCGCGCGCGCAGGGAGCGGGTCTCGTCGAGGCTTCCGGGGGCGGTGGCACCTAGCGCCGTGAACTGCTCCTCACCACTGCGGGTGCGAGCGGCAAACAGCAACACCGCGAGGATGCCGAAGGCGGCGAGCATGACCTGCCACGCGAGCGACTGCCGGTCAACGACGAGCATGAGTCGCAGCACCACGGTGCCGGAGCCATCAAGGGTTGCCCATTGCACGATCGCCGTGCCCAGCGCGATCACAAGAGCGCCAAGCGAGATTACGAGCTGGGTGATGCGACGAGTCTCCGGCGTGCGGACGAACGCCTCAACGAGGATGCCTGCGGCTGCGGTCAGGAGCACCACCAGGATGGGAACTAGCGGTTCCCAGGTGATGTCCGGCTGAGTCCAGTTCACTTGCCGGCCTCCTCGACGGACACGATGGTGACGATGTCCTGCACGGGCTCACGCAACACGTTGAGCAGGAGTCCCGGCACAAAACCGAGAACGAGCATTGCCGCGATGAGTGGCCACGCGACGAGCCGCTCGCGAGGGGACAGGTCGCGGGTCTTGGACATCGCGTCCGGCGTGGGACCGGTGAACACCTTCTTGTACGTGAGCAGGATGTACAGCGCGGCGAGCACAACGCCGAGCGCAGACACGATCACCGCGACGGGCACAACCGGGTAGGCGCCGATGAACACCATGATCTCGGAGATGAACGGCGAGAGTCCGGGAAGCGACAGGGCGCTGAGGCCGATGACCAGGAACGTGCCCGCGAGCACGGGAGCGACCTTCTGCAGGCCGCCGTAGTCCTTCACCGACGCGCTGCCGTAGCGGTTGATGAGGAACGCGACCGCAAAGAACAGCCCGCCCGTCGATAGCCCGTGGTTAAACATGTACAGCGCCGCGCCCTCAACCGAGGTCTGCGCAAAGGCGAAAATGCCCAGCACCATGATGCCAAAGTGGCTCACGGACGTGAAGGACACCAGACGGAGCATGTTCTCTTGGCCGATGGCCAGGATCGCGCCGTAGATCACCGAGATCACCGCGAACACGATGATGACCGGAGCAGCCCAGCGCGCCGCGTCTGGGAACAGCACCAGACACAGCGTCAACATTCCGAAGGTGCCGATCTTGTCCAGCACCGCAACAAGTAGCGCCGTCGTTGACGGCCGCGCACTCTCAGCAACAGTAGGCAGCCAGGTGTGAACGGGGAACATCGGCGCCTTGATCGCAAAGGCGAGGAAGAACGCGATGAACAGCAGCCGCTCTTGAATGGTGCCGAGGTCAAGCCCGGTGAGCTTGTCAGTGAGGAAGCCCTGTTCGCCACCGGGGCCGGCCACGTACAGCGCGATCACGCCAACGAGCATCACCAGGCCGCCAACGAGCGAGAAGATCAGGAACTTCACCGCCGCGTACCTGCGCTGAACGCCGCCAAAGTAGCCGATCAGGAAGTACATCGGGATCAGCATTGCCTCAAAAAGCACGTAGAACAGGAAGATGTCGCGGGCGGCAAAGATGCCAACCATGAACGCTTGGCTTGCGAGCACAAGAGCCAAATACGTTGCCCGACGCTGCGGCTCCTTCTCGTCTCGCCACGAGGAAAGAATGGCGAGGGGAACGAGGATTGCAGACAGAACCACGAGCGATAGGCCGATGCCGTTGACTCCGAGCGCCCAGCTGGTACCAATCTGCGGAATCCACGAATAGGTCTCGTCAAACTGGATGGCGCCGGCTTGCGACTGGTCAAACTTGAAGAACAGGATTGCCGCGAGGAGCACCTCCACAATCGCGAAGCCGAGTGCGATCTCGCGGGACTTCGCCTTTGCGGACTCCGGCAGCGCGAAGAGCACTCCCGCGCCAAGCGCCGGAAGGACCACCATGACGGTCAGGATGGGAAACATCACTTGGCTCCCATCACCGCGAAGAAGGCAACGATCAGCGTTCCCGTGAGCATGATCAGCGCGTACGCACGAACCTTGCCGCTTTGCAGCTTTCGAAGTGCCTCGCCGGTCTTGGCCGTAGCCCCGCCGGTTCCGTTAACGGCACCATCAACAATGGCGGCATCTGCGTAAACGAGGGTGCGCGTGAGGTGTGTGCCGGGGCGCTCAAAGACAGCCCTGTTGACCGAGTCCTGGAACAGGTCGTTGCGGGCTGTAATTGTCGCAAGCGACGCAGCGGGAGCGGTGAGCGGCACGTCGGCCCTTCCGTACTTGAGCCAGGCATAGCCGGCGCCCAGGGCAACCAGCACGAGCGTCGACGCCATGATCACGTACACCGGTAGCACCGGCTCTCCGTGCTCGGCGTGGCCGGTGACCGGCGCGAGCCAGTCAACGAACCGATCGCCGGTGGCGAGGATAAGACCCAGGAAGGCGGAGCCCACGGCGAGAATGATCATCGGCACCGTCATGAGCGCGAGGCTCTCGTGCGGGTGCTGCTCGTCCGTCCAGCGCGCCTTGCCGTGGAACGTCATGAAGAACAGGCGGGACATGTAGAACGCCGTGAGGCCGGCGCCGATCAGCGCGGTCATGCCGAACACCCAGGGCTGCCAGCCTTCGCCAATGAACGCTGCCTCAATGATCTTGTCCTTGGAGAAGAACCCGGAGAACGGAGGAACGCCAAGGATCGCGAGCCAGCCAAGGCCGAACGTGACCCACGTGGTGACCATTGCGGCCCGCAGTGCACCGAAGCGACGCATGTCCACTTGGTCCTTCATGCCGTGCATCACCGAGCCGGCACCAAGGAACATGCCGGCCTTGAAGAAGCCGTGCGTCACGAGGTGGAAGATCGCGAAGGCGTAGCCGATGGGGCCAAGGCCCGCCGCGAGCATCATGTAGCCGATCTGCGACATCGTGGAGGCCGCGAGCGCCTTCTTAATGTCGTCCTTCGCCATACCAACGACGGCACCAAACGTCAGCGTGATGGCACCCACGATCGCGACGACAAGCTGGGCGTTTGGCGCTCCGTCATAGATAGGTGCGGACCGGACAATGAGGTAGACACCGGCGGTGACCATGGTTGCCGCGTGGATCAGTGCAGACACCGGCGTTGGGCCAGCCATCGCGTCGCCAAGCCATGACTGCAACGGGAACTGCGCGGACTTTCCACACGCGGCAAGAAGCAGCACAAGGCCTATGGCGGTGAGCTGCGCCGTTGATGCCTGCTCCACACCGGCAAAGACCGTCCCAAAATCGACTCCACCAAAGGCGGTGAACATGAGTCCCATCGCGACGATGAGGCCAAGGTCGCCGATGCGGTTGACGATGAACGCCTTGTTCGCTGCGGTCGCGTAGTCGTTGCGGTAGTTCCAGAACCCGATGAGGAGGTAGGACGCGAGACCAACACCCTCCCAGCCGACGAACAGCAACAGGTAGGAATCGGCGAGTACGAGCAACAGCATCGCCGCGATGAAGAGGTTCAGGTACGCGAAGAAGCGACGACGGTCGGGGTCGTGCTCCATGTAGCCAACGGAGTAAATGTGGATGAGTGTGCCAACGAACGTCACGAGCAGCACGAACGTCATCGACAGCTGGTCAACGAGAAGGCCGGCGTCGAGGTTGAACTCGCCACCAGGGATCCAATTGAACAGGTGAATCTCGTGAGCTCGGTCGTGGCTGTCCATGCCCAGCATCTGCAGGAACACGATCAGGGCAACGACAAAGCCCGCTGCGGAGGCCGCGACGCCGAGCCAGTGTCCCCAGGAGTTTGCGCGCTTTCCTGCAAGGAGCAGCACAAAGGCGCTTGCCAGCGGCACGGCAATGAGGAGCCAGGTCAGATCAATCATGGTCAGCCCTTCAACTCCGCCGGGTCGTCGAGCGAGATCGACTGCCGCGCCCGGAAGATGGCCACGATGATCGCAAGGCCAACGACGACCTCCGCGGCGGCAACGACCATGACGAAGAACGCCATGACCTGCCCATCAACGATTCCTTGAATGCGGCTGAAGCCAACGAACGCGAGGTTGGCGGCGTTGAGCATGAGTTCTACACCCATAAAGGCGATGATGGCGTTGCGGCGAAGCAGCACGGCCGCGGAACCGATCGCGAACAGCACGGCCGCAAGGTAGACGAACGCGACGGGAGTCACTTGTCCTCACCTTCCTCGAGGTGGGCGCGGTACGGCTCCTCGGTCTGCGTCTGGTGACGCACCTCAAGTACCCGCGAGATCGACTCGTCGATCAGGTTGCCATGGGGGTCAAGGGCGGGAACGTCGAGCGCGTTGTGGCGCGCATAGATTCCGGGCATTGGCTTGTTGACGGGGTTCGCGCCAACGCGGACGCGATCCTCCGCAATTTCCTTCTGCGTGTGCTTGCGCGTGAGCCGCGGCACGTGAGTCAGGACGAGTGCGCCAACGGCGGCAACGATCAGCACAAAGCCGAGGGTCTCAATCACCACAACCTGGCGGCCGAACAGCGCGCCAGCGATCTCATTGGGATTGCCAACGGTGGGTGGCTCGGCCACGTTGAGGGTCACTCGCGAAATCACTCCCGTGAGGAAGATGCCGATGCCCGCCGCAACCAGGATGCCAATCCAACGCTGGCCCTTGATGGTCTCAACCAGGCTTTCCTTGCCGGAGACGCCAATGAGCATGAGCACAAAGACGAACAGCATCATCACGGCGCCCGTGTAGACCACGATCTGCACCATTCCCAGGAACGGTGCAGCGAGCATGATGTAGGCGGCCGCGAGCCCAATCATCGCGATCGCGACCGAAATCGCCACGTGCACGGCCTTGCGGGCGAACAGCAGCGACAGCGCTGGCACCACGGTGATGATTGCAATCACCCAGAACAGGAACTCGTTGATCACGCGTCACCTCTGGGGGTGGCGGCGTTGGTGACGGTGCCCGACGCTGTGGCCGGGGACACGCCATCGGTTCCCGTCGCGGAGGCACCAGTCGCGGAGGCACCAGTCCCGGCGGCACCAGCACCAGCCCCGCCAGCACCAGCCCCGCCAGCACCAGCCCCGCCAGCACCACTCGCGGCGGCAACGTTCTCAGGCAGCGTCGGGTCTTCCGGCCGGTTCTCGCGAACCCACGCCTCCTGAGACTCAACTACGCCAGTGACCTCGCCGCGGTAGTAGCTTCCATCGGTGGTTCCGGGAACCATCGGGTGCGGCGCGGCAAGCATGTTGGCGCCCATTGGGGCCAGCAGGTCCTGCTTCTCAAAGATGAGGCCCTCGCGGGTTGGGCCAGCGAGTTCGTACTCATTGGTCATCGTGAGCGCGCGGGTGGGGCAGGCCTCAATGCATAGACCGCAGAAGATGCATCGCAAATAATTGATTTGATAGACGCGGCCGTACCGCTCACCGGGGCTGAACTGCGCGTCTGGCGTGTTCGAGTCCGCCTCCACGTAGATCGCGTCAGCGGGGCAGGCCCATGCGCAAAGCTCGCAACCGATGCACTTCTCAAGGCCGTCAGGGTGTCGGTTGAGCTGGTGCCTGCCGTGATAGCGCGGCATGGGCGGCGTCTTCTTGTACGGGTACTGCTCGGTGACAACCGGCTTGAAGAAGTTGCGCAGAGTCACGCCAAAGCCCGCCACGGGAGCAAGCGCCTCGCCGAGCGCGCCCTTCTTGGGCAGGTTGGACTCGAACGGGGCTGCGACAGCATCCCGCTCGCGGTTCACCTCCCAGCGCTCATCGTGATTACTCATCTGGGGACTCCTCGTTGGCGACAGCGGTCGCGGAATCGCGGGCGGCGACATGCGCTTCGACCGTGCGGCCGGAGCGTGGGGACGGGGGAAGCACTTGGTGCGGCAACGGCGGCACTGGGTAGCCGCCGGCGAACGCGTCGATCACCTCTGGCTCTGCGTCGCGGTCCTCCTCTGCGGGTTTTTTCTTCGTGTTGTCCGTGAACAGACTCCACACGGCCACGAGCCCTAGCAGAGCGACTACGCCGGCCACGGCGTCAAAGGTGTCAAGGTCACGACCCCAGGCAGCAAACGCCTCGCGCCCTACGGCAAAGAAGACGAGCCAGCCAAGACCGAACGGGATGAGCACCTTCCAGCCAAACTTCATGAACTGGTCGTAGCGGAACCTCAGCACCGAGCCTCTGATCCACACGAAGACGAACATCAGCAACCAGATCTTGGCGATAATCCAGATAATGGGGAAGATCCCGGAGTTGAGCATGTCTGACCCGGCCCACGAATCTGGCCATGGGGCTCGCCAGCCGCCAAGGAACAGGGTTGCTGCAACGGCGGAGACGTTGATCATGTTCATGTACTCCGCGAGGAAGTACCAAGCGAACTTCGTTGACGAGTATTCGGTCATGAAGCCGGCGACGAGCTCGCCCTCCGCCTCGGGGAGGTCGAACGGCAAACGGTTGGTCTCACCGATCATGGAGATCACGTACAGGATGAAGGCGGGCAACAGCGGCCACACCCACCAGCGATCTGCTTGGGAATCAACAAGGTCGGCGGTGCTCATCGAGCCAGAGAGCATGAACACGGTGACGAGCGAGAGGCCCATCGCGAGTTCATAGGAAATTACCTGCGCGGTGGAACGCACCGAGCCCATAAGCGGGTATGTGGAGCCGGATGCCCAGCCGCCAAGCACGATTCCGTAAACGCCAATGGAGGCGCAGGCGAGCACGTAGAGCACCGCCACGGGGAAGTCGGTGAGTTGCAGCGGCGTGATCTCGTCAGTGAACGGGATCTTCGTTTCCGGCCCAAACGGAATCACCGCAAAGATCAGCAGGGCACAGAACACCGAGATGATCGGCGCCATGATGTACACGAGCTTCTCGGAGGCCCGCACGGTGATGTCTTCCTTGAAGACGAGTTTGAGAGCGTCTTGAAGCGACTGGAACAGGCCAAACGGACCATGCACGTTGGGGCCGGGACGCTGCTGCAAGCGAGCAATCACGCGGCGCTCAAACCACACCGCGAACAGCACCGAGGTCAGCAGGAACACCAGCACAACAACAGCCTTGATGATCACGATCCAGATCGAGTCGCCGGCAAGCCCGGCGTCCGCGATGCACTTCAACTGCTCATCAGAGATGTTGAGCGTGTCAGTGACACCGCACAACTTCTGCACCTGGGTCAACTCTGGAGCCGCGACAACCGGCGTAGGGGTTGGGGACACGGCCGTCCACAGCGAAGCGAAACTCATGCGGATGCCCCCTTCGCGCTCACCGTGGCACCCGGCTCAACGCCAAGATCCCTGGCAACCCACGAGCCAGGGGACTTTGCGGGAACCCACACGACGTCGTCGGCCATCTCGGTGATGGCTACCGGAAGCTCGATTCCTGCGCGAGCGGAGCCCTTGATCGAGATCGTGGCGCCCACGCCAAGTTTGGCCGCGGTTCCGGCAGACAGGCGCGCGACGGCCATGCGGCCCGTTCCCGCGAGGTACGGCTCGCCGTCTTGCAAGGCGCCCTCGTCAACCAGCAGGTGCCAGGAAGCAAGCACAACCTTGCCCGACGCCGGTGCCGGCTTGGTCTTTGGCCCTGCGGTCTTGGGGGCGGCGGGGCGGGTCGCCTCGTCCACTCCAAGGGCCAAGATCTGGGCGGAGATGTCTCGCACCGTGCCGGTCGCCAGGTCCACGCCGAGTTCGCGAGCGAGGACGTCGAGCACGCGGTGGTCGGAGATCGCGTCTGTTGAAATTGCTGTGGCGAAGGAGCGCAGGCGTCCCTCCCAGTTGAGGAAGGTGCCGGACTTTTCCGACGGCGGAGCCACGGGAAGGACTACGTCTGCGTATTGAGACACCTCGCCGCGACGCACCTCGAGGCTGACGATGAAGTCCGTCTTCTCGAGCGCCTTGGTCACGTCGCCGGTGAGGTCGGAGGGCGAGACGCCGCCGATCACCAGCGCGCCAACGGTGCCCTTGGCGGCAGCGGCGATGATCTCCGCAACACTGCGTCCAGCCTTGGCGGGAAGCGCCTCAACGCCCCAAGCAGCCTGAACCGCCTTGCGAGCCGCGGCCTTCGTCACGTCACGTCCGCCGGGAAGCAGGTTCGGAAGCGCGCCAGCCTCGACGGCGCCGCGCTCTCCAGCGCGGCGCGGGATCCAGGCGAGCTTGGCTCCGGTCTTCTCCGCAAGCGCTAGTGCGGCGGTGAGAGCGCCCTGAGCACCAGCTGCACGCTCGCCAACAACGATCACGGCACCGTCTTCGCCGAGCGCCGCGAGGGCGTCTGCGGACAGGTCGGCTAGCGCGCTTGCCTCGTCGCCGGGCGCGGTCGCAATGAGCGTGGCGCCAAGCTTCTCGTTGCCGCGGCTCAGCCATGGGGCAACAGCGAAGACCGCGTTCTCTGCCTTCTTGAGACGAAGGAAGACAACGCCACCCTCGTCCTCCGGCTCAAAGCCCAGGAGCAGCACGGCTGGTGCCTTCTCGAGCTCGGCAAACGTGACGCCAAGTCCGCGACCAGCAACGTGGTGACCAAGGAACGCGAGCTCCTCGTCGCTTGCAATGCGTGAACGGGCGTCAACATCGTTCGTGCCGAGCACCACTCGCGCAAACTTTTGGTACGCATAGGCGTCTTCAAAGGTGACGCGGCCACCAGGCAAAACCGCCGCGCCCTTGGGGGCGATGCCCTCCTCAGCCGGCGTGAGCGCCGCCCGGATGCCAGCGGCCGCCGCGGCAATAGCGTCGGGCCATGAGGCCTCAACAAGCTCGCCGTCAACGCGAACAAGAGGCCTGGTAATGCGGTCACCTAGGCCTTGCCATGTGAACGCAAAGCGGTCTTTGTCGGTGATCCAGTCCTCGTTGACGACGGGGTCGTTTTCGGCAAGGCGGCGTAGGATCTGGCCGCGGCGGTGATCCGTGCGGATCGCGCTGCCGGAGGAGTCGTGCTCGGAAATGCCGGGGCTCGACACGAGGTCAAAGGGGCGCGAACGGAAGCGATACGCCGCGCTCGTAAGGGCGCCCACGGGGCAGATCTGTACGGTGTTGCCCGAGTAGTACGAGCTGAACGCCTTGCCGGACTCGTCCTCTGCCGCAACACCAAGAGGGCGGTAGCCGTCAAAGTCAAGAACGTCCTCGTCGAACGTGCCGATCTGCTGGTTGGCACCGCGGTTTTGCAGGTCGATGAACGCGTCGCCCGCGATCTCCTTGGAGAAGCGGGTGCAGCGCTGGCACAGCACGCAGCGCTCACGGTCGAGCAGAATCTCGCTGCTCAGCGCGAGCGGCTTCTCAAAGACGCGCTTGACGTCGACGAAGCGGCTCTCTGGGCGGCCGTGGCTCATCGCCTGGTTCTGCAGGGGGCATTCGCCGCCCTTGTCGCACACGGGGCAGTCGAGCGGGTGGTTGATGAGCAGCAGTTCAAGCACACCCTCTTGGGCGCGCTTCGCCTCTTCAGAGGTGTGCTGCGTGTTGACAACCATTCCCTCGGAAACGGTCATGGCGCACGACGGCTGCGGCTTGGGGAATGCGCGCAGGTTGCCGTCGGGCCCGGGGCTCGCAACGTCTACGAGGCACTGGCGGCACGCGCCAGCAGGCTTCAGCGCGGGGTGGTCGCAGAAGCGCGGGATGTCCACGCCAACCTCTTCGGCAGCGCGAATGATGAGCGTGCCCTTGGGGACGGTCACCTCGGTGCCGTCGATCGTCAGGGTGACGGTGTCGACTGCTTGGGCTGTTGCTTTGTCAGTGCTCTTGGCAGGCACGGTGGCGGTCATGCCAGGGCCTCCTCTGGGGCGTTGACGGGCTCGGAGTACGCGAACAGCGCGGAGGCTGCGTGGTCAAAGGGGCAACCCGCGCCCGTGACGTGGGCCTCGTACTCTTCGCGGAAGAGTTTGATGGAAGAGGTGATCGAGCTGGTTGCGCCGTCGCCGAGCGCGCAGAACGAGCGGCCAAGGATCGAGTCGCACGTGTCGAGCAGTTGCTCGATGTCCGCCATGGTGCCGGTTCCGGCTTCAAGTCGCTTGAGGATCTGCGTAAGCCAGAACGTGCCCTCGCGGCATGGCGTGCACTTGCCGCACGACTCGTGCTTGTAGAACTCGGTCCAGCGCATCACGGCGCGAACAACGCACGTGGTCTCGTCAAAGAGTTGCAGGGCGCGGGTGCCGAGCATCGAGCCAGCAGCGCCAACACTTTCGTAATCAAGCGGGGTGTCGAGGTGCTCCGCGGTGAAGATCGGTGTTGACGAGCCGCCAGGGGTCCAGAACTTGAGTTCGTGACCCTCGCGGATGCCCCCAGCGTGCTCAAGCAGCTCGCGAAGCGTGATTCCAAGAGGAGCCTCGTACTGGCCCGGCTTCTGCACATGGCCAGACAGCGAGAACAAGCCCATTCCCTTGGAACGCTCGGTTCCCATGTCCGTAAACCACTCGACGCCCTTGTCGATGATCGCGGGGACGGATGCAATCGACTCGACGTTGTTGACGACCGTTGGGCGAGCGTAAAGACCGGCGACGGCGGGGAACGGCGGCTTCAGTCGCGGCTGACCGCGGCGACCCTCGAGCGAATCGAGAAGCGCGGTCTCTTCGCCGCAGATGTAAGCGCCGGCGCCCGCGTGAACCGTGACCTCAAGGTCGTAGCCGGTTCCGTGAATGTTCTTGCCCAGGTGACCGGCCTCGTAGGCCTCACGTACCGACTGCATGAGGCGGCGGTACACGTGAACGACCTCGCCGCGCAGGTAAATGAACGCGTGGTTGCAGCCGATCGCGAAGGACGTAATGGCGACCCCCTCGACGAGCGAGTGCGGGTTCGCGAGCAACGTGGGGATGTCCTTGCAGGTTCCGGGCTCGGACTCGTCTGCGTTGACCACGAGGTAGCGCGGCTTGCCGTCGTCAGGGGGCAAGAAGCCCCACTTCATGCCAGTGGGGAACCCTGCACCGCCGCGGCCACGAAGACCGGAGTCCTTCACCGCCTGGATCAGGTCTGCCGGCGGCATCCCGAGCGCCTTCTTCAGCGCGTCGTAGCCACCGTTGGCGCTGTAAGTGTCGATCGACCAGGACTTGTCCTGGTCCCAAATGGCGCTGAGAACGGGCTCGAGGGCGGTCACTTTGCGCCACCCTTCGATGCGTTGCTACCGGACGCGGTGTCCTTCGACGCTGGGTCCTTCGACGCTGGGTCCTTCGACGCGGTGTTCTTCGACGCGGGGTCCTTCGACGCGGTGTTCTTCGACGCTGGGTCCTTCGACCCGGTGTTCTTCGACGCAGCAGTTTTCGACGGCGCAGCGTTGGCAGGCGCTGCGTTGGCGGGCGCTGCGTTGGCGGGCGCTGCGTTGGCAAGCGCTGCGTTGGCGGGCGCTGCGTTGGCAGGCGCTGCGTTGGCAGGCGCTGCCTTGGCACCCGCCCCCGACTTGCCGGCTGGCTTCCCAGCCGACTTGGCCGCCGACGTGGCCGCCGACTTGCTCGCCGACTTGCTCGCCGATTTCCCGGCCGGCTTCCCACCAGGACCCGACCACCCAGCCGCCCGTGCGGCCTCAAGCCCGGCGAGCGTGGGGACGCCTGCGCCTTGATCTTCGTTGGCGAGGCCATCCTCAAAGCCAGCGAGCACGCGCTCAACCTGCTTGAAGGTCTGCACCTTGTTGGGGCCACGGGTGGGGGTTACGTCCTTGCCAGCGCGGAGGGCGTCAACGACCTGCTTCGCGGACTCGGGAGTCTGGTTGTCGAAGAACTCCCAGTTGACCATCATCACGGGCGCGTAGTCGCAGGCCGCGTTGCATTCGATGCGCTCAAGGGTGATGGAGCCGTCTTGAGTAGTCTCACCGTTGCCAAGGCCGCAGTGGCTGCTCAGCTCATCCCAGATGCGGTCGCCACCCATCACCGCGCACAGCGTGTTGGTGCAGACTCCCACCTGGTATTCGCCGTTGGGGCGGCGCTTGTACTGCGTGTAGAAGGTCGCAACGGCGCTGACTTCTGCGGCCGTGAGGTCAAGCTGCTCCGCGCAAAAGTCGATGCCGTCGGGGCTTACAAACCCATCAACGGACTGCACAAGGTGAAGCAGCGGAAGAAGCGCGGAGCGCTCAACTGGGTAACGCGAAATGATCTGTTGTGCGTCCTCGGAGAGCTGCACGAGTGTTGACTCGTCGTACGTCATCGGTCCACACCTCCAAGCACAAAGTCGAGGGTCGCGATGGCCACCACGACGTCGGCGATCTGGCCGCCTTCGCACAGGATGGACAGCGCCTGTAGGTGGTTGAATCCGGGGTCTCTGAAGTGGGCGCGCCAAGGCTTGGTGCCGCCGTCGGAGACGAGGTGGCAGCCAAGGATTCCCTTGGGGCTCTCGATCGCGGTGTACACCTGGCCGGGCGGCACCTGGAAGCCTTCTGTCACCAACTTGAAGTGGTGAATGAGCGCTTCCATGGACTCACCCATGATGGTGCGGATGTGCTCAAGCGAGTTGCCTTGGCCGTCGGGACCAAGCGCGAGCTGCGCGGGCCACGCGATCTTCTTATCGGCAACCATCACGGGCTGGCCCTCAAGCAGATCGAGGCGGTCCGCGCACTGCTCAACGATCTTGAGGCTCTCGTAGCACTCCTCGAGGCGGAGCACGACGCGGCTGTAGGCGTCGGCGTCCGTGGACGTTGGCACCTGGAAGTCATAGGTCTCGTAGCCGCAGTACGGCTCCGCCTTGCGCAGGTCATAGGGCAAGCCAGCGGAACGCAGCAACGGGCCGGTGACGCCAAGCGCCATGGCACCTGAGAGGTTGAGGTTCGCAATTCCCTTGAGGCGCAACTTGAAGATGGGGTTCTCGAGCTGCAGGTCCGCGAGGTTGTCCAGGCGTTCGCGAATCTGGGGGATCAACTCACGGATGTAGGCGACCGCGCCGTCGGGCGTATCTTGTGCCACTCCACCAGGGCGGATGTAAGCATTGTTGGTGCGTAGCCCCGTGATCATCTCGATGATCCGGAACGTGTCTTCGCGAGCGATGAACGACTCGGTCATGACGGTGGTGGCGCCCATCTCGTTACCACCAGTGCCGATCGCGACGAGGTGCGAGCCAATGCGCGTGAGCTCCATCATCAGCACCCGCAGCACGTTCGCGCGCTCAGGGACGTCGTCGGTGATGCCCAGGAGCTTTTCGATGCCGAGGCAGTAGACCACCTCTTGGAACATTGACTGCACGTAGTCCATACGGGTGCAGAACGTCACGCCCTGAGTCCAGGAGCGGAACTCCATGTTCTTCTCGATGCCGGTGTGCAAGAAGCCGATTCCCGCACGAGCTTCGGTGACGGTCTCGCCCTCAACCTCGAGCATGACCCGGAGCACACCGTGGGTTGAAGGGTGCTGGGGGCCCATGTTGACGACGATGCGCTGCTGCGCAAGGCGAGCCGCTTCGTCGGCGATATCGCTCCAGTCGGCGCCATAAGCGGAGTACTCCGCGGCCTCTGGATCCTCGGTGAAGGCACCGGTTGCGTGGTAATCCTGCTCTGTCTGGTTCGCGGTCACCGGTACTGCCTCCGGGTGTCGGGCGAGGGAATGGTTGCGCCCTTGTACTCCACGGGGATGCCGCCGAGCGGATAGTCCTTGCGCTGCGGGTGGCCCTCCCAGTCGTCGGGCATTTCGATGCGCGCAAGCGACGGGTGGCCGTCAAAGATGATGCCGAAGAAATCCCAGGTCTCGCGCTCGTGCCAGTTGTTCATGGGGTAAACGCTGACGAGCGACGGGATGTGGGGGTCGCTATCGCTGACGGCAACCTCAAGGCGCAGGCGGCGGTTGTGCGTGATCGACTGGATCGGGTACACGGCGTGAAGCTCGCGGCCGGTCTCTGCGGGGTAGTGCACGCCTGAGACGCCAAGGCACAGTTCAAAGCGCAGGTCTTGGTCGTCGCGCAGGTGCTGAGCAACCTCAAGCAGGTGCTCGCGCGCGATGTAAAGGGTGAGCTCGCCGCGGTCCACGACGACGTACTCGATAGCCTCGCTGGCGCGGTCGCCCAGCAGCTCTTCAAGGATGTCGACGACGCCGTCAAACCAGTCGCCATACGGGCGGTCCGTGGCGCCCGGCATTTCGATGCGACGAACAAGCCCATCGAAGCCGGAGGTGTCGCCGGTAGCGCCGAACATGCCCTTACGGACGTTGATGAGGGTGAGCGGCTCACGGCCGTCTGGCACGGTGGCGGCTACCGTTTCAGCGACTGCCGTCTCAGACACCGCGGCCGTCTCAGCAGCCTCTGTGGACTTGGAGGAATCTGTCACCGCAGCAGCCCAAACTGATCGGAGGTGGGCGTCGCGCGCAGTGCGGCGGCCTCAGCCGCGGCAGCGATCTCGCGGCGGTTCGCGCCGAGCGGGGTGTTCTGAATCTGGGTGTGCAACTCAAGCAGCGCGTTGAGCAGCATCTCTGGGCGCGGGGGGCAACCCGGCAGGTAGATGTCCACCGGAACCACGTGGTCAACGCCGGGAACGATCGCGTAGTTGTTGAACATGCCGCCAGAAGACGCGCACACACCCATCGCGAGAACCCACTTGGGCTCTGGCATCTGGTCGTAAACCTGGCGAACGATTGGCGCCATCTTGTTAGAGACGCGGCCGGCAACGATCATGATGTCCGCCTGACGCGGGGATCCGCGGAAGACCTCCATACCGATGCGGGAAATGTCAAAGCGCGGCGTTCCGGTCGCCATCATCTCGATGGCGCAGCAGGCCAGACCAAAGGTCGCGGGCCACAGCGAGCCGGACCGCGCCCAGCCAAGCAGCCCCTCCACCGTTCCCAGCATGAACGGGGGTGCGTTCTCTTCAAGCCCCATGACTTACTCCCACTCAAATCCGCCGCGGCGCCACTCATACACGAAGGGAATCGTGATGAGCACCACGAACGTCATGATCGCGATGAGGCCAAACCATCCGAGCGCGCTGTGCGCAATCGCCCACGGGTACAAGAACACCACCTCAACGTCGAACACGATGAACGTCATCGCGACGAGGTAGTACTTGATGGGCATACGCCCACCCTCGACGGCGCCGGGGGTTGGCTGCAGGCCGGATTCGTAGCGGTCAAGTTTGGCCGAGTTGTAGCGGTGCGGGCCAAGGAAACGAGAGGCCGCGACTCCGCCAATGGCGAGGAGGCCAGCGACAACCATCATGACGATGATTGGTACCCAAGGGTTCATACCCGGACCTCCTTCTTCACAATAGGCACACGTCTAGGCCGCCGGAGCAACCTTGGTCATGACCGACAAAAGTCTGTCGGCCCACGACCCGCCTCGGGGCTCATAAACGTCTGCCAGCAGTCTAGAGACAAATTCCATCACGAGCGGACGAGGAAGACCGTACTTGGTGCAGGCTTTCATCACGCTCGGGTGCTCCACAAGAGACGCAAAAAGGCGACCCAGCGAGAAGTACCCGCCAAGGTCGTCCTTCATCATCCGGGCGTAACTTTCAAGGGCGGCTTCACGGCCCGACGCTGTGGTCGCCTCCCGCGCAGCAATGGCCGCCTCTGTGGCCCGGCGGGCGGCCTGCATCGCGTACGCGATTCCCTCACCATTGAACGGGTTGACCATGCCTCCGGAGTCGCCAACGAGCATCATTCCCGGCACGTAGTGCGGCTGGCGGTTGAAGGCCATGGGGATCGCGGCGCCCTTGACGTCACCAACCTGCTCGCCGAACTCCCAGTCCTGCGCACTTGTCGCTAGCCACTCGCGCATCAAGGCGCGGTGGTCAAGTTTGGACGGCTTGCCCTTGGCGCTCAATGTGCCCAATCCCACATTCGCGGTGCCGTCACCCAAGGGGAAGATCCAGCCATAGCCGGGGAGCAGATTGGACTTGCCGCGCTCGCCATCCCAGATGGTGAGGTGCCCCTCCATCCACTCCTCTTCATGGCGTGGCGTCTCGAAGTAGGTGCGAACCGCAACTCCCATGGGGCGGTTCTTCTTGCGCTCAATGCCAAGCCCAAGCGCCATACGGGCGCTCACGCCGTCGGCCGCAATCACTAGGGGCGCGCGGTACTCGACGGCCTCGCCCGACTTACGCCCAGCGTCGTCCACTTCCCTGGCACTAACGCCAACGACCCTGCCGTCGTGCTGCACGAGCGAGTCAACATGCCAAGCCTCGCGAACGTCGGCCCCTGCCTCGCGGGCGTGGACGGCAAGCCGGTGGTCAAAGTCGGCGCGAGGAAGGCTCAGTCCGTAGTTGGGGAAGGCCTCGAGTTCGTACCACGGGAACTCAAGGCGGTGGCCGCCACCGATCATGCGCAGCCCGCGGTTGGGGATCCAGCCCTCTTCGCGGGGGGTGGGTAGGCCGATGAGTTGCAGCTCTCGCACGGCGCGCGGGGTGAGGCCGTCGCCACACACCTTCTCGCGGGGGAATCGCGACTTCTCAAGGGCGATGACGTCGAAGCCCTCGGCTGCCAGGTATCGCGCTGCGGCGGCGCCACCAGGGCCCGCGCCGACGACGATGACATCGGCCTCAGTTTTCACGCCCTCCAGGGTAATCGGGTTCAGGGGGCGGCGGTGACGGGCGGGTCTTGCGCGACACCCGGGCGCCCCTCGCGCGCATCACCCGGGTGGCCCTCGCGCGCGTCACCCGCGCACGTCACCCGCGTGGCCCTCGCGCGCGTCACCCGCGCACGTCGCCCGCGCACGTCGCCCGCGCACGTCACCCGCGCGTTAGCCGTCCAAATAAGCAACCAAGGCGCGCATAGTGGCACGTGTGGACGGCCAGCGCGCCAATACTCTTGGACCATGTCCGACGCCGGAGCCACCTGGGCTGGTACCCACACCTTTGGAGCGACGCACCTTGTGGTCGCGAGTTCAGTAGACGAGGCCGTCGCCACGGTGCGGGATGCCTCCGCCCGCGGTGAGAAGGTGCGCGCGCTAGGGACGCGCCACTCCTTTCACGACCTCGCCGACTCTGAGGGCACGCTCCTGACCCTCACCGAGGTGCCTGCGGACCCCGAACTCGACGACGCGGCCGCGACGGTGGGCCGCGGCACGGTGACGGTGGGCGCCGGAACTCGCTACGGCGTGCTCGCGGCGTGGCTCGAGGAGCGCGGATTTGCGCTTCACAACCTCGGTTCGCTGCCCCACATCTCTATTGGTGGCGCGACCCAGACCGGAACCCACGGCTCGGGCGTCCTCAACGGCAATCTCTCGACCGCGGTGCGGGGTCTTGAGTTCATTGACGGGGACGGCGAGCTGCAGATCGTGCGACGAGGCGAGCGTCACTTCCCTGCTCTCGCGGTTGGTCTGGGGGCCTTTGGCGTGGTCACTCGGCTTGCGCTCGCCGTTGAGCCAACGTTTCAGGTGCGCCAGGACATCGTCCGCGACATCGCGTGGGACGAGCTACTTTCGAACCCGCTGGCAATCCTGGGCGCCGGGTATTCGGTCTCTGTTTTCACGCGCTGGGGAGAGCCGACGCTTGAGCAAGTCTGGGTTAAGTCTCGCGTTGACATTGGGTCGCCTCCCTCAGCTGGCTGGCACGGCGGCACGGTCATGACGTCGCCGACCACCTTGGTGGGCGGTGACCCCGCAGACCTCACCGACCAGGGTGTCCCGGGCGCGTGGCTGCACCGACTTCCCCACTTCCGGCTCGACGGCACGCCCAGCAACGGGGACGAGATTCAGACCGAATACTTTGTGGACCGCGCCGATGCGGCGGCTGCGCTCTCGGCGGTACGTGCCCTCGCCGACCGCCTTGACCCGCTGCTGATGATCACCGAGCTGCGCACCGTCGCGGCCGACGACCTGTGGCTCTCCGGCTCGTATCACCGCGAAACCCTCGCCATCCACTTCACGTGGCGCAACGAGCCAGAACCGGTTGCCGCGGTGCTCCCCGCGATCGAACGCGCCCTCGAACCCTTTGCGGCCCGACCCCACTGGGGAAAGTGGCACACCTTCAACGCCGACCAGATTGCGGCCGCCTACCCGAGACTGGCGGAGGCGAGGTCGGTGTTCAAGTCTTGGGACCCGTCGGGCATGTTTGTGAACGACCACCTCACGCGACTCGCCGTACGCTAGCCGGGTGACCGTTCACGCGCCCACGCCGGGTCCCCTCACGGTTCGCACCATCCCCATCGACGATCCCGGCCCGCTGCTGGACGTGTTGCCGGAAGCGGGCATCTCGTGGGTCCGCCGCGAAGAGGGCATGGTCGCTTGGGGCGAGATCGCGCGCATCGACGTTTCCGGACCTGCGCGGATCGACGACGCGGCACTTTGGTGGCGTCGGCTCGTGCGGCACGCGCAGGTTCGCGACGAGGTTCGTTCGCGCGGCACGGGCCTCCTGGCATTTGGCTCGTTCGCCTTCGCGGACGACTCCGCGGCTGGCGGTGCGCTCGTGGTGCCCAGGTTCGTCGTGGGCTCCCACGAGGGCACGCATTGGTTCACGGTGATCAGCGAGGACTCCGCTGAGGAACTTCCAAGCCTGGCCGACGCGCGGGTCATGATCACATCGCCTGCTCCCCTTGGCGAGGTGTCAGTTTCGGAGGGCGATGAGGCGGGGTGGCGCTCAGCAGTGGGCGCAGCGGTCGATCGCATCAACGCGGGTGAACTTGAGAAGGTCGTGCTGGCCCGGGCGGTGACGGCAACTGCGTCGCGGCCCGTCGACGTGCGCACGGTGCTCGCTCCCCTCGCCGCCGAGTATCCGACGTGTTGGGCCTTTCACGTCGACGGGCTGGTGGGAGCGACCCCTGAACTGCTGGTCCGCGTGGACCACGGCCTGGTCGCGTCGCGCGTACTTGCGGGCACGATTCGTATGACGGGCGACGACATGGGCGACCTCGCGCGCGCGGGCGCGCTGGCCCGGTCCTCGAAGGACCGCGAGGAGCATGAGTACGCGGTGCGGTCGGTGACGCAGGTGCTTGCGAACCACTGCGGCTCGGTCAACGTTCCGGACGAGCCTTCGGTGCTGCACTTGCCCAATGTCATGCACCTCGCGACGGACGTGACCGGGGTGCTGTCTCACAATGTCTCGGCACTTGAGTTGGTGCGCGAGCTTCACCCGAGCGCGGCTGTGTGCGGCACGCCAACACTTGCGGCAGCACGCGTGATCGACACCCTCGAGGGACTTGACCGCGGTCGCTACGCGGGCCCCGTGGGCTGGATTGACGCGGCGGGTGACGGCGAGTGGTGCATCGGGCTGCGCTCTGCGGAGATCTCGCCCACGGACCCACGTTCGCTGCGGCTCTTTGCGGGCTGCGGCATCGTCGCTGCCTCGGACCCCGCAGACGAATGGGCCGAGTCAGAGGCCAAGCTCGAGCCCATGCGCCGCGCCTTGGGCCTCGCCTAGACCCAGCCCCTCAGCCCTCTGGGCCGCACACCCGCACACCCCCACACCCCCACATCCGCACACCCGCACACCCGCACACCCGCACACCCGCATACCCGCATACCCGCATACCCGCACACCCCCACACAGCCGCACACCCGCATACCCGCATACCCGCATACGCACCTCATCGCGTCTCCCACGGCGTGCCTGGGCGTGCCTGTGGGCCCTCACGTGAGTGTGAGGGCTGCGAGGCCGCCGAGTATTCGGGGTTGCTCCGGATCAAGGTGTCGTGGTGTGGTGAACCACACGTGGTTCTGTTCGTCGATGTTGATGTCCCAGCGGTCGTGATGGATTTGGGTGTGACATCGGGTGCATAACAGCACTCCGTTGCGTTGGTCGGTTGTGCCGTGATGGCTCCACCATGTGATGTGGTGGGTGATGCAGTGGGAGATGGGTGCGTGGCACTTTGCGCAGCCGCCGTCTCGCTCGGCCAGTGCCATGCGTTGTTGCCAGGTGAACAGGCGTTGTTCGCGTCCTTGGTCCAGGACTTCGGACTTGCCGTTCATGACCATGGGTAGGACGGTCGCGTCCACCGCTAACTGGCGCAGCGTGCGCAGTGAGATGGGGGTGGCGAGTGCGTCACACGTCGCGACACCAATGTCGGTCTCGAGTTGGTCGCGGTCAATGCGCACGATGATGGTGGCTTTCACTCCGCTGGCGGGGGAGGTGCAGTCCATGCCGTGCATAGCGAGGGCAAATAGGGCGTCGGCACGGATCTGGGTTGCAGTGCGGGTATCCCCCGGCTGTTCGCGTTTGGTCTGGAACGCGGCCTTGACTTGGGCGTCGAAGAACGTCTTCACGGCCGCGGCATATTCGGGAGGGAGCAGCCCGCGCACGTGAGTCATGCCCATCGCATCTTCCGTAAAGTCGATGCCGCGCTGGTCGTATTGACGTCGTTCCCGCGCCTCGAGGTGCAGGGCGTCGAACTTCGCTACCTCCCGTGCACACAAGAGCTTCAGTTTGCGGTAATCGAGCACCCGCGCCGCTTGCACGAGCCGGGCTTCCAACACCGACGTGTCACCCTCGAGCCCGCTAATTGCCTGAGCGATCAGGTCCGCCTTGCCCACGGTCAACTCTTGCTCACGCAGCCCCGCTCCCAGTGCGCTGTCACTATTCAGCGCGGCGCCGGCCCGCACCAACGTGGCACCTTCGCTTGGCGCAGTGCCCAGGGCGCTTGCCACGAGCAGGCCCGCAGACGCGAACCCCTGCTGCCGCGCGAGGCCATTGGGTCCGTCATCGGGTGTGGAGCGCCGCGCGACTTCCCCGGCGACTTCGGCGACGAGCCGGTCAACCGATCCCTTGAACTCGCTGGCAACCCGAAGGAGCGCAAGCAGTTCGCCGCGCGGCAACGACGCCAACTGAGCGCCCTCGAAGCCGCGCACAGGCGCGATCGTGGCGTCGACGTCGTCGAGCGAAAAGGTCATGAGACCAGTCAACAGAAGGGGTCTGACATAAAAGGCCCTTCACGGCCCAGAAATATCTACCGTTACCAAACCGTGTCCAAATGTGGATAAATCAGACAGGGTCGCGACTGGGGACGCGGGTCGCCGTGCAACACCGCGGGCGTGCGGCGCCCGGCAAAGACCCCCGGAACGGCCAGGGCCGCGTCAGGACGCGCGACCCCGCCGCGCTGCTACGACGCATCGACCCAAGGGCTCGGGACGCACATTTTGTCTGGCCATGCGACCGACCCATTCGGCCCCACATTGACGATGGCCTGAACCCGCGTCTCATCCGCCGTGCCAAGAATCCACGTCTGCGTCAACGACCCCACATACCCAACCGCCGCCTGCTCAGCGCGCGTAAATGCCTCGTCGTCGCGGTGTGCATTGAAGTTTGCGAGCAACGCCGTCACGGCCTCGTCCGGCGTCGCTCCCTCACCGCTCGGGACCGCCCACGACGGGATCCCGCCTATCGGGCACCCCAACTCGTCGAGGGTCTGCGGGTACATGGCCCCCTCCGGCGCCACGACGGTCACGACCACCTCAGGGCCCACTTCCTCAAGCGTTGAACACGACAGCGGCATCTCGCCCGGCGCCACGCCCACCGTCCACGTCGTGGGTTCGGCAGGCACCTCATCACCGCCGATCCCGTAGTTGAGATAGGCCCCAGCAGGCGCATCACTTGAAACCAACAACGGCACCCCGCCCGACGCCACAGTCACCTCGTCGCTCGAAACGCTCAGTTTGAGGTCGGCACCGCAATGCACTTTGAGGGGTATGGGTTCCGCCGTTGGCGACGGCACAGGCGCCAGCGGAACAACAGTCACCCCCACGGCCACCGCCGGACTCGGCGAAGCAGATGGAGCAGTATCCCCCGAACTCGGGCGGGGCCCACCCGGCCCTGCCCCCGCGCATCCGGTCAGCACGAGCAAACCGCCGACGACGCCCCACAGTCCGCCAACAAGCCCACGAGCCATTCCGGTCATGCGACACCCCCAATCACCTAGACCACCGCTCCCGCAACCACATGCCGCGCGGCGTACGCCGAACATATCCCAACAAGCCCACCCCCGTGCGGTGTCGTAGAGAAACGTCACCTCACAAACGCGGTCACCTCACCAACCCCACGAAGCCCACCTCGGTGTCCTGCCCAATGGGAACCTGATTGAGGACGCGAAACTCGTCGGTCGAAGGCTCCCACAAACCCAACACGTGCCCATAGGTCGACTCCGGTCCAAATCGGTCGGAACTCGTAACCACCAGGATTTGCCCGTCCACAAGGCCGAGCCCGTGGACCGGCGCTCCACCAACATCAACCTGGAAGCCTTCTGCCGTTATGAGCACAGGATCACCTTCGGTGGTCACGAGGTTCGCGAAGATACTCCCGTCGGTCACGATCGGCGCCTCTACCTCTCCTGGACCAAGCGCCCTCGTGCTGCTCACGGTCGTGTCGAGGTCCATCAGGTACAGGTAGTTGGTTCCATCAAAGTGCTTGCAGGTGTGCGCCACGATCATGCGCAACCGGTGGCCCGCGCTCACGCACCGGAAGAAGTTGTCCTCAGGCGCGGATCCTTCTGCGGGCGTCGGCACTGTCGTCTCCGGTCCCAACCCCATGGGGCACCAAAAGAACGTGTCGGTCTCTCGCGCCGGAGAATGGCACGGGTCCACGACCTGGGTATTGCCGCTCAACCAGTCGTAGATCGCCATGCGCCGGGCCGCGGGCGTTGAGGGGTCGTCAAGCGCAAAGACCGCTCGCGACAACTCGGGTTGCGTTCCCACAAGGGTGATCGACGCCCACCCATCCGCCGCGGAACCAAGTGCCTCCTTGATCTCGGCGGCGCTCACGCGCTCCACGGCAGTCGCGTTCGTGTGCACAATCACGATCTCGTCCGTCGATCCCGCGACGGCATCCTCGCTCAAGGTCAGCACAGCGTCATTGGGGCCAAGTGTGCCCAGAATCCCTAGCGGCGAAGTCTTCGTGACGGCGGCAACGGGATTGGCCGGCGTTGGGGCATCCGTCGCTGCGTACGCCGCCACGGCCAGCAGGGCAACGCAGAGGCCCGACGCTGCCGCAAGCCCCGCTCGGCCGCGCCGCTTGCGCGCGACCTCAGTATGGAGCAGGGTCACCTCTGCGTCGTCGGGAGTCGAGGGAGACCACTGGCTCCCATAGGCGGCCGCACGCTCATGCAGTTCCGTCTGGAGTATTGGGCTCATCGTGAGCTCCTTTCGCTGTGCGTTACGACTGCGGCGACCTCACTCGCCGGCACGTCAGGTTCGTCCGTGTACAGGTCTGCGAGTCGTTCCTGCGCCTGGTGCAGGTAGCGCTTGACGGTTCCATCGGCAAGGCCCATGCGGTCCGCAATCTGCGGCACCGTGAGGTCGTCGTGGAATCTCAGCACGACCACCGCGCGCAATTGCGGGCTCAGCGAGGCGAGCGCGCGGTCGAGGTCGAAGGCCGGCTCGTCGTCATTGGCGTGGTCGGTCCCTGCTGCGAGCACGGGAGCGGCCTTGCGGAACCGCTGTTCGCGCCGTGCACGGTCGATGAACACGGACACGATGGCCCGGCGCACGTAGGCATCTGCCTTGTTGACATGGTCAAAACCGCGCCCCCGCGAGAATGCCTTGACGATCGCGTCGTGCACCACATCTTCCGCAGTGGCCGCGTCTCCCGTCAGAAGGGCGGCGTATCCCACGAGCGCGGTGCGTCGAGTGCGCACCAACTCGTCAAGGACCGGCGACCAATTCGCCATCCGCACCCACTCTCCACGCTTTTCAGACCAACGACCGGCGGGTGCCAAACCGTTGTGTCGCGCGGCTAGTTCGAGGTGACCACCGCTTCGACGACCTCAACACCGCGCGGCGCGCGCCGCAGCGCAAGCGCCAACTCCTCAACGGATCCAGCAACAACATGCCGCGCCCCATAGGCGGCGCAGATCCCACCAAACCCAACCCCGTGCGGCGTCGTGAACACCCGCTCAACATGGTCGGCGGGCGCCGAGGCATGCTCAAGCCCGGCGAAAATCCGCCCGCCACCGTCGTTCACCACGGTGATCCGTACATCCGGCCGCGCCTCGAGCGGCCCCACCAGCAACCCGCCAACGTCGTGCAGGAACGTCACATCACCCATGAGCGCCTCAACCGGATGCCGCGACCCAAGCGCCACGCCAAGCGCCGTCGACACCGTCCCGTCAATCCCCGCGAGCCCACGGTTCGCAAGCAGGAACGGCGCGCGCCCAACCGGCCACGAAGGCGCGAGCCTGTCGATCGACCGAATCGGCCCAGAAGACCCAAGCACCGCCAACGAGTCCGGCCCAAGCGCGCCTAGCCAGGTCGCGGCCACCGCACGCGCGTTCCAGCTGCCCTCGTCAAGTCCAGGCATGCCCGCCGCTGCCTCAAGCCACTCGTTCAGCCACGCCTGGTCGTCGGCCTGGTTGGGCCGGTCGAGCCAGGACCGCGGCACCCGCGCCAGAACCTGGGTTGCGTGGAGCGGCGCCTCGCGCCAACGCGCGCCGTGAGATGCGATGTAGAGCGACTTGGCCTCAGCGATCAGCGCCTGCACGTGCCGGGTCAGCGTTGGTCTACCGATCACCACAACCAACTCGACGGACTGCGCCAACGCCCGCCCAGCGTCGGACTCAAGCAAACCAACGTATCCGCCAACGCATGCCGGGCCCGTCCGCGCTCCAGAAGTTGGCTCCGCCAGCAGCGGCCAGCCGTGAACCTCGGCGACGATGCGCGCCGCGTCTCCAGCCCCGTCACCGGCAATGACGACTCCGCGAGCGACCGCGGGCAACGGCTCTCCCTGAACTGACGCCGGCGACCCAACCGCGATCGCCCCAGAAAACACGGGCTCAACCCGCGACGTCAAAGGCCACTCGCCGCCATCCGGCCCCAGCGGCTCACGGAACTCAACGTTCAGATGAACCGGCCCCGCCGCCGCCAACGCCTCTTCGCTCGCGGCATCGCCGGCCGCAGTTGCCGCAGCCCGTGCGGCGAGCGCGGTTGCGCGCCCCGGCGGCTCGGCATCAGAAGGGGCCCCGATGTCCGCGGACCACCTCACAAAGGTGCCGAACATCCCAACCTGGTCCGTGGTCTGGTTCGCTCCTACGCCGCGAAGCTCTCGCGGCCGGTCCGCCGTAATGAAGATGAGCGGCACCCCACCGTGGTGCGCCTCCATGATTGCCGGCAGCAGGTTGCCAACCGCGGTCCCGGAGGTCGTCACCACCGCGACGGGCCGCGGCGTGCCCTCGGCCGCGAGGCCCTTGGCGATTCCCAGCGCCAAGAAGGCCGCCGAGCGCTCGTCGATCCTCACGTGCAGGCTCACCTTTGGCGCGCCCTCGGTGCCCGACGCCGCGGCAACCAAAGCGTGTGCCACCGGTCCGGAGCGGGAGCCCGGGCACAACACAAAGTCCTCAACCCCATGGACGGCGAGCGATGCAACAAGTTCCCGCGCGAAGGCCGCGGCGGGATGGGTCACGCGATGACCTCAAGGTCGCGAGCGCGAATCATGCCGTCAACGGGAACGAGCGGCTCGGTGACCGTGTCGGTCGCGAGCAGCAACCCGGTGCCGAGCCCGCACGCGTACGGCAACTCAGGCAGCGCGCGGGCGAGCGCGATGCCGGCAGCAAGCCCAACGGAAGACTCCATCGCGCTGGACACCACAACGGGCAAACCTGCGCGCTCCGCGATCTCGAGGCAGGCGCGCACTCCGCCAAGCGGCGCGACCTTGAGCACGATGATGTCCGCGGCGTCGGCGGCAACAACGGCGTCCGCATCTCCTGGCAACCGCACGGATTCATCGGCGGCAATGAGCGTGTCCACTCGCCTGCGCAGCGCCGCAAGGTCAGTCACAGTGGCGCATGGCTGCTCAACGTACTCAAGCCCCTCGAGCCCTCCTCGCCTCGCGGCAAGTTCAAGCTCGGTCAGCGCCCGCACCGCGTCGTCAACATCCCAGGCGCCGTTAGCGTCGATACGAATCCTCCCCCCAAGCCCAAGCGCCCCCGCAACGGCCTCAACCCGCGCGGCATCCTGCAGCGTAGAACCCTGCCCGCCAACCTTGACCTTCGCCGTGCGGCAGCCGGAGGCGATCGTCATCTCCGCGGCCTGCGCGGGTGGGACCTCAGGAATGATCGCGTTCACCGGGATCTCGTCGCGAACCGGCGCGGGCCACTCGCCTCGCGCGGCCTCCATCGCGGCTGCCCACCACCGCGAAGCCCTGCGCGGTGTGTAGTCAGCAAAAGGTGAGTATTCGCCCCAGTGGTCAACGCCGTCGGGCCCTTTGGTGTGAAGCAAAACGCCAGAGCGGTCCGTCACCCCACGGAACTGCGTGTGCAGCTCAACGCGAAATGGCCGGAAGTCCATGCCCCTAACCTACGCGAGCCGTGCGGTGGCTAGGCTCGCCACATGAGCGAGATCCCTGCGCAGGTTAGCGATCTGATGGACCCGTCGCAGTGGCGGGCAATCGATGGCTTTCCCGACGCTGACGTCACCTACCACCGCTGGGTGGACAGATCTGGGGGCGAGGAGCGCGATCTGCCCGCGGTCCGCATCGCCTTCAACCGCCCGGAGGTCCGCAACGCATTCCGCCCGCAGACCGTGGACGAGCTGTATGGCGCGCTCGACCACGCTCGCCAAACGATCGACGTCGCGGCGATCATCATCACCGGCAACGGGCCCGCTGAGGACGGCGTCCACGCGTTTTGCTCTGGCGGTGACCAGCGCATCCGCGGCCGCGACGGCTACCTCTACGACGGCACAGCGGCCGACGCACCCGCGTACGGCGGCCGGCTTCACATCCTCGAAGTCCAGCGCCTCATGCGCAACAGCCCCAAGGTCACCATCGCCGCTGTCAACGGGTGGGCGGCCGGCGGCGGGCACAGCCTTCATGTGGTCGCGGACCTCTCCCTCGCAAGCCGCGAACACGCGCGCTTCAAGCAAACTGATGCCAACGTCGGCTCGTTTGACGCGGGTTACGGCTCCGCCCTCCTTGCCCGCCAGGTTGGCGACAAGCGGGCGCGGGAGATCTTCTTCCTCGCTCGCGAGTACTCAGCCGAGGACGCGGAGCGCTGGGGAGCCGTCAACGAGGCGGTCCCGCACGCCGAACTCGAGGCCCGCGCGCTTGACTACGCGCGCCTCATCGCGACCAAGTCGCCGCAAGCCATTCGCATGCTGAAATTCGCATTCAACCTGGCAGATGACGGTTTGGCCGGTCAGCAGGTGTTCGCGGGCGAGGCCACGCGGCTCGCCTACATGACGGAAGAAGCGCAAGAGGGACGGGACGCGTTCCTGGAGCGCAGGGATCCGGACTGGACCAAGTTCCCGTACGCGTACTGAGCGCGCGACGTCACGGCACTCTCTTTGGGAGCCCGACGCTGCGGCCAGCTAGTCGGTAAAGCTCACCTTGGTGGTGAACTCGCCGTTCGTGGGGACGAGCTCCCACCACGTCTGGCCGGGGGCAAGCGACACTGCGTCGTTGTTGCCGTCGACGATCACGAACGGATCAAACTGGCCCGCCTTTGACCACTTGATCGCGATTCGCTTGCCTCCCGTCGCGACGAATCCCTTGCCCTTCTTTCCCGCGACCATCGTCTCGGGAACGGACATGCCCTGATTGGTCGCACCGGTCTCTTGGACCGTGACATAGATGATGACAATGTTGGTGGCACTGAGTTGCACGCCGGCGGCGGTCTTGTGCGGGTCGTCGTACTCGTAGCGCATCCACAGGTTGTTCTTGGCGCTCCAGTTCCAGTGCGGGTGTGCGTATCCGGAGAAGCGAATGTCGATCACGGAGGTCGGCTTTCCGGCCACGGCCGCGGAGGCCATTTCTGCCGGGTACGCGAACGCCCACTGTGCCGGTGGCGCTACCGCCTTGCCCGCCTGCTCGGCGAACTCCGCGATGTACCCGTGCAGGTTGTGCGGAGCCGGCTTGTCGTGCGTGCGGAAGAACCCATAGGAGCCCACGTCTTGAGCGATCAGGTTGATGCCGGAGGCGTCTGCCTGGTTGATGAAGCGACGCTGAGCGCCAGAAAACACCAGCGGACCGCCGTACGAGCCGATGATGTTCCGGTCCATCGGCCGCATCGACCGAATGGGGCCAACCTCTTCCGGATAGTCGCTCTGGTAGACCGCGATGAGCCGCGAAATGCCGTACTCGACGTTCTCTTCAAACACCACGTCCGCGTGTTCAAGGTTGGTCTGGGGGCGCGCGGCATCCGTGTTCTCGATCTTCACCGAAATCGCGGGCCGGCCCACTTCCTTGGCCGACGCACCGCTTGCGTCAAGCCCCGTGAGCGGGAATGCGACGGCCGGCTTGGGATCCGCTGGCGGGCTAGGCGCGGCGGCGCGCGAGGGCTCCGGCTCGGCCGTGATGGTGGTGTCCGCTTCGTAGATGGTGGCCGGCGCGCATGCCGCCAGTACTGTGAGCGTCACTGCTGCCAGCGCCGCTAATCCCGTGGACCTCACCCTGATCATGTCGCGCAGTCTACGGCGCGGCCTACGCTTGGCCCATGCAGCACGCCCGCCTAAGTGACAATCCGCAGGCAGCGATTGAGGCGGCGTTCGCGGGCGATGTTGCTGGAGTTGCCGTCGCGACCTCGGGATCCACGGGGCAGCCGCGAGACGTACTCATCGATACTGCTGCGATCGTGGCCTCTGCCGCGGCGACCACCGAACGCCTTGGCGGCCCGGGCTCGTGGCTCTTGGCGATTCCGCCGGAGCGCATCGGCGGGGCACTCGTGATCGCTCGCGCGGCCCTCGATCACACGTCGCTCGCGAGGCTCCCCGGGGGCACCTTCACCCCAGAAGCCTTTGCCGCCGCCGCCCGCGAACTCGCAGGGGGCCGCCGCTACACCTCACTCGTTCCTACCCAAGTCGCTCGGTTGGCGCGCACCGCGGAGGGGCGCGCGGCTCTCGCGAGTTTTGACGCGGTTCTCGTTGGCGGTGCGGCCTTGCCGCCGCTGGGCCTCGAGGCGAACCTCGTCAGCACCTACGGATCCACCGAGACATGTGGCGGTTGTGTATACGACGGCGTTCCGCTCGCCGGAGTATCCGTGAACGTCATCGATGGCAGGGTCCGCATCACTGGGCCAACGCTCGCGAGCGGCTACGCAGACGGCGTCAACGGCGCCTTCGTCACCGAGGGCGGCACGCGGTGGTTTGTGACGCCCGACGCAGGGGCATGGGACGGCGCACGCCTCAACATTGAGGGGCGTGCGGACGACGTCATCATCACTGGCGGGCTCAAGGCTCATCCCTCGCGGGTGGAAGCCGCTCTCGAGTCCTTGCCCTACGTTGCGCACGCGGCGGTCGCCGGCGTCGCCGATCCCGAGTGGGGTCACAAGGTGACGGCCTGGGTGGTGCCAGCCACCGCGCTTGACTCAACCACCGCGTCGGGCATTCCGAGCCTTAGTGAGGTGCGAGCGGACCTCGCGACCCTCCTGGCGCCCCACGAACTTCCGCGCTCAGTGAACGTCGTGGACGCGTTGCCGCGCACGGCGGGTGGCAAGATTGATCGACGCGCGATGCGAACGCTCGCCGCGGGTGAGGAGTAGTTCGTGGCGACTTCGTTCGACGACTGGGTGGCTGGCGCGCGACCGCGCACGCTGTGGACGGCGATCACGCCTGTGCTGGTTGGCACGGCGGCCGCGAATGCGATCGGTGGGGCACAGTTCCTGCTGTCGATCCTTGCGCTCGGCGTTGGGCTGGCGCTGCAGGTGGGCGTGAACTTTGCGAACGACTACTCGGACGGCGTGCGCGGCACAGACCTCAACCGGATCGGCCCCGACCGCCTCACGTCTACAGGAAAGGCCACGCCGTCTGCGGTGAAAATGGCGGCGTTCGGCTCCTTTGGCGTGGCGGCGGTGCTTGGACTCGCGCTCGTGGCGCTATCCGGGTTCTGGTGGCTGCTTGGGATTGGCCTCGTCGCGATCGTCGCCGCTTGGTACTACACCGGCTCGGCCAAGCCCTACGGGTACGCGGGTTGGGGCGAGGTCAGCGTCTTCGTGTTCTTTGGCCCGGTGGCGACGCTCGGCACCATGTACACGCAGGCGGGGACGGTCACGTGGTGGGCGATCATCGCGTCGTTCTCGCTGGGGCTCTTTGCTGTGGCGATGTTGCTGGTCAACAACATTCGGGACATCGAGACGGACACCGTCGCAGGCAAGCGCACGCTCGCGGTGCGCATTGGCGACTTCCGCGCTCGCCAGCTCTATGCCGCCTGCGTGACGCTTCCGTTGCTACTCGCCGTCGTGGTCGCGTTCGAGTTCCCGTGGGCCCTGCTCACGTTGTTCCTGATACTGCCAACGTTGCTGCTCGTGCTGGGGATTCGCCTACGCGTGGGGGCGGCGCTTGGCCCGCTGTTCTTGGGAACGAGCGTCGTTGGGTTCCTCTATGGCGTGATTCTGGCGATCGGCATCGCCGTGTAGTTCGGGGCCCACGCCCCGGACCTGATGTCCCCACAGGGGACCCATTCGCTCCGGAACCGGACCTGATGTCCCCCTGGCGAGCGCGGAGGGTTCGCGCGGTGGTGCTAGTCCTGCCGCCGCTGTTCGGCGCTATCCGGAACCGCGTCACTGTCCGGTGCATCATCCAAAGCGGCGCCATCTGAACCCACCTCATCGGTGACGCCAATCTCTGCGTCCTCTTCAGCGTCGGCCTCCCTGATTGACCGCTCCGAGCGAGTCATCCAGGCGTCCATCTGGGCGGCCGCGTCGCGGCGCATGTGGGGAAGCAGCAGATAGCTCACGAGCCAACCGAGCACAAAGGCAGCAATCAGCGAGATCAGGTCCTGCCACTTCACCACCCACCACAAGAAGGCGGCGATCGCGGCGAGGATGCCCAGCCGAGCAAGCCAGTAGGTAAGCACTCTCATAGGGACGAGGGTAGCCGCGACTAGACTGTGGTTATGAGGTACCTGGCACTTCTGGTCATCTACATAGGGCTCGTTTCGTACTGCGTGACGGACGTGGCGAACCGGCAGGAACGCGAGCCGTTCGGCCTCCACAAGGCCCTATGGGTGATCTTCATCGTTGCGGTGCCGTACGTGGGCGCGATCTTCTGGCTCGTAGCCCGGCGTAGGGAGGCCCGACGCTATGGCGGCGGTCCCCGGCCGCTCGGCCCCGACGACGATCCAGATTACTTGCGCGACCTTCGCGACAAGGGTCGCGGGTAGCGCTAGGCCGACAGCCCCCTGGACGCTGATGGCGCCGCTAGGCGCCGTACAGCTCGCTCAAGACCTGCTCACCGACCGTCGTGAGGTCGAACTGCTTCACGTGTTCCTGCTGCTCCGCGTGGAGTTCGGCGCGAAGCGCCGGATTAGCCACGAGCCGGGTCAACGTTGCCGCGAAGGCTTTAGCGTCGGTCGCGTCGACAGACACCTCAGGCCGGTCGTTGATGACTGACAGATAGCCGGGGTTCGCTCCCGCAACAACCACGCCCGCACCCGACGCCATCGCCTCGATGAGCACGATCCCAAAGGACTCCCCGCCGGTAGCGGGGAACACCGCGATGTCCGCGTCGGCAAAGAACTGCGGCTTGTCCTCTTCGGTCACAAAACCCTTGAAGGACACCACGTCGCTCAGCCCCTGCTTCGCGGCAAGCGCCTCGGCATCGGCGAGCAGCGGTCCGCGCCCGCCGATCCGGACCTCGAGGCGAGCGAGCAAGTCCGGAGACAGTAGCGACAGCGCGGTCAGCAGTTCAAGCACTCCCTTGCGGTCAACGAGCCGCCCAAGGAACGCGAGCACCAGCTTGTCGCCGTCGCCACGGGAGGGACGCGGCGTGCGGACCGCCGCCTGGAAGGCCGCGATGTCGACGCCAGCAGGGATCACGACGCTGTCGATGCCAAGCGACTCTCGCGCAAACACCGCTGCGGGTTCAGTAAGCGCCGCGAAGGCGTCGAACTTGCGCACATTGCGTCGCAGCAACAGGCCCAGGCCACGGGTGGCGAGGGCGCTCACGCGGCTGTCCGGAAGGATCACGAAGGTGCCAGCGATCCGCACGGACCGCGCCTGCAGCTTTCGCGCCTCCTCAACAACCCGGCCGGCAAAGAACGGCGAGTGGGGCGTCTGGACGTGAATAACGTCGAACATCTCCTGCTCCAGCAGCAAGCGGATCGCCTTGCGCGGAGCAGGCAGCGGCGTCTTCAGCGCGTTGCCGTTAAACGACACGGCCGCGTTGCGAGCGAGGGAGTGGACGTGCGGGTCCGTGGATTCGGAAACCGAACAGATGATGTGGACCTCGTGCCCAACCCGCGTCAAATACGACTCAAGCGCTCGCACGTACTGCTGCACGCCGTCGGGCCTATCAATGCTGTCGTCAAGGACGAGTGCAACCTTCACCGGGTCAGGATCCAGCCGCGTAGGTGTGGAGGCCCTGGAACACAAAATTCACGAGCGTGAAGTTGATGATCAGCGCGGCAAAGCCAACGAGGGCGAGGTAAGCGCTCTTGCGGCCGGCCCAGCCCTGCGTAGTGCGGGCGTGCAAGTAGGCCGCGTAGATGACCCAGATGACAAAGCTCCAGACCTCCTTGGGGTCCCAGCCCCAATAGCGGCCCCACGCGTGCTCGGCCCAGATCGCGCCGGCCATGACAGTGAAGGTCCACAGCACAAAGCCGACGGCGATGAGCCGGAACGCGAGCGCCTCAAGCACGTCCGCCTTGGGTACTGCCTCAAGGAATCGGAACGGCCGCTTCTGAACCCACGCAGTGCCTGAGTCGCGGTAGTCCTTGAGCAGTTGCAGCCCGGTCACGATGAACGCGACGCCAAAGATGCCTGAGCAGATCGTGGCGATCGACACGTGGATGATCAGCCACATCGACTGCAGGGCCGGCGGCAACGATTCTGCCTCGGCATAAAGAACCGTGAGGCCAAGCCCCATCGCAATGGTCGCGAGGCCCGTGACGCCCGCACCAAGGAAGGTGACGTCTCGCTTGCGCTGAACGATCAGGAACACCCCGACGGCGACAAAGGACCCGCTGATCGAGTATTCGTACATGTCTGACCACGGCACGTGGCTCGCCTCGATACCTCGAGCGAGGACGCCGATGCCGTTGAGGATGAAGCCCACGAGGGTCGCGGAACGCGCGATGCCCAGTGCCTTCACCGCCGAGCGCGGGAGAGGCGCGCTTCCGGACCGCTCTGCGAGCGTTACGTCCGTCGCGGGCCCGCCAGCGGTGACGAGTCGCTTTGCCTGCACCTTGGCATCGGCCTCGCGGGCGAGCCGCACCGAGTAGGCAACCATCGCCACTGCGTAGAGGATGGTCGCGCCCCACAGGGACACATAGCTGAGCGTCTGTGGGTTCACGCCTTCTCCTCCTTGGCGGTAGCGGCTGCCATTGCGCGGTCCAACTCAGACTTGGCCTTCGCAAAGTCGTGAGGCGGAGCCAGCGCGGCACCGGTGACAAGCGTAACTGCCGTGTCGTCGCCCCCAGGAGTCACGATGATCCACAACCGGCGGCGAGCGCCGAACAAACTGAGGGACAACCCGAGCAACGCGCTGATCGCAAAGCCCAACAAGAACGGCAGCGACGGGTCCGCACGAATATCGAACGCCGCATAGCGATAGGTGTCGTTCCAGGTGATGCTGCCGGAGCCGTCGGGCAGTTCAACCGTTTCACCGGGCATGATCGCGAGCACCGCCTGCTGGCCGTCGTCGCCGCGAACGGGGCTTAAGCGAGACTCGTCGAGCTTGTAGACGTTCTGCGGGACGCCGTTGTCGAGGCCAAGGTCTCCCGTGTAGGCGGTGAAAACGATCACGGGGTTCGTGAGGTCTGGGTGCAGAGACTGGAATTCGGTACCCTCGCCGATGCCCGTGGGGTACAGCGTGGCCTTGACGCCAACCTGCTCGCCGCTCGTCACGTCCGGCACCTTCACCACGCCAGTCGAGGTGTAGACGCCGTCCTGCGGGATGAACACCACGGGACCGCTGAACGCGACGTTGCCGTCGGCGTCCGTGAAGGTGAGGTCCGGCGCGTAGCCGTTGCCCTGCAGGTACATGTTCGCGCCATCCACGCCGAGTGGGCTGTTGACCTTGACCAGCGCTCGGCGCGGCTCTTGGCCGGGCTCAGTGAGCGTGACGAGGGCGGAGAAGTCCTCCGGACGGCCCGCGAGCGAGAACTTGGAGTTGAACTCGTCAAGCCGCAGCGTGAACGGTTCCAGCGACTCCTCGTTGAACAGGCGGCCGCCCGTGAAGGTGTCATAGGCGACAACGGAGTTCGTGAACGAACGCCCTTCAACGATGATCGCTTGACCGCGATACGTGAACGCCGCGCCAAGGCCAACACACACGAGAATGCCAACGAGCGACACGTGGAACACCAAGTTCCCCAGCTCGCGGATGTGGCCCTTCTCCGCCGCGAGCGCGGTCTGCGCCTCGCCACGCTTGACTCGCTCGTCCACACGCACGCGGTAGCCAGTGATGGAACCATTCCAGTTGGGGTTGGGCCGCAGTTCAGCGACTACCCGCCCGACGACGTCGCTGGGGGCGTCGGTTGCCTCACCCGCGGCGGCCGGTTGGTAGCGATCAAGCCGACTGGGAGCTGCCGCAAGGGGCGCTCGCATCGCGCGGTAGTGGGCGATGCAGCGCGGGATGATGCAGCCGATGAGAGAGATGAACAGCAGCACGTAGATCGCGGTGAACCAGGCCGAGCCGTAGACATCGAGGAAGCCAGCCTTGTCGAGCGCCTCCCCCCACCACCCGTTCTCTGCAAGGAACTGCCGGGCCTTGGCTCCTTCTCGCGGTCGCTGCGGCAGCACCGAACCGGGGATCGCCGCGATCGCGAACATCAGCAGCAGGATCAGCGCAACGCGCATTGAGGTGATCTGGCGCCAACCCCAGCGCATCCAGCCCTTGAAGCCAAGGCGCGGAGTCGCCTCGATCGCGTAGTTGTCGATCTTTACGCGCGCCATCAGACGGCCACCCAGAATCCGTCGATCCAGCCCTGAAGCAACCCGGTTACCTCGCCCCAGAGTCCGGTGACGAGCAGCACGCCGAGCACGATAAGCATCGCGCCGCCGAACCGCATGAGCCCAACACGGTGGCGCTTGAGCCACCCAAGAACCTTAGACGAGTGCTCAATCCAGAACGCGAGAGCGAGGAAGGGCAGTCCAAGCCCAAGGCAATACGCAACGGCGAGGACAATGCCCCTTCCTTGCGAGCCTTCGGTGAGGCTGAGCGTCAAAACTGCTGCCAGCGTCGGGCCAATACACGGGGCCCAGCCAAGCCCAAAGGCCACCCCAAGCAGCGGCGCGCCAGCGAGGCCGGCGCGCGGCGAGACGTGCATGCGCTTCTCCGCCTGGAGGAATGGGACCGCGCCCATGAACGCGAGGCCCATGAGGATGACCACAACGCCGAGCACCCTGCTGATGACGTCGAGCTGCGGCTGCAGCTGGGCGCCAAGTGCGGTCACGCCGATCGTCAGCAGGATGAAGACAGAGGAGAACCCCGCGATGAAGAGCAACACCCCGAGCACAAGCCGCGGGCGGTTGCCTTTGGCGCCCACATCCGCGCCAGCCATGCCGCTGACGTAACCCAAGTAGCCGGGTACCAGAGGCACAACGCACGGGGACGCGAAGCTCACGAGTCCCGCGAGGATCGCGATAGGGATGGCGGCGAGCAGCGAGCCCGTGAGGACGGTGCCGCTCACTCGGTCGAGCTCCCTTGCGCGTCCTCGATGAGCGACCTCAGCGTTGACGGGTCGGCCTCCCCGATGATGCGGGCATAGAGCACGCCGTCGGGGCGGAGCACCAGCGTCGTTGGCGTGGCGGCGAGCGCGACGAGTCCCTGCAGCTGCGCGATCGCGGCGCCGTCCTTGTCGTTGATGCTCGGGTACTCGACGCCGAACGTGCGGTCAAACGCCTCGGCGGTGGGGGCGTCATCTTTGTTGTTGACGCCCACCACCTGCACGTCGTCGCGCGCATCCTGCTCGACGAGCAGCGGCGCCTCCGAACGGCACGGTGGGCACGCGGCGTACCAGGTGTTCACCAGAACGACCTGCCCGCGGTAGTCCTCAACATCGACGGGGTCGCCAGCGAAGGAGGTGCCGGTCAGGGTCAGGGGCTCGGTCTCGTCTTCGAAGATCGTGACCGTGCCGTCGCCGCTTACGTAACCAGGAGAATCCGCGGCCTCGCCCGGCGCGCAACCTGCGAGCCACAACACAATCGCTACCAGCACCGCCCCGGCGATGATCCACCGGGCAATGGGCTTCACCCGCCGCTCCCGTAATTGGGCACTTGAATGTGCGCCGCGGGGGTCGCGTAGGACATTGCGGCGGCAACGCCGTCCTCGATGGTGAAGCTTGTGACGGAACCCAGTCCGCACTCTCGCGAGCGCGGGTCGTGAAGGAACCTGCGCTTCTCAAACGTCATTCGCGCCACCCAGATGGGCAGTTGGTGCGAAACCATCACGGTCTCGTGCTCCGGGTTGACGGCCGCGGCGTCGAGGATCGCTCCCCACATGCGCTCTCGTTGCTCAACGTACGGCTCGCCCCACGAGGGCTTTGCGGGGTTGCGCAGCATCCACCAGTTGCGAGGGTGCAAAAAGTCCTTGGCGCCGGACTGGATTGGCCCGCCCTCGTACAGATTCGCGGCCTCGATGAGGCGGTCGTCGGTGTCGACTCCCAAGCCGAACGCCTCCGCAATTGGCGCGGCCGTCTGCTGCGCCCGCAGCAAAGGCGAGGCGACAACGCGAGTCACGTCTGCCCCAACTTCCGTGAAATGTGCGGCGACTGCGCGCGCCATCTCTTCGCCAGCGTCGGACAGGCGAAACTCAGGGAGGCGGCCGTACAGGACCTTGTCCGGGTTGTGGACATGACCGTGACGCACCAAGTGGACCAAAGGCATGGTCCCTATTCTCCCCCGCCTACGCGAGTGCCTGGGTCAGTACGTCCTTGTCGATGCGCCAGAAGCCAACCGTGGCGCCATCCACGGTCACCACGGGCACCTGGTCGCCGTACTGGTCACGCAGGCCGGCGTCAGTATCGATGTCCACAAGTTCATAATCACTGCCCGACGCTGCACAGACGGCGGCGACGACCTCAAGGGCGTCGTCGCACAGGTGGCAGCCGGCGCGGGTGTACATCGTGACCCTTGCGCTCATGCCGCCAGGATACGTGGGCGGCCTCCCGACGGGCCTGGGTACCATTGCCGCGTGAGCTCCGCGTCCGAGGTTGCCCCAACCGGCACTCGTGTCGCCGCGTTCTTTGACGTTGACAACACCATCATTCGCGGGGCGAGTGCGTATCACCTCGCTCGCGGCCTGCGAGAGCACGGCTTCTTGCGAACGCGCGACATCCTGATGTTCGCCTTCGAGCAGGCGAAGTACCAGCTGTTCGGCGAGACCAAACAGCAGATGGACACGGTGAGCGCCAAGGCGCCCAAGTTCTTCAAAGGCTGGTCCTCTGCCGAGATCGTTGCCATCGGCGAGGAAGTTTGGGACTCGGTTCTCACGCACCGCATCTTCCCTGGCACCAAGGCGCTCATCGAGTCGCATCTTGAGCGGGGGCACGAGGTGTGGCTCGTAACCGCGTCTCCGGCCGAAATTGCTCGGTTGATCGCAGGGCGCATTGGCGCGACCGGGGGCCTCGGCACGGTTGCCGAGACGGAAAACGGGCACTACACCGGCGTGGTCGAGGGCGGTCTGCTGCATGGACCCCGCAAGGCCGTCGCGGTGCGCGCCCTTGCTGACGAGCGCGGCCTGGATCTCACCAAGTCGTACGCGTATGGCGACTCGTCCAACGACGTGCCAATGCTCGAGGTTGTTGGCGTGCCTAGCGCGATCAATCCCGATACGCGCATGCGGCGCATCGCTGCCGAGCGGCACTGGCCCATTCGCGAATTCCGCAAGCGCCGCAAGAGCGGCAGGCGCGGAGTGGTCAGGGCGTCGGTCACCGGATCGGTGTGGGTGATCCTCGCGGTAGCGCGCGGCATGCGGAAGGCGATCTTCCGGAAGTAGCGGCCCGAGCCTGCTCACGCGCGGCCGCCCAGCTGCGCCTGCCTTGCCACACGAGGCGCCGTGCGGGGACACCAGGTCCGGTTCTGGGGCATTCCGCCCTCCCATGGGGACACCAGGTCCGGCAACGGTTGGCCGCACGTTGCGGCCGACGCAGTGAAGCGCCCGGCGCTGGCCGGCATCAGGCGCGGGGGCGGTGGACCTCATGTCCCCACACGAGTCCGGGATCCTCCCCCGGCGGACCTCAGGTCCCCACACGGGAACCGTCTACCGCGCATTCCAGGCTCCTGCGCCCGGCCAGCCACAGCGTCGGGCATGCGCGCCCGGGAACGAAAAAAGCCCGCTTTCGCGGGCTCTTCTCACTACTTCTTGTTGCGACGCTGGTGGCGCGTCTTACGAAGAAGCTTGCGGTGCTTCTTCTTCGACATGCGCTTGCGGCGCTTCTTAATGACGGATCCCATGGAACCAACCTTGGAGCTAGAAACTGTGTCTACGTCCGTCGGACGTGACAGACAAGGATCTATCCTACCGTGCCTGACGAGCGCTCGTCATCCTCAAGGATGTATCCGCCCGCGAGCTCTGCCTGTTCCATGAAGGTCTCGACAGCCTGCTGGGGTACGCGGAAGGAACGTCCAAAGCGCACGGCAGGCAGTTCGCCTGAGTGAATCCACCGGTACACGGTCATGCGGGAAACGCGGACCATGTCCGCGACCTCCGCTACCGTGAGGAACGTGGTTCGACTCGCGCCGTTGTTCGCCATGTCTGATGCTGCTCCCTCGAAAGACTTCACCGCTGATATCGGCCGTCTTGTGCCTCCACTGTAGGGAAAGAAGTGACAGTTGTGAACCCTGGTACTCGTGCCGATAGTGATAATGGCGGCCTTGCCGAACAGTCCGTTCGGAGACGCCGCGATTACCGCGATCTTGGAGGGCGATGAACGCACATGCGGTGCGCGAGAGCGTCGCTGACTGGTTTAACCGCGTGGGCCTGCGGGCTCCCGCGCGTCTTGCCCTTGGCGCGTTCGCCGCAGTGATTCTCTTCTTCACCACATTGTTGATGCTTCCCGCGGCTACGGCGAGCGGCACGGGCGCACCATTCCTGGATTCGCTCTTCACCGCGACAAGCGCGGTGTGCGTGACGGGCCTGACCACCGTGACCGTCTCCACCTTCTACTCGCCGCTTGGCCTCGCGATCATTGCCGCCGCAATCAAGGTTGGCGGCCTTGGCATCATGACTCTTGCCTCCCTCGTGGGTCTTGCTGTTTCGCGCCGCATTGGGCTCACGCAGCGCATCCTGGCCGCCGGGGAGGCTCGCGCCTCTGGTCTCGGCGACGTGCGCAGGCTCATCTCGATCGTGATCGTCGTGTCCGTCGCCACCGAGATCTTGATTGGCGCGATCCTCTTTCCGCGCTTCCTTACCCTCGACTACGGGCTGCCGCGCTCCGCGGGCTACGCCGCGTTCTACGCGATCTCGTCGTTTAACAACGCAGGCTTCTCGCCGGACCCGGTAGGGCTGTTCCCGTATGGCAGCGACATCTGGATGCTGCTCCCGATCGGTCTTGGCGTATTCCTTGGCGCGCTGGGCTTCCCGGTGTATTTCAACCTCCTGAAGGCGTGGCGCACGCCTCGCAAGTGGACGCTTCACACCAAACTCACGGTGACGATGGTCATCGTCTTGAGCATCGTGTCCGCCTCCGTGCTGTTGCTCTTTGAGTGGGACAACCCTGGAACTCTCGGCAACGAGACAACGGCGGCCACCATAGGCAGCGTTTTCTTCCAATCGATAAACCAGCGCTCTGGCGGCTTCGCGATCTTCGATATTGGCCAGGCGACTGAGCAAACGTGGCTGCTCGAGGACGTGCTGATGTTCATAGGTGGCGGCTCTGGCGGTACAGCGGGAGGTATCCGTACCACGACGCTCGCGGTGTTGCTGCTCGCCATTTGGGCAGAGGCCCGTGGACGGCGTGACATCGAGGCGTACGGCAAGCGCATCGGCACCGAGGTGCTCCGCCTCGCGGTCTCCGTCACCCTGGTTTCGCTGTTCATCGTTCTTGTCGGAACCACGGTGTTCATGACCGTGACCGGCATCCCACTTGACCGCTCGTTGTATGAAGTCGTGTCAGCGTTCGCCACGTGTGGACTGAGCACTGGCATCACTAGCGACCTCAACTCCGCAGGCAAGTGGACGCTCATTGTGCTGATGTATGTGGGCCGCGTCGGCTCGCTTACGGTGGTTGCCGCGCTAGCGTTGAACCGGCAGCGAACAGTGATTCGCTACCCCGCAGAAAGGCCCCTCATTGGCTAAGAACGATAACGGCTCCCGCGGTGTGCTCGTAGTGGGCCTCGGCCGCTTCGGCTCCGCCGTTGCTGACACTCTCGACACCATGGACGTAGAAGTGCTCGCCGTGGACAAGGACTCGCGGCTGGTTGAGCGCTGGTCTAAGCGGATTCCGGTGGTGGAAGCTGACCTCGCCGACCCGTACGCGCTGGAACAGATTGGCGCGCGTGACTTCGCCGCGGCCGTCGTAGGGATCGGCAACGAGCTCGAGGCCTCCGTACTCATCACCGGCAACCTGGTGGACCTCGGGATCAACGAGATCTGGGCCAAGGCGATCTCTGCCGAGCACGGACGCATCCTTGAGCGCATTGGCGCCCATCACGTTGTACTTCCAGAGTCCGACGCTGGTGTCAGGGTCGCTCACTCGGTGGGCGGGCGAATGCTCGACTACATCGAGGTGGAAGACGGCTTCACAATCGTCAAGATGCGGGCACCCCTCGAAACCCACAACTTCAGCCTCGCCAAGCTCAACTTGCCTGGCACCTACGGCATCCAGTTGGTGGGCGTGAAGAGCCCTGGGCACGCGTTTGAGTACGCGACCCCAGAGACCGTGATCCGGCCCGACGACTTGCTTGTGGTCGCTGGCGAAGGTGAACTTCTCGAACGCTTCGCTCAGCGACCCTGAGACTTCGCGACTGCGTCCCCCAGAGATGACTCTGGGGGACGCAGTGCATTGCTCTAGTTGCTCAGGTACTCAATCCTGAACGTGTAGTTCTTCTGGGTGGCCGCCGTGGGCGGGGTAGTGGTCGTGACGACAGTGCCGTCGGCAGCCGTCATCAGATAGACCGCAGTCCGCAGCGCAGTGCTCTGCGAGTTCGTGATGATGACATCCATGTGGGTGCTCGTTGTCGAGACCGCTTGGAAGTCCATGCCTTCCCACTCGCCACGGGATGTACCCCTGGCGATGACCTGATCCGTAGCGCGGTTCACCTGGACCCACTTCTCTTCGTGGCGGGCACCGAAGAAGTCCTTGTACTGCTCGTTGCCCTTGGAGCGGACCCAATCAAACTGCTCCCAATACCCCACGTAGCTGGACTTCGCCTTGAGGCCATTGTTGCTCGAAAGGTACAAGTCGTTGCGGAGCGACTTGATGCCCACGATGTTGTCTGCATTGAGGCACCACTGCTTGGCGCCACTCGCGCTCACGGCACCTTGCGGCGTGCGTGTGACGAGCGCAAACGACCCGTTTCTTACGAGCATGCACTCGCTGTGGACCTTCCGCTGCTGACCCTTGCCAGCAGCGGGATTGGTGGGGGCATCGTGGTAGACCAACAGGAGTCGTTGCTCGCCGGACGCCGTGCGCACTTCGGTGATGGTCGCCTGGTTCGTAAACTCGCCAATCGAGCCACACATGATGATGCCGCGATATGTATAGGTGCCAGTCACCGCGTTTGAGGTCGCGTACGCAATCGCCTCGTTGGATGTATTGGGCTGACCGGGCTGCGCGCACTCTGCGGGCGTTGATGCTGGCTTGACCGCGAAGACCATCACATACTTGCCCGGGGGGGTCATCGGTATCTGACCGGTCGTGGGGTTCTTGTCGTTCCACGAGTCGTTTCGATACAGGGAAGCACCCTCGATGTAGGGGAAGTTAACGTACCCAGAGGCGTCCTGGTTCGTTCCTTGCACCCAAGGCAGGAGGCGAGACTTGACGTATGCCGCGTCGGCGATGTCGTTTGCATTGCCGGCAACGCGAGGCTCGTCAGCCGGCTTGCACTTGCCCCACGAAGCCGGGAATCCCTGGATCTTCACGCGCGGCGTAGCGAGGTCGTCGAAGCCCTGCACGGTGAACTCATTCGTCATACTGCGAATCGAGATGTCACCGCAGGTGCCGCCGTCGCCGTTGGCCCACAACATGTAGGTGGTCGCGTCGCCGTTAAGCGGATCCTTGTGATCGACGAAGGGATCGGGATCAGACATGTAGCTAGAGCCGAACTTACCGTTCGAGAGCACGAGTTCCTTCACCTTCGGGTTCCCGCTGTAGGCCCCTCCGATACCGTCGAGGATCGTCTTGGTGCCAAATGTCCCAATCGGACTCTCGCCATAGGTGACGAAGATACGTGACTCGAGCCTGCGGTCGCGCGTGGTTCCGGCAGGACGGGACTTGTCGTCAAGGTCGGGCGTGTACAGGTAATACTGGACCGCCGGCCAGGGACCTGCACCGTTGTAGCGGGCCCGCACAGAAGGCGCCCACAAGTGCTTCGTGTTTCTGCCGTCGGCCACAAGGGGCTTGAGTGCCTCTTCGTCGAGAATGTCCTTGGCGTTGGCTGAGCTCCACGTGAGGCCATCGGTCGAGAAATAGCCGCGAGTTTTGTTCATCGGGTAGTAGTTCTCTGTGAGCTTGTCGAGGTCGATCACGCCTTGCTCAAGGTCTTGAGAGGTCACCATGCAGTAGCCACGAACCCCGTTGCCGTTGGGATTGAGGCAGTCGTAGACGTTCGGGTCCGAGCCGTACGCGGTTGTGGCGAAGTATTGCTTGGTGCCAGCAGGCTGGCCAGGGATGTCGGGGACGTCCGCCGTAGCAGGCAAGGTTGTCACGAACATTGCCGTGGCTACCGTCCCGACGATCGCCGCGGCTAAGGCGCGGCGCCGTGATGTGGTGTGCATTGTGAGGGGCCTTTCGGATTGCGATCTCTCGATGATCCGAGCCTGCGGGGGCAAACTCGCACCCAACACCATCCGTCGGCGGTCGGGCCCCTCTGCGAACCCAGCCGACTACAGCGTCGGGCACGTCAAACAATGCTCCCGCATGTGAGCCTTGTCAAGGCGTAGGAGCTGCGAAAGTGAACCGGTTCACTCGCCCGCCCTGAAGTCGGGGTATTCAAGGTCTGCAGCACGGCGGCCCGCGGGTTAAACCCGCGGGCCGCCGCCATACCTATTGGGCTACCAGAACCTATTGGGCTACCAAAGCCACTCTTCAACGAACCAGTAACTACTGTCACTAGCGCCTGGGTTGTTGGTTGCGGCAGAGATCTTCCCTGCGCTGTCGACCCTCCAGTAATACCCCTCACCATCGAAGAGTCGGTATGTATTGGTCTGACCTGTCACCGGCTCGAACGTGAGTTTCTCCCACGTTCCTTGAGTCGCACCGCGGGCGATCACTGGCTTGCCTGCCGCGTAGCGGTTGACCTGCACGTACTGGTTGCCGGGGTTTCGGGCGAGGACAAAGCTGCCACCGCGGTTGGTGATGTCGGCGAACTGCTCCCAAAGCCCAATCGTTGAGGCCGTGGCCGCCAATTGGGTGTTGGTTTTGCTGGTCACGTACTTGCCGGTCTTGACCGACTTCAACGCCACAATTCCGGCGTCATACTGCGACGTGCACCACTGTTTGTCACCTGACGAGTTCACCGCGCCCTCGGGAGACCGGGACGTGAGGAGGAACTTGCCGTTGCGGGTAAGAAGGCACTCAGAGTGCAGATCGCGCTGGCGGTTACCGGCCGAGGGGGCGTCGTGGTAGACGAGGGTCAAATACCAGCCGCCGTCGGCGCCCTTGACCTCGGCAATTGTCGCCTGGTTGGTCCATTCCGTTGAGCTGCCGCACATGATGATGCCCTGGTAGTCATACGGGCCGGTGGGCGACGTCGCCGTGGCGTAGGCGATGACCTCATTGGAGGTGTTGGGCTGACCGGGCGCCTTGCATACCCCGGGCGTGGTCGAGGGCTTTGCAGCGAAGACCAGCACGTACGGGCCGGGCAGTGTGTGGTTCCTTCGCGATTCCCAGTTGGCGGTGCGGAACAGCGATCCACCTTCGAGGTACGGGCTGCGGATTACTGTTCCCGAGTCCGTCGTGCAGCTGCCAAGCCCCTGATCAAGGAGATTGTTGCTGTTGTTGCCATCGATTGCGTTGCCGTTCTCGAGGCCACGGATCACGATCTTAGCGGCGGCCGCCGTGGTGGTCTTCAACTCGTAGTGGCTGTCCATCTTGCCAATGGAGAGATCACCGCACGTGCCGCCATCGCCGTTGGCCCACAACAGGTATTGCTTGGCCGTGTCAGTGGTGTTGTACGACGACTCGTCAACGAAAACCTCTGGGTCAGACATGTACCCGCTCGGTGCGTTCATGATCTCCGTGTACTTGACGTTGGTGTCCGGAATATTCGCGGAACCGTATCCCGAGGTGGGCGACTCGGAGTAAGTCACGAAGATGCGCGACGAGAGCCTGTCGCTCTTATTCGTCAGGTCAGGGGTGTACAGGTAGAACTGGCTTGCGGGTCCGTCGCGGTTGGTGGGGTTAAAGACCCACCGGACCGCCGGCGCCCACAGATGCTTGAAGCCGTCGCGACCGATCTTGTTCTCGGTCATCGCTACGCTCGCGCCCGACCACTTGAGCCCATCGTCCGACGTGAAGCCGAGCGTCTGCGACATGGGGTAGTAGTTTTCGCCCCCCTTGCCGGGGTCGATAGGCGCTTGGTTGAGGTCTTGCGACGTCACCATGCAGTACCCGGTTGTCCCGTTCTTACCAGGGCACCGGAAGATGAATGGGTCGGAGGCCCGGCTGGTGTAGGCGAAGTGCTGCGCCGTGACATCGGCGTTGGAAGTGGTTCCAACGAAGGTAAGTCCGATGAATGCCAGCACCATCGCGAAGGCCGCGCCAACGGTGAGTCGGCGTTGTTTGAGGGTCATGAATGACTCCAGGGTTGCAGAGGTAATCGCCCCTGCCGGTGGCAGACGCGAGCCGTCCGCTAATCCGGCGGCTGAGCCCCTCTACAAGCCCAACCGACTCCAGCGTCGGCGCGTCCGAGTTTGTCGTTAGTTACAACATTTGTCAACGGCAGCGAAACGGCACGTCGGCCCGCGGGCAGAACCCGCGGGCCGACGCATGCTTGCCGAGTTAGTTGCTCAGAGCTTCGACCCAAAAGTCGTAGCTCGTGTCTGTGCTCGAAGGGTTCTTCGAGCCCGAGTAGACCCTTCCCGACGATGCGGTACGGAGGTACCGGTCGTCCTCGCCCTTGATTCTGTACGCTGTGCCACTTACGTGTTCGAGGGTCCACGTGATGTTGGCCCGGGGGTCCACGGTTGCCGGAATCTTGGTCGTCGACGGACCCGTGTACAGGCCTGTGCGACGCGCGTTGATCTCGACTTCATCTCCGTCGCGATCCTCGAACGAGAACTGCTCGTACGGCCCGATGTAAGTGGAGCTTGCCTCCAAGCCGTCATCCTTGACGGTCACATACTTGCCTACGGAACGGGACTTGAGCGCGACAACCTCAGCGCGCTTAAGGCACCAGTTCTTGGCGCCGCTAACACTTGCAACGCCGTCCGTCGAGCGCATCGTCTTGACGAACTTGCCGTTGATCGCATAGAGGCACTCTGCGTGGAGTTGGCGGTTGCGGTTCCCATCCTTGGGACCATCGTGGTAGATCAGGACGAGACGCGAACTGCCGTCGAGAGCCTTGACCTCTTCAATTGTTGCCTGGTTAGTCCACTCGCTCTCGCTACCGCACATGATGATGCCCTGGTATGCGTACGGACCCTTGACGTTCGTCGCAGTCGCGTAGGCGATCACTTCGTTGGTGGAGTTGGTTTCGCCGTACGTCGACTTGCAGGGCTCTGGCACTAGCGTCGGCTTCGCAGCGAAGACGAGCACGTACGGACCGGGAAGCCCCTCGGAGGTTTTCGACGCAGACCAACGGTTCGAATGAAACAGCGACGCGCCCTCGAGATACGGCCGACCAATACTTTGATTCACCGCTCCCTTGTAATTCTTGGAGCACGAACCGAGCGCCTCGGGACCCTCGTTGAGACCGTTGATCGGCAGCCATGCCTGGTTGGGGTCCGTGAATGCCTCGACAGTCCACTGGTTGGTCATCTTGCGCATCGAGATGCCACCACAGGTTGCGTTGTCACCGTCTGCCCAAATCAGGTAGTCCTTATTGACGTTCGCAAGGCTGTAGTAGTCGGAGGCGCTCGAGTCAGTGAAGACGTCCGGGTCGCTCATGTACATCGGGTACTTCTCGATGAAACCCGTGGTGTTCTCGGGGACCCCCTCAATGAGCTTTGTCTCGTCTTGCCACGTGTCGTGGGGGATGGTCGTTTGACCGAATCCCGTAGAGGGGTTGGTCGAGTATGTCATCCAGATGCGCGAGGAGTACTTGTCCGCCTTCTCTAACAGATTGGGCGTGTACATGAAGTAGTTGTTGATGGGCCACTCTGCGCGACCCCCGGGGGTCTGCAGATAACGGACCGCGGGAGCCCACTGGTGGTTATTGCCCTCGAGGTTCCTCCAGCCCAAATACGGGATGGCGCGGTAGAGGTCGTCCTCGTCGACGCCAGTCTGTGGTGCACCCCACTTGATGCCGTCTGTCGAGAAGAACGTCAAGGTCTCGCTCATCGGGTAGTAGTTCTCGGCAGGGCCATGCGCGTTGTACGGCGATTCGTTCCGATCCTTGGACGTGGTGAGGCACCAGCCGAGTGAGCCGGTCCCGTTGGGGTTGTGGCAGCGATACGCCGACGGATCAGAAGCGTTAGATGACGACGCGAAGTCGCCTATGAGGTCAGGCTCGAGAGCGCTGGCGGGCGTTGCTGCTGCAAGCAACGCCAATCCAACCGCGCCAACAACGGCCGTGCTGAGCGCACGGCGGCGTGAAGGGGTCTGCATGAAGAGGGGCCTTTCGGAGATCGAAAAAAGTCGACCGTGCCGACGGCACTGTCGAGCCCCACGCATTCGATCGGCGGACGGGCCCCTCTGCGAACCCAGCCGACCACAGCGTCGGGCAGATCAAAGACTGGCGGCCAAGCTTGGCCTTGTCAAACGCTGGACACCCACACAGGTGCCGCGTGCCTCACGCGCCGAGGTTTGCCTCGCGGGCCTTGACCGTCGCAACCACGGCGTTGTACTCCGCCCGGTAGCGCACGTAGTCCCTGCGCCACGGCTTTGCGGGGCCAGCCCAGTGGATGATCTTGGGGCTCGACACCGCGTCCTGACTCGGCACCGTGTTCCACGCTGGCTCAAGCTCCACCACCCGATTGCGGCAATAGACGTTGAGCACGTCCTGGTCGTTGAGCCGGCACTGCTCCACGAGGTGCAGATTCTCTGCCGTGAAGTTGTCCTTGCGCATCATGTCGAGGTTGAGCACGAGCACGCCAGCATTGAAGGTGCGCGTCTTGAGGTCCGCTGTGCCGTGGATCCGGCGGCGCATGAGCCACGCCTTCTCCGGCGGCAAGTGGAGCGAGCCGCGCGTCACCGGACGCACGAGGTTGGCCCACGTGCGTAGGCGGGTGCGCTTGGCCGCCACGACGTTGTCACCCAGCACGGTGTCGTACAACTCGCCAATGTCGGCCTGCACCAGCAGGTCGATGTCAAGGTAGAGCACCCGGTCCAACTCAGGCAGGAGTTCGGGAAGGAACAGCCTGTCCATCGTGGACACGGAGATGTGGCTGAGTAGCGCGATGTCCTCGCCGTAGGTCACACCGCTGAGGTCGTAGCAGTCGAACTGGATCTGCGGGAACAGGGCGTGAAGGCGCTCGTGGTACGCGGCGCCAAGGCTGCGTCCAAGGACGTGCGCACGGATGGGCCGCTCGGTGTTGTCAACCACGGACTGCAGCACCGCGATGAACTGCTCCGTGAGGTTCTGGTCGAGTGCGAATGCCACCTCAACGACGTCATCGCCTGAGACGGCCCCGTGGGTGGAACGTGTGCCGACAATGCTCGCGACTGTCGCAGGAACGTCGACAGCGGACGGAATGTGTTCGGGGAAGTTGGTGCAATACGCCTCGGCGGCCTCGACGTCTGCCGCAGTGATCTCGCGCCATAGGGCGTAGACCTCATCACGGCTCGCGCCGCCCAGAACCGCCCGCAAGATCGTCTCGAGCTTCTCCTCAATTCCCGTGCGGATCGCTGAGAAGGCCGCGGCATCGAGGTCCAGTAGCCCCTCAAAGCGAACGTCGGAGCGATTGCGCGGGCGGAAGTCGACATCGAGGCCCATCGAACGCGCGGGCAGATAGCAGTGGAGACGAAGGGTCGCCACCTTGTCGAACGTCGCGTACTCGTTGAGCATGGTGCGGGCATCCTCGATGCCTTCAACGAGGTCAAAGTCGCGCACCTGAGGACCCACCTGGATGAACTCCGTGCGGGACCAGCCTGGGTAGTCGTCGCCCCTGAGGCGGCCTTCGACGTCGGCGAGGGCCCGCTTGCCTTCCGGCCGAGCCTTTTCAAGCACCTGGCCGACGGTGGTGGTAACGCAACCGGAGAAGAACGCCGTGATGCCCACATCGCGGAGGCGATACACCGTGGTCCAATCGCGGCAGCCAATGGGCTCGTACTCGCGCAGCGCCTCAACGACCTCATCCGTGAGCACGTCGGGCTCCTGGATGTGGAAGGAGATCATGATGGGGTTGACCTCTGCGGGGAACGGGAAGTCCAGCGGGCCCTTGTACGCGCGGTGCATGAACCAGCCGTTGCAGATGAGCCACGTGTTGTCCGGGTATGAGCGTCCGGAGGCGAAGTCGCGGTCGAGCGCAACGGGCACTACTCGTGCGCCGACGCCTTCGATGCGGCGGTCTGGGTGCACCTGAGCCTTGAGGCCGGTGAGGTACTCGGCGAGCGGCGTGCCACCGACGTATTCGACATCCTGGAACCGAAGCAGGTGCGAGACAGCGGCAAGGGTCTGCACGTAGTCGCCACGGTTGCTGGAGGTGCGGCCACGGTCAAGCAACTTGTAGTCCATGACGGCGATGTGCATGGCGCCGTCGGCATCGACAACGGGCTCGTCTGCCTGCGCGAGCAGTCGCACCATCCAGTCAATCTCGACGCGGTCACTCTCAGACAGGTCGAGCGCCGCGACGGACTCAACGCCTGCGCGCAACGCCTCGATGCTGCGTTGCTTCGCAAGCACCCGCAACACCCGCACTGACTCTTCGGGAGAGATGGTTTCGCGACCTAGCGCGGCGCGTGCCACCGTGACGGCCTCGTCGCCGCGGCCTGCGCTGAATAGCGCGTTCGCGTATTCGGGTGCGGCGTAGCGAGAGGCAATCTCGTGCCCTGCCCGCTCAAACCACACGAGCGCAGACTCGTTGAGTTGGTCGCGCGTGAGGAAGGCCGCGAACCCGAGTGCACCGTACGGGGCAGTGACGGAATCGTCGTACAAACGCAGGAACAGGCCGCGAGTCTCTCCACGGAACTTCACCTGGGAGGTGTCGCGTGCGACGCGGACTACAGCGTCGCCAAACTCCTCGCCAGCGGAAATGCCGCGAAAGAAGTCCGCCTCAAACTCGTGGCGTGCGGCAGCTGCACGCTGCTGAGGGGTCACAACGGGGGCTTTAGCCCCCCTTACCCGGCGAAGCGCCGCCCGCGCGTAGCGGCGTGCGGTCCCAATGGCGTCGGCCACGTCATCCGTCCTCTCGCGCAGGTCAATGCGCCCTGGAATAGTACCCGATATTGCCGTTCTGCCCGGAAGGGGCCATGCGGTGGCCTCGACGTGAAGAACGGCCCCTGCGGGCGCGTAGGGCACCGCGCTAGCGGCTGAGCGAATTAGTCCGTGGCGGGCCCGGCTGGCAGCGATCGTTGCCCTAGTGTTCTGTCACAAGTGAGGTACAAAGCCCAAGGAGACGACGATGTCTGAGGCAGATTTCGCGGCGGTTGCGGCACCGCGAACCCGCGTGCTGAGGCCGTATAGCGGCGAGCGCGAGTTCGCGCTGATCGGCACGGGCCTCACGGCCCTAGCCGGCGTATCCGTGTCGCTCGCGGTCTTGCTCGCCGACTCAGGTTCAATCGCGTGGACGAGCACAAACGCCGCAATGTTGATCGTGGTGGTGGTCATGGGGAACATCGTCGGCTACGTGTCGATCTGCGTTTGGATGCAAGCAACCCGCACGAGGCTGACCGCGGCCGGATACGACGCCCCGCCAACATGGAAGATCTGGCTCGGTTGGCTCATTCCGTTCTACGCCATAGTCGCTCCCTACCAAGTGATGCGCGCGCTAAGGGAGCGCACCACGTCGCCCCAGGCGGCACTGATGCTCACCTGGTGGCTTGGGTGGCTGGTTTACCTGGTCTGCGACCGCGCCTACGGGGCTATCCCCACCGCCGGGCCAACAACTTACGGCGTGCTCGCGATCGGAACCGTAGCCCTGATCGCCTCCTATGCGGCACTGGTGCGGCTGATCATGACAATCTCGGCCAGCCTGCAGCCACGCAATTGGGCTCAGACTGCCGCGAGCACCTCGACAACGGAACCTGCGGGCGCATAGGGCACCGTGTTTCCCTCGATGGCAACGCCATCGACGCTCAGCGCCGCCCGCCCGGAACCGGAGTTCGTGACCTTGATGACGTAGGTGGCACCGCGCACCTGGCGGCGCACGGTGAACTCGCCAACCTCGGCGCCGATGCAGGGGTCAACGACAAGGCCGTCGTAGTCGGGGCGCACGCCAAGCAGGTATTGCGACACGGCAACGAAGTTCCACGAGGCGGTGCCCGTGAGCCATGAGTTCTTCGCCTCGCCGTGGCGAGACGCGTCCTTGCCGGCAATCATCTGCGCGTAGACGTAGGGCTCCAGGCGGTGGACCTCAGAGATCTCCTCGCGATACGCGGGAGTGATCTGCTTGTAGTACTCCCACGCAAGCTCGCTCCGGCCAACAATCGTCTCCGCGATGATGATCCACGGGTTGTTGTGGCAGAAGATGCCTGCGTTCTCCTTGTAACCCGGCGGGTAGGTGGAGACCTCGCCGAGTTCAACGTGGTACTCAGTGAATGCGGGGTTGAGCAGGACGATGCCGTGAGGGGTGTTGAGTCGCTCACGCACGGAGTCAAGCGCCTGAATCGCCTTGCCGTCGTCCAACCCGACGCCACCCATGATGCAGTAGCCCTGCGGCTCGATCCAGATCTGGGCCTCGTTGTTCTCCGCGCCGCCAACCACATTGCCGTAGAAGTCGTACGCACGACGGAACCAAGCGCCATCCCAGCCGTGGTCAACGACTGCCTGCTTCATCGCGGCCACGGCCGCCTCTGCACGTGACGCCTCCGCCTCGTCTCCACTGCGTCGGGCAAGCGCAGCGTAATCGGGGCCGATCGCGCACAGCATGCCTGCAATGAATACGGACTCCGCGACTCCGCCTGCCTGGTTCTCGGTGGTCTGGAAAGACTCGCCGGGAGTGGTGGAGAAGCAGTTGAGGTTGAGGCAGTCGTTCCAGTCTGCGCGGCCAATGAGCGGCAGACCGTGAGGGCCCATGTTGTTGAGCGGGTGATCAAACGAACGCTTGAGGTGGTCCATGAGGCTCGTCGCCTTGGACTCGTCGTTGTCGAACGGGACCAGCTCGTCGAGGATCGCGAAGTCGCCCGTCTCCTTGACGTAGCCAGCGACGCCGGCGATGAGCCACAGCGGGTCGTCGTTGAACCCGGAGCCGATCGCGTTGTTTCCGCGCTTCGTGAGCGGCTGGTACTGGTGGTACGCGCTGCCGTCCTCAAACTGCGTGGAGGCGATGTCGATGATGCGCTCGCGAGCGCGCTCCGGCACCAGGTGCACAAAGCCGAGCAGGTCCTGGTTGGAGTCGCGGAAGCCCATGCCGCGGCCGATTCCAGTCTCGAAGTACGAGGCAGAGCGGGACATGTTGTAGGTCACCATGCACTGGTACTGGTTCCAGATGTTGACCATCCGATTGAGCTTGTCGTCACCGGATTCGACGGTGTAGGACCCCAGCAGGTTGTCCCAGTACGCGTTGAGTTCGGCGAATGCCGCGTCCGTCGCCTCGTTGGTCTCGAAGCGGGCGAGCAACTCGCGCGCGCCTGCCTTGTTGACTACCTGCGGCGCCTCCCACTTATCGTCAGCGGCGTTCTCGAGGTAGCCGAGCACAAAGGTGAACTGCTTGGACTCACCGGGTTCCAGGGAGACGTCGAGCTGGTGCGAGGCGATGGGGTACCAGCCGGAAGCGACAGAGTTGGTGGCCTTACCGGTGTGGGGGACGACGGCCTCGTCAAAGCCGTGGCCGTAGCCAAGGAACGAGTCACGGTCCGTGTCGAACCCGGCGATTTCCGCGTTCACGCCATAGACCGCGTAGTGGTCGCGACGCTCTCGGTATTCGGTCTTGTGATAGATCGCGCCGTCAACGACCTCCACCTCACCGATGGAGAGGTTGCGCTGGTAGTTGGTCTGGTCGTCCTCTGCGTTCCACAGGCAGAACTCGATGAAGCTGAACAGCTGAACGGACTTGGCAGCGTCAGAGGTGTTTGTCAGCGTGACCTGGTGGATCTCTGCGTTGACGTCAACGGGCACAAACAGCAGTACCGACGCCTCGAGCCCACCCCGCGCACCCGTGATCCGCGTGTAGCCCATTCCGTGCCGCGTCTCGAAGCGGTCGAGCTCCGTCTTGTACGGGCGGTACGACGGGCTCCACACGTCTCCGCCGTCGTTGATGGAGAAGTAGCGGCCGCCGTCGTCAACCGGGATGTTGTTGTAGCGGTAGCGCGTAAGGCGGCGCATCTTGGCGTCGCGGTAGAACGCGTAGCCGCCGGCAGTGTGAGATACCAGGCCAAAGAAGTCTTGAGCGCCCAGGTAGTTGATCCACGGGTAGGGCGTGTGCGGCGTCGTAATGACGTATTCGCGGGCTTCATCGTCGAAGTGTCCGAACTGCATGACATCCCTTCCAGAGGATCAAATAGACAACCAAAGACATAGCGTAGTGCGCCGCTCGAAACGTTGCGACCGCGTGACCGAAACGTTATGGAAATGCCGACGGCCCGACGCTGTGGCTGGGCGGGCTGGCGCGGCGCCTATGGCGTTTGGAGGGTCGCGATGAACGGCTCGAGCCAGTCGGTCTGCGGCACCACGTTGCTCTCGTTCTCGTAGACGTAAACCTCGGTCACGCCGCCGCCATCGTCTTCAAAGAAGTAGGTGCGCATGTTGGCTGCGGCCGTGCCGCCTGGCGCCGTACTCGACACGTCAACGCGTAAACCCACAGTGCCGTTTGGGGCCGCAAAGATCTCCTCGGCGACCAGCTCGATCGTGAACCCATTCTTGGTCGTTGCCGTCTCGCCCACGTCGGCGGGAACGCTGCGATGCTCGAGCGCCTCGGACATGCTCGTCTCGGCGAGTCGGTCCACAATCACCACGAACTCGCCGTCGTCTGTCGTGACACCCCATTGGCCCAAATAGTCGGTGGGCTCCGGGCACTTCCACATAGTCGCGTCATAGTTGTACGCGAACTGGTATTGCCATCCGTCCTGTGCCGCCGCTGTGATGGTGTTGCAATACGAAGACCACCGACCAGCCTCAGTGACCGGCGCCCCCGCGCGGTCGCCAACTTCTAGGGGCCCGGACATCGTCACCGTTGACAGCGCGTCAAGCATCGCGTGCGCGTTTGCCTCATCACCCTCAGGCGTGTCGATTTCCACGTACATGTAATACGGGCCGTAGAGAATGTGGGCGAAGTGCTCCGTGCGCCGCTCGCCGCCAAGATCGCCGGTGACGCTTGCCCAGGTGATGACGCCGCCATCCGCCGTCTCCGAGTACCCCGTGTCGCCTAGTTCTGGATCACCGAGCGTGTCCTTCCAGCTGTCCATCGCGGAGTCGTCCAACGTAGAAAGATCGCTTTCGGGGTCTAGCGCGTTCATCGACATCGTCACGTAGGGACCATCCGAGTCAAGGTCACCCATGGACCAGTACCCGCTCAGCACTGAGGTTGGCAACGCCTCGAGATACTCCTCGGTGAGGTCGTTCCACCCAGCGGGCAGGTCGATCGTGTAGTCCAAGTACTCCCGGGACATCTCTGCGGAATCGCGCACATCTTCTGGCGGACTGAAGGTCGGCGCCGCAGACACGGACACGTGCGGAATGCCAACGCAACCCGCGAGCAAGCAAACGCTCGCGAGTGCAATACCCCCGCGTCGGGCCGCCTGTCCTATCCCCCTCATGCGTGCACGCTAGCAGTGCGGGAGCGCCGCGACACGCGCTAAGTTGAGCGCATGCTTCTGTCTGACCGCGACATTCGCGCAGAGATCAACGCCGGGCGCGTCACCCTTGACCCCTACGAGCCGGACATGATCCAGCCCTCGTCTATTGACGTGCGGCTCGACAAGTTCTTCAGGGTGTTCGACAACCACAAGTACGCGGCGATCGACCCCGCGGCCGAACAAGCGGAGCTCACGCGGCTCGTGGACGTTGGCCCCGAGGGCCCGTTCGTGCTTCACCCCGGCGAGTTCGTACTCGGCTCCACCTATGAGTCGGTTTCACTGCCCGACGACATTGCGGCAAGGCTCGAAGGCAAGTCCTCGTTGGGTCGCCTTGGGCTGCTTACACACTCGACGGCCGGGTTCATCGACCCGGGATTCGAGGGCAACGTGACCCTTGAACTGTCGAACACCGCGACTCTGCCCATCAACCTGTGGCCCGGCATGAAGATCGGTCAACTGTGCTTCTTCCGGCTGTCCTCACCTGCTGAGAACCCCTACGGCTCGGCCAAATATGGCTCCCGCTACCGCGGACAACGTGGGCCCACGGCGTCGAAGAGCTACCAGAACTTTCACCGCACCGACGTCTGAGCCCGCTCGGAGCCCGCGCGAGCCGCCACACGGCGAACGTGCGGCTTCCAAGGCGCCACTAGACTCCCGCCAAGCGAAAACTCGGGAGCACAATGACTGACACGCCTGGCAACGCGCAGGACCCGTTCGCGGCACCGCCGCTTCCGCACACGGACGCCCCTGCCACAGGCTCGCCCGTCGACCCGTCGTCGACCACTTCACAACTGTCAGCGAGCCCCGCGGAGTCACTTCCACCACGGCGGGGCCTCGGAACTGGCGCGATCATCGCAATTGTCGTTGCGGGCGTGTTCGTTGCTGGCGCGATAGTGACTGCCTCCCTCGTGTTCTCGGCGCGCGACGGCGACGTAGTCGCGCAGTCGCCGGCGTCCACCCCGTCTGCGAGCGCGTCACCTTCGGAATCCACTGCCTCATCTGCCCGTCCTTCAGCGGCTCCAACGGACCAGCGCACGCTCAGTGCAACCGGCGAGGTGCCTTTCGCCGGCGGCAAGTGGGCGCTCTACATCCCCGCGTCGTGGGGTCCGAGCCCGGGCGAGGACACCATCGTGGGCAGTCTCCCCGACGGCGTCGAGGTCGTCGGCGTCTGGCAGGTGTCCGAGGACCCGAACGATCTCGCCTTCGTAGGGGCCCTTCCGGCCAGGGGAGCCTCGGACAAAGATTTTGAGGAGACCGCGAAAAACGCCTCCGTGGGCATCAAGATAGTCGCCGCTGATTCATCGACGAGCGAGCCCACGTGGTCCACAACGGTCGGGGGCTACCGCCAAGTCACCGTGGTGACAAACGCAATCCTCGAAGATGAGTCGACCGCGACCCAAGCAGGCGCGGTAATAATTTTGGGAGACACCGCGATCTACATCGTTGCGACGTCGTATATGGACACCGGCGCCAACGGTGCGGTGCAAACCATCGCCAACGGCATCGAGTAGGACTGGGAGCCGCGCCGAACGCGCTAGGGTTTGAGGACAACGACAGGGGAGCGCTTCCCTCGCGAGCAATCGCGAAGGACCAGGGCGCTGAGAGTGCGGACCAGCCGCAGACCCTCGAACCTGATCCGGCTCGCACCGGCGTAGGGAGTCGAGTCTCGTCCCCTCCTTACCAGGAGGAATCCATGCGCATCGCGCGCTTCGCAGTACCAGCAACCATCGCCGCCGTAACCCTCGCGGCCTGTAGCTCGACCGACCCGGCAACCACCGCGTCGGGCACCCCCACCCAGCCCACGCAAGACACGGAGGTCACCGTTGTCACTCACGACAGCTTTGCGGTGCCCGACGACGTGGTCGCCCAGTTTGAAGAAGAGACGGGGATTACGGTCACCTTTGTAGCCCCAGGCGATGCGGGAGCGATGGTCAACCAGCTCATCCTCACCAAGGACGCGCCGCTCGGCGACGTGGCCTACGGCGTCGACAACACCTTTGCGAGCCGAGCCCTCGACGAGGGCGTGTTCGCGGACTACACCTCGACCGCACCATCGGCCGCGGCGGCCGCAACCTACGCAATCGAGGGAAGCAGCGCTCTGACCGCGGTGGACTTCTCAGACGTCTGCCTCAACTACGACATCGCGTACTTCACAGATAAGGGCCTCGCCGTCCCGCAGACCTTCGACGACCTCCTGAAGCCCGAGTACAAGGGCCTGCTGAGCGTCACCAACCCGGCAACGTCAAGCCCTGGCCTCGCCTTCCTCATCGCGACCATCGCCGCGAAGGGAGACGCCTGGGAACAGTATTGGGCGGACCTCACGGCGAATGACCTGCGCGTCACCGCGAGCTGGTCGGACACCTATTACACGGACTTCTCCGCGCCAAACTATGGCGGCGACTACCCGCTCGTGCTGAGCTACGCCTCCTCCCCGCCCTTTGAGGTGATCGACGGCGAGCCCACCACGGAGGCCCTGCTCGAGACGTGCTTCCGTCAGGTCGAATACGTTGGCGTTCTCGAGGGCGCGGAGCACCCCACCGCGGCCGGCAAGGTCGTCGACTGGATGCTGAGTGACGAGTTCCAGTCGTCGCTCCCGGAGAACATGTACGTCTACCCCATCGCGGACGTCGAGGTTCCCCAAGAGTGGGCGAGCTACGCGCCCCTCGCGAAGACCCCGTGGTCCGTGGAACCCGCGGAGATCACCGCGAACCGTGACGAGTGGATCAAGCAGTGGACGGCGGTGGTCACGCCCTGACACGGCCCCGCCGCCCACGTGTGCGCCGCCACCTCGCGTGGACGGCGGTAGTCGTAGCGCCCCTGGGGTTCTTGGCCGTGTTCTTCGCGTGGCCGCTCGTCACCATCCTGACGCGCGGCCTCGCGGGCACCGGCACGGGGGCGGCGTGGCAGGTCCTCACCTCACCGGGGGTGCCCGACGCTGTCGTCACCACGTTCGTCCTCGCTGGCTGGGGAACGCTCGGGTCGGTAGTTCTTGGCGTCCCGGCAGCGTGGGCGCTCTACCGATTGCGGTGGCGTGGGCAATCGGTGGCTCGCGCCCTTGTTGCTGTGCCGTTTGTGCTGCCAACAGTGGTGGTCGCGGCCGCGTTCGGTGCGCTGTTCTCCCGCCGCGGTCCGCTCGGCTGGGCGGGCCTCGATCAGTCGGTTGTCGCGATCGTATGCGCGCTCGTGTTCTTCAATGTGTCGGTGGTGACTCGCGTCGTCGGCTCCGCATGGGCCTCGCTCGATCCAGGCACGCAGCTCGCGGCGCGCACGTTGGGTGCGAGCCGGTGGCGCGCCTTCCGCACCGTCACCTTGCCCGCAATCGCGCCCGCGCTGGGTGCAGCGGCCGCAGTAGTGCTGCTGTTCTGTTCCACCTCGTTCGGCATAGTGCTGGTGCTCGGCGGCACCCGCGTGAGAACCATAGAAACCGAGATCTACCTGCAGGTGAATCAGTACTTGGACCTGCATGCGGCCGCCGTTCTCGCGGTACTCCAACTGGTGTTCGTTGCCGCAGCACTCGCGGTCGCGTCGTGGGCGCGGCGCGGCCGGGACCGCGTGGCCGCGGGCCGCGAGCTCGATGGCTCTCGAGCGGCGAAAGTCGCAGATGGAAAGTGGCTCGCCCTGGTCATTGCGGCGCTCGCGGCGCTGATAGTGCTGCCGGGCATCGCCCTCGTGGAGCGCTCGCTGCGCGTTGAGGGAGGTGGGCACTCTCTCGCCAACTACGCGGCGCTCTTTGGCCAACCGGCGGTGTCGGTGCTGCCCGTGTCGGTGGCTCAGTCCGCTCTCAACTCGGCAGTCACGGCCACTATCGCCGCAGCGATCGCTGCGGGCCTCACGGTCGCGGTCTCTGCCGCAACGGTGCGCGGTCCGCGCTGGGCACGGTGGATCGACGGCGCGGCAATGGGGCCGCTCGGAGTGAGCGCGGTCGTGATCGGCCTTGGCATGCTGCTCACCCTCAACCGCAACGTCGCCGGCGTGGACCTGCGCACTTCGTGGCTGCTCGTGCCGCTTGCGCAAGCCATCGTCGCCCTCCCGCTCGCGGTGCGAATCTTGGTACCCGCAACCCGAGCGATCGACCCCCGCCTACGCTCGGCAGCTGCAAGCCTTGGCGCGAGCCCGTGGCGGGTGTGGCGCACCATCGACTGGCGCATCCTGCGCGGCCCCGTAGCACTCGCCGCCGGCTTCGCGTTCGCGATTGCGATGGGCGAGTTTGGGGCCACCGCCTTTGTTGCGCGCCCAGACCGCCCGACGCTGCCGCTGGCTATCGCGCGCCTGCTGAGTAGGCCGGGGGCAGAGAATGTGGGCATGGGATTCGCCGCTGCCGTGTTGCTCGCCGCAGTGACCGCCGCGGTGATGCTCGCCACGGAGCGCCTGCGGACGCGAGTGAGGGCAGACGTGTGAGCGGGCTTTCGGTGACCGAGCTCTCGGTCCTATATCCAGGCAGACCGCCCGTGACGGCGGTGGACGGCGTCAGCCTTGAGGTAGCGACGGGCGAGATTGTCGCGTTGCTTGGCCCCAGCGGCTGCGGCAAGTCATCTTTGCTTGGCGCGATCGTGGGAATCGTCGAGCCCTCCGCGGGCGCAGTCGCCTTCGACGGCGAGGACGTGACCCACACTCCTATTCACCAGCGCGGGTTTGGCCTGGTATTCCAGGATGGGCAACTCTTTCCCCACCGGAGCGTCGCAGGCAACATCGCCTACGGCCTCGACGCCAACGGGACGGGGCGCCTAGAACGCGAGGTGCGAGTCGCGGAACTCCTCGAGCTCGTGGGCCTCGCGGGGCTCGGCGACCGCAAGATCACCGAACTCAGCGGCGGTCAGCGTCAGCGCGTTGCCCTCGCGCGTTCGCTTGCTCCACGCCCGCGCCTGCTGTGTCTTGATGAGCCCCTGTCGTCGCTGGATGCGGAACTGCGCACGCGCCTAGCCGACGACCTGCGCGAAGTCCTCACCGCGTCGGGCATTACGGCCTTGCTTGTTACTCACGACCCCGCTGAAGCCGCGCGCATCGCGGACCGGACCGTGAAGATGCACGACGGCCGCGTCACGACCGCCTGACACGCGGCCCGACACACGCCAACGTTCCGTTCCATGCGGGGTTGCGGCGCGTAGCGTGGGCAACCCCTGCACTAAGGAGCACCGTGAAGCGACGTGGACCTATCGCGGCGGCGGGAATCGCCGCCGCTGCAATCATGCTGACCCTTGCCGCCTGCACACACGACGACCCGCCACCCAGCCCGTCTCCAAGCGTGACGCCCTCCGCAACGGCCTCCCCCAGCGTGACCCCGTCGCCACGGGTGACTCCAAGCGAAACCCCCAGCCCCACGCCAATCGCGCAGGGGCCCGCCACTATTACCGCGGCGTCGGGGTGGAAGACGGGCTCTGAGAAGGACCGGGACGCGGCCGCGGCTGACCCCAATGTCACGGCCGTGGTGGGTGTGTGGACGGATCCCGCAGGTGCCGACATCTCGGTGGTCGAGACCGCAAACGCCAGCGGCAACGTGGACGCCGAGGTCTACTTCCAAGACAGCTTTGGCACGCTAGGGCCCGGCGACGGAGTTGAGGTCACGCATTCGGTGACCACCACCGACGCCGGCCAGCCACTACTCCTCGTGGGCATTACCCCTGCGGGCGGCCTTGGGGGAGACGCGGAAGCGATGTTCTATGTACTCACGCCCACGTCAATCGTGTCCGGCGTGGCGACGACGTTCGCCGACGACTTCACGTCAACCATGGAGGATATGGCCAAGGCTGGCCGCTCAGTCAGCTTCGAATGAGCCCGCCCCCACCGTGTGGAATCGGCCACGCCGGGTCAAGATTGCCACGGATTGCGCCGATAACTCGTTTACGCTCGGCAATCGGAATGCCCTTAAGCCATCGGAAGGCGGATTCGATGCGTCCCAGCGCGATTGCGCTACCGCACCGGCGCTTGCTCGCCGCCGTGCTCGCATTGGCGAGCGCGGCCGCGCTCATCGTGGCCCCTGCGCAACAGGCGGCTGCTGCAGCCGACCCCTCGGACTTCGAAGCCGGCTACATCATCGACGACAAGTTGTTCTTTGACGGAACGGCTCTCAGCGCATCGCAGATTGACTCTTTTATCCGTGCGAAGAACCCTGGCTGCGCCTCTGGCCGCACGTGCATCGAGAACTACGAGGAGTCCGTCACCGCCAAGGCGGCGACTACCTATTACGGCTGCAAGGCGATCACCGCGGCGGCCGATCAAACGGCCGGGCAGATCATCGCCAAGGTGGCGGTGTCATGCGGGATCAGCCCCAAAGCGATTCTTGTCATCCTGCAAAAGGAGCAGAGCCTCATCACGAGCACTGCTCCAAGCAAGCGCGCCTTTGCCTACGCGATGGGAGCCGGGTGTCCGGATACGGCTCCCTGCGATGAGGATTACGCCGGTTTTTACGAGCAGGTCTACTACGGCGCCAAGCTGCTGAAGGGTTACACGCTCCCCACCTCGAGCCACTACACCCGGTACCAGGCGGGCAAGACCTCAAACATCCGCTACAACACCAAGACGAGCTGCGGCACCAAGTCCGTCTACGTTCGCAATCAAGCGACGCACGCGCTCTACGTCTACACCCCGTACACGCCAAACGCCTCCGCACTCAAGTACCTCTATTCGGAGGTCCCTGACGGCGTGTCCGGCAAGAGCTGCGCGGCGTACGGAAACCGTAACTTCTGGCGCCTGTACAGCGACTGGTTTGGTAGCCCCACGATCGTTGGTGCGGGCTCAATCGAGGACGTATGGGCTCGCGAGGGCGGCGCGACCGGTTGGCTCGGCGCCAAGGTTGGCGATCTGCAGCAGGTCAAGAGCAATGGTGGTGGCGTCATCCAGCCGTTTGAGGGTGGCTACATCATCTGGAGCAAGGCATACGGCGCACACGTCGTGTGGGGTTCCGTTTTGAACTTTTGGCGGGCGCGTGGCGGCGCAGAGAGCAACCTCGGCTGGCCCATGGACGACAACGTCAAGACCACGGCAAACGCAGGCGGCCGCTACCAGTACTTCTCCGGTGGACTCGTCGCCGCCTCCGGCGTAACGGGCACCTACAAGGTCTACGGGAACACTCTCAAGCGATACAAGTGGACCGGTCTCACGGACGGCGCGCTGGGGTTCCCCCTAGGCAACCTCTACCGCGACCCTGCCTCAAATCTGCAGGCTCAGGATTATGAGGGCGGCACGATCTTCCTCAACGGCACTGACAGCAACTGGATCCCCAATGAGCTGCGACCCAGGGTTGATGCCGCTGGCGGAGTGCTCGGCACCTATGGGTGGCCAACCTCCCTGCCGTCGCGTTACGGGGACACGGGCTACACGCAGGAGTTCAAGTCGGCAACGCTGACGTGGACGGAAGCCACCGGCATCCGAGCGGTGTTCGGTGGTGTTCGCAAGGCATGGCTCGCGTACGGGGGATCCAATGGTCCGCTCGGCTGGCCAAGCGCAGACATGACGCGTGACACCAAGACCGGTGCGGCGGTGCAGGAGTTCGATGGCGGCACTGTGTACGCCTTGGGTTCCAACCTCGGCTGGGTTGCAGGCGCCTTTAGTGAGTTGTTCCAAGCGAGCGGCGGCCTCAGCGGCGTGTACGGCTGGCCCAAGTTGGGCCCGGTTGAAGACCCCGCGAACGGCGGCGGCATCCGCCAAGACTTCGCTAAGGCGACTCTCACCAAGGTGGCAGATGGGCCTGTTGTGTCCGTGTACGGCGGAATGTACAAGGGCTGGATGGTCAACGGCGGAACCAAGGGTCCGGGATGGCCGCTCGCTCCGCTGTACAAAGACGCGACGACCAAGCTTTCCGCACAGGACTTCCAACGCGGAACGGTCTACATCAGCGGTTCAAAGTACGGCTGGGTCGCGACGGAGTTTGTGACCACGCTCACGAATTCGGGCGGTGTCACGGGCTCCTACGGCTGGCCAACAGGGAAGCCGGTCACGTCAAAGGCGAACGGCGGCGGGGTGCGCCAGGACTTCGGTTCCAGGTCTCTCACGGCCACTGCCGCCAACGGCGTTCTCCCTGTGACCGCGACAGCGAGGACCGCGTGGATCTCGTACGGAGCGGAGGCCGGCGGCCTTGGCTGGCCCGTCGCCGCACCGCAACGCGATGCGAACGGTGTGCTCTTCCAGGACTTCATGGGCGGACGTCTTTACGTGCAAGGCAAGTACAAGGGTTGGGTGCCAACCCCACTGGTCGCCGCGTACGCGGAGGCGGGCGGGCCCCTTGGCCAACTTGGCTGGCCAAAGCGCGCTCCAACCGTGACGGAGGCCCGCGTTGCCGAGGTCTTTGACCACGGCTACATGTCGTGGACCCCAGACGCCGGCGTGAAGGTCAGCGTCTCTTAGGCCCTAGCAGTCGCAAGCGATGCGCGTGCCCGCTGCGGGCAGCACGCTTGTAAGGGCGTCTACGGGGCCCGTCGCGTCGATCGTCACCGCGGTACCCGTCTCGTCGGCGACCACTTTGTCAACCGGGAAGCCTTCGCGAGCCCAGTACTCAAAGCCGCCGATCATCTCTTTGACGGCGTAGCCGAGCTCGCTGATGATGAGGCCCGCGTTCGTAGCGCCATTGCAACCGGGCCCCCAGCAGTAGACGACGAACTGCGTACCCGCGGGGAATTCCGCAGGGATCCGCGTGGGCATGTCCGGCTTTGGCATGTGGATCGCGCCACGCGCGTGGCCCTGGTTCCAGGACTCGAGGCTACGGGTGTCAATGAACACAAACCCAGGCGCTCCTGCTTCAAGGGCGGCGTGAACGTCACTGACGTCGGTCTCAAAGGCAAGTCTTGCGCGGAAGTGGGCTGCAGCATCGGCCGGGCTTGTCATAGGCCCGACGCTACGCGGGCCGGGGCGGGCCAGTCCAGAAGTCTGTGGCACCGTTTACTCACTTGAGCGTAGGTGACTCAACTTTTCGCGATTCGGCTTGACAGCGTCGGGCCTTCGACGTAACTTGAGTGTATGCCGCTCAACTATTGAGCGAGGATTCAAGGAGGACATGAAATGTCACGTGCAGTAGGAATCGACCTGGGCACCACCAACTCTGTGGTGTCTGTTCTTGAAGGCGGCGAGCCCACCGTCATCGCGAACGCAGAGGGCGCTCGCACCACCCCGTCGGTGGTCGCGTTCTCCAAGACCGGAGAGGTGCTCGTAGGCGAAATCGCCAAGCGCCAGGCCGTCACCAACGTTGACCGCACCATCGCTTCGGTCAAGCGCCACATGGGCACGTCGTGGTCCACGGACATCGACGACAAGAAGTACACCCCGCAAGAGATCAGCGCCCGCATCCTGGGCAAGCTCAAGCGCGACGCCGAGGAGTACCTGGGCGAGAAGGTGACGGACGCCGTCATCACCGTTCCCGCGTACTTCAACGACGCCGAGCGCCAGGCGACCAAGGACGCCGGCGAGATTGCGGGCCTCAACGTGCTCCGCATCGTCAACGAGCCCACGGCCGCGGCGCTCGCCTACGGCCTCGACAAGGGCAAGGAAGACGAGCTCATCCTGGTCTTCGACCTTGGTGGCGGAACGTTCGACGTCTCGCTGCTTGAGGTTGGCAAGGACGAGGACGACTTCGCGACCATCCAGGTGAAGGCAACCGCGGGCGACAACCGCCTGGGCGGCGACGACTGGGACCAGCGCATCGTTGACCACCTCATCAAGGAGGTCAAGAACGCGGAAGGCGTGGACCTCTCAAAGGACAAGGCCGCCGTGCAGCGCCTCCGCGAGGCGTCAGAGCAGGCAAAGAAGGAACTGTCTTCCGCGCAGCAGACCACGATCTCGCTTCAGTACCTCTCTATCGGCGAGAACGGCCCCGTGCACCTCGATTCAAAGCTCACGCGTGCTCAGTTCCAGCAACTGACAGCGGACCTGCTTGAGCGCACCAAGGCCCCCTTCAACCAGGTCATCAAGGACGCTGGCATCAAGCTCAGCGACATCGACCACGTTGTCATGGTTGGCGGATCGACCCGCATGCCGGCAGTCACCGAGCTCGTCAAGGAGCTCACCGGTGGTCAGGAGCCCAACAAGGGCGTCAACCCTGATGAGGTCGTCGCAGTCGGTGCGGCCCTGCAGGCCGGCGTCATCAAGGGTGAGCGCAAGGACGTGCTGCTCATCGACGTCACTCCCCTGAGCCTCGGCATCGAGACCAAGGGCGGCGTGATGACCACCCTGATCGAGCGCAACACGGCAATCCCCACCAAGTCGTCGGAGGTCTTCTCCACGGCAGAGGACAACCAGCCGTCCGTGCTGATCCAGGTGTACCAGGGTGAACGTCAGTTTGCTCGCGACAACAAGCTGCTCGGTACCTTCGAGCTGGGCGGCATCGCCCCCGCGCCTCGCGGCATGCCGCAGATCGAGGTCACCTTCGACATCGACGCGAACGGCATCGTTCACGTTCACGCCAAGGACCGCGGAACGGGCAAGGAGCAGTCGATCACTGTGACTGGCGGCTCCGCGCTGTCCAAGGACGACATCGAGCGCATGGTCAAGGATGCCGAGGAGCACGCTGAGGAAGACAAGCAGCGTCGTGACGAGCAAGAGATCCGCGGCAACGCTGAGACCTTCGCGTACTCAACCGAGAAGATCCTGGCCGAGAACGAGGACAAGGTTCCCGCCGAGGTCGCGGACGACGTCAAGGCCGCGATCGCCGAGGTCAAGACGGCGCTTGAGGGCGACGACACCGACGCCGTCAAGACCGCTCACGATTCCCTCGTGCAGAAGGCCCAGCGCATTGGCGAGGCCGTCTACGCGGCGCAGCAGGCAGAGTCCGCGGCGGGTACCCCTGAGGACACTGGTTCCTCTGAGGCCCCTGCAGAGGACGACGTCGTCGACGCGGAGATCGTGGACGAGGACGAGACCAAGTAGTTTGAACAGGGCCGACGGGTGGGTCACCACCCGTCGGCCGGTCCCGTATGTGCAGCACAAGGAGCAGCCGTGAACGACCAAACCGGATTTAACACACCAGACGACGACGGCGCTGAGCGCGCACTCAATGACGCGGCCTCGATCATCAACGACGCCGCAAACGTGCTGGATGCAAACAACGATGGGCACATCTCGCCAGAGGAGCTCGCCACTGCGGACGAGGCGGCCGCAGACAGCGCGCTCGACGAGGCAGAGGCCAAGGCTTCGGAACACCTCGCGGACCTGCAACGCCTGCAGGCCGAGTATGTGAACTACCGCAAGCGCGTAGACCGCGATCGCGCGATCGCTGGCGCCGTCGCCACGGCCCGCACCATCGAGGCGCTCATCCCCACGCTCGACGACATCGCCGCCGCGCGCGAACACGGCGACCTTGACGAAGGACCGTTCGCCGCGATTGCGGCAAAACTCGAGGCAGCGCTCGAACAACTCGGGTGGGCAAGCTTTGGCGCCGTGGGCGAAGCGTTCGACCCCGCAATTCATGAGGCGTTGCTCTCCCAGCCAAGCACCGAAGTCTCCGAGCCGACGATCCAAACCGTCGCCCAGCCAGGGCACCGCGTTGGCGAGCGGGTGCTGCGACCCGCCCGCGTCATCGTCGCTCAGCCCGAATAGTCGCCGACACACCAAGGAGAACCCATGGCGAGCCAAGACTGGTTCAGCAAGGACTTCTACGCGGCTCTAGGCGTACCTAAAGACGCGGACCAAGCCGCGATCAAGAAGGCCTATCGCCAAATGGCGAAGGAACTGCACCCCGACCGCAACCCCGGAGACGCGGCGGCCGAGCGCAAGTTCAAGGACGTTGGCGAGGCCTACTCGGTGCTCTCAGACGCCGAGCAGCGCAAGCAGTACGACTCGATCCGCGCGATGGGTGGCGGCGCTCGCTTCCAGGCCGGCGGCCCCGGAGCCCAGGGCTTTGAAGACGTCTTTGGCGGAATGTTCGGGGGCCAACCTGGGGGCGCTCGCGCTGGTGGCGCCGGGTTCGAGGACATCCTTGGCCAGATGTTCGGCCAAGGCGGGTACCAGCGCGGACCTCAAAGAGGCGCGGACATCGGGGCCGTCACTGAGGTCTCATTCCGCGAGGCCGCAAACGGCGCAACGGTGACCCTTGGCCTCGACGGCCAACGCGTCACCACGCGAATCCCCGTGGGAGTCCAAGACGGCCAAAAGATCAAGGTGGCTGGAAAGGGACGCGCCGGTGCGAACGGAGGCCCGCCGGGCGACCTGCTGCTGACCGTCCGGGTAGCCAGGCACCCTGTCTTCGCCGCTGACGGGCTCAACCTGCGTGTCACCGTGCCGGTCACCTATCCGGAGGCGGCGCTTGGCGCAACCGTCCAGGTGCCAACCCTGAGCGGCGACCCGGTGAGCGTCAAAGTGGCGGCCGGCACCGCGTCGGGCCAGGTACTGAGGGTCAAGGGCCGCGGTCTCAAGGGACGCGACAAGACCGGCGACCTTCACGTCGTGATCCAGGTGGACGTGCCGCGAAAGTTGTCGCGTCATGCCAAACAAGCCGTTGAGACACTCGCCCAGCAGCTCGGTGACAATCCGCGCGAGTCCTTGATGCGAGACGCGGCGCGCTAATGGAGCAGCCAGACGTCGACGAGCCGGTGTTCCCGATCTCCGCCGCGGCTTCCCTGGCCGGCATGCATGCACAGACCCTGCGCCAATACGACAGGCTGGGGCTGGTGGTGCCACAGCGTCGGCCCGGCGGCGGGCGCCGCTACTCCTTGCGCGACGTTGCCACCCTTCGCGAGATTCAGCGCATGAGCCACGACGAAGGAATCAACCTTGCAGGCATCGCGCGGATCCTTGGGCTCGCGCAGCGGGTCACCGAACTTGAGCGCGAAGTAGCCAAGCTACGGCCGCGGGCGGACGTTGGCGCTCGAGTCTTCAGCACGGGCCCAACAGGAGCGGTAGTCATCGTGGAACGCGGCCAACGCGCGGCCAAGGCCGAAGGACGCTCCATCGTTGTGTGGCGAGAAAGCCCCTGAGCGTTTGACGGCACCTGCGGGCCGGGCCAGCATGGGCGCATGAGCCAAGATCACCTGCACCACGGATTCGACTACATCGAAATCCCCGCTCTCGACATCGACGCCGCGGAGATGTTCTACAAGGTGGCATTCGGGTGGAGCTTCAACGCCTACGGGCCCGCGTACCTTGGAATTGTCACCTCCGATGGTCGCGAGGTAGGCGGCATTAGCCAGGTTGGCAGCATTGCGCACGGCGAGGGCGTGCTCGTCGTGATCTTCTCCAACGATCTTGACGCGACCCATGAGGCCGTGCGCGCCGCGGGCGGCACCATCTCTCGCGACCCCTTCACCTTTCCGGGCGGCCGCCGCTTCCACTTCAAGGACTCAAGCGGCAATGAGCTCGCGGTGTGGGGCGACCCAAGCGACGACTGATCATTCGTTCGGCAAAACCGCGAAGATCATGTCCGCCACCTCGGTGAAGCCTTGTCCCTCCGCGCGTTCCGCGGCGTTCATGCCAGAGCCGTCAACGAGCGCTGGGTCGGCGCCCTTCGCAAGCAGGAACGCAACCGCTTCTGGCTGACCCTTGTAGGCGGCCCACAGCAGGGCGTGGCCACCAGCTCCGTCGAGTTCATCCACGCCAACACCGTGATCGAGAAGCATTTGTAGCATCGCCACGTCGCCCTGGGCGGCGGCGATGTGGATCGCACCGCGTGCGGGAAACCCTTTGGCGGTGCGCCGGAACGGGTCAGCACCAGCGTCGAGCAGTGCCGCAACGGCCTCCGCGTCGCCGTTGGTCACCGCGTAGTGCAAGGCCGTCATTCCACTCGGGTCGTACGCGTTGATGACCAGCGCGATCCCTGGTTCCGCAACCAGCGCGATGACCGCGTCCGAGGATTCTGGGTCCACGGCCGCGAGCCATTGCTCCTCGGTGATCTCCTTGGCCACAGCGCTCGCGGTGGCGCTTGGTGCGACGGTCGCTGAGGGCGACGAGTCCAGCGGACCCTGGGTGCCCGCGCACCCTGCCAAGAGGGCGATTGCTACGCCGCTTGCGGCAATGGTCTTGATGCGAATCGACATGGCTTCCTCCGAGTGGAGGGACGCTTGGGCGCGTCCCGATGCGCCCAAGCACACCGCACATCGCCACCGCGAAGAAGTAATTCTATAACAGTGTTATGTAATTGTTACAGCTCGACACCGTGACGGAGCCAGCGCGCCGCCTCAAGGAACTCCGCGTCGCCGTCGCCCCCGTACGCCAGCCCGTAGAGTTCGAACAACACGTGCCCATGCACCGACCACCACAGGTGGCGTGCGATTCGCTCCGCGCGCTCAAGGTCCACGCGCAGCTCTTGCGCCACACGTTCTACATGCGCCCTGTTCCCCGCCTGAGCAACCTCGACGGTACCCGGGCTGGGCGCAAAGCCGGGAACAAGTTCGGAATACATGGCCTGGTATTGGGTGGGATTGCTCAACGCCCACGCGCGGTAGGCCATCGCAACACTGACGAGAACATCGCCGTACGCGTTGGTGGCCGCACCCTCGGCGAGCGAAGACGTCAGGGACGCGTGGCCGTCGGCCAGGATCGCGTCTACCAAACCGGCCTTGCCGTCAAAGTGGGTGTAAACGGCCATCGTGGAACACCCTGCGGCCGCAGCCACGGCCCGCACCGTCAGGCCGTTCGGTCCCTCGTCGCGCAACAGGGTCAGTGCTGCGAGCAAGACCTCATCGCGCGAGGCCGACGACGGTGGGCGGGCCATGGGCAGATGTTACCCGCGGGCCCACACGCGAATTCGCGACGGCAGCAGCCGCAGGGAAAAAAGTAGGGCCGGCACCGCCCTCAGCTCGGTGCCGGCCCTAACGTCCATCCGACTAATTAGCGGTGGACAGACTCCAGGAGATCCTGGACGAATGAATGCGAATCGGGCAGTGCCTCGACCCACACGCGGGGAGGTTGACGCATGAGGTTGCCCACGCGCATCTGAATTGCACGCTCTGCGATGTGATCGCGAAGAGCGGCAAGCCCAACACCAAGTGAGGCGTCGCGGTCAACAAGTACGGCGTACATGCCATCGGCAAGCCGGGCCATGGGGTGGCCCTCGCCGTAGGCATCCTTGAGCGCGTGGCCAACTGCCGCGTTGCGCGCAATGCGCTGCCATGGGTCGTTGTCAGAAACCGACACATCGACCAGCACCAACGCGTGCCGTTCGCTGACCTTGACGCCAGCGCGTGCGGCCGCACCGTAGACCTCCGCGAGCCGCTGCACCAAATACTCAGAAGTTCCCAGGCCGGATTCTGCGTCGGTCATCGTGGGCACGGTCACCGGCGCATTGTCGCGTTCCGTCCAACCCTCGCACAGCGAGCGAATCGAGCGGATCGGCGCGGACTGAAAGCCTGCGGCACGAAAGAGCACGGCCATGTCATCGATTGACTCGGTAATGCCCACCCCTGCCGCGGCCCGCGCCTGTCCCAAACGGAAGGCTGCGGGAGCAGTGTCGCGTCCTGCCTGAAGAGCTTCAACGAGCGCCTCGGCGGCCGGCGTGAACCAATCTCCCGGTCGTAGCCACACGGAAGAGATGCTCGCGCTCTCCCACGAATGCAGCAGCGCCTGGGTTGCACCCTGGTCCAGCGTCGTGGTTTCCGATGTCATGCTCAATGAGAGGGATGAGGACACGAACTATGACGCGAGTCACACGAGAAGTTTTTTCCTGCGTACGCGGCGGCTTGAGTGTGACTAATTCCCCACTTATCTCCTTGTACGCGCGGGCGCGCACAGCGAGACTAGGAACACCACATCCCTACCTCTTTTGGGAGCACCAGGCGAATGACTAACGAGGCGATCGCGCTATGGACGGATACGTCCAGCGATCCCGAGCTCATCGCGGGCGTACGCGCCGGCGACGGGACTGCCTTTGGCGTCCTCTACGAGCGCCACGTTGACGCCGCCCGCAAGGTCGCATCGCAGTACACAAACAGCGTCTCCGACGTGGACGACGTCGTAGCAGAATCCTTCTCCCGCGTACTGCGCGCCCTGCAACGCGGCGACGGCCCGGACCTCGCCTTCCGCGCCTACCTCTTCACCATCGTCCGACGCACCGGCATGGATGTCATCAACCGTGGCAACCGCACCCGTCCCGGCGATGACATGACTCAGTACGAGTCCTCCCTGGGTTACGAGGCCCCTTCCGACTCCGGTGCGTTCGAAGGCTTCGAGCAAGGGATCGTCGCCGAGGCCTTCCGGTCCCTGCCAGAACGTTGGCAAGCGGTCCTTTGGTACACGGAAGTTGAGAAGAAGTCCCCCAAGGACATCGCGCCGTTGCTGGGCCTCACCGCAAATGGCGTTGCCGCCCTCGCGTACCGTGCAAGGGAGGCCCTGCGTCAGGCGTACCTGCAGCAGCACCTGTCTGTCGCGGACTCCATGGACTGCCTCGCGGCGAGTGCCCAACTCGGTGCCTTTGTTCGCGGCGGACTCGCCAAGCGAGAGCACGCCAAAGTGGAAGATCACGTGGGCTCGTGCCAAAAATGCGCAGCTCTGGTTGCGGAACTTGAGGACGTCAACCGCGGAATGCGTGGAATCATCGCGCCCCTCGTTCTTGGCGTGCTCGGAATGGGTGCCCTTGAAGGTGGGCTGCCCATCGGTGGCGCGCTCGGAAGCGGCGGCGCGGCGGCAGCCGGTCATGGTGCTGGCGGTTCGACTGCCGGCGCTGGCACCACCGCAGGCGTCGCGGCCGGCGCGGCAACGACCGGACTCGCAGCACTCCTTGCCTCGGCTAGCTCGATCCTGCTGCCGACCGCGGCGGCGGTTGGAATTGTCGCCTTGGTGGTCTCCGGCGCAAGTTACCTTGGCGTCTTCAACCCGCTGGGCCGCACGGACGGGCTTGCCCCAAGTCCGTCTAGCTCTCCCGACGCAACGGATGCTGCAAACCCCGACCCGTCCACTGACCCGTCGACCGACCCGTCCGTCGAGCCAACCGCTGAGCCAACGGTCGAGCCAACCGCTGAGCCAAACATTGACGACGACGATGTCTTCGGCAATGGAACCGTTCCACAGGGCACCGGCGGCGCGACCGGTGGCGCGACCGGCGGGCAGACCGGCGGCAACTCAACAGGCGGCACCGACCCTGAGCCCAACCCCAGCGTCGGCCCCACCACGGATCCCAACCCGGAGCCGAGCGTTGACCCGACTACGGACCCAGACCCAGACCCCACCACCGACCCGTCACCGGATCCCACCACGGATCCCGACCCCGATCCCACAACGGACCCCAACCCGCCAACAAAGGCGGCGCTGAGCTTCAAGCGGGCACCCCTAGAGTTCCTTGAGGTCTCCCCCACTTCGCCTGCGGTCGGCATGACCATTTCAAACACCGGCGACGGGGCCGCAGAGGACCTCGCGGCCACGATCACCCTTCCCGCGGGCCTCACCTTCGCCCCACCTGCGGGCGGCGGCGGCACATTCGGTCTTGCGCCGGCCGAGCGACTTGGCGCATTCCTGCGGTTCGCGGACAACAGCACCTTCACCGTTGACGGGTGGGAGTGCGAACTCGACGACGCTCGTTCCACCGCCTCGTGCACCCTCGACTCCGTGGACGCCAACGCCGACGCAACGCTGAACCTTGGCCTTGCTCCCATTGGAAGCTTGGACTTCCTGGGCGACGAGGCGTGGACCGCGTTCGCCGCAAGCGCCGGTGACGTGGAAGCCTCGTACCGAGTGCGCACCGGGATCGCGCAGAACGACGAGAACCTCAAGGGCACCTTCGTGGCGACGGGCCAGTACGCTGCGACGCAAGTTGGTGGCACCGTGATGGGCTGCGACCTGACTCAGGTCGCGTGCAAGGAAGTGATGGCGTTCTCAGGTACCTCCACCAACGGCATCTACAACAACAACGGTCAAAAGATGGTGCCGCTGAACCTCGCGGGCGGCGAAAAGACCTCAGGAACCACCAACCTGTCAGAGCAGTTCCTGCCGCGCGGCGCAAAGGTCAAATACGCACTTCTCGAGTGGTCTGCCAACCGCCACAACCTCGACTCAAAGTGGACCGGCCCGATTGACTCCGCTCGTATCAAGGCCCCCGGAGGCGAGTACGTCACCGTCACGGCAGACGAGGTCACCGATCTCAGCCGCGACTCACGGCACTACTACCAAGCGCGGGCGGACGTCACGGAGCTCGTAGCGGCCGGCGGTCGTGGAACCTACTCCGTTGCGGACATCGCGGTCAGCGCAAGCTCCAACGACGGCGACCGCACCTACTACGGAGGGTTCACGCTCACCGTCGTCTACGAACTCGACTCACTGCCCACCTCACGGGTGGCCGTCTTTGCAGGTAGCCAGTGGGTCAGCGGTTCAACCCCAGCTGACTTCACGTTCTACGCGGACAAGGCCTCAGACATCACCGTTGGCTGGAGCGCGTGGGAGGCTGACCGTGGCCTCGACGGCGACCGGCTGTCCGTAGGGACAAAGGACTTCACCCCGCTCGGGTGGACAGGCACTGCGACCGTCAAGCACTCGAGCAGCAACGCAGCGGACGCCACCGCGTTCGGCTCGCCGTTCGGCAACACGCTAGGCGTTGACGCCAAGGCGTTCGCGACCGAACAGGTTGGCACTGGCCTCCACACCCTCAAGGCGTGGTCCGGCGGCGACAACTATCTGGTCAGCTCAATGACCGTGACGATCTCCGCCACGAAGTGAACCCCGCCGCCACGGCCGCCAACATAGCGCTCGCGGCGGCAGCAGTGAGCGCCAGGGACGGCACCTTCTCGTAGCGAGCCTCGCGCACCGCGGCCGGCACGCCAAGACTGGTTGGGGCGTAGCAGTGCCCCATGAAGTCGTCCGGGCCCACGCGCGTGGAACGCGTCCACGCCTGAGCTTGCGCCAGCGTGCCATCGTCCGCCCCTGCGAGCGACGAGGGCATGAACTCTGACGCGTCTACCGCCCACACCAGAGGGCTCAGGGTGGCAAGCCACGCGATCAGTTCCGTATGGTTTCTGGTCACGGTCACCTCCTGCCGGGTGCAGACAAAGGTTGGCCTACCAAGGTCATAGGCCGGGGTGAACGCCAAGTACTCGATCGGCTCTGTCACATTCGTCGACGGCAAGAGCGCCCCATAGGCAGCGAGCGGCAGAACCGCGCATCCAAGCACGATCGCCACGGCGGCGATGCCATGCCGGCCGAGCGCACTACCCAGCCACGCGGCCGCCGCACTTGTGAGCGCAAGGACAAGCAGCGTCGGGCCGGCACCTGCGTCTCCAAGCCCCTCAACCCGCGACGCCCACACCAGCCCGGGCAAGCTCGCTAGGGCAAGGCAAGCGCCCGCGAGTCCAGCGACGAACGCGGCGGCCAGGTGCCGGTCCCTGTCCCCAGTTCGTTGTTGCGCGGCTGCCCAAGCGCCCGACGCTGGCGTCACCAAGGCGGTAGCAACGAGAAAGGTGGTGGTCACCCAGGCGCCGCCGAGCACAGCAGCGACCCCGGCGGCGATGGCCGGAATGGCGAAGGCGATGGCGAACGCTGCGGCCCATTGGCGGTTGTGCGAAAGGTCTTGCAGTGCGTCGCGAACGGGCCGGCGCGGCGGAATGTCGACGACGTCGCCTATCGCAACGTCGTCGCTGTCGAGCGAGACGGTGAACACCGTCGTTTGGCCCATGGGTTCACGCTACGTCCGCAGCGTGTGAAGCGCTCGCTAGGCGACAACTCCCGCGGGTGCATTGGGTCGCACCACAAACCACAATGCGATGTGCGCGAAGAACAGGGCGCCGAGCATCAGCGCCGCCATGCTCAGCACCGAGGCTCCCATGATTCCAACCAGCGGTGTGACGAGGCCGGGCAGCAGAGAGTTCAGCGCGCCGAGCATTGAGGCGGCAGTGCCCGCCTCTTCCGCGTGGTTCGCGAGCGCCGTGATCTGCACGGTTGGGAAGATGATGCCAAGCGGCGACACCACAAAGAACAGTGAGGCCAGCACCCAAGTGAGGCCGCCGTCGGCAAGGCCCGCGATGAAGAGCGAGGTGGCACCCGCCGTCATGATGAGCACGCCTGCGGTGGCCACTGACTTGGGGGCAAAGCGGCGCATGAGGCGCGCCGAGATCTGCGTCGCGGCAACAAGGCCAAGCGAGTTGAGGGCGAACGCGTAGCCAAACTCCTGAGGACTGAGGCCAAAGGTCTCTTGGAGCACGAACGAGCTTGACGCGAGGTAGCCGAACAGCGCCGTAAACGTCATTGATCCCAGCACTGCGGCGCCAATGAATGCCTTGTCGCGCATGAGGTGCGAATAGCGCCGGGCGACGGCACGGCCAGAGAAGATGCCGCGACGCTCGGCAGGCAACGTCTCGATCATGAAGAATGCGGCAACAACAACCATCGCCACGCCGTAGATCGCGAGCACCACAAAGATGCCCCGCCAGTCGATGAATCGCATGAGCTGCGAGCCGATCACGGGCGCGAGTACAGGCGCGAGGCCCCACACGAGCGCGAGGCGCGACAGCGCGCGCACAAGGCGCTGTCCGGCGAACAAGTCTCGGACCACCGCCATGGCGACGACGCCGGAGCCTGCAGCGCCGATCCCCTGAAAGATGCGGCCCACCGTGATGAGTTCGATGGTTGGGGCGAGCGCAACTGCGATCGAAGCGAGAACGTGCACGCCGGTTGCAATGAGCAGGGGCCGACGGCGACCGAACGCGTCGGCCAGCGGGCCAACAATCAACTGACCAAGCGCGAATCCGATCATCGTCGCGGTGAGCGTGAGTTGAATGGCGGATTCAGAGGCGTGAAGTTCGGCCGCGACATTGGGGAAGGCAGGCAGGTACAGATCGATGGTGAACGGGCCGAGCGCACACAGCGCGCCAAGGATGACGATGTACTTGAGGCGCTGAGCGCTCGTAAAGGCGTCGCCGAGCGAGGTCGCCACGGGAACCGCTTGGATTGCGGGTTTCACGTCGTTCTTAGTTGCGGTCATGGGCGCGCCGATTCTGTGTGCTGTGCGGTTTCGTGGATGGCGGCGCCGTTGCCGGCAGGATTCACGACTAGTCCTGCGCAAGCAACAACGTTACCAACTGGTAGGGCATTCCACCTAGTCCACGATTGGACGCAGCGATTCTCGACAACGCGACGCGACGTGCGAACCAAACGCAACCAAGGTTGAGAATCCAAACTCAACGAAGCAGCGAAACGAAACCAAGAAAGGGCTGAGGCCCCTGCCCCTCCGCAGGGATCAAGCCTGACCGCCCGAAGGAGGGGTAGGGGCCTCAGCCCGACTAACCAAAGACGAACTCAGCTCTTAGTAGCCTGAGCATTCACTTCATACGACGTATTCGTCGCCTCAAAGAAGTTCACGAGCTGCAACGTGTCATTCGCCGCAGCCATCCACTTGGCGGGGTTCGACACGTTGTAGTGCGCCTCGAACCCGAGCTCCTCGAGTCGACGATCTGCCAGGTACTTCACGTACTGGTTGACGTAGTCGGCGTTGAGACCCAGGATGCCGCTGGGGAGAAGGTCGCGGTTGTACTGCTCCTCCATCTCCACGGCGTCGAGGATCATCTGGCGAATCTCGTTGGCGAACTCCTCATCCTGGAGGTCTTCGTTCTCTTCAAGAACCGTGAGGATCAGGTTGATGCCGAACTGCAGGTGAAGCGACTCGTCGCGAATGATCCAGTCCATGAGCGAACCGAAGTTGCGCAGCAGGTTTCGCTGGCGGAAGCTGAGCGCCACCATGAAGCCCGAGTAGAACCAAATTCCTTCGAGGATGATGTTGTAGGCCACGAGGTTGCGGACAAAGTCCTTCTTGCCCTCGGTGGTCTTGATGTCGAGGGTCTCCTCGGTCATGCGCTTGATGAACTTGACCTCAAAGGCCTCCTTGAGGGCCATCGAGGGAACGTCAACGTGCGAGTCGTAGGCGGCCTCGCGGTCGATCGGGAACGTCTCGAGGACGTACTCGAACGACATACAGTGGTTCGCCTCTTCCCACATCTGCTTTGCGAGGTACAGGTGACCCTCTGGCGCATTGATGTAGGGGTATACGCCAAAGGCAAGCGCCTTGTTGACGAGCAGCTCGTTGGGGTTGAAGTACGACATCAGGAAGGTGATGGCGTGCTTCTCTTCTGCCGTCATCTTCTTGAAGTCCGCGAGGTCCTCGCCAAGCTGGATCTCATTGGGGAACCACGTGTTCGCGACGGCCTGGTTGTACAGGTCGTAGGCCCACGGGTAGGTGATGGGCTTGAGCAGCAGCCCGTCCTGGATTCCGGTGCCGAGAATTCCCATGTTCTGTCTCCTAAAAGTTCGTGCGGACTACTGGCAGGACTCGCACTGGAGTCGCTCCATGGGGTCTACAGGGCACGCTACGCCGCCCACGAGGTCCGTGTCATCGGCGAGCACCTCGAGGCTGGTTGCACCGTCCGGCACCTCTGCGGCAGCGAAGTCATCAGCACTGCCCGACGCGGTGGCGGGCTCGGCCTCAGGAGTCGCCTCCGGGAGAGCGGCAGGCGGCACTACGGGCTGGCTTGCAGGAGCGGTAGCGAATGCCTGAGCGGCGACCGCGCTGAGCACCGACGACGGAGCGACGGCCGGCACGGCACCCGTTGGGGCATCGGCGAGTGAGACCGAGGCGCCCTCAACGAGCTCCTCGACTTCGCTGACCGCCGCCGGAGCAGCAGGCGCAGCCGAAGCCTTGGGCGAGCCAAAGCCCTTACGGGCGGGGGCCGCGGCGGGAGCCGGAGCCTCCGCGACGGCCTCAGCCACCGCGTCGGCTACTACCCCAGCCTCGACAGCCGACTCTGCCGCGCCGTCGGCCGGCGCCGCCCCTGCGCCACCTGACTTCTTGGCTCCGAAGCCACCGAAGCCGCGCTTTGCGGGAGCCGAGGTGCTGCCAGCAGCCGCAGGACGGCCAGAGGCGTTGCCCGTGGAGTTGATCTTCTCTGTCTTGTTGACGCGCACCGTGGACTGCTCTGCGGTGTGACGCGGCTTCATGTGCAGGTAGTACGTGGTCTTGACGCCACGCTCCCACGCCGCCGAGTACAGCGCCATCATGTTGTCGACGTCGCGGTCTTCGAGGTAGATGTTGCGGCTGATTGCCTGGTCGATCCACTTCTGGGCGCGGGCCGCGACCTCAATGAATGCGTAGGGCGAGAGCTGGAACGACGTCTTGTAGACGTCCTTGAGGTGCTGCGGAACGTTGTCGAGCTGCGACAGGTCACCCTGCACCGCGAGGAGGTCGTCCTTCACCTGCTCCCACAGGCCGATGTCCTGCAGGTCCTTCACCAGGTTGCGGTTGACCTCGAGGAACTTGCCGGACGAGGTTGCACGGCTGAAGATCTGCGAGAACTGCGGGTCAAAGCCGGGTGTGGTGCCGGCAACGAGACCGATTGACGCGGTGGGGGCAACGGCCATAAGCGTCGCGTTGCGGATTCCGCCCGCGACCTTGGTGCGTAGCGAAGCCCAGTCCTGACGCATGGTGCGGTCAACCGTGATCGGAACGCCACGGTCGGCCTCTGCTTCAGCGATGGTGTCGAACGGCACCTTGCCCATTGACCAGCCGGAGCCCTGGAAGTTGTTGTACGAGCCGCGCTCGCGAGCGAGGTCAGCGGAGGCGTCGATCGCGTGGAACGACACAAACTCGACGATCTCGTCGATGAGCTCGTATGCCTCTTCGGACTCGTAGGCGAGTCCAAGGCGCTCGGAGATGTCAGTGAAGCCCATAACGCCAAGGCCGATCGCGCGGTTCTCGCGGTTGGCGAACTCGGACTCCGGGACGGAGGACAGCGTGATGTCCACGAGGTTGTCGAGCTGGCGAACGGCGAGTCGCGTCGACTCCTTCATGCGCTCCCAGTCGATCTTGCCGTCAACGAGGTGCGTTGACAGGTTCACCGATGCCAGGTTGCACACGGCGATGTTGTCGCGGTCCTGCGGAAGGCAGATCTCGGTGCACAGGTTGCTCAGGTGGATCGTTCCCGTGTTGGTGTTGAGCGCACGGTTGTTGATCGTGTCCTTCCACGTCAGCCACGGGTGCGAGGAGCCCTGGAGCATGATGAGGATCGACTTGTACTGCTCGCGAGCCTTCATCTTCTTGAACGCACGGATCTTGCCGGCCTCGGCAAGCGAAACCAGCTCGGTGTAGCGCTTGGAGAACTCGGAGCCAACGAGCTCGACGAGGTCGGGGGCCTCTGCCGGGTCAAAGAGGTACCAGTCGTCGTCGTTGTTGACGCGCTTCATGAACTCGTCGGAGATCCACACGGCCGTGTTCGCGGTGCGGGTGCGGCGGTAGGGGTCACCAGAGTTCTGACGAAGGTCAAGGAACTGCGCGAAGTCGAGGTGCCAGTTCTCCATGTAGAAGCACAGCGCGCCAAACTTCTTGCCGCCGCGGCTCACGGCACGCAGCGTCGAGTCGATCGTGTGCATGAACGGGATGGGTCCCGTTGAGGTGGTGTTGTTCGACTTGATTGGCGAACCCTCGGAGCGGAGCTTGGTGACCGACAGGCCGATTCCGCCGGTGCCCTTGGTGAGCCACATGACGTCGCCAACGGTCTTGGCGATGTGGTCCATGTCGTCTTCCATCTGCATGACGAAGCAGTTTGAAAGCTGCGGGTAGGAGGTTCCCGCGTTGACAAGGGTGGAGCCCGCCGGGAGGTAGTCGAGCTTGGAGATCTTGTCGTAGAACTGGAGCGCCATCTCGGTGGGGTTCGCCTCGTTGAGGGCAAGACCCATGCAGACGCGCATCCAGAAGTACTGGGGAACCTCGAGTGCCTTGCCGTGGCGGTCCGTGATCATGTAGCGGTTGCGCATCGTCACGGTGCCGATGTACTTCATCAGGTCGTCACGCGTGTGGTCGATTGCGGCGGCGAGAGCGTCAAGGTCGAACAGCGATTCGAGGCGGGTGTCGAGCAGTCCCTCCTCGATGGCGTCGCGGATGTAGCCGGGGAAGCGCGCCTGGTGGAGCAGTGCGAGTTCGAGTTCGGACTCGTAGCCGCCGAGCACGCGCTTGTAGACGACCTTGCGGAGAAGGCGGGCCGCGATGATGTCAAAGTTGGGGTCGTCCTTGACGTTCTGCACCGCGACGCCGATTGCCGCCTCGTCGAGCTGCTCTGTGGTGATGCCGTCGAACAGTGTGATCGCGAGTTCGGTGGCCACCTGAGTCGTCATCGAGATCTGGTCAGGCAGGCCCGTTGCGGCCCGCTCGATCGCCTTGTTGATGCGGTCCGCGTTGTAAGGCTCGCGGGTGCCATCACGCTTAGTGACGTGGATGCCCGTGCGAATGCTGCCGGTCTCTACCGGCGCCTCTGCCTGCTCTGGCGTGTTCTCTGTGATCGTCACAATGCTCCCTTTTGTGTGATCTGGTGGCCCGTGATGGAACCGAAATTATTGACGGCGGTGGCGCTTAAAGCGGCGGCGAAACCCTCCCACGGGCCACATCGTCGTCAACTCGAGGCGTAGCCACGAACTTAGCGCGAATTACAACGGTGTGCAACTAGATATGGGGGGTGTTTTGTAAAAATGCCCCTAGATGTTGTGGTCGTGTGGAAAACCTGTGCATACAGTTGTGGAGTACTCGGCGTGTCGTCCACACCCCTTGTCCATATCTGTTGAACACTCTGCGACCGGCCTTTCATCCCCACCGGTTAAGCGTCTCACCAGGGTCTGACATAGAACCCGGCCACAGCGTCGGGCACGCAAAAAAATCCTGCCCGACGCTAGGGAACCGGGCGCGCCAAACTCGCCCCAGCGTCGGGCCGGCGAAAGCGCCCTGGCCGTCACCAGATGCACGCACAGAGCGTTTAGTGACAGCTAGCGACGGCCAGGAGGCCGTCGGCAGCGCGTGCTCAACCCTTGACCGCGCCGCCAAGCCCTGCGGACCGCAGGAAGACCCGCTGGAACATGAGGAACATGACAACCGGAATGATCGTCGCGATCGCGAGCGCCGCGAGGAACACATCAAGCTCCGTCTGCGACGCGACGGCGGGCAAGCGCACCGACAACGGCTGGCGCGCTGGATCCGGCAGCACGAGCATCGGCCACAAGTAGTCCTTCCACGCCGCGATGATCGCGAACACGGAGACCACTCCGAGAATCGGCTTCGACATCGGCAGCACCACCGACCAGAACAACCGGAACGGGCCGGCGCCATCCGTGCGCGCGGCCTCAATGACATCGCGGGGCAGGTTGTCGAAGAAGCGCTTGACCAACAAGATGTTGAACGCATTCGCCGCCATCGGCAGCCACACCGCGAGGTAGTTATTGAGCATCGAATAGTCACGGCCAAGCAACGGCGGGTTGACGATCGTCAGATACAGCGGGACGAGCAGCACCACCGACGGAATGAACAGCGTCGCAAGCACGAGACCGTTCAGCACCCCGGCATAGCGCGGCCGCAGAATCGACAAGGTGTACGCGCCCGTGGTCGCGATGATGAGCTGGAATGCCCACGCTCCCGCAGCGATCACCACCGTGTTGAAGAAGTACTGATCGATGTGGATGTCGTTCCACGCTTGCGACAGGTTTGCCCAGTCAATCCCGTTGGGCCACAGCGCGAACGGCTGCTGCAGCGTGTCTTGGGTTGGCGTTACCGCTGCCTTGGCGAGCCACAAGATTGGGCCAAGCCCAACAACCACTAGCCCGACGGCGAGGAACACGTGAACGCCAATAAGGCCTCCACGGACTCCACCCTGGCGACGCTCGGCTGTGGAGATGATCGCGCGGTCGGTGTCGGTGAGCGAGTCCGCGCGTCTACGCCCGGCCCACGGGATCAGTCGCCTCCCCCCAGGCTGGTTGGGCTCGCTGCCCGGGTCTACATCAGGCGCCATCACGGCCGCCGAGGCGCGTGAGATCTCGGTTTGCGTCATGACGTGCTCCAGCGGTTGGTGATGCGGAAGTAGAACCAGCTGAGACCCGCAAGCACGAGCGCGAGCATTACGGACAACGCCGTGGCCATGCCGTAGTTGCCGCCCAGCGAGTTCTGGAACGCGTACCTATATATAAGGAGCAGCACCGTCACCGTTGAGTTGGTTGGCCCACCTCCCGTGAAGAGGAACGGCTCGAGGAACACTTGAGCGGTTGCGATGATCTGCAGGATGAGCATCACGAACAGCACGCCGCGCATCTGCGGGAGCGTCACGTGCCAGATCTTCTTCAGGATGCCGGCGCCATCCACCTCTGCAGCGTCGTAAAGTTCCGGCGGCACAATGAGCAGCGCGGCCAGGTAGATGATGATCGAGCCACCGGCAGCGGCCCAGGTCGCCTCGATGACGAGGGCGGGCATCGCCTGATCAGGGCTCTGCAGCCACGGTTGCGGAGGTATCCCCAAGTAGCCGAGGACCACATTGAAGACGCCGTTGGGGGACGCGTCGTAAAAGATCTTCCACAGCAGCACCGCAACGACCGGCGGGATCACCACCGGCAGGTAGGCGAGCGCCGAGTACAGCCCCTTGCCCCGCCGCACCTCGCTCATGAGAACCGCCATGATGAGCGGGATAGGGAAGCCGAGGATCAGCGCGAGGAGCGCAAAGTACAAGGTGTTGAGAACCGCGGTCCCGAGCAGCGGGTCGTTGAGCACGGCGGTGAAGTTGTCGAACCCCACCCACGTTGGGGTGTCGATGAGGTTGGTCTTCTGAAAGCTCATCACGACCGAGCTGATGATTGGGCGCCAGCTGAAGATCGTGAAGACAAGAATCATTGGCAGGGCGAACAGCAGGGTTGATCCCCCACCAGACTTTGCCCATGTCACGGGATTGCCGCGCCGACGCTGGCTCACCGGGGCGCTTACCGCCGGCTTCTCGCTCAGCTGCGGTGTGGTTGTCATGACTCTCCTTCTAGGTGCCGGTGGCCGGCGCGGGTAGGGGGTGCACCCGCGCCGACCACGGCGGTTCTTACTGTTGTACGCCTACTGGTCCAAGAGCGCCTGCGCATCGACGTCTGCTTGGGTGAGCAGCGCGTTGATGTCCGCGTTCTGGTCAGTGAGCACTGCCTGCACGATCGGGTCGAGCAGAGCGTAGATCTCCTGAGTCTTGCCCTTGGCTTCGCCCACAGGGGTCTGGTCCCAGATGTTTTCCGTAAACGGCGCCATCTGGTCCCTGGGGACGTTGATGTAGGGCTCAATCCAGGTGAGGGATTCTTCGTACAGTTCCCTGCTGAGAACTGGCAGCACGGGGGTGCCAACTGCCTGGCCGGCGTCTGAAAGCGCCTTGGCGTCAGCAACTGCCGCGTCCTTATTCATGAGCTTCTGCATGTAGTACCAGTCGATCCACTTGACGGCGGCGGCCTTTGTCGCGTCGTCGATGGTGGGGCTCACTACGGCAACGTCGCCGCCACCGAGTGTGCCGGGGTCCTCGCCGTCGATGGGAACAGCGGTGAGACCGTAGTCATCTGCAGCCATACCGAAGTCACGCACAAGAGCCGTGTAGACATCGGAGCCAGAGGTGTACATACCGATGTTGCCGGCAGCAAACTCCTGGTTGATCGTGCCCCAGTCGAGGTCATTCTTGAACCCGAACGAGTTGTCTTCCCAGCGGACATCGTGCAGGAACTGCAGCGCCGCCACCGTGCCGGGGTTGTTGATCGTCGAGGTGTACGTGCCGTCGCCGTTGTCCACCTGCGTGCGTCCGCCGTGTGCGACGGTCGTTGCGGTGAGCTGCCAGCCACCGGTGTTGTTGATCGCCATCTGCGCATAGCCGGCCTTGCCGGTCTTCTCCGCAATGGTCTTTGCCGCGGCGCGAACCTCGTCCCACGTGGTCGGCGGGGCGTCGGGGTCCAGTCCGGCCTGCTCAAACAGGGCACGGTTGTAGTGGAGTCCCATCGCGTATGCCTGACGCGGGAAGCCGTAGTAGTTGCCGTCCGCTCCAGTCACGCCATCGAGGATGATCGGGTTGAACTTGTCCGAGTAACCAAGCTCGTTGATCTCGGCGGTGAGATCCATGAGCTGGCCGTTCTCGAGGAGCGTCTTGGTGTCGGTAAAGGGCACCGTGAAGACGTCCGGCAGGCTTCCGCCAGCGAGTTGAACCGCAAACGTTGGGCCCGTCCATTCGTATTCGACACCAATGATGTCGATGTCCGGGTTGGCGTCCTCGAACTGCTTCTCCTGCACAGCGAACGCCTCGTATGCTGCGGCGTCGGCGCCAGGGGGGAAGGTGGCGACGCGGAGCTCTGTCTTAGGGCCGTCTGGACCGGCGCTTTCGTTGTTGCTCTCGTCGGGCGTGCAGGCCGTGAGGAGCAGCGCCCCAGCGGCGAGACTTACGCCCGCGATCGCGGTCTTGCGACCGATGGACATCATTGTCGTTCTCCTTTGGGTGGGTTGTCGCGCCTCAAGGCGCTCTCGACACCGTGCGGCGCAACCTCGAGCCATACGGTGCAGTCTGATGGGAGCGTGCCGCCTGCGAGCTCAACGCTCGCGGCGAGTACGCCAGTGTGTTGGGGAAGTTCAATAGGGGCGTCACCGAAGTTGGTGAGAACCACAACGCCGTCGCCGCGCCGGAAGGCGAGCACAGCGTCGGGCGCTGGTAGCCACTCGAAGTCGCCGTCGCGCAGATCCGCGCTTGCCCGCCTAGCTGACAGTGCCGTGCGATACAGCGTGAGCATGGACGACGCTGACTTGGCTTGCGCTTCTACGGACAGTTCGCCCCACCCAGCCGGCTGGGGAAGCCAAGGCTCCGCAGCGTCGGCCGGGCCAAAGCCGAGGGAAGCGCCGACGCGCGTCCAGGGCAGTGGCACGCGGCAGCCGTCGCGGCCAGGGTCAACGCCGCCGGAGCGGAAGTGCATTGGGTCCTCGATGACGTCGAGGGGCAGGTCGGCCTCCGGAAGGCCCAACTCGTCGCCTTGGTAGATATAGAGGCAACCAGGTAGGGCGGCGGTGAGCAGCGCGGCCGCGCGTGCCCGGCGCGTCCCCTGCTCGACGTCCGTTGGCGTGCCAAAGCGCTTGCTCTCGAAGGCGAACGAGCTGTCCTCGCGACCGTAACGTGTAACGGGTCTAGTGATGTCGTGGTTTGAGAGCACCCAGGTCGCCGGAGCGCCGATGGGCTCATGCTCTGAGAGCGTGCGCTCGATGCTCTCGCGCATCGCTGAGGCGTCCCACGGACGGGTCATGAAGTCAAAGTTGAAGGCGGTGTGCATCTCATCTGGGCGCAAGTAGCGGGCGAAGCGAGCTGCGTCTTCGAGCCATACTTCGCCAACCAGGATGCGCGGGGGGTCGTATTCGTCCGCGACCGCGCGCCAACCGCGATAGACGTCGTGGATCTCGTCGCGGTCGATGTGGGGGTGCGCGCCGGGCGCCGTGTCCATGGTGAGCGGGCCGAGTTCCGGGTCCTTGATGATCATCGCGGCGGAGTCGATGCGCACGCCGGCTACGCCGCGGTCAAACCAGAAGCGCAGAATGTCCTCGTGCTCCTTGCGGACGTCAGGGTGGTTCCAGTTGAGGTCCGGCTGCTCTGCGGTGAACAGGTGCAGGTACCACTCGCCTGGGGTCCCGTCCGCGTTGGTTGTGCGGCTCCATGTCTCTCCCTGGAAGCTCGAGACCCATGCCGTGGGCATTTCGCCGCCGTCTTCACCTAGGCCGGGGTGGAACCAGAAACGCTCACGCTCTGGGCTGCCAGGTCCCGCGGCGAGGGCATCTTGGAACCACGGGTGCTGGTCAGAAATGTGGTTGGGGACGATGTCCACAATGGTGCGGATGCCCAACTTGTCAGCTTCCGTGATGAGCGTCTCTGCCTGCTCGAGCGTTCCGAACATCGGGTGGATTGCGCGGTAATCGCTCACGTCGTAGCCGCCATCGGCGAGGGGGCTCGCGTACCACGGGTTGAACCAGATCGCGTCGACGCCAAGGTCCTTGAGGTACTGCAGGCGGCTGAGCACCCCGGCGAGGTCGCCAGTGCCGTCGCCGTCCGCGTCTGCAAACGAGCGGACGTAGACCTGGTAAATGACGGCGGACCGCCACCACTCGGCGCCAGTGATCGCCTGGGCCCGGCTTGTGCCTGACTGAGCAATCTGGGGTAGGACGTCGCTGTCCACTTCGCTCCTTCGTAGAACTGAATCTGGAGTCACCGTAACTTGTTGACAGATAGTGCGCAAGTTCTTGCTAAGCATGGGCAATATTGCGATTTGATAACGGCAAGAACCGAAACGCTTCGATGTTTGAGGCGGCGCGGGCGGCGCGTGACGGCGCACGTGACGGCGCATGTGGCGGCGCACGTGACGGCGCACGTGACGGCGCACGTGACGGCGCACGGGGTGCGCGGGCGCGGAGGTGCGGGGTGCGGGGCGCGGGGGATGCGGTGCGGCGGGGGTGGGGGTGCGGTGCGGTGCGGCTAGGTGCGGGCGGGTCCTGTTGAGCCGCGGAGCACGAGTTCGGGCTCAAACAGAAGTTCGTCTCCAGGGCTCATGGTGCCGGCGATCTGACCAAGGAGCAGGTCGATGACGGTGCGACCCATCGCGTCAATCGGCTGTCGAACCGTGGTGAGCGGCGGCTCCGTGAAGCCCATGAGGGTCGAGTCGTCGTAGCCAATGACGGACACGTCGCCTGGCACGTCAAGCCCCATTCGCCTCGCGGCCCGTACGGCGCCAAGAGCGAGCGGGTCAGATGCGCACACAATGCCCGTCGCCCCCGCCGCAAACAGGCGGGACGCCCCAGCCTGCCCACTTTCGATGGAGTACAGGCCATTCACGACCAAGTTCGGATCAAGCGCAGAGCCAAGCTTCACAAGCACGCGTTCCGCACCTTCTCGCTTGCGCTTCGACGGCATGTGACCAACGGGGCCAAGCAGCAAACCGATGCGCCGGTGACCCAGCTGGTGCAAGTGGCTCACTGCCTGCTCTGCCGCAGAGACGTCATCCGTTGACACGGTTGCAAAATCAATATCGGGAGTGGGCGCGCTGACGAGCACGGTCGGAAGATTCACGGCGCGCAACCGGTCATAGTGCTCATGCGGAGCGTCGGCCTCGGTGTAGTTGCCGCCAACGAAGATCACGCCGCTGACCTGCTGCTGCAGCATGAGATCCACGTAGTCGGACTCGGTGATCCCGCCAGAGTTTTGAGTACACAGCAGCGGCGTGTAGCCGTTCTGGGTGAGACCGCCTCCAACTATTTCCGCGAGCGCAGGGAAGATCGGGTTCTGAAGTTCAGGGAGCACGAGTCCCACGAGCCGGGCGCGCGCGCCACGCAACTTTGAGGGCCGCTCGTAGCCGAGCACGTCGAGCGCGGTCAGCACCGCTTGGCGAGTCGCCTCGGAGACGCCCGGCTTGCCGTTCAGCACTCTGGAGACGGTCGCTTCGCTTACGCCGACCTTTGCGGCTACTTCCGCAAGTCGCTTAGACATGCGTGCGATTCTACGCAATCTCTTGCGCGATTACGCAAGTCGTTGCGCAAGGCTGCCCACAACGTCGGGCCGGCGAAGGCGCCCTGGCCGTCGCCGGTTGCACGTACAGAGCGTTTAGTGACAGCTAGCGACGGCCAGGAGGCCGTCGGCAGCGCGTGCTCAACCCTTGACCGCAGCCCCGCAACTCCGCAGCCCCGCAACTCCGCAGCCCCGCAACTCCGCAGCCCCGCGTGGCCCACCTGGCGAACCCCGCTACACCAGCCCGTAGAGCCTGTCCCCCGCGTCGCCCAGCCCGGGCACGATGTAGCCAACCTCGTTGAGGCGCTCATCGACACATGCCACAACCACACTCACATCCGCGCGGTCGCCAACGGCCGCGCGCACGTGGTCAATCCCCTCCGGAGCGGCAAGCAGGCACACGCACGTGACGTCCGTGGCCCCGCGCTCGAGCACGTAGTTGATGGCCGCCACAAGTGACCCGCCGGTCGCAAGCATCGGATCCAGAATGAAAACTTGCCTCCCGTCGAGGCGCTCGGGAAGCCGGTTGGCATACGTCACAGCCTCGAGCGTCTCCTCATCGCGCATCAGCCCAAGGAAGCCGACCTCCGCGCTCGGCAGCACCCGGGTCATGCCGTCAAGCATCCCCAGTCCCGCGCGCAGAATCGGCACTACCAGCGGCGCTGGGAATGCGATGCGCGTTCCAACAGTCGAGGTCAACGGCGTCTCGACCTCGTACGGCTCGGTGCGCACATTGCGCGTCGCCTCATACGCGAGCAGCGTCACCAGCTCGTCAACGAGCAGCCGGAACGTTGGCGACGGTGTCTTCTTGTCGCGGAGCACGGTGATTTTGTGGCGGACTAGCGGGTGGTCTGCGACGTGAAGGTGCATGAGAACAAGTTACCGCCGCGGACCTCGCAAGGCGGGCCCACTAGCCTGGTTGCGTGAGCCAGTACGACGCTGCGATGGGCAGAGCGCTTGACCTCGCCAAAGCGGCGGCTGCGGTGGGCGACGTCCCCGTTGGCGCAGTCGTATTGAATCCCGCAGGCGAGATGATCGGCGAAGGCCACAATCGCCGCGAAGCCTCGAGCGACCCCACCGCCCACGCTGAGGTGATCGCATTGAGGGAAGCCGCCGCAGCGTTGGGCAGTTGGCGCCTTGATGACTGCACCCTCGTCGTCACCCTCGAACCGTGCCTGATGTGTGCAGGCGCGGTACTCGCCTCCCGCGTCCCGCGTCTCGTGATAGGTGCGTGGGACGAGAAGGCAGGCGCGACCGGCTCGCGGTGGGACGTGGTGCGCGACGCCCGGATCGGCTCAAAGGTAGAAGTGATCGCCGGTGTCAGGGCCGCGGAATCCGCGGCCTTGCTCCAGGCGTTCTTCGAGTCTCGCCGCTAGTCAGTGACGGTAAAGGTCGCCGCGAGCGACGCCGCGGAGTCGCCGCCAACCCACACGTCAAACGTCGTTGCGTCCTGCACCCAGTCGCGCGTCGCCGCGCTCCAATAGGTGAGTTCGGCGGGGCTCAGCGTGAAGGTCACCGTCTGGGTCTGGCCCGCCGCGAACTCGACGCGGCGGAAGCCCTTCAGTTCGCGCACCGGCCTCGCCGCCGAGCCATGGCGCTGGTGGATGTAGAACTGCACCACCTCGTCGGCCTCAATGCGGGAGGTGTTGGTGACGTCCACGCTCACCTCAACAGATTCGCCAACGGCAATCGAGTCGCGTGAGACGCGCAGGTTCGCGTACTCGAAGCTCGCGTACGAGAGCCCAAAGCCAAACGGAAACAGCGGCGTGGAGGGATCGTCCCAGTACCGCGTGCCCGCGTTTCCGGAATCGAACGTGGTCATGCGCCCGTAGTACAGCGGCACCTGGCCAACGTGCCGCGGCCAGGTAAATGGCAGGCGTCCAGCCGGGCTGAACTCGCCAAGAATGGCCGACGCCACAGCGTCACCTCCGCGCGTGCCCGGGTACCACACATGGAGAATCGCGGCCACATTCTCGCTCGCCCAACGCAGATCAAGCGGCCTGGTAGACATCACAATGACGACTACGGGAGTACCCGTCGCAGCGAGCGCCTCAAGTTGCTCCTGCTGACGCCCACCCAGCTCGAGCGTTGAGCGCGACGCAAGCTCGCCTGCCTGCGCCCACCGCTCACCAACGACCACAACGGCCACGTCGGATTCGCTCGCGAGTTTCACCGCGGCGGCGATTGCCGCGTCATCGTCGTAGTCATCCGGGGTGCGGCCGGAGCCCGCGTCCATCGCGTCAAAGAACGAGGGGAAACGCTTCTCTTGGATTCCCGCGCCAGGGACGTGGCTAACAGTCACATCCGGCCCGACGGCCACGTTGAGGGCGTCGAGAATCGTCACGACGTCGTCAGTAACGTGGTCAAAAACCCACGGCCCAATCGTGTCTCGTTTGCTTGCCGCGAGCTGGCCGATGACGGCCAGCTTTGACACCTTGGTGCGGTCGAGCGGAAGAACACCGTCGTTCTTGAGCAGCACCAAAGAGTGCTCTGCCGCGCGGCGGGCAACCTCGCCGTGGGAGTCGGCACCCAGCACCTCGGCCGCGAGCGCCTCATCGGTGTAGGGGTCCTCAAAGAGACCAAGGCGGAACTTGGCCGCGAGTACCCGGGAAACCGATGCGTCGAGCACCGCGACGTCGAGGCGCCCCTCAGCCACAGCGTCGGGCAGGAAGCCGTAGGCGGGCTCAACCATCGTCATCTCCATGTCAAGGCCGGCTGAGAGCGCGCGGACTCCGGCGTCCGGCTGGTCCTTCGCAAAATGCTGGGCCTCGAGGGAGTAGACGGCCTTGGCGTCAGAAACGACCCAGCCCTCGAAGCCCCACGTGCCGCGAAGCACGTCGGTGAGCAACCACGTGTTGCCGCTTGCAGGAACCCCATTGAGCTCCATGTAGGCGCTCATGATGTTGCCGGCGCCTGCGTCGATCGCCGCCTTGAACGGCGGGAGGTAGACGTTCCACAGTTCGGAATCGGAGATCTCCACCTCTTCGTAGTCGCGACCGCCAATGGCCGCGCCGTAACCAGCGAAGTGCTTGGGGCCCGCAATGAGGCTTTCCGGTCCAAGGTCGCCTTGGAAGCCGCGCACCTGGGCGGCCGCTACCTGGCCGCCAAGGTACGGGTCCTCGCCCGCTCCCTCGACCATGCGGCCCCAGCGGGGGTCGCGAGCGATGTCCACCATTGGCGCAAAGGTCCAGTGAATGCCATGGGCGCGGGCTTCACGGGCGGCCACGGTTTGGGCGGCCTCGATTGTCTCGAGGTCCCATGAGGCGGCAAGGCCGATAGGCACGGGGAAGATGGTGCGCATTCCGTGGATGACGTCGAAGCCAAAGATCACGGGGATACCCAGGCGTGTGTTCTCCACCGCGAGGCGCTGGATGCGATTGGCGCTCGCCGCTTCTTTGACGAAGAGCACGGAACCCGCGCGACCAGCAGCGACCTCCGCTTCCACCGCGTCAGGCGTACGAATGGAGGCGAAGAAGGGGTCCGGTTGGGCTCCGTCCTCGGGAGCAGGTGCGTGGTCGAACATTGAGCCAAAGTGGAAGTACTGCGTGAGTTGTCCCGCCTTCTCCTCCACCGTCATGCGTGAGAGAAGGTCCGCAACCCGTTCGTTGATTGGTAGCGATGCGTCCTTATACGCCTCGGTGGCCATGCGTGCTCCCTTGCCCATAGGTCCCAACCTCGCAACCATGCTTGCACATTTTCGCATAGTTTTCTACCGAGTGGTAAGGCGATGGTGCGCGTTTGGAGGCATGCGTACGCACCAGGTACCCTTGTCGGCGGTGCCGTGTCCGAGCGGCCTAAGGAGCACGCCTCGAAAGCGTGTGTGGGTGAAAGTCCACCGTGGGTTCAAATCCCACCGGCACCGCCAGTCAGACCCGGTGCACGCACCGGGTCTGTTTGCTTCCCGCCGATGCGCGCCCGCCGGTGCCATGATGGGGCGCATGAACACGTCACACCCGCGCCACCTCGTTGTTGCCCTCGTCGCCGTCAGCGCGCTCGTGCTCGCCGGCTGTTCGGATAACCTCACGGACCTCGAACGAGCGCAGGCCCAAGTGTCTGCCAAAGAGAAGGCCGTCACTGAGGCGGAATCCGCATTCTCTTCCGCTTCGGAGGCGTTCTGCTCTGCGAGCGTCGACTACATCACGGCGGTAGACGTCTACGGCGACGTGATCAACGAAACCACACCGACCGTCGGGGACGTTCAGAATGCGGGAACGGACCTCGTCGCTCCCCGCGACGACGCGATGAACACGGCCCAGGCCGCGGTGGATGCGCAGAACGCACTCGTCACCGCGCAGGAAGAACTCATAGCTGCTCAGCAGGCTCTGGCAATCGCAGAAGCCGGCCCCTCAGGCACGCCGAGCCCCGTCGACGCGGTCACGCCCTCGGCAACCGAGCTCGCGCCCGAGGCAACCGTGGAACGCGTCAAGCTCGCAGAATCAGATTTTGCCCAGACCTCAGAGGGAATCGACCCGAGCACGCCGCTGCGCGAGGCCTCGGAGCAGTTCCACGCCGCGGCCGTGGGCCTTGAACTGTCGTGGATCAACCTCTTCGTCAACACCGGCTGCGCCACAGAGGACCAGGCACGCCTCGCGAGCGAAACCGCCAAGGCGTACACGAAGACGCTCCAGAAGCACCTCAAGGATGCTGAGTACTACACCGGCGAGGTTGACGGTATTTACGGTCCGCTCACGACGCAAGCAGTCGAGGACCTCCAGAAGAAGCATGACCTGCCCGTCACCGGCACCCTCGACCTCGAGACCGCGAACGCCCTCCAGGCCGACCTCATCGCGCTCGGCTTCACCGAAGCACAAGCGTCGCTTGCGTCGACGGCTGCGGTTCAGCAGACGCTCACACTGATTGGCTACTGGGACGGCCCGGTCGACGGCGTGTGGACGGACGAACTCACGGACGCCGTAAAGGAAGCCCAAGAGGCGCTCGGTGTGGAACCAACCGGCGAGATCGACGCGGCAACTGTCAAGGCGTTCCAGGAAACACTCGCCAAGGTGGCGGACCTGCTGTCTCCGAGCCCAGAGCCCGAGCCCTCGGTCACTCCGGAGCCGAGTTCGTCACCGTCGAGCTAGGACTCAGGCGACGGTGACGTCGAAGCCGACGGCGAGGTCGACGGCTCCGGCGGAGCAAGGGGATCCGCGGGGTAGATGCGCGGTGCTGGCTCCGGGTCCACCTGGTTTACCGGCAGGCACGGCTGGTTAGCGGCCAGCGGGATGTCCGGGTCTAGGCCCGGGTCAAGTTGTTCGACGATTCCTTGGAACTCATCGCCCAGCACTACGTCAACGGTGGCGTTGTCCCTGGTATCAAGCACCAGCTCGTGGCTTGGGAACTGCAGTGCGAGGGTGTACGCCTTTTGCACCCCTGTCGCTCCAAACATGATGCGAGCGGAGAACTTGTAGTCGCGACTCCAGTTGGTGGCAGCAAGTGGCACAAAGCCGCGGCCCTCAAGGTCGGCAAGCGTGGTGCCGGCGATGCCGGGACGGTCGGTTCCGTTGAGCACGCGAACTGCGACCTCGCCCGGCTCCAGCGGCATCGACCCACTCGGCGGGCATACAAGCGTGATGTCGGAAGTGAATTCGGAGTCAGTACTCACAAATTCGGCCTTGAATGGGCCTTCGACTTCACCGCGATACACCCCATACGCGACGAAGGAGATCGCGGCGATCACCATGAGCAGGACGCCAAAGACGAGGACCTGCCGTTCCCGACGGTGACGGCGCACGGCCTTGCGTCGGCTGCCTTGCGGCGTACCGGCTGCAGTCACGTGCGCCCTCCCGTTGGGTTCTGCTGGCGGAGGATGGGGGATTCGAACCCCCGAGGGCTTGCACCCAACACGCTTTCCAAGCGTGCGCCATAGGCCACTAGGCGAATCCTCCAAGCCACGCAATGCTACCCGAGCCCGCGAGCAAGGTGAAACGGGCGTCCCCCCGGTGCCTACCGACTACCGTCGTCATGTGCAGATCATCGATCGGGGCCGGTGCGGCCGATGAACGCCGCCGCGGTCGTGGGTGGCGGCCCCGCCGGGCTCATGGCTGCAGAGGCGCTGGCTAAAGCAGGCGTCGCCGTTACCGTGTTCGACCGCATGCCCTCGGTGGGTCGCAAGTTTGGCCTGGCGGGGCATGGCGGCCTCAACATCACTCACACCGAACCCCGGGACGCCTTTGTCGCCCGATACGGGGCCTCCTCCACCAGGCTCGCCCCGATGCTCGACGTGTTTAGCGCGCAGGACCTGCGCAACTGGTGTGCGGCACGTGGCGAGCCCACGATGGTCGGCACAAGCGGGCGCGTGTTCCCCAAATCCTTTCGCGCCACACCCCTGCTCCGCGCATGGCTCACCCACTTAGAGGAGCTTGGGGTCGTGATCGAGAGGCGGCGACACTGGACCGGCTGGTCGGGCGCTGCACTGGACTTCGCAGGCACTGACGTGGAGAGCGACGTCACCGTCTTCGCGCTCGGCGGCGCGTCGTGGCCGCGATTGGGATCGGACGGCGGGTGGGTCGATGCCTTCGCGGCGCGGGGCGTTGAGGTCCGCCAGCTTCGCGCAGCAAACGTGGGGATCACCGTGGACTGGACCACTTTTTTCGCGGGTCGGTTTCAGGGCACTCCGCTCAAAAACGTCTCGCTGACGGTGCCCGGGAGCGCGCCCGTGCGCGGCGACGCGATGGTGACAAAGTCCGGCTTGGAAGGCGGGCCCGTGTACGCACTGGGGGCCGCGATTCGCGGCGCGCTCGACGCCAATGCGACCTGCGTGATCCATGTCGATCTGCGTCCGGACATCAGCCCCGAGCGGCTGACGGAGCGGCTGACGCGGCGCCGGCCCAAGTCATCAGCATCGGACTGGTTGCGCCGCACGCTTGGCCTGGATCCCGTCGCGATCGCATTGTTGCGCGAGGCGAGCGGAAGCTCAATCCCCAGTGACCCTGCCCAGGTAGCAGCGCTGATCAAGGCCCTGCCCGTGGTTGCCACGGGGACCATGCCCATCGCGAAGGCGATCTCGACAGCTGGCGGCATCGCGTGGTCGGAGGTCGACGAGTCACTCATGCTGCATAAACTTCCCGGCACCTTCGTTGCGGGCGAGATGCTCGATTGGGAGGCGCCTACTGGCGGCTACTTGCTTCAGGCATCGTTCTCGACTGGCGTGGTTGCCGCGCATGGCGCGCTCGCCTACCTGGGCACAGCGTCGGGCCCGTAACCCAGCGGTACACTAGACGCCGACCCCCCACGTGGCGTTATCTCGCCCAACTCCCCCAGGTCAGGAATGAAGCAAGGGTAAGCGGGCTCTGACGGGTGCGTGGGGGGTCCTTTCATGCCCGGCCGACGCTGGGGCGGGTTTGGCTGTGGAGGCCGGGAGCGCGTGTCTCACGTGGCTACTAGGCTCGGCACCGTGAGCACCGCCTTATATCGCCGCTACCGGCCAGACACGTTTGCCGACGTCGTTGGCCAAGAACACGTCACCGTGCCGCTGATGCAGGCGTTGCGCGCGGACAAGGTCAACCACGCCTACTTGTTCTCTGGACCGCGTGGCTGTGGCAAAACCACCTCCGCGCGCATCCTTGCGCGGTGCTTGAACTGCGCGCAAGGGCCAACTGACACGCCATGCGGCGAATGCGACTCGTGCACCCAACTTGCTCGCGGCGGGGCGGGATCGATCGACGTCGTGGAGATCGATGCCGCTTCTCACAACGGCGTTGACGACGCTCGCGAGTTGCGTGAGCGCGCCGCCTTCGCTCCCGCCCGCGATCGCTTCAAAATCTTCATTCTTGACGAGGCCCACATGGTCACAACCCAGGGCTTTAACGCGCTTCTCAAGCTCGTTGAGGAGCCGCCTCCGCACGTGCGGTTCATCTTTGCGACGACGGAGCCGGAAAAGGTGATCGGCACCATCCGGTCCCGCACCCACCACTACCCATTCCGGCTGGTCCCACCACCAGTGCTCACGCAGTATTTGCAGTCGCTTTGCGATGCCGAGGGGGTGACGGTCGCGAGCGGCGTTCTGCCGCTCGTGGTTCGCGCTGGCGGCGGTTCCGTTCGCGACTCGCTCTCCGTCCTTGACCAACTCATGGCTGGCAGCGGCAAAGAGGGCGTCACCTATGAAGGCGCGATAGCGCTGCTTGGCTTCACGGACGCGACCCTGCTAGACGACGCGGTGGACGCCATCGCAGCAGCGGACGGAGCCTCGCTGTTCGGAGTGGTGTCTCGGGTTATTGGCACGGGCCACGAGCCGCGTCGGTTTGTCGAAGACCTGCTCGAACGTCTTCGCGACCTTCTGGTGATCGCGGCGGCTGGCGAGTCCGGAATGAAGGCCCTGGGCGCGTTGCCAGAGGACCAGATCGCGCGCATGCGAGAGCAAGCCCGGTCCCTTGGACTCGCCCGTGCCTCGCGCGCCGCGGACCTGGTGAACGATGCCCTGACTGCAATGGTTGGCGCTGCGGCGCCTCGCCTGCACCTTGAACTCCTGTGTGCTCGCCTCATTGCCGCGGACGCCGCACCCCTGGGGGCTCGTAGCGCTGCGCCGGCCTCCGCCACGGCATCGGCGCCGGCCAACAACCGGGCCGTCGTGGCGCCTGCGGCCGCGACATCGTCAGCGCCCGTGGCACCGACCGCGGCTGCAGCACCGACCGCGGCTGCAGCACCCCCCGCTTCCACAGCGCCTGCTACGACACCCGCCGCGCCGCCCACCCCCGCGCGTGAATCTGCTCCGGTCACGGAAGCGGTTCCTGTCAGCAGTGCCACGCCACCAACAACGACCGTGCCTGTCGTTGCACCGACGGGCGACATTGCCGGTGGCGCGGAAGATTCGGAACTGGTCCGACGCCGCTGGCCAGAGGTACTAGGCACCCTCCAGGATCGGCGCGTGACGTGGACCATGGTGAGCCAGAGTGCGACCGTGGGGCGCCTAGAAGGCGGCGTCCTCAACTTGATCTTCGACAATCCCGGACTCGCCGCGAACTTCAACGGCAGCACGCACGCTGAAAACGTCGCTCTTGCGGTCCGGGAAACGCTCGGACTGCACGTGCGCGTTGAGGCCAGCGGCGGTGCCCAAGCCCCGCAAACACCGCTTGGGGTGAGCGCAGGTGTGGCCGCCGCCACCGGCATGACGCCCGTGGTGACGGAGCCGAAGAAGCCTGCCGCAGCGTCGGGCAGGCGAGCGAGCACTGAGCCGCCACCTGCAACCGAACCCCCGGCAGACGATCACTACGAAGAAACCAGCGACGACGATGTCTCCGACGCCGCTGCCCAGTTGAGTGGCGCCGAGGCCGTGGCCAAATTGCTCGGCGGCACGGTCGTCGAGAACTGATCAACCGCCGCCTAGGCTGTGACCCATGTACGACGGCGCGGTGCAAGACCTTATCGACGAACTTGGGCGACTTCCCGGCGTGGGCCCCAAGAGCGCCCAACGCATCGCCTTTCACCTGCTCGGCACCGATGCCGCGGAGGTGCAGCGCCTCGCTGACGTCATCACCACCGTCAAAGAGAAGGTGCGCTTTTGCGACACGTGCGGCAACGTCGCAGAGTCCGAGCAGTGCCGGATCTGCGCGGACCCGCGTCGCGACCTGACAGTGATCTGCGTGGTGGAAGAGCCCAAAGACGTTGTCGCGATTGAGCGCACGCGCGAGTTCCGCGGCCGCTACCACGTGCTCGGTGGGGCAATCGATCCCATGAACGGCGTTGGCCCGGAGGAACTTCGAATCCGCCAGCTGCTCACGAGGCTGTCCGATGGTGCCGTCACCGAAGTCATCATCGCCACCGACCCCAACATCGAGGGCGAGGCGACCGCAACGTACCTCACACGCATGTTGATCCCCGTTGGCGTGACGGTGTCCCGCCTGGCTTCCGGCCTGCCCGTGGGCGGCGACCTCGAGTACGCGGACGAGGTCACCCTTGGACGCGCGTTCGAGGGACGCCGAACCGTCAGCTAAGCGACGCGCGTCCCAGACGCGAGTTTGCCGTGGGGCACGTCGACCCTGCGCACCGCGAGCCACAGCGCACCCGCAGCGAGCAGTGCGTGGAACGCAAGCCCGTACGGCCAGATCGCCTTCTGCGACGTGAGCTCATCGAGGCGCGCGACCTCCTCGGGGAGCAGAGGCGAGTCCTCGCTCATGTAGCACCAGTTTTCGAACTGCGAGGGACCAAGCCGTGCCTCGCGGACGGCGTACTTGATGCTGCCGAGCATGGTCTGACTGCCGTAGTAGTTCCTGCCCTGCTGTTGCAGGTCGTCCACACTCGGCGCCGCGTCGGCCACGATCACAAAGGGGTTCATGGCGAGCAACCACCACGTGCGCTCCGTATGCGCCTGTTCCCGCGTTTCCTCGCGGAAGTCGCACTCCGTCGCCATTCCAGTGACATCGTCGTACTCCACCGAGTCGTAAATGCGCACTGTGGTGGGCTGGTTGACGAGGGGAACAGTGAGCCCAAACAGGATCAGCGAGATGACGGTGAGGGTGGCGACCGTCACGTAGGTGAGCACGGCCGACGCTGGGGTGCGTGCGGTAATCGCCGACCAGCCAAGGCCGATCGCGCACACCACGAGGAGTTCCACGGCGAGAACGAGCACCGTCGTGACCATTGCCAACCCTGGGGCCTCTGACGAGAAGTACGAGAACACGATGAAGGGCAGCGCAACCACCAGGAATGCGAGTGAGGCCACCCACGCGGCGAGCAACTTGCCCACGACGATGTCGACAGAACTCAGCGCGGTTGCCTGCAGCGGCGCAAGCGTTCCCTCTTTGCTGTCTCCGTTGATCGCGGTTGCGCTGAGGGTAGGCGACACGAGCAGGCCAAGGCCGAGCACAAAGAACACCACGACGCCAAAGAGGACGTCGTTCGCGTCCCCGCCGTCGCTGCCCACTCCAAAGAGCGAATTGATTGCGCCGCTGAGTAGCAGGGTGACGAGGCCAACGATGCCGGCGAATACCGCGAGCGCCCACTTCCATTTGGTGGAGCGGACTCGCTGCTTGAGTTCGAGTGCGGCGATGAGGCGCAGCCCGTTCCACGACACGCGCCACGTGCCGCGCCCCGCCTTGGGCTCGTTGTGAGTCACGACAGTGTCGGTCATCGCCGCTCCTCCTCCATGGTCAGGTAGACCTGTTCAAGGGCACTGCCAACTGGGCCAAACGCGCTGATCCGCGCGCCATCGCCCACGAGGGTCGCGAGAAGGTCGGCCGCATCGTCCTCGTCCGTCACCTGCACCAATGCCTGGGAGGCGTCACCCTCCAGTGCGGGGCTCCAGTCACGGCTGAGCGTCGAGAGCGCAGCATGGAGGTCGGCACCTGGCCTTCCGGTCACGCGCCAACGTTGGCGCGCCGCCGCAACGAGCGCATCCGCGCTGTCACCGAGCGTCACGCCTTTAGACATGAACACCGCGTCGTCGACCATCTCGTCGAGTTCGCTCAGCACGTGGGAGGAGATCAGCACGGCCGCGCCCTCTGCGGCGAGTTCGCGCACAAGTTCCCGCAGTTCCACGCGCGAGCGCGGGTCAAGGCCCGACGCTGGCTCGTCGAGGATCAGCACGCTTGGGTTGTGTACGAGTGCCCTCGCGAGCGACAAGCGTTGCTTCTGGCCGCGGCTGAGGACGCGTGCCGGTTGCGCAGCGTATTCCGCGAGGTGCACACGCTCAAGCAGAGCGAAGGCGCGGTCCTTCGCTTCTTGGGGTGCCGCCCCGTAGGCGCGGCCAAAGGTGGTGAGCGTTTCGGCGCACGTCAGCGAGTCCCACGTGCCAAGAATGTCGGGCATCCATCCCACGTGCGAGCGGGCGGCGGGGCCGTCGACGTGCGGGTCCCTCCCCGCGATCGCGATAGTTCCGGCGTCGGGACGCAACAAGCCAGCCAGCATGAGCATGAGGGTTGTCTTGCCGCAGCCGTTGGGCCCAATGAGGGCGGTGACGCTGCCTGGCGGCACCGTCAGGCTGGCACTGATGACCGCTTGGACTGCCCCGAATGCTCGGCGCACGCTGTGTGCCTCGAGCGCAGGAGCCACGACGTTGGCCTCGACCATGAATTCCCCCTCAACTACATCGGTCGACACAGCATGGCACGCCGCGGTCGAACGCGCGTCAGGCGACGCGCGTGCCGCTGCGGAGCTTCTTGTACGGAACTCGCAAGCGGCGAACCACGATCCAGAGCGATCCCACGAGCAGGAATGCGGTGACTCCGAGGCCAGGCCAAGGGTTGGGCGCTAGTGCCGCCTCCTCCTTCTGCCGATCCATCCACTCCGAACCGTCGTCGTAGCCATCGCAGTAGTTCTGGTCCACATTGTCCGGCGGCCCAAGCCGCGCGCTGCTGATTGCCATGTGAAGCTGCGCAAAGATGCCTGGCGCGGCACGCCCGTCGGCCTCGTAGGTTTCCGGATCGATGACCGGCGCAGACTCGACCACCACAACCACCGGGTTTATGAGGAGCATCCACGCGGTCTTCTCCATGTGCGAGATCGTGGTGGTGGACTCGTCAGTGACACATGGCAGCGTCGAGTAGTCGAAGTTGGGGTCGCTGTAGTCCTCTTCCGTCAGCCCCGACTCGTCCGGGTAGCTGTACGTCACCGTCACCTCTTCCGAGACGAGGGGCAGCGTGAAGGCAAACAGAAGTAGCGTGCCAAGGACTAGGACGCCAGTGGTGAGATGGGTGAGGGCCACAGACGCGACAGCCCTGGCCGCGATCGACGACCATGCGAGTCCGACTGCGGTGAAAGCGAGCACCACGAAGAGGATTACGGCGACCACCAGAAGTGCCTCGCCAAGGGTCCAGCCAGAGCGCGTGTATGCATACGCGAGCAGCGGCGTGGTCGTGAGCAGTGCCGCGAGGCACACGATCCACGACGCGAAGAGCTTGCCGAACGTGAGGTCCCCGGCGCTCAGCCGCGACATCTGCAAAGGTGCAAGCACGCCCTCGGACGAGTCCCCGTTGATCGACGTCGCAGAAAGCGACGGTCCAATCAGCATGCCCGCGCCAAGTACCAGAATGACTACGAGTTCAAAGGCCACCGAGTTCTTGTCCGGTCCAGCATTGACGGCGGCGAGAACGCCGAGCCCGATAATCGCGGCAAAAGTGATGCCGTAGAAAATGTAGCCCTTGGTGCTGGGCCGGCGGCGGAGCAGTTCGATCCAGGTGGCGAGCGCAACCCCACGGAAGGTGGGGTGCCACGGGTTGCCGTGGACGGGCTTCCCTGCCGACGCCGGGGTTGCGGGCTGCTCCGGGCTTGCGGGCGGCAGTGTGGTTTCCGTGGTCATCGCCGCTCCTCGTTCATGGCCATGTACGTCTGTTCAAGTGCGGAGCCAGCGGGACCGAATCGGTGGACGGACACGCCAGCGCGGACGAGGGCGGCAAGCATGCCAGCTGCTTGCTGTTCGTTGGCAACGCGAATGATGGCGCCGCCGTCGGATTCCTCGGGTGCCACGCCAAGTCCCACCAGGGCGGCGAGCAACTGGCCCTTGTCGAGAGCGTCAACGCGATAGCGCGTCTTGGCGTCCGCGACCATCGCCTCGGCATCGGCGCCAAGAGTGGAGCCCTTCGACATGAAGACAGCGCCGTCGACCATCTCATCGAGCTCGCTGAGCACGTGGCTTGAAACGAGGATCGTCTTGCCTCCAGCCGCGAGTTCCCGGACGAGTTGTCGAAGTTCCACACGGGACCGAGGGTCCAGTCCGTTTGCCGGCTCATCGAGCAGCAGTACTTGCGGGTCGTGGATTAGCGCACGGGCGAGCGAGAGGCGCTGCTTCTGGCCGCGGCTCAACACCCTCGTGGGGCGATCAGCGAACTCGCTGAGGTGCACCAACTGGAGCAGTCCAAGGCCGCGCTGGCGCGCGAACTCCTTCTTCTCCTTATACGCCCTGCCCATGAGGGTGAGGGTCTGCAGGCAGGTGAGGTTGTCCCACGAGCCCAACTGGTCCGGCATCCAACCGATGGCATTGCGGACGGCGGCCGCGTCGGAGTCCGGGGAATGACCCGCAACAGAGATCGTCCCGCCATCCGGTCGCAGGAGCCCTGCAAGCATGAGCATCAGTGTGGTCTTGCCGCAACCGTTGGGTCCGATAAGCGCTGTCACGGTTCCTTGTGGCACCACGAGTGACGCGTCAACGACTGCCTTGACATCGCCAAAGCTGCGGGTCACGCCTGCGGCGGTGATCGCAGGTGGCGCCTGGAGTGCTGTGGTCATGAGCCGACCCTAGGGTGTCGCCTTCCCCCACCGTGCGATTTGATTTCGATTTCAGGGTCAGGTTTGCAATAAATCAGGGAAGTCCCCTACCCACTCAACTCTCGAGGTGGGCAGCCAACTCTCGCTCAAGTGCGTAACCGGGGCTCACGCGGCGCACACCGTCGGCGCCGTAGACGACGGTCGAGAATGCCTCGCGGTGATCGGGCGCATCGACACCAGCTCCCGCGATCACGCCGAGCCAATCGCCGTGAACGGCGTCGGCCAGCGCCTGCGGCCCGTCGCCCACCGCCTCGGCGGTGCCCTCAGCGCCAAGGCAGTCCATACCAAAGGGGACGTCCACACAATGCGCGGCTCCGTGCACTCCTGGGGCCAGTGACTCCCAGCGGAAGTCGTAGACCCAGGTGGGAGCCTGAGCCGTAGATCGCAGGTGCGCCCAGTGCGCAACATGAGACCTGAAGGTCGCGTCGGTGATCGCCTGCCCCATCACATTCGGAGCGGAGGTTCCGTGCGCGTCGAGATACCTGGCGGCGAGGCCTCGCGACATGCCCGCTCTCTCGAGCAGCGACAGCGGCTCTACGGTGCGCAACAGCGGGGCCAAGGGCCGTACCGACTCATTGAACTCGTGGGCGGTGCTGCCGATCAGCAAGGTCTTGTCCGCGCCCACACCGGCTGCAAGGGCTTCGCTGACGCTGGCGGGAACCACATCGCCGTCAACGACCGGCCCTGGAAGCATTGGCCGATGCGCGCGCACAAGTCCGCGAGAAAGTCGGTCCGCCGGGGCCGGGCTGAAGGCATCGCGGGCACCAAAGATCGCGAGTTCGTCCACGGCCGCGATGCTCTCCACGTGAGCGGTTGCTCCAACGGCAGCGGCGACCCTCGCGGAGCCGCGGCGCGCTCGAGCAAGCGGCACCGACGGGTCGGCAGGCGACACCGCTATCACCGCGCGGAACAGGTGCTGAGCCGCAGGCATCGTGAGCAGACACATCACTGCCGCGCCACCGGCGCTTTGCCCGGCGATCGTGACGCGGTCCGGATCGCCACCGAACTCCGCGATGTTCGCCTGGACCCACTCGAGTGCGGCAAGCCAGTCCCGCACTCCGCGATTGTTGATGGCGCCTTCCACCCACCCAAAGCCCTCGAAGCCCAGCCGGTAAGAGGCGGTTACGGTGACCACCTCGTCACGCGCGAAAGACTCGCCCACGTACCAAGGGCTCGCGGCAGAGCCACCAACGAATGCACCACCGTGGATCCACACGAGCACGGGCAGTTGGGCACCCGCGACCGGCTGCGGTGTCGTGACGTTGACCGTAAGGGTCTCCTCGCCAGGGATTGAGGGCTCCGGAATTCGCGGAGGATCGAACGGCGAGCGACGCTGCGGGGTTGGCCCAAAATCATGCGCCGGGCGCACGCCGTCCCACGGCGCTGGCGGCAAGGGCGCGTCAAAGCGCGCGGCACCAACCGGCGCCTGCGCGTAGGGAATCCCGCGGAAGGTCGCGTACGGAGCTGCCCCAGCGTCGGGCATATGCCACAAACCCTCAACCATGCCCGACGCCGTACTCACGACGGGCGCTTGCCTCACCATGCCTTGACCCTAATGGGCGAACTAGGCCGTTCGAGCCAGTGCCCCTAGAATGGCTCTCCGTGCGCTCGCGCGCGCGATCCCCACACCCTCTTCACAGGCAAGGCTTAGTGACACCCATGTCTCTCGTGGTCCAGAAGTATGGCGGCTCGTCCGTCGCGAACGCGGACGCGTTGCGTCGCGTTGCGCGCCGCGTGGCCGCCACCGTTCGCGACGGAAGCTCCGTGGTGGTGACGGTTTCTGCGATGGGTGACACGACCGACGAGTTGATCGATCTTGCCCATGCGGTGAGCGAGGCACCGAACCCGCGCGAGATGGACATTCTGCTGACTGCAGGGGAGCGAATCTCGATGGCGCTGCTCGCCATGGCGATCCATGCGGAGGGTATCCCCGCGCAGGCGTTCACGGGTCCCCAAGCTGGCGTTATTACCACCGAGCACCACGGTCGCGCGCGGATCATCGACGTTGCGCCCGCCCGCCTTCAGAAGGCCATTGCCGCTGGTAACGTCGCGATCGTCGCGGGATTCCAGGGCATTGACCCGCTGTCAGAGGACGTCACCACGTTGGGTCGCGGCGGCTCCGACACCACCGCCGTCGCGCTTGCTGCCGCGCTCAAGGCCGACGTCTGCGAGATCTACACGGACGTCGATGGCGTGTTCAGCGCGGATCCCCGCATCGTGCCAAACGCCCGCAAGCTTGACCGCATCACCTATGACGAAATGCTTGACCTGGCCGCCTCTGGCGCAAAGGTCCTTATGCCGCGGTGCGTGGAATATGCGCGCCGCTACTCCGTTCCCATCCATGTGCGCTCGTCGTTCTCGGGCCTTGAAGGCACCTGGGTGACGGATGAGACTGACCAAGGAGACACCATGGAAGAGCCGATCATCGCAGGGGTTGCCCACGACCGCTCGGAGGCCAAGATCACGGTCATCGGCCTGCCAGACGTTCCCGGCACGGCCGCTCGCCTGTTCGAGGCGGTCGCCACTGCAGACGTCAACATCGACATGATCGTCCAGAACGTGTCTGCCGTGAAGACGGGCCTCACTGACATCTCCTTCACGCTGCCGGCAACCCGTTTGGGTGACGCGATCGCCGCGATCACCGCAGACGCCGAGGGCATCGGCTACCAGGACGTCGTTACCGATGAGTCCATTGGCAAAGTGTCGCTCGTGGGCGCCGGAATGCGGTCAAACGCGGGTGTCTCAGCAACCTTCTTTGCCGCACTGCGCGATGCCGGGGTCAACATCGAGATGATCTCGACCTCTGACATTCGCATTTCCGTTGTCACCCGTTCAGACGTCGTTGACGATGCGGTTCGCGCGGTCCACACGGCCTTCGATCTCGACTCCGTCGAGGGCGAGGCCGTCGTCTACGGAGGTAGCGGACGATGACCGTCATCGCCGTCGTTGGTGCCACCGGCCAGGTTGGCGCGGTCATGCGGGAACTCGTTGGCGAGCGCTTCCCTGATGCCACGGTTCGTTTTTTCGCCTCCGCTCGCTCTGCCGGTACGACGCTCCCTCACCGTGGTGCGGACGTTGTGGTTGAGGACGTGGAGACTGCCGATTACGCGGGTATCGACGTTGCACTGTTTAGCGCTGGGGGCGCGGCCTCCAAGGTCTACGCGCCTAAGTTTTCTGCTGCCGGTGCCGTCGTAGTGGACAACTCCTCCGCTTGGCGCATGGACCAAGACGTTCCGTTGATCGTCTCTGAGGTCAACCCTGGCGAGGCCGCGAAGGCGTCCAAGGGAATCATCGCGAATCCCAACTGCACCACGATGGCGGCGATGCCTACTCTCAAGGCTCTGCATGACGAGGCCGGGCTCGTCCGTATCGTCGTGTCGACCTACCAGGCCGTTTCCGGCTCCGGCCTCGTTGGAGTCAAGGAACTAGCCACCCAGGTTCGTGGCGGCGTTGAAGGCGTTGAGCGCCTTGCGCTCGACGGATCCGCGGTCACGCTGCCGCAGCCTGAGGTCTACGTGCAGAACATCGCGTTCAACGTGATCCCTCTCGCGGGCTCGCTCGTTGACGACGACTCGAACGAGACCGTCGAGGAACGAAAGTTGCGAGACGAGGCGCGCAAGATCCTGGACCTTCCCGGCCTTCGCGTTAGCGGTACGTGCGTCCGGGTTCCGGTGTTCACTGGGCATTCGCTGTCGATAAACGCGGAATTTGAGCGTCCCATCACTCCGGAGCGCGCGTACGAGATCCTTGGCCAGACTAAGGGCGTTGTCGTCGACGAGGTGCCGTCACCGCTGAAGGCGGCGGGCACCGATCCCACCTACGTTGGTCGCATTCGACAAGATGAATCTGTGGACGGCGGCCGCGGGCTCGCGCTCTTTGTGGTTGGCGACAATCTGCGCAAGGGCGCAGCTCTCAACGCGGTGCAGATTGCGGAGTTGCTCGTCCCCTGAGGTAGCGAATGCTGCGCAATGTCGCCGCAATCGCGGTGATTTCGTGGGCTCGGCGCGGCTTCTGTGCGCTCCAGTGCGCGCTTGGCCGCAATCGTGCACAAGCGATCGTTATCCGCGCGCCACCGTCGCGTTACTCAATCGTGACCGATCTGAGCCGATTGCCGCGATTATCGTGAACTACCGAAACCTTTCGTGTGCGTATGGTGAACAGCGCGCTGTCACCGGAGACGGCGCGGGGGCGCTCAACTGGCCCCTCCCAACGGAAGGGAAATGTAAGTGAAGAAATCCACCATCCTGTCGTTTGCCGCGGTTGCGTCGGCATCGGCGCTCGTGCTCGCAGGCTGCACCTCGGACCCTGAGCCGACCTCGTCTGACACGCCCACCGGCGACACCCCCACGGCTTCTGGCCGCGCGTGCGTGATTCTCCCCGACGCAGTTTCGTCCCCCCGCTGGGAGAACGGCGACCGTCCCGCGCTCCAAGAGGCGATTGAGGCTGCAGGCTTCGAAGTTGCCATCGACAACGCACAGGGCGACACCGCCAAGTACGCGACCATTGCGGACCAGATGCTCACCGAGGGCTGCAACGTCATGCTTCTCGTTGACCACCAGGGCGCTGCGGTTGCAGTAGCCGAGCAGGCGAAGGCACAGAACATCCCTGTCATCGCATACGACCGTCCCATCAGCGGTGCGGACTACTACGTCTCGTTCGACAACTTCCAGGTTGGCGAGATGGAAGGCCAGATGGTTGTTGACGGCCTCGCCGCCAACGGCGTTGACGCCGCGTCCGCAGTCGTCGTCTACATCGGTGGTGACCCCGCCGACGGCAACGCGAAGATGTTCCACGACGGTGCTGTCTCCGTGATGGAGGCCGCTGGTATCAAGCCCGCAGCTGAGCCCGATGGCCAGTGGAACGGCGAATACTCGGCCACTGTGTTCGAGCAGGCGCTCACGGACCTCGGCGGCAAGGTTGACGCCGTTTGGGCCGCGAACGACACGAACGCCGGTGGTGTCATCACGATCCTCGACAAGAACAGCCTCATGGTTCCCGTCTCGGGTCAGGACGCCTCCGTCCAGGGTCTGCAGAACGTCCTTCTCGGCAAGCAGGCGGGTACCGTCTACAAGCCGTTCCAGGTCGAGGCTGCCGCTGCTGCGGAGCTCGCAATTGCGCTCCTGAACGGCGAGGCGCCCACCGTTGACAAGCAGCTCGAAGACGGCACGCCGTTCATCGCCACCCTGCCCATCTCCGTTGACAAGAGCGGCGTGCAGCAGGTCATCGACGATGGCAACGCCAACTACGACGAGATCTGCGGCGGCGACGTCAAGGCCGCTTGTGACGAGGCCGGACTGACGCCCGCAAGCTAAGGCCAGTTCACGCTATACAGGGAGGGTTCCGCACCGCACAAGGTGCGGAACCCTTCCGCGTGAGCAACGCTTTTCACAAAGAGGCCAAAGGAGGCTTGCGATGGATCAACCCATCATTGAACTCAAGCACGTGACAAAGAGCTTCGGCCCTGTCGACGTGCTTCGCGGCGTGAACTTCAGTGCTTACGCCGGCCGCGTCACCGCCCTCGTTGGCGACAACGGCGCTGGAAAGTCCACCCTGATCAAGGGCCTCGCAGGAGTGCAGCCCTACGACGGTGGCGAGGTGCTATTTGACGGTTCGCCCGTTGACCTGCACCACCCTCGCGAGGCTGCCCGCCTCGGAATTGAGGTCGTGTACCAGGACCTCGCGTTGTGCGACAACCTCGACATCGTGCAGAACATGTTCCTCGGTCGCGAAGAACTAGCGACAGGCTCGTTCGACGAGGGCCGCATGGAGGTCGAGGCGGCGCGCGCGCTCCAGTCACTATCGGTTAAGACCGTGAAGTCCCTGCGCCAAAAGGTGTCGAGCTTGTCAGGTGGTCAGCGCCAAACGGTCGCGATCGCACGCTCTGTGGTTAAGCAGGCGCGCGTGGTCATTCTTGACGAGCCAACTGCCGCACTTGGTGTCGCGCAGACCGAGCAGGTCCTCAATCTTGTTCGCCGACTCGCCGACAGCGGCGTAGCGGTGATCATCATCTCTCACAACCTGCAAGACGTGTTCCAAGTTGCCGACGACATTTCGGTTCTCTACCTGGGGACTATGACTGCTCGCATCGCTGCGGCAGACACCAACCCCACGGATGTCGTGGGCTACATCACTGGCACCAAGAAGATGGCGGAGGTCGCGTGATGGCCAAAAAGTCTGAAGTCACGATTCCCGACGAGGCTCCCGCCGCGGTCGTTCCCGATCCCGGGGCACCCAACTTGCTGGGCCAGGGTTACAACATCACGATCGGCGACCAGGCTCGCGCCTACATCGGCCGGTTGCGCGGCGGCGAGACCGGTGCCCTACCGGCCGCAGCCGGCTTGCTCGTCCTTATCGCCATCTTCTGGATTGCGGACCCCGTGTTCGCGACGGAACGCAACGTTGCAAACCTGATGACCCAGGCGGCCGCGCTCGTCATGCTCGGCATGTCGCTCGTGTTCGTTCTACTCCTCGGCGAGATCGACTTGTCTGCGGGCGTCACGTTTGGCACCGCCATGGCCGTATTTGTGCGGCTCACGCAGCCCGGAGGGATGTCCTGGCCGCTAGCCCTGCTCATTGCTCTCGGCATCGGCTTCGTCATCGGCTTCTCCATAGGCTTCTTCGTTGCGAAAGTCGGCGTTCCATCGTTCGTCGTCACGCTAGGCCTGTTCCTGGGTCTGCAGGGCGTGATGCTGATGGTCATCGGCGCGGGTGGCACGTACCGCCTTATCCCAGAGCCCATCAAGGCGATCCAGAGCAAGAACCTCGCCACGTGGGGCGGTTGGATCCTTCTCGTCATCGTGCTCGCTGTGTTGCTCGGAGTATCGCTGTGGGATCGCCGCCGACGTGCTGCTGCGGGTGCTCCCAACCCGCCCCTCACCCTGGTGTGGGTCAAGCTCGGCGTGGTCGCGCTCATCGGTGCGGCAATGGTCTACTACATGAACCTCGACCGTGGACAGGGCAACGCGCCGCTTCGCGGAGTGCCGATCGTTGTGCCGATCGTGCTGTTCTTCCTGATGGTTGGCACGTTCGTTCTTGACCGCACGCGCTACGGGCGATACCTGTACGCGATCGGCGGCAACGCGGAGGCGGCTCGCCGCTCAGGTGTAAACGTGACCCTCATCAAGTGGGCCGCATTCTGCACCTGTTCCACGCTGTCGGTCATCGCGGGCATCTTCTTTGTCTCGAAGGTCGGCTCTGCCGACGCTACGACCGGTCGAGACATCGTGCTCTCCGGTGTTGCGGCGGCCGTCGTGGGTGGTGTGAGCCTCTTCGGTGGCCGCGGTCGCCTGATCCACGCAGTCATCGGTGCAACCGTGATCGCAGTGATCATCAACGGCCTGGGGCTGCTGAACCTGCCCAATGGTGCGAACCTCGCCGTCTCGGGCGTGGTGCTGATCATCGCCGCCACGGTCGACGCCCTCGCGCGGCGCCGGTCCGGCGGAGCGCGGGTCTAGCCACAAGGAGCAAGAGGGCCCCCTCCCGTGTTCGGGAGGGGGCCCTTTCTCTTGCCCAGAAACATTGTCGGGGTGTTTGCTCTCGCGAGCTCGACCCCTTCCGCTCTCGCTCAGGCGTCGAGTCCTACGGACTCACGCCTTCACTCATTTGTCGGGGTGTTTGCTCTCGCGAGCTCGACCCCTTCCGCTCTCGCTCAGGCGTCGAGTCCTACGGACTCACGCCTTCACTCATTTGTCGGGGTGACAGTGTCTAATTTCAGGACATCGTTCACACATGTGTCAAGACATCGTTCACACCTGCGTGGTGGCGACGATGGTTCATGGAGAACTCGCAGCGAAATGAAGTCATCGTCCTGGCAGTCGTCGAGGGCGGCATGTCGGTCACCGAGGCCGCCACCCGATTCGGGGTCTCCAGACGCTGGATCCACACCCTCCTCACCCGCTACCACCACGACGGCCTT
>Ga0164241_10000095_pt1 | contig 218824 bp, 217 predicted proteins | sample OricomyardsoilBY_FD_108780 | JGI IMG/M metagenome (GOLD analysis project Ga0164241, IMG submission 108780) | Backyard soil microbial communities from Emeryville, California, USA - Original compost - Back yard soil (BY) | ecosystem: Environmental > Terrestrial > Soil > Unclassified | place... | reverse complement strand
GGCCTGCCATCCGAGTGCACCCAGCGCCGACGGCGCGTTTCCGCTGTTCACCGATTTCGGCTTCGTCGCGCTCGGCGTGCCGGCCGCGCCGGGCGCGGCGGGTGGCCGCGACCTCGGGCTGTGCGGCCCGCTGCGCAGCGACTTCGCCGGCCGCGCCGACTACTGCGGCCTGTTCCGCACGCCCACCTTGCGCAACGTGGCGCTGCGGCGAAGCTTCTTCCACAACGGCGTCTTCCATGCGCTGCCCGATGTGCTGCGTTTCTACGCCGCGCGCGACACTGAGCCGGAACGCTTTTATGCGCACGACGCGGCAGGGCGGGTGCTCAAGTTCGACGACCTGCCGGCCGTCTACCAGGACAATGTGAATCGCGAGCCGCCGTTCGGTGGCCATGCCGGTGGCCCGCCGGCGCTGACCGAAGCGGAGATCGAAGACATCGCCGCCTTCCTGCGCAGCCTGACCGACGCCGACCTGCTGCGCGGGCCCGGGTCCGAGCCGCTTTCGGCGGCTCGTCCTACGGCGCGCGGCGGAGCCAGGGCTAAGCTGGGATCGAGACCCCCGGAGCCCTTGCCATGAAGCTGCACCATTGCCTGATCGTCACCGCCTTTGCCACCCTCGGCGCGGCGCTGCCGCTGTGCGCCGCGGCCCAGGCGGCCAGCACGTCGGCAGCGCAATCTGCCGTTCCTGCCGCAGCGGCGGTGCCGGCCGTAGCGGCCAGCCGGCCCGAGCGGCGCCTGCCCACCGCAGCGCAAAAGCGCGACGAGAGCGTGGCCACGCCCACCCCCCGACTGCGCATCGAAGGTCCGGTGAAACCGCAGATCAAGCTGCCGCTGCGGCCGAAGCTGGTGCCGCCGCGCGCCGCGCAGACGCGCAACGAGCCGGCCACGAGCGGCGCTGTCGACGACGACGTCGCGCGCTGCAACGCGCAGGTCGATGAAACGGCGCGCGCGAGTTGCCGCGACCGCCTGGCGCACAGCCGGCCGCACCGCTGACGACGTGGCGCATGCATCGACGCGGTCTTCGCGCCCGGTGCTAAGCTGCCGGACCCGACTTCACCAAAGGTCAAGTTCATGCCCGGTCTGCTGCCCGACGTCGATCCCGACGGTCTGCTCGAATATTCAGTCGTCTTCACCGACCGCGCGCTCAACCACATGTCGCGCAAGTTCCAGGGCGTGATGCGCGACATCTCGGCGCTGCTCAAAGAGGTCTACCACGCCCATTCGGCGATCGTCGTGCCGGGCAGCGGCACCTTCGGCATGGAGGCGGTGGCGCGCCAGTTCGCCGGCGGTCGCAAGACGCTGGTCGTCCGCAACGGCTGGTTCAGCTACCGCTGGACGCAGATCTTCGAGATGGGGCAGATCCCGGCGCACCAGACGGTGCTGAAGGCGCGGCCGGTGGCGGGCGGCCGCCAGGCGGCGTTTGCGCCGCCGCCCATTGCCGAGGTGGTGGCCACCATCCGCAGCGAACGCCCCGATGTCGTCTTCGCGCCGCACGTCGAAACGGCTGCCGGGCTGATGCTGCCCGACGACTACCTGCGTGCGGTGGCCGCTGCGGTGCATGAGGTGGGCGGCCTGTTTGTGCTCGACTGCATCGCGTCGGGAGCGGTGTGGGTGGACATGCAGGCCAGCGGCGTCGACGTGCTGATCAGCGCGCCGCAGAAGGGCTGGAGCGGCTCGCCATGCTGCGCCTTCGTGATGCTGAGCGAGCGTGCGCGCACGGCGATCGACGCCACCACCGGCAGCAGCTTCTCGGTCGACCTGAAGAAGTGGCTGCAGATCATGGAAGCGTACGAAGGCGGTGGCCACGCCTACCACGCGACGATGCCCACCGACGCGCTGACGGTGACGCGCGATGTGATGCTCGAGACACGCGCCTACGGTTTCGAGAAGCTGCGCGCCGAGCAGCTCGAACTCGGCCGCCGCGTGCGTGCGCTGCTGGTCGCACGCGGCCTGCCCAGCGTGGCCGCCGAGGGCTTCCAGGCGCCCGGTGTCGTTGTCAGCTACACCGACGACGCCGCCTTGCACAGCGGTCAGGCCTTGCTCGCCGAGGGCCTGCAGGCGGCCGCCGGCGTGCCGCTGCAATGCGACGAGCCGGCCGATTTCAAGACCTTTCGCATCGGCCTGTTCGGGCTCGACAAGCTGCACCATGTGGAGCGCACCGTGGCCACGCTGGACGGCGCGCTGGCGCGCATCCAGGGCCAGGGACACACTCAGGCCGAACGCGCTGCGGCCTGAATTCCGCCGCGCGTTCAGCCGTCGGCGGCCGGTTGCTGTTGCGGCTGCGGCCAGCCCAGCAGTTCGGCCAGCCGGTGCACCACCCAGCCGGCTTCGGCGCTGCTGAGGCCTGCGCCGTCGGCGAGCAGGCCGCGGTGCACGCGCTCGAGCACCACGCTTTCGTCGACGCCGAGCTCGAAGCGCTTGAGCAGCGCCTGTTCGGTGAGCAGCGTGGCCATGTCCTCGCACAGTTCATGGCGCGCCGCGATGACTGCGCGTGTCTGGCTTGGGCGGCTGCGCCCGGGGGCGATGAAAAGCTCGACGAACGAGCGCGGGATCACGATCTGGCTGTCTTCGCACATGGCCCGTGCATTGTCGCCACCCGGCGCGCCAGAATGGCTGCCGTTTTTTGCGCAACCGAAAAGAGGCCCGCATGCCCAGCCCGCAGACCCTTGAGCGTTTCATCGCCCGCGTCGAGCAGAACGCGCACGCCGAGGCGATCGAGGCGTTTTATGCCGAGGATGCTTCGATGCAGGAAAACGGCGCCGCGCCGCGACGTGGCCGCGACGCGCTGGTGGCGAATGAGCGCCGTGTGCTCGCGCGTGCGAAAAGCGTGCGGTCGCAGTGTGTGCGGCCGGTGCTGGTGAACGGCGACCATGTCGTCGTGCGCTGGATCTTCCATTTCGAATGGCTCGACGGCAGCCACACGCGCATCGAAGAGCTGGCATGGCAGCGCTGGCAGGGCGAGCGCATCGCCGAGGAAACCTTCTTCTACGATCCGGCGCAACTCGTTCCGCGCCCGGCCGCCGGCTGAGCCAGGCGCCCGAGCGTTGCGGCGGCCGCATCGGCCTGGATGGCGATGATCAGCGTTGCCAGATCCTTGTCGAGGCGGCGCAGTGTGCCGGGGTCCAGTGTGGCCAGCGCCTTCGGCAGCACGCCGGCGAACGGCCCCGGCGCCCTGCGCAGCGCGCGGGCGCCGGCGGGCCGCAGCCGCAACTGCACGGTGCGGCGGTCGACGGCATTTCTTTCGGCCGCCACGAGTTGCGCGCCGACGAGCGCTTTGACGAGATTGCTCGCTGTGGCCTGATGGATGTCCATCGCATGCGCCAGTGCCTTGACGCCGATCTCGGGGCTGGCGCCGATGACGCTCAGCGCCCAAAGCTGCGCGCCGCCGATGCCGGCTTCCTTCTCGACCTGCTGGAAGTGCGTCTTCACGGCATTGAAGACGAGGCGGAAGCGCCGCAGCACGCGCAGCGCGGGCTCGCCTGCGCCCGCGCCTTCGGCAGCGGGCGCGCTGGCGCCGGAGCGCCGCGGTCGCGGGGCGGCAGGCATGCGCGCGTCACACAGGCATGGGAAGGACGAGCGTCAGGCCGGCGTCAAACGGGCGTCAGGCGAATGCGCGATCAGTGCTGCGGGTATTGCAGGTCGGCGCGCCGGTTTTCGGCCCAGGCGGTTTCGTCATGGCCGGTGGCGCGCGGCTTTTCTTCGCCCCAACTGATGGCTTCGAGCTGCGAGTCCTGCACGCCGTAGGTCTTGAGCGCGCGCACCACCGCCTGAGCGCGTTTCTGGCCCAGCGCGAGGTTGTACTCGGCGCTGCCGCGCTCGTCGGCATTGCCTTCGACCTTGATGTCCAGCGACGGGTGCGAAGCAAGGTACTTGCCCTGGCGTTCGATGAGGCCGGCGTAGTCGCTCTTGATCGTGAAATCGTCGAAGTCGAAGAACACGCTGCGCTCGCGCGAGATCGGGTTCGCGGGGTCCAGATAAGCCGGCAGCGCGACCGTCTTCACCGTCGATGACGCGACGCCGGTGCTGGACGACGAAGGCGCGGGCGCCGTGGCAGCGGGCGGCGTGGGCATCGCGGTGCTCACGGGCGCGGCCGCAGGCGGCTCGATCGGGGTGCTGCTGCAGGCGGCGAGCAGGGCGGCGAATCCGCTCAGGAGCATGTAGTTCTTGACTTGGGTCATCCGAATTCTCCGGTTGGGGTGGGAGCGTTGCAGCGGCCTCGCAGGCCGCACCGCTGCTGCATTGTGCAGCAGATGCGTTTGGACAAACATATATAGCCGACGCCGCGTGTCAACTGTTCAGCCGCGGGCAAGCAGCATGCCCGCCGGCGCGGCTGCGCCCGACAGCCGACGGACAGACAATGACAGCTTGTCGACTGTTGCCGGAGCCCACGATGTCAGACGGTCTGGAAGACTCGCCCGCTGCCGCGAAGACGCTGCTGAGCTACCCGTTCGAAGCGCCGCCGGCGCGCGGCGAACACCGGGAGGTGGTGCCCGGCGTGCACTGGGTTCGCATGCCGCTGCCGTATGCGCTGGACCACATCAATCTGTGGATCATCGACGACGGCGAAGGCTGGGCCGTCGTCGACACCGGCGTGCGCACCGACGAAACGGCCGCCGTCTGGCGCAAGCTGTTCGCGCAGGCGCCCGACCGGCGGCCGCTGAGCCGCGTCTTCGTCACCCACATGCACCCCGATCATGTCGGCATGGCGGGCTGGCTGACGCGCAAGTTCGGCGTGCGGCTGTGGATGACGCGGCTCGAATACCTGCAGTGCCGCGTGATGGTCTCTGACACCGGGCGCGAGGCACCGGCCGACGGCGTCGAGTTCTATCGCCGCGCCGGCTGGGGCGATGCAGCGCTGGAGAACTACCGTGTTCGTTTCGGCAATTTCGGCAAGCACATCCACACGCCGCCCGACAGCTTCCGCCGCCTGCACGACGGCGAAACCTTGCGCATCGGCGCGCACGACTGGCGCGTCATCGTCGGCAACGGTCATTCGCCGGAACATGCGTGCCTGTACTGCGCCGAGCTGAAGCTGCTGATCTCGGGCGACCAGGTGCTGCCGCGCATCTCGTCGAATGTCTCGGTCTATCCGCTGGAGCCCGATGCCGACCCGATGAGCGACTGGCTCGCATCGCTGGCGCGGCTGAAGGCGCAGGTGCCCGACGACGTGCTCGTGCTGCCGTCGCACAACGACGTCTTCCGCGGCCTGCATGCGCGCATCGACGCTCTGGTGGCGGGCCAGCACAAGGCGCTGGACCGGCTGCGCAAGCGCCTGGTCGAGCCGCGGCGCGCGGTCGACGTCTTCGGCGCGCTGTTTGCGCGCAGCATCGGCGAAGACGACGTCGCGCTGCTGGGCATGGCCACCGGCGAGAGCCTGGCCTGTCTGAACCATCTGTGCCACCGTGGCGAGGTGCGGCGTGATGCGGACGCCGACGGTGTCGACTGGTACCGCCTGGGCGGGCTCAGCGCCGCCTGAGGTAGCGCACGAACGCGAAGCCGAAGTCGTTCGGTGCCGCCGCCTGCTGCACGTCGCGCGCCGCTTCGACGAAGTCTGCACGATCGAAGGCGGGGAAGCGCACGTCGCCATCGAAATCACGATCGATCTCGGTCAGCAGCAACTCGTCGGCAATGCCCAGCGCGGCGGCGTAGAGCTCGGCGCCACCGATCACGAACACCTGGGCGTCGCCGGCAACAAGCGACAGCGCCTGTTCGAGCGACGCCGCCGGCTGCGCACCTTCGGCCTGCCAGCGCGGGTTGCGCGTGACGACGATGTTGCGCCGCCCCGGCAGCGGCCGAAAGCGCGCCGGCAACGAGTCCCAGGTGCGCCGGCCCATGATCACGGCATGGCCGGTGGTGGCGCTGCGGAAGTGCCGCATGTCCTCGGGCAGCCGCCACAGCAGCGTGTTGTCGCGTCCGATGACGCCGTTGCGGGCAACGGCTGCAATCAGCGTGACGCGTGCTCTGTGGTCCAAGGGCGTTCATCCGGTGCGTGGGCGACGGCGGTGATTATCGGCGGCACCGAAACACGGCGTTCAGGCGGCGCTCAGCCGCGGGGTTCAACGCGACATTCAGCGCTGCATCCGGATCAACTGCTCCATCGGCATCATGTTGTGGTTCAGGTGATCCATGATCCAGATCGAGCCCAGCACCAGCAGCAGCACGATCAGCAGTCCGAAGGCCAGCGCCATCAGGTTGTTCACGTTGTCCGGCCCCGAGGTCATGTGCAGGAAGAAGACGATGTGCACGCCGATCTGCGCCACCGCCAGCACCGACAGCGCCACCGGAATGCTGGGCGTCCACACGAGCGTGCTGCGCGCGAGAACGAACGACGCCACGGTGAGCGCGCTGGCGAGCACGAAGCCGACGACGTAGCCCAGCACGCGCTGGCCGATGTCGCCACTCTTGTGTTCGTCGCCGGGCGCGAGGTCGCCTTGCTCGGCTTCGGGATGGAATGCGGTATCCGTCATGCGCTGACTCCGACCAGATAGACCAGGCTGAACAGCCCCACCCAGATGATGTCCAGCGTGTGCCAGAACAGGTTGAAGCACAGCACGCGGCGCTGGATGTCGGCGCGCCAGCCCTTGGCCAGCACCTGCGCCATCATTGTCAGCAGCCACAGCAGGCCGGCGAAAACATGCAGCCCGTGGCAGCCGATGAGGGCGAAGAACGCCGACAGGAAGGCGCTGCGCGTCGGCCCCGCGCCTTGCGCGACCATGCCGGCAAACTCGTGCAGTTCGATGGCCAGGAAAGCCGCGCCGAGCACGAAGGTCAGCGCCATCGCAGCGTGGAACAGGCGGCTGCTGCGAAGTTGCGCGCCGATGCCCGCGAGGCCGCAGAACAGGCTGGAAGTCAGCAGGCAGGCGGTTTCGATCGCGACCATGCGCAGGTCGAACAGATCGCGCCCTGCGGGGCCGCCCGCGGTGTTGCCGCTCAGCACCGCGTAGGTGGCGAAAAAGGCCGAGAACAGCACGATGTCGCTGATCAGGAACAGCCAGAAGCCGTAGGCGACGACGATGCGCTTGGACTCTTCGTGCGACGGCTGCGCATGGGCATGGCCCCGCGGCGGGTGCTCCGACAGCCCCGCGGCATGCGAATGCGCGTCGCCGCGCGGCGACGCGCCGGCCGGAGCGGTGGCGGTGTTCATGCGGCGCTCATCCGGCGCTCACGCGATGGGCCGCAGATGCGCCAGCGCGTCGCGGCGCGCGCTGCGGTTGGCCTCGTCGATGCGCGCCACCGTGGCCGCCGCCACCGGCGCTTCGTGCTCGTCGCGCCACGCGAAGACGACGAAGGTGAAGTAGGCACATGCCAGACCGGCCAGCGCGAGCCACCAGATGTGCCAGATCAGTGCAAAGCCGATCACGCTGGCGAAAAAGGCGCAGATGAAACCCACCGGGCTGTTGCGTGGCATGTGGATGTCCACGCAGTCGGTCTGCGGCGGCAGGCTCCCGCGTGCGATGGCCTGCTGTTTCAGGGCCCAGTACGCGTCGAGCTCGTGCACTTCGGGCAACACCGCGAAGTTGAACGACGGCGGCGGCGAAGGCACCGACCATTCCAGCGAACGCCCGTTCCACGGGTCGCCTGTGCGGTCACGCAAGGCCTCGCGATGGCGCACGCTCCACACCAACTGGGCGACCTGCAGCGCGATGCCGATCGCGATGAGCAGCGCGCCGAGCGCGGCCACCTGCAGCCACGGCTGCCATTGCGGCACGTCGTAGTGCTGCATGCGCCGTGTCATGCCCATCAGGCCCAGCCCGTACAGCGGCATGAACGCGACGTAGAAGCCGATGATCCAGAACCAGAACGCGGCCTTGCCCAGCCCTTCGTGCAGCCGGAAGCCGAAGGCCTTCGGGAACCAGTACGCATAACCGGCGAAGGCGCCGAACAGCACGCCGCCGATCAGCACGTTGTGGAAGTGCGCCACCAGGAACAGGCTGTTGTGCAGCACGAAGTCGGCCGGCGGCACCGCATGCAGCACACCCGTCATGCCGCCGATGGCAAACGTCACCATGAAGCCCAGTGTCCACAGCATCGGCGTGTCGAAGCGCACGCGGCCGCCGTACATCGTGAACAGCCAGTTGAAGAGCTTCACGCCGGTGGGCACCGCGATCACCATGCTGGCGATGCCGAACGCGGTGTTGACGCCCGGCCCGGCGCCCATCGTGAAGAAGTGGTGCAGCCAGACCATGAACGAGATGATGCAGATCGCCATCGTCGCCACCACCATCGAGCGGTAGCCGAACAGCGGCTTGCCCGAGAACGTGGCCGCAATTTCCGAATAGATGCCGAAGGCCGGCAGGATGACGATGTAGACCTCGGGGTGGCCCCAGGCCCAGATGAGGTTCATGAACATCATCATGTTGCCGCCACCGTCGTTGGTGAAGAAGTGGAAGCCGAGGTAGCGGTCGAGCAGCAGCATCGCCAGCGTGGCGGTGAGGATGGGGAACGCGGCGATGACGAGCAGGTTCGCCGCCAGCGAGGTCCAGCAGAACATCGGCATGCGCAGGTAGCTCATGCCGGGGGCGCGCACCTTGAGCACGGTGGTCACGAGGTTGACGCCGGCCAGCAGCGTGCCGACGCCCGAGATCTGCAGCGCCCACAGGTAGTAGTCGACACCGACGCCGGGCGAATAGCGCAGCTCCGACAGCGGCGGATACGGCAGCCAGCCGGTGCGCGCGAATTCACCCACCACGAGCGAGATGTTGATCAGGAGCGCGCCCGACGCGGTGAGCCAGAAGCCGACCGAATTCAACGTGGGAAACGCGACGTCGCGCGCGCCGAGCTGCAGCGGCACGACGAAGTTCATCAGCCCGATGACGAAGGGCATGGCGACGAACAGGATCATCAAGGTGCCGTGCGCCGAGAAGATCTGGTTGAAGTGTTCGGGCGGCAGAAAACCGGGCGCGTTCATCGCCACCGCCTGCTGGGCGCGCATCAGCAGCGCGTCCGAGAAGCCGCGCAGCAGCATCACCATCGCGAGCACGATGTACATGACGCCGATGCGCTTGTGATCGACGCTGGTGATCCACTCGTGCCACAGGTACGGCAGATGGCCGCGGGCCACGACCCAGACCATCAGCGCCAGCATCACCACCAGCACCACCGCGGCTGACACCAGCGGCAGCGGCTCGTGCAGCGGAATCGCGTTCCAGCTCAGCTTGCCCCACATGTTGTCACCGGGCTTTCGCTTGGGCTTCGGGGCCCGGCGCCGGCGGGATGCGCTGCGTCAGGATGTGCTCGAACAGGCCCGGTTCGACAGCGCCGTACAGCAGCGGCTGCGGCTCGATGCCTTGGTGCATCAGCGCGCGGTAGCTCGTGCCGTCCAGCGCCTTGCCGCCGCTGCGCGCGCTGTCCAGCCACGCCGTGAACTGCGCCGCCGGCAAGGCACGCACTTCAAAGTGCATGTCGGAGAAGCCATCGCCGCTGAGATGGCCCGACAGGCCGTGAAACGTGCCCGGCTCGTCGGCCTGCAGATTCAGTTGCGTGCGCATGCCGTTCATCGTGTAGATCATGCTGCCGAGCTGCGGCACGAAGAAGGCGTTCATCACGCTGGCCGACGTGAGCGAAAAATGCAGCGGCACGCCGGCCGGCACCACCAGCTCGTTGACGGCGGCGACATGCTGGTCGGGGTAGATGAACAGCCACTTCCAGTCGAGCGATACCACCTGGATGTTCAGCGCCGGATGTGCGGAGCCCAGCGGCTTGGCGGGGTCGAGCTGGTGCGAGCCTATCCACGTCACGCCACCGAGCAGCAGGATGACCATCACCGGAATCGACCACACCACGAGTTCGATGCTGCCCGAGAAGTGCCACGTGGGCCGATAGCGCGCGCGTTTGTTGCCGGCGCGGAACCACCACGCGAAGGCCAGCGTCGCGACGATAGTCGGCACCACGATCACCAGCATGATGATCATCGAGTCGATCAGGATCGTCTTTTCGGCCGCACCCACCGGGCCTCGCGGGGCCAGCAGTGCCGGCTGGCAGCCCGCCAACGGCAGCAGCGACAGCGCGCCCAACCCGCCGGCCAGGGCCTTGGACAGAGTGCGCATGAGGGGTGGCATATGCAGGCAGGGGCACGCCGCGGACTGCGCACCAACGGCGCGGCGGGGCTGCGGCCAAGCATAGGCCAAACAGCGCCGCGGCGTCGGGCTGCAGCGCTCACGTCATTGCAGCCATTCCACCTCGACGCTGCGCAGCCGACGCGCGCTGCCGACGACACTCACCGACGACAGCGTCATCGGCAACGCGCTTCCATCGGCGACAGCAGCAGGCCGGGACAACGGCATGGCCCTTGCGGCATCATCGCCTGTGCAGGCGATGATGCCGCAGAGCGACGGTGAGGTGCGAAAAATCGACAACGCGCAGGGCAAGGTGATGCTGCGCCACGGGCCGCTGCGCAAGCTGGGCATGCCGGCGATGACGCTGGTCTTCAAGGCGGCCGACCCGAAGATGCTCGACGGCCTGAAGCACGGCGACAAGGTCAGGTTCACGGCCGAGAAGCTGAGCGGCACCCTCGCCGTGACAGCCATCCAGGTGGTGAAGTGAGCCACTGGCGCATGTTCGCCTTGAGTGAGCTGAGGTCGTGGGCCGGCCGCATCAAGCAAGACGCGGTGGCGCTTGGGTTCGCGTATCGGGATCCGCGCACGCCACTGCTGGTGAAGGCGCTGTGCATCTTCGTCGTCGCCTATGCGCTCAGCCCCATCGACCTGATTCCCGACTTCATTCCGGTGCTCGGGCATCTGGACGACGTGCTCCTGTTGCCCGCGCTCATCGGGTGGGCGGTGCGCTTGGTTCCCGAAGCAGCGATGGAAGACGCTCGCATCAGAGCGCGTGAACGCCTGGCGATGCCGGGCCGCAAGCCTCGCAGCTATGTCGCTGCAACCGTCATCGTTGCCCTCTGGCTTGGTGTTGCCGCACTGACGGGCTACCTGGGCTGCGCGTGGCTCCAGCACTGGCATGCCTGCTGAATGGGCTTCACACGTCCGATGCAGGGCGTCTGGGCGTCGCATGCCGAGGCGGCAGCCAGCCCGGAAGACTGACGTGGCCTAAACCGAGACCTTGCCGGGAATGTGGGGGTGGGGTTCGTATCCCACCAGGTCAAAGTCTTCGAGCCTGTAGTCGTCGATGCTCGCCGGCTTGCGGACCATGCGCATCGTGGGAGACGGCCTGGGCTGTCTGCTCAGTTGCAGCTTCACCTGCTCGAAATGGTCGGTGTAGATGTGCACGTCGCCGCCGGACCAGACGAAGTCTCCGGGCTCCAGCTCGCACTGCTGCGCCAGCATCATCTGCAGCAATGCGTAGCTCGCGATGTTGAAGGGAACACCGAGAAACACGTCGCACGAGCGTTGGTAGAGCTGCAGATGAAGCCTGCCCCCCATCACGGCGGTCTGCACGAGGCAGTGGCACGGCGACAGCGCCATCTCGCTCAGCTCGCCCACGTTCCATGCACTGACGATCTGCCGGCGTGAGTTCGGGTCTTTCTTGATGAGGCAAACGAGTTCTGCGATCTGGTCGATGTGGCGTCCGTCCCTGGCCTCCCAGTCGCGCCACTGCTTGCCGTAGACGGGGCCCAGGTCGCCGTTCTCGTCGGCCCATTCGTCCCAGATGGAGACCTTGTTCTCGTGCAGCCACTTGACATTGGTGTCGCCGCGCAGGAACCAGAGCAGCTCGACGATGATGGAGCGCAGATGCACCTTCTTCGTCGTGACCAGAGGGAAGCCCTCGGCGAGGTTGAAGCGCATCTGGTGGCCGAAGACCGCGCGGGTGCCGGTGCCCGTTCGGTCGGGGCGGTCGACTCCCTCGTTCATCACGCGCTGGAGGAGTTCAAGGTACTGTCGCATAGGGGCCGGGAAGGGTGGTGGTGCGGTCTGCAAACGAGCGCCCGCGGCGCTTCATCGTGCGATTATCCGGCCGCCGGTTCGAGGTCGAACTGCATCGCGGCCAGCCGTGCGTACAGGCCGTTGTGCGCCACCAGTTCGGCATGTGTGCCGGTCTCGACGATGCGCCCGCCGTCCATCACGACGATGCGGTCGGCGCGCAGCACGGTGGCCAGGCGGTGCGCGATGACGATGGTCGTGCGGTCCTTCATCGCCGCTTCCAGTGCGGCCTGCACCATGCGCTCGCTTTCGGCGTCGAGTGCGCTTGTCGCTTCGTCCAGCAGCAGCAGCGGCGGGTTCTTCAGCATCGCGCGCGCGATGCTGATGCGCTGGCGCTGGCCGCCCGAGACGCGCACGCCGCGCTCGCCCAGGAAGGTGGCATAGCCCTCGGGCAGCGCGCTGATGAAGTCGTGCGCGAAGGCGGCCGTGGCGGCGGCGATCACCTCTTCGTCGCTGGCGTCGGGGCGGCCGTAGCGGATGTTCTCCAGCGCGCTGGCCGAGAAGATCGTGCTGTCCTGCGGCACGATGCCGATGCGTGCGCGCAGCGCCGCCAGCGACGTGTGCGCCAGCGGCACGCCGTCGAGCAGCACCTCGCCGGCGTGCACGTCGTAGTAGCGCAGCAGAAGCTGGAACACGGTGCTCTTGCCGGCGCCGCTGGGGCCCACCAGGGCCACCGTTTCGCCGGGCCGCACGGCGAGCGTGAAGTCGCTCAGCGCGGCCTGCTTCGGGCGCGACGGATAGTGGAAGCGCACGCCTTCCAGCCGCACCGCCGAGCCGCCGCGCGCTGCGGGCAGCGCCAGCGGCTGCGCCGGGTCGTGCACCGGTGAATGGGCGGCCAGCAGTTCCATCAGCCGTTCGGTGGCGCCGGCGGCGCGCAGCACGTCGCCGTAGACCTCGGACAGCACCGCCACCGAGCTGACGAAGATGATCACGAAGACCACCGTCTCGCCCAGGTGGCCGGCGCTGATGTCGCCACGCACCACCGCCTGCGTACCCTGGTACAGCCCCCAAAGCAACGCGCCGAAGGTGGCCGTGATCATGAAGGCGACGAGCAGCGCGCGCACGCGCGAGCGCCGGCGCGCGGTCTCGAAGGCTTCTTCGGTGGAACGCGCGAAGCGCGCCGCCTCGCGTGCCTCCTGGCCGTAGCTCTGCACCACCGGCACCGCATTCAGCACTTCGGCGGCAATCGCGCTGCTGTCGGCCACGCGGTCCTGGCTGGCTCGGCTGAGCTTGCGCACGCGGCGCCCGAAGTACAGCGACGGCAGCACGACGACAACCAGAATGCCCAGCACCTGCGTCATCACATAAGGGTTGGTGATGATGAGCGCGATCAGCGCGCCGATGCCCATCACGGTGTTGCGCAAACCCATGCTGAGCGACGAGCCGATGACGGTCTGCACCAGCGTGGTGTCGGTGGTCAGCCGGCTCAGCACCTCGCCGGTCTGGCTGGTCTCGAAGAACTGCGGGCTCTGGCGGATGACGTGGGCATAGACGGCATTGCGCAAGTCTGCGGTGATGCGTTCGCCGAGCCAGCTCACCATGTAAAAGCGCGATGCCGAGAACACGCCGAGCGCGGCGCCCACCGCAAACAGCGCCAGGAAATGCTCGCGCAGCGCCATCACGCGCTGGCCGGGATCGGCGGCGACCAGGCCCTGGTCGATCAGCGTCTTCAGCGTGAGCGGAAACACCAGCGTGCTGACCGCGGCCATGACGAGAAAGAAGATGGCCAGCGCCACCCGCCCGCGGTAGGGCCGCACGAACGGCAGCAGCCCCGACAGCGAGCGTGCGTCACGCGCGGGCGCCGCTGCGGCAGAGGCTGACGGCGGGGTCGCCGGCGTGGCGGCCGCAGTGGTGGCAGGTGCGGCGGGCAGGGCATTTGAAGTGGAACGCATGGCTGAAGTGTAGGCAGGTGTCGATTGCGTCCGTTTCGCCCCGGTTTCGGAGGCGATTCGTGTTCATTTGCCACTGCTCAAGCGGCCGCGGTTGTGGTCGAATAGCTGACCGACGATGGCGTTCCCGATGTTGCCCACCGAAGCCCCTGTTTCCGCACCGGCGCGCCGCATGCGCACCCTGGCCTTGCCGCTGGCGGCGAGCCTGTTGCTCACGGCCACCCTGGCCGCACTGGCCTGGGCGCTGGCCGCGTTGATGGCCGCGCAGGGCGCGCTGGCGGCGCCGCTTGCGGCGGCGCTGACGATGCTCGTCGTCGTGGTGCCGCTGAGCGCGCTGCTGCTGCGCCTGGCGCGCCAGGTCGAACACAGCCGCCAGCAGCTTGCGCAGTTCGATCCCGCACTCGCTGCCGGCAGCGCCGGCAGCCGCCAGCAGTTCCTGGCGCTGGCCGAACGCGAATGGGCGCGTGCGCGCCGTTATGGCGACGGTGCGGCGCTGCTGGTGGTCGACGTCGACCGTTTCCATGCGGTGTGCGAAAGCCGCGGCGCCGAGGCCGGTGACGCTGTGCTGCGCGCGCTGGCCGCCAGCACCGGCCCGACGCTGCGCGGCGCCGACGCGATGGCGCGCTTCGGCGGCGCACAACTCGTGGTCTGGCTGGCGCAGGCCGACCCGCTGGGCGCGCTGGACGTTGCCGAACGCATTCGCGAACGCACCGAGACACTCGACGTGCCGTGGCAGCAGCAGAGCCTGCGCGTGACCGTCAGCGTCGGTGTCGCGGCCCTGCGCCCGGCACACCAGAACCTGGGCGCGCTGATCGAAGACGCCGAAGCCGCGGTGCAGGCGGCGCGCCAGACCGGCGGCAACTGCGTGCGCGCCGCGCCGGTGGACCCGCTGCGGCTGCGCAAGATCGGGCCGTCGGTCGGCGACAACCACGCCGCCGGGCCGTATTGATGGCGCGCTACGGCGCCATCTTCAGCGCCGCCGCGTAACCCGTCATCTCCAGATAGCCCAGGCCGACGCGCCGGCCTTGCGCATCCAGCAGTTCCGAGACACCTTCCCAATAGATGGCGCCGGTGCTGGCGCGGCTGTCGAGCTCCTGTGCGTCCATCAGCGCGCGCAGCTCGAAACGCCCGGCGGGGCATTGCAGCGCCCATTGCACGGGGTAGCGCGCCTGCGACGCCGCACTGGTCCAGGTGCGGCCGGCGCTGAACTGCACCTCGTCGGGCGCGAACACGCGAGCGGCCTGGCCGGGGGCGCGGAAACTGCCGCCGGCCCACAAGCTGCTGCCATCGGCGCGCCGCATGCGAAAGAGCATCAACGCGCTGCCGTCGAAGAGGTTGCAGCCCAGCCAGTCCCAGCCCACGGCGCCGGCCGGCAGATAGGCATCGCTCCATTCGTGGTCCAGCCATGCGCGGCCGGCCATCGCCGCGCGCCGGCCGTCGACGCTGATGTCGCCCTGCACGCGCAATTGCGGCTCGCTGATGTAGCGGCTGGTCGACGCCGCGTCCGGCCCCTTGCGTGACAGGCCGGCGTCGCCTTGCAGCAGCGGCGGCTGCGTCGGCTGCAGTTGCAGCGCCAGCGCGAAGTGCGCGTCCGACAGGCGTGCGGCGTAGCTGCCGGCGTCGCGCTGCAGGCGCCAGTGGCCGAGCACGATGTCGGTGTCGCGCGTGGCTGCGTGCGCAGGCTGCGCCGACACGTCGCCGGACCAGCGCGCGATGCGCTGTGCGTGAGTGTGGCGCGGGCCGCGCAGCTCGCTGAGCGCGGCGTGCGCGAACAACAACTGACGCGGTGCGAAGCGGCTGCGACCATGCTCGGCCAGCCCGGTGCGGCTGCGAAAGAACGTGAGCTGGAAGCCGTAGCGCGGCTGCGCTTCGCTGCCGAGCCAGCCGGTGACGTACCACCATTCGGTCTGCACGTCGGGGTGCGCACCACGGTCGCGCGGGAACACCAGCGCCGCTGCGCGCGCGGCGGCGATGTCCAGCGCCGGCATCAACCCCGGCGTCAGCATCAGCCAGGCGCGCCGCTTCACCAGTCCTCCTTCACCGACAACACGGCCGAACGCGCAGCGGCGCCGCGCGCGCTCAACGCCGCCGTCAGCACGCCCACCCCCAGCACGCTGGTGCACAACAGCGCCAGCCGCGCGCCGGGCAGCACGAGCGCCATCGTCCAGTGGAAACTCTGCGGGTTGACGACAAACACCAGCACCACGCTGACCGCCACGCCCAGCAGCAGCCCGATCAGTGTGCCGGCCGCGACCCAGGCCGCCGCCTCGCCGGCGACCACGGCCACCACGTCGCCCCGTGTCAGCCCCAGATGCGCCAGCAGCCCGAACTCCTTGCGCCGCGCAATCACCTGCGCCGACAGGCTGGCAGCGACGCCGACGAGGCCGAGCGTGATCGCCACCGCCTGCAGGTAGTAGGTGACGGCGAAGCTGCGGTCGAAGATGCGCAGCGACAGCGAGCGCAGCGTGGCCGTGGCCGCGAACTCGACCATCGACGGCGCCGGCAGCAGCGAGCGCAGCCGCGCCTGCACGTCGGCCACCGCGGCGCCGGGCGCGAGCCAGATCGCCAGGTCGTTGACGCGGTTGTCGCCGGTCAGGCGGCGATAGCTCGCGGCGTCGATGGCAATGGCGCCGAACTGGCGCGCGTAGTCGCGCCAGACGCCGAGCACGCGGCCTTGGAGGCGGGCGCTGTGCAGGGTCTGCAACGGCAGCGTCATCACGTCACCGACCTTCACGCCATACAGCGCCGCCACCGCTTCGCTGATGTAAAGCCCCGTCTCACCGGCCGCAGGCGCGCGCGGCGGCTGCAGCAGCGGCAGCGTCGCGGCGGGCGGCTCCAGCGGGCGAGCGATCAGCGTCACCGGCGGCAGGCCGGGCGATAACGACAACGCGCGCACCCGCGACGCCTGCAGCTTCAGCACGCCCGGCACGCCGGCAGCGGCGTGCACGAAAGCCGGGTCCAGCCAGGCCTGCGCGGCGGCGCTGGCGCTGCCGGCGCTGCGCGCGTACAGATCGGCCGGCAGCACCGTGTCCAGCCAGCCCGAGACGGCGTGGCGGAAGCTCGTCACCATCACCGTCAGCGCGACCGACAGCGCCAGGCTCGCGACCACGCCGGCCACGGCGGCCGTGGCCGTGCGGCGCTGGAAGCGTGCCCGCTGCACCGCCAGCAGCATGAGCGCCGAGCGCGGCGCGGGCAGCAGCGCCAGCAGGCCTTGCACGCCCGCGGGCACGAGTGCCACGCCGCCGAACAGCAGCAGGGCGACGGCCGCATACGCGGCCAGCGGCAGCCCGAACAGCGGCGGCGCGAAGGCGAGCGCAACGCCGCCGGCCAGCATCAGCGGGCCTGGCCAGAGCGGCGGCGCGTGGCTCTCGGGTGCACCCAGACCCCTCAGTGCCAGCGCCGGCGACAAGCGCTCGGCCTGCAGCGCCGGCCACCAGCCGCCCACCAGCGCCGAGAAGATGCCCAGCGCTGCAAAGCCCGGCGCGCCGGCGATGTCGACATGCAGCCGCGGCGCGATGCCGGGGAAGTAGCCGCCGCCGAGGTCACCGGCCAGCAGACGCAAGGCCGCCAGCGCCATCACGCCACCGAGCATGAGTCCGAGCACGCTGCCGGCAGCGCCGAGCAGCGTGCACTCGGCCAGCACGAGCTGGCGTCGTTCACGCGCCGTCAGCCCCAGCACGCCCAGCAAGGCGAAGGTCGGCGTGCGCTGCGCCACCGACAGCGAGACGACCGAGAACACGAGAAAGGCGCCGACGAACAGCGCCACCAGCGCCAGCACGGTGAGGTTGACGCGGTAGGCACGCGAGAGCTTGGTCACGCGCTGCTCGGCGGCATCGGGCGCCACCGCGTGCACGCCCGGCGGCAGGCGCGCGATGAAGGCCGCGGCATCACGGCCCGGACGCAGGCGCAGGTCGATGCGCGACAGCCGGCCGAGCCAGCCGAAACGCTGCTGCGCGGCCGCGATGTCCATCACCGCCAGCGGCGGGCCGCCGGCGGCGACGCTGCCGGCCACGCGCAGCGACTGCCACGCCGGGCCCGATTGCAGCGCCAGCGGGCTGCCGTCGCGGGCTGCGGTGGCGTGGCGCGCGGCCGCATTGAGGAACACGTTGTCGGGATCGATCAGCGCCAGCCGCGATTCATGCGCCGCCGGCCGCGGCAGCAGCGTGGCGGCCAGCGGCGCGACCCGCAAGGCGTCGATGCCCAGCACCTGCAGCGCGACACGCCGGCCATCGGCCGCCAGCGCATAGGTATCGAGCTCGACCACCGGGCTGGCCGCGGCCACCGCGGGGTCGATGGCGATGCGGCCATACAGCGCGTCGCTGAAGCCATCGCGGCCATCGCTCCCGCCGCGCAACGTGAGGTCGGGCTCGCCCTGGCTGGAGCGCAGCGCAGCGGCGAATTCGGCCAGCGCCGACGCGTTGATCAGGTGCACCGAATACGCCAGTGCCACGCCCAGCGCCACCGCGAGCAGCGCAACGCCGTGGCGCCACGGGTGGTGGCGCCATTCGCGGCCGAGCAGGCTGCGCAGCAGCGCCGCGTTCATGCGTCGACGATGCCGCTGCTCGTCAGCCGCAGCACGCGGTCGGCACGCGCCGCGGCGGTGGCGGAGTGGGTGACGAGCAGGCAGGCCGCGCCGGCATCTTGCACCTGCGCCTGCAGCACGCCCAGCACCCTGGCGGCGGTGTCGGGGTCGAGGTTGCCGGTGGGCTCGTCGGCAAGGATCAGCCCCGGCGCATGGACCACGGCGCGGGCGATGGCCACGCGCTGCAACTGGCCGCCGGAGAGTTGCGCCGGATGGCGCGCGCCCAGTCCGCCGAGGCCGACGGCGTCGAGCACCTGCAGCACGCGCTGCGCATCGGGCCGGCCCAGCAGCAGCAGCGGCAGCGCGACGTTTTCGGCCACGCTCAGGTGCGGCAGCACGTGAAAGGCCTGGAATACGAAGCCCAGGTGGGCGCGGCGCAGGCGCGCGCGGGCGTTGTCGTCGAGTTGCGCGAGATCACGGCCGTCGACGCGCACGCGCCCCTGGTCGGCCTGTTCGAGCCCGGCCACACAGTTCAGCAGCGTCGACTTGCCGACGCCCGATTCACCCAGCAGCGCGACGAACTCGCCGCGCCCCAAGCCCAGCGTCACGCCGTGGAAGACGCGGGTCTCGCCGAACGACTTGCCCAGGCCTTCGAGTTGCAGCATCGGCATCGATGATGCCAGCGTCGCGCTGTCAGTCCGGCGCGGGCGACACATGCGACACAGGCGACGCGGCGCGTTGCAGCGCCTGCAGCGCGAGCGCCGGCGCATCGGTCGCATCGCAGCGCACGACCGTGCGCGGCGTCATCGAGCGCAGCCAGGTCAACTGGCGCTTGGCGAGCTGGCGTGTCGCCGCGATGCCGCGCTCACGCACGGCGGCCAGCCTGCCCTCGTCCAGGCCTTCCCAGATCTGGCGGTAACCGACGCAGCGCATCGCGGGCAGCCGCGCATGCAATTCGGGGCGCGCCTTCAACGCGCGCACTTCGTCGACGAAGCCGGCCGCGAGCATGGCGTCGAAACGCAGCGCGATGCGCTCGTGCAGCCAGGCGCGCGACTCGGGTTCCAGGCTCACCAGCGGCAGGTCGGCGGCAGCGACGCGCGCTGCACCATGCCACGCCGACAGCGGCCGCCCGCTGAGCTGCCAGACCTCGAGCGCACGCTGGATGCGCTGCGCATCGTGGGGCGCCAGGCGCGCCGCGGTGGCGGGGTCGACACGCGCCAGTTCGGCATGCAGCGCCGGCCAGCCGTGGGCGGCGGCGCGCGCGTCGAGTTCGCTGCGCAGCGGCGCATCGGCGCCGGGCAGGGCATCGAGCCCTTCGCGCAAGGCCTTGAAGTACAGCATGGTGCCGCCCACCAGCAGCGGCAGGCGGCCGCGCGCGCGAATCTCGTCGATGAGGCGGTTCGCATCGGCGACGAAGCGCGCCGCCGAATAACTTTCGGCGGCGTCGAGCACGTCGATCAGGTGGTGCGGCACGGCGGCGCGCTCGGCCGCCGTGGGCTTGGCGGTGCCGATGTCCATGCCGCGGTAGACGAGCGCCGAATCGACGCTGACGATCTCCAGCGGCAGCACCGCGGCGAAGGCCAGCGCCGCCGCCGTCTTGCCGCTGGCCGTGGGGCCGGCCAGGCAGACCGCGCGCACGCCGGCGGCGACGCCCCGCGCCGCGGCCATGCTCAGAACGTGACGCTCTGCTCCGCCGAGCAATTGCTCGTCGAATTGCGCTGGCACAGCTTGTAGGTCCAGGTGCCGCGGCCGCGCGTGTCGGTGTAGCTGCCGTCATTGCGCGTGCCGGCCAGCAGGCTGCCGTTGCGCCAGACGTCGGCCAGCGTGCCGGTGGCGCCGCTCCACGTGAGATTGACCTTCCACGCCTGCAGCTTCACGCGCTGGCTGCTCAGGCTCAGCGTGATCGCCGGCGGCGCGCTGCCGATGTCGAGGAAGGCGGCGCTGAACGGCCCGGCGTGGCCGAGGCCATCGCTGGCGCGCACATAGACGAGGTGGCGGCCGGCGGCCAGGCCGGCGGTGGACAGTGTGCCGGCCGCGGTTTCGGTGGCGCTGTCGAACGCACCGTCGGCCGCCGTCAGCGCGATGGGCATCGCGCCGGCCATCCACGGCGGCACGTCGAAGTAAGCCTCGGCGCTGGCGACCGCATGCACGGGCTCGCTGCCGTTGCTCTGGTTGAAGTGGGTGTCGGTGATGCTGGCCTGCAGGCCCACCGGCGTGCCCGCCGTGACCGACGCGCTGGCCAGCGCCAGCGCCGTGACCTCGGGCCCGGCCGGTGTGAGATAGGGCGTGCGCGCGACCTTGGCGGCATAGATCAGCGCGTTGATGTTTTGCTGCTTGACGTCGGCTTCGTAGGACGTGCAGTCCTGGAAGAAGCTGTTGCCCATTTCGATGGTGAAGGACGGCACACCCAGTTCACCATAGCTCGGGCCGTCGCTGGTGCCGTCGGTGGGATACAGGCCGACCGACTGCTCGGGCGTGTAGCCGTTGAAGTAGGCCAGGCGCCGGCCCAGCGTCTGCAACGCGGTGCTGTTGGGTGCCGGTGCCGTCGTCTCGCCCCAGGGCCAGAGCACGAGATCGGCGTAGCTGTGCAGGTCGATGTGGATGCCGCTGGTGTCGTCCGGAGCGGCGTCGTTCTGGCCCGCGCCGCGGCGGTCGGCCCAGAGGCTGCGCACATAGGCTTCACCGGCCTGGGTCTCGGGTTCGCTGGCGGCGCTGGGGCCGCGGTAGGTCTCGTTGCACTGGTTGCCGCTCGAGCCCTGGCCGCCGGTGGTGTTCCAACTGAAGCTGAAGTTGCGGTTGAGGTCGGCGCCCTGGCTGCGGCTGCGCGAACTGCAGTAGGCGCTGTTGGTGTTCTTGCGCCACGACAGGCCCGACTCGGCTTTCTTGCGGCCGTCGGGGTTGTTCTGCAGCAGCAGGTGGATCTCATGGTTGTCGAGCAGCCAGGTTGCATCGGGGTTCGTACCGTAGCCGTTGAACAGCCACTGCGCAAACGCCAGCGCCACCGGCGACGTGACGTACTCGCGCGCATGGATGGCGGCGGTGACGAAGAGGATGGGCTTGGGTCCGCGCGTGGCGTTGGTGGCGCTGTTCGTCAGCTTCAGCACGCCCATGTCGTAGCCGCCCTGGCCGACCGTCTTCTGCCACGAGTCGCCGATGTCCAGCCAGGTGGCCAGGTCGGGCCGGGTGCTGGCCATGGTCTGCGCCGCGGCAAACGTTTCCTCCACCGTCGGGTAGCAGCTATAGCCCGGGATCGACTGGATGCCCGCCGCACCGCGCCTGGCCTGGGCGGCGTCGATGGCGTCGAGGAAAGCCTTGCGGCGCTGCAGGAAGTCGGTGGCGGGTTCGAGCCGGTAGCCGAAACGCTGCAGCAGGCTGATGCCGTCGGCATCCAGTTCGAACACCTGCCAGCCGCGCTGGTAGTCGCTTTCCAGCAGGTTGCCGTGCAGCGACACGGCGGCCTTGCGTGCGGTGACGAGGTCGGGGAACCAGGCCTTGTAGAGGTCGTGCCGCTGGCGTTCGGCCGCGCGCTCGGCGCGTGCGGTGTCGGCCGGATTCGCGTCGGCCATCGCGGGCGCGGCAGCGCCGGCTGCGAGGCTGGTCAACAAAAGGCCGGCCAGTGCGGCGGGCAACGTGGTCTTGAACATTCGTTTGGCTCCTCGCTCCAGGGTCGGCGGATTCTCACCCCGATTTCAAGCCGCATGCCACCGCAAACGCGGGGCGCTCAGACGAAGCGCTCGTGCTCGCCGAGGTAGCGCCACTGGCCGGCTGGCAGCGCGCCCAGCGCCACGCTGCCGATGCGCACGCGCTTGAGCCCCAGCACCTTCAGCCCGACCAGTTCGCACATGCGGCGGATCTGGCGTTTGCGCCCCTCGCGCAGCACGAAACGAAGCTGCTCCTCGTTCTGCCAGCTCACACGCGCCGGGCGCAGCGGCTTGCCGTCCAGCGTCAGGCCATGGCGCAGGCGTTCCATCTCGGCCGGCGGCAGCGGGCCCGGCCGCAGGTGCTGAACGCGCACGAGGTATTCCTTCTCGACCCGGGTCTCGTCGCCGATCAAGAGCTTGGCGATGCGGCCGTCCTGCGTCAGCACCAGCAGGCCGGTGGAATCGATGTCCAGTCGCCCCGCCGGCGCCAGGCTGCGCAACTGGCCCGGGTGGAACTGCGTGCCGCTGGTGTCGCCCGCCCAGTGGTTGGCCGGCTTCACGAGCACCACTGCGGGCTCGTAGCCGTCCTCGGCCTGGCCGCTGACGAAGCCCATCGGCTTGTGCAGCAGCACCGTGACGCGCCGTGCCTGCTGCTTGCGCGCCAGCGCGTCGATCTCGATCAACGCATCGGGCCGCGCGCGCTGGCCGAGCACAGCCACGGCGCCGTCGACTTTCACGAGGCCGGCCGCTATCCATTCATCGGCTTCGCGGCGCGATGCCAGGCCGCGTTCGGTCATCAGTTTGGAAACGCGCGCGCCTTCGGGCGTGGCGGGGACGGGCTCGGTCATGCACGATTGGACCATGACTGCCCCATGCATCCACGCGTAACACCCCGCTGCCGGCTCTTGCAACGAGGCCGTGTTTGTGTAGTCTTGGTGCCGGCGCCGCAAGCAGGAGGTTCAGCGATGAAACCGGTCTCCGAATTGCTCCGGGAACGTGAAGGCATCCTCTGGCACGTGCGGCCCGACGAAACGGTGTTCGCAGCGCTGCAGCTTCTGGCCGAATACGAGATCGGCGCGCTGATGGTGATGGACGGCGGCAAGCTCGTCGGCGTGCTCTCCGAACGCGACTACACGCGCAAGGTGGCGTTGCAGGGCCGCAGCTCGAAGGACGCACGCGTGCGCGACATCATGACGTCGCACGTCATCAGCGTGAGCCCGGAAACGGACACCCAGCAGTGCATGGCGCTGATGAGCCAGAAGCGTTTCCGCCATCTGCCGGTGGTCGACGGCGACACCGTGCTGGGCATGATCTCGATCCGCGACATCATGGACGACATCATTGCCGACCACGAAGTGACGATCGCCCAGCTCGAGAACTACATCCACTCCTGAGCTGCGCCGCCAGCGCGGAGCTTCAGCCCGGCGCGGCCCGGTGCGCGGCGCGCCATGCCTTCAGCGCCGGCAGCAACTGCTGCCAGCGCGCCAGCGACGCCGCCGGCCACTGCTGCTCGCGTTCGTAGTATTCGTCGACCTGGTTCGCGCCCGCGGGCAGCACCAGCCAGGGCTGTCTGGAGCGCGTGAAGATGTGGATGTCGGGCGGCCAGCGGTCGGGCTCGTCGAGCGTGCCCACGCGCACGAAGCTCAGCAGCGGGCCGGCGCCGCCATAGTGGCTCCAGAGCGCGATGCGGCAGGTCGGGCAGCGCACGATGTCCTGGCCGATGCCGCTGTCGGACGGCGTGTGCACGGTGTCGGGCGTGCCGGTGAGAAGACACACGCGGTCGGCCTCGATCATCGCGTTGAGCGCGAACGATGCGCCGGTTTCGCGCTGGCACCAGCGGCAATGGCAGCAGTGCACATACAGCGGGGACGCGCTCATGCGGTAGCGCACCTGGCCGCAGTCGCAGCCGCCTTCGAAAACGGTTGGCTCGTCGGTTTGCATCATCATGTCCTCAACGTCCGCGCAGGAACAGCGCGTCGAGTTCCTTCAGCGTCACCTGGCGCCAGGTCGGGCGGCCGTGGTTGCAGGTGTCACTGCGTTCGGTGCGTTCCATGTCGCGCAGCAGCGCATTCATCTCCTCCAGCCCCAGGCGCCGGTTCGCGCGCACCGCGCCGTGGCAGGCCATGGTGGCGAGGATCTCGTCGCGTGCGCGCTGCACGGCGCGGCTGGCGCCGACGCCGGCCAGCTCGGCCAGCACCGAGCGCGTCAGCTCGGCGAGGTCGGCATCGGGCAGCGCGGCCGGACGGCTGCGCACCGCCAGCGTCGCGGCCGACAGCACGCTCACGTCCAGCCCCAGCGCCAGCAGCGCCCCGGGTTCGGCTTCGGCGGTGGCGATCTCGGCGGCGCTGGCCGCGAAGCTGACCGGGATCAGCAAAGGCTGGGCCGGCAGCGCCTGCGCCGCGCCCGCGGCCTGCTTCAGCCGTTCGTAGACGATGCGTTCGTGCGCGGCGTGCATGTCGACGATGACCAGGCCGTGCGCGTTTTCCGCCAGCACGTAGGCACCCGCGAGCTGCGCGATGGCGCGCCCGAGCGGCCATGCCGAGGCGTCGGCTTCGGGCGCCTCGTCGGGCACGCCGGGAATGTCGCCCACACGCAGCGTGGCCCACGCGGCCAGACCACCGCTGCCGGACGATGTCGAGGCGCCGGTCGAGCCGGCCCACGTCGTGGGGCCGAAGCCGCGCGGCCGCGGCTCATGGGCCACCAGCGGCAACGCCGCCTGCCAGGCCGCGGGGTCCGGGGCCTGCGCGGGCGCCGACGTGCCGGGCAGCGCCACCACCGCGGCGCGGGTCGTTGCCAGTGCGTCGACGACGGCGCGATGCACGGCCTGGTGCACCGCGCGGCCATCGCGAAAACGGACCTCGATCTTCGTCGGGTGCACGTTCATGTCCACCAGTTCCGGCGTGATGCGCAGGAACAACGCGTACGCGGGCTGGCGGCTGCCGTGCAACTGGTCTTCGTAGGCGCTGCGCACCGCGTGCGCGACGAGGCGGTCGCGCACGAAGCGGCCGTTGACGAAGAGGTATTGCTGGTCGGCGCGCGCTCGCGCGGCCTCGGGCTGGCCGGCGCGGCCGTGCAGTTGCAGCGGACCGGCCGTGACCTCGAGCGCCCGGCTGGCGGCGACGAAGTCGCGGCCCAGCACGTCGGCCAGGCGCAAGGCCGCGCTCGCGGCACGCCACTGCGCGCAGAGCCTGCCTTCGTGCCAGACGGTGAAGCCGACATCGGGCCGCGCCAGCGCATGGCGCCGCACCGCGTCCAGCGCATGCGCGAGTTCCGTGGCCTCGCTCTTCAGGAACTTGCGCCGCGCCGGCGTGCTGAAGAACAGCTCGCCCACCTCGACAGTCGTGCCCACCGCGCGTGCGGCCGGTTGCAGCTCGCCGCTGCGCGCGTCCAGGCGCGACGCAAACGGTGCCGCCGCGCTGCGGCTGGTGAGCGCCATCTCGGAAACCGAGGCGATGGCGGCCAGCGCCTCGCCGCGAAAGCCCATCGTCACCACCGACTCCAGTTCGGCAAGCGAGTTGATCTTGCTGGTGGCATGACGTTTCAGCGCCAGCGGCAGTTCGTCGGCCGGGATGCCGACGCCGTCGTCCTCGACGACGATGTGGCGCACGCCGCCGGCCGCCAGGCGCACGGTGATCTGGTGCGCGCCGGCATCGAGCGCGTTGTCCACCAGTTCGCGCACCACCGAAGCGGGCCGCTCGACCACCTCGCCGGCGGCGATCTGGCTCACGAGTTCATCGGGCAGCTCGCGGATCGGGTGGTGATCGGACAACACGGCGCTCATGTGAACGATTGTAGAAGCCAAGCTGTCAAGCCTTACGGGTGGCACGACTGGTGCCTCAGGGCCCAAAATCGCACAGTTCCCACGATTTCGGGATGTGCTCCCGGAGATTTCTGATGTTGCCTTTTTTCGCCGAACTGGTCAGCGCCACCGATGAAGACCGCCGCCGGTTCGAAACCCATCCGGTCGTGGTGGCCGCGGTGGCCGACGGCATGACCGTCGAGCGCTACCGCGCGCTGCTGCTCGAGCTGTACCACGTGGTCTGGCATTTCAACCCGGTATGCGCCGCCGCGGCCAGCCGCCTGGGCGACGAGCTCAGCGTCGTGCGCTACTTCCTGTATGAACACATGCAGGAGGAAAGCGGGCACGAGGTCTGGGTGCAGAACGACCTCGAGGCCATCGGCGTGAGCCCGGCCGACACACGCGGCCACGCCCCGGGGGCGTTCACGCTCGCGCTCAACGGCTACAACTACTGGGCTGCCGACCGCCGCCACCCGTGTTCGGCGCTCGGCATGCTGTACGCGCTGGAGGTCATCGCGTCGGTCTACGGCGGGCCGTTTGCGTCGGCGATCCGCGAGTCGCTGCTGCTCGACGGCGACCGCGGCGTCTCGTTCATCGATTCGCACTCGTCGATGGATGCTCAGCACATGGCCGAATTGCGCAAGCTGCTCAATCAGGTGCAGGATGCGCCAGCACGCGCGGCGATCATCGAATCGGTACGCGTCAACTTCCACCATTTCACGCACATCATCGAACAGGTATGAACGCGCCCGAAAGAGGCGGCGGGGTCGCGGCGCTGTTGGGGCGCCCGTACAAGACGATCCGGCTCGAATGGAGCTCGGATCTGCGCATGCTGCGCGTGCGGACCTGCGTCAAACCCATTCAGTGCTACAGCCTGGCCGCGATGGCCGAGCTGCAGCAGATGCTGGCCGACATCACGGCCAACCCCGGGCTCGTGAAGCACTTCGTGATGACGTCCGACGTGCCGCGGGTCTTCAACTTCGGCGGTGACCTCGCGCTGTTCGTGCTACTCGTGCGGGCCGGTGACGTCGACTCCATCAAGCTCTATGGCCGCATGTGCGTGGACCTGGTCTGGTGGATGGAGAACGCGGCGCGCCAGGGCATCCACACCACGGTGTTGGTGCAAGGCGACACTCTGGGGGGCGGGCTCGAATCGGTGCTGCCTTTTCACAAGGTCATCTTCGAGCGCAGCGCGCAGGCCGGATTTCCCGAGGTGCTGTTCAACCTGTTCCCCGGCATGGGCGCCTGGGACTTCACGATCCGCAAGGCCGGTTTTGCAGTGGCCAACGAGATGATTCTCTCGGGCCGCCTGTACAGCGCCGACGAACTGTTCAGCCGCCGCCTGGTCGACCTGGTGGTCGACGATGGCGCCGGCGAAGAGGCCATCGACCGCAGCCTGCGCGAGGTCGATCCGCGGCTGCGCGGCACGCTGGCAGCGTTGCAGGCGCAGCGCCTGGCCGCGCCCATCCACCTCGACACGCTGCAGGCCATCGTCGACCTCTGGGCCGAGGCCGCGCTCAAGCTCACCGACCGCGATCTGCGTTTGATGGAACGGCTGGCGCGCGCGCAGGCGCGCAAGGCCGGTGGCGCCGACGAGGGCGCGGTGGAAGAGATCAAGCGCATGGAACTCGAGATCGCCTGGGGCGACCGCCGCACCGGCATCGACCGCCGCGCCGACGGCCTCAGCGACCGCCGAGCGGGGCTGCAGATCTCACAGCCACTGCAGTAGCAGTTCGCGCAACTGGTCGCGTGTGTAGGGCTTGGCCAGGTGGGCGTCCATGCCGGCGGCCAGCGACTGCTGTGTGTCCTCATCGAAGGCATTCGCGGTGAGCGCGACGATGGGCACACGCGGCAGGCGCAGCCGCGATTCGCGCTCGCGCACCTGCTGGGTCGCGGCATAACCGTCGAGCACCGGCATCTGGATGTCCATCAGCACCAGATCGAAGCGCTGCTTGTCCATCATCGCGATCGCCTGCGCACCGTGTTCGGCCTCGGCCACCTCGAGGCCGAAGGACTTCAGCATCTCCGAGCCGATGAGCCGGTTGACGACGTTGTCCTCCACCAGCAGCACGACACCCATCAGCGGCGCGTTGTTGTCCAGCGACGCGAAGTCGGACTGCGGTGGTGGCGGCACCACCAGCCCCACCGCGCGCGGCAGCGTCAGCGTGAAGCTGAAGCGCGAGCCGCCGCCCGGGCGACTGGCGAGTTCGATGTGGCCGCCCATGGCTTCGATGATGCGCTGGCTGATCGCCAGGCCCAGCCCGGTGCCGCCGCGCAGGCGGCTGCGCGTGCCGTCGACCTGGTGAAACGGCTGGAACACGTGTTCGCGCGCGTGCTCGGGAATGCCGATGCCGGTGTCCTCGACATCGAAGCGCACGCGGCACTCGTCGGCGCCAGCGGGCAGCGCCGTCAGTGACAGCGACACGCCGCCGCGTTCGGTGAACTTGACGCCGTTGCCCACCAGATTCAGCAGCACCTGCTTCAGGCGTGGCGCATCGGCCACCACCGAGTCGGCGACATCGGCGCCGATCTGCAGCGAGACCGTCAGGCCGCGGCTTTCCGCATTGGCGCGGAACAGCGCCGACGCCGACGCCGCCACCGAATGCAGCGACACCGGCGTGCACACCAGCGTGAGCTTGCCGGCCTCGATCTTCGAATGATCGAGCACGTCGTTGAGGATGTCCATCAGCGACTCGCCCGACGCTGCGGCGGTCTTCACGAGACGGCGCTGGCGCAGGTCCAGCGATGTGGTGCGCAGCAGGTCGAGCGCGCCCAGCACGCCGTTCATCGGCGTGCGGATCTCGTGGCTCATGGTGGCCAGGAACTGCGACTTCGCAAGGTTCGCGGCCTCGGCCGCTTCCTTGGCGCGTTGCAGTGATGCATTGGCCGCTTTCGCCTCCAGGCTGTGGCGCATCGACTGCATCGCGATGGTGCGGAACTCGCGCGTCGCGCGCACCATCGTGACGCCGAACACCACCGACAGCACCGCCAGCGGGTACGAGCGCGCGCTGTCGATCGCCACGCTGGCCAGCGCCAGCGAGCCCGTCTGCACCCCCGTGAGCAGCAGGAACGAGCTGCCGGCCATCGACATGAAAAACGCCGCGGTGGCCACCGAGCCGCAGATCATCACCACGTAGACCGTCGCGTTCGCCTCGCGCAGCGACGGGTAGATCGCGATCGTCGCCAGCGCCCACATCACGCCCGCCGCAAGTGCATTGCCTTCGAGCTGATGCACCACGCGCGCCATCTGCGCCGAGTCCATCTCTCCGGTGTGACCACAGCGGCGCGTGATGAACGAGCGCCACGCCGCCACCGCGACGCCGAGCGCGGCCACCAGCAACGCGGCCCGGCCGTGGCCGGCATCCCAGCCGAGCCAGGCGATGAACAACACGGCAACGGCCAGCAGGGCGACGCTGCGGCCGGAATTGCGCAGCGCCACCTGCAGCAACTCACGTTGAACGGCAGTCTCTATTTCCGAAGGGGAATTCATGCGGCCGCGAGCATAGCGCGCGCGCCGGATAATCGATACCCATGGGCCTCATCGCGTTCCTGATCGACTTCGTCCTGCATGTGGATCTGCATCTGATGCAGTTCGTGCAGGCCTACGGCGCGTGGGTTTACGCACTGCTTTTCCTCATCATCTTCGTCGAGACCGGCGTCGTCGTATTCCCCTTTCTGCCGGGGGATTCGCTGCTCTTCATGGTGGGTGCGTTGTGTGGCGCCGGCGCCATGAACCTGGCGCCGACGCTGGTGCTGCTGGTGGCCGCCGCGGTGCTGGGCAACCAGACGAACTACAGCATTGGCCGCGCCGTCGGCCCGCGTGTGTTCCGCTGGGACCAGTCGCGCTGGTTCAACAAGCGCGCTTTCGACCGCACGCATGCCTTCTACGAAAAGTACGGCGGCTTCACGCTCATCGCCGGCCGCTTCATGCCCTTCGTGCGAACCTTCGCGCCGTTCGTGGCCGGCGTCGCGCAGATGACACGCCGTCGCTTCACGCTGTTCGACATCGCCGGCGGCACGCTGTGGGTGTGCAGCATCACGCTCGCCGGCTATGTGTTCGGCAACACGCCCTGGGTGCAGGCCCATCTGAGCCACATCATCTGGGCGATGATCCTGATCCCGGGGTTGTTGATCCTCTACGGCGCCTGGCGCTCACGCGGCGCGACGCGGCTGTCCAGCGGCGGTGGCCTGTAGTCGGCACGGTAGGCGCAGGTGGCGCCCCACGCCGGCTCGAGTGTGAGGCAGCGCTCGGCCAGCGCGCGGGGTGTCGGTTTGTCGCCGTGTTCCACCCACGCCAGCAGCGCCTGCACTGCGGCGACGTACTCGACATCGCTCCAGTAGCCGTGCTCGTGGTCGGCCGTGAAGGCCTGCACCAGCGTGTCGGCATGGCCGGCGCGGGCGACGGTATCGTGGAACACCGACTCGAGCTCGACGAAGGCCACCGGGTCGTCGATGGCGTGCACCGTGAGCAGCGGCAGGGTGATGCGGCCCGTGGGGTCGGTGTCGGCCGCGAAGGCAGCCAGCGCCGCGGGGTCGGCGCGGTAGCGCGCCACCTGGGTGTTGAGGGCTGCGTCGTCGGCCGAACCCGTGTAGCGGGCGCCGATGTTGCCGAAGGCGTCGCGCCCGCCCAGACGTGTGAACGCGATGTCCTGAAAGTGCTGGGTCGCCCACGCCAGGTGGCCGCGCAGCGAACGCTCCGGAATGCGCACGACGTCGAGCAGCGTCTTCAGGTGGCGCTGTTGTTCGGCTGTGCGCTCGGCCGCCGCACGGGCCAGCCCCGTGCATTCGTCGATGCGTTGGTCGAGATCGGCGCGGCTCATCCTGCTGCCCTGCGGCAGGCCCTGCCACAGCGGGTAGGCAGGCTCGCCGGGGCGCGGATGGTTGTGGCACACGGCCTGCCAGAGCACCCGCAGATCGAGCCGGAAGTCATAGCTGCGGCTGCCGCCGCCGAGCACGCCGCTGGTCAGCAGCACACCGTCAACGGCGTCGGGAAACATCTCGGTACCCAGCGCCGCGACGCTGGCGCCCCAGCTCTGGCCGTGCAGCAAGGTCAGGCGCGGTTTGCCGATGGCGTCGATGACGATGTGGCGCAGGCGTTCGGTGTCCTCGGCGGCGGCACGCACGGCGACGCCGCCCTGGTGGTAGGTCGAGCCGGCCCAGGCGTAGCCGGCGCGCACCATGACCTTCCAGCGTTCGAGGTCGGCGACGCTGCGCGCCAGCTTCGGTGCGCCGAGCTGCGGTCCGCCGTGATCGTGCAGCACCAGCACCTTGTGGTCCCAGTGCGGCGGCAGCGCGATCACGTAGAACGCACCGGCACTGTCGCGCCCGTTCAGGCACGCCGCGCCGTCGGGCAGGCCGGCGGGGCAGGGCATGGGTGCAGGCGCTGCCAGCGCCGAGCCTGCGAAGAGCGCGCACCACACCGGCCAGGCCTTCATGTCGGGCGCCTCACAGGCTGCGCTGGCGTGCCAGCGGCGGGTTCTTCGCGAAGTAGCGCTCGATGCCGCTGGCCAGAGCCTCCACCAGTTCCTGCTGATAGGCCGGGTCGCGCAGCTTGGCCTCTTCTTCGGGGTTGGAGATGAACGCCGTCTCGACCAGGATGCTCGGCACATCGGGTGCCTTCAGCACCGCGAAGCCGGCCTGCTCGACGCTGCCGTGGTGCAGCCTGCCGACGCGCCCGATGCGCGAGATGACCTCATGGCCGAGCTTCATGCTGTCCTTGATCTGCGCCGTCGTGCTCATGTCCAGCATCGCGCGCAGCACCGTGCGGTCCTTGACGGCGGCGACGTTGGCGCCACCGACGAGGTCGGCCGCGTTTTCGCGGTCGGCCATCCAGCGCGCCGCGGTGCTCGACGCGCCATGGGTCGACAGCGCAAACACGCTGGCGCCGCGCGCCTCGGGTTTGAAGAACGCATCGGCATGGATGGAGACGAACAGGTCGGCCTGCACGCGGCGCGCCTTGCGCACGCGCTCGCCCAGCGGCACGAAGAAATCGGCGTCGCGCGTCATCATCACGCGCAGGCCCGGCACCTCGTTCAGCCGCGTGCGCAGCTTCAGCGCGATGGCCAGCACCACGTCTTTTTCGTGCAGGCCGCTCGGCCCGGTGGCGCCTGGATCCTCACCGCCGTGCCCGGGGTCGATGGCGACGATGATCAGCCGCTCGACGCGGCGCCGCTCGGCTTCGGTGGGCGGCTTGTCCACCACCGCCGGCGGCGGCACGGCGGGCACCGGCACGGGCACTGCCGGGCGCGGCCGGTTGACCTTGGCGATGAGTTCACCCAACGCGTCCTGCACCGATTTCGCGGCCTGCGCCTCTGCGCTCTCCTTGTCGCGTATCAGCGCCAGCAGCGGGTCGGGCGCCTGCACGGGGTAGAGATCGAACACCAGCCGGTGCTGGTAGGCGGCCACCGGCGCGAGCGTGAACTGCTGCGGCGCCACCGGCTGCTTCAGGTCGATCACCAGGCGCACCACGCGGGCCTGGAACTGGCCCACGCGCACACCGGCGATGTAGGGGTCGTCGGGCCTGATCTTGCCCACCAGCTCGCGCAACTGCGCGTTCAGTTCCAGGCCTTCCAGATCGATGACGAGGCGGTCGGGCCGGTCGGTCATGAAGTGGTGCGCGCTCAGCGCGCCGTCGGACTCGATGGTCAGCCGCGTGTAGTCGTTCGCCGGCCAGACGCGCACCGCCACGATGGCGGCGCCCAAGGCGAGCTGCGGCGCCGTCAGCAGCAACACCAGCGGCCCCATCGCGCGCAGTGCGTCGCGGCGCGTCGGCGGCCGCGTCATGCGAGCAGTTCCACGCCGCATGGCGTGAGCGCTTCGGCGCGCACGTCGCGGCTGTCGTCGTCGTGCGTGTGAATGTGCAGCCGCAGGTCGGCCAGCGGCAGCACCTCGGCGGCCTTCTCGGGCCATTCGGCCAGCTTCAGCCCCGGGGCGGCGAAGACCTCGCGAAAGCCGGCGTCGGCCCATTCGCGCGCGTCGTCGAAACGGTAGAAGTCGAAGTGCGAGATCGTGCGGCCCGGCCAGCGCGGCGCGAGGTGCGGCTCCACCACCGCATAGGTGGGACTCTTGATGCGGCCCGGCACGCCCAGCGCCCGCAGCAGGTGGCGCACGAAGGTGGTCTTGCCCGCGCCGAGTTCGCCGTGCAGTTCGATGAAGGCGTCCTGCAGCGCATCGTGGCGCGCCAGCCTCCCGGCCCAGGCGGCACAGGCCGCCTCGTCGGGCCAGCGTATCGAGCGGGTTTCTAGAATCGGCGTATGCAAGGGCTCAGGGGTCAGCAGCATCACTTCGACGGCCAGCGGCTGCTGCAGCAGCTTCGGCAGTGGGCTCGCGCATTGGGATTCTCCCAGATCGGGGTGGCCGACGTGGACCTGGCCGCCGCCGAAGCGGGACTGCAGGACTGGCTGAGCGCGGGCTTTCACGGCGACATGGCCTACATGGCGGCGCACGGGCTCAAGCGCGCGCGGCCCGCCGAACTCGTGCCGGGTACCGTGCGCGTGATCACGGCGCGCCTGGACTACCTTCCGCAAAACGCCGGCGCCGACTGGGCGGGCGCCGAATGGCGGCGCCTGGCCGAGCCCGGCAGCGCGGTGGTTTCGATCTATGCGCGCGGCCGCGACTATCACAAGGTGATGCGCCAGCGCCTGCAGCAGCTTGCCGACCGTCTGGCGGCGGAGGTGGGCCCGCTCGGCCACCGCGTGTTCACCGATTCGGCGCCGGTGCTGGAGGTCGAACTCGCGGCACGCAGCGGTGTCGGCTGGCGCGGCAAGCACACGCTGGCGCTGCACCGCGAGGGCGGCTCGATGTTTTTCCTGGGCGAGATCTTCGTCGACCTGGCACTGCCGCTGAGCGACGCGGCGACGCCCCACTGCGGCAGTTGCAGCGCCTGCATCGACGTCTGCCCGACGCGGGCCATCGTCGGACCGTACCGCGTGGACGCACGGCGCTGCATCAGCTACCTGACGATCGAGCACCACGGCGCCATTCCGCTGGAGTTGCGGCCGCTGATGGGCAACCACGTCTATGGCTGCGACGATTGCCAGCTTGTGTGCCCGTGGAACAAGTACGCCGCGCGTTCGACGCTGCCCGATTTCGATGCGCGTCACGGCCTGGATGCGGCGACGCTGCTCACGCTGTGGGACTGGGACGAAGCCGAGTTCCTGCGCCGCACCGAAGGCAGCGCAATCCGCCGCATCGGCCATGCGCGCTGGCAGCGCAACCTGGCCGTGGCCAGCGGCAACGCGCTGCGTGCGCACGACGACGCCGCACTGCGCGCGGCTTTGCAGAATGCCCTGGCGCAAGCCGGCGCGATGGTCGGCGAGCACATCGCCTGGGCACTCGCTCAACGCCCCTGAAGCGCCGACCATGCCAGCAGCGCCAGCGGCAGGCCGAGCATGCCGATGACGGTGGACAGCGTGACCAGCCCGGCGACGAATCCGCCGTCGCCCCCCATGCGCGCGGCCAGCACATAACAGCTCGATGCGGTGGGCAGGGCGGCGAATGCCACCAGCACCGCCTGCTGCTGCGGCGGCATCTTCAGCAGCAGCGCGAGCGTGATGCCCAGCGCCGGCAGCAGCAGATGGCGGATGCCCATGAACGCGGCGGCCAGCACGGGCGCCTTCTTCAGCGCGCCGAACTGCAGCCCGGCGCCCACCGCCATCAGCCCCAGCGGCAGCGCGGCGGCGCCGATGCGGCCGAGCGTCAGGCTCGCCAGCGCCGGCAGGTGCAGCCCGAACACGTTGCCAGCCAGCCCGGCCGCGGTGGCCACGATCAGCGGGTTGCGCACGATCTCGCGCAGGTAGCCGTGGCCACCGTGGCGCGCCAGCGGCCACACGGCGCCGACGTTGCACAGCGGCACGCACACCGACAGCAGCAGCGCCGCCCACGTCACGCCCTGCATGCCGGCCAGCCGTTCGGCCAGCGCCAGCAGCACGTAGGAGTTGAAGCGGAACGCGGTCTGCGCACCCGACGCATGCAGCCGCGCGTCGACGCCCGGCCACCAGCCCAGCGCATTCGACAGCACGATGCCGGTGAGCACCAGCGCCAGCCCGCTGCCGGCCAGCGGCAGCACCGCCGCCGGCGACAACGGGTTCTTCAGGATCGACGAGAACAGCAGGCACGGAAACAGCACGTAGTAGACGAGTCGCTCGACACCTTCCCACAGCGGCCGGTTCAGCGGCGTGAAGCGGCAGATCGCCAGGCCGCAGAGAATCAGCGTCAGATCGGGCAGCAGAATGAAGGCGTCGGACATCGGCGCCGAGTGTGCCAGCATGGGCCGCGGCGGCGCCGATCGACGAACCCCACCCACACACCGTGATTGCCCCCGACAGCCAGGCTTCGATCGACCGTTTCATCGACACCTTGTGGATCGAAGACGGTCTGGCGCCGCTGACGCTGGCCGCCTACCGGCGTGATCTCACGCTGTATGCCACGTGGCTGGCCGCGTCGCAGTCACGCGCGCTCGACAGCAGCCGCGAGGCCGACCTGCTGGCTTATGCGGCCGAACGCCATGCGGGCACGCGCGCGAGCACCGCGAACCGGCGCCTGACGGTCTTCAAGCGCTACTTTCGCTGGGCCTTGCGCGAGCGCCTGGTGACGCTGGACCCGACGCTGCGCCTGCTGTCGGCCAGGCAGCCGCTGCGCGTGCCCAAGGATCTCAGCGAGAACCAGGTCGAAGCCTTGCTGGCCGCGCCCGATGTGAACAAGCCGCTCGGCCTGCGCGACCGCACGATGATCGAGCTGATGTACGCGAGCGGGCTGCGCGTGAGCGAGCTCGTCAGCCTGAAGTCGGTGCACGTGGGGCTGGCGCAGGGTGTGCTGCATGTCGTGGGCAAGGGATCGAAGGAGCGCCTGGTGCCTTTCGGCGCCGAGGCCGACGCATGGCTGCGCCGCTATCTGGCGGGCGCTCGCGACATGCTGCTCAAGGGCCGGGCCAGCGACGCGCTCTTCGTCACCGGCCGCGCGGCACCGATGACGCGCCAGATGTTCTGGAAGCTCATCAAGCTGTACGCGCAGCGCGCCGCCATCAGCGCGCCGCTGTCGCCCCACACCTTGCGCCACGCTTTCGCGACGCATCTGCTGAACCACGGCGCCGACCTGCGCGCGGTGCAGATGCTGCTGGGCCACGCCGACATCGGCACGACGACGATCTACACCCACGTGGCGCGCGAGCGGCTGCGCCAGTTGCACGCGCAGCATCATCCTCGGGGTTAGCTCGAAGTCAAGTCGTGGTCGGCAGCGGCGACAGCGCCTTGATCTCTTCCAGGCAGATCATCGAACGCACGTCGTCGACGCCCGGGATCTGCATCAACTGGTCGGCCAGGAACTGCGACAAGGCCTTGAGGTCGCGCGTCACCACCTTCAGGAGGTAGTCGTGGTCGCCGCTGACGGTGTGGCATTCGAGGATCTGCGGAAAGTCGCGGATGCGCGCCTCGATGTCGCGCACGCGGTCGAATGCGCCGCCGTGGATGTTCAGGCTGACATAGGCCACGACGCCCAGCCCCAGCGACTGCGGTGCCACGCGCGCGGCATAGCCGCGCAGCACGCCACGCTCCTCGAGCGCACGCACGCGGCGCAGGCATTGCGGTGCCGAGAGATGCACCTGCGTCGCAAGGTCGACATTGGAGATGCGGCCACTGAGTTGCAGCGTGTCGAGAATCTTGCGATCGATGGCGTCAAGTTCGGAAGGCATCGATTCAATATCCTCGATTGATGGAATATTGTTGCATTGAATCGAAAAACTGCGATCGCATTGGAAAGCACATTTCGACCGCCGCGGCGCACACTCGTCGTTTGCCCGAGAAAGGTTTCCGCCGTCATGAACGCCCGCCTGCCCGACCAAGCCGTCAGCACCGATGCCATCGCGCTCGAGAATCACTACGGCGCCCACAACTACCTGCCGCTGCCGGTGGTGCTGACGCGCGGCGAAGGCGTGTTTCTGTGGGACGAACGCGGGCGGCGTTATCTGGACATGATGAGCGCGTATTCGGCCGTCAGTTTCGGCCACAGCCACCCGCTGCTGGTGGATGCGCTGGTGCGCCAGGCCCAGCGGCTGGCCGTCACGTCGCGCGCCTTCCACACCGACCGGCTCGGCCCCTTCCTGCAGCAGTTGTGCACGCTCACCGGCATGGACCGCGCGCTGCCGATGAACAGCGGCGCCGAGGCGGTGGAAACGGCTCTGAAGGCGGCACGCAAGTGGGGCTACAAGGTCAAGGGCGTGGCCGAGGGGCGGGCGCAGATCCTGGTGGCGGCGGGCAACTTCGCCGGCCGCACCACCACGATCGTCGGCTTTTCCAGCGAAGCGCAGTACCGCGACGGTTTCGGCCCGTTCACGCCGGGCTTCGCCAGCGTGCCCTATGGCGACGCCGCCGCGCTCGAAGCCGCCATCACGCCCGAGACCTGCGCCTTCCTCGTCGAGCCCATCCAGGGCGAGGCCGGCATCGTGGTGCCGCCGGCGGGCTATCTGCGCGCGGTACGCGAGATCTGCACGCGCCACAACGTGCTGATGATCTGCGACGAGATCCAGACCGGCCTCGGCCGCACCGGCGCCTTGCTGGCCTGCGACCACGAAGGCGTGCGGCCCGACGGGCTGACGCTGGGCAAGGCCCTGGGTGGCGGGCTGCTGCCGTTGAGCGCCTTCCTGGCACGCGACGACGTGATGGCGCAGTTCACGCCTGGTGACCACGGCAGCACCTTCGGCGGCAACCCGCTCGCCGCCGCGGTGGGTCTGGCCGCGCTGCAACTGCTGCAGAAGCAAGCACTGGCCGAACGCGCGGCCGAGATGGGCGCGCACCTCATGCACGCGCTGCGCGCGCTGGCGCACCCGGCGATGCGCGACGTGCGCGGCCGCGGCCTGCTCGTCGGCGTCGAGATCGACCCGGGCTTTGCCAGCGCGCGCCGCGTCTGCGAAGCGCTGATGCACGAAGGCGTGCTGAGCAAGGACACGCACGGCACCGTGGTACGCCTGGCGCCGCCGCTGGTGGTGACGCGCGAGCAGCTCGACTTCACCGTCGCCGCGCTCGGCCGCGTGCTCGCCGCGCTGTGACGCCGGCGCGCTGAACGCGGCGCACGGCGCGCCCCAGGCGTCGCGCAGAATCGGCCCATCATGGACCACAGTTTTCTGTCCGCCTTCGTGCTGCTGCTGCTCGTGCTGGACCCGTTCGGCAGCCTGCCGATCTTCATCTCGGTGCTGCGCGCCGTGGAACCGGCGCGGCGGCGCCGCGTCGCGCTGCGCGAAGCCGCCATCGCCTTCGTGGTGCTGCTGCTGTTCATGTTCGGTGGCCAGGGTTTTCTGTCGCTGATGCACCTGTCCGAGCGCTCGCTCGAAGTCGCTGGCGGCGTGATCCTGCTCATCATCGCGATCCGCATGATCTTCGCCAGCGGCGGCGAGATCTACGCCACCGACACCGCGGGTCGCGAGCCCTTCATCTTCCCGCTGGCGGTGCCGCTGCTGGCCGGGCCGTCGGCGATGGCCACGGTGCTGCTGCTGGCGTCGCGCCAGCCCGACCGCATGCTGTCGTGGGTGGGCGCGCTGACGGCGGCGATGGCGGTGTCGGGCCTGGTGATGCTGCTGGCCGACCGCATCCGCCGCCTGCTCGGCTCGTCGATGGTGTCGGCGATCGAGAAACTCATGGGTCTGGTGCTCACCGCGGTGGCGGTCGAGATGATCCTGGCCGGGTTGAAGCGCTACTTCTTCGGCGGCTAGAACCCGGGCGGCGCGACGAAGCCGCCGTTGACGCCAGCCAGCAGGCGCGCAAATTCGATCGTCGTGCGGTCTTCGAGAAACGGGCCGACGATCTGCACGCCAACCGGCAGGCCGCTGGTGCTGCGGCCTGCGGGCGCCACCGTGGCCGGCAGCAGCGTGGCGCCGATCAGACCCGCCCAGTCGACCTGGTCCCAGTACGAGCGCGGCTGGCCGTTGATGGTGATGCGGCGCTCGCCGGGCGGCAGTCCATGGTCGTGCGGGATCGCCGCGGTGGGTGACACGGGGCACAGCAGCACGTCGTGGCGGGTGAAGAAGTCGGCCCAGTTCAGGCGCTGGCGTTCGCGCACTTCATTGACGTGCAGCCAGTCGCGATGGCGCTGCGTGCTGGCGGCGGCATAGTCGAAGTTGGCATGGCCTGGTTGCTGCTCGGCGATCTGCACGAAGTGGCGGAACATCTCTTGCGGCAGCCCCGGCGAGACGGCGGCATACAGCAGCGAACGAAACACGCGCAGCGCTTCGCCGAAACCGTGTGCCGGGCGCGCCGTTTCATCCACCTGCACACCGGCGGCGCGCAATGCGGCGACCGTGGCCTGCAGGCGCTGCAGCACCTCGACATCGACCGCGCAGGCCGGGTCGTCCAACCAGGCGGCGACGCGGAAGTGCTGCAGCGCCGTGTGGCGCGGCGGCGCAAGCTGCAGCCGCCACGCCACCGCGTCGGCAGCACCTGGGCCGGCCAGCACATCGAGCATCAGTGCCAGGTCTTCGGCACAACGCGCCATCGGGCCGCCGACGCCGATGTCGGTGTCCTGCAGCGTGCCCGGTGGGCCCGGAATGTGGCCTTGCATCGGCACCAGGCCGTAGCTCGGCTTGTGGCCGTAGACGCCGCAGTAGTGCGCCGGGTTGCGGATCGAGCCGCCGATGTCGCTGCCCAGTTCCAGCGGCGTCAGCCCGGCGGCCAGCGCCGCCGCGGCGCCGCCCGATGAACCACCCGGCGAGCGCGCCAGATCCCACGGATTGTTGGTGCTGCCGAACACCGGGTTGAAGCTCTGCACGTCCATTGCGAAGGTCGGCAGATTGCTCTTGCCGACGATGATGGCGCCGGCGCCGCGCAGCCGCGCGACGGCCACCGCATCGTGCAGCGGCACATGCGCGGCCAATGGCGGCGCGCCCGACGTGGTACGCAGGCCGGCGGTTTCATAGCTGTCCTTGATCGTCATCGGCAGGCCATGCAACGGGCCCCATGACTGCCCCGCGGCGCGCGCTGCGTCGGCCTGCGCGGCGCGTGCGCGGGCGCGCTCGGCGTCGAGCGTGACGATGGCGTTGAGCCGCGGGTTCAGCGCTTCGATGCGCTGCAACTGCTGCGCGAGCAGCGCGCTGCTCGTGAGGTCGCCGCGTGCCATCGCACGCAGCAGTTCGGTGGCGGACAGGTAGGCAGTCATCGCGTCTGCACTGTGCGGTTCAGTCGGCAGCTTGGGTCAGCGCTGCGATCTCGTCGTCGCTGAAGCCGGCGGCGCGACGTGCGTCGTGGTTGAAAGGCGGCCGCAGCTTCGGCGCGCCGTGGCGCTGCACGAGTTCGGGGTACAGCGCCAGCGCGTCGAGCCCGTCGCGCTCGCAGAGCCAGCGGTACCAGTGGTTGCCGATGGCGACATGGCCCACTTCATCGCGCAGGATGATGTCGAGGATGGCGACCGCGCGTGCATCGCCGGCCTTCGCAAGCTTGGCCTGCATCGGCGGCGTGGCGTCCAGCCCGCGCGCTTCGAGCGTGCGCGGCACCAGCGCCATGCGGGCGACGATGTCGCCGGCGGTGCGTTCGCACATCGCCCACAGGCCGTCGTGCGCGTCGAAGTCGCCATAGCCGTGGCCCAGCGTCTGCAGGTGCGCGGCCAGCAGCGTGAAGTGCAGCGCCTCTTCGGACGCCACGCGCAGCCAGTCGAGGTAGTAGGCCGCGGGCATCGCGGCAAAACGCCAGACCGCGTCCAGCGCCAGATTGATGGCGTTGAACTCGATGTGCGTCACCGCGTGCAGCAGCGCGGCCCGGCCTTCGAGCGTGAACGGCGAACGGGCGGCGACGTCTTTCGGCGGCACCAGTCGCGGACGCGGCGGCCGGCCCGGCAGCGCGCCGTCGTGCACGAGCACGCGCGCCGCATCCAGCCGCGGCCGGGCGTCGAAGAGCGCACGCGCCGCCGCCGCCTTGGCGGCGGGGTCGGCCAGGCACAAGACCTTCAAGGCCTGCTCACGAAGCTCCATCTCTAGAATTATCGGCTCGCATCTGAGCAGGATCACCGTGGCCATCTACGAACTCGGGGACAACGTGCCCCACATCGACGCCAGCGCATGGGTTGCCGACAGCGCCACCGTGCTCGGCCGCGTGGCGCTGGGCGAAGGGGCGAGCATCTGGTACGGCGCGGTGCTGCGCGGCGACAACGACTGGATCACCATCGGCCGCCACAGCAACGTGCAGGACGGCAGCGTGCTGCACACCGACGCCGGATTCCCGCTCACGCTGGGCGAGGGCGTCACGGTGGGCCACCTCGCGATGCTGCACGGCTGCAGCATCGGCGACGGCTCGCTCATCGGCATCCAGGCCGTCGTGCTGAACGGCGCGAAGATCGGCAGGAATTGCCTCGTCGGCGCCGGCGCCGTGGTCACTGAAGGCAAGGAATTTGCCGACGGCTCACTGATCCTGGGCAGCCCCGCGAAAGCGGTTCGCATGTTGACACCGGAACACATCGAAGGTATGCGCCACGCGGCCACGCACTATGTAGCCAATGCGCAGCGCCACCGCACGCTGATGAAGCGAATCGGCTGATGGCGTCCGAGCTGCACAAGTTTCTTTTCGAGGGCCTGCCGGTGCGCGGGCTGCTGGTGCGCCTGACCGACTCGTGGCAGGAAGTGCTGCGCCGGCGCGAGGCCGTCGGTGCGTTGCCGCCGCCGGTGAACCGGCTGCTCGGCGAACTGGCGGCCGCCGGCGTGCTGATGCAGGCCAACATCAAGTTCAACGGTGCACTCGTGCTGCAGATCCACGTCGACGGGCCGGTCAAGCTCGCGGTGGCCGAGGTGCAGCCCGAACTGGCGTTCCGCACCACGGCCACCGTCGTCGGCGCGGTGCCGGCGGATGCGCAACTCGAGGCGCTGGTCAACGTCGGCGGGCACGGCCGCTGCGCGATCACGCTCGACCCCAGGGACCGCAAGCCGGGCCAGCAACCCTATCAAGGCGTCGTCAGTCTGCATGGCGACCGCCGCGAGCCGCTGCAGCAGGTGTCGCAGGTGCTGGAGCACTACATGCTGCAGAGCGAGCAGCTCGACACGCGGCTGGTGCTGGCGGCCGACGACAAGGTCGCCGCCGGCCTGCTGATCCAGCGCCTGCCGGTGGAGGGCGAAGGCAACCTCGGCGGCGCCGGCGGCCGGCGCAACGAAGACGACATCGGCCTCAGCGAGGCCTTCAACCGCATCGCGCTGCTCGCCGCCACGCTGACGCGCGAGGAACTGCTGGCGCTGCAGCCACAGGACATCCTGCACCGGCTGTTCTGGGAAGAGACGCTGCGCGTGTTCGAACCCGCACAGCCGCGCTTCGCCTGCACCTGCTCGCGCGAGCGCGTGCGCAACATGCTGCGCGGCCTGGGCCGCGAAGAAAGCGACAGCCTGATCGTCGAACGCGGCGCGGTCGAAGTGGGCTGCGAGTTCTGTGGCTTGCGCTACCGCTTCGACGCCATCGACGTCGGCGAGATGTTCACGCCGGGCCGCGACCAGCCGCCGTCGACCGACGCCGTGCAGTAGTCACGCGCGCCACCGGTGAAGCCCCGGCCCCCGGTTCGGGGGGGCGACATGGATGCCCCGGCCGACGCCTCAGTATGCTGTGCCGTCGTGCGCCCACGGCACATCCACACGAGGAGCGATCGAGATGAATCTGCATCAACGCGCGCTGGCCACTGTGGCCCTGGCCATCGGATTTTCACTGTCTGCGCAGGCCGAAACCACGCTGTCGCTGGCCTACACGCAGCCCACGGGCACGGTGTCGCCCACCGACACCATCGAGCTCTGGGCCACGCTGACGGTCGGTGGCGATGAGGCCTTCAGCTTCGACCGCGATGTCAGCAGCCCGCTCTTCGGGCTCACGCCTTCGTTGTTGCCGACGACGGGCACGCGCGACGACTACTCTGCGTTCGGCGTGCCGTTTGCGTCGTACACCGACTTCAACCTGTTCACCAGCTACTACTGCAGCGGCAACATCATCGGCAACGCCTGCACCAACGGGGCCTACACCGTCAGTGTGCCGTCCAGCCCCGACAACTGGTTCGCCACCGACCCCGCCTACACGCAGCAGCCCGGCACCTCGCACGACTTCCTGCTGTACACGCTGACGCCCAACGGCGGCAGCGCCGCACCCGGCAACTACACGCTCTACACGGTGGGTCTGGGGCTGACGGTGCACGGTTTCGACGCCGACGGCAACGCCTTGTCGGCCGATGTCTCGGCGCTGGCCTGCCAGAGCGGCGATGCGTCGTGCAGCTTCACCCGCACCGTGACGGCGGTGCCGGAACCGGCGTCGTGGGCCTTGATGCTCGGCGGCGGGCTGGCGGTTGCCGCCGCGGCCGTGCGCCGGCGCCGGTCGGGTAGCGCGGCGCGCTGAGCCGGCGCGCCGTGCAACAGGCGCGTCAGCCCTTGGCGCGCACCTTGCGAATCACCGCATCCACCGCCTCCATCGTCGCCTGGCCGGCGCCGTCGCCCTGGGCCTGCACGAGGTAGCGGCCGTTCACCACCAGCGACGGCACGCTGTCCAGGCCGTAGGCGGCCCAGGCCTTCTTCGCCATGTTGCTGTGCGTCACCACAGTGAAGCTGCGCATCGCGTCGGCCAGCTTGCTCTTGTCGATGGCGTTGGCGCTGGCGAAGGCGGCGAGGCCGGCGTCGGTGTCCAGGCGCAGATGCTGCACATGCACCGCGGCGAACACCTTGGCGTTGATCTCGGGCCCCAGGCCCAGCGCGCGCAGCGCGTAGTACAGCTTCTGGTAGGGCTCCTGCATCGCCTGCCATGACACCGGGATGCGCTTGAACACGACGTCCGGCGGCAGCTTGCGGGCCCAGGCATCGAGCGCCGGCTCGAGTGCGTTGCAATGCGGGCACCAGTAGCCGAAGAACTCGATCACCTCGATCTTGCCCGGTTCTTCCACCGGCTGCGGGTTGGCCAGCCGTTTGTAGGTCTTGCCTTCGATGGCTTCGCCAGCGGCCCAGGCGGGGATCTGGGGCCAGGCCGCGGCCACGGCCAGGGCGCTGAGCCCGAGCGCAAATTCACGTCGTTGCATGCACGGTTTCCTTGTCGAAAGCGCCCGGGCGGGCGCGACGGTTGGAGCGCATTTTGCGCGAGAGGTTCAGGCCATGTCCCGGCGCTTCAGCGCCAGATGTTCACAGTCGGGGTCGTCGCAGCGTTCGCAGCGCCAGGGCTTGTCAGCCGCATTGCGCTCGGCCAGGCGTGTGAACAGACCGCGCCGGGGCGCGGCGCGTGCACGCAGCAGCGGCGCCAGCGCATCGAGCGCGTGGTCGACGCGCCGTTCGCCGCTGCCGCTGACCAGTGCCCACGGCAGGCGGTGCGTGATCAGCAGGTCGCGCAGCATCGTGTCGACCGGCGCGCGCACGTGCGGGCCGTCGCGCTGCAGGCCGTCGGCCACCCATGGCAGGTCGAGTGCGGTCAACAGCGTCAGCGCGCAGCCGCGTTGCCAGGCCACCGCGTCGGCAGTGAGCGAATCGTCGGCGAACAACAGGCGGCTGTAGAGGGCCGTCATCAGCGGCGTGGTGTCGGCGATCACCACGTCGTGCAGCGCGCCTGCGGCCTCGAGCTGCAGGCGCTGCGTGGCGGCGATGGCGGCCTGCTCGTCGGGCCGTGGTGTGCGACCCTCGCGCTCGCACCATGTGCGCAGATGCTCGGGCACCCAGGTGCAGCGCAGGCCGGTCTCGTCGGCCACGCGCGCCGCCAGCGCCGCGGCGAGCACCGTCTTGCCGGTGCTCTCGGCGCCGACGATGGCGATGAGCAGCGCGTCAGGCACAGACATCAGGCCTGCTCAGCCGGCCCCACGCGCGCCAGCCCGCCACCGACAGCAGCGCGAACACCGCGTACAGCAGCACCGTGAGCCACAGCCCCTTGAACGCGAAGAGGCCGATGCTGAAGGCGTTGACGACGAGCCACACGGCCCAGTTCTCCACCAGCTTGCGGCCGAGCAGGAACTGTCCGGTGAGGCTGCCCACCGTGGGCAGCGCGTCCAGCCACGGCACGTCGCTGTCGGTCATGTGGTGCAGCACCAGCCCGAGCAGCGGCCACATCGACAGCGTGGTGAGCAGGGCGAGCACGCGGCCACGCAGCGACAGACGGTGCACCCGCAGCGCCCCGCCGTCGCCGCCGCGGCCACGCAGCCATTGCCACCAGCCCCAGAACGCGACGATCACGAAGACGATCTGCAGGCTGGCCTCGCCATACAGCCGGCTGTCGACGAACAGCAGCGCATACAGCAGCGACGCGACGATGGCCAGCGGCCAGCCGAGCGGGTTGACGCGCAGGTTGCACAGCACCATCCAGATCGACAGTACGAAGGCGACGATCTCCAGCCACGTCACCGGGCTGGCCCACAGCGTGAAGGCCGGCGCCAGCCAGGGCCGCGCGGCATGGAGCAGCGATTCGAGCACGCGTGACGCTCAGGGCTTGGCGGTGTACTGGACGAGGATCTCGTCGGGCTTGAGCATGCCGAGTTCGAAGCGGGCCTTTTCTTCGACCATCTCCAGGCCTTCCTTGAGGTCGCTGACCTCCGCCTGCACCTGCGCGTTGCGCTGGCGCGCCGCGTCGTTGACGGCGTTTTGCGCCGCGAGCTGCTGGCGCAGGCTCATCGCATAAGGCATGCTGGCGCGGCCGAACCACAGGTCAATCTGCACCGCCACCAGCAGGGCCGCCAGCACCACGGTGAGCCAGCGCACGAAGGCCCGCCTTCAGCGCAGGTTGTAGAACGCGGCCCGGCCCGGGTAGCTGGCGATGTCGCCCAGGTCTTCCTCGATGCGCAGCAACTGGTTGTACTTGGCGATGCGGTCGCTGCGGCTGAGCGAGCCGGTCTTGATCTGGCCGGCATTGCTGCCGACGGCGATGTCGGCGATGGTGCTGTCTTCGGTCTCGCCGCTGCGGTGGCTGATGACGTTGGTCCAGCCGGCACGCTTGGCCATCTCGATGGCTTCGAAGGTTTCGCTCAGCGTGCCGATCTGGTTGATCTTGATGAGGATCGAGTTCGCGACGCCTTTGGCAATGCCTTCCTTCAGGATCTTCGTGTTGGTGACGAAGAGGTCGTCGCCGACGAGCTGCACCTTCTGGCCCAGGCGGTCGGCCAGGGTCTTCCAGCCGTCCCAATCAGACTCGGCCATGCCGTCCTCGATGCTGATGATCGGATACTTGTCGACCCAGGTCGACAGCACATCGGTCCACTCGGGCGCGCTCAATTCCAGGCCTTCGCCGCTGAGCCTGTACTTGCCGTCGTTGTAGAACTCGCTCGCTGCACAGTCCAGGCCGATGGCGATCTGTTCGCCGGCGGTGTAGCCGGCTTTGTCGATCGCCTCCAGGATCATCTGGATCGCCGCTTCGTGGCTCGCGACATTGGGCGCAAAACCGCCTTCGTCGCCCACCGAGGTCGGCATGCCGCGGCCGTCGATGATCTTTTTCAGCGCATGGAAGACCTCGGCGCCATAGCGCAGCGCTTCACGGAAGCTCGGCGCGCCGAGCGGGATGATCATGAACTCCTGGAGGTCGAGGTTGTTGTTGGCGTGCGCGCCGCCGTTGATGACGTTCATCATCGGCACCGGCAGGCTCATGCGGCCCATGCCGCCGAAGTAGCGGTACAGCGGCAGCCCGCTTTCCTCGGCCGCCGCGCGCGCCACCGCCATGCTCACCGCGAGCGTGGCGTTGGCGCCCAGGCGGCTCTTGTTGTCGCTGCCGTCAAGGTCGATCAGCGTCTTGTCGAGGAAGGCCTGCTCGCTGGCGTCCAGCCCCAGCACCGCTTCGCTGATCTCGGTGTTGATGTGCTCCACCGCGCGCAGCACACCCTTGCCGCCGTAGCGCGACGCGTCGCCGTCACGCAGCTCGATCGCTTCGCGGCTGCCGGTGGACGCGCCCGACGGCACCGCCGCCCGGCCCATCGTGCCGCTTTCCAGCAGCACGTCGCATTCGACGGTGGGGTTGCCGCGGCTGTCGAGGATCTCTCGGCCGACGATATCGACGATCGCGCTCATTCGGTGTCTTCCTGGGCCTGCTGTTTCGAGTGGCGGCGATTATCAACGAAGCCACCGCAGCGGCCGCCGCGCCGCACGGCGCGGACGCGGCGGCTCAGACCCCGTCGACGACGATCATGTTGATCACCCCGGCGCCCTCGCGCACCTGGCGCGCGTGGCTGTAGGTCTGCGAGTCGTAGTAGGCACGTGCCGCGGCGCTGTCGGCGAACTTCAGCACGACCACGCGCTGCGGTGACCACGAGCCTTCGAGCACGCCGATGTCGCCGCCGCGCACCAGCACCTCGACGCCGTGCTCCTGCATCGCCTTCGTGCTCCACTCGCGGTACGCGGCCATCTTCGCGGCGTCGGTGACGATCACGTCGGCAATGATGTAGGCGGCCATCTCGTTTCCTTCAGCAGCCGAAGTCGTTCTCGAGCAGCGGCTGCTGCTTGACCACGCGGTCCAGCGCCAGCAACTGTTCGAGCAACGCCTTCATGTGTTTCAGCGGCACCGCGTTCGGGCCGTCGCTCAGCGCATGCGCGGGGTCGGGGTGGGTTTCCATGAAGACGCCGGCCACGCCGACCGCGATGGCCGCACGCGCGAGCACCGGCACGAACTCGCGCTGGCCGCCGGAACTGGTGCCCTGGCCGCCGGGCAGTTGCACGCTGTGCGTGGCGTCGAAGACCACCGGCGCCTTCGTCTCGCGCATGATGGCCAGGCTGCGCATGTCGGAGACGAGGTTGTTGTAGCCGAAGCTCACGCCGCGCTCGCAGGCCATGAAGCTGTCTTCGGGCAGGCCTTTTTCCTTTGCCGCGGCGCGTGCCTTGTTGATCACGTTGACCATGTCGTGCGGCGCCAGGAACTGGCCCTTCTTGATGTTCACCGGCCGCCCGCTCTGCGCGACGGCGTGGATGAAGTCGGTCTGGCGCGCCAGGAAGGCCGGTGTCTGCAGCACGTCGACGACGGCAGCCACCGCCGCGACCTCGTTTTCGTTGTGCACGTCGGTGAGGATGGGCACGTTCAGCTCGCGCTTGACCTTTGCCAGGATCTCCAGCCCGCGCTGCATGCCGGGGCCGCGGAAGCTGGTGCCGCTGGAACGGTTGGCCTTGTCGTAGCTGCTCTTGAAGATGAACGGGATGCCGAGCGCCGACGTCATCTCTTTCAGCCGCCCGGCGACGTCCATCTGCAACTGTTCGCTCTCGACGACGCAGGGGCCGGCGATGAGGAAAAACGGATGTTCGACGCCGACGTCGAAGCCGCAGAGTTTCATGCCACCGCCTTGATGGGCTCTGCGCGCTGCGCCTGGTGCGCCAGCGCCGCCTTGATGTAGCTCGTGAACAGCGGGTGGCCGCCCCACGGCGTGCTCTTGAACTCGGGGTGGAACTGCACGCCCATGAACCACGGGTGCTGCTCGGCGGGCAATTCGACGATCTCGGTCAGCCTCTCGCGTTGCGTCAGCGCGCTGATCACCAGGCCCGCCTGTTGCAGACGTTCGAGGTAGTGCACGTTGGCCTCGTAGCGGTGGCGGTGGCGTTCGGTGACCACGGGGCCGTAAATCTGGAAGGCCAGCGTGCCGGGTTTGACGTCGCTGCTCTGCGCGCCCAGGCGCATCGTGCCGCCGAGGTCGGAACTGCTGCTGCGTTTCTGGATCGAGCCGTCGGCGTCCTGCCACTCCTCGATCAGCGCGATCACCGGGTGCGGCGTCGTCGGATCGAATTCGGTGCTGTCGGCGCCCGCGATGCCGGCCATGTGGCGCGCGTATTCGATCGTCGCCACCTGCATGCCCAGGCAGATGCCGAGGTAGGGAATGCGATGTTCACGCGCGTACTGCGCGGCGACGATCTTGCCTTCGATGCCGCGCTTGCCGAAACCGCCCGGCACCAGGATGGCGTCGTAGCGCGAGAGCTGCGACGCCGTCGCGTCGCTCAGCGACTCGGCGTCGACGTATTCGATCACCACCTTCGCGTGGTTGTGGATGCCGGCGTGGCGCAGCGCCTCGTTGAGCGACTTGTACGAATCGGACAGGTCGGTGTATTTGCCGCACATCGCGATCTTCACCGTGTTCTGCGGATGCTCGACCTCGTTGACCAGCGAATCCCAGCGTTTCAGGTCGGCCGGCCGCGTCAGCATCTGCAGCTTCATGCAGATCAGCTCGTCCAGCCCCTGCTCGTGCAGCACGCGCGGCACCTTGTAGATGGTGTCGACGTCCCACATGCTGATGACGCCGTGGCGCTGCACGTTGGTGAACAGGCTGATCTTCTCGCACTCGTCGTCGGGGATCGGCCGGTCGGCGCGGCACAGCAGCACGTCGGGCTGGATGCCGATCTCGCGCATCTTCTGCACCGTGTGCTGCGTCGGCTTGGTCTTCAGCTCGCCCGCAGCGGCGATGAAGGGCACGTAGGTCAGGTGCACGAAGGCGCTGGCGGCGGGGCCGAGCTTCAGGCTCATCTGGCGCACCGCTTCCAGGAAGGGCAGCGACTCGATGTCGCCCACCGTGCCGCCGACCTCGACGATCGCGACATCGACATCCACCGCGCCGCGCTTGACGAATTCCTGGATCTCATTGGTGACGTGCGGGATCACCTGCACCGTCTTGCCGAGGTAGTCGCCGCGGCGTTCCTTCTCGAGCACGGTCTTGTAGATCTGGCCGGCGGTGAAGTTGTTCGTGCGTTTCATCTTCGTCGTGATGAAACGTTCGTAGTGGCCGAGATCGAGGTCGGTTTCGGCGCCGTCGTCGGTAACGAAGACCTCGCCGTGCTGGAACGGGCTCATCGTGCCCGGGTCGACGTTCAGGTACGGGTCCAGCTTGATCAATGTGACCCGCAGGCCGCGCGATTCGAGGATCGCCGCGAGCGACGCTGCCGCGATGCCCTTGCCCAGCGAGGACACCACACCGCCGGTGACGAAGACGTACTTGGTCATGTCGTGAGGCACGCTCATCGCAAATGCCCTGGTGGTAAAGCGTGATTATAGGTGGGCCCTGTCACGCGCCGGGCGCCCCTGGCGCGCGCGGTGCTTTGCACTAGACTCGGGCCGCTTGCACCAGGTGCCTGCCGTCCCGATCAAGGGCGGCGGGTTCAACGGGAAGCCGGTGCGTGGCGGTGAACAACCGCTGCAATTCCGGCGCTGCCCCCGCAACGGTCAGCGAGGTGCGTGCCGCACGACAGCCACTGGGTGAGCCTCACCTGGGAAGGCGCGGCGCGCTTCGGCGGTCAACACCGCCGGCACTCGCGAGCCCGGATACCGGCCTGATGCACGAGGAGCCGGTGCCGCGGTGGGTGGTGCGTGGCGGCAGTGGACCGCATAGGTTCACCGCCGCACAGCGTGTTGTCCTTCCGAGCCCGGCGTGTTCACCACGGGTCCGCACGGGGCGTGCGGCTGGAGGCTTTCTTGAATCGCTGTTTGTCCCTTTCGCAGCAGGCGCTGGCCGCCGCATGTTGTTGCATCTTTTCCTGCGCCGGCGCTGCCGAGACACTCGTCATCACCGGCGCGCGTGAACCGCTTTCGGTGGAACGGCTGGCCGCCGACGTGACCGTCATCGATGCGCAGGCGATCCGCGATTCGAACGCCGATTCGCTGGCCGACCTGCTGCGCCGCGCGGCCGGCGTGCAACTCACGCGCACCGGCGGCCCCGGCCAGAGCACCGGCATCTTGGTGCGCGGTGCATCGGCCGGCCAGACCGTGGTGCTGGTGGACGGCGTGCGCATCGGCTCGGCGACGCTCGGTTCGGTGGCGCTGGAGAGCCTGGCGCTGGCGCAGGTCGAGCGCATCGAAGTGCTGCGCGGCCCGGGCTCCAGCCTCTACGGCGCCGACGCGGTGGGCGGCGTGGTGCAGATCTTCACGCACCGCGGCGACCCCGGCCTGCGCGTGAATGCCGCCGCGGCGCTGGGCGGCTACGGCAGCAGTGAAGTCTCGGCCGGCGCCAGCGGCGCCCGGGGCATGTGGGACGGCGCGCTGGCGCTGTCACGCGAAACGAGCGGCGGCGTCTCGACGCTGCGCCCGCACGACCTCTACGGCGACTACAACCCCGACCGCGACGGCTTCGCACGCAGCAGCGGCCAGGTGCACGTGGGCTTCACGCCGACGGCCGGCCAGCGCCTGGGCCTGATGGTGCTCGATACTGACGTGAACTCGCAGTACGACAGCAGCGACTACCTGCCGCCGAGCTATGCGCAGGACAGCAGCGGCGACTTCCGCAGCAAGGTCCACACCCAGGTTGGTGCGCTCGACTGGCGCGGCAGCTTCGCCCGCGGCCTGAACGCCAGCGCCAGAGTCTCGCGCGCCATCGACGACAGCACGAGCGGCGCAGCGGCGCCGATCCACTACCGCACCCGGCGCGACGAGGCGAATGTGCAACTGGCCTGGGACAGCGGCGTGTTCGGCCAACTGGTGGGCGTGCTCGAACACGAGACCGACAAGGGCCACGCCGACAGCTACCTGGCCGACGTCGAGCGCGACACGAGTGCCGTGGCCTTGTCCTGGACCGGCGCCGCCGGGCCGTGGTCGTGGCAGAGCGACCTGCGGCATGACGACAGTTCCGACTTCGGCGCGGTCAACACCGCGCGCCTGGGGGGCGCTTTCACGCTGGCACCCGGGCTGCGCCTGCGTGCGCTGGCCGGCACCACGTTTCGCGCGCCGAGCTTCAACGACCTGTACTTTCCAGGCTATGGCGTCGCCACGCTGCAGCCCGAGCGCGGACGCAGCATCGAATTCGGGCTGAACTGGCGCGGCCGTGCCAGCGAGGCCGCGCTCACCGTCTTCCGCAACCGCGTGCGCGACCTCGTCACCTACGAAGGCGACCGCCACTTCTGCCCGGCCGACCCGGCCTACGAGCTGGGCTGCGCACGCAACATCGGCCGCGCCCGGCTCGAAGGCGCCACGCTGTCGGGCCGGCGCACGCTGGGCGACTGGACGCTGAATGCGCAGATCGATTTCCTCGGCGCACACGACGAGCTCACCGCTGCGCGGCTGGCGCGCCGCGCTGCGCACCAGGCGACGCTGGGAGTCGACTGGTCGCACGGCCCCTTCAGCGCCGGCGCCAGCGTGCTGAACCTGGGCGCGCGGCCCGACGCCGGCGTCGTGCTGGCGTCCGAAACCACGCTCGACCTGAAGGCCGACTGGCGCTTTGCCAAGACCTGGACGCTGACCGCGCGGCTGCGCAACGCCACCGACCGCGACACCCAGCCGGCGCGTGACTACCAGGGCCTGGGCCGCCAGGCCTGGATCGGCCTGCGTTTCGATGAGGACCTGTGAAATGCATGAGCTGATCCTCGGTGGTGCGCGCAGCGGAAAGTCGCGCTGCGCCGAACAGCGTGCGGCGGCGTGGCTGGCGACGCCGGCGCACACTGCCACGCTGGTGGCCACCGCACTGGCCGGCGACGACGAGATGGCGCAGCGCATCGCGCGCCACCGCGCCGACCGCCTGCAACGGGTGCCGCGGCTGGCGACGCTGGAAGAGGCGCTGGCGCTGCCCGAGGTGATCGCGTCGCGCTCTGCGCCAGAGCGGCTGCTCGTCGTCGACTGCCTGACGCTGTGGATGACCAACCTGCACCTGCCGCTGCACGGCGCGCCGCTGGCCGACGCCGGCGCGCGTGAAGCGGCACTGCTGGCCGCGCTGGCGGCGGCGCGCGGACCGGTGGTGCTGGTCGGCAACGAGATCGGCCTCGGCGTGTTGCCGCTGGCGCACGAGGCACGTTTGTTCGTCGACGCGCTGGGCCGGCTGCACCAGCAACTGGCGGCGCTGTGTTCGCGCGTCACGCTGATGGTGGCCGGGCTGGAAGTGGCCGTGAAGGGCAGGGCATGAAACGCGGCTGGCTGGGGTGCTCGCTCTTGCTCGCCTGGCTGGCGTTGCTGGCAGTGCCGGCGTGGGCCGAGCTCACGCTGCGCGACGACCGCGGCGTGACGCTGCACTTCGACAGGCCGCCGCAGCGCATCGTCAGCCTGCTGCCATCGTTGACCGAAGCCGTTTGCGCGCTCGACGCCTGCAGCCGCCTCGTCGGCGTCGACCGCTATTCCGACTGGCCGGCCCGCGTGCTGAAACTGCCCCGGCTCGGCGGCCTGGACGACGTGCAGATCGAACGCACGCTGGCGCTCAAGCCCGACCTCGTGCTGATGTCGAGCTCGGAACGTGTCAGCGAGCGGCTGCAGGCGTTGGGGCTGAAGGTGATGGTGCTGGATTCGCAGACCCACGCCGACGTGCAGCGTACGCTGGTGCTGCTGGCGCGCATGCTCGGCGAACCGGCAAAGGGGGAGCTGCTGTGGGTGGCGATCCAGCAGCAGATCGGCAGCGCCGCGGCGCGTGTGCCGGCACGGCTGCGCGGGCGCAAGGTGTACTACGAGGTCGATCCGACGCCGTTTGCCGCCAGCGAAGATTCGTTCATCGGCCAGACGCTCAAGCGCCTGGGCATGGGCAACGCGGTGCCCGCTGCGATGGGTTCGTTTCCGGCGCTGAATCCCGAATACGTCGTGCGTGCGCAACCCGACATCATCATGTCCGGCCGTGCCGAGTTGGCCACGATGGCCGCGCGGCCCGGCTGGTCCGGCCTGCGCGCATTGCGGCAGCACCAGACCTGCGGCTTCGACACCGCGGCGTCCTACCTGCTGGTGCGTCCGGGGCCGCGCCTGGGCGAAGCGGCGATGCTGCTGGCCGACTGCCTGGCCGCGCTGCCGCCGCTGCGATGAACGCCGAGCTGGTGGACAGCCGGCGGCGGCGCCGCCTCGTCACCGGCATGCTGCTGGCCGCGCTGCTGCTGTCGGCGCTGGGCCTGATGGTGGGCAGCGAACATCTGGGCTGGGCCGATCTCGGTCGTGCCGATGCACAACTCATCATCGGCCGCATCCGCGCCCCGCGCACGCTGGGCGCGTTCGGCGTCGGCGCCTTGTTCGGCCTCGCCGGCGCCATCGCACAAGGGCTGTTTCGCAACCCGCTGGCCGATCCGTATCTGCTGGGTTCGGCGGCCGGCGCATCGCTCGCCGTCGTGCTGGTGCTGGCCGGCGGCGCGTTGCTGGGGCGGCATGTCGGCAGCGTCAACCTTGCATGGCTGCGCCAGCTCGGGCTGGTGACGGCGGCCTTCGGTGGCGCGCTCGGCGGCGTGCTGCTGACGCTGGTGCTGGCGCGCGGCGCGCAACAGACGCTGCGGCTGCTGCTGGCCGGCGTCGTCGTCGGTGTCGTGCTCGGTGCCTGCGGCGACCTGCTGACGACGTGGTCGCCCGCAGCGCTGCGCGGCCGCCAGACCTTCATGCTCGGTTCCACCGCGTTCCTGGACTGGGCCGGCGTGGGCTGGCTGTTCGGCGGGCTGCTGCTGGCGCTGCCGTTCAGCGGCCGCCTCGCACGCGCGCTGGACGCGCTGAGCCTGGGCGAAGACAGCGCCAGCAGCCTGGGGCTGAACCTGCCGCGCCTGCGCCTGCTGCTGGTGCTGCTGCTGGCGCTGTGCACCGGGCTGGCGGTGTCGCAGGCCGGCCTGGTGGCGTTTGTCGGCCTCGTGTCGCCGCATCTGGTGCGCCGCTTCGCGCCATCGGCGCATGGGTTCACGTTGCCGGCGAGTGCTGTCGCCGGCGGCGTGCTGATGCTCGCCGCCGATGTGCTGGCACGCGGCCTCATCGCGCCTCAGGAACTGCCGGTGGGCGTGCTGACGGCGGTTCTGGGCGGCGGCTATCTGCTGTGGCTGCTGCACCGGCGCGGGGCGATGCGATGACGTTGCGGGTGGACGGCGTTTCGGCGCGCCTGGGTGGGCGCGAGGTGCTGAGCGATGTGCACTGCACGCTCGCGCCCGGCTGGACCGCCGTCGTCGGACCCAACGGCGCCGGCAAGTCGACGCTGCTGCGCGTGCTGGCCGGCTTGCTGCCGGCCAGCGCCGGCGCGGTGCAGCTCGAAGGCTGGCCGCTGCTGCAGTGGCCGGCGCGCGAGCGTGCACGGCGCATCGCGTGGCTGGCGCAGCAGGCCGACGTGAGCGGCGATCTGACGGTGCGCGAAACAGTGCAGCTCGGTCGCCTGCCGCAGTTGGGCCTGCTGGCCGCGCCGGGTGCGGCCGATGCGGCGGCCGTGCATGCGGCGATGCAGATCACCGAATGCGGGCCGTGGCAGCACCGCCGGCTGCATGAGCTCTCGGGCGGCGAGCGCCAGCGCGTGCTGCTGGCGCGCGCGCTGGCCACCGAGGCGCCGGTACTGTTGCTGGACGAGCCGACGACGCACCTCGACGCGCCGCACCAGGTCGCGCTGGCGCGGCTGTTCCGCCGCCTGGCGGCCAGCCACACCGTGGTGACGGTGCTGCACGATCTGCCGCTGGCGCTGCATGCCGATCGTCTGCTGCTGCTGGTGGACGGTCGCAAGCGCGCCGAAGGCGCTTTCGACGACGACACGCTGCATGCGGCGTTGACGGCCGCGTTCGGCGGCGCGATCCGCATCGTCTGGCAGCGCGGCCGGCCGATGGCGCTGCCCGATCTGGGGCTCGATCCGTGAACGCGGCCGGCGCCCCATACTCGACCCACACCGAACACGCCGACATGGGCCCGCAACGCATCGTCTGTCTGACCGAAGAAACCACCGAGTGGCTGTACCTGCTGGGCGAAGAGGCGCGCATCGTCGGCATCAGCGGCTACACCGTGCGGCCGCGCCGCGCGCGCAACGAAAAGCCGCGTGTCTCGGCGTTTCTCGACGGCAAGATCGACAGGATCGTCGCGCTCGAGCCCGAGCTCGTGATCGGCTTTTCCGACATGCAGGCGGCGCTGGCCGACAAGCTGATCCGCGCCGGCCTCAACGTCTTCGTCACCAATCAGCGCAGCGTGGCCGAGATCGTTGCCACGCTGCGGCTGGTGGCGGGACTGATCGGCGCCCAGGATCGCGCCGAAGCGTGGATCGCCGGCTGCCAGGCGCGCCATGCGCAGATCGCCGCGGCCGCCGCGCGCTGGCCGCGCCGGCCGCGGGTCTATTTCGAGGAGTGGGACGCGCCGATGATCAGCGCCATCCAGTGGGTGTCGCAGCTCATCGCCATCGCCGGCGGTGACGATGTCTTTCCCGAGCTGGGCTGCCAGCGCATGGGTCGCGATCGCATCGTCGCCGATGCGCTGGAACCCGCGCGGCGGGCGCCCGACCTCATCGTCGGCTCGTGGTGCGGCAAGAAGTTCCGCGCCGACAAGGTGGCCGCGCGTGACGGCTGGGCCGACGTGCCCGCGGTGCGCCATGGCCGCCTGCACGAGATCAAGTCGTGCGACATCCTGCAGCCCGGCCCGGCAGCGCTGAGCGACGGCCTCGAACAACTGCACCGTTTGTGCGCCGCGTGGGCGGCCTCGTTATGATCGACCTTCACGACCCCGAATTCGCCGCGCGCGTGCAGCGGCGCATCGACCACAAGACCAAGCCGCTCGGCGCGCTGGGCCGGCTGGAGGCGCAGGCGCTGCAGCTTGCGCTGATTCAGGGCGTCGAAACACCGGTGCTGCGTGAACCGCAGCTCGTGGTGTTCGCGGCCGACCATGGCATCGCCGCGCAAGGCGTTTCGGCCTATCCGCAGCAGGTCACCGCGCAGATGGTGCTGAACATGCTGGCCGGCGGCGCCGCGGTGTCGGTGCTGGCGCGCCAGCACGCCATCGCCTTGACGGTGGTGGACTGCGGCGTCGCGCACGACTTCACGCCGCAACCGGGCCTGCGCATCGCCAAGGTCTGCCGCGGCACGGCCGACAGCACGCTGGGCGCGGCGCTGACGCCGGCGCAGTGCGGCGCGGCGCTGGCGCACGGCGCGGCGCTGCTGCGCGAGCTGCCGGGCAACGTGCTGCTGCTCGGCGAGATGGGCATCGCCAACACCTCGGCCGCGGCGCTGCTGATGGCGCGGCTGACGGGGCTGGCCATCGACGAATGCGCCGGCCGCGGCACCGGACTGGACGATGCCGGCCTGGCGCACAAGCTCGCCGTGTTGCGGCGCGCGCTGGCCCGTCATGCCGCTGTGACCTCGCCGCACGAACTGCTGGCCGCGCTGGGCGGCGCCGAGATCGCGACCCTGGTCGGCGCCGTGCTGCAGGCGGCCGAAGAGCGGCGTGTCATCGTCGTCGACGGCTTCATCACCACCGCGGCAGTTGCGCTCGCCGCGGCGATCGCCCCGCTGGTGTTGCAGCGCTGCGTGTTCGCTCACGGGTCGGCCGAAAACGGCCACGCGCGCTGGCTGGCGACGCTGCAGGTGCGGCCGCTGCTGGACCTGGGGCTGCGGCTGGGCGAGGGCTCGGGCGCGGCGCTGGCGTGGCCGCTGCTGCAATCGGCCGCGCTGCTGCTGGCCGAGATGGCGAGCTTCGAATCGGCGCAGGTGTCCGGCAGCTCCGGGAGCCAGCGTGGGGCGTGAACTGCGCCTGTTCCTGGTGGCGCTGCAATTCCTGACGCGTGTGCCGGTGCCGGCGTCGGTGGGCTACAGCGCGGCCTGGCTGCAGGCCAGCGCGCGCCATTTCCCGGCCGTCGGCCTGCTTGTCGGCGCCTTCGGTGCGCTCGTGCTGTGGGCCGCCGCCCATCTGTGGCCGGCCACGGTGGCGGTGGCGCTGTCGATGGTGGCCACCGTGTGGCTCACCGGCGCCTTCCACGAGGACGGCCTGGCCGACACCTGCGACGCGCTCGGCGGCGCTGTCAGCCGCGAACGCGCGCTCGAGATCATGAAGGACTCGCGCCTGGGCAGCTACGGCACGATCGGCCTCGTCGCCGTGCTCGGGCTGAAGGCGGCCGCACTGTACGGGCTGGCGGTGCGCGACCTCGACGCCACCCTGGCGGCGCTGCCGCTGGCGCATGCGCTGTCGCGCGCCGTGCCGGTGCTGCTGCTGCGCCTGCTGCCATATGCCGGCGACGCCGCGCAGGCCAAGGCCAAGCCGATGGCGATGCAAGCCTCCGACGGCAACGTCGCGGTGGCGCTGCTGTGGTGCGTGGTGGCCAGCGCACTCGCCTGCGCCTGGCGGCTGGACGCCGCCCACGTGCTGCTGGCCGCGCTGGCGGCAGCGGTGGTGGCGTTTGCGATGGCGCGCTGGCTGCGCCTGCGCCTGGGCGGCTTCACCGGCGACGCGCTGGGCGCGGCGCAGCAGGGCGCCGAACTCGCGGTGTACCTGGCGCTGCTGGCGGCGCTGTCGAACGGCTGAGCGTGACTGAACTCTGGTGCTGGCGCCACCCGCGTGCCGACGGCGCCGCGGGGCGCTGCATCGGGCGCACCGATCTGGCGCCGGACCGGCGGCGCGCCAAGCGACTCGCGCACCGCATTCGCGCCACGGCGCGCACGCACGGCCTGCCGCCCGAGATCAGCGTGTCACCGCTGCGCCGCTGCCGCGACGTCGGCCGCTGGCTGCGGCGCTGGGGCTGGCGCGTGACGGTCGATGCACGTCTGCGCGAACTGGATTTCGGCGCCTGGGACGGCTTGCCTTGGACACAGATCGCACGCCACGAGGTCGACGCGTGGCAGGCCGATCTGCTGCACCACGCGCCCGGCGGCGGTGAAACGTTGGCAGCGCTGGCCGCGCGCGTGCAGGCCTTCGTCGGCGCCGGCGATGGCACGCGGCTGCTCGTCACGCATGGCGGCTGGATCAACGCGCTGCTGCACGTCGCCCCCGGGGCAGCGCATGTGAATGCGGCGCACTGGCCGGCGCCGCCGGCGCCAGGCGCGTTGATACGCTGCGTGCGCTGACGCATTGCGTGCTCCGATGCGTTGCGCCCGCTGCGTGCGCTGATGCGCTGCAGGCGTTGACACGCTGAGACCTGGCTGCGGCTCGCCGCGTGCCGCACCGATCGACACCGGCAGCAGTTCATCCCGCGCCGATCGCCGTTGGTCGCAAGCCGCTGTCGGCGCGCGCGGCCGCTGCCTACATTCACGCTCATTCGATGTCCCGCGGCCGTGGCGCCGCAAGCCCGCCAGGAGTTCAACATGAGCAGCAGCCTGACCACACGCCTTGCTTCGTTCGGCCTGTCCGCCGCCGTCACGCTGGTGATGCTGGGCAGCGTGAACTTCCTGGCCAGCGTGGAGCCGGTGACGACCGCGTTGCTCGCGCTGGCCGCCCCGGTGCTGGGCTGAGCGCGATGGGCACGCTCGTCTTTTTCATCGGCTGGTGCCTGCTCTTCGTGCTGTGCTGGCCGCTGGCGCTGCTGGCCTTGCTGATCGCACCGCTGATCTGGTTGATCGCGCTGCCATTTCGTCTTGTCGGCATCGGCTTCGAGGCCGTGTTCGCGCTGCTGCGTGCGCTGCTGATGCTGCCCGCGCGGCTGCTCGGTCACCGCGGCTGAGGCTGGCCTTTGGCCGCGGCTATCGCGCGCAGCACCGCCTGCGCGGTGGCCAGCGGCTGTTCCATCGGGAACAGATGCGAGCCCTGCAGCCATTCGATGCGACCGCGCGTGACGGCGCGTGTCGCGGCCAGGCCCACCTGGCGCACCTCGGCCGACTGCGTGCCGCCGATGAAGGCCACCGGGCACGGCGGCGGATGCTTTTTCAGCAGCGCGCCGAAGTGGTGCGGCAGCGTGTTGTACAGCCGCGTTTCGACATCGCGCCGGAACGCCAGCCGCACGCCCCCGTTTTCGGGGTCGGCTTCGATGCCGCTGGCGACGTAGTCCTGCAACACCCGTGCGTCCCAGCGCGCGAAGATCGACTTCGCCGCGTAGTGGCTGTACACCGCGTCGCGGCTGTCCCAGCGGTGGCGGCGCGTCTTCGACACCCGGCCGGGTGAGACGCGGCCGATGACGCGCGTCACCTTGGCCATCTGCACGCTGTGGGCGCGCCAGCCGGCGAGCACCGGCGAGTCGACGAGCACCACGCTGGCCGCGATCTCGGGTTTGCGGCAGGCCGCCAGCAGGCTGAGATAGCCGCCCAGCGAATGACCGACCAGATGCACCTTGCGGTCCGGCGCCTCGCGCTGCACGAAGTGGATGAGTTCGTCGCGCACGTGCGGCCAGTTGCTGGTGACGCTGTAGCGCGGGTCGTGGCCGAACTTGTCGAGCGCCAGCACCTCGAAGCCGGCCTCGCGCCAGGCCTCGAACAGCAGCCGGTAGGTGCCGGCAGGAAAGCCGTTGGCGTGGCTGAAGACGAGCGTCGGCTTCATCAGACGATGCGCTCGCCCGGGTGCGTGATCTTGCGCATGGGCTCGAAGCGCGGCGAGCCGGCGATCAGCGGGTGGTCGCTGTCGCCGCCGTCCCAGCGTGGATCGTCGATGCCTTCGAAGACCTCGCGCAGGCGCTGGCCCCAGGTGCTGCGGATCATGCGGAAGTACGGGTTCTGGTCGTCGATGCAGACGATGTCGCCGCTGGCCAGCATGCCGGCGCGGTAGACCAGCAGGTCCAGCGGCAGACCCACCGAGAGGTTGGACTTCAGCGTCGAGTCCATCGACACCAGCGCGCACTTGGCCGCTTCGTCCAGCGGCGTGGCCGGCGTCAGCACACGGTCGAGAATGGGCTTGCCGTACTTGCTTTCGCCCACCTGGAAGAAGCAGGTCTCGCGCGTGGCCTCGATGAAGTTGCCGGCCGAATAGATCTGGAACATGCGCATCGCCTCGCCGCCGATCTGGCCGCCGAAGATCATGCTCGCGTTGAAGTCGACGCCGGTGGCCTTCAGCGCCGCACCGTCCTGGTCCCAGACGCGGCGCACCGCGCTGCCGAGCACGCGTGCGGCGTCGAACATGCTCGTCGCATTCCAGATCGTCAGCGCGGGGGCGTCGCCGTTGTCGAGCTTCTCGACCTGCAGGATCTCGCGCACGCTCTGGCTGATGCTCAGGTTGCCGGCCGACAGCAGCACCATGAAGCGCTCGCCGGGCTTTTCGTAGACGATCATCTTGCGGTAGGTGCTGATCTGGTCCAGGCCCGCGTTGGTGCGCGAGTCCGAGAGGAACACCATTCCGGCATCGAGCCGGATGCCGACACAGTAGGTCATGGATGCGTGGCAGACGGCGCGGTCTGCGTCGATGTCAAGCCGCAGAGCGTAGCAGGCGGCACGGTTCAGCCGGCCGCCTTCAGGCGGTACAAGGCCTCCAGTGCCTCGCGCGGCGTCAGGGCATCGGGGTCGATCGCCGCCAGCGCGCGTTCAACGGCCGAAGGCTCGGGCCCCGCGGCGGGCGGCGGCGGCGCCGCGAACAAGTCCACCTGCGCGCTGCCAGCCAAGGCCTTGGCTTCCAGCGCTTCGAGCGTGGCGCGCGCCTGGCGCAGCAGCGCGGCCGGCATGCCCGCCAGCCGCGCCACCTGCACGCCGTAGCTGCGGCTTGCCGGGCCGGGCTCGATCTGGTGCAGGAAGACGATGTCGTGGCCGCTTTCGACCGCGCTCACATGCATGTTCAGCGCGCGTTCGTGGCGCGCCGGAAACTCGGTGAGCTCGAAGTAGTGGGTGGCGAAGAGGCTGAACGAACGGTTGCGGTCGTGCAGCTGGCTGGCGATGGCCGACGCCAGCGCCAGGCCGTCGAAGGTGCTGGTGCCGCGGCCGATCTCGTCCATCAGCACCAGCGAATGTTCGGTGGCGCCGTGCACGATGGCCGCGGCCTCGGTCATCTCCAGCATGAAGGTGGACTGCGCGTTGGCCAGGTCGTCGGCGGCGCCGATGCGCGTGTGGATGGCGTCGATGGGGCCGAGCCGGCAGCTTGCGGCCGGTACGTAGGAGCCGATGGCGGCCAGCAGCACGATGATCGCGACCTGGCGCATGAAGGTGCTTTTGCCACCCATGTTGGGCCCGGTGATGACGAGCAGCCGCGTCTTTGCGTCGAGCCGGCAGTGGTTGGCGATGAAGGCCGCGCCGCCGGTTTCGCGCAGCCGCGCTTCCACCACCGGATGGCGGCCGTGTTCGATCTCTATGCAGGGGTAGGGCACGAATTCGGGCCGGCACCAGTTCAGCGTTGCCGCGCGTTCGGCCAGCGCCGCCAGCGCATCGAACGCGGCCAGCGCACGCCCCAGCGCCGCCAGCGGCGCCAGATGCGCCTGCAGCGCGTCCAGCAGTTGTTCGTAGAGCCACTTCTCGCGCGCCAGCGAACGTTCCTGCGCCGACAAGGCCTTGTCCTCGAAGCTCTTCAGCTCGGGCGTGATGTAGCGCTCGGCGTTTTTCAGCGTCTGCCGGCGCTGGTAGTCGGCCGGCACCTTGTCCAGCCCCGAGCTCGTGACCTCGATGTAGAAGCCGTGCACCTTGTTGTATTGCACACGCAGGTTGCCGATGCCGGTGCGCGCGCGTTCACGTTGCTCAAGGTCGAGCAGGAAGGCGTCGCAGTTCTGGCTGATCGCGCGCAGTTCGTCCAGGTCGGCATCGATGCCGGCGGCGATGACGCCGCCGTCGCGCAACAGCACGCCGGGCTCGTCGGCAATCGCCTGCAGCGCCGCGGCGATGGCGGCGTCGGGCTGCAGCGCCGCGTGCAGTTCTTCGAGCAAGGCGCTGCCGTGCGGCGCCTGCGCGCGCAGCGCCGGCAGCGCGGCCAGCGTGGCGCGCAGCCCGGCCAGTTCACGCGGGCGCACCTGGCGCAGCGCGATGCGCGAGGTGATGCGCTCGACATCGCTGATGCCGCGCAGCGCGTCGCGCAGCGGCTCGAAGCCCTCACCGACGAGCTGCGCAATGGCGTCGTGGCGCGCCAGCGCCGGTGCACGCTCGCGCCCCGGGTGCGTGAGCCAGTGGCGCAGCAGCCGGCTGCCCATGCCGCTGCGGCAGGTGTCCAGCAGCGACAGCAGCGTCGGGCTGTCTTCGCCGCGCAGCGTCTGCACGAGTTCAAGGTTGCGATGGGTCGCCGGCGGCAGTTCGAGCAACTCGCTCGCGCGCTCGACGTTGAGCGTGCGCACATGCGCCAGCGCCTGGCCCTGCGTATGTTCGGCATAACTCAGCAGTGCGGCGGCAGCGCCGTGCGCTGCCTTCATCTCGGCGGCGTTGAAGCCGGCCAGCGACGCCACCTGCAACTGCTCGCGCAGCTTGCGTTCGCCTAAGGCGGCGTCGAACTGCCAGGCCGGGCGTGCGGTGCGCGCACCGCGTGCCTGCTGCAGCGCCAGCGGCAGCTCGCTGCCGTCGTGCAGGACCTCGGCCGCGTCCAGCCGCGCCAGCCAGGCCGCCAGTTCACGCTCGCCACATTCGCTGATGCCGAGCTGGCCGCTGGCCAGGCCCAGCCACGCCAGGCCCCAGGTGGCGCGCTGCCGGTGCAGCGCCAGCAGCAGCGTGTCGGCGCGGTCGGCGAGCAGTTCGCTGTCGGTCACGGTGCCGGGCGTGACGACGCGCGTCACCTTGCGTTCGACCGGCCCCTTGGCGCTGGCCACGTCGCCCACCTGTTCGGCAATCGCCACCGCCTCGCCGAGCTTGATGAGCCGGCCCAGATAGGCTTCGAGTGCATGCGCGGGCACGCCCGCCATCACCACCGGTTCGCCGCCGCTGTGGCCGCGGCTCGTCAGCGTGATGTCGAGCAGCCGGTTCGCCTTGCGCGCGTCGTCGTAGAACACCTCGTAGAAGTCGCCCATGCGAAAGAACACGAGGGTGTCGGGGAAATTCGCCTTGATGCGCAGGTACTGCTGCATGACGGCGGTGTGCGCTGAATAGTCCAATGGTTTCCTCTTGATCGGCTGCGCAGCGGTCCGGCCGGCAGTTCATGGCGTGATTTTGGTGTTAATCGGACCGTGTGGCGCCCAGCCTCGCTGGACGCCTTCGGCACTGACCCATCCTGAAGGCCTGGCCTGCGCCTCGTCGATCCGCAAATTCTTCCGCGAGCATCTGCTGGCGATGCGGTCGGCGGCGCGACGACGAAGTTCTAACTCTGAGGCGCGCCGCGGCGCAGCGACAGCGCGACGATGCAGGTGCGCCCGGAACCTGGTCCGCGTTGCTCGTCGATCCGCATCTTGGGTTTCGGCGCCGCTACACTGGCCCACTTTGCGCAGAGCAGTCAGGGAGTCGAATCGATGCGAACGGCAGCCACGATGTCGATGGGCCGATGGATGGCGATCATCGCCTGCAGCATGACCGTGTCATGCGGCGGCGGTTCGGCGCCGGCATCACCCCCGGCCGATACCATATCTCCTCACGTCAGCGCCGTCTCGCCGCCCGACGCTGGCGCAGCGAACCTCGCGAGCGCCGTGACCGTCACCTTCGACGAGGCGCTCGACTGCAGGACCGTCGCCGCGGATGCCGTCGTGTTGTCGCAGGCCGGCGTTGCGATCGCCGGCACGACCTTGTGCAGCGGGAACATGCTCACCTTCAATGCGACGACGGGCCTGCCGACGAACGTCGCCATTGCCGCGGTCGTGAGCGCAGCGGTCACCGACGTGGCCGGCAATCACCTGCAGGCGGACTACCAGTGGAGCTTCGACGTCGACTCGTGGACCGTGCAGGCCGGCACCTCGGGCGCCGACGCTGCCGCCGCGTCGGCGGTCGATGCGGCCGGCAATGTCTACGTCGCGGGATCGACCGACAGCGCCATCGACGGCAACGCGAGCCTGGGTGGCACCGATGCGTTGATCGTCAAGTTCGACCGCTTCGGCGTCAAGCAGTGGAGTCGCACGTTCGGGACGGCGGCCGACGACAGCGCGCTGGCGGTAGCGGTCGATGGCGCAGGGAACATCTATGTCGGTGGCTACACCGGTAACACGTACGGCTACGATCTCGATGGCTTCGTCGCCAAGTACGACACTGCGGGGAACCGCTTGTGGGTCAAGTCGGTGCACTCGGCCTCTTCGGTCTTTGGCCTGCCAGCCCAAGAGATGGTTCGCGGATTGGCGACCACGGGCGACGGGCGGATCGTGGCCGTTGGCTACACCGAGGGAGGGCTGTTCGGCGTCAACGCGGCCCCCAGCGGTCAAGCCGGGACGGACCTCTTCGTCGCCGAGTTCGATGGTGACGGCAATCTGTTGTGGGGCCGGCAGCTCGGCACCGCGACCACGGATAACGCAGCGTCGGTTGCGAGCGACGCCGACGGTAGTGTCTACCTTGCCGGCTACACGTACGGCGCACTCGACGGCAACGTCAGCGCGGGGGGTGCTGATGCGATCGTCGTCAAGTGGAGCCCTGATGGCATCGTGCAATGGCAGCGGCATCTGGGCGGTGCGGACGACGACGCCGCCGAAGGCGTGGCCTTCGACGGCGCCGGCCACCTGTACGTGACCGGCCGGACCAGCAGCGTGATGGACGGCACGTCGAGCGCCGGGGGCCGCGACGCCTTCGTCGCACAGATCGACGCCGCTAGCGGAGTTGTTTCGTGGGTCAGACAGCTCGGCTCGCCGGGCGACGACATCGCCAATGGCGTCGTGGTCGATGCGGCGGGCAACGTCGTGGTCGCCGGGGCAGCCGGCGGCGCCTTGCCCGGCGGCGCGAGCGCGGGGGGCAGCGACGCCTTCGTCGCGAAGTTCGACCCTCTCGGAAATTCGCTCTGGCTCCGTCAGGCGGGAACCGGCGGCGACGACACCGGTGCCGGCGTGAGCATCGACGCTGCCGGCGAACTCTTCGTCGTGGGCACCACGCCGAGCGCGTTCCCCGGTCTCACGAGCGCCGGCGGGACGGATCTCTTCGTCGTCAAGTTCGACTCCGACGGTACGCCGCGCTGACGCGCGGCCATCCGGCTGTCGGGAGCCGGGAGCCGATGACGGTGGACGTCGAAGGGCCCGATGCGGCCGCCGGCGACCGGCTTCGGGCCTTGCCGATGCGCAGGGCCGCGGGTGACGCCATGGGTGCGCCAGCCGGAGTGCGCCACGGATCGTCGACACGGATCAGCGCAGGCCGCTCAGCAGCGCCGAGTTCAAGCGCCTCAGCGGCCGTGGTCCAGGTCGACCTTGCGGATGCGCGTGGCGGCCTTGCGGGGCGTGGGTGCCGGCACGGCGGCGTCGACGAACGCTGCCGTGGCGTCGGGCGTCGGCGCCGCGGCGGCTTCGCCGACGATCACGCGCGTATAGGGCGCCAGCATGCTCACCAACTGCCCATAGACCTTCGGGTTGCCGGCCACCACTTCGCGCTGGTACAGGTAGTCGGCCTCGCCGGTGAAGTTGCCGATCAGCCCGCCTGCTTCGGTGATCATCAGCGAGCCGGCGGCCATGTCCCATGGGTGCAGCCCGGTCTCGAAGAAGCCGTCGTAGAAGCCGGCGGCGACATAACACAGGTCCAGCGCTGCGGCGCCCGGGCGGCGCAGGCCGGCGCAGCTTTGCATCACCTCTTCGAACATCTTCAGGTAGCGCTTGAAGTTGTCGCCCTTGCGAAACGGGAAGCCGGTGCCGATGAGCGCGTCGCTCAGCCGCGTGCGCTTGGACACGCGCAGCCGGCGATCGTTGAGGAAGGCGCCGCGGCCGCGCGAGGCGTAGAACATGTCGTTGCGCGTGGGGTCGTAGACCACGGCCTGGTGCACCTGGTTGCGGTGCGCGAGCGCGATCGACACCGCATAGGCCGGGAAGCCGTGCAGGAAGTTGGTGGTGCCGTCCAGCGGGTCGATGATCCAGACGAACTCGCTGTTCTTCGCGCCGTGTTCGCGCCCTGATTCTTCGGCCAGGATGCCGTGGCCGGGGTAGGCCTCGAGCAGGATGTCGATGATGGCGCGTTCGGCCGCCTGGTCGACTTCGCTGACGTAGTCGTTCGGGCCCTTGCTGCCCACCTTCAGCACCTCGAGGTCGAGCGCGGCACGGTTGATGATGGACCCCGCTGCGCGTGCCGCCTTGATGGCGATGTTGAGCATGGGGTGAAGCGCTTGCGACATGGCTGACCTGAAGGCTGTGGCGGGGGTAAAGAGCGGCGCGGTGACAATGCAGCGCGCGAAGATGTGCATTTTACCGGCTCGGCCTGCATGACCCCAGACTCCACCCGCTTCGTGCTTGTGCAGCCCAGCCACGCCGGCAACGTGGGCGCGACCGCGCGCGCGATGAAGGTCATGGGCTTCGCCGACCTGGTGCTGGTGCGGCCGCGTTTTGCCGATGTGCTGACACGCGACGAGACGCTTGCGATGGCCAGCGGTGCCACCGACGTGCTGGCTGGCGCGCGCATATCGCCCACGCTGGCCGACGCGCTGAGCGGCATCACGCATGCCTGCGCCACCGCGATGACACCGCGCGACTTCGGGCCGCCGACCTTCGCGCCGCGCCAGCACATGGCCACGCTGGCTGGCTGCGCCGAGCGCGTGGCCTTCGTCTTCGGGCCAGAACGCACCGGCATGGCCAACGACGACGTCTACCGTTGCCACAGCGTGCTGAGCATTCCCACCCACCCCGACTACGGTTCGCTGAACCTCGCGCAGGCGGTGCAGCTCATCGCGTATGACTGGCGCCAGGCGCTCGGCGGCTTCGATGTCGAGCCGCGCACGCAGGCTGCCGCGCGCGCAGACATCGCCGCCGTGCAGGGGCTGCTGGCGCACTGGCAGCAGACGCTGTTGCGCATCGGCTATCTCGACCCGGCGGCGCCGAAGAAGCTGATGCCGCGCCTGAACCAGCTTGCGAACCGGCTGCAACTGACGCCCGACGAGGTGCACATCCTGCGCGGCATCGCACGCGCAGCGGCACGCCAGCAGGAATGAAGGATCGTCGCTAGACTGGGGCGCCCAGTTGCCGCAACCGCCCATGTTCAGCCGCCTGCGTGAAGACATCGCCTGCATCCTCGAACGCGACCCCGCCGCACGTTCGGCGTGGGAGGTGCTCACGTGCTACCCCGGCCTGCAGGCGCTGCTGCTGCACCGGCACGCAAGCCGGGCCTGGCGCAGGCGCTGGTTCTGGCTTGGCCGTTTCATCTCGCATCTGGCGCGCTGGCTGACGGGCATCGAGATCCATCCCGGCGCCGCCATCGGCCGGCGCGTCTTCATCGACCATGGCATGGGTGTCGTCATCGGCCAGACTGCCGAGGTCGGCGACGACTGCACCATCTACCAGGGCGTGACACTCGGCGGCACCTCGCTGGGCAAGGGCGAAAAACGCCATCCCACCCTGGGCCGCGGTGTCATCGTGGGCGCCAATTCGCAGGTACTGGGCGGCTTCGTGGTGGGTGACGGCGCACGCATCGGTTCCGGCGCCGTGGTGCTGAAGCCGGTGCCGCCGGGAGCCACCGCGGTGGGCAACCCGGCGCGCATCATCGCCGCCGAGAGTGACGCCGCGCGCGAGGTGGCGGCCGCGAAGATGGGCTTCTCGGCCTACGGCCTGACGCAGGGCGACGACCCGGTGGCGCTGGCGATGAAGGGTTTGATCGACAACGCCGCGGGCCAGGAACATCAGATCGCGCTGCTGTGGCAGGCGATCGAAAAACTCTCGGCGCGCGCGCGTGAATTGCCGGCGCCCGAATGTGTGCCGCAAGAGGCCCACACCACCGAACGCTTCGATGCCGAGCGCCTGAACCGGCTCGTGAAGTAGGCGGCCGCGGCTTCAGCGCACACGCAGCGCCGACTTCGGCCTGAAGGCCTTGCAGACGGCGGCGTCGGTTTCCAGATACGGCCCGCCGATCAGGTCGATGCAATAGGGCACTGCGGCGAAGATGCCGGGCACCGGCGGCGTGGCCTGCGGCAGGCCTTGCAGGGTTTCGGCGATGGCCTTGGGCTGGCCGGGCAGGTTGATGATCAACGCGGCGCCGCGGATCACCGCGACCTGGCGCGACAAGATGGCCGTCGGCACGAAGGCCAGGCTGATCTGGCGCATCTGCTCGCCGAAGCCCGGCATCACCTTGTCGGCCACCGCCAGCGTTGCCTCGGGCGTGACGTCGCGCGGCGCCGGGCCGGTGCCTCCGGTGCTCAGCACCAGATGGCAGGCGGTGGCGTCGACCAGTTCGCGCAGGGCGGCGCTGATGGCCGGCTGCTCGTCGGGAATCAGGCGCTCCGCCCATTCGATCGGGTTGAGCAGCGCACGCGCCAGCCACTCCTTCAGCGCCGGTATGCCCTTGTCTTCATAAACGCCGGCCGACGCGCGGTCGCTCACCGAGACGAGGCCGATGCGCACGGTTTCGAGATCGTTCATGGCACGACCACAAAGGGCTTGAGGAACTGGAACAGCTCGCGGTAGCTGCGCGGCTGGCGCTGCTCGGGCGGCAGCGCCGCTTCGCGCCGGGCCGCGCGCACGAGGCTGCGAAGCTGCTGCGTGTCGGTGTCCGGATGCTCCTGCAGCCAGCGTGTCAGCGCGGCGTCGTCACTGATCAGCTCGCCGCGCCAGCGCTCGATGTCGTGCAGCCGCAGCGCCTCCTTGGCCGAGCCCAGCGCCGCTTCGGCCACCGCTTCGCGCAGCACCGCTTCGTCGGCCGCGCGCATGAGTTTGCCGACGTATTGAAGCTGTCGCCTGCGCCCCTCGTGCGACTTCGTCTTGCGGTAGGCCAGGATCGCATCGCGCAGCGCCTCCGGCATGTCCAGGCGCGCCAGCCGTTCGTCGGACAGCGCCGACACCTCTTCGCCCAGCGTCTGCAGCGCGTGCGACTTCTGCTTGAGCTGTGTCTTGCTCGGACGTTCTTCCCACTGCGCCTGCTCGCCTTCGGGGGCGTCGCCGTAGTGGACGTCGATGCCGCGGTGCGGTGCGGCGCGCTTGTTCATGAGGGTCGTGCCAACGGCGGCTGAAGGGTCGGCCGGTATCATAGACGCGACGATCCCCCTCACGACTGCAGCCCCCACGATGTCCCGTTCCAGTGCCGCCCCCGGCTTCGCGTTCCGGCGCGAGCAATTCCAGCAGATCGTCGAAGACAGCCTCGCGCTGGCGCGCCGCATGGGCGCCAGCGACGCCGGCGCCGAGGTCTCCGAAGGCGTGGGGCTGTCGGTGTCGGTGCGCAAGGGCGAGCTCGAAAACGTCGAGCGCAACCGCGACAAGTCGCTCGGCGTCAGCGTCTATCTGGGCCAGCGACGCGGCAATGCCAGCACCTCCGACTTTTCCGCCGCGGCGCTGCAGCAGACGGTGCAGGCGGCCTACGACATCGCGCGCTTCACGGCCGAAGACCCGGTGGCCGGGCTGCCCGATGCGGCCGATCTGGCCACGCCCGCGCAGGCCGCGCGCGACCTCGATCTGTTCCACCCGTGGACCATCGAGCCGGCGCAGGCGGCCGAACTGGCACGCGCCTGCGAGGCCGCGGCGCTGGCGGTCGACCGCCGCATCGCCAACTCCGAAGGTGCCGGCGTCTCGGCGCAGCAGGCGCACTTCTGGGCCGGCAATTCACGCGGCTTTCGCGGCGGCTACGACAGTTCGCGCCACTACCTGTCGGTGAGCCCGATCGCCGGCAAGGGGCGCGACATGCAGCGCGACGCCTGGTACACGTCGATGCGCGACGCCACCGAGATGGCCGCACCCGAAGCGGTGGGCCGCTACGCCGCCGAGCGCGCGCTGGCGCGCCTGCACTCGCGCCGCGTGGCGACGGCCGAGGTGCCGGTGCTGTTCGAATCGACCATCGCCGCCGGGCTGCTGGGCGCCTACGTGCAGGCCACGTCGGGCGGCGCGTTGTATCGCAAGGCGACATTTCTGCACGACAGCCTGGGCAAGCGCGTGATGCCCGCGCATGTGGACATCGTCGAGGATCCGTTCGTGCTCAAGGGCAAGGGCAGTGCGCCGTTCGACGACGAAGGCGTGCTCACGCGCGCGCGCAAGGTGCTCGACGCCGGCGTCGTGCAGGGCTACTTCCTCTCAAGCTATTCGGCGCGCAAGCTCGGCATGAAGACCACCGGCCACGCCGGCGGCTCGCAGAACCTGCTGATGACGAGCCGGCGCACCCAGCCCGGCGACGACCTCGACGCGATGCTGAAGAAGCTGGGCCGCGGCCTCTTCGTCACCGAGCTGATGGGACAGGGCGTCAACTACGTCACCGGCGACTATTCACGCGGCGCCGCCGGCTTCTGGGTCGAGGGCGGGCGCATCGTGCACCCGGTGCACGAGATCACCATCGCCGGCAACCTGCGCGACATGTTCAGGCGCATCGCCGCCATCGGCGCCGATGTCTACAACTCGGGCAGCAAATCGGTGGGCTCGGTGCTCATCGAACGCATGAAGCTCGCCGGCGCCTGAGAGTGTGAGCGTCTTCTGCCCTTGCGCGCTCGTCACGCCCAAGGACGCCCGCTCGTCGTTGCAAATGTTCGCCATGGCCCAAGCCATGGCTGTGCTTTGCGCCTAGATCGAACGGCTTTGGGCGCACCGCTCGGGCAGGTCCGAAAAACTCTCGCGATCCGAGGGCCGCGCTGCCTGGGACAAACCCCAATTTCAGCGCGTTGCAAGCAAGCTTGAGCAGACTGCGAACGGTCGCTGTTCGTGGTGGCCCCGGCACATCTGCCGAGCGGGAAAACCCCTCTGAGTCGTTGCGGGTGCGCTGCCTAGAATTTGACCGACTTCGGTTCTAACACCATAGGAGATTCACCATGGAACGTCGTATTTTCGTCCGCAGCGCAGGCCTGGCCGGCGTGCTGGCTGCCGGCGCCGCCCCGGCCATCGTTCATGCCCAGGCCAACCTGCGCTGGCGCATGGCGTCGAGCTTTCCGCGTTCGCTGGACACCATCTTCGGGGCCGCCGAAGTGTTCGCGAAGAAGGTCGGCGAGATGACCGGCGGCAAGTTCGACATCAGCGTGCATGCCGGCGGCGAGCTGATGCCGGCGTTCGGCGTCGTCGACGGCGTGCAGCAGGCCACGGTCGAGATGGCGCACACCGCGCCGTATTACTTCTTCGGCAAGGACCCGACCTTTGCGCTCGGCTGCGCCATTCCCTTCGGCCTGAATTCGCGCCAGATGACGGCGTGGATGTACGAAGGCAACGGCCTGAAGCTGATGCGCGAGTTCTACGCCAAGTTCAACATCATCAGTTTCCCGGGCGGCAACACCGGCGCCCAGATGGGCGGCTGGTTCCGCAAGGAAGTGAAGTCGATGGAGGACGTGAAGGGCCTGAAGTTCCGCATCGGCGGCTTCGGCGGCAAGGTTTTCGCGCGTATCGGCGGCGTGCCGCAGAACATTCCGGGCGGCGACATCTACCAGGCGCTGGAGAAGGGCACGATCGACGCCGCCGAATGGGTGGGCCCGTATGACGACGAAAAGCTCGGCTTCAGCAAGGTGGCCCCGAACTACGCCTATCCGGGCTGGTGGGAAGGTGGGCCGCAGCTCGACTTCATGATCAACACCAAGGCCTATGCCGGCCTGTCGTCGGAGTACAAGGCCATCGTGCAGGCCGCGGCATCGCATGCCCACGTCGAAATGCAGGCGAAGTACGACGCGCTGAACCCGGCGGCGCTGAAGCGCCTGGTGGCCGGCGGCACCAAGCTGTTCCGCTTCCCGCGCGAAATGATGCAGGCCGCGTTCAAGGAAGCGCTCGCGCTGTACAGCGAGATCTCGGCCACCAACCCGGCGTGGAAGAAGATCTACGAGGACTACTCGAATTTCCGCCGCGACGAGAACCTGTGGTTCCGCTTCACCGAAGCCGGCTTCGACGATTTCATGCAGCAGCAGAAACTCTGAGCGAAACGCTCCAATGCAAAAGCCCCGCAGTGCGGGGCTTTTTTTGGGCCGCGCGCCGCCGCCGGAAGGGGCGGGAGCGGCCGCCGCTGCCGCGGCGTGCAGCGCGCGCTACTTCTTCTTCGCCTTGTCCTGCGCGTTGGCGCGCCGTATCGCCTCCATCGGGTCTTCGGACGCTGGATCGGCGGTGTCCTTGCGCTGCTGCTGATAGACCTCCTGCTGCAGCAGGTTCAGGTTGCCGGCGTCGGCCTTGTTGAGGTCGCGGCTGACGATGCCGGGGAAGGTGATGATGAGGCCGACCATGATGATCTGGATCAGCACGAACGGTATCGCGCCCCAGTAGATCTGGCCGGTGGTCATGCGGGCGATGCGCTTCTTGGTGATGCGGTCGTCGTAGTCGTCAACCGGCGCCACGCTGCGCAGGTAGAACAGCGCGAAGCCGAAGGGCGGATGCATGAACGAGGTCTGCATGTTCACGGCCAGCAGCACGCCGAACCAGACCGGGTCGATGCCGAGCTTGACGGCCACCGGACCGATGAGCGGGATGACGATGAACGAGAGCTCGAAAAAGTCGAGGAAAAACGCCAGGAAGAAGATCAGCAGGTTGACGACGATCAGGAAGCCGACCTGGCCGCCTGGCAGACCGCTGAGCAGGTGTTCGACCCAGCGCGGGCCGTCCACGCCCTGGAACGAGAGGCTGAAGACGGTGGAGCCGAGAAGGATGAACATCACGAAGCACGACAGCTTCATGGTCGCGTCCATCGCCTGCTTCAACAGCTTCTTGTCCAGGCGCCGGCGCGACACGGCCATCGCCAGCGCGCCGACGGCGCCCATCGCTCCGCCTTCGGTGGGTGTGGCGATGCCCAGAAAGATCGTGCCCAGCACCAGGAAGATCAGCGCCAGCGGCGGAATCAGCACAAAGGTGACGCGTTCGGCCATCAGCGACAACAGGCCGAGCTTGAAGAACTTGTTCAGCAGCGCGATGCCGAACGCGGCGCCGACGCCGACGCTCATCGAGACGACGATCAGCTCGTCGGTCGGCGTCGTGTCCGGGCGGCTCTTCGCGAACAGCACCGCCAGCGCCACCGACGCGACGAACAGCACGCCGAGCGAACGCAAGCCGGCCCCGCCGTTGGGCTCGCGCAGCGTGCGTGCTTCCGGCGGCAATGCCGGCACCCAGGTCGGCTTGACCACGCTGACCAGCATCACATAAGAGAGGTACAGGGCGGTGAGCACGAAGCCCGGCACGAAAGCACCCTTGTAGACGTCACCGACGCTGAGGCCGAGCTGATCGGCCATCACGATCAGCACCAGCGATGGCGGGATGATCTGCGCCAGCGTGCCCGACGCGGCGATGACGCCGCCGGCGATGCGGCGGTCGTAGCCGTAGCGCAGCATGATCGGCAGCGAGATCAGCCCCATCGAGATCACCGATGCGGCGACGACGCCGGTGGTCGCCGCGAGCATCGCGCCGACGAGGACCACCGCATAGGCCAGGCCACCGCGGATCGGACCGAAGAGCTGGCCGATGGTGTCCAGCAGGTCTTCGGCCATGCCCGAACGTTCGAGGATCAGGCCCATGAAGGTGAAGAACGGAATCGCCAGCAGCGTGTCGTTCTTCATGATGCCCTGGATGCGCAGCGGCAGCGCATGCAGCAGCTGCTCCAGCCCGGGTATGCCCATCCAGACGCCCAGATAGCCGAAGAACAGGCCGCAGGCGGCGAGCGAGAACGCGACCGAATAGCCGAGCATCAGGAACACGACCAGGCCGCAGAACATGATCGGCGCCAGGTTGCTCTGGATGAACTCCATCATTTCGCTTCCCCTTCGGCGTGGGCGCGAATGGCTTCTGCCAGTTCTTCTTCAGCGGTCTTGGTTTGTCGTTTGTTCGCCGGGTCGTCAGCCAGGCCCATGAGGAAGGCGACGCGCTTGATGATCTCGGAGATGGCCTGCACGCCAAGCAGCCCGAAGCCGATGGGCACCAGCGCGTAGACGGGCCAGCGGATCAGGCCGCCGGCGTTTTCGGACATCTCGCCGCTGCGGATGGCGACCATCAGGATCGGCTGGAATTCGATGATGACGGCGAAGACGAAGGGCAGCAGAAACGCAATGAGGCCGAAGATCTCGATCTTGATCTGCGTCCGCCGGCGCAGGTGGCTGAAGATGACATCGATCTTCACGTGTTCCTGGCGCAGCAGCGTGTAGCCGGCCGCGAGCAGGAAGACGGCCGCGTACAGGTACCACTGAATCTCGAGGTAGGCGTTCGAGCTGTAGTTGAAGAGCTTGCGCACGATGGCGTTGGCGGCGCTGATGAGCACCGCCATCAGCACCAGCCAGGCCAGATAACGACCCACGAACTCACTGAGCCCGTCGATCCATCGAGACAGTTTCATCAGCGCCGACACCATGCGTCTCCTGCAACGGCTGCGCCCTGCGCGCAGCTTTTCAACTGCTTGCGACTTTAGGGGAAGGTCACTGAATGGCCGCTGAAATGGCGCCGCGGCCGACCCCGGGCATACCCGGGGTCACCCCGCATTCAGGCGCCGTCCGGAGAGCGCACTTTCAGCCGCCGCGGGGGCGCGAATTCTCAGCCGCTGGTGGCGGCCATGAACAGGCGCGTCGAGCGTGCGCCCGAGCGGCAGAACGCGAGCAGCGGGCGCGGCAGTTCCTGCAGCAGCTTCGCGAACGCCGCGATCTCTTCCGGCGACTGGTAGCCGCCGTCCACCGGCAGGAAGCGGTATTCGAGGCCGGCCGCGCGCGCCGCGGCTTCGATGGCGGCCGATGTGGGCTGGTCGGGGCCGTGCTCGAAGTCGGGGCGGTTGTTGATCACGCTCTTGAAGCCGGCGCGCGCGGCTTCGGCCATCGCGTCGGGACTGAGTTGCGGAGCGACGCAGACGTCGGGTGCGACGGCGCGCACAGGAAGGTTGTTCATGACGTTACTTTGCCAGAGCTTGTTTGACCGCGGCGGACACCAGACCCATGTCGGCGTTGCCGGCGAAGCGCGCCTTTGCCGCCCCCATCAGCTTGCCCATGTCGCCGGGGCCGGCAGCGCGCCCGAGTTCGGCCGTCAGCGCGGCCACCATCGCCGCCACCGCGGCGTTGATCTCGTCGGCGGAAAGCCGCTGCGGCAGGTAGGCCTCGAGCACGGTGATCTCGGCGCCTTCCTTGGCGGCGAGGTCGGCGCGGCCGCCCTGCGTGAACGCGGCAACCGAGTCCTTGCGCTGCTTGATCAGCTTGTCGACGATGGCGACGACCTGCGCGTCGTCGAGCACGATGCGTTCGTCGACCTCACGCTGCTTGACGGCCGCCAGCAGCATGCGAATGGTGGACAGACGCTCGGCGTCCTTGGCGCGCATCGCGGCCTTCATGTCTTCGGTGACGCGGTCTTTCAGGCTCATGGTCGTAGGCTTTCGTGAAAAACAAAAAGCCCGCTGCGGCGTCCCGCGCGGGCCTTGTCCAGCCGCAGCGGCGGCAGCTCAGTACAGCTTCTTGGGCAACTGCATGCTGCGTACACGCTTGAAATGGCGCTTCACGGCCGCGGCCTTCTTGCGCTTGCGCTCGGCGGTGGGCTTTTCGTAGAACTCGCGCGCGCGCAGTTCGGTCAGCAGGCCGATCTTCTCGATGGTGCGCTTGAAGCGGCGCAGGGCGATGTCGAACGGCTCGTTCTCTTTGACGCGGACGGTGGTCATGTACGAAGGGATCCCGAAAAGAAGTTGCGCTCGGTGTCTTGCGCTTCGGCCCCGGCCTCAGCTCGGGCAGGCAGAAAAACGCCAGATCGACACGCTGGTTTGCCAGCAAAGACCACGATTCTAGCCCGAAACAGGCGCTGCCGCCAAGGCGCGGGCACAGGCCGCAGCGGACGCCCAGGCCCACTGGAAGTTGTAGCCGCCGAGCCAGCCGGTGACGTCGAGCACTTCACCTATGAAAAACAGGCCCGGAACGCGGCGGCTGCGCATGTCCTGCGAGCCGAGCTCGCGCGTGTCCACACCACCGGCGGTGACCTCGGCCTTGCGCCAGCCTTCGCTGCCGTTGGGCACGAGCTCCCAGCGCCGCAGACTGTCGGCCAGGCGCGCCAGATCCTTGTCCTTGAACTCGGCCAGCGGGCGTTCGGGCGCCAGATGTTGCAGGGCAAGCCAGGTTTCGGCCAGGCGGCCGGGCAGCAGCGCCGCCAGTTCGTTGGCGAGGTGGCGGCGCGAGTGCGTCTTGGCCTGCTGCAGCCGCGCGCCCAGATCGGCCGGCCCGAGCATGATGCTCAAGGCCTCGCCCGGCTGCCAGTAGCTGGAGATCTGCAGCACGGCCGGGCCGCTCAAGCCGCGATGGGTGAACAGCAGGTCTTCGCTGAAGCGCCCGTGTGCACGGCCGCTGCCGGTTTCGATCCCGACCTCGAGCGACAAGCCGGCGAGCGCCGCAAACGGCGCCCAGCGTGCGGCGTCGAAGCTCAGCGGCACCAGCGCCGGGCGCGGCTCGACCAGCGCGTGGCCGAACTGGCGCGCCAGGCGGTAGCCCCAGTCGCTGGCGCCGATCTTCGGGATCGACAGCCCGCCGGTGGCGACGACGAGTTGCGCCGCCTGCACCGCACCCCGGTCGGTGTCGAGCTCGAATCCCGGCCCGCGCTGGCGCACCGCATGCACGGCGCACGGTTGCCAGCGCTGCACGGCGCCGGCCGCGCATTCGGCGAGCAGCAGCTCGATGATCTGTTCGGCCGAGCCGTCGCAGAAGAGCTGGCCGCGGTGCTTTTCGTGGAAGCCGATGCCGTGGCGCTGCACGAGCGCGATGAAGTCGCGGCTGCCGTAGCGCGCCAGCGCCGAGCGGCAGAAGTTCGGGTTCGCCGACAGGAAGTTCGACGGGCCGACATCGCGGTTCGTGAAATTGCAGCGCCCACCGCCGGAGATGCGGATCTTCTCGGCCACCTTGGCGGCGTGATCGACGAGCAGCACCTTCAGACCGCGCTGGCCAGCGATGCCGGCACAGAACAGGCCGGCGGCGCCGGCGCCGACGATGACAACATCGAATGACTGCATGCCGACGATTGTCGGCGGCTTGCAGACGCAGACCTCTCAGGCGGCTTCGGGCCGAGCGGCGATGGCGGCGCGCGCCTGCAGCACGTTGCCGATGATGAGGATCGCCGGGCTGCCGAAGCGTGCGTCGGCGGCATCGGTCGCGAGCCGCCCCAGCGTGCTGACGAGCTGCCGTTCCTGCGCACTTCCGACCGCTTGCACCAGCGCCGCAGGGGTGCCGGCAGGCAGCGCCGCGAGCAGCCCGCGTTGCAACTCGATCAAGCGCGCGATGCCCATGTAGACGACGAGTGTCAGGCCTTGCGCGGCGGCCGCGCCGAGCACGGCCCAGTCGGGGCCGACACCCCCGTCACGCGCATGACCGGTGACGAGCATCACGCCGCAGGCGTGGTCGCGGTGCGTCCATGGCACACCCAGCGCCGTGGCCGCGGCCAGCCCCGAGGTGATGCCGTTGACGACGTCGACGCGCAGGCCGTGCGCGCGCAGCGTGGCGGCCTCTTCGCCGCCGCGGCCGAAGACGAAGGGGTCGCCGCCCTTCAGGCGCACGACACGTTCACCGGCCAGCGCCTGCGTCACCATCAGCCGTTCGATGAAGTCCTGCGGCGTGCTGCGGCAGCCGCCGCGTTTGCCCACATGCAGCACACGCGGCGGCCGGCGCCGGCCGCGCAGCGCGGCCTGCAGCACGGCGTCGCTGACGAGGTCGTCGACGAGCAGCAGCGTCGCGCGGCGCAGCGTGCGCAAGGCCTTGATCGTCAGCAGTTCGGGGTCGCCGGGGCCGGCACCGACGAGCGCGCAGTGGCCGGTGCAGCGCGCCGTCATGCCGCCTTCCCCGGCAACGGGCGCGGCGTGGCGATGGCCGCCAGCGCGCCGCGCAGAAGCTGCGCCTGCTGCGCCAGCGGCGCCGGCGCCGGCTTTTCACCGCTCAGCACGGCCTGGATGTAGAGCGCGGTGCTGGCGGCGTCGTTGCTGGGCGGCAGCAGCGGCAGTTCGCCGACCACGCCGTCCTGCGCCGGCGCCGACCATTCGACACTCGGGGTGCCGGCGATCCAGGTGTCCAGGCGCGGCCGGCGGCGTGGGTCGGCGACCGCCTCGCCTTCGGTGCCGCGCAGCAGCATGGCGTCGATGCCTTGCTGCGCCATCCACGCCGCCATCAGGGCGCCGAACTCGGGGTGCGTGAAGCTCACCAGGCGTAGCGCGCGCGCACCGCGCACGGGGTTCAGCATCTTCGCCACCGTGTGGCCTGAATTGCGCACGCCGACGCTCCAGCGCACGTCCAGCAGCCGTTGCAGCGCAGGGCACAAGGTGGCGGTGGCGACGAAGGCGGGCTCACGCCGCGACCAGCGGCCGCGGATCCCTTCTTCGTCCCGCACCGCGGGCAGGCCGAGGTGCTGGAATATCTCGGCGCTCGTCACGCGCGCCTTGTCGTGTGCGTTGTCTTGTGACGGCCCGTGCGCCGTTCCGTGAACGAGCACGCGCGCGCCCGCCTGGGCCAGCCACATCGCCAGCAGCGGCGTCAGGTTGGGCAGGCGACGCGAGCCGTTGTACGACGCCATCACGATCACCGGTTCATCGCTCGTCAGCGTCAGGCAACGTGCCTGCACCGCTTCCAGAAAACCGGTGAGCTCGGCCAGCGTTTCGCCCTTCATGCGCATCGCCAGAACGAAGGCGCCGATCTGCAGATCGCTCGCGCCGCCGTCGAGCACGCTGGCCATCAGCTCATGCGCCTGCGCATGGCTCAGCGAACGTGCGCCGGCGCCGCCGCGGCCGATGTCCCGTATGAATCTGGCGATGCTCATGACGGGTGGGCCGGCGTCACGCAAGCGCGTGCATGTCGGATGCACTGGCGCAATGCCGGCAGGCACGAGCCGCACTGGGTACCGCAGCGCAGGGCCTGCTGCAGCGATGCCAGCCGCTCGTCGTCACTGCGCTCGCTGCCATCGCTGCCGTCAGCAAGCGCCAGGTGCGCGACGATCGCGGCTTCGTCGACATCGAAGCAGTTGCAGACCTGGCGCCGGCTCGATACCGCCAGCGTGCCGGGGCCGGGCGCGAGCAACTGGCGTGTCAGCGTCTGCACCGACTCTTCCCGTTGCAGCAGCGCGCGCAGCCAGGCCTCGGTATGGGCGTCTCCGCTGATCACGAACGCGTCCAGCGTGGCCTGGCCGTCCTGGCCAGGCTGCAGCTTGAGCGTGCGCCGGCGGCCGCGGCCGGCATCCGCATAACGCAGCAGATGGGTGTCATTCGGATTCAGGCCGAAACACTGTTCCAGCGCCTGCAGCAGCGCCGATGACGGCGGCTCGACGCTGGCGGCGCGCAGCATCAGCCCTTGTCGCTGCTGACCGAAGGGCACCAGGCTGGCGAAGGCGAAGTCGTCCAGCAGTGGCACCAGTTCGGCGCGCGCACGGGCGCTGTCGGCATCGTTCAGCCAGGCCATTGCAAGCAGTCGCCAGGGCAGCACAGCGCGTTCGATGCGCACCGCGCTGTGCTTGAGTTCGGGCTGCTTCGATTGCGGGCAGAAGACTGCGCTGCAGACCTCGTTGACGCCGGCGCTGCGGCGGCCGTCGGCGGCGCGGCCGCGCAGGAATTCGTCGCCCCAGTGCATGGGCAGAAACGCCTGTGCCGGCGCCATGCCGGCGCCGCTGCGCGCCGGCAGCACGATGGCACCGCGGCGCGAGCTCAGGCGCACGAGATCACCGTCGGCAAGCGTCAGCCGCGCCATGTCCTGGGCGTGCAGTTCGAGTGCCGGCTCGGGCGTGTGGCCGAACAGCCGGCCCAGCGTGCCGGTGCGCGACATGCCGTGCCACTGGTCGCGCAGCCGCCCGGTGTTCAGGCTGAACGGAAAACGGGCATCCCGCGCTTCGGCCAGCGGCGAGAACGGCGTGTCGACGAAGTGCGCACGGCCGTCGGCCGTCGCGAAGACATGATCTTCGTACAGGCGTGCACGACCCCGGCGTGCGCCTTCGGGAAGCGGCCATTGCTGCGGGCCGGCGCTGTCCAGCAGCGCATACGAGAGGCCGCCGATGTCGAGGTCGCGCCCGCGTGTGCTGGCGCGGTGTTCGTTCCAGATCGCCTCCGGGTCGTGATACGCAAACAGCGTCGGCTGGTGCGGCCGCAGCCGCTGTTCGAGGCGCTGTGCGAAGTCGACCGCGATGCGCCAGTCGTGGCGCGCCTGGCCCGGCGGCGCCACCGCGGCGCGCACGCGGCTGATGCGGCGTTCGCTGTTGGTGACGCTGCCGTGCTTTTCGCCCCAACTGCTGGCGGGCAGCAGCAGGTGCGCGAAGCGCCCGGTGGCGGTGCCGTCGAAGGCCTCCTGCAGGACGACGAACTCGGCGCGCTCGAGCGCCCGCCGCACCATGCGCTGGTCGGGCATCGACTGCGCCGGGTTCGTGCAGACGATCCACAGCGCCTTGATCTCGCCATCGGCCGCGGCCTCGAACATCTCCACCGCCGTGCGCCCGGGCGCGGCCGGCACGTCGGCCACGCCCCACAGGCGCGCGACTTCGGCCCGCTGCTCGGCGTTCGCCAGGTCACGATGGGCCGACAACTGGTTGGCCAGGCCGCCGACCTCGCGCCCGCCCATCGCGTTCGCCTGGCCGGTGAGCGAAAACGGCCCCGCGCCGACGCGCCCGATCTGCCCGCACGCCAGGTGCAGGTTGATGAGGGCCGCGTTTTTCGCGGTGCCGGCGCTGCTCTGGTTCAGACCCTGGCAATACAGGCTCAGCGTCGGCGACCGCTTGTGACCGCCATTGCCCTCGCCCTTGCCCTTGCCCTTGCCCTCGCCTCCGCCGTCGACGTTGGCGAACCAGCGTGCCGCCTGCACGAGCGCGGCTTCGTCGATGCCGCACAGCCGCGCCACCGCCGTCGGCGCGAAGTCGCGCACGCGGTCGCGCAGTGCGTCGAAGCCTTGCGTGTGGGCGCCGATGAAGTGGGTGTCGACGCGCCCCTCCCACAGCATCAGGTGCAGCAGGCCATGGAACAGCGCCACATCGGTGCCCGGCAGCAGCGGCAGGAAGAGATCGGCGATGGCTGCGGTTTCGGTGCGCCGCGGGTCGGCGACGATGATTTTCATCGTCGGCCGTGCGCGTTTGGCATCTTCCAGGCGGCGGAACAGCACCGGATGCGTCCACGCCATGTTGGAGCCGACGATGAACACCGTTTCGGCATGGTCCAGATCGTCGTAGCTGCACGGTGGCGCGTCGGCGCCGAGCGTCAGCTTGTAGCCGGCCACCGCGCTGCTCATGCACAGGCGCGAATTGGTGTCGACGTTGTTGCTGCCGATGAGGCCCTTCACGAGCTTGTTGAAGACGTAGTAGTCCTCAGTGAGCAACTGGCCCGAGAGGTAGAAGCCCACCGCGTCGCGGCCGTGCTGGCCGATGATGGCGGCGAAGCGCTCGGCAGCGTTGTCGAGCGCGTGATCCCACGTCACGGGCCGGCCGTGCAGGCGCGGCACCTGCAGCCGCCGGTGCAGCGTGATGGCGGCGCTGGCGGTCAGTGCCAGCGTGCTGCCTTTGCTGCACAAGCGGCCGAAGTTGGCCGGATGGTCAGGATCGCCGCGCACGCCGGTGATCTGCGCGCCGTCGCTTTCGATGATCACACCGCAGCCCACGCCGCAGTACGGGCAGGTTGAACGTGTCTCGCTCACGCCAGCGCCCGGCTCGCCAGTTCATCGGCGCTGAGGAAGACCTCGCCGTCGATCAGCGACACCGAAAAGCGCGCCGTGCAGCCCTGGTCGGGCTCGAGCGCCTGGCCACTGTCGAGCGCGATGGTCCAGTTGTGCAGCGGGCAGGCCACGCGGGTGCCGAACACGATGCCCTGCGACAGCGGCCCGCCCTGGTGCGGGCAGCGGTCGAGCAGCGCGAAGACCTGGTCGTCGGCGCTGCGGAAGAGCGCCACCTCGGGCGCGCCCGGACGCGCGACGCGGCGCGATCCCAGGCGCGGGATGTCGTCGATGCGGCAGATGCGGGTCCAGTTCACAGCGCCGCTCCCAGCGCATCGAACTGGCGCGTGTCGACCGCCGCCTTGTCGAAGTCGAACCACGGATCGGGCTCGTCGGCCAGGCTGAATTGCAGCCGCTCCCACAGCGCCTTGCGACCCGCGGCGTCGTCGACGATCCTGGCCTTCACGTGGTCCAGCCCGACGCGGCCGACGTAATGCACGCTGCGCTCCAGGTACCAGCCTTCCTCGCGGTAGAGCTGCAGGAAGGCGCCGCTGTATTCCAGCACCTCGGCGGCCGTCTTCAGCTTGACCAGGAACTGCGCGACCTCGGTCTTGATGCCGCCGTTGCCGGCGATGTGGACCTCCCAGCCCGAATCGACGCCGATGATGCCGACGTCCTTGATGCCGGCCTCGGCGCAGTTGCGCGGGCAGCCGCTGACCGCCAGCTTGACCTTGTGCGGCGCGTACATGCGCCACAGCGCGCGTTCGAGGTCCTTGCCCATCTGCGTGCTGTCCTGGGTGCCGAAGCGGCACCACTGGCTGCCGACGCAGGTCTTCACGGTGCGCAGCGCCTTGGCATAGGCATGGCCGCTGGGCATGCCGATGTCCTGCCACACCGCCCGCAGGTCCTGCTTCTTCACGCCCAGCAGGTCGATGCGCTGGCCGCCGGTGATCTTGACGGTGGGAATCTGGTATTTGTCCACCACGTCGGCGATGCGCCGCAGTTCGGCGGCCGTGGTTTCGCCGCCCCACATGCGCGGCACCACCGAGTAGCTGCCGTCCTTCTGGATGTTGGCGTGGCTGCGCTCGTTGACGAAGCGGCTCTGCGGGTCGTCCGCGGCCTCTTTCGGCCAGGTGCTGACGAGGTAGTAGTTGACCGCCGGGCGGCAGCTCGCGCACCCGTTGGGCGTGCGCCAGCCGACGTTGGCGAACACGCTGTCGATGCTGAGCAGCTTGTGCTCGCGGATCGCCTGGCGCACGTCGGCGTGGCTGGCATCGGTGCAGCCGCACAGCGCCTTCTTCTTCGGCGCGGCGCTGTAGTCGCCGCCGGCACTGAACATCAGCAGTTGTTCGACGAGGCCGGTGCACGAGCCGCACGACGCGCTGGCCTTGGTGTGCCGGCGCACCTCGTCGAGCGTGAACAGGCCCTTGTCCTTGATCGCCTTGCAGATGGTGCCCTTGGTGACGCCGTTGCAGCCGCAGACTTCGTCGCCGTCCTGCATCGCCGCGGCGCGGCTGCGCCCCTGGTGGCCGGCGTCGCCGAGGTTGGACTCACCGAACATCAGCTTGTCGCGGATGTCGCTCACGCTGCGGCCGTCGCGCAACAGCTTGAAGTACCAGCTCCCGTCGACGGTGTCGCCGTACAGGCAGGCGCCGATCAGCTTGTCGTTCTTGATCACGAGCTTCTTGTAGACGCCGCCGATGGGGTCGGACAGCACGATCTCCTCGGTGCCGTCGCCGCCGCTGAAGTTGCCGGCGCTGAACAGTTCGATGCCGGTGACCTTCAGCTGGGTGCTGGTGTGGCTGCCGCCGTAGCGGCCGATGCCGAACTGCGCCAGGTGCGTGGCGCAGACCTTGCCCTGCTCGAACAGCGGCGCCACCACGCCGTAGGTGATGCCGCGGTGCGCCGCACATTCGCCCACCGCATAGATGCGCGGGTCGGTGATGGTCTGCATCGTGTCGTTGACGCTGATGCCGCGCTGGCAGTGCAGGCCGATGCGTTCGGCAAGCTCGGTGTTCGGGCGGATGCCGGCGGCCATGACGACAAGATCGGCCGGGATCTCGCGGCCATCCTGGAACCGCACCGCGGCCACGCGCCGCGGGCCGGACGGCGTGGCGATCAGTGCCTGCGTCTGGGCGCCGATGATGAACTTCAGGCCGCGTTCCTCAAGCGACTTCTGCAGCAGCCGGGCCGCGGTGTCGTCGAGCTGGCGCTCCATCAGCCACGGCATCAGGTGCACCACCGTGACCTGCATGCCGCGCAGCATCAGGCCGTTGGCGGCTTCCAGGCCGAGCAGGCCGCCGCCGATGACGACGGCATGCCGGTACCTGGCCGCTGCGTCGATCATCATCTGCGTGTCGGCGATGTCGCGATAGGCGATGACGCCGTCGAGCTCGGCGCCGGGCACCGGCAGCATGAGCGGCCGCGAACCGGTGGCGATGAGCAGGCGGTCGTAGTCGGCCTCGGTGCCATCGGCGGCTGTGACGCGGCGCCGCCTGCGGTCCACCGAGGCGACGGTCTTGCCCAGATGGAGCCGGATGTCGTGCCCGGCATACCAGCTCAACGGATTGAGCACGATCTGCTCCAGCGTCTGTTCGCCCGCCAGCACCGGCGACAACAGGATGCGGTTGTAGTTCGGATGCGGCTCGGCGCCGAAGACGGTGATCTCGTAGAGTTCGGGCGCGATCTTCAGCAACTCTTCCAGCGTGCGCACGCCCGCCATGCCGTTGCCGATGAGAACGAGTTTGGATTTTTTCATGCTCACGTTTGGTGCGCTGAGACTGTCGTCGACTGCAGCCATCAGCAGGTTCCATGCCCGGCGGCTCGGTCGGGCGGGCGGTTTGGGCCGCTTTGGCCCGCAGCCACGGCGGCCGCAGTGCGCATCCGGCGGCGCGCAAGCAGCGCGCACGGCCGCCGCTGCGCTTAGCATTGCTTCAACTTAGGGACAGCTCATGTTCGCGCTTGATCTGTCCGACCCGGCCCACCAAGATGGCAACCCGGCAGGTGCGCAGACACCGCCTTGCCGCAGCCCCGCGAGGATCTGCCCGCCATGTCTGCTAGTTCCGAAGAACACCACCTCGAGCCGCCGTTGACCGCGGTGTTGGCCGCGCTGCTGCCGGCCGTGCTGCTGCGGCATGCCGAGTTGCTGGCGGTGAAGGAAGCGGCGCCCAATGGCCGCTACGTGCACGTGAACGACGCCATGGCGGCGTGGCTCGGGCGCAACCCGGCAGAGATTGTCGGCCACACCGATGCCGAGATCTTCGACGCCGCGGTGGCCACCGCGTTGCGTGCGGCCGAAACCACGGTGCTGGCGCAAAACGAGCCGCTGCTCAGCGAGCATCAGATCGAACGCGCCGGCAGCCGCTTCGACTTCAAGGTGCTGCGTGTGCTCAGCACGCCCGACGCCGACGGCCGGCGCTGGCTCAGCAGCATCTGGGCCGACCAGGGGCCGCTGCGCCAGCGTGAGGCGCAGTTGCGCACCGCACTGGAGCAGATCGAGCAGCAACAGCGTGCCAACGACGCGCTGCGCCGCGAGCTGGCCGACCAGGCGCTGCGCGACCCGGCGTCGGGCCTGTACACGCAGGCTCATTTCGAGGACCAGTTGCGGCGCGAGGTCGACCTGTCAACACGCGAGCATCGTGAGTTCGCCGTCGTCTTCATCGAGCTCGACGCCGCAACCGACAAGGTGCGCGCGCTGGGCGCGGCCGCGCAGACGCGCATTTTCGAAGCCATGGGCCGGCTGCTGCGTGGCGGCACGCGCGCGATGGATGCGTCGTGCCGCTACGACGAGCGCCGCTTCGCCGTGCTGCTGTCGGGGGTGGGGCTGGCGACGGCGCATGCCCGCATGGAAGGGCTGCGCCGCCAGTGCGCGACGCAGATCGTCGTGCACGAGGGGCAGGAACTGGGTTTCACCGTCTCGATGGGTGTGGCCAGCTTTCCGCACACCGCGCAGAGCCAGGACGAGCTGGTGGCGGCCTGCAACGCCGCGCTGGCCGAAGCGCAACGCCGCGGCGGCAACCACGTCACGCTGGCGGCGATTCGCTTCGACGCCGGCTGATGCCTAGGTCAGCGCGCGGTACAGCATGTAGCAGGCCAGCCCCAGCAGCAGCAGCGAGAAGAGCTGCCTGAGCTTCTTGACATCGACCTTGTGCGCCGTGCGTGCGCCCAGCGGCGCCAGCGTGACGCTGGCCAGCGCGATGATGCCCAGCGCCGGCAGGTACAGGTAGCCGAACGAGCCGGCCATCGCGCTGGGCAGGTTCCAGCCGCTGATCACATAACCCAGCGTGTTGGCCAGCGCGATCGGGAAGCCGATCGCCGCGCTGGTGCCCACGGCTTGGCGGATGGGCACGTTGCACCAGGTCATGAAGGGCACCGACATGAAGGCGCCACCGGCGCCCACCAGCCCGGACAGAAAGCCGATGCCACCGCCCACCGCCGCCTGGCCCAGCACGCCCGGCATCTGGCGGCTCGGCTCGGGTTTTCGGCCACGCATCATCTGCAGCGCCGAAAAGCCGATGAAGCCGGCGAAGAAGAACGCCAGCCCGCGGCCCTTGACGAGAGAGAACACGCCTGCGCCGGTGACGAGGCCGCCGATCAGGATGCCCGGTGCCATGCCGCGCAGCAGGTCCCAACGCACGGCGCCCAGGCGCCAGTGCGCGCGCACGCTGGACAGCGACGTGAAGAGAATGGTGGCCATCGACGTGGCGATCGCCATCTTCACCGCGAGCCCGGGCTCGACGCCGCGATGCGACAGGATCAGCGTCAGGAACGGCACCATCATCATGCCGCCGCCAACGCCCAGCAAGCCAGCCAGGAAGCCGGTGACGACGCCAAGCGCCAGCAACTCGGCAATGAGCAGCGGGCCGATCTGCATCAGCAGCGGGCGATGTTCATGCGAGCAGGGCGAGCACGGCACGCCATTCGTCGTCGCTCACCGGCGTGATCGACAGCCGGTTGCCCGGCTGCAGCACACGCATGCCGGCGAGTTCGGGCCGCTGGCGCATTTCGCGCAGGCTCAGCAGGCGCGTCTTGCGCACCAGGCGCACATCGATCTGCAACCAGCGTGGGCGATCGGGCGACGACTTGGCGTCGAAGTACGGACTCGCGGCATCGAACTGCGTCGCATCGGGCTCGGCGCGGCCGGCAATCACCGCCAGCCCTGCGACGCCGGGCTCGGCGCATGACGAGTGATAGAACAGCACGTCGTCGCCGGGCTGCATCGCATCGCGCATGAAGTTGCGCGCCTGGTAGTTGCGCACGCCGGTCCATGCAACGGTCTGGCGTGGCGCCGCCGCGAGGTCGTCGATCGACACCTCGTCGGGTTCGCTCTTCATCAACCAGTGCTGTCGTGGCATGCAGGATCAAGGGCGATCAGGGGCGATCAAAGACTGCAGGGGTGTCCGCCGTGAACCCGTGGACCGCATTCCTGAACCAAGGGGAAGTTCAGGTGGGCGAGGTCAGCCTGGCTTCGGGTTCATCTGACGCGAGACGCTCACACCAGCGAGGCGATATTCCAAGCCCTTGGTCAATGACCATCGGCTCAAGGAAATATTTAGCCCACGCGATACACGACGGACGGGCGCATTCTAGACCCGCAACGCCAGCCGCGGGCTGCGATGGAAATCACAGCAACTGGCCGTCGTCACCGAGTGCCGCGTCGATGCGGCGCAGCAGGGCGTCGATGTCGACGCCGGCGTCGCCGGCATCGCTGCCAGGCCCGGCAGCGCCGTCGCCCGCACTGCGCGCCGGGCCGCGTTCGGCAAGCTGATACGCCAGGTTCAGCGCCGCCAGCACCGCGATGCGTTCACGCGCCTTGACCTTGCCGCCGTCGCGGATGGCGCTCATCTCGTGGTCGACGCTGGCGACGGCCGTGGCCAGCAGCGCCTCGCCGCCTTCAGGGCAGCCGAGGATGTAGCCCTGGCCCATGATCGTGACCTCGACCTGCTTCATCGTCATGGCCGGCCTTGCTCGTCGTTCTTCACTTCGGTGGGCAAGCGCGCCAGCAGGGCGTCGATGCGGCCACGTGCCGCCGCCAGGCGCGAACGCAGGCTGTCACGTTCGGCCGTCGCGGCGTTCAATTGTTCCTCGATCAGTGTGCTCGTGCGCTTGAGCTCTTCGTGCCGCAGCACGAGACGGTCAATGCGCTCGGCCAGATCCTGGAGATTGCTCATGTCGACCGTGTCCCCCGCTGTGCTCATTGTAGGCGGCCGAAGTCGCAGCAGGCGCGCACGGCGCAGCGATCGCACAGCGGCCGGCGCGCCTGGCAGACGTAGCGGCCGTGCAGGATCAGCCAATGGTGGGCGTCGACCAGATACGCCGGCGGCACCCGCTGCAGCAGCTTCAGTTCGACCTCGAGCGGGTTGCGCCCCGGCGCCAGCCCGGTGCGGTTGCTGACGCGGAAGATGTGCGTGTCCACCGCCATCGTCGGCTCGCCGAAAGCCACGTTCAGCACCACGTTGGCGGTCTTGCGGCCCACGCCGGGCAGCGCCTCGAGTTCGGCGCGCGTGCGCGGCACCTGGCCGGCGTGGCGCTCGACCAGGATCCGGCAGGTCTGCACGAGGTTCTTCGCCTTCGTGCGGAACAGGCCGATGGTGCGGATGAGCTCGGTCACGCGCTCGACGCCCAGCGCCAGCATCTTCTGCGGCGTCGGCGCCAGCGCGAACAGGCGCCGGCTGGCCTTGTTGACGCCGGCATCGGTGGCCTGCGCCGACAACAGCACCGCGGCCAGCAGCTCGAAAACGCTGCTGAATTCCAGCTCGGTCTGCGGATGCGGGTTGGCGCGGCACAGCGTCGCGAAGAAGGTCTCGATGTCGGACGGGCTCATGCGCTGCGCGGCCGCTCAGGTGGCGCGGCGCGCACGGGAACGCGCCAGCGCCGCTTCGACGACCGCACGTTTGGCGTCCAGCGCTGCCGGGTCCGTGATGCTTGTGTGGGTTGCCAGATCAGCCAGCTTCGCTGCCGCCACTGTCGCCAGCCGTGCGTCGTTTTCGCGTTGCTCGCGGGCCAGCCGCAGGCGGTGGAACCGATAACGCTCACGCGCCGCTTCGGCCTGCGCCTGGCTCCACGCGGCCCAGCCGCTGCGTTCGCCGCTCACCGGCTGCATCGTGATGCAGTCCACCGGACACACCGGCACGCACAGTTCGCAGCCCGTGCATTGCGCATCGACCACGCTGTGCATCAGCTTGGGCGCGCCGACGATGCAGTCCACCGGGCAGGCCTTGATGCACAGCGTGCAGCCTATGCACCAGGCTTCGTCGATGACGGCCAGCGCGCGCGCGCCTTCGTGGCCGAGCGTGGTGTCCAGCGCTTTGATGGCACGGCCGCTGATGGCGGCCAGGCGCACGATGCCTTCGGCGCCGCCCGGCGGGCAGCGGTTGATGTCGGCGTCGCCATCGGCCATCGCCTCGGCATAGGCGCGGCAATCGTCATAGCCGCAGCGTGTGCACTGGGTCTGCGGCAGAGCCGCGTCCAGCCGGTCGGCGAGCGCGGGTGTCAGCGGGCCGGTGGCGGTGGTGTTCACCGCCGCATTATCAGGCGGCCTTGCGCAGCGGCTTGCGTTCGGTCTTGCTGTTGAAGCGCGCGATGAAGGACTTCACTTCCGGATAGACCTTTTCGCGCCAGCGTCGGCCCGAGAAGATGCCGTAGTGGCCAGCGCCTTCGACGTCGTAGTGGAATTTGCGCGCTTTCGGCAAGCCGGTGCACAGATCGTGCGCGGCCTTCGTCTGGCCGGCGCCGGAGATGTCGTCGAGCTCGCCTTCGATGGTGAGCAGCGCGCCGCCGGTGATGTCCTGCGGCCGCACCAGTTCACCGTTGACCCGCCAGGTGCCGTTGACGAGCGCAAAGTCCTGGAACACCGTCTTGATGGTTTCCAGGTAGTACTCGGCCGGCATGTCGAGCACGGCGTTGTATTCGTCGTAGAACCTGCGATGCGCCTCGGCGCTGTCGTCGTCGCCGCGGATGAGGTCGCGGAAGTAGTCGTAGTGGCTGGACATGTGGCGGTCGGGGTTCATCGCCACGAAGCCGGTGTGCTGCAGGAAGCCGGGGTAGACCGCGCGCCCGGCACCGGGCAGGTTGGGCGGCACACGGTGGATCACGTTGTTCTCGAACCAGGCGTGGCTCTTGTTCGTGGCCAGGTTGTTGACGGCCGTCGGGCTCTTGCGGGCATCGATGGGGCCGCCCATCATCGTCAACGTGCGCGGCGTGGCTTCGCCGTGGCTGGCCATCAGCGACACCGCGGCGAGCACCGGCACCGTGGGCTGGCAGACCGAGATCACGTGCACATCGGCCCCGATGTGGCGAATGAACTCCTGCACGTAGGCGATGTAGTCGTCCAGGTGGAAGGGGCCGGCCTCGAGCGGCACCATGCGCGCGTCGGTCCAGTCGGTGATGAAGACCTTGTGGTCGTTGAGCAGCATCTTCACCGTGTCGCGCAGCAGCGTCGCGTGGTGGCCCGACAGCGGCGCCACCACCAGCACCGTGGGCTGCTGCTTCATGGTCTGCAGCGCCTGCGGGTTGTCGGTGAAGCGCTTGAAGCGCAGGAGCTGGCAAAAGGGTTTGTCGATCACCAACTGCTGCTGCACCGCGATCTCGACGCCATCGATGCTGGCGTGCGTGATCCCGAATGCCGGTTTTTCGTAGTCCTTGGCGAGCCGGTGCGCCAGATCAAAACCGGCCGAGACCCGTTGCGCCAGCGGTGTGTGGGCGAAGGGCGACAGCGGGTGGCTGTAGAGCTTCGACGATGCGCTGGCGAACTCCGAGAACGGAGACATCAGCGCGCGCTGGGTTTCGTACAGTTGATAGAGCATCGATCCTCTTTCGCGCGCAGCGGGCCTGCGCCGTTGTGCGGCGCACCAAATGTACTGCCGTTGAGAGGATCGTGCGGCCGAAGCGGCGTGAGTGATGCCCCGAAAACACGCAGGAAAACCCGCAAAATCAACGCCGGCGGTCGCCTACGCGACAGCGCCCGGCGCTACATCACTTTGGCGAGCGCCGAGACCACGGCGTCGATGTTGCGGCTGTTGATCGCCGCCACGCAGATGCGCCCTGAGTCGACGCCGTAGATGCCGAATTCGCTGCGCAGCCGCTGCATCTGCGCCACCGACAGGCCGGAATAGCTGAACATGCCTTTCTGGCGCGTGATGTAGTCGAGGTCGGCACCGACACCGGCGGCATGCAGCTTGGCCACCAGCGCGTGGCGCGTGGCGCGGATGCGTTCGCGCATGCCGGCGAGTTCAGCTTCCCACTGCGCGCGCAGTGCGGGTGTCGTCAGCACCGTGGCGACGACGTGGGCGCCGAAGGTCGGCGGGTTCGAGTAGTTGGTGCGGATCACCACTTTCAACTGCGACAGCACACGCGCGCACTCTGGCTTGTCGGCGCAGACCACGCTGAGCGCGCCGACCCGCTCGCCGTAGAGCGAGAAGCTCTTCGAGAACGAGGTCGAGATGAAGAACCGCGAGCCGGCGGCCATGAACTGGCCGACGACGGCGCCGTCTTCGCTGATGCCGTTGCCGAAACCCTGGTAGGCCATGTCGAGGAAGGGCACGAGGCCGCGCAGCTTGCAGGCCTCGACCACCTGCGCCCATTGCGCCGGTGTTAGGTCGCAGCCGGTGGGGTTGTGGCAGCAGGCGTGCAGCACGACGATGCTGCCGGCTGCGGCGGCGTTCAATGCGGCCAGCATGGCGTCGAAACGGATGCCGCGCGTCGCGGCGTCGTAATACGGATAAGTGCCGACCTCGAAGCCGGCGTTCGTGAACAGCGCGCGGTGGTTTTCCCAGCTCGGGTCGCTGATGAGCACCAGCGCGCCAGGGCTCAGGCGCTTGAGGAAGTCGGCACCCAGCTTCAGGCCGCCGGTGCCGCCCAGTGCCTGCACGGTGGCGACGCGCCCGGCCGTCACGGCGTCGCTGGCGGTGCCGAAGACCAGGCCTTGCACGGCCTTGTCGTAGGCCGCGATGCCGTCGATCGGCAGATAGCCCTTGGCCTTCGGCGCGTCGAGCAACTGCCGTTCAGCGACCGCCACGCAGCCCAGCACCGGCAACTTGCCTTCGTCGTCGAAATAGACGCCGACACCGAGGTTGACCTTGTGCGGATTGGGATCGGCGTTGAACTGTTCGTTGAAACCGAGGATGGGGTCACGCGGCGCCATCTGGACGGCGGCGAACAGGGAAGCGGACATGGTGATTCCTGAAGGCGGTGTGGCAGGAGGAGCGAGGCAGCGCACGACGCGCGCGGGCGCGCTGCGCTACGCTCGGTGGTTTCCCCGATTCTAGTTGGCCACCGTCATGACCGAGCTTGCCGAGCTTGCCGCGCCGCCCGCCCAGGGCGAGTTCGTCAGCTTCCCCGATTCACCGTTCCAGCTCTTCCAGCCCTATGCGCCGGCGGGCGACCAGCCCACGGCCATCAGCCAGCTCGTCGAAGGCATCCGCGATGGCCTGAGCTACCAGACGCTGCTGGGCGTCACCGGCTCCGGCAAGACCTTCACGATGGCCAACGTCATCGCGCGCATGGGGCGCACCGCGATCGTCTTCGCTCCCAACAAGACGCTGGCCGCGCAGCTCTACAGCGAGTTCCGCGAGTTCTTCCCGAAGAACGCGGTGGAGTACTTCGTCAGCTACTACGACTACTACCAGCCCGAGGCCTATGTGCCGCAGCGCGACCTCTTCATCGAGAAGGACAGCGCGATCAACGAGCACATCGAGCAGATGCGGCTGTCCGCCACCAAGAGCCTGCTCGAACGGCGCGACGTCGTCATCGTCGCCAGCGTGAGCGCGATCTACGGCATCGGCAACCCGGCCGACTATCACAAGATGGTGATGACGCTGCGCGTGGGCGACAAGATGGGCCAGCGCGACGTGATCGCGCAGCTCATCCGCATGCAGTACACGCGCAACGAGGTCGATTTTTCGCGTGGCAGCTTTCGCGTGCGCGGCGACACCATCGACATCTTCCCGGCCGAGCACAGCGAGCTGGCGCTGCGCATCGAACTCTTCGACGACGAGGTGGAGAGTCTGCAGTTGCTGGACCCGCTGACCGGGCGCATCCGGCAGAAGATTCCGCGCTTCACGGTCTATCCGTCCAGCCACTACGTGACGCCGCGCGAGCGTGTGGTCGACGCCATCGAAACCATCAAGGCCGAACTGCGCGAACGCCTTGACGAGTTCGTGAAGAACGGCAAGCTGGTCGAGGCGCAGCGGCTGGAGCAGCGCACCCGCTTCGACCTGGAGATGCTGCAGGAGGTGGGCCACTGCAAGGGCATCGAGAACTACACGCGCCACCTCTCGGGCGCGCAGCCGGGTGAGCCGCCGCCGACGCTGGTGGATTATCTGCCGAGCGACGCACTGATGTTCCTGGACGAGAGCCACGTGCTGATCGGCCAGTTCGGCGGCATGTTCAACGGCGACCGCGCGCGCAAGACGACGCTGGTCGAATACGGCTTTAGGCTGCCGAGCGCGCTCGACAACCGGCCGCTGAAGTTCGAGGAATTCGAGCGCAAGATGCGCCAGGCGGTGTTCGTCTCGGCGACGCCAGCGGCCTACGAACAGACGCATGCCGGGCAGGTGGTGGAGCAACTCGTCCGGCCCACCGGCCTCATCGATCCCGAGGTGACCGTGCGCCCGGCGACGAGCCAGGTCGACGATGTGCTGCAGGAGATCCGCGAGCGCGTGCAGGTCAACGAACGTGTGCTGATCACGACGCTGACCAAGCGCATGGCCGAGCAGCTCACCGACTATCTGTCGGACAACGGCGTCAAGGTGCGTTACCTGCACAGCGATGTCGACACCGTAGAGCGCGTGGAGATTCTGCGCGACCTGCGCCTGGGCACCTTCGACGTGCTGGTGGGCATCAACCTGCTGCGCGAGGGGCTGGACCTGCCCGAGGTGAGCCTGGTGGCGATCCTGGATGCCGACAAGGAAGGCTTTCTGCGTGCCGAGCGCAGCCTGATCCAGACCATAGGCCGCGCGGCGCGCAACCTCAACGGCCGCGCCATCCTTTATGCCGACAAGATGACCGATTCGATGCAGCGCGCGATCGACGAGACCGAACGCCGGCGCGCCAAGCAGATCGCGCACAACCTGGCGCTGGGCATCACGCCGCGCAGCGTCAACAAGAAGATCCGCGACATGATCGACGGCGTGGTCTCCGACAAGACCGCGAAGGACGAACTGAAGGCCGCACAGGCGGCGGCCGAATTCGAGGCGATGTCCGAGAAGGACCTCGGCAAACGCATCAAAGCGCTCGAAAAGCAGATGCTCGAACACGCACGCAACCTCGAATTCGAGAAGGCGGCGCGCGTGCGCGACCAGCTCGCACTGTTGCGCGAACAGGCCTTCGGCGCCCCGGGACACGACACCAACGTGGTGCCGCTCGGCGGTGGTGCGCGCTGATGGCGGCGACCCGGGTGTTGATGGTGTGCATGGGCAACATCTGCCGCTCGCCCACCGCCGAAGGGGTGTTGCGCCACAAGCTGCAGGCCGCCGGCCTGGCCGCACAAGTGGAGGTGGCGTCGGCCGGCACCCACGGTTACCACACCAGCGAGCCGCCCGACCCGCGCGCCATCAAACATGCGGCGGCGCGCGGCTACGATCTCTCCAGGCAGCGGGCGCGACGCGTCGCAAAAGAAGATTTCGAGCGCTTCGACTGGGTGCTGGCGATGGACCGCGACAACCTCGAGTGGTTACAGGACATGGCGCCCGAAGGCTCGCGCGCCCGTGTGGGCCTGCTGCTGTCGCACGCACCCGAACTCGGCCTGCACGAGGTGCCCGACCCGTACTACGGCGCGCCGGCCGGTTTCGACCGCGTGCTCGACCTCGTCGAGCACGCGTGCGATGGCTTCATCGCCACCCTCAAACGCGAGTCGGGAACTTCCTGAGCAAAGCTTGACCAAAACAGTGGGTTTCACGTATAGTTGAGCAATCTTGTCGGGATAAATCGCGGGTAAACCCGTGATTCCCGACGCTGCAGGAAAGGACATCCCATGCGACTCACCACCAAAGGCCGCTTCGCCGTCACCGCGATGATCGACCTCGCGTTGCGTTCCAACTCTGGCCCGGTGGCCTTGGCCGCCATCAGCCAGCGCCAGCAGATTTCGCTGTCGTACCTGGAGCAGTTGTTCGGCAAGCTGCGCCGCCATGAACTGGTGGAAAGCACGCGCGGCCCCGGCGGCGGCTACTCGCTGGGCCGCGGCGCCGAGGACATCACGGTGGCCGACATCATCGTCGCCGTCGACGAGCCCATCGACGCCACCGGTTGCGGCGGCAAGGAAAACTGCATGGGCGACGAAGCCGGGCGCTGCATGACGCACGACCTCTGGACCAGCCTGAACGCGAAGATGATCGAGTACCTGAACTCGATCTCGCTGAAGAAGCTGGTCGACGAACAGCTTGCGAAGGGCATCTCGATCTCGGAAGCGCCGGTGAAGCGGGCGATCTCGTCGCAGCCGGTCGTCAAGCCGATCAAGATCACCGCGCCGAATTCGGTGTTTGCCCTTGGCAACGCGTTCACGAAGTGAGCGCACCTCCTGTTGAACGGACCCGCTGATTCATGACCCCGCATTTCCCGATCTACATGGACTACGGCGCCACGACGCCGTGTGACCCGCGCGTGGTGGACGCGATGATTCCGTGGCTGCGCGAGCACTTCGGCAACCCGGCCTCCCGCAGCCATGCCTGGGGCTGGGAAGCCGAAGAGGCGGTGGAGAAGGCGCGTGCGCAGGTGGCCTCGCTGATCAGCGCCGACCCACGCGAGATCGTCTGGACCTCGGGTGCCACCGAGAGCGACAACCTGGCGCTGAAGGGCGCGGCGCACTTCTACGCCTCGCGCGGCAAGCACATCGTCACCGTGAAGACCGAGCACAAGGCGGTGCTCGACACGACGCGCGAACTCGAGCGCCAGGGCTTCGAGGTCACCTACCTCGAGGTGCAGGAAAACGGCCTGCTCGATCTGAACCGCTTCAAGGATGCGCTGCGCAAGGACACGATCCTGGTCTCGGTGATGCTGGTCAACAACGAGATCGGCGTCATCCAGGACATTCTGGCCATCGGCGCGCTGTGCCGCGAGCGCGGCATCGTCTTCCATGTCGACGCTGCGCAGGCCACCGGCAAGGTGACGATCGACATGCGCACGCTGCCGGTCGACCTGCTGAGCCTGGCGTCGCACAAGACCTACGGCCCCAAGGGCATAGGCGCGCTGTATGTGCGGCGCAAGCCGCGCGTGCGGCTGGAGGCGCAGATGCACGGCGGCGGCCACGAGCGCGGCATGCGTTCGGGCACGCTGCCCACGCACCAGTGCGTGGGCATGGGCGAGGCGTTTGCCATTGCGCAGGCCGAAATGGGCGCCGAGAGCGAACGCATCCGCATGCTGCAGCGGCGCCTGCTCGACGGCATCTCCACCATCGAACAGGTGTTCATCAACGGTGACATGGTCGCGCGCGTGCCGCACAACCTGAACGCCAGCTTCAACTATGTCGAGGGCGAGTCGCTGATCATGGGCATCAAGGGGCTGGCGGTGTCGTCGGGCTCGGCCTGCACATCGGCGAGCCTGGAGCCCAGCTACGTGCTGCGTGCGCTGGGCCGCAGCGACGAGCTGGCACATTCCAGCCTGCGCATGACGATCGGCCGCTTCACCACGCCCGAAGACATCGACTACGCCGTCGCCACGCTGCAGGACCGCGTCGCGCGGCTGCGTGACCTGTCGCCGTTGTGGGAGATGTTCAAGGACGGCGTCGACATCAGCAGCATCCAGTGGGCCGCACACTGATGGTGCCCCCAAGCTCGCTTTCGCTCGCTACCCCCGAGGCGGGAAGCTTGAGCCGGGTGGTTTCGCCTGCGGATCTTGGATCTGCATAGACAAAGAGGAGTTACTCAAATGGCATACAGCAACAAGGTCGTTGACCACTACGAAAATCCGCGCAACGTCGGTTCGTTCGAGAAGGGCGATGACAGCGTGGGCACCGGCATGGTCGGTGCGCCGGCCTGCGGCGACGTGATGAAGCTGCAGATCAAGGTGAATGCCGAAACCGGCCTCATCGAGGATGCGCGTTTCAAGACCTATGGCTGCGGGTCGGCCATCGCATCGAGTTCGCTCGTCACCGAATGGGTCAAGGGCAAGTCGCTCGAGCAGGCGTTGACGATCAAGAACACCCACATCGCCGAGGAACTGGCGCTGCCGCCGGTGAAGATCCACTGCTCGATCCTGGCCGAAGACGCGATCCAGGCCGCGGTGGCCGACTACAAGGCCAAGCACGGTCACACGGCGGCGGCCGTGGCTGAGGCACAAGCGAACTGAACTCCCGATGGCCGTCACTCTCACCGAAGCCGCGGCACGCCACGTGTCGCGCTACATCAGCCGGCGCGGCAAAGGCGTCGGCGTGCGCCTGGGCGTCAAGACCACCGGCTGCTCGGGGCTGGCCTACAAGCTCGAATATGCCGACGCGGTCGCGCCCGAGGATCTGGTGTTCGAAGGCCACGGCGTGAAGGTGCTGATCGATCCCAAAAGCCTGCCCTACATCGACGGCACCGAGCTCGACTTCGTACGCGAAGGGCTGAACGAAGGCTTCAAGTTCCACAACCCGCGCGAGAAGGACCGCTGCGGCTGCGGCGAATCCTTCCGCGTCTGAATGCCGGTGGCGATGTATTCCGGCGTGCCTTCGTGAAGCTCGACGATGACGACTTCACGCTGTTCGGGCTGCCGCAGGTTCACAGGCTGAACCGGGAGGCGCTGGACACGCGCTGGCGCCAATTGCAAGGCGAAGTCCACCCCGACCGCTTCGCCGCCGAAGGCGCCAGCGCTCAGCGCATCGCAATGCAGTGGGCGGTGCGCGTCAACGAGGCCTACCAGCGGCTGAAAGACCCGCTGCGCCGCGCCGCCTATCTGTGCGAGTTGCGCGGCGCGGTGATCGACGCCGAGCGCAACACCGCCATGCCGCAGCACTTCCTGATGCAGCAGATGCAGTGGCGCGAAGCGCTGGACGACGCGGCCGATCTGGCTGCGGTGCGCCTGCTCGCCGACGAGCTGTCGCAGCACCAGAAGCAGATGCTCGCGGACGTGCAACGCCGGCTCGACGACGAGAACGATGCCGCAGCCGCGGCACAGGACGTGCGCGCGCTGATGTTCCTGCAGCGCTTTCGACAAGACATCGCGCGCCGACTCGACGCGCTGGACCCTCACCGATAACAACATGGCGCTGCTGCAGATTTCCGAACCCGGCCAGGCGCCCGATCCGCATGCGAGACGCATCGCGGTCGGCATCGACCTCGGCACCACGCATTCGCTGGTGGCAGCAACGCGCCACGGCGTGGCCGAGTGCCTGCCTGACGCGCAGGGCCGCGTGCTGCTGCCGTCGGTGGTGCGTTACCTCGACGCCGGCCGGCGCCAGATCGGCGACGACGCGCGGGCGGCGCAGGCCGACGACCCGGAGAACACCATCGCCTCGGCCAAGCGCTTCATGGGGCGCCGGCTGGCCGACATCGAGGGCCACGACAGGTTGCCGTATCACTTCGTCGACCGCCCCGGCATGCTGGCCGTCAGCACCCGCGCCGGCGACAAGACACCGGTGGAGGTGGCGGCCGACATCCTGGCCAGCCTGCGCCAGCGCGCCGAAGACAGCTTCGATGGCGATCTGTTCGGCGCCGTCATCACCGTCCCGGCGTACTTCGACGACGCGCAGCGTCAGGCCACCAAGGACGCGGCGCAGCTCGCCGGGCTGAACGTGCTGCGCCTGATCAGCGAGCCCACGGCCGCCGCGGTGGCCTACGGTCTGGACCACGGCAGCGAAGGCCTCTACGCGGTGTACGACCTCGGTGGCGGCACCTTCGACATCTCGCTGCTGCGCCTGAATCGGGGTGTCTTCGAGGTCGTTGCGACTGGCGGCGACGCCGCGCTCGGCGGCGACGACATCGACCACGCGCTGGCCGACTGGGCGCTGGCGCAGGCCGGTGTCGGCGCCGACAGCGCGCACGACAAACGCGCCGCGCTGGTGGCGGCACGCGCCGCCAAAGAGGCCTTGAGCAGCGCCGGGCAGACCACCTGGCGCGCAAGCCTGGCCTCGGGCTTCGCGCAGGTGGTGGTGACGCGCGAACAACTCGAGAGGCTGGCGCGGCCGTGGATAGAGCGCACGCTGGCGGCGGTGCGCAAGGTCTTGCGCGACGCCGATGTCACGCGCGACGAGGTGCAGGGTGTCGTGATGGTGGGCGGCGCAACGCGCATGCCGCTGGTGCGCGCTGCCGTGAGCGAACTGTTCGGGCGCGAGGCGCTGACCGACGTCAACCCCGACGAGGTGGTGGCCATCGGCGCCGCCGTGCAGGCCGATGCGCTGGCCGGCAACGGGCGCGGCGGCGAGCTGCTGCTGCTGGACGTGATCGCGTTGTCGCTCGGCCTGGAAACCATGGGTGGCCTGGTCGAGCGTGTGGTCGAGCGCAACACCACCATTCCGGCGGCGAAGGCGCAGGAGTTCACCACCTTCAAGGACGGCCAGACCGCGATGGCCATTCACGTCGTGCAGGGTGAACGTGAGCTGGTGTCGGAGTGCCGCTCGCTGGCGCGTTTTGAGTTGCGCGGCATCCCGCCGATGGTGGCCGGCGCGGCACGCATCCGCGTCACCTTCCAGGTCGACGCCGACGGCCTGCTCAGCGTGTCGGCGCGCGAACAGGTGTCGGGTGTCGAGGCGTCGGTGGTCGTCAAGCCGAGCTACGGCCTGGCCGATGCGCAGATCGCGCAGATGCTGCAGGACGGTTTTCTGCATGCCGCCGACGACATGGCGGCGCGCAGGCTGCGCGAGCTTCGTGTCGAGGCCGAACGCCTGGCGCTGGCCACACGCTCGGCGCTGGCCGCCGACGGCGCGCTCCTGAGCGCCGATGAGCGCCGCGCGATCGAGGCGCTGGTGAGCGCTGCCGAACAGGCGTTGCACAACCTGGACGCCGATGCCGTGCAGGCCAGCATCGACGCGCTGGCCGCAGGCACCGAAGCCTTCGCGGCGGCGCGCATGAACGAAGGCATCCGCCAGGCGCTGGCCGGCCGCCGTGTCGAGGAAGTCTGAGAGAGCGAGCATGCCCACCATCAAGATCCTTCCGCATGCCGAGCTGTGCCCGCAGGGCGCCAGCATCGAGGCCGCCGCGGGCACGTCGATCTGCGAGGCACTGCTGGAAAACGGCATCGCCATCGAACATGCCTGCGAATTGAGCTGCGCCTGCACCACCTGCCACGTCGTCGTCAAGCAAGGCCTCGCGTCGCTGAACGAGGCCGACGAGGCCGAGGAAGATCTGCTGGACCGTGCCTGGGGACTGACGGCGACGTCACGCTTGAGCTGTCAGGCCATCCTGGCCGACGAAGACGTGACGATAGAGATCCCGAAATACACCATCAACCACGCACGCGAGAACCACTGAAGCGCGCCCGTGACCGCGCTCCCGGCATCCAGAGGCGGCCGGATTTTTGGCGTCGCTAGACTCGCCACATCATGAAAGTTCTGGGGTTCGAGTCGTCATGCGACGAGACCGGCGTGGCGCTCGTCGAAACACGGCCGGACGGTGCGCCGCGCCTGCTCGCCGAGGCTTTGCACAGCCAGGTGGCGATGCATGCGGCCTACGGCGGCGTGGTGCCGGAGCTGGCATCGCGCGACCATATCCGGCGTGTGCTGCCGCTGGCGCGCGAGGTGCTGGGCCGCGCCGGCGCGGCGCTGGATGAGGTCGACCTCGTCGCCTACACACGCGGGCCCGGCCTGGCGGGCGCGTTGCTGGTGGGTGCCGGCGTGGCGGTGGCACTGGCGGCGGCGCTGGGCAGGCCGACGCTGGGAATCCATCATCTCGAGGGCCATCTGCTGTCGCCCTTCCTGGCCGAGGAGCCGCCGGCCTTTCCGTTCGTCGCGCTGCTCGTTTCCGGTGGCCACACGCAGTTGATGCAGGTGCACGATGTCGGCCGTTATGTGCTGCTTGGCGAGACCATCGACGACGCCGCCGGCGAGGCCTTCGACAAGAGCGCCAAACTGCTCGGTCTGGGCTATCCCGGCGGGCCGGCGCTGGCGCGGCTGGCCGAGTCGGGCGACGAGAAGGCCTTTGCATTGCCGCGGCCGCTGTTGCGCAGCGCGAACCTCGACTTCAGCTTTGCAGGGCTGAAGACCGCGGTGATGGTGCAGCACCGTAAGCTGGGCAGCGCGGTGAGCGCGCAGGCGCGCGCCGATCTGGCGGCCAGCACGCAGGCCGCGATCGTCGACGTGCTGGTCGCGAAGTCGCTGCGCGCGCTGAAGGCCGGCGGCGCACGTCGCCTGGTGGTCGCCGGCGGCGTCGGCGCGAACCGGCGTCTGCGCGAAATGCTGGACGCCGGCGCCGCGAAGATGGGCGTGCGCGTGCACTATCCGCCGCTGGCGCTGTGCACCGACAACGGCGCAATGATCGCCCTTGCCGCCGCGCTGCGGCTGCAGCGCGGCCTGGCGCACACGCGCAGCGATGGCGCGTTCGACGTCAAACCGCGCTGGCCGCTGGCCGAGATCAGTTGACGGTGATCTGGCCGGCGCCCGGCTGCACGCGCTTGGTGAGCGTCAAGGTCAACACGCCGTTTTCGAGCCGGGCACCCGATTCGGCCTGGTTCACTTCGACCGGCAGCTTGAAGGTGCGCGCGAAGTTCGCCAGCACACGCTCGCGATGGATCAGGCGTTCACCTTCGACCTTTTCGGCAGCCTGCGAGCTCTTCGCCTGCACCGTGACGAGACGGCCTTCGATGCTGACCTTCACGTCTTCCTTGTTGACGCCCGGCAGCTCGAGCTGCGCGCTGTAGCCGTTGTCGGTTTCGGTGACGTCGAGCGCCGGCGCCCGGCTGTCTTCGGGCGTGGCGCCGGCCGCCAGGCGGTCGAACCCGCCGTCGAAGAAGCGGTCGAAATGGCGATCGAAATGGCGCGCCAGCGCGGACGGGGAACGGGACACGGGAACGATGAACATGCTGACTCCTACAATCGTTGGGTTGCCGGCGCCGCGCGTGTCATTCGCTGCTGCGCCCGTGCTCCCCAATTGGCAGCGCGCCGCTGCTTTTCAAGAGTCACTCTTCATCGATGCCGTTCACCGATCTGCCACGCCGCGCCCTGCTGGCGCTGCCGCTGGCCCTGGCGCTGCCGCGCGCCGATGCACAAGCGGCCGCACCGGCCCGACCCATCCGTCTGGCCTTGATCGAAGGCCTCTCGGGGCCGTTCGCCAACGCCGGCGAAGCGGTGTTCCGCAATCTGCTGTGGGCGGTGGAGCGTGTCAACGCGCGTGGCGGCGTTGCGCTGCCTGGGGGTGCGCGGCCGCTGGCGCTGGTGCGCTTCGACAGCAAGGGCAACTCCGAGAACGCACTGGCGCTGCTGCACAACGCGCTGGCCCAGGGTTTCCCGTTCGTGCTGCAAGGCAACAGTTCGGCCACGGCGCTGGCCATCGTCGACGCGCTGGACAAGCACAACGCGCGCGAGCCGGCGCGGCGCGCGCTGTTCCTGAACTATTCGGCCGTCGAGCCGGCGCTGACCAACGAGCACTGCAGCTTCTGGCACTTTCGTTTCGACGCCCACGCCGACATGCGGCTGGCCGCGCTGACCGACGTGCTGCGCGACGATCGCGGCGTGCACGCCGTGTATCTGATCGGCCAGGACTACAGCTTCGGCCAGCATGTGAACCGCAAAGCGCGCGAGATGCTCGCCGCCAAGCGACCGGACATCCGCATCGTCGGCGATGAACTGCATCCGATGGGGCGCGTGAAGGACTTCATCCCCTACGCCACCAAGATCAAGGCCAGCGGCGCGCAGGCGGTGCTTACCGGCAACTGGGGCAACGACCTGACGCTGCTGGTGCGTGCACTGCGCGAGGTGGGCAGCGACGCCAGGCTCTACACCTTCTACGGCAACGCGCTGGGCGTGCCAGCGGCCATTGGCGACGCCGGCATCGGCGCCGTGCTGGCGGTGGCCGAGTGGCAACCGAATGCCGGCGGCCGCGCTTCCGACGATTTCTACGCCGCCTTCAGGCGCCGCTTCCCGGCGCCGCAGGACGACTACGTGCACGCGCGAATGCAAGTGATGATCGAGATGCTGGCGGCGGCGATCACGCGCGCCGGCAGCACCGAGGCGGTGGCGGTGGCGCGTGCGCTCGAAGGCGCGCACTACGACGGCGCCACGCTGGCCGGCCTGACGACGGCGACGATGCGCGCCGCCGACCACCAACTCCAGCAGCCGCTGCTGGTCAGCGTGATGGAACGCGCCGGCACGCCGGGTGCCGAGCACGATGTCGAAGGCTCGGGCCTGGGCTTCCGGACCGTGCGACGCTTCGAGGCCGACGCGGTGATGCAGCCTTCGTCGTGCCGCATGACACGACCCGAATGACGAGAAGGATCAAGATGCGTTCAATCATCCAGGGCCTGCCGGGCTCGAAGATCCGCGAAGTGGCGAACGCCGGGCTGGGCCGCGACGATGTGCTCGCGTTCTGGTTCGGCGAGAGCGACGAAGCCACGCCCGAGGCGATACGCGCGGCCGCGGTGGCATCGCTGGCGCAGGGCGAGACCTTTTATTCGCACAACCTCGGCCTGGCCGAACTGCGGCAGGACATTGCCGCGTACGCGAGCCGGTTGCATGGCGCGATCGATGCCGAGCGCATCGCCGTCACGTCGTCGGGCGTCAGCGCACTGATGCTGGCCACGCAACTGCTGCTCGGTGCGGGCGACGAGGTGGTCGCGGTGGTGCCGGTGTGGCCCAACCTGACGGCGCAACCGCTGATCCTGGGCGCCCACGTCACCCGCGTGGCGCTGCGGCCGCACGCCGGCGCCTGGACGCTCGACATCGACGAGCTGTTGTCGAAGGTGACCGAGCGCTGCCGCGTGCTGCTCGTCAATGCGCCGAACAACCCGACCGGCTGGACGCTGACGCGCGCCGAGCAGCAGCGGCTGCTCGACCACTGCCGCAAGACGGGCACCTGGATCATCGCCGACGAGGTCTACGAACGCATCGTTTTCGGCGCCGCGCCGGCGGCGCCGAGCTTTCTGGACATCGCCGGCGCCGACGACCGCCTCATCGTGACCCAGAGCTTCAGCAAGGCCTTTCTGATGACGGGTTGGCGCCTGGGCTGGCTGGTGCTGCCGCGCGGCGCGGCCGAACACGCGGCGAAGCTGGTCGAATTCAACACCTCGTGTTCGCCGCCATTCGTCCAGCGCGCCGCGCAGGCGGCGCTGGCCGGTGCCGAAGCCTCGGTACCGGCGCTGCAGGCGCGGCTGCGCATCTGTCGTGACCGGCTCGTCGGCGGGCTGCAGCGTTTGCCCGGTGTCAGCGTCGCCAGCCCGCCGGGCGGCCTGTATGCCTTCTTGCGCGTCGAGGGGCACGACGATTCGCTGGCCTTCGCGAAGGAACTCGTATCGCGCCACGGCCTCGGTCTGGCGCCCGGTGGCGCCTTCGGCCCTGAAGGCGAGGGCTGGCTGCGCTGGTGTTTTGCGTCGCGCGACCCGGCGCGGCTGGACCAGGGGCTGGCCCGACTGGAAGACGCGCTCAGGCTATAATTTGCGGTTCCCTGATCGGCAACGGCTCGGGGAAAGCACGGCACCGGTCGGTTTCACTGGTTTTGCCGCAAGTCCAACCGGAAACCGCTCTTGCACGGGTTGTGCAGCATGGCGGCTTCCAAAACAAAGGAAATCCTCATGCCTCTGGCAACCGCCCGCACCGCCGAGATCGTCGCCGACAACGCGCGGGGCGCCGCCGACACCGGCTCGCCCGAAGTTCAGGTTGCGCTGCTCACCGCGCGCATCAACGAGCTCACGCCGCATTTCAAGCTGCACCAGAAAGACCATCATGGCCGCCGTGGCCTGCTGAAGATGGTGAACCAGCGCAAGCGCCTGCTGTCCTACCTGAAAGACAAGGACGCCGACCGCTACACCTCGCTCATCGCCAAGCTGGGCCTGCGCAAGTAAGACAAGCCCGCGGGTCCGCATCACAACGGACCCGGCCGGCCTTTTTTTCAACCCCGGGCACGGACGCAGCCGTGTCATTCCAACGACGCTCCACCGCAGGCGCAGCGGGCTTCACTGGAATGGCATCGCACCGGCCCACCACTCAAGAAAAGAGAGACACGCATGAGCATGTTCAACAAGGTCACGAAGACCTTCCAGTGGGGCCAGCACACCGTGACGCTGGAAACCGGCGAGATCGCGCGCCAGTCCGGCGGCGCCGTGCTGGTGACGGTCGACGACACCGTCGTGCTGGCCACCGTGGTGGCCAAGAACGACCCGAAGCCGGGCCAGGACTTCTTTCCGCTCACCGTCGACTACATCGAGAAGACCTACGCCGCCGGCAAGATCCCGGGCAGCTTCTTCAAGCGTGAAGGCCGCCCGAGCGAGCTGGAAACGCTGACCAGCCGCCTCATCGACCGCCCGATCCGCCCGCTGTTCCCCGATGGCTTCTTCAACGAGGTGCAGGTCGTCATCCACGTGATGAGCCTGAACCCCGAGGTGCAGGCCGACATCCCGGCGATGATCGGCACCAGCGCCGCGCTGGCGATCAGCGGCATCCCGTTCAACGGACCCGTCGGCGCCGCGCGCGTGGGCTACATCAACGGCGAGTACGTGCTGAACCCGGGCCAGTCGCAGCTCGCCGATAGCCAGCTCGAACTCATCGTCGCCGGCACCGAAGCGGCGGTGCTGATGGTGGAATCGGAAGCGCAGCAGCTTTCCGAAGAGATCATGCTCGGTGCCGTGGTCTTCGGCCACGACCAGGGCAAGCTGGCGATCGCCGCGATCAACGAACTGGTGCGTGACGCCGGCAAGCCCGAATGGCAGTGGACGGCGCCGGCGAAGAACGAACCCTTCATCGCCAAGGTCACCGCGCTGGCCGAAGAGCCGCTGCGCGCGGCCTACCAGATCCGCAGCAAGCAGGCGCGCACGCAGGCCACGCGCGCGGTGGCGGCGAAGGTTCTGGCGGCCTTGAAGGAAGAGGCGATCGAGTTCGACAAGGTCGAGGTCGAAGGCCTGCTGTTCGAGATCGAGGCGCGCATCGTGCGCGGCCAGATCCTCGCCGGCGAGCCGCGCATCGACGGCCGCGACACGCGCACCGTGCGCCAGATCGAGATCCGCTCCGGCGTGCTGCCGCGCACCCACGGCTCGGCGCTGTTCACGCGCGGCGAGACGCAGGCGCTGGTGGCCGCGACGCTGGGCACCGAACGCGACGCGCAGCGCATCGACGCGCTCGCCGGCGAGTTCACCGACCGCTTCATGCTGCACTACAACATGCCCCCGTTCGCCACCGGCGAAACCGGCCGCGTGGGCAGCCCGAAACGGCGCGAGATCGGCCACGGCCGCCTCGCCAAGCGCGCGCTCATCGCGGTGCTGCCGTCGCCGGCGGACTTTCCGTACACGATGCGCGTGGTCAGCGAGATCACCGAATCGAACGGTTCGTCGTCGATGGCGTCGGTGTGCGGCGGCTGCCTGAGCCTGCTCGACGCCGGCGTGCCGCTGAAGGCGCACGTGGCCGGCATCGCGATGGGCCTGATCAAGGACGGCAACCGTTTCGCCGTGCTGACCGACATCCTGGGCGACGAAGATCACCTGGGCGACATGGACTTCAAGGTCGCGGGCACCCAGGCCGGCATCACCGCGTTGCAGATGGACATCAAGATCCAGGGCATCACGAAGGAGATCATGGAAGTGGCGCTGGCGCAGGCCAAGGAAGCGCGCCTGCACATCCTCTCCAAGATGGTCGAGGCCGTGGGTGGCGCGAAGGCCGAGGTGAGCCAGTTCGCGCCGCGCCTGTATACGATGAAGATCAACCCGGAGAAGATCCGCGACGTCATCGGCAAGGGCGGCGCCACCATCCGCGCGCTGACCGAAGAGACCGGCTGCACCATCGACATCGGCGAAGACGGCACCATCACCATCGCCAGCACCGACGCCGACAAGGCCGAGTTCGCGAAGAAGCGCATCACCGAGATCACGGCTGAGGCCGAGATCGGCAAGGTCTACGAAGGCCCTGTCACGAAGATCCTGGACTTCGGCGCGCTCGTCAACATCCTGCCCGGCAAGGACGGCCTGCTGCACATCAGCCAGATCGCGCACCAGCGTGTCGAGAAGGTCACCGACTTCCTGAGCGAAGGCCAGATCGTCAAGGTCAAGGTGCTCGAGACCGACGAGAAGGGCCGCATCAAGCTGTCGATGAAGGCGTTGCTGGAGCGGCCCGAAGGCATGGAAGAAGAGCGCTTCGAGCGCAGCGAGCGTCCGCGCCGCGACTACGGCGACCGCCCGCCGCGCCGTGAGCGCAGCGATCGTGACGATCGCCCGCGCCGTGACGCGCCGCCGGCCGAAGGCGCGGCGCCCGAAGCCGGCCCGAGCGAGCCTCCGTCGCAGCCCGAGTGATGCGTGCGATAGCGATCACCGCGCCGGGCGGGCCCGAGGTGCTGCAGCTCGTCGAGCTGCCGGCGCCCGAACCGAAGGCGGGTGAACTGCTGATCGCGGTGCAGGCAGCGGGCGTCAATCGCCCCGACGTGCTGCAGCGCAAGGGCCACTACCCGGTCCCGCCCGGTGTTTCCGAACTGCCGGGGCTGGAGATCGCCGGCACCGTGGCCGCTGGCGCGGCCGCTGATCTGGCGCATGCCGGCCTGGCCATCGGCGATGCGGTCTGCGCGCTGGTGGCCGGTGGCGGCTACGCTGAATACTGCGTCGCGCCGGCGGGGCAATGCCTGCCGATGCCCAGGGGCCTGAGCGCCACCGAAGCGGCCAGCCTGCCCGAGACCTTGTTCACCGTCTGGCAGAACGTCTTCGACATCGCAAGGCTGAAACCCGGCGAGACGCTGCTGGTGCAGGGCGGCTCCAGCGGCATCGGCGTCACCGCGATCCAGCTCGCCAAGGCGCTGGGCTCGCGCGTCATCGTCACCGCCGGCAGCGACGAGAAGTGCGCCGCCTGCGTGGCGCTCGGCGCCGACCACGCGATCAACTACCGCACGCACGACTTCGCCGCCGAGGTCAAGCGCCTCACCGGTGGCCGCGGCGCCGATGTCGTGCTCGACATGGTGGCCGGCGACTACGTGGCACGCGAGATCGACTGCCTGGCCGAAGACGGCCGGCTGGCGATCATCGCCGTGCAGGGCGGCACGAAGAGCCAGATCGACAGCGGCCTGGTGCTGCGCAAGCGTCTGAGCATCAGCGGCTCGACGCTGCGGCCGCGGCCGGTGGCCTACAAGACCCTGATCGCGCACGACCTGCGCGCCGAGGTCTGGTCGCTCATCGAAAGCGGCCGCGTGAAGCCCGTCATCCATCAGGTGTTCCCGGCCGCGAAGGCGGCCGACGCGCATGCGCTGATGGAGTCCGGCAGCCACATCGGCAAGATCGTTCTGACCTGGTAGGGGCGCACGATGCGACGCAAACTGGTGGTCGGCAACTGGAAGATGCATGGCAGCCGGCCGGCGAATGCCGAGTTGCTGGCGGCGCTGCTGGCGGCGCGGCCTTTTGCACTCGATGTCGCGGTCTGCACGCCTTTTGTCTACCTGCACGAAACCGCCGCCACGCTCGCCGGCAGCGAGCTGCGCTGGGGCGCGCAGGACGTGTCGCCGCATGCGCAAGGCGCCTTCACTGGCGAGGTCTCGGCGACGATGCTGGCCGAATGCGGCTGCCGCTACGTCATCGTCGGCCACTCGGAACGGCGCGCGCTGCATGGCGAGAGCGACCAGCTCGTGGCCGACAAGGCGCAGGCCGCGCTCGCCAAGGGCGTGACGCCCATCGTCTGCGTCGGTGAGACGCTGGCGCAGCGTGATGCCGGCGAAACCGAAGCCGTCGTCAAGCGCCAGCTCTCGGCCGTCATCCACACGCTGGCGCATTGCGCGAGCGAGATCGTCGTTGCCTACGAACCGGTCTGGGCCATCGGCAGCGGTCGCACCGCCACGCCGGCGCAGGCACAGGCCGTGCACCAGGTGCTGCGCGCGCAGCTTCATGCGGCCACCGGGCACGGCGACAAGATGAGCATTCTCTACGGCGGCAGCGTGAAGGCGGACAACGCCGCAACGCTGTTCGCGCAGGCCGACATTGACGGCGGGTTGATCGGCGGCGCGTCGTTGAAGGCGGCCGACTTCATCACCATCTGCCGCGCCTGAACTTCTTTCTCGGAGCTTTCGAAATCATGCAAATCTGGCTCACCCTGACGCACGCGCTGCAGTTGCTGTCGGCGATCGCGATGATCGGCCTCGTGCTCATCCAGCACGGCAAGGGCGCGGACATGGGCGCGTCGTTCGGTGGCGGCTCGTCGGGCAGTCTGTTCGGTGCTTCCGGCAGCGCGAACTTCCTCTCGCGCTCGACGGCGGCCTGTGCCACCGTGTTCTTCCTCTCGACGCTGGTGCTGGCCTTCATGTCCAACAGCGTGGGCGCCGCGGGCGTCAGCGGCGGCAGCGTGCTCGACCGCGCGGTGCTGCCACCGGCGGCGGCCAGCGCCCCGGCCGCCAGTGCACCCGCCGCCGGTGTCATTCCGAGCGGCGCGCCGACGCTGCCGGCTGCATCAGCGGCGGCCCCTGCGGCCTCGGCCGCGGCCTCTGCAGCGGAGCCCGCGATCCCGACGAAGTGAGCCTCGTGCAGCGTGGGAAGGCCCTGCGTTTGAGGCTAGAATGATGAGCTGTTCGGGGCGTGCATTCCCTCTGTGGCGCACCGAACATTGCGCTGACTGTTGACTCTGCCGTCGTGGTGAAATTGGTAGACACGCTATCTTGAGGGGGTAGTGGCGAAAGCTGTGCGAGTTCGAGTCTCGCCGACGGCACCAAACGACAAGGGCGCGCCGGCTGTGCAGCGAACCACGCTGCGCAAGGCGCGCTTTTTCACGACCCGCAACACCACCTGCCATTCCGACCATCGACATGGACCTGCAACCGTATCTGCCCGTGATCCTGTTCATCCTCGTGGGTGTCGCAGTGGGTATCGCGCCGCAGGTGCTGGGTTTCGTGTTCGGGCCGAATCGGCCCGACGTCGAGAAGAACAGCCCCTATGAATGCGGCTTCGAGGCCTTCGAAGACGCGCGCATGAAGTTCGACGTGCGCTACTACCTGGTGGCCATTCTCTTCATCCTCTTCGACCTCGAAATCGCGTTCCTGTTTCCGTGGGCGGTGTCGCTGCGCGAGATCGGCCCCGCGGGCTTCTGGGCGATGATGCTGTTCCTCACCATCCTCGTGGTCGGTTTCGTCTACGAGTGGAAAAAGGGCGCTCTCGACTGGGAATGACATGAAGCGTCCACGCTCTCTTCGCTCGCTGCCCGCCGACGGCGCCCTCGCGACGGCCCGGCAGAGCCGGCTGCGTGCAGGTCCGGGGTCGGACAGAACCATCGAGGCTGCTTGATATGGGTATTGAAGGTGTTTTCAAAGAAGGCTTCGTCACCACCTCGGTCGACAAGCTGGTCAACTGGTCGAAGACCGGTTCGTTGTGGCCGATGACCTTCGGCCTCGCATGCTGTGCGGTGGAAATGATGCACGCCGGTGCGGCGCGTTACGACATCGACCGCTTCGGCATGCTGTTCCGCCCCAGTCCGCGCCAGAGCGACCTGATGATCGTGGCCGGCACGCTGTGCAACAAGATGGCGCCTGCGCTGCGCAAGGTCTACGACCAGATGGCCGAGCCGCGCTGGGTGCTGAGCATGGGCTCGTGCGCCAACGGCGGCGGCTACTATCACTACAGCTATTCGGTGGTGCGCGGCTGCGACCGCATCGTGCCGGTGGATGTCTACGTGCCGGGCTGCCCGCCCACGGCCGAGGCGCTGCTCTACGGCATCCTGCAGCTGCAGGCCAAGATCCGGCGCGAGAACACCATCGCACGATGAGCGCACGACTCGACACCCTGCAATCGGCGCTGGCAAGCGCACTCGGCGATGCCGTCAAGGGCATCGTCGTCGCGCGCGACGAACTCACGCTCACCGTGAGCGCGGCGCAATACATCGAGGCGGCGCTGAAGCTGCGCGACGAGCCGACGCTGAAGTTCGAACAACTCATCGACCTCTGCGGCCTTGACTACAGCAGCTACCGCGACGAGCCGCGCGACGGCCTGCGCTACTGCGTGGTCTCGCACCTGCTGTCGCTGACGCACAACTGGCGCCTGCGGCTGAAGGTCTTCGCACCCGACGATGATCTGCCGGTGGTGGCCTCGCTGAACGAGGTCTGGTCTTCCGCGAACTGGTTCGAGCGCGAGGCCTTCGACTTCTACGGCATCATCTTCGAAGGCCACCTCGACCTGCGCCGCCTGCTCACCGACTACGGTTTCATCGGCCATCCGATGCGCAAGGACTTCCCGGTCAGCGGCAACGTCGAGATGCGCTACGACCCCGAGAAGAAGCGCGTGATCTACCAGCCGGTGAGCATCGAACCGCGCGAGATCGTGCCGCGCGTGATCCGCGAAGACAACTACGGTGGAATCAAATGACGCGGGCGGAGGCAGCATCAAGCGGACGCCGCGGAACCGGCTCTGCCGCGCCGAAGGCGCTACGGGGGGTGACTGGTGCCTGAAATCAAGAACTACACGCTGAACTTCGGGCCGCAGCATCCGGCCGCGCACGGCGTGCTGCGCCTCGTGCTTGAACTCGACGGCGAAGTCATCCAGCGCGCCGATCCGCACATCGGGCTGCTGCACCGCGCCACCGAGAAGCTCGCCGAGACCCGCACCTTCATCCAGAACCTGCCCTACATGGACCGGCTGGACTACGTCTCGATGATGTGCAACGAGCACGCCTACTGCCTGGCCATCGAGAAGCTGCTGGGCGTGGACGTGCCGCTGCGCGCGCAGTACATCCGCGTCATGTTCAGCGAGATCACGCGGCTGCTGAACCACCTGCTGTGGCTGGGCGCGCACGGGCTGGACTGCGGTGCGATGAACATCTTCATCTACTGCTTCCGCGAGCGCGAAGACCTGTTCGACATGTACGAGGCGGTGAGCGGCGCGCGCATGCACGCGGCCTACTTCCGGCCCGGCGGCGTCTACCGCGATCTGCCCGACACGATGCCGCAGTACAAGGTCAGCCGCATCAAGAACGAGAAGGCGATCAAGGCGCTGAACGACACGCGCAGCGGCTCGCTGCTCGACTTCGTCGACTCGTTCACGCAGCGCTTTCCGAAGTACGTCGACGAATACGAAACGCTGCTCACCGACAACCGCATCTGGAAGCAGCGCACGGTGGGCATCGGCGTCGTCTCGCCCGAGCGTGCGCTGAGCCTCGGTTTCACCGGCCCGATGCTGCGCGGCTCGGGCATCGCGTGGGACCTGCGCAAGACGCAGCCCTACGACATCTACGAGCACCTCGACTTCGACGTGCCGGTGGGCGTCAACGGCGACACCTACGATCGCTATCTGGTGCGCATCGAGGAGATGCGCCAGAGCAACCGCCTCATCCAGCAATGCGTGGCCTGGCTGCGCGCGAACCCGGGGCCGGTGATCACCGCCAACCACAAGGTGGCGCCGCCGTCGCGCGTGGACATGAAGACGAACATGGAGGAGTTGATCCACCACTTCAAGCTCTTCACCGAGGGCATGCACGTGCCCGAAGGCGAGGCCTACGCGGCGGTGGAACACCCCAAGGGCGAGTTCGGCATCTACCTCGTCAGCGATGGCGCCAACAAGCCCTACCGGTTGAAGATCCGCGCGCCCGGTTTCCCGCACCTGGCGGCGCTGGACGAGATGGCGCGCGGCCACATGATCGCCGACGCCGTGGCCATCATCGGCACGATGGACATCGTCTTCGGTGAAATCGACCGATGATGAGCACAACCACCCTCGCAGCGGCTGCGCCGCTCCCCTTCAAACGGGGCAACGCCAGCAGCCCGGCGGCGCCGGATGCGCGGCCTGCGCCGGCTCGGGGGAGCTAAAGACATGACATTCAGCGAACAGACCCTCAGCCGCTTCGCCAAGGAAGTGGCCAAGTATCCCGACGACCAGAAGCAGTCGGCCGTGATGGCCTGTCTGGCCATCGTGCAGCAAGAGCAAGGCTTCGTCTCGGTCGAGGCCGAGAACGCCGTCGCGGCCTATCTCGGCATGCCGCCGATCGCGGTGCACGAGGTCACGACCTTCTACAACATGTACAACCAGCAGCCGGTGGGGCGCTACAAGCTCAACGTCTGCACCAATCTGCCGTGCCAGTTGCGCGACGGCGAAAAGGCGCTGCAGCACGTCTGCCACAAGCTCGGCGTCGAACCCTATGGCACCAGCGCCGACGGCATGTTCACCGTGCAGCCCAGCGAATGCCTGGGCGCCTGCGCCGATGCGCCGGTGATGCTGGTCAACGACCGCCAGATGCTCAGCTTCATGAGCAACGAACGGCTCGACGAACTGATAGCTTTGTTGAAGGCCAACTGAAACCATGCTCGATCTTTCGAGATTCCAGGCCCGGGGCGACGAAACCTGCTTTCACGGCCGCCATGTCGGCGCCCAGATCTACGCCGGTCTCGACGGCAGCAACTGGCGCCTGAAGGACTACGTCGCGCGCGGCGGCTACAGCGCGCTGAAGAAGGTGCTCGGCCTGGGCGGCGGCGATGCGATGACGCCCGATCAGGTGATCGCCGAGGTCAAGCTCGGCGCCCTGCGTGGCCGCGGCGGTGCCGGTTTTCCCACCGGGCTGAAGTGGAGCTTCATGCCGCGCCAGTTCCCGGGGCCGAAGTATCTGGTCTGCAATTCCGACGAAGGCGAGCCCGGCACCTGCAAGGACCGCGACATCCTGGCCTACAACCCGCACATCGTCATCGAAGGCATGGCCATCGCCGCCTTCGCGATGGGCATCAAGACCGGCTACAACTACATCCACGGCGAGATCTTCGAGATCTACGAACGCTTCGAAGAGGCGCTGGACGAAGCGCGTGCCGCGGGTTTCCTGGGCGACAACATCCAGGGCTCGACGTTCAGCTTCGAGCTGCACGCCTTCCACGGCTTCGGCGCCTACATCTGCGGCGAGGAAACCGCGCTGCTCGAATCGCTGGAAGGCAAGAAGGGCCAGCCGCGTTTCAAGCCGCCGTTCCCGGCCAGCTTCGGCGTCTACGGCAAGCCGACGACGATCAACAACACCGAGACCTTCGCCGCGGTGCCGTGGATCATCAACAACGGCGGCCAGAAGTATCTTGAATGCGGCAAGCCGAACAACGGCGGCACCAAGATCTACTCCGTCGTCGGTGATGTCGAAAAGCCCGGCAACTTCGAAGTGCCGATGGGCCTGCCGTTCGCTGAATTGCTGGAACTCGCCGGCGGCGTGCGCAAGGGCCGGCAGTTGAAGGCGGTCATCCCCGGCGGTTCATCGGCGCCGGTGCTGCCGGGCAGGATCATGATGGACCTGACGATGGACTACGACGCCATCGCCAAGGCCGGCTCCATGCTCGGCTCGGGCGCCGTCATCGTGATGGACGACACGCGCTGCATGGTCAAGAGCCTGCTGCGCCTGAGCTACTTCTACCAGCACGAAAGCTGCGGCCAGTGCACGCCGTGCCGCGAAGGCACGGGCTGGATGTGGCGCATGATTCACCGCATCGAGCACGGCCAGGGCCGCATGGCCGACCTCGACGTGCTCGACAACGTGGCCGACAACATCAAGGGGCGCACGATCTGCGCGCTTGGAGACGCCGCGGCGATGCCGGTGCAAGGCATGTTGAAGCACTACCGCGACGAGTTCGTGCACCACATCGAACACAAGAACTGCATCGTGCCGCAGTATGTGTGACCACCCCCGAAGCGCCTTCGGCGCTCCCCCTCAAAGGGGGCGCAGCCACCGAACCGGCGAAGCCGGATTCGCGGCTGCCGCTTGTTGGCAGCCGCTTGACCTCACACTGACATGATCGAACTCGAACTCGACGGCAAGAAGGTCAGCGTCGCCGAAGGCAGCATGGTGATGCATGCGGCCGACGCCGCCGGCACCTACGTGCCGCACTTCTGCTACCACAAGAAGCTCAGCATCGCGGCCAACTGCCGCATGTGCCTGGTCGACATCGAGAAGGCGCCCAAGCCGATGCCGGCCTGCGCCACGCCGGTGACGCAGGGCATGGTGGTGCGCACCCAGAGCGCGAAGGCGATCACGGCGCAGAAGGGCGTGATGGAGTTCCTGCTCATCAACCATCCGCTGGACTGCCCCATCTGCGACCAGGGCGGCGAATGCCAGTTGCAGGATCTCGCGGTCGGCTATGGCGCCAGCTCCAGCCGCTACGTCGAGGAAAAGCGCGTCGTGTTCCCGAAGGACGTCGGCCCGCTGATCAGCATGGAAGGCATGACACGCTGCATCCATTGCACACGTTGTATCCGCTTCGGCCAGGAAGTGGGCGGCGTGATGGAACTCGGCATGATCCAGCGCGGCGAGCACAGCGAGATCACCACCGTGGCCGGCGGCACGATCGACAGCGAACTGTCGGGCAACATGATCGACATCTGCCCGGTCGGCGCGCTGCTCAGCAAACCCTTCCGCTTCACCGCCCGCACCTGGGAGCTGTCGCGCCGCAAGTCCATCTCGCCGCACGACAGCACCGGCGCCAACCTGATCGTGCAGGTCAAGTCGGGGCGCGTGATGCGCGTCGTGCCGCTGGAGAACGAGGCCGTCAACGAATGCTGGATCGCCGACCGCGACCGCTTCAGCTACGAAGCGCTCAACAGCGAGCAGCGCCTGACGCAACCGATGATCAGGCAGGGCGACGAGTGGCTGGCGGTGGACTGGAACACCGCGCTGGCCTACGTCGCCAACGGCCTGCAGAGCGTCAAGGCCGAGTTCGGCGCGGCCGCCATCGGTGCGCTCGGCAGTGCGCATTCGACGGTCGAGGAACTGCACCTGCTGGCCAAGCTGGTGCGTGGCCTGGGCAGCGAGAACATCGACTTCCGCACGCGCCATGCTGACTTCGCCAACCGTGCGCCGGCCGGCGGCGCGCGCTGGCTGGGCACCTCCATCGAATCGCTGTCGTCGCTGCAGCGTGTGCTCGTGGTCGGCTCGTTCCTGCGCAAGGACCACCCGTTGTTTGCCCAGCGGCTGCGCCAGGCCGCGCGCCACGGCGCGCAGATCCACAGCCTCAACGCCACCCACGACGACTGGCTCATCAAGATGGCCGGCACGCTGGCCGTGGCGCCGTCGAACTGGGTACAGGCGCTGGCCGCCGTGGCTGCGGCGGTGGCCGCCGAAACGGGCGTTCGGCCACCGGCCGATGTGCGGGTCGACGACGACGCCAGGGCCATCGCGGCATCGCTGCTGTCGGGCGAACGCAAGGCGGTGCTGCTCGGCAACGCCGCCGCGCAGCACCCGCAGGCGTCGCAGTTGCTGGCGCTGGCGAACTGGATCGCCGAACACACCGGCGCCAGCGTCGGCTACTTCGGCGAAGCGGCCAACACGGTCGGCGCGCAGCTCGTCAACGCGCTGCCCGGCGAGGGTGGGCTGAACGCGGGCCAGATGCTGAACCAGCCGATGAAGGCACTGCTGCTGCTGAACCTCGAGCCGGCGCTCGATGCCGCCGATGCGGCCGCCGCGCGCGCGGCACTGCAGGGCTCCGGCCTCGTCGTCGCGCTGACCTCGTTCAAGGACGCGATGGTCGACAACGCCGACGTGCTGCTGCCGATCGCGCCGTTCAGCGAAACCGCCGGCAGCTTCGTCAATGCCGAAGGCCGCGTGCAGAGTTTCCACGGCGTCGTCAAGCCGCTGGGCGATGCACGGCCGGCGTGGAAGGTGTTGCGCGTGCTGGCCAATCTGCTGGCGCTGCCGGGCTTCGCGCAGGAAAGTGCCGACGAGGTGAAGGCCGAGGCGCTGGGCGACCTGGCGGCGCTGCCCTCACGCCTGCACAACGGCAGCCACGCCGACATCGCCGGCGCCAATGAAGCGCCCGTGCTGGCCGGCCTGCAGCGCATCGCCGACGTGCCGATCTACGCCGCCGACATGCTGGTGCGGCGTGCGCCGTCGCTGCAGCTCACCGCCGACGCCAGGCTGCCGCAGGCCGGGCTGCCGTCGTCATTGTGGAATCAACTCGGCCTGCAGCCGGGCGCGAAGGTGCTGATCGACCAGGGGCAGGGCGCGGCGGTGTTGCCGGCGCGTGAAGATCCGGGCCTGGCCGACAACACGGTGCGTGTTGCCGCCGGCCATCCATCGACGATCGCGCTCGGCGCCATGTTCGGCGCCATCTCGGTGAGCAAGGTCGAGGGGGCCTGAGCATGTTCGACAGCCTGCAACACATGGGCAATGAGGTGCTCGGCCCCACGCTCTGGCTCGTGGTCTGGAGCCTGGTGAAGATCGTCGCCGTGGTGCTGCCGCTGATGATCTGCGTCGCCTACCTGACGCTGTGGGAACGCAAGGGCATCGGTTTTTCGCAACTGCGCATCGGCCCGAACCGGGTCGGCCCGGCCGGTCTGCTGCAGCCCATCGCCGACGCGGTGAAGCTGATCTTCAAGGAGATCATCCGCCCCACCGCGGCCAACAAGCCGCTGTTTTTCCTCGGTCCCATCATGACCATCATGCCGGCGCTCGCGGCCTGGGCCGTGGTGCCGTTCGGGCCCGATGTCGCGCTGGCCAACGTCAACGCCGGGCTGCTGTTCCTGATGGCCATCACCTCGCTCGAGGTCTACGGCGTCATCATCGCCGGCTGGGCGTCGAACTCGAAGTACGCCTTCCTGGGCGCGCTGCGCGCGTCGGCGCAGATGGTCAGCTACGAGATCGCGATGGGCTTCTGCCTCGTCGTCGTGCTGATGGTCGCCGGCAGCATGAACATGACCGACATCGTGATGTCGCAGGGCAAGGGCTTCTTCGCCGATCACGGTGTCGGCGTCCTGTCGTGGAACTGGCTGCCGCTGCTGCCGATCTTCGTCGTCTACTTCATCTCGGGTCTGGCGGAAACCAACCGCCATCCGTTCGACGTCGTCGAAGGAGAGTCGGAGATCGTCGCCGGCCACATGATCGAATACTCGGGCATGGCGTTCGCGATGTTCTTCCTGGCCGAGTACGCGAACATGATCCTCGTCAGCACGATCTGCGTGCTGCTGTTCCTGGGCGGCTGGCTGCCGCTGTTCGATTTCCTCGCCTTCATTCCGGGCTGGATCTGGCTCGCCGCCAAGGTCTTCGTCGTCGTCACGATGTTCCTCTGGGTGCGCGCCACCTTTCCGCGTTTCCGCTACGACCAGATCATGCGTCTGGGCTGGAAGATCTTCATCCCGGTCACGCTGGTGTGGCTGGTGGTCGTGGGGCTGTGGATCCAGTCGCCGTTCAATATCTGGAAATGAATATGACCCACCCCCGAAGCGCCTTCGGCGCTCCCCTTCAAGGGGGCGCAGCCAGCGGCCCGGCCAAGCCGGTTCCGTGGCTGGCGCTTGCACAGTCGCGGAGCCATTGAATGCCTAGCCTAGCCGCCGTCAAGGACGTTTTCTCCAGCATGCTGCTGGCCGAGCTGTTCAAAGGCATGCGCCTGACCGGGCGCTACTTCCTGTCGAAGAACGTCACCGTGCAGTTCCCGGAAGAGAAGACGCCGCTGAGCCCGCGTTTTCGCGGTCTGCATGCGCTGCGCCGCTACGAAAACGGCGAAGAGCGCTGCATCGCCTGCAAGCTGTGCGAGGCGGTGTGCCCGGCGCTGGCGATCACCATCGAGTCCGACGAGCGTGCCGACGGCAGCCGCCGCACCACGCGCTACGACATCGACCTCACCAAGTGCATCTTCTGCGGCTTCTGCGAAGAAAGCTGCCCGGTCGACTCCATCGTCGAGACGCACATCTTCGAATACCACGGCGAAAAGCGCGGCGACCTGTACTTCACCAAGGACATGCTGCTGGCCGTGGGTGACCGCTACGAAAAAGAGATCGCCGCGAACCGCGAGGCGGACGCCAAGTACCGCTGAGAGCCGCAACGCCACACCATGACATCGATCACTGCGCTCTTCTACGTCTTCTCGGCGGTGCTGCTGCTGGCCGCCCTGCGCGTCATCACCGCGCGCAGCACCGTGCATGCGGCGCTGTTCCTGGTGCTGTCGTTCTTCAGCGCGGCGTGCATCTGGATGCTGCTGCGCGCCGAGTTCCTCGCCATCGTGCTGGTGCTGGTCTACGTGGGCGCGGTGATGGTGCTCTTCCTGTTCGTCGTCATGATGCTGGACATCAACAGCGACGCGTTCCGCGAAGGTTTCTGGAAACACTTCCCGGTGGCCGGCATGGTGGGCGCGCTGATCGCGCTCGAGATGGCGCTCGTGCTGCTGCGCGGCTTCGGCCCGTCGGCCGCCCCCGAGCTGTCAGCGCGCGCGCTGGCGCTGGGCAACACCAAGATGCTGGGCATCGACATCTACACCAGCTACCTGTACCCGCTGCAGATCGCCGCCGTGCTGCTGCTGGTGGCCATCGTCGCGGCCATTGCGCTGACGCTGCGCGAGCGCAAGGACAGCCGCCAGCTCAGCCCGAGCACGCAGGTGCGTGCGAAGAAGGCCGACCGCGTGCGGCTGATCAAGATGCCCGCGGTGCGCCGCGCGCCGGATGTGCCCGATGCAGCGAACGCGCCGAGCGCATCGGACAAGGGAGGCCAGCCATGAGTGTCGGTGCCTTGACGCTGGGCCACTACCTGTCGCTGGGCGGCATCCTGTTCGCGCTGTCGGTGGTGGGCATCTTCCTGAACCGGCGCAACCTCATCGTGCTGCTGATGGCCATCGAGCTGATGCTGCTGGCGGTGAACCTGAACTTCGTCGCGTTTTCGCACTACCTGGGCGACATGGCGGGGCAGGTGTTCGTGTTCTTCATCCTCACCGTGGCGGCGGCCGAATCGGCAATCGGGCTGGCGATTCTCGTCGTGCTGTTCCGCAACCGCTCGTCGATCAACGTCGAAGAGCTCGACGAGCTGAAAAACTGAGATGACTGCTTCGATCTCCCAGAACCTTCTGCTCGCCATACCGCTGGCGCCGCTGGCCGGTGCGCTGATCGCCGGCCTGGCCGGCAAGACGGTCGGCCGCCGCGGCGCGCACACCGTCACCATCGTCGGCGTCTTCATCTCGTTCGTGCTGTCGCTAATGGTGCTCAGCCAGGTGCTGGACGGCGCGCGCTTCTCGGCCACGATCTACGAATGGGCCAACATCGGCGGCCTGAAGATGGAGGTCGGCTTTCTCGTCGACGGCCTGACGGCGATGATGATCTGCGTCGTCAGCTTCGTCTCGCTGATGGTGCACATCTACACCATCGGCTACATGGCCGACGACCCCGGCTACCAGCGCTTCTTCTCGTACATCTCGCTGTTCACCTTCAGCATGCTGATGCTGGTGATGAGCAACAACTTCCTGCAGCTCTTTTTCGGCTGGGAAGCGGTGGGCCTGGTGAGCTACCTGCTGATCGGCTTCTGGTTCAAGAAGCCGAGCGCGGTGTTCGCCAACCTGAAGGCCTTCCTCGTCAACCGTGTCGGCGATTTCGGCTTCATCCTCGGCATCGGCCTCATCGCGGCCTACGCCGGCACCCTGAGCTACGGCGAGGCGTTCGCGAAGGCGCCCGAGCTCGCCAAGCTCGGCTTCGGCGGCAGCCTGTGGGGCGGCGACTGGATGCTGATCACGGTGATCTGCATCTGCCTCTTCATCGGCGCGATGGGCAAGAGCGCGCAGTTCCCGCTGCACGTGTGGCTGCCCGACTCGATGGAAGGCCCGACGCCGATCTCGGCGCTGATCCACGCCGCCACGATGGTCACGGCGGGCATCTTCATGGTCGCGCGCATGTCGCCGCTGTTCGAACTGTCCGACACGGCGCTGAACTTCGTCATGGTGATCGGCGCCATCACGGCGTTTTTCATGGGGCTGCTGGGCATCATCCAGAACGACATCAAGCGCATCGTCGCGTACTCCACGCTCAGCCAGCTCGGCTACATGACGGTGGCGCTCGGTGCCTCGGCCTATTCGGTGGGCGTGTTCCACCTCATGACGCACGCCTTCTTCAAGGCGCTGCTGTTCCTGGCTGCGGGCTCGGTGATCATCGGCATGCACCATGACCAGGACATCCGCAACATGGGCGGCCTGCGCAGGTACATGCCCATCACCTGCATCACGATGCTGCTCGGCTCGCTGGCACTCATCGGCACACCGCTGTTCGCCGGCTTCTATTCGAAGGACAGCATCATCGAAGCGGTGCACGCCAGCCACCTGCCGGGCGCGGGCTTTGCCGGCCTCGCGCTCGTGGCCGGCGTCTTCGTCACCGCGTTCTATTCGTTTCGCCTGTACTTCCTGGTCTTCCACGGGCAAGAGCGCTTCCGCCACAAACCCTTCCCGCCCGAAGACGATCACGCCGATGCCCACCACGACACCCATCACGATGCCACGCCGCACGAGTCGCCCTGGGTCGTCACCGTGCCGCTGGTGCTGCTGGCGCTGCCATCGGTCGTGATCGGCTACTTCACGATCCAGCCGATGCTGTTCGGCGACTTCTTCAAGGACTCGATCGCCGTCAACCTCGAAGCCCACCCGGCGATGGAAGAGCTGAAGAGCAACTTCCACGGCGCCGGCGCGATGGCGCTGCACGCGCTCGGAGCGCCGCCGTTCTGGCTTGCGCTGGCCGGCCTCGTCACGGCCTGGGTCTTCTACATGAAGGCGCCGTGGATTCCGGCCTGGCTGGACCGCAACCTGAAGCCGTTGCGCACCGTGCTCGAGAACAAGTACTACCTGGACTGGTTCAACGAGAACGTGCTGGCCGCTGGCGCGCGTGCCCTCGGCACGGGGCTGTGGAAGGGCGGCGAGGTGGCCGTCATCGACGGCGGCATCAACGGTTCGGCGCGTGCCATCGGCTGGCTCGCCAGCGTGGTGCGACTGGTGCAGACCGGCCATCTGTACTGGTACGCGCTGGTGATGCTGCTCGGGCTGTTTGCCCTCATGACGTGGCGCCTGTGGCCTTTCCTGGCCGGCCTGATGCAATGACGCCATCGGTGAGCGACAAGAAACGAACGAGAACACAATGGGTCTGCTGAGTCTTTCGATCTGGCTGCCGATCGCCTTCGGCGTCGTGCTGCTGGCATTGAGCAACGAGCGTCACGCCGCCACCGTGCGACGCATTGCGCTTGTCGGCTCGCTGCTGTCGTTCCTGGTGACGATCCCGCTCATCACCGGCTTCGACAGCGGCACCGCGGCACTGCAGTTCCAGGAGAACCTGCCGTGGATCGAGCGTTTCAACGTGCACTACCACCTCGGCGTCGACGGCCTGTCGGTGTGGTTCGTGCTGCTCACCGCGTTCATCACCGTCATCGTCGTCATCTCCGCGTGGCAGGTCATCACCGATCGCGTGGGCGCCTACATGGGCGCATTCCTGATCCTGTCGGGCCTGATGGTCGGCGTCTTCGCGGCCGCCGACGGCATGCTGTTCTACGTCTTCTTCGAAGCGACGCTGATTCCGATGTACATCATCATCGGCGTCTGGGGCGGCCCGCGGCGCGTCTACGCGGCGTTCAAGTTCTTCCTCTACACGCTGCTGGGTTCGCTGCTGATGCTGGTGGCGCTGGTGTACCTGTACTACAAGTCCGGCGGCAGCTTCGAGATCGCGGCCTGGCATGCGCTGCCGCTGCCGATGTCGGCGCAGGCGCTGCTGTTCTTTGCGTTCTTCGCGGCGTTTTCTGTGAAGGTGCCGATGTGGCCGGTGCACACGTGGTTGCCAGACGCCCACGTCGAGGCGCCCACCGGTGGCTCGGTGGTGCTGGCGGCCATCATGCTCAAGCTCGGCGCCTACGGTTTCCTGCGCTTCTCGTTGCCCATCGCGCCCGACGCCAGCCACCGTTACGCGGGGCTGATGATCGCGCTGAGCCTGATCGCGGTGATCTACGTCGCCCTGGTCGCGCTGGTGCAGCGCGACATGAAAAAACTCGTCGCCTACAGCTCCATCGTGCACATGGGCTTCGTGACGCTGGGCTTCTTCATCTTCAACGCGCTGGGCATCAGCGGCGCCATCGTGCAGATGATCTCGCACGGTTTTGTCTCGGGTGCGATGTTCCTGTGCATCGGCGTGCTGTACGACCGCCTGCACACACGCGAGATCAGTGCCTACGGCGGCGTCATCAACAGGATGCCCAAGTTCGCGGCATTCGCCGTGTTCTTCGCGATGGCCAATGCCGGGCTGCCGGGCACCGCAGGATTCGTCGGTGAATGGATGGTCATCCTGGGCAGCGTGAAGTTCAACTTCTGGATTGCCCTGCTCGCTGCCACCTCGCTCATCACGGCCGCTGCCTACACGCTGTGGATGATCAGGCGCGTCTACTACGGCGAGGTCGCCAACGAGCATGTGCAGAAGATGACCGACATCAACCCGCGGGAATTCCTGATGCTTGCGCTGCTGGCGCTGTCGGTGCTGTGGATGGGGCTGTACCCGAAACCCTTCACCCGCGTGATGGAGGTGTCGGTGCAGCATCTGCTCGAGCACGTCGCGGTGTCGAAGATCAAGTGAGAACACGATGAACTGGCTCGTCATCTATCCCGAGATCTGGCTCCTCGCCGCAGCCTGCGTCATCACCGTCGCCGACCTCTTCGTCAGCGACCCGCTGCGCGGCCCGACGTTCTGGCTCACGCAGATTGCCGTGGGCGTGTTCTCGCTCATGCACCTGTGGTACTTCAATGCCGGCTTCACCGTCTACGGCATGCACGGCACCGTGGTCACCGACCCGATGGGCCATCTGCTGGCCTTCTTCGCCGGCGTTGCGGTGCTGGTGACGCTGGCCTACGCACGCCCCACGCTGGGCGGCCGCGAGATGCTCAAGGGCGAGTTCTACGTGCTCACGCTGTTCGTGCTGCTGGGCGTCTCGGTGATGACGTCGGCGAACAACTTCCTCGTCATCTATCTGGGCCTGGAGTTGATGAGCCTGTCGCTGTACGCGCTGACCGCGCTGCGGCGCGAACATTCGGTGGCCATCGAAGCGGCGATGAAGTACTTCGTGCTCGGTGCGCTGGCCAGCGGCTTCCTGCTCTACGGGTTGTCGATGATGTACGGCGCCACCGGCTCACTCGAGATCCCCAAGGTCTTCGAGCAGATCGCCAACAACCCGAACATCAACAAGGAAGTGCTGACCTTCGGCGTCGTCTTCGTCGTCGCGGGCCTCGGCTTCAAGCTCGGCGCCGTGCCCTTTCACATGTGGGTGCCCGATGTCTACGAAGGTGCGCCCACCGCGGTGACGCTGCTGATCGGCAGTGCGCCCGAGTTCGCCGCCTTCGCCATCGTGATCCGCCTGCTCGTCGAAGGCATGCTCGGTCTGGCGCTGGACTGGCAGCCGATGCTCATCGTGCTGGCCGTCGGCTCGCTGATCATCGGCAACGTGGTCGCCATCGCGCAGACCAACCTCAAGCGCATGCTGGCCTATTCGATGATCTCGCACATGGGCTACGTGCTGCTCGGCCTGTCGGCAGGCTTCATCAGCGGCAATACGCTGAGCGCCGGCAACGCCTACAGCTCGGCGATGTTCTACATCGTCGCCTACGTGATGGCGACGCTGGGCACCTTCGGCCTGATCATGTTCCTGTCGCGCCAGGGCTTCGAAAGCGAGCAGATCGATGACCTTGCCGGCCTCGCGCGGCGCAGTCCCTGGGTGGCCGGCGCGATGGCGGCGTTCATGTTCTCGCTCGCCGGCATTCCGCCGCTGGTGGGCTTCTACGCCAAGCTCGCCATCTTGCAGGCGCTGGTGTCGACCAACATCGCCGGCTACATCGCGCTCGCGGTGTTCGCCGTCGTGATGTCGCTGATCGGCGCGTTCTACTACCTGCGCGTCGTCAAGGTCATGTACTTCGACGAGCCGGTGCAGACGGCAGCCATCGAACGCGGGCGCGGCGTCAGCGCGCTGCTCGCGCTCAACGGCCTGGCGGTGCTGTTGTTCGGCGTGCTGCCCGGCGGCCTGATGGCGATGTGCCGCGACGCCATCATCAAGGCGCTGACGAGTTGAGTTCCGCCGACGAGCGTCTCGTCGAACACCGCATCGGTGGCCGCACGGTGCTCGAAGGCGGTTTTCTCGAGGTGCGGCGCGACGATGTCGCGCTGCCCGACGGCGGCCGCACGACGCGCGAATACATCCAGCATCCGGGCGCGGCGGCGGTGCTGCCTCTGCTCGACGACGGCCGCGTCGTGCTGGTGCGCCAGTTCCGCTATCCCGTCGCGAAGACCCTCATCGAGATTCCGGCCGGCAAGATCGATGCGGGTGAAAGCACGCTCGATTGCGCGCGCCGCGAGCTGCGCGAGGAAACCGGCTTCTCGGCGCGCGAATGGGCCTTCGCGTGCGAGATCCACAACGCTGCCGCGTACTCCACCGAAAGCATCTGGCTCTACTTCGCGCGCGGGCTCAGCGCCGGCGCGCAGCAGCTCGACGCGGGCGAATTTGTCGAGGTGCTGAACCTGAACGAAGCCGAGCTCGACGCGCTGGCCGCCGGCCACGGGCTGCCCGACGTCAAGACGCGCATCGCGCTGCAGTGGCTGCAGCGCTGGCGCGCCGGCGCCTGGCCGCTGACGTGGCAGACCGACCCGAGCGCTGCGCTATGAAGGTGCTGAACCTGCGCTGCAGCAACGGCCACGGCTTCGAGGGCTGGTTCGGCAGCGACGACGACTACATGGACCAGAACGGCCGCGGCCTCGTCGAGTGCCCGATGTGCGGCGACCGCGTCGTCAGCCGGCTGCCGAGCGCGCCGCGCCTGAACCTTTCGGGTGCGCGCGAGCCGCAGGCGGCGGCTGGAAATCAGCCCGCGCAGCCGGCCCAGGCCGCCGACCTGCAGGCGGCGTGGTTGAACCACGTGCGCCAGGTGATGGCGAACACCGAAGACGTCGGCGAGCGTTTCCCCGAAGAAGCGCGTCGCATCCACTACGGCGAGGTCGAACAGCGCGGCATCCGCGGCGAGGCCTCGCCCGAAGAGCGACGGGCGCTGCACGACGAAGGCATCGAGGTCGTGGCGCTGCCGCTGCCGCGCGCGCTCAAGGGGCCGGTGCAGTAGCGCCGCTGGGGTCCTGGCGCAGCACGCGCCCGGGGTTCATTCGTTTGTCGGGGTCGAGTGCGGCCTTGATGCGTTGCATCAGCGCCAGCGCCAGCGCCGACTTGCGTTGCACCAGTTCGTCGCGCTTGAGCTCGCCCACACCGTGTTCGGCCGAGATCGAACCGTGGTGCGCCATCACCGCGTCGTAGACGATGTGGTTCACCGCCGGCTCGTTGTCGGCGAGAAAGCGCCCGGGGTCGACACCCGGTGGCGCCTGCACGTTGTAGTGCAGGTTGCCGTCGCCCAGATGACCGAAGTTGACGAGGCGGATGCCCGGCGCGTGACGCTGCAGCGCGGCGTCGGTGGCGGCGACGAAGGCCGGGATCGCCGACACCGGCACGGCGATGTCGTGCTTGATGTTCAGCCCCTCCTGGGCCTGCGCGAGTGGGATCGATTCACGCAGATGCCACATGTTGCGCGACTGCGCCAGGCTGCCCGCGACCGCCGCATCATCGATGTCGCCGGCCTCCAGCGCACTGCCGAGCAAGGCCTCGAAACGCGCGCGCGCTTCGTGCTCGCCTTCGGTGTCGCTCTGCTCGAGCAGCACCGTCCACGGCGCATCGGGCAGGGGCTGCGCCAGCGCCGGAAAGTGACGCGCAACAAGATCGAGCGAAAAGCGGTTCATGAGCTCGAAGCCGGTGAGGCCGGCGCCCAGCCGCGTGCGCGCGCGCATCAGCAGCGCGACGCAGGCGTCGAGCGTGGCACAGGCGGCCAGCGCCGTCATCGTTGCCGCCGGCTGCGGGAACAGCTTCAGCGTCGCCGCGGTGATGATGCCCAGCGTGCCCTCGCTGCCGATGAAGAGGTCGCGCAGGTCGTAGCCGGTGTTGTCCTTGCGCAGCCCCGACAGGCCGTGCCAGACCTCGCCGTCGGCCGTCACCACCTCCAGCCCCAGGCACAGCTCGCGTGCATTGCCGAAGCGCAGCACCGCGGTGCCGCCGGCGTTGGTGGCGAGGTTGCCGCCTATCGTGCAGCTCCCTTCGCTGGCCAGGCTGAGCGGGAACAGCAGGCCGTGCTCGGCGGCCGCGGCCTGCACCGTCTGCAGCACGCAGCCGGCCTCGACGGTGAGCGTCAGGTTGGCGCTGTCCACCGCACGCACGCGGTTCAGCCGCTGCAGGCTCAGCAGCACCTGCGTGCCGCTGGCATCGGGCACGCCGCCGCCGACGAGCCCGGTGTTGCCGCCCTGCGGCACCAGCGCGACGCCGGCTTCGGCGCACGCGCGCACAACGGCTGCCACCTCGGCCGTGCTGCCCGGCCGCGCGACCGCCAGCGCCTTGCCGCGCCAGCGTCTGCGCCAGTCCACCTCGTAGGCCGACAGGTCGCCATCGTCCAGCACATGGGCGGCGCCGAGTTCGCGGCGCAGGGTGTCGATGAGCGTCAAGCGGTGGCCTCTTCAATGCCCGGCTGGCGCAGCCGGCGCCGGATGTAGCTCGCCGCGGCGCCGAACAGCAGCAGGCACAGCGTGATCTCGGCGATGGCCAGCGCGCGCGCCAGGCCGTGTTCGGTGGTGGCGCGCACCACGCCTTCGGCGAAGTAGAGCCAGACCAGCAGACTCAGCCAGCGGAAGGTGTACATGCGGTGACGCAGCAGCCCGGCCACGCAGGCCAGCAGCGGCAGCACCTTCAGCGCCAGCGTGCCGCGGCCGGTGGGTGCCAGCCACAGCTCCCAGGCCAGGCCGAGCACGATCAGCCCCAGCAGCGCGGCCAGTGCCACTGCGCGCAGCAGGCGCACGGCGGGAGCGGGAACATTCACGTCGTGATCCATGCTGGCATGATAGCCAGCATGACTTCGCCCGACATTCGCGGCGTGCCCGTCGAAGCGCGCTTCAGTGACGGCCTGCAGGCGCTGCGCACCTGGCCGTGGTTCGAGACGCTGCGCACGCTGCGCATCCGCTTCCGCGAAGACCGGCTCGGCCTCACGGCCAGCAGCCTCACGTTCACGACGCTGATCGCGCTGGTGCCGCTGGTGACGGTGATGCTGGCGATCTTCACCGCGTTCCCGATCTTCTCGTCGTTCCAGGTCGCGCTGGAAAAATACTTCCTGCAAAGCCTGATTCCGAACAGCATCGCGCGCCCGGTGCTGCACGCGCTGACGATGTTCGCGTCCAAGGCCAGCCGGCTCGGCAGCGTGGGCCTGCTGCTGCTGGGTGCCACTGCGCTGGCGCTGATGCTGACGATAGACCGCACGCTGAACAACATCTGGCGCGTGCGCAAGCCGCGCTCGATCGCGCGCCGCCTGCTCATCTACTGGGCCGCCATCACGCTCGGGCCGCTGGCGCTGGGCATCAGCCTGTCCATCACCTCGTATGCGGTGTCGGCGTCGCGCGGCCTCGTCGGCGTGCTGCCGGGCACCGTGACCCTGATGCTTTCGGTGCTCGAATTCGGCGTGCTCGCCAGCGCCATCGCGGGGCTCTTCCACTACGTGCCCAACACCGACGTGCGCTGGCGCCACGCCTGGGGCGGCGCGCTGTTCGTGGCCGTCGCGTTCGAGCTCGCCAAACGCGGCCTGGCCTGGTATCTGGATTCGGTGCCGTCGTATTCGGTGATCTACGGTGCGTTCGCCACGCTGCCCATCCTGCTGCTGTGGATCTACCTCGGCTGGGTCATCGTGCTGCTCGGCGCCGTCATCGCGGCCTATGCGCCGAGCCTGCAGATGCGCGTGACACGCCGCGTGCACAGCGCCGGCCATCGCTTCGAGCTGGCGCTGGCGGTGCTGGCCGAGATGGACAAGGCGCGCCACGGCGCGCACCACGGGCTGTCGCTGATGGGTTTGTCGCGCACCCTGCGCGCCGACCCGCTGGAACTGGAGCCGGTGCTCGAACTGCTGGTGCAGCTCGACTGGGCCGCGGTGCTCGACGAAGAAGGCAGCCCGCGTTATGTGCTGCTCAGCGACCCGGGCCGCACGCCGGCGCGGCCGTTGATCGAGGAACTGCTGCTGGCGCCGGGCACGGCGTCACGCGCCTTCCGCCAGCGCGCCGGGCTCGACGGCATCACCGTCGGCGAACTGCTGCGCGGCTGAGTCCCGCAGCCTGCGACGGCTTTGAAGCCGTGCGCAGGTCGTTGCGCGCCGACTCAGGCTTCTGACGAGAGCACGCCGGGATAGGTCAGCGAACTGGTCGACGCGGACAGCGCAAAAGACGCCGGCGTCGACGCCTGCTGTGTCAGCAGCGAGGTGTACAGCGACATCACGTTGCCACCTCTGCCGGCGTACTTCGCGGCCTGGGAGATGGCGGCACTCTGGCGAATGCGGGTCGACAGCGCGTTGGCCTCGCTGGCGAGCGACCTGAGGCGCGCTGCAAAACCCGGTGTGCTGGCATCAGCCTTCAGGAAGGCCGCCAGCGCGGCCTTGTCCTCGTCACTGCCGTCTACGTTCAGCGAGCCGTCGCCGGCCAGCGAAAACTCCACCGGGCCGCCGAGGCGGATGCCTGAGCCGGAGATCGCGTTGCGCATGTCGGCCGCCAGCGCGCGTTGCTTCTGATCGAGCTGGTGCTGGGCGCTGGTCGAGCCGAAACGCTGGGACGCCGCAGACAGCGCCACGCTCGCCGCTGTGCGGGCCGACGCCGCCATCGGCGTCGCTGTCGCAGCCGAGGCATCGGAACTCGTGCCGCCGGCCGACCTGGCGAGCAGCGAGCTGATGTAGGCAGACAGCGCGGCACCGCTGCCCACGGCATTGAAGTTCATTCGCCCGCTCCTCGCGCCTTGACCTCCGCCTGTGACCACTCGATGGTCGCGTGACGCGCGCGCGCGGATGCGGCAAACAGGCGGGCGAAGACAAGCCTTATCGCGCCGGCGCCTTCTTCAACCGGTCAGCGCATCACGCAGCGCCTGCAACACGCCGTCGGGCGCCTCGGCCATCAGCGAATGGCCGGCCGGCAGCGTCACCACGCGGGCCTTCAGCGCGGCGGCAATCTCGCGCGTCGTCTTCGGCGTCGTCATCTGGTCGCGCTCGCCGAGGATGAAGTTCACCGGGCACCGCACCGCGGCCGCTGCCTGCAGGCCGCCGGCGTAGGCGTCGCAGACCGCGAAGTCGTGCGCGAACAGGTTGATGCCCAGGCGCTGCGCGGCCAGCGCCTGCGTGCGGCGCATCAGCGTGCGGTTGCTGCCGTGCAGCCACATGCCCGGGCCGGGAAACGACGGCTTCGCGGAGATGCTCGAGATCGAAAACGCGTTGACCATGTCGATGGCCTTCAGCGGCGTTTCGCGTGCCGTGTTCAGCAACGCTTCGCTGACCTTCATCGGGTAGGCGGTGCCTATCATCACGAGCCGGCTCGCCCGCTGCGGTGCACGCGCTGCCGCTTCGAGTGCGATCAGCGAGCCCATGCTGTGGCCCACCAGCGCGGCCTGCTGCACGCCGGCCGCGTCAAGCAGCGCGAGCAGCCAGTCGGCCGTGCGCTGCACGTCGGCCAGCGGCGCGCCGGCGCTGCGCGAATGGCCGGGCAGGTCGACCGCCAGCACACTGTGGCCGTGGTGGGCGAACCAGCGCGCCAGCAGCGTCCACGGGCTGTGGTCGTGCAGCGCGCCGTGCACGAAGACGATGCAGGGCAGGCCGGCATCGAAGGTTTTGCCGCCGGTGTAGGCATAGGCCTCGTGGCCCAGGACGTCGAGCTTCATGCGGCCTTCTCCGCGCTCTTCAACGCGCGCTTCAGGTCGTCGATCAGGTCGTCGGCATCTTCGAGGCCGATGGACAGCCGGATCATGCCGGGCGCGATGCCGGCGCTGGCCAGCGCCGCATCGTCCATGCGCGAATGCGTGGTCGACGCCGGGTGGATCACGAGCGAGCGGCAGTCGCCGACGTTGGCCAGGTGCGAAAAGATCTTCAGCGCTTCGATGAAAGCCTGGCCCTGGCGGCGCGAGCCCTTGAGGTCGAAGCTGAACACCGAGCCGCAGCCGCGCGGCAGCAGCCGCTTTGCCAGCGCGTGGCTGGGGTGGCCTTCGAGTTCGGGGTAGCCGACACGCGCGACCATCGCGTGCGCGGCCAGGAAGGCGACGATCCTGCGCGTGTTCTCGACATGGCGCGCCATGCGCAGCGGCAGCGTCTCGATGCCCTGCAGGATCAGCCACGCGGTGTGCGGGCTCATGCAGGCGCCGAAGTCTCGCAAGCCTTCGCGGCGCGCGCGCAGCAGAAAGGCGCCGACGCTGCTCTCTTCGCTGAACACCATGCCGTGGAAGCCGTCGTAGGGCTGGCTGAGTTCGGAAAAACGGCCGTGTTTTTCGTGGGCAGCGTCCCAGTCGAAGCCGCCGCTGTCGACGAGCACGCCGCCGATCACGGTGCCGTGGCCACTGAGGAACTTGGTCGCCGAATGGAAGACGAGGTCGGCGCCGTGCTCGAAGGGCTTCATCAGCCACGGCGTCGTGAAGGTCGAGTCCACCAGCAGTGGCAGACCGGCGTCGTGGGCGATGGCGCTGACGGTGGGAATGTCCAGCACGTCCAGCCCCGGGTTGCCCAGCGTCTCGCCGAACAGCAGCCGCGTCTCGGGCCGTATCGCCGCGCGCCAGCCGTCGATGTCGCCGGGTTTGACGAACGTGGTGGTGATGCCGAAACGCGCCAGCGTATAGGCCAGCAGGTTGTGCGAGCCGCCGTAGAGCGCGGCCGACGCGACGATGTGCGAACCGGCACCGGCAATCGTGCAGATGGCCAGGTGCAGCGCCGCCTGGCCGCTGGCGGTGGCGATGGCGCCGCTGCCGCCTTCGAGCGCCGCCACGCGCTCTTCCAGCACCGCGGTGGTGGGGTTGCTCAGGCGGCTGTAGACATGGCCCGAGCGCTCCATGTTGAACAGGCTCGCCGCATGCTCGCTGTTCTCGAACACGAAGCTCGTGCTCAGGTAGATGGGCAGCGCGCGCGCGCCGGTGGCGGGGTCGGGCGCGGCACCGGCATGCAGTGCCAGGGTGTCGAATCCGGGGTCGGAGGAGCCGGCCATCGAGGGTGTTCCGCGCTACGAAGAGGCTGGCATTGTGGGCTATATTGACTGCATGAAAGTCACCGACATCCTGCGCGTCAAGGGTTCCACGCTGTACACGGTGTCGCCCGACCAGACGCTGGCCGATGCGGTGACGACGATGTCCGAACTCGACATCGGCTCGCTCGTCGTGATGGAGCACGGCGACCTGGTCGGCATGCTGACCTTCCGCGAGGTCATCAACGCGGTGGTGGCCAACGGCGGCAGCGTCGGCACGCGCCACGTGCGCTCGGTGATGGACGACGCGCCGCTCACGTGCACGCCGGCGACCGAGATCGACGAGGTGCGGCGCATGATGCTGCTGCGCCATGCGCGCTACATGCCGGTGCTGGAGCAGCGCACGCTGATGGGCGTGGTGTCGTTCTACGACGTCGCCAAGACCGTGGTCGAGCAGCAGGACTTCGAGAACCGCATGCTCAAGGCCTATATCCGCGACTGGCCGGAAGACGAGTCGGGCGAACGTGTGACGCGGTTCTGAACGCGCGCCGCTCCTAGAATGCCGGCATGCCCGGCAGCACCTTCGGCGAACTTTTCCGCGTCACCAACTTCGGCGAAAGCCATGGCCCGGCCATAGGCTGCGTGATCGACGGCTGCCCGCCCGGCATGGCCTTGAGCGAGGCCGACATCCAGCCCGAGCTTGACCGCCGCCGCCCCGGTACCAGCCGCCACGTGACGCAGCGCGACGAGGCCGACACGGTGCAGATCCTGTCCGGCGTCTACGAAGGCCTCACCACCGGCACGCCGATCGCGCTGCTGATCCACAACACCGACCAGCGCAGCAAGGACTACGGCAACATCCTCGACACCTTCCGCCCGGGACACGCCGACTACAGCTACTGGCGCAAATACGGCCTGCGCGACCCGCGCGGCGGCGGCCGTTCGTCGGCGCGGCTGACGGCGCCGACGGTGGCTGCCGGCGCGGTGGCGCGCAAGTGGCTGCGTGAAAAACACGGCACCAGCTTCGTCGGCTGGATGAGCGCGCTGGGCGAGATCGAGATCAACTTCGAAGGCATCCAGCACATCGCGCACAACGCCTTCTTCGCCGCCAACACGAGCCAGATCGGCGCGCTCGAATCCTTCATGGACGAACTGCGCAAGGCGGGCGACTCGTGCGGCGCGCGCATCCAGGTCGAAGCGCGCGGCATGCCGGTGGGCCTGGGCGAGCCGCTGTACGACAAGCTCGATGCCGACATCGCCCACGCGATGATGGGCTTGAACGCAGTGAAGGGCGTCGAGATCGGCGCCGGTTTCGCCAGCGTCGCGCAGCGCGGCAGCGTGCACGGCGATGAACTCACGCCGGCAGGCTTTGCGTCGAACAACGCCGGCGGCATACTGGGCGGCATTTCCACGGGCCAGGATCTGGTGGTGCGCATCGCCGTCAAGCCGACGAGCTCGATCCGCACGCCGCGCGCGTCGATCGACCGCCAGGGCGCGCCGACGACGGTGCAGACCTTCGGCCGCCACGACCCCTGCGTCGGCATCCGCGCCACGCCCATCGCCGAGGCGCTGCTGGCGCTGGTGGTGATGGACCATGCGTTGCGCCAGCGCGCGCAGTGCGGCGACGTGGTGCTGCCGCTGCCGCCCATCGCGGGGTCGCGCCCGCGGCGATGAAAGCGGCGCTGCCGCGGCGGGTCTTCGGCGCCGTCTGGTTCAGCTACTACGCAACGATAGGGTTGTTCAACCCGTATGCGCCGCTGTGGTTCAACGCCCTCGGCTTCTCGACGCTGGCGATCGGCGCCATCGCCTCGCTGCAGGCGTGGACGCGCGTGTTCGCGCCCTATGCCTGGGCCTGGCTGGGCGACCGCACGGGCCAGCGTGTGCGCCTGATGCGTGTGGCCTCAGGGGCGGCGCTGCTGTCCGCCGCCGGCCTGCTGTTTGCGCGCGACTACGGTGCGGTGGCCTTGTGCACGGCGCTGCTGTTCGTCAGCAACGGCGGTGTCGTGCCCCTGTCCGAAGCCACGCTGGCTGCGCATCTGAACACCGCGCAGGGGCTGGACACGCGGCGCTACGGCCGCACCCGCGTCTGGGGCTCGCTGGGCTTCATCGTCAGCGTGGTGCTGGCCGGTGCGCTGCTGCAGTGGCTGGGCATCCGCCACTTCCCGGCGCTGCTGCTGGCGCTGGGCGGCGCGCTCTTCGTGGCCACGTTGCGCCTGCCGGCGACGCGCGACGACACCAGCGGCCACGGCCACGGCGCCTCGGTGCGCGCGGTGCTGCGCCGGCCCGAGGTGCAATGGTTCTTCGCGTCGGTGTTTTTCACCGTGCTCGCGCACACCGGCCTCTACGCGTTCTTCTCGCTCTACCTGGTCGGCCTGGGCTATCACAAGTCGGTGGTCGGCATGCTGTGGGCGGTGTCGGTGGCGGCGGAGATCGTCTTCTTCTGGTTTCAGGGCCGCATGTTCGTGCGCCTGCCGGCGTCGGGCTGGCTGCAGTGGGCGGCGCTGGCCGCGGCGCTGCGTTTTGCCGCCACCGCCGCCTGGGCCGAGCTCGTCGTCGTGCTGGTGCTGGCGCAGGCGCTGCATGCCCTGAGCTTCGCCGCCCATCACGCTGCCTGCGTGGTGCAGATCAGCCGCCATTTCCCGGGCGTGCTGCGTGGCCGCGGCCAGGCGTTGTACACGGTGCTGGGCTACGGCATCCCGGGTGTGCTGGGCGGCCTGGGCGGCGGCTGGCTGAGCGCGCGCTGGGGCTTCGCGGCCGTGTTCTGGGCCTCGGCGGTGACGGCGCTGCTGGGCCTGGCCTGCGCGCGCAGGGCGGCACGCCTGCAACGCTGAAGCGCTTCAAGTCGCCTCAAGTCACTGGGGCGGCGGCCGAAAAGACGAACACGCCCGTCGGGCGTCGTTTTGATGGGCCCAAGGGACAAGTCACCGTGAACCACCGCGTCACGCTTTTCGGAGCGACGCTCAAATTCCGCCTCGCGCTGGCGAGCGTGGTCGTCATCACGCTGTGCGTGGCGCTGGCCACGCAGCTCGTGCTGTCGCGCGTGCACCAGGGGGTGCAGCTCGCGGTGATGGACCTCGAACGGGCAAACGCCGAACGCATGGCCAATCTGCTGAGCAGCCGCGTCATGTCGCTGCAGCAGGCGCTGCGCTCGCTGAGCGAAGACCCTTCGTTCCAGGCCACGCTGGCAGACCCCGTCGCGCTGCGTGCGCGCCTGGGCCACACCCACACGCTGCGCACGATCTTCGCGCGCCTGTTCGTGGCCATGGCCGACGGCCGCGTCGTCGCCCTCTACGACCACAACGGCACCCACGACCCGGGCTTCAGCATCGCCGACCGTCCGTACTTCCAGCAGACGCTGAAGGCCGGGCTGCCGCTGGTCTCGGCGCCCATCACGAGCCGCGTCTCCGACACGCCGATCCTGCAGTTCACGATGCCGGTGCGCGGCCACGACGGCAGCGTGCTTGCGGTGCTCGGCGGCGCGTTGCCGCTGGACGCACGCAACCTGATGACGGAGATCACGCGCGATGGCCGCGTCGCCGACGACCCGGTGACGACGCTCGTCATCGACACCGCCGGCCACATCCTGTCGCACCGCCTGGCCGAACGCGTGATGCAGACGGCGCAGAGTGAACCCGGGCTGCTGCCGGCGCTGCAGCGCTGGGCGCGCCAGGGCCGCCCGGTCGAGCCCACGGGCGACGTGATGCAGGCCGACGGCCAGATCGTCGCCAGCGCCGGCGTGCCGCTGGCCGACTGGCTGGTGATGCGCATCGCGCGCGAAGACACGCTGCTCGGCGGCGTGCTGGCGGCGCGGCGCGACAGCCTGCTGCTGTGTGCCGGCGTGGCGGTGGCCGGCGCGCTGCTGCTGCTGGGCGTGCTGGGCTGGCTGCTGCGGCCGCTGACGCGGCTGCAGCGGCGCGCGCTGGCGCTGGGCAACGCCGAGCTGCCGATCGACCAGGGCTGGCCGCAGGCCGACGGCGAGATCGGCCAGCTCAGCGCCGTGCTGCGGCGCGCGATGCGCGACCGCGCGGCGAGCGAACACGAAGTGGCGGCGCTGCTGCGCAAGATGCAGCTCGTGATGGCGACGGCGCCGATCGGCATCGCGTTCTCGCGCCACGAGCGGCTCGATCTGGTGAGTGCCGAATTCGCCGCCTTGCTGGGCTGGCCCGAAGGCCGGCTCGAAGGACGGCCGCTGCACGAGGTGCTGGACTGCGGGCAGGGCACCACGCCGCTGGGCGCGCACATCGACGACGCCTTTTCGGCCGGGCGCCCGTTCACCGCCGAGATGCAGTTCAGGCGCCACGATGGCGGCACGCTGTGGGGGCGCCTGCAGGGCCGGCCGGTGGACGCTGCGGACGCCGACGCCGGCACCATCTGGCTGCTCGAGGACGTGACGGTGCAGCGCGCCGAACGCGAGCGCCTGGCGTGGTCGGCCAGCCACGACACGCTGACCCGGCTGGCCAACCGCGAGACCTTCGAGGCCCGCCTGACGGCGCTGCTGGCGCAAGGCGGCGACGCGTTGCCGTCGATGCTGATGTTCATCGACCTCGACCACTTCAAGCGCGTCAACGACAGCGCCGGCCATGCCGCGGGCGACAAGGTGCTGCGCGAGGTGGCGCAACTGCTGACGAGCCAGGTGCGCGGCAGCGACCTGCCGGCGCGCCTGGGCGGTGACGAATTTGCGGTGCTGATGCCGCACTGCGAGCGCGCGACGGCGCTGCGCATCGCCGAGCGCATCCGTGCCGGCGTGCAGAAGCTGGGCATCGAGCATCAGGGCACGCGGCTGCAGATCGGCACCAGCATCGGTGTCGTCGACGTCGCCGCGGGCTTCGGCATGGCCGACCTGCTCGCGCGCGCCGACGAAGCCTGTTACGCCGCCAAGCGTGCCGGCCGCGATGCCGTGCAATTGGCCCCGACCTGATGCGCCGCCGCCGGTGCTGCGGCCTTCATTGCGTGCGCCGGCGGCCGATAACGCCGGCATGGCCCGGGCGCTGCCAGCGCCGCGTGGCGGCCGCTGCCTGCAGCGGGCCTGAACGCATGCCCCGCACACCATGACCGCCCACCACCGCAGCGCCCCCCGGCCCCATCGAAGCGTCACACGCTCGATGTACCTGGCGTTTGTGGCGCTGGCCGCGCTGGCCATCGTGCAGGCGATCTACGGCAACCGCTTCGAGAGCCTGCGCGCCGGCGACGCCGACATCATCGGCCTGGCCGGCTCGCAGCGTGTCTTCACGCAGCAGATGGGCCGCATCGCGGCGTTGGCGGGCGGGGACGCGCTCGTCAGCCGGGTGCATGCCGAACTGCTGCGCGAAGCCGTCGACCGCTCGCGCGCCGACGCCTTGCTGGCCGAGGCGGTGCTGGTGCGCCAGATGGCCAACGACGACGCCCCCGCACCCGGCCTGCGCGCTGCGCTGGCGGCCTGGCAGCAGGCGCGCGCCACGCTGTGGAACCGCTGCCAGGTGCTGCTGCAGCACCTGGACAACAACGAGGCCGAGCAGGTGCCCGCGGCCGCCGCCGCGGTGCAGCTCGTCGTCGAACCGGCCGTCAACGCAGCCACGATGCTCACCGACCGGCTGCAGGCCGCCGGACGCGAGCGCAGCCACCACCAGGTTCAACTGCTCGAAGGCGGCGTGGCGCTGACGCTGCTGGTGCTGGCGCTGCTGGCGCTGTTCGTCGTCGAACCCACGGCGCGCTCGGTGCGGCAGCATGTGCTGCGGCTGGCCGAGCAGGCCGACGAACTGGCACGCCTGGCGATGGTGGCCGAACACACCGACAACCAGGTCGTCATCACCGACCGCGAACGCCGCATCCAGTGGACCAACGCGGCCTTCACGCGCCAGACCGGCTATGCGGCCGAAGAGGCGCGCGGGCACACGCCGGGGCAACTGCTGCACAGCCAGCACAACGACCCCGCGACGCTGCGCCGCGTGCGCGGCGCCATCGCCAACGGCGAGGCGGTGCGCGCCGAACTGCTGAGCGTGGCCAAGGACGGCCGCGAGTTCTGGCTCGAGGTCGACATCCAGCCGCTGGCCGACGACGGCGGCCCGGTGCACGGCTTCGTCACCGTGGGCACCGACATCACCGAGCGGCGGCGCCTGCAGGAGCAACTACGCCGCTCGGCGCGCACCGACGCGCTCACCGGGCTGCCCAACCGCGCCGTCGTGCTGGACCGGGTGCAGCGTGCAATCGACCATGCGCAGCGTCACCCGGGCTACGGATTTGCGGTGCTGTTCATGGACTTCGACCGCTTCAAGCAGGTCAACGACACGCTGGGCCACGCCAAGGGCGACGAACTGCTGCGTCAGATCGCGCGCCGCATCGAGGAGACGATGCGCCCGGGCGACGCGGTGGCGCGGGTGGCGTCGGAGCTGCACACTGCGGCGCGCATCGGCGGCGACGAGTTCGTCGTCGTGCTCGAGGGCATTCACGGCGACGACGATGCGCGCGCGGTGGCGCAGCGGCTGCTCGAGGTGCTGGCCCGGCCGTATCAGCTCGGCGGCCAGTCGGTGCAGTCCAGTGCCAGCATCGGCATCGTCAGTGCCGACCGCGCGGCGGCCACCGCCGACGAGGTGCTGCGCGATGCCGACACCGCGATGTACGAGGCCAAGCGCGGCGGCCGCGGCCGCTGCGTGCTGTTCGACAGCGTGATGCACGAGCGTGTCGTGAAGGTGCTGCAGACCGAACACGATCTGCGGCGCGCGCTGCGCGAAGGCGAGCTGTTTGTCGTCTACCAGCCGGTGATCGACCTTGCCGACGACAGCGCGATCGGCGTCGAGGCGCTGGTGCGCTGGCGCCACCCGACACGCGGCATCGTGCCGCCGTCGGAGTTCATCGCCGTGGCCGAGGAGGCGGGCCTGATCGACGCCGTCGGCCAGGAGGTGTTGCAGGCGGCATGCCGCCAGTTCGCGCTCTGGCGCGACGAACTCGGCCGCGACGCGCCGCGCGAGATCGCCGTCAACCTGTCGCGCGCGCAGCTCAAGATGCCGGGGCTGGTGCCCGAGGTCAAGTGGGTGCTCGACAGCAACGGCATGCAGCCGCATGAGCTGCAGTTCGAGGTGACCGAAAGCCTGGCGGCGCAGGACGAACGTGTGCAGGCCAGCCTGCGCGAGCTGAAGACGCTGGGCGTGCGGCTGGCGCTGGACGACTTCGGCACCGGTTATTCGTCGCTTGCCTGCCTGCACCAGTTGCCGGTGGACACGGTGAAGATCGACCGTTCGTTCGTCGCCCACGCCGAAAAGGTGGAATACCACCGCGTGCTGATCGAGGCGACCATCCGCGTCGCGCAGACGCTGGGCATGACGACGGTGGCCGAAGGCATAGAAACCGAAGGCCAGGCCGATCTGATGCAGCGCCTGCGTTGCGACCGCGGCCAGGGCTATCTGTTCGCGCGCCCGCTGCCGGCCGCGGAGCTCACGCGCTGGTGGCGCGCGCGGCTGCGATCGCACACCGAATCAGGCGCCGACATCGGCATCTGAGGCCCGCCTTGCGGGCGCGCTGAAGCGGCGCCTCGGGGCGCGCCGGCTGTCGCCGCACTTTGCAGTTGATCGCCGCGATTCCGCGCTTCGTCGCACCGCGTCCGCGGCCGCCGCACGCCCGCCTACACTGCGCCCGCCGCCTTGGAGCGCGGCGTGATGCGAGGGTGCGATGACGAAAAAGAAGTGGCTGGCAGGAGGCGTGCTGGTGCTGGTGGCAGCCGGGCTGGGCGGTGCCTGGTTCGCCGGCCTGTTGCAGCCGCAGTCGGCGCAGGCGCGCTCCGGCCTGCAGGCCAAGAAGGGCAAGGACGGCAAGCCCGACGTGGCGCTCGAGTTCGTCGCCCGCGAAGTGGTGCAGCCCGTGGTGGCCGAGATGCCGGGACAGATCGAATTCTCGGGCCCGCTGGTGGCGCCGCAGACGGCCATCGTGCGGGCGCGCGCCGGCGGCACGCTGCTGTCGCTGGCGGTGGCCGAAGGCAGCCGCGTGCGCGCGGGCCAGGTGCTGGGGCAGATGGATCTGGCCGAACTCGCCAGCCGCGTCGCCGAGCGCCAGGCGAATGTGGCCGCGGCGCGTGCGCTGCTGACGCAGGCCGAACGCACGCATGCGTCGAACGAGCGCCTGGCCACGCAGCACTTCATCTCGCCGATCGCGCTCGACAACTCGCGCGCCGCGCTCGACAGCGCGCGCGCCACGCTCAACGCCGCGCAGGCGGCGCTGGAGACCACGCGCGTGAGCCTGCGTGACGCGTCGCTGCTGGCGCCCATCGGCGGCATCGTCGCCAAGAAATACGTCGTCCAGGGCGAGAAGGTCAGCGCCGAGCAGCAGCTCTTCACCATCGTCGACCTGCACAGGCTCGAACTCGCCGGCAGCGTCGGCACGCACGAGGTCTCGCGCCTGGCGCCGGGCATGGCGGTGCAGGTGGAGGTGGAAGGCATGAGCCACGCCGTCACCGGCAGCATCGCGCGCATCGCGCCGGCGGCCGAGGCCGGCACCCGTTCGATCGGCGTCGTCATTGCGCTGGCGAACCCGCAGGAAACCCTGCGCGCCGGCCAGTACGCGGTGGCGCGCGTCACGCTGCCCGACAGCAAGCAGCGCCTGACGGTGCCGATGACGGCGGTGGGCAGCACCAGCGGCCAGAACTACCTGTGGGTGATCGAGGGCGGCGTGCTGGCGCGGCGCGCGGTGACGCTGGGGCGGCGCGACGAGCAGGACGGTCGCGTCGAGGTGCTCAACGGCGTGACGCCGCAGGCCCACGTGCTGGCGGCGCGCTTCGACAACCTGCGCGAAGGTGCGAAGGCGAGTGTCGTCGCCACGCGCGCGGCGGCGGTGGCTTCGGCCGCGGCGTCGACGCCCGAGATGAAATAACGAGCGAGCCGGGGGCAAGACATCATGTGGATCACCCGCGTCTCGATCCGTAACCCGGTCTTCGCCACCATGGTGATGGTGGCGTTGTGCGTGCTGGGCCTGTTCGCGTACGGCAAGCTTGGCGTCGAGCAGATGCCCGACATCAGCTTCCCTGGCGCCTTCATCGAGGTCGAGTACCCGGGCGCGTCGCCCGAAGCGGTGGAGCGCGAGCTCACCAAGGTGCTGGAAGAAGGGCTCAACAGCATCGCCGGCGTCAAGCGCATCACCTCGCGCAGTTTTGAAGGCCGCAGCCAGACCAGCGTCGAGTTCAGCCTCGACACCGACATGGGGCGCGCGATGCAGGACCTGCGCGACCGCGTCTCGGCGGTGCAGGCCGGTTTTCCGCGCGACGCCAAGCCGCCGCTGATCTCGCGCTTCAACAACGACAACGCGCAGGCGGTGGTGAACTTCGCGCTGCTGAGCAAGACGCGCAGCGCGCGCGAACTGTCGATCCTCGGCGACCAGGTCGTGAGCCGCCGCATGCAGCGCGTGGAAGGCGTGGCGCGCGTCGAGATCAACGGGCTGGCGGTGCGCGAGGTGCGCATCAACCTCGACGCCGCGCGGCTGCGCGCCTACGGCATCACCACGGCCGAGATCTCGCAGGCGCTGAAGGAAGCCAACAGCGACCAGCCGGTGGGCCTGCTCAGCAACGCGGTGAGCGATTCGGTGCTGCGCGTCGAAGGCCGCGTGAAGGATCCGCGCCAGTTCGAGAACATCGTCGTCGCCCATCGCAACGGCCTGGCGCTGACGGTGCGCGACCTCGGCCAGGTGGTCGAGCGCGAACAGGAGCCCGACTCGACGGCGCGCATCAACGGCGAGCGCGCCATCAACTTCAACATCTACAAGCAGCAGGACGCGAACATCGTCAAGACCGGCGATGCGGTGAAGGCGGCGATGGACGAGGTGCGCAAGACGCTGCCGCCGGACGTGCAGCTCGTGCTGATCTTCGCCGCCAGCGACTTCGTCAAGGGCTCGCTCACCGGGCTGCAGCACACGCTGTTCGAAGGCGCGCTGCTGACGATCGCCATCGTCTTCCTGTTCCTGCATTCGTGGCGCAGCACCATCATCACCGGGCTGACGCTGCCGATCGCGGTGATCTCCAGCTTCATCGCCATCTACGCCTTCGGCTTCACGCTGAACTTCATGACGATGATGGCGCTGAGCCTGTGCATCGGGCTGCTGATCGACGACGCCATCGTCGTGCGCGAGAACATCGTGCGCCACGTGCACATGGGCAAGGACCACCACACCGCGGCCAGCGACGGCACGAACGAGATCGGCCTGGCGGTGATGGCGACCACCTTCGCCATCTGCGCCGTCTTCGTGCCGGTGGCCTTCATGGGCGGCATCATCGGCAAGTTCTTCCACCCCTTCGGCGTCACCGTCGTCGTCGCGGTGCTGATCTCGCTGTTCGTCAGCTTCACGCTCGACCCCATGCTGTCCAGCGTCTGGAAGGACCCGCCGTCGGCGTACCTGAAGCGGCTGCCCGTCATCGGCCATCTGCTGCTGGGCACCGACCGCGTGCTGGACAAGCTGCACCATGTCTACGAACGTGTGATCCGCTGGGCCTTCAGCGGCCGCCGCTACCGGCTCGTCGGCCTGCCGATGTATGGCCGCCCGTTCCGCGCCGACGGCACGCGCGACAAGACGCGGCCGCGCAAGGCGCGCTGGGCGACGCTGACGCCGCGCGGCGTGGTGCTGGCCGCGGGCGTGCTGAGCTTCGCCGGCGCCATCCTGCTGGCGCCGCTGGTGGGCACCGAATTCGTGCCGCAGACCGACCAGAGCTTCACGCAGCTTGCGGTGCGCATGCCGGTGGGTTCGAGCCTGGAGCGCAGCGACCGCAAGGTGCGCCAGATCGAGCAGATCGTCTCGTCGTTCGCGGAAGTGAAGACGGTGTCGACCAGCGTCGGCGGTGAAGGCGCGGGTTTTTCGACCGGGCGCAACCAGGCCACGCTGAACATCGGCCTCGTCGACCGCCATGAGCGCAAGCGCACGCAGAAGCAGGTGGAAGACGCGATCCGCGAAAAGATCGCCGGCATTCCGGGCATCGAGACCTCGGTCGGTTTCGACCGCCCGATCTACGTCGCCATCCTCGGCAGCGATCCCGAAGGGCTGGTGAAGATCGCGAGCGACTTCGCCGACCAGGTGAAGAAGATTCCCGGCATCACCGATGTCGATCTCTCGGCCAAGCCCGGGCTGCCAGCCTACGCGGTGCGGCTGAAGGACAGCGCGGTGCGCGAACTCGGCCTCACCGCGCCGCAGCTTGCCAGCAGCCTGCGCGCCTACGTCAACGGCGACATCGCCACCTACTGGACCACACCCGACGGCGAGCAGGTGGAAGTGCTGCTGCGGCTGCCGCAGGATCAGCGCGAACACATCGACCAGATGCGCAACCTGCCCGTGGCCTATGCGAAGGACGGCACGCCGATCACGCTGCAGACGGTGGCCGACATCGTGCCGGTGGTGAACCCCGAGGTCATCCGGCGCCAGAACCTGCAGCGCCGCGAGGCCATCTTCGCCGGCGTGAAGGACCGCCCCGCGGGCGACGTCGGCGCCGACGTGCAGAAGCTCATCAAGGCCACCTCGCTGCCGCCGGGCTACAGCTTCGACATCGGCGGCAGCCAGACCGAGCAGCAGAACGAAGCCTTTGCCGGCATGGTGGGCGCGATGGCGCTGGCGGTGATCTTCATCTACATCGTGCTTGCGAGCCAGTTCGGCAGCTTCCTGCAGCCCATCGCCATCATGGCCAGCCTGCCGCTGGCGCTCATCGGTGTGATGCTGGCGCTGCTGTTCTGGCACAGCACGCTGAACGTCTTCAGCATGATCGGCCTCGTGATGCTGATGGGGCTGGTGACGAAAAACGCGATCCTGCTGGTCGACTTCGCCAACCATGCGCGCCAGGCCGGCGCGAGCGTGGCCGACGCGCTGCTGCAGGCCGGGCTGATCCGCATGCGGCCGATCATCATGACCACCGCGGCGATGGTCTTCGGCATGCTGCCGCTGGCGCTGGCGCTCAACGACGGCGGCGAGATCCAGGCGCCGATGGGGCGCGCGATCATCGGCGGCGTCATCACGTCGACGCTGCTGACTCTGATCGTCGTGCCGGTGCTCTACAGCTATCTGGTGCGCGACAGGAAGCCGAAAGCGGCGCCGCAGGCACAGCCCGAGCTCGGCGGCCCGGTGCTGCCGGCGGCGATGCCCGCCGACCGCGACTGAAGGCTCAGGCCGGCACCGTGGCGCGCACGGTGCGCGCGGCGCGCGCAGGCGCCGCGGCAGCGCGGCCCGCTGCAGGCGTGGCGGGCGCAGCGGGTGCAGCGGCCGCGGCGCCTTCGACCTGGCGATAAAAGCCGCAGCCGATCACGGTGTCGCGGTCGAGCTGCTGCATCCACGATGCCTTGGGCTGCACCTTGCCGCTGACGGCATTGATGATCTGGTATTCGACCCAGCCGCCGCCGGTGGCCGCCGCGGCCCAGGCATCCTGATTGAAGCGGTCGCCATCGATGCCCGGCAGTTCGTGGATGCGCCTGCCTTCCATCGCGCGGTTGGCGGCCTGCAGCGTGTAGCGGCCTTCGCGGTCGATGATGAAGACATAGAGGTCGCGGTCGACGAAGCCGCCGGCAGCGCCGTGCAGTTCGGCGTCGGCGCCCTGGCGGCCGCGGCTGGCGATCAGTTTCACCGCGCGCAGCACGAGCGCACGCGCTTCGTCGGCACTGCCCTGGCGCAGGCGGATCGAGCCCACGGCCTTGGCCAGCGCCTCGGCGCGGCCGACGAGCGAGCGCGACGAATGTTCGGAGACTTCGACCATGCTCGCGTTCTGGCGCGTGATCTCGTCGAGGTTGCCAACCGCCGCCGACATCTCGCGCAGCCCCTGGCTCTGCTCGCCGCTGGCCTGGGCGATGCCGCGCAGGCGTTCGGAGACGCCGCGCACACCGGCCACCACGGCCTGCAGCGTGTCGCCAGTGCGCTGCACGCGCGTCACGGTGCTTTCGACCTGGTCGCGTGACTGGCCGATGAGGCCGCGGATCTCGCCCGCCGCGGCGCCGCTGCGCTGCGCCAGCGTGCGCACCTCGGCGGCGACGACGGCAAAGCCGCGCCCCGATTCGCCGGCACGCGCCGCTTCGACGGCGGCGTTGAGCGCCAGGATGTTGGTCTGGAACGCAATGCCGTCGATCACCGAGACGATCTCGCTGACGCGGCGTGAACTGTCCTCCAGCGCGCCCAGTGCGGCGATGGTTTCGGCCATCGTGCGGCCGCCCTGTTCGGCTTCGCCGTGCAGCTTGGCGGTCACGCCGTCGAGCTGGTTGACTTCGGCCGCATTGTTCGCCACCGCGCTGCTCATCTGGCCCACCGTGGCCACGAACTGGCGCAGGCTGCCGGCCTGTTCTTCGGTGCGCTGCGCGAGTGCTGCGCTGCCCTGGGCAAGCTGCTCGCCGGTGCCGGACACGCGTACCGCACTGCTGCGGATTTCGGCCACCATCACCGACAGGCGGTCGGCCATGCGTTCGACGAGTTTGCCGATGTCGGCCATTTCGTCGCCGCCGCTGACATCGAAGCGGTGGGCCAGGTTGCCGTCGGCCACCGCGGCAACGCCCAGGCTGAGCTGGCGCAGCGCGCCGACGAAGCTGACATAAAACGCCAGCGCCAGATAGGCCAGCAGCCCGACGCAGCCAAGCGCGATGCCGGTCTGCATCCACAGGCCCTGGTCGGCGGCCGCCATCAGCAGCAGCGTCAGCGGCACGGCCACCATCAGGCCGATGAGGCCGATCTTCGCCGGCAGGTGCAGGCGGCGCATCAGCGCGGTGCCCGGGCGCAGCAACAGGCTCGGAAAGTTGATCATCGCGGCTCCTCGTGGCCGCAGAAGGTCCGGCCATTGCCGGGTTATCGGCCGCGCGGTGCGCGGATTCAGTGCGGATTTCGGGTGCGACCGGGCACGAGGCGGCGCCCGTGCGGCGCCAGACGTGATCGGCGTCACGGGAAATGGGGCCGCTCAGCCAGCGCGCGTGAAATCGCGCTCGCGCCTTCGACAGGCACAGCGCCCCTTCCGGGCCCCTGTGTCCGAGCTCAGCACTCGACGATGTTGACGGCGAGGCCGCCGCGTGCGGTTTCCTTGTACTTGCTCATCATGTCGGCGCCGGTCTCGCGCATCGTCTTGATGACCTGGTCCAGGCTCACGAAGTGCGTGCCGTCGCCGCGCAGCGCCATGCGCGCGGCGTTGATGGCCTTCACCGACGCGATGGCATTGCGTTCGATGCACGGAATCTGCACCAGCCCGCCCACCGGGTCGCAGGTCAGGCCCAGATGGTGTTCCATGCCGATCTCGGCCGCGTTCTCGGCCTGCGCCGGCGTGCCGCCCATCACCGCGCACAAGGCTCCCGCGGCCATCGAGCAGGCCACGCCCACTTCACCCTGGCAGCCGACCTCGGCACCGCTGAGGCTGGCGTTTTCCTTGTAGAGCATGCCGATGGCGGCCGCGGTGAGCAGGAAGTCGACGACCTGGGCCTCGCCCGCACCCGGTACAAAACGCACCAGGTAGTGCAGCACCGCCGGAATGATGCCGGCGGCGCCGTTGGTCGGCGCGGTGACGACGCGGCCGCCGGCGGCGTTTTCTTCGTTGACGGCGAGTGCGTAGAGGTTCACCCAGTCCAGCACCTGCAGCGGGTCGCGCAGCGCGGCTTCGGGGTTGGCCGACAAGGCCTGCTTCAACTCGGCGGCCCGGCGCTTGACCTTGAAGCCGCCGGGCAGCACGCCGTGCGTCTGGCAGCCGCGCCGCACGCAGTCCTGCATCACACGCCAGATGGCCAGCAGCCCGGCGTCGATCTCGGCGTCGCCGCGCCAGTGGCGTTCATTGCGGCGCATCACCTCGGCGATGCTGCAGCCCAGCGCTTCGGTGATGTGCAGCAACTGCTCGCCGCTGTGAAAGGGGTGCGGCAGCAGCGTGGTGTCGGGCGCGATGACCTTGTGCTTCGCGCCGTCGGCCGCCACCTCGTCGCTGACGACGAAGCCGCCGCCCACCGAGTAATAGGCGCGGTTGCCCAGTTCGGCGCCTGTGGCGTCGAGCGCGATCAGGCGCATGCCGTTGGCATGGAAGGGCAGCGTCTCGCGGCGGTGGAAACGCAGGTCGGTCTTTTCATCGAACGCGATCTCGTGCCGGCCCAGCAGCGCCAGGCGGCCGCTGCCGCGGATGGTGGCCAGCAGCGGCGCGATGTTTTCCACCTCCACCGTGTCGGGTTCCAGCCCGGCCAGGCCCAGCAGCACGGCCTTGTCGCTGCCATGACCCTTGCCGGTGGCGCCCAGCGAGCCATAGAGCGCGCAGCTCACGCGCGCCGTGTTGTCGAGCACGCCGTCGTGCGCCAGCCGCTGCACGAACAGCCGCGCCGCGCGCATCGGGCCGACGGTGTGCGAACTGCTGGGCCCGATGCCGATCTTGAAGAGGTCGAAGACGGAGACGGCCATGGGTCGCGAGCCTATCAGGCGGCGTCTGCCGACGGCGACCGAGGGCTTCCCGCGGCGGCCCGCGGCGGCGCCGCCGCGCTGCCACCGAAGACCTCGTCCAGCAACGCGCGCCCGCCCGCGTGCCGTGCCAGCCAGTGCGCATGCGCCGGGTCGCGCAGCACCAGCGCCATCATGCCGCAGCGTTCGTCGACGGCCACGCGCAGCAGCGCGGCGGCGCGCTCGTGCTCGCCCAGTGCGGCCAGCGGTGCGGCGTAGAGCGAGGCTTCGCCGGCCGTCGTGCGTGAACACAGCAGCGCGCTGTCGACGATGTCCAGCGTCGCCTCGCGCCGGCCCAGGCGCGACAGCACGAACGACGCCACGGTCCAGACGAAGGGCGGCGTGTCGCTGCCCTGCGTGAGCCGCAGCGCAGCGACCTCGAGCTCGGGATGCGGCGCCACCATCGCCTGCATCGCGAGCGAGAAGGCCAGCGTGACGAGCTGGCCCGGATGGTCGGCGACGGCGGCCTGCGCCTGCTCCACGGCCTCGGCACCGCGCCCGCTCTGCACGAGCGCGCGCGCCAGCGTCATGCGCACGTGCAGCGCATGGGGCACCAGCGTGCGCAGCCGGCGCAGCACCTCGACCGCCTGCGCCGCCTGGTCGGTGTAGAGCAGATGGCGCGCATAGGCCAGCAGCGTCTCGGTGTTGTTGCCGTCGTCGGCCAGCGCACGTTCGTGGCATTGCGCGGCGGCGCCGAAGCGCCAGCCCATGTCGAGCAGCGCGCCGCGCGCGGCGTGCAGGCCCGGCACCGTGGGGCCGGCGGTGTCGAGATCGGCCAGCGCGGCCAGGCCTTCATCGACGGCGGGCGGCGTCGCCAGCAGGCCCCAGCCCACGGCCGTGGCCAGCGCCTGCGCCAGCGCCACGCGGGCGGCGGCATAGCCCGGCTCGTCATGCACCAGGCCACGCAGCAACTCGATCGCCAGCGCCATCGCCGCCGGCGTGCGCTGCTGCAGGAGCTGGTGCGCGTGCGCATGGCCGTCCAGCGCCTGCACGCTGGGCGCAGCCGGCGCCCTCGCGGCCGGCGTCGCCTGTGCTGATTGCGTCGACTGCGCTGATGGCAATGACGGCGCCGCCTTCACAGCCTCCGCCGCTTCGAGCAGCCGGTACCCCAATCCGTAGACCGCCTCGAGCCTCAGTCCGACGGGGTGCAACGCCTGGCGCACCCGGCTGATGCAGCGCGCCAGGCTCTCGTCGGACATGTCGGCGCCGGCCCAGGCCTCGCGCGCAAACGCGTCCTTGGGCACCACGCGGTGGGCGTGGCGCAGCAGCAGCCGCAGCACCGCGCGCTCTTTCGGCGGCAGCTTCAGCGGGCGGCCGTCGATGCGCGGCAGCCCGGCATCGTCGAGCGTCAGGCGCGCCGTGGCGGGCGGGGTCGGCATGGCCGCAGCACCTTCGTCAGGATTTGATCAAGCTTGGCCGCGCCGTCGCTCCTACGATGCGTCGGCCTGGCGGGGCGATGGGCCCCGGCCGGACATCTGACTATGGAGGGACACATGGATATTGCGAGTCGTTGGAGTACGCGCCTGGCCGGCGCACTGTGTGCAGTGTGCCTTGCCAGCCCGGCAAGCGCGGATGTGCTGATCGACACCGGCACGCCGGGCGGATTCCTGGGCTACTACGGCTTCGATGTCTTCGTCGGGCAGTCGGTGGCGATCGCGTTCACGCCGGGCCAGAACTACAGTTTCGACGATGTCTCGCTCTGGATGATGAGCAACGACTTCGATGCCGCGGGCCGCATGCTGACCGTCTCGCTGCAGACCGATGCCGGCAGCGGGCCGCTGCCGACGGCGCCTTCGGGCACCGCGCTCGAATCATGGAACCACGCGACGAGCGCCGTCGGCTGGACGCCGGTGCTGGAAACGCTCACGTCGGCGACACATCCGCTGCTCAGCGCCGGCGCGTCGTACTGGATCGTCGCCGAGTCCAGCGAGCCCGCGTTCGTCGACCCGGTCTGGGTCGCGGCCGGCAACGGCGACGCCTACTACACGGGCTTCATCGACTATCAGTCCGGGCCCGACTGGCAGGTCGGCCTGACCAGCGGCCCGCCGGGCGTGGTGATCACGGCCGCACCGGTGCCCGAGCCGTCGGCGCTGCTGCTGGCGCTGCTGGGCATCCCGTTGGTCGTGGGCATCACGAAGCGACGCGCGAAGACGGCGGCCTGAACACTTGACGCGGCGCGCGGCGGCCGGCGCCGCGGCCGCGCGCCGATTGCGGGTCAGTCCGCGCTCTCTGCGCTTTCGGCGAACTCGGCCATCGGCACACAACTGCAGAACAGGTTGCGGTCGCCGTAGACGTTGTCGACCCGGCCCACCGGGCTCCAGTACTTGCCGGCGCGCAGGCCGGCCATCGGGAAAGCCGCCTCTTCGCGTCCGTAGGCATGCGGCCAGTCGGCCTTGAGCAGCGCTTCGGCGGTGTGCGGGGCGTTGACGAGCGGGTTGTCGTCTTTCGGCCAGACGCCCGCTTCCACTTTCGTGATCTCGCCGCGGATCGCGATCATCGCGTCGCAGAAGCGGTCGAGCTCGATCAGCGGCTCACTCTCGGTCGGCTCCACCATCAGCGTGCCGGCGACCGGGAAGCTCAGCGTCGGCGCATGGAAGCCGTAGTCGATCAGGCGCTTGGCGACGTCTTCGGCGCTGATGCCCGAGCTGTCCTTCAGCGGCCGCAGGTCGAGGATGCACTCGTGCGCGACGCCGCCGCCTTTGATGGCGGCATGGTTGCCGCTGAAGTGGATGTCGTAGTGGCCGTCGAGCCGCGCCGCCACGTAGTTGGCCGCGAGGATGGCGGTCTCGGTGGCGTGCTGCAGGCCGGCGGCGCCCATCATGCGCACGTACATCCAGCTGATCGGCAGCACGCCGGCGTTGCCCAGCGGCGCCGCGCTCACGGCGCCCACGCTGTGCTCGCCGCCGACGCCGGCGCTGCGGTGGCCGGGCAGGAAGGGCACGAGATCCTCGACCACACACACCGGCCCGACGCCGGGGCCGCCACCGCCGTGCGGAATGCAGAAGGTCTTGTGCAGGTTGAGATGGCTCACGTCGCCGCCGAAATGGCCGGGTGCGGCGATGCCGACGAGCGCGTTCATGTTCGCGCCATCGACATACACGCGCCCGCCGTGGCGGTGCACCACGGCGCAGAGCTCGGTGACACGCGCCTCGAACACGCCGTAGGTGCTGGGGTAGGTGATCATCACGCAGGCCAGGCGTGCGCTGTGCTGTTCGCACTTGGCCTTCAGGTCGTCGAGATCGACGTTGCCCATCGCGTCGCACTTCACCACCACCACGCTCATGCCCGCCATCTGCGCGCTCGCCGGGTTGGTGCCGTGTGCCGACTCGGGAATCAGGCACACCGTGCGCTGCGGCTCGCCGCGCGATTCATGGAAGGCCTTGATGACCAGCAGCCCGGCGTATTCACCCTGCGAGCCGGCGTTGGGCTGCAGGCTGATGCCGGCATAACCGGTGGCCTGCGCGAGCCAGGCGCAGAGCTGGTCGTTCAGCTCCCAGTAGCCGGCGAGTTGCTCGGGCGGCGCAAACGGGTGCATCTGCGCGAACTCGGGCCAGGTGACAGGCAGCATCTCGCTCGTCGCGTTGAGCTTCATCGTGCACGAGCCGAGCGGGATCATGCTGCGGTCGAGCGCGAGGTCCTTGTCGCTCAGGCTGCGGATGTAGCGCAGCATCTCGGTTTCGCTGTGGTGGCGGTTGAACACCGGGTGCGTCAGGAAGCTGCTGGTGCGGCGCAGCGCCGGCGGGATCATCGGCTCGACCCCTTTTTCGAAGGCCGCCACGTCGGGCAGCGGCTGGCCCGGTTCGGCAAACCACGACCACAGCGCGGCCACGTCGTCGCGGGTGGTCGTCTCGTCCAGCGATATGCCCAGATGGCTGCTGTCGAGCCGGCGCAGGTTGGCGCCGCCGGCGCGTGCGCGCGCGATGATGGCATCGCTGCGCGCGCCGGTCTCGACGCTGAGCGTGTCGAAGGCCGAGCTGCCCGCCACCGGGCAACCCAGCGACTTCAGGCCGCGCGCCAGGATCGTGGTGTACGACGCCACGCGCTGCGCAATGCGCCGCAGGCCCGCGGGGCCGTGATAGACCGCGTACATGCTGGCCATGACGGCCAGCAGCACCTGCGCGGTGCAGATGTTGGACGTCGCCTTTTCGCGCCGGATGTGTTGTTCGCGCGTCTGCAGCGACAGCCGGTACGCGGGCCGGCCGTGCGCGTCGACGCTGACGCCCACCAGCCGCCCCGGCAGCGAGCGTTTCCATTCGTCGCGGCAGGCCATGAAGGCGGCGTGCGGGCCGCCGCCGCCCATCGGCACACCGAAGCGCTGGCTGTTGCCGACGACGACATCGGCGCCGAACTCACCCGGCGGCACCAGCAGCGTCAGCGCCAGCAGATCGGCGGCGACGATGAACGCGGCCTGCGCTGCATGTGCCTTGCCGGCCAGCGGCGCGAGGTCGTGCAGGCGGCCATCGGTGGCGGGGTACTGCGCGATGACGGCGAAGTAGTCGCCGTCGTCCATCAGCGCGGCCGGCGCGCCCACACGCACCGTCAGGCCGAGCGGCGCGGCGCGTGTCTGCACCACTTCGATGGTCTGCGGGTGGCAGTCGGCGGCGACGATGACGGTGTTGCTCTTGCTCTTGACGTTGCGCCGGGCGAGCGTCATCGCCTCGGCGGCGGCGGTGGCCTCGTCGAGCATCGACGCGTTGGCGATGGCCATGCCGGTGAGCTCGCACACCAGGGTCTGGAAGTTCACCAGCGCTTCCATGCGGCCTTGCGAGATCTCGGCCTGATAGGGCGTGTAGGCCGTGTACCAGGCCGGGTTCTCGAGGATGTTGCGCTGGATCACGCCCGGCGTGTGGCTGGCGTGGTAGCCCTGGCCGATGAAACTCTTCAGCACCTGGTTCTTCGCCGCCACGCGGCGCAGTTCAGCCAGCGCATCGGCTTCGCCCAGCGGCGCCGGCAGCGCCATCGGCTGGCTGCGCGCGATGCTGCGCGGCACGATGGCCTCGATCAGCGCGTGTCGGCTGGCGGCGCCTATGGCCGACAGCATCAGCCGCTCATCCTGGGCGTCAGGCCCGATGTGGCGGGCGGTGAATTCGGCCGCGTTCTCCAGCTCGGCGAGCGGCTTCAGGGTGGACATCAACATGGTGCTTCCAGGCGGCAGGGCAGGGCGGTGTGTTTCAGAGCGACTTCAGCAGCGCGTCGTAGGCGGGCGTGTCCATCAACTGGTCGAACTCGGCCATCTCGGTGATGTGCACCTTGAAGAACCAGCCGTTGCCCATCGGGTCGGTGTTGGCCAGCGCGGGGTCGGCGCGCAGGGCCTCGTTGACCTCGACGATCTCGCCCGACACCGGCATGTACAGGTCGGCCGCGGCCTTCACCGATTCGACGACGCCGGCGATCTCGCCCTTCTTCAGCGTGCGCCCGATCTCGGGCAACTCGACGAACACCACGTCACCGAGCGCGTCCTGCGCATGCGGCGTGATGCCGACGACGGCGGCTTCGTGATCCTCGATGTTGATCCATTCGTGGTCGGGCGTGTACATGGTGGTCATCTGCGGAGCTCCTGGTGGGTCGACGGGTCGGTGGGTCGGCGGGTCAGCCGCGGAAGTAGCGGTGGGGCTGGAATGGCATGGGCGTGGCGCGCATCGGCAGCCGTTTGCCGCGCACCTCGGCATACACCTCGTGCTGCGGCTTTGCATGGTCGAGCGGCAGATAGGCCATCGCGATGGCCTGGTTCACGCTCGGGGCCAGCGTGCCGCTGGTGACCGTGCCCAGCTTGTGGCCGTGGGCGTCGACGAGGGTTGTGCCTTCACGCACCGGCACGCGCTCCAGGCCGACAAGGCCGACACGCTTGCTCGGCGCGGCGCCGGCCAGATGTTTTTCGATGGTCGCCGCGCCGGGGTAGTGGCCGGCGCGCGCGCCGCCGGGCCGGCGCACCTTCTGGATCGCCCAGTTCAGGCCCGCTTCGATCGGGCTCGTGGTGGCGTCGATGTCGTGGCCGTACAGGCACAGGCCGGCTTCCAGGCGCAGCGTGTCGCGCGCGCCCAGGCCGGCCGGCTTGACCTCGGGCTGCGCGAGCAGTGCGGCGGCCAGCGCTTCGGCGCGTTCGGCCGGCACCGAGATCTCGAAGCCGTCTTCGCCGGTGTAGCCCGAGCGGGTGACGAAACACGGCGCGCCGGCCAGCTCGAACACGCCGCCGCTCATGAACACGAGCTGGCAGACGCCTTCGTTCAGCCGCGCCAGCGCGGCCACGGCCAGCGGCCCCTGCAGCGCCAGCAAGGCGCGTTCGGGCACGGCCTGCACGCGGCAGCGGTGGCCGATGTGCGTGACCATGTGCTGCACGTCGGCGTCCTTGCAGCCGGCGTTGACGACGAGCAGCAGATCGCCGAAGCCGGTGCCGGCTGGCGGCCGGGTGATCATCAGGTCGTCGAGCAGGCCGCCGCTGGTATTCGTGAAGAAGCCATAACGCTGGCGGCCGACGCCGAGCTCGACAATATCCACCGGCACCAGCGTTTCCAGTGCCGCTGCGGCATCGGCGCCGTGCAGCAGCACCTGGCCCATGTGCGAGACGTCGAACAGCGCCGCCGCGCTGCGGCAATGTTTGTGCTCGGCCACGAGGCCGGTGCCGTACTGCACCGGCATCGAATAACCGGCGAACGGCACCATGCGCGCGCCCAGGCGCAGGTGCAGATCGTGAAGAGGCGTGGTCTGGAGGGTGTCGCTCACTGTGCAAGGCTCCGGCGGGGTGGCTGATCCGTTCGATGACAGTGTCATCGAATGGTGCCCCCGCTGTCCGCTTTACCTGAGAGATTCGGCGCTGCTCCGCCAGCAGGCCTTGCCCCTTCGGTGGGCTGCCGTTGCCGGCGGCCTCTCTCCAGTGAGGAAAAAAGTCAGTCCTTTTGCCTGAGCGTTCGGGCCGGTGCCCTGCGCCTTCGGCGGCGCCGCAAACCGGCGCGCTCTCCTGACGGGCGGCAGTGTAGCAGCGGCGCTGGCGAGCCCAGCCCATGGCTGAGAATCGCCCACCTCCACCGCCATGACGACGCCACCCCGATGAGCGACACCGCCGAGACCTTTTCGCGCCTGATGCAGTCGCACCGTTCGATACGCAGTTTCGACGCGCGTGCCATCGACCCCGCGCTGCTGGACCGGGTGCTTGCCGAAGCGCTGGCGGGCTCGTCTTCCAGCGGCAACCTGAACATGGTCTCGGTGATACGCACGCGCGACGCGGCGCGCAAGCAGCGCCTGTACGAACTGCATTTCGAGCAGCCGATGGTGCTGCAGGCGCCGCTGGTGCTGACCTTCTGCGCCGACAGCTTCCGCACCCGCGAGTGGCTGGCGCAGCGTGACGCGCGCCTGGGCTTTGCCGACTTCATCAGCTATCACGTGTGCGCGTTCGACGCCATCATCCTGGCGCAGACCACCGCGCTGGCGCTGGAGTCCCACGGCCTGGGCATCTGCTACATGGGCACCACGCTGCATTCGATGGGCGGGATCGCCGACTTCCTGGAACTGCCCGGCAACTGCCTGCCGGTGACGAGCATGGTCGTCGGCTGGCCCGCCGAGGCGCCGGCGCAGCGCGACCGCCTGCCGCCGGCAGCGTGGCTGCACGACGAGGTCTACCAGCGGCCGACGCCGGCCGACATCGACGCCCGTTTCGGTGAACGTGAGCGGCGCGGCTGGGCGCGTTATCGGGCTATGGGCGACGATGTGATCCGGCGCATGGAAGAACACGGCATCCAGTCGCTGGCGCAGTTCTACACGAGCAGGATCAAGTACGACCCCGACCGCTTCCGGCCGGACTCCGACGCGCTGCACGCGTTGCTGGCGGCGCGCGGTTTTCTGCCCTGACAGGCGCTGCGGCCTGCGCGCTTCGGTACAGTCGCAGGCCCATGGCCGACGACATCAGCACCTTGCGCCGCATCCTGCGCAGCAGCCGCACGATCGCGGTCGTCGGCCTGTCGGCCGAGTGGCATCGGCCGAGCTACTTCGCGGCCAAGTACATGCAGGCCAAGGGCTATCGCATCGTGCCGGTGAATCCGCGCTACGACGAGGTGCTGGGCGAGCGCTGCTACAAGACACTGGAAGAGATTCCGTTCAGTGTCGACATCGTCGATGTCTTCCGCAAGACGGCCGACGTGGCGCCCATCGCGGCCAGCGCCGTGGCCATCGGCGCGACGTGCCTGTGGCAGCAGCTCGGCGTGCTGAACCCCGAAGCGGACGCTCTGGCGCGCAGCGCAGGGCTGGATTCGGTGCTGGACCGCTGCGTGAAGATCGAACATGCGCGGCTGTTCGGCGGCCTGCACTGGGCCGGCGTCAATACGCGGGTGATCTCGGCGCGCAGGCCCGTGCAGTGAGCGAGCGCCGCTTCAGGGCCGAGACGCTGGCCATCCACGCCGGCCAGATTCCCGATGCCGCCACCGGCGCGCGCGCGCTGCCGATCTACCAGACCACGAGCTTCGTCTTCGACAGCGCCGAGCACGCGGCGAGCCTGTTCAACCTGCAGACCTTCGGCAACGTCTATTCGCGTCTGTCGAACCCCACGGTGGCGGCGCTGGAGGAGCGTGTCGCGGCGCTCGAAGGCGGGCGCGCCGGGGTGGCCGGTGCCAGCGGCATGGCCGCCGAGGCGATGGCGCTGACGACGATGCTGCAGGCCGGCGACCACGTCGTCGCCGCTGGTGCACTGTATGGCGGCAGCGTCACGATGCTGGCGGTGACGCTGCACAAGTTCGGCATCACGACCAGCTTCGTCGACGCCACCGCGCCCGATGCCTTCGCGGCGGCGATGCAGCCGAACACGCGCGCGGTGTTCGCCGAAAGCCTGGGCAACCCCAGCCTCGTGGTGCTGGACATCGCCGCCGTCGCGGCGGTGGCGCACGACCACGGCGTGCCGCTGATCGTCGACAACACGGTGCCGAGCCCGGCGCTGTGCAACCCGATCACGCTCGGCGCCGACATCGTCGTGCACTCGGCCACCAAGTACCTCGCCGGCCACGGCACCACGCTCGGCGGCGTCGTCGTCGAAAGCGGCAGCTTCCCCTGGGACAACGGCAAGTTCCCGGGCATGACCGAGCCCTCGCCGGGCTACCACGGCGTGCGCTTCTTCGAGACCTTCGGCGACTTCGCGTTCACGATGCGCTGCCGCATGGAAGGCCTGCGCGTCTTCGGCGCCGCGCTGGCGCCGGCCAGCGCATGGCAGATCCTGCAAGGCGTGGAGACCCTGCCGCTGCGCATGGAGCGCCATTGCAGCAACGCGTTGAAGGTGGCCGAGTTCCTGCGCACACACCCGGCGGTGAGCTGGGTCAACTACCCGGGCCTGGCCGAGCACCCGCAGCACGCCTTGCTGACGCGCCAGATGAGCGGCGCCTCGGGCCTGCTGGCGTTCGGCGTCAAAGGCGGCCCGGCGCGCGGCGTCAGCTTCATCGAAAGCGCGCAGTTCATGAGCCATCTCGTGAACATCGGCGACACGCGCACGCTGATCAGCCACCCGGCGAGCACCACGCACCGCCAGCTCGACGACGCGCAGCAGCTCGCCGCCGGCGTGAAGCCCGACATGGTGCGCATCTCGGTCGGGCTGGAGCACATCGACGACATCCTGTGGGACATCGACCAGGCGCTGAGCGCCGCAACGAAATAGGAGGCACGAGCATGTACCAGAGCGAGCTGATGCAGGGCCAGCGTTTTCTCGTCACCGGCGGCGGCACCGGCCTCGGCCGCGCGATGGCCGAGGGCTTCCTGGCGCTGGGTGCCGATGTCGCCATCTGCGGCCGCCGGCAGAGTGTCTGCGACGCCACCGCGGCGGCATGGCGCGAACAGTTTCCCGGCCGCCGCATCGACACCTTCGGCGTCGACATCCGCAATGCGCAGGCGGTCGACGGGATGGTGGCGTCGCTGTTCGCCAGCGGCGGCCTCACCGGCCTGGTCAACAACGCCGCCGGCAACTTCATCGCGCCCACCGAAAGCCTGTCGCCGCGCGCTTTCGACGCCATCGCCAACATCGTCTTCCACGGCACGTTCTACGTCACGCAGGCCGTGGGCAGGCGCTGGGTGGCGCAGGCCAAGGCGGGCGAGTGGACAGCGGCGCAGGCCTGCCGCAGCGTGCTCAGCATCATCGTCACCTGGGTCGACAACGGCAGCCCTTACGTCGTGCCTTCGGCGATGAGCAAGGCCGGCATCGACGTCATGACCAAGAGCCTGGCCGTCGAGTGGGCTGCGCACGGCGTGCGGCTGAACGCCATCGGCCCGGGCGAGATTCCGACCGAAGGCATGAGCAAGCGGCTGAACCCCGGCGAGCAGCCGGGCGCTCGCAGCCGCGCCCACAACCCGATGGCGCGCGAAGGCCGCTTCAGCGAACTGCAGAACCTGGCCACGTTTCTGATGGCGCCCGGCCAGTGCGACTGGCTCACCGGCCAAAGCATCATGATGGACGGCGGCAACGCGCTGGCCACCGGCGGCAATTTCTACGAACTGCGCCGCTGGAGTGACGCCGACTGGCTGGCCGCGCGCGAACGCATCGAGGCGCAGAACGCGAAGGACAAGACGCAGCGCTGACGGCGCGGCGGGCGCAAGTTGCTGTTGTTTCACCCGCGGCCCTGGCCACGGTCTGGAGGTTTGCAAATGACCAGGCGTCTGCTGTCGTTGCTGGCGTTTGGCATTCAGGTGCCCCGTTCAAGCCGGCCCTGTGCGACGGCAGTCCCTGCCGCATGGAGTTCCTTTGAGGCTTCATTTCAAGACACGGTGGTAATGCCAGCCGCCGCTGCCGCGCCGAGCGCGATGCCCTAAGCCCCGGCGCCGGCGTCGGCGGCGTCCAGCCAGACCTGCACTTCGCGCGGCGTGCGCAGGCGCAGCACCTGCGCGTGCTGCAGCGCAGGCTCTGCGGCCAGGCCCGCATAACGCCGATGCCGCCTGCGCCAGGTGCGCGTGAGATAGCGCACGACGCCGTCGCGATGGAACAGGCGCCACAAGGACTCGGTGTTGCCATTGCAGCAGGGCTCGGCGGTCAGGCCGCGGCGCAGCGTGCGCCACAGCGTGCGGCGCAGCAGCAGCGGGTAGGGCAGGTCCAGCACCAGCAGCGTCGTGATGCGTGGCCACAGCGCGCGCTCGGTGGTCAGGAAGTAGTTGCCGCAGACGATCCACGCATCGCCGGCGATGCGCGGCGCCAGCCGGCGCGCGAGTTCGGCGTGGCCCACGTCGCGCCAGCCCGGCTCCCAGAACAGCTCGTCGAGATCGACCCACGGCAGCGCCAGGCGCTGCGCCAGTGCACGCGCCAAGGTCGTCTTGCCGGCGCCGCTGCCGCCGATGATGTGGATGCGCTGCACGGGCGTGTTGATACCACAGGGCTGCGCGCTAACATGACCGTTCGTTACCGGGCCTCCGCCATGAGCATCTACGAACAGCACCTGGACAAGAACGCGGCCAATTTCGTCGCGCTGTCGCCGGTGAGCTTCGTCGAACGCAGCGCCGAAGTGTTCGCCGACCTGCCGGCCGTGGTGCACGGCGCGCGCCGCTACACCTGGGCGCAGACACGCGAGCGTTCGGCGCGTCTGGCCGCGGCACTGCGCTCCTTCGGTGTCGGCCGCGGCAGCACCGTCAGCGTGATGCTGCCGAACACGCCCGAGATGGTGGAGGCGCATTACGCGGTGCCGGCGCTGAACGCGGTGCTGAACACGCTGAACACGCGGCTGGACGCGCCGCTGCTGGCCTGGCAGATGAATCACTGCGAAGCGCAGGTGCTGGTCAGCGACCGCGAATTCGCACCCGTGATGGCGCAGGCGCTGCGCCTGCTGAAGAGCGAACACGGGCGCGAACTCGTCGTCATCGATGTCGACGACAGCGAATTCAGCGGCGTGGGCGAACGCATCGGGCAGCACGACTACGAAGCGCTGCTCGCTGCGCACGCGCCGCTGGCGGTGCTGCCCGGCCCCGCCGATGAATGGGATGCCATTGCCGTCAGCTACACCAGCGGCACCACCGGCGACCCGAAAGGCGTCGTCACGCACCACCGCGGCGCCTATCTGAACGCGGTGTGCAACGCGGCCACCTGGACCATGCCGCACTTCCCGAAATACCTGTGGACGCTGCCGATGTTCCATTGCAACGGCTGGTGTTTCCCGTGGACGGTGGCGATGCTGGGCGGCACGCATGTGTGCCTGCGCCGCGTCGAAGCCCAGGCCATTCTCGACGCCATGCGCGAACATGCGGTCGACCACTACTGCGCCGCGCCCATCGTGCACAACCTGCTGCTCAATGCGCCGCCGGCGCTGCGTGCCGGCATCACGCAGACGGTGCGCGGCATGGTGGCCGGCGCCGCGCCGCCGGCGGCGATGATCGAAGGCATGGCCGCGATCGGCTTCGACATCACGCACGTCTACGGCCTGACCGAGGTCTACGGTCCGGCCGCGGTGGCCGTCAAGCGCGAGCACTGGGCGACGCAGAGCGTGGGTGAACAGGCGCGGCTGAACGGCCGCCAGGGCGTGCGCTACGTGCTGCAGGAAGGCATGACGGTGCGTGAGCCGCAGACGCTGGCGGAGCTGCCGGCCGACGGCCAGACCATGGGCGAGATCATGTTCCGCGGCAATATCGTCATGAAGGGCTACCTGAAGAACACGGCCGCCACCGAGCAGGCCTTCGCCGGCGGCTGGTTCCACACCGGCGACCTCGCGGTGACCGAGCCCGACCGCTACGTGAAGATCAAGGACCGCAGCAAGGACATCATCATCTCGGGCGGCGAGAACATCAGCTCGATCGAGGTCGAGGACGCGCTGTACCGCCACCCCGCGGTACTGGCCTGCGCCGTCGTGGCGCGGCCCGACCCGAAGTGGGGCGAGTCGCCGGTGGCCTACGTCGAGACCAAGGCCGATGCCACGCTGACGGCGGCCGAGCTGATCGCCCATTGCAAGAGCCTGCTGGCCAGCTACAAGGTGCCGAAAGAGATCCGCTTCGAGCCGATTCCGAAAACCAGCACCGGCAAGATCCAGAAGTTCCAGTTGCGCGAACGGGCGCGCAGCTCGTCCGCCATCGAATAGGAGAGACCGCCATGGCCGAAGAACCGCTGCTGCTGCACGAGATGGATTCGCGCGGCGTCGTCACGCTGACGCTGAACCGCCCGCAGGCGTTCAACTCGCTCAGCGAAGCGATGATGGCTGCGCTGCAGGGCGCGCTCGACCGCGTCGCCGAAGAGCGCGCCGCGCGCGTCGTCGTCATCGCCGCCGCCGGCCGCGCCTTCTGCGCCGGACACGACCTGAAGGAGATGCGCGCCGAGCCTTCGCTGGCCTATTACGAAAGGCTGTTTGCGCAATGTGCGCGCATGATGCTGGCGATCCAGACCCTGCCGCTGCCGGTGGTCGCACGTGTGCACGGCATCGCCACCGCGGCGGGCTGCCAGCTCGTGGCGATGTGCGACCTGGCCGTCGCCGCACGCGACGCGCGTTTCGCGGTCAGCGGCGTCAACCTCGGGCTGTTCTGCTCGACGCCCAGCGTCGCGCTGAGCCGCAACCTGGGCCGCAAGGCGGCGTTCGAGATGCTCGTCACCGGCGAATTCATCTCGGCCGAGCAGGCGCTTCAGAAGGGCTTGATCAACCGCATCGCCGATGCCGACGCGCTGGACGCCGAACTGGAAGAGCTGGTCGCCAGCATCGTCGCCAAGCCGCCTGCTGCCATCGCCGCCGGCAAAGGCCTGTTCTACCGCCAGCTCGAAACCGGCATCAGCGAGGCCTATGCCGACGCCGGCCGCACGATGGCCTGCAACATGATGGACGACAGTGCGCTCGAAGGTGTGCAGGCCTTCATCGACAAACGTCCGCCGGCCTGGGCCGCACGCTGAGCCCCCCAGGGGTCAAGCGAAGTGGCCAGGCCCCGTTCGCTTGATCATGACGCCGCCGCGCTGACCAGATGCTCGGCCAGCCGGCGCGCGCTGGCCGGCAGCATGTCGTCGGCGCGCGAGCAGATGACGAAGCGGCGTTCGGCGAACTCTTCGGCCAGCGGCACCAGCACCAGCCCCGAGGCCGATGCAAACGGTGCGGTCGCTTCGCGCGGCAGGATCGCCAGCCCGAGGCCGGCGGCGATGATGCGGCACGCGGTGTCCATGCCCGAAACCTGGATGCGGTGCGCCTGCGTGCGGCCGCGCATCGCGGCTTCGCGGCGCAGCATCACGTCCATCATGCCGCCGGGCGCGACGCCGACGCTCACCTGGCCCAGCGTCTCTTCGAAGCGAATGCGCCGCCGGCGCGCGAACGCATGGCCGCGCGGCACCACCACGCAGAGGTGGTCGCTGCGATAGCGCCGCAATTGCAGGCCGCTGAGGTCGTTGCGGTCCCACAGCACGCCGAGTTCGGCCGCGCCCTCGCGCACGCCGCGCACGATCTCGACGCTGATGCGCTCGTCCAGGCTCACACGCACGTCCGGGTAGCGGCGCACGAAGGCGCCGATGTCGTCGGGCAGCGCCTCGGCCAGCACCGACGGCGACGCCAGCACACGCACGCTGCCCTGCACGCCGCTGGCGAATTCGCTCAGCTCGGCGTGCATGCGCTCCATCGTGCCCAGCATGTCGCGCGCCTGTCGCAGCAGCGCGCGGCCGGCCGCCGTCGGCACGATGCCGCGCCGCCCGCGCACCAGCAGCGGCGCGCCGATCGTGTCTTCGATGGCTGCGATGCGCTTGCTCACCGCCGACGCGACGATGGCCTCGCGCCCGGCGGCGCGTGCGATGTTGCCTTCTTCGCAGACGGCGACGAACAGGCGCAACGTGAGGGGGTCGAAGTGGCGTGCCATGCCGAACGGGAACGGCTGCAGTTCCCAAAAATCCAGCCATGATTTCACACGCCGTGGCTACAGTCGGCGGTATGAACCCCAAGGCCCAGACGATGGATTCGGTGGTCGTGCGCGAAGTCGGTCTGCGCGATGGCCTGCAGAGCATTCGGCGTGTGCTGCCCACGTCGCGCAAGCTCGAATGGATACAGGCGGCCTACGACGCCGGCCAGCGCGAGATCGAGGTCGGCTCGTTCGTGCCGGCGCGGCTGCTGCCGCAACTGGCCGACACCGCCGAGCTGGTGGCGTTTGCGAAGACGCTGCCGGGCCTGGTGGTCTCGGTGCTGGTGCCCAACCTGAAGGGCGCCGAACGCGCGCTGGCGTCGGGTGCCGATGCGATGCTGCTGCCGCTGTCGGCCAGCCACGCGCACAGCCTGGCCAATCTGCGCAAGACACCCGACGACGTGGTGGCCGAGATCGTCGGCATCGTCGGCGCGCGTGACGCAGCCGGCTCGGCCTGCCGCATCGAGGTGGGCATCAGCACGGCCTTCGGCTGCACGATCCAGGGCGCGGTGGCGCCCGCCGAGGTGCTGCGCCTGGTGCGGGCGGTGCTCGATGCCGGCGTCGACAAGGTCGGTCTCGCGGACACGGTTGGTTATGCCGATCCGCTGCAGGTGCAGCGCCTGTTCGAACAGACCTTCGCGGTCGCCGGCGACAAGTTGAGTTGCGGCCACTTCCACGACACGCGCGGCCTCGGGCTGGCCAACGTCTATGCGGCATGGCTGACCGGCGTGCGGCGCTTCGACGCCTGCCTGGCCGGCATCGGCGGCTGCCCGCATGCGCCGGGCGCCAGCGGCAACGTCGCCAGCGAAGACGTGGCCTACCTGTTCGCGAGCATGGGTGTCGCCACCGGCATTCACTTCGAACGCCTGCTGGCGCTGCGCGCCACCGTGGCGGGCTGGCTCGAAGGCGAAGCGCTGCATGGCAGCATCTGGCGCGCCGGTCTGCCGAAGGTGATGGCGTGAGCGCGGCGCCGGTGCCGCAAGCGAGCCAGCCGCCGCAGCCGCTGGCCGGCCTGCGCGTCGTCGAGTTCACCCACATGGTGATGGGGCCGACCTGCGGCATGGTGCTGGCCGACATGGGCGCCGAGGTCATCAAGGTCGAGCCGATGGACGGCGACCGCACACGTTTTCTGGTCGGCGCCGGCGCCGGCTTCTTTCCGCTCTTCAACCGCAACAAGAAGAGCATCGCGATCGACCTGCACAAGCCCGAAGGTGCTGCGGTGGCGCGCCGGCTGGCGGCCAGCGCCGACGTGGTGGCCGAAAACTTCAAGCCCGGCACGATGGCCAAGTACGGCCTGGACTACGCGGCGCTGTCGCAAGTCAACGAGCGCCTGATCTACGTCAGCCACAAAGGTTTTCTGCCCGGCCCGTACGAGCACCGAACCGCGCTCGACGAAGTGGTGCAGATGATGGGCGGCCTGGCCTATATGACGGGCCGGCCCGGCGACCCGCTGCGCGCCGGCACCAGCATCAACGACATCATGGGCGGCATGTTCGGCGCCATCGGCGCGCTCGGTGCGCTGATCCAGCGCGGCATCAGCGGCAAGGGCATGGAAGTGCAGAGCGCGCTCTACGAGAACAACGTCTTCCTGATGGGCCAGCACATGCTGCAGTTCGCGATGACGGGCCGGCACCCGGCGCCGATGCCGGCACGCGACAACCCGTGGGCGGTCTACGACGTGTTCACGGTGAAGGACGGCGAGCAGATCTTCCTGGCCGCCGTCAGCGACGCGCAGTGGAAGGTGTTCTGCGACGTGCTCGACCTGCCCGACCTGAAAGCCGACCCGGCGCTGGCCACCAACAACGAGCGTGTGGCGCTGCGGCCCCAACTGCTGGCGACGCTGCGCCAGCGGCTGGCCGGCCGCAGCGCGGCCGGACTGGCGGCGACGATGGAAGCCGCGGGCCTGCCGTTTGCGCCGATTCGCCGCCCCGAAGACCTGCTCGACGACCCGCACCTGCTGGCCACCGGCGGCCTGGCCGACGTGACGCTGCCCGACGGCGAACGCAGCGGCCAGCGTGTGAAGACGACGCTGTTCCCGATCACGATGCAGGGCCGGCGTCTGGGCGTGCGGCTGCAGCCGCCGCGGCTCGGGGAACACACGCTGGCGCTGCTGCAGGGCCTGGGTTATGAAGACGACGAGATCGGTGCGTTGCAGCGCGCGCACGTCGTGGCCTGATCGAGCATTCACTCACCACAAGGATGAAGACCGCATGAGACCTCTGCTGAAAACCATACTTCGCGCCGCTGTGCTGGGTGCCGGCGCCCTGAGCCTGGCAAGCGCCGTGCTCGCCGCCGACTACACGATGCGCCTGAGCCACCAGTTCCCGCCCGCCCACCATTCGGCAAAGAACCTGGAGCAGTTCGCCGCCGACGTGAAGGCGGCCACGCACGGGCGTGTCGAAGTGCAGCTCTTCGGCTCGGCCCAGCTCTTCAAGCCGAACCAGAACCACGCTGCGGTGGCCAGCGGCAAGATCGAGGCGGCGTCGATCACCGGCTTCTCGCTCGGCGGCGCGATTCCCGAGATGAGCGTCACGCTGATCCCGTACTTGATGACGAGCCTGGACAAGATGCGCAAGTTCCCGGGCTCCGAAGCCGCGAAGCTGCTCGACGCGAAGATGGCCGAGAAGGGCTTGAAGAATCTGGGCTGGATGGTGGACGCCAGCGACGGCATCTTCACGTCGGCCAAGAAGCCGCTCATCGCGCCCGAAGACTTCAAGGGCGTGAAGATCCGCGGCCTGACCAAGCTCTTCGACGCCGGCCTCGTGGCGATGGGCGCGTCACCGTCGGCGATGCCGGGCTCCGAGGTCTACCAGGCGCTGCAGACCGGCGTCATCGATGCCGGCTTCACCGGCGTCGCCGCGGCCTATGAACGCAAATACTACGAAGTGCAGAAGTACGGCGTGGCGTCGAACATCATCCTCGCGCACGACGTGCTGTTCGTGAACCCCGAGTGGTGGGGCAAGCTGCCGGCCGACCTGCGCGCCGACATCGAAGGCGCGGCGCACAAGGCCGAGCAGCGCTCGATTCCCGCCAGCGCCGAGATCCCGGCGTCCGACATCAAGAACCTGCGCGACAGCGGCATGAACGTGACGGTGCTGACGCCGGCGCAGCAGAAGGCGATGAGCGACGCCATGCAGCCGGCGGTGCTGAAGGCCTTCCTCACCTCGGCGCCGGATGCCGCCAAGCTGATCGACCTCGTCAACAAACTCTGATGGAGCTTGCCGCGCAGCCGCGGGCACTGCGCTGGCTTTCGCGCCTGACCGGCGCGCTGGTGCAGGGCGCCATCGCGCTGGCCGCCGCCGGGCTGCTGGTGTCGCTGGCGCTCATCGGCTGGTCGGTCGTGATGCGTTACGTGTTCAACCAGGCGCCCGTGTGGGTGGACGATGCGGTGGGCTTCCTGCTCGTTGCCATCGTGATGCTCGCCGCGGCCGAGACGCTGCGCCGCGGCGAGCACATCGGCGTCGACCTGTTCACCGACCGCCTGGCGCCGCGCGCGGCCCGCTGGGCGCAGATCGGCGCCGTGTTCGCGGTGCTGCTGGTGTCGGTGATCCTGGTCATCAACGGCTGGCAGACGGCGATGCAGTCGCGCCAGTTCGGCGTCGTCACCGAAGGCCAGATCGAGTGGCCGGTGTGGTGGCTGATGCTGCTGCTGCCACTGGGCGGCGCGCTGATGGGGCTGGTGTCGGTGGAACTGCTGTGGCGGCTGTTGCTGGGCCTGCCGGTGGCGCACGCGCATGCACCGAAGGACGCCGAATGACGATCACGCTGATCCTGCTCGGCCTGGTGCTGCTGCTGTTCACCGGGGTGCCTATCTTCGCCGGGCTGTCGCTGTTCGGCGGCGCGCTGCTGCTGGCCCAAGGCGGGCTGGGCGCGGTGACCGAAGTCATCTTCGGCGAACTGAACCGCTACCTGCTGGTGGCGATTCCGCTCTTCGCCTTCATGGCGCACGTGATGATCAAGGGCCGCATCGTCGACGACCTCTACGACACGGCGTATACCCTGACGCGCCATCTGCCGGGCGGCCTGGGCATCGCGACCATCGCCGCCTGCACGATCTTCGCGGCGATCTCGGGCTCCAGCGTCGCCACCGCGCTGACCATAGGCGCGGTGGCGATTCCGCAGATGATCCGCTTCGGCTATTCACCGCGCATGGCCTACGGCCTGGTGGCCGCGGGCGGCACGCTGGGCATCCTGATTCCGCCGTCCGGGCCGATGGTGTTGTACGGCGTCACCAGCAACACCTCGATCGGCGGCCTGTTCATGGCCGGCGTGCTGCCGGGGCTGCTGATGGCGGGCGTGTTCACGATGTTCGTGGTGACCTTCACCGCCGTCACGCAGCGCCACCTGAAGCGCCAGGCGCGCGCCGGCTGGCGCGAGGCGCTGACGGCGATCCGCAAGTCGCTGTGGGCGTTTTCGCTGCCGCTGTTCGTGCTCGGCGGCATGTACGCGGGCATCTTCACCGCCACCGAAGCGGCCGCCGCCGGCGCGCTGCTGGCGCTGTTCGTCGCCGCGCTGATCTACCGCAACTTCGGCCTGCGTGACCTCTGGCAAGCGTCCATCGAAGCCTGCCGCACGTCGGCGATGCTTTTCATGATCCTCGCCGGCGCCGCGGTGCTGGGCCACGTGATGACGAAGATGCGCATCCCGCAGCAGATCGTGCAGATGGTGATCGGCGCCGACATCGGCGTCGGCGGCTTCCTGATCGTGATGATGGCGCTGATCTTCCTGCTCGGCATGTTCCTGGAGTCGATCTCGATCATCCTCATCACGACGCCGGTGATCCTGCCGGTGATGGCGCAGCTTCACATCAACCCGATCTGGTACGGCATCCTGCTGACCATCAACCTCGAACTGGCGCAGATCACGCCGCCGGTGGGCATGAACCTGTTCACCATCAAGGCCATCACGAAGGCGCCGATGGGCGAGATCATCCGCGGCTCGGCGCCCTATGTGCTGCTGATGGTCGTGGTGATGGCGCTGGTGATGATCTGGCCGCAGATCGCGCTCTGGCTGCCGGGCACGATGCTCGACCACCATTGAGCGGTACTGAACGGCGCTGAACGGCGCAGCGCCGTTGTCTACATGCCCGCGTAGTTCGGCCCGCCGCCGCCTTCGGGCGTGACCCAGACGATGTTCTGCGTCGGGTCCTTGATGTCGCAGGTCTTGCAGTGCACGCAGTTCTGCGCGTTGATCACCAGCCGCTCGCCCTTGTCGTCGGTGTCGACGAATTCGTAGACCCCGGCCGGGCAGTAGCGCGCCTCGGGGCCGGCATACAGCTTCAGGTTCACCTGCACCGGCACCGACGGGTCTTTCAAGGTCAGGTGCGCGGGCTGGTTTTCCTCGTGGTTGGTGTTGCTGACGAACACCGAGCTCAGGCGGTCGAAGGTGATCTTGCCGTCGGGCCGGGGATAGCGGATGCGCTCGACCTGCGACGCCGCATGCAGCCGCGCGTGGTCGGGCGTGCGGCGGTGAATCGTCCACGGCGGGCACTTCAGGCCGAGCTTGGGCAGCAGCCAGTGTTCGATGCCCGTCATCAGCGCGCCGATGGTGTTGCCCTGCTTGAACCACTGCTTGAAGTTGCGGCTGGTTTCCAGCTCTGCGCGCAGCCAGCTTGTCTGGAAGGCCTGCGCATAGGCGTCGAGTTCGTCGCCTGCGCGGCCGGCCTTCAGCGCCGGCACGATGGCCTCGGCCGCCAGCATGCCGGTCTTGATCGCCGCGTGGCTGCCCTTGATGCGTGCCGCATTCAAGGTGCCCGCTTCGCAGCCCACCAGCACGCCGCCCGGGAACGCCAGCTTGGGCAGGCTGAGCAGGCCGCCGGCGGTGATGGCGCGCGCGCCATAGCCCAGGCGCTTGCCGCCTTCCAGCGTCTTGCGGATGGCCGGGTGCGTTTTCCAGCGCTGCATCTCTTCGAACGGGCTGAGCCAGGGGTTCTGGTAGTCCAGCCCGACCACGAAACCGAGCGTGACCTTGTTGTCCGCCAGGTGGTACATGAAGCCGCCGCCGTAGGTCTGCTCGTCCATCGGCCAGCCGGCGGTGTGCAACACATGGCCCGGGCGCGCCTGGGCGGGATCAACTTCCCACAGTTCCTTGACGCCGATGGCGTAGCTCTGAGGGTCGCGACCCTTGTCGAGTTCATATTTCGCGATGAGCTGCTTGCCCAGGCTGCCGCGTGAGCCTTCGGCGAACACGGTGTACCTGGCGCGCAGTTCCATGCCGAGCTGGAAGTTCGGCCCCGGCTCACCGTCCTTGCCGACGCCAAGGTTGCCGGTGGCCACACCGCGTACTGCGCCCTGCTCGTCGTACAGCACCTCGGCCGCGGCGAAGCCGGGAAAGATCTCGACACCCAGCGCCTCGGCCTCCTCGGCCAGCCACTTTGTCACGTCGCCCAGGCTGACGACGAAGTTGCCGTGGTTGTGGAAGCAGCGCGGAATGAGCCACTGCGGCGTGTCGGTGGCGTCGGTGCGGCTCAGAAACAGCACCTGGTCGCCGCTGACGGGCTGGTTCAGCGGCGCGCCGCGCGCCTTCCAGTCGGGGAAGAGCTCGCTCATCGCGCGCGGGTCCATCACCGCGCCGCTGAGGATGTGGGCGCCGGGCTCGCTGCCTTTTTCGAGCACCACCACCGAGACCTCGCTGTCGAGTTGCTTCAGGCGGATGGCGGCGGACAAGCCGGCCGGGCCGCCGCCGACGATGACGACGTCGTAGTCCATGGCCTCCCGCGGGCCGTGCTGGGCGAGGATCTCTTGCGGGCTCATGGGCGGCTCTCCTGGCGATGGACGCGGCCGATTCTAAGAGCCGCGTTCGGGCGCGCCTGCCACCCGGGCGACAAGCTGCGCCAGCGCCAGCGACGCCGTGAGCCCGGGCGATTCGATGCCGAACAGGTTGACGATGCCGGGCACGCCATGCTCGGCCGGCCCCTGCACGACGAAGTCGGCGGGCGGCTCGCCGGGGCCGCTGAGCTTGGGCCGCACGCCGCTGTAAGCCGGCTGCAGTGCACCCGCCGGCAGCGCGGGCCAGTAACGCCGGATGTCGGCTTCTAACGCCGCGCGGCGCGAAACGTCGACCGCGTAGTCGATGGCCTCGCCATCGCGCAGCCATTGCACGTCGGGGCCGAACTTGGCCTGGGCGCCCAGGTCCAGCGTCAGGTGCACGCCCAGGCCGCCGTCCACCGGTGTCGGATAGATCAGGCGCGAGAACGGCGCTTTCGCGGCGAGCGCGAAGTAGTGGCCCTTGGCGAGGAACTGGCGCGGCACGGCGGCGGCGGGAAAGCCCGCGATCGTGCGCGCCACCTGCTGCGCCGCGAGGCCGGCCGCGTTGACGATGCAGCGGCTGGCGAACTCGAAGGCGGCGGCGCCACCGGTCGTCACGCACCAGCGCGCGCCGTCGCGCCGCGCGCCGACGAAGGGCGAGCGCAATGCGAGCAGCGCGCCTGCGCGTTCGGCGTCGCCGAGCAGCGAGGTCATCAGTGCGTGGCTGTCGACGATGCCGCTGTCCGGAGACCAGAGTGCGCCACTGCAGGCCAGCGCGGGCTCCATCTCTCGTGCTTCGGCGACGCTGATGCGGCGCAGCGCCTGCACGCCGTTGGCGTGGCCGTGCGCGAGCAGGCGTTCGAGCTTGCCGCCGTCGTCGGCGCCGGTGGCGACGACGAGCTTGCCGCAGCGCCGGTGCGCGATGCCGCGCTCTTCGCAGTATGCATACAGCATGGTCCGGCCCTGCACGCACAGGCGGCCCTTCAGGCTGCCCTGCGGGTAGTACAGGCCGGCGTGAATGACCTCGCTGTTGCGAGACGAGACGCCGCTGCCGACGCCGCCTTCGGCCTCGACGATCAGCACCTCCATGCCCGCCAGCGCGAGTGCGCGCGCCGCCGCCAGCCCGACGACGCCGGCACCCACCACCACTGCATCCACCTTGTCCATGGCGCCATTTTGGCGCGCGGGCTGCGTGCTATCGTGAACCCGATGGATGTGCAGGAGGGACCAACACATGGCTTATGAAATCGACCTCTCCGGCCGCGTGGCGCTGGTCACCGGCGCGTCCAGCGGCCTGGGCATGCAGTTCGCGAAGACGCTCGCCCGCGCCGGCGCCGGCGTCGTGCTGGCGGCGCGCCGCATCGAGCGGCTGAAGACGCTGCGTGCCGAGATCGAGGCCGACGGCGGCGACGCCCACGTGGTGGGGCTGGACGTCACCGATCTCGCCAGCATCCGCGCCGCGGTGGCGCATGCCGAGACCGAGATGGGCGTGATCGACATCCTCGTCAACAACTCGGGCGTCAGCACGACCCAGAAGCTCACCGACGTGACGGCCGACGATTACGACCACGTCTTCAACACCAACACGCGCGGCGCGTTTTTCGTGGCGCAGGAAGTGGCCAAGCGCATGATCGCGCGCAGCGAGGGCAAGGCACCCGGCACCTTCACCGGCGGACGCATCGTCAACGTGGCGTCGATGGCCGGGCTGAAGGTGCTGGGCCGCATCGGTGTCTACGCGATGAGCAAGGCCGCCGTGGTGCACATGACGAAGGCGATGGCGCTGGAGTGGGGCCGCTACGGCATCAACGTCAACGCGCTGTGTCCGGGCTACATCGACACCGAGATCAACCACAAGCACTGGCAGACCGAGGCTGGCCGCAAGCTGGTGCAGATGACGCCGCGCAAGCGCATCGGCAGGCCGCAGGACCTGGACGCCGCGCTGATGATGCTGTGCTCGAACGAGAGCCACTTCGTCAATGGCGCTGTTTTGGCCGCCGACGACGGCTTCGGAGTGTGAGGTGACGCGGTGCGTCCGCTGAGCCCGCTGGAAGCGCGTGTTCTGGGCGTGCTGGTCGAGAAGCAGCACACGGTGCCCGACAGTTATCCGCTGTCGCTGAACGCGCTGGTGGCCGGCTGCAACCAGAAGACCGCGCGCGTGCCCGTGATCGACGCCGGCGACGCCGAGGTGCTGAACGCCGTCGAAGGCCTGAAGAGCCTGAGCCTCGTTTTCGAAGGCAGCGGCAGCCGCGTCGTCAGGTTCGAACACAACCTGCCGCGCGGCCTGAACGTTCCGGGGCAGGCGGCAGCGCTGCTGGCGGTGCTGATGCTGCGCGGCCCGCAGACCTCGGCCGAACTGCGGCTGAACAGCGAACGCCTGCACCGTTTTGCCGACATCTCGTCGGTGGAGGGCTTTCTCGACGAACTGGCGGGCAAGGAGCCGGCGCGGGTGCTGAAGCTGCCACGCGCCGCCGGCGAACGCGAGGCGCGCTGGGCCCACCTGCTGTGCGGCGAAGTGGCCCTGCCCGCGGCCACGGCGGCGGATGTCGATGACGGTGTCAGCGTGGGCGAACTGGCCGCACTGCGCGCCGAACAGACACGACTGGCGGCCGAAGTGACCGAGCTGCGCGCGCTGGTGCAGCGCCTGGCCCATGAACTCGGCATTGAATGAACGAAGCACACGATGAGATTCGAGCTGCCCGCGGAAAAGAAGCTGGTCTACGAAATGAGCATACCGATGCGCTGGGGCGACATGGATGCGATGGGCCATGTCAACAACACGATCTACTTCCGCTACATGGAGGTCGTGCGCATCGAATGGTTGCACCGCGTGGGCGGCGCGCCCGATCCGCTGGGCACCGGGCCGGTGATCGTCAACGCGTTCTGCAACTTCATTCGCCAGCTCGAATATCCGGGCGACGTGCTGGCGCGTCACTACGTGGCGAATCCGGGCCGCAGCAGCTTCGAAACCTACATCACGCTGGAACGCAGCGACGCGCCGGGCGTGATCTGCGCCGACGGTGGTGCGAAGACCGTGTGGGTGGACTTCAAGGCGCAGAAGTCGGTGCCGCTGCCGGACTGGCTGCGCGCGCTGCTGGTCTGAGCCGGCCGCGCACCGGCCCGGTGCTTCAGGCAATGGCCTCGGTGTCCTGAAGACTGGCGGCCAGCGCCGCCTCGACGCCGGCCAGTTCAAGCGCCAGCGCGGCGTGCACGCCGCTGGCCAGCGCCGGCCGCGCCTGCAGCCAGCGGCCGAAGCGCTGCGACTCGATGAAGAAGTGCGGGTGGCCGTGTGCATGTTCGCGCCAATAGGCCGACATCAGCGCGCGCAGTTCGCCGCCCAGTGCCGCCAGCGTGGCCTCGAAGTTGATGGCCAGTGGCGCCAGCCGGTTCATGCGGTACAGCGTGCAGGCGTGCGCCATGCCGTCGTGGCGCACCAGCGCGAGCAACTGCCGTGTTTCGCGCGGGCTCAGCGTGTAGCGGCCGCTCAGCCATGCGGCATCGGCGCGCAGCGCGCGACAGTGTTCGGGGCAGGCGGTGAGCTCGGCCAGCGCCTGCTGGAAGTCAGCTTGCATCGGCGGTCTCTTGTTGCTGCGCGCAGGCCTCGGCCAGCGCGTGCATGCGTTCCAGTTCGGTAGCCAGCGCGCGCACGCCAATGCGGTCGAAATACGATTCCTGATACTCGAAGGTGATGGCGCGCAGACGGCGGCAGTGCGGCAGCACCGTATAAGCCCAGTCCCAGACGACGCCAGGTGTCAGCGTCGAATGGCTGTCGGCATAAAAGCCCAGGCTGTCGTCACCACCGGCGAGGTGCACTTCTTCCACCGCATCCAGATCGAGCAGGTCGAGATAACGCGCAGCCGGCATGCCGCCATTGCGCTCGTTGACGAGCAGGTTGTGCAGGTCGAGCAGCGTGCCGCACAGGCCTTGTTCATGCAGCGCGTTGAGGAAGGCCGGCTCGTGCATTTCCATCTCCGGCAGCGGCGTGAAGAAGCTGCCGTTTTCGAGCAGCAACCTGCAGCCCAGCGCGCCGGCCACGCGGCGCAGCTTGGGCTTGAGCAGCGCCAGCGCCGCTTCGCCGTAGCTCAGCGGCAGGCCCAGGCCGGCCTGCGCATTCGGCACGCTGGCGTTCGGCGTGACGAACAGGTTCAGGTGTTCGCTGTACCACGCGAAGCCACCGAGTGCATGGTCGATGGCCGAGACGGCATGCAGCAGGGTCTCGTCCAGCGGCATCGCGCTCGGCAGCGACATGCCCAGGCCGTGGCCGGCGAGCACACGGCCTTCGGCCCACGCCTGCAATTCGGCGATGGGCGCACGCGCGGCACGAAAGCGCTGGCCGCGCGGCGCGCTGCGGCCGAAGTCGAACCACAGCCGGTCGGGCATCGCGGTGAGGTGTTCGACCAGGCCACCGGCGTGCGCGAGCAGCGCCGGTGCGGTCTGGTTGTAGAGCAGGCCGACGCTCGGGCGTGCCATCGCGCTGCTCAGAATGCGACGTTGATGACCTGCTTGAACTGCTCGCGCGAGACGATGAAGTCGAACGCGCCCGACATGCAGGGGTGGCCGGTGAGCTTGCTGATGGTGTCGTAGGCCTGGCGGGTGAGGCGGCTGAAGTCGTCGGGCGACATCGAACCCGAGACGTAGGCCGTGACGCGCGGGCGCTCGAAGCCTTCGGTGACGGCCATCATGGCGCTGCGGGTGTTGACGCGGGTCTCCAGGATTTCGGCGGTGGGCATGGTGCGTTCTCCAAGGACAGAGTGCCCGGCGCATCGAATGCTCGAAGCTGCCGGTGCCGCCGCGACGGCGACGGTGGCCGCACTGTGCGCGGCGAACGCAGGCCGCGCATCCGCCTTTGGTGGGCGGCGCAGAGCCCAGTTCTAGGGGCTCACCCAATGATGCTGTACGGCCCGCCCCTGGCCAGCGCGCGCTGGTAGGCCGGCCGCGCGTGGATGCGCGCGAGCCAGTCGGTCAACCGCGCATAACGCGCATCGAGGCCGCCGCGCGCCGCCGCGGCTTCGAGCGCAAAGCTCATCTGCACGTCGGCGCCGCTGAACTCGCTGCCGGCGAACCAGGGCCGAGCGCCCAGTTCGTTTTCCATGAATTCAAGCTGAGCCTGCAGATTCGGCGCAATGAAGGCCTTCGTGACCTTGTCGGCAATGCCCTTGACGATCGGCTTCACGAAAAACGGCAGCTTCGCGCGCCGAACCTGGTCGAACACCAGCTTCATCAGCAGCGGCGGCATCGCGCTGCCTTCGGCGAAGTGCAGCCAGTACGTGAAGCGCCGGCCTTCGGGCGTGCCGGCCGGCGGGCGCAGTGCGCCGTCGCCATGCGCGGCGATCAGGTATTCGATGATCGCGCCCGACTCGGCCACCGTGATGTCGCCATCGGTGATGACGGGCGACTTGCCCAGCGCATGCACCTGGCGCAGTTCGGGCGGCGCCAGCATGGTATTCGGGTTGCGTGCGTAGCGCCTCACTTCGTAAGGCAGGCCCAGTTCTTCGAGCAGCCACAGCACCCGCTGCGAACGTGAGTTTTCGAGATGGTGCACGGTGATCATCGGCCAAGGCCTTTCAGCCGCTGAGCAGCTTGTTGACGAGTTCGGGGGTGGTGGCGGCGCCGGTCTTGCGCATCAGCCGCGCGCGGTAAACGTCCACCGTGCGCGGGCTGATCTGCAGCCGGCGGCCGATGAGCTTGCTCGTCAGGCCCTCGATCAGCAGTGCGGCGATCTCGCGTTCGCGCGCCGTCAGTTCAAGCTTCAGCCGGCGTCGGTGCGACAGGTCCTCGAAGGCCCAGATGCCGGCCGCGTGGGGCTGGCGCGCGTCCAGCGCGCGGCCCGAGACGTGGCACCAGAAGAGCTCGCCGGCGCGCGCGCCGGCCACGCGCCGCATCACGCGTTCGTCGGCATAGCGGCCCTGGCCGTCGAGCGCGGCGACGATGCGCTCGCCGGTGCGCAGGAACTCGGCCGGTGATGGGTACAGCACTTCGAACGAGCGTCCGATGAGCTGGCCGCGTTCGGCACCGAACATCGCCAGCAGTTCCTGGTTGCAGTCGATCATCAGGCGCTGGCGCGACAGCACGAGGCCGATGGGCGCCAGCTCGAACGCGCTGCGGTAGTCCAGCAGCGGCGGCGTGGCCGCGGCGCCGACGCCGGCATGGGCGTCAGTGCTCGCGGCCGTCGGCGCTGCTGTGGGCGTCGCGCCCCTCACAACAGTGCGTAGGTCGTCGTCGCGTGGGCCGCCAGTTCGTCGTCGGCGCTGATGACCTGCACCTCGCCGAAGACGAGGCTCCTGCCCATGCGCAGCACGCGCGCGACCACGCGCACCGCGCCGCTGCCGCCGGACACCGGGCGCAGGAAGCTGGTCTGCAACTGCACGGTGGTCATCGGCTTGAAGCCGCCCAGCCGCGTCATCACCGCCAGCACCATCGCGGTGTCGCAGGCGGCCATCATGGTCTGGCCGCACAGCACGCCGCCTTCGTGCACGTGCTTGCTCGTCACCGGCAGCACCAGCACCACCTCGCCCGCGCGCGCTTCGAGCACACGCAGATCAAGCTCGCGCACCCACTCGGCGAACACGTGCCGCAGCGCGGCCTGCAGCATTTCCAGATCGGCGAACGACTGCGTTTCCATGGTGTCTTCCTTGTGGCCGGTGGGCGCGTGGGTCCACCATTAGTCAATTCTACGTATCGCCTGCCTCAAGCACGGCGTAGTAACGTAGCGTTCCAGCCTGGAGACATACGCATGAAGAAGGTCTACGCAAGCGCCAAGGCGGCGCTCGACGGCATCGTTGCCGATGGTCAGTTGTTCGCGGTCGGTGGCTTCGGCCTGTGCGGCATTCCCGAAGCGCTGATCGCCGCGTTGCGCGACAGCGCGGTGAAGGACTTGACGGTGATCTCGAACAACGCCGGCGTCGACGGCTTCGGCCTCGGCCAGTTGCTGCAGACGCGGCAGATCAAACGCATGATCAGCAGCTACGTCGGCGAAAACAAGGAATTCGAGCGCCAGTTCCTGGCCGGCGAACTCGAGCTCGAATTCACGCCGCAGGGCACGCTGGCCGAAAAACTGCGCGCCGGCGGCGCCGGCATCCCGGCGTTTTTCACGCGCACCGGCGTCGGCACGGTGGTCGCCGAGGGCAAGGAGACGCGCGAATTCGATGGCCAGCTCTACGTGATGGAACGCTCGCTCGTGCCCGACATCTCGCTCGTCAAGGCCTGGAAGGCGGACGCCTCGGGCAACCTCGTGTTCCGCCGCACCGCGCGCAATTTCAACCCCGCGGTGGCGATGGCGGGGCGCATCACGGTGGTCGAGGTCGAAGAGATCGTGCCGGTGGGCGGCATCGACCCCGATGCGGTGCACCTGCCCGGCATCTACGTGCATCGCATCGTGCTCAACGCGACGCCCGAAAAACGCATCGAGAAGCGCACCACGCGCACCGCCTGAGGAGAACGACATGGCTTGGACCCAGGACCAGATGGCAGCGAAGGCCGCCACCGAATTGCAGGACGGCTTCTACGTCAACCTCGGCATCGGCATCCCGACGCTGGTGGCCAACTTCGTGCCCAAGGACATCGAGGTCTGGCTGCAAAGCGAAAACGGCATGCTCGGCATCGGCCCGTTCCCGCTCGACAGCGAGGTCGACGCCGACCTCATCAACGCCGGCAAGCAGACCGTGACGACGATCCCCGGCACCAGCATCTTCGGCAGCCACGACAGCTTCGCGATGATCCGCGGCGGCAAGATCAACCTCAGCATCCTGGGCGCGATGCAGGTCAGCGCCAGCGGCGACCTCGCGAACTGGATGATCCCCGGCAAGATGGTCAAGGGCATGGGCGGCGCGATGGACCTCGTGGCCGGCGTCAAGCGCTGCATCGTGCTGATGGAGCACGTGGCGCGCAAGAAGGACGGCACGACCGACCTCAAGATCCTGCCGAAATGCACGTTGCCGCTGACCGGCGTAGGCGTCGTCAGCCGCATCATCACCGACCTCGCGGTGATGGACGTGACGCCGCAAGGGCTGAAGGTCGTCGAGATGGCGCCCGGCGTCACGGCCGAGGAATTGCAGAGCAAGACCGGCGTGCCGCTGCTGCACTGAGCGTGCAGCGCTGCGAGGCACGGCGCGTCAGGAGCGCTTGAGCGCCTGCAGCGCGCGCGCCGCTTCGTTCACCAGCGCCGGGCCCTTGTAGATGAGGCCGGTGTAGATCTGCACGAGGTCGGCGCCGGCGTCGAACTTGGTTCGGGCGTCGGCGCCGCTGAGCACGCCACCGACGCCGATGATCGGATAGCCGGCGCCGAGCGCCGCACGCAGCCGGCGGATCACGCGGTTGCTGGCCTCGAACAGCGGCCGCCCCGACAGACCGCCGCTTTCTTCGGCGTGCGGCAGGCCTTGCACCGCATCGCGCGCGATCGTCGTGTTGGTGGCAATGACGCCATCGATGCCGTGCTGGCGCAAGCCCGCGGCGACGGCGTCGATCTGCGCCTCGTCGAGGTCAGGCGCGATCTTCACGAACATCGGCACCCGGCGTGCGTGCTGCGCTGCCAGTTCGCGGCGGCGCGCCTGCAGTGCCGACAGCAGCGCGTCGAGTGCGCTGTCGCTTTGCAGCGCGCGCAGGTTCTTGGTGTTCGGGCTCGAGATGTTGACCGTCACGTAGTCGGCGAAGGGGTAGACGCCGGCCAGCGCCAGCAGATAGTCGTCGACCGCGTTTTCGATCGGCGTCAGCGCGTTCTTGCCGATGTTCAGGCCGACGATGCCGCCGTCACGGCGAAAACTCGTCGCGCGTTTGACGCTGGCGACGAAAGCCGCAAGACCCTCGTTGTTGAAGCCCAGGCGGTTGATCAGCGCGTCCGCCTGCGGCAGGCGGAACATTCGCGGCTTGGGGTTGCCGGGCTGCGCCTTCGGCGTCACGGTGCCGACCTCGATGAAGCCGAAACCCATCGCCCCCAGACCGTCGATGCAGCGGCCGTTTTTGTCCAGCCCCGCGGCCAGGCCGATGCGGTTGGGGAACTGCAGGCCGGCCAGCGTCACCGGGTCGGCCACGCGCGGCTGCTGCCACAGGCACTGCGCAGGCGTGTTCTGCAGCCGCGCGATGGCGGCCAGCGTCAGTTCGTGCGCGTGTTCGGGGTCCAGGCCGAACAGGAACGGGCGGGTCAGGGCGTAGGGCACGAGCGGCATGGGCCGGATTGTCGCCGCGATAATGGTGCCGATGACACAGGACGAATTGAAGACGCAGGTCGGCCGCGCCGCGTTGCAGTACGTGGTGCCGGGCGCGCTGGTGGGCGTGGGCACGGGCTCGACGGTGAACCATTTCATCGACGCGCTGGCGACGATGAAGGCGCAGATTGCCGGCGCCGTGTCGAGTTCGAACGCGAGCAGCGAACGCTTGCGACGCCATGGCATCGAGGTGTTCGAGGCCGCCGCGGTGACGGGTCTGCCGGTCTATGTGGACGGTGCCGACGAGATCGACACCCAGGGCTGCATGATCAAGGGCGGCGGCGCGGCGCTGACGCGCGAGAAGATCGTCGCCGACCTGGCCGAGCGCTTCGTCTGCATCGCCGACGAATCCAAGCGTGTGTTGCGGCTCGGCCGTTTTCCGCTGCCGGTGGAGGTGATCGGCATCGCTGCCGCCCAGGTGGCGCGGCGCTTCGCGGCGCTGGGCGGCCAGGCGACGCTGCGCGCCGGCGTGCTGACCGACAACGGCCACCCGATCCTGGACGTGCGTGGCCTCGTCATCGACGATGCGCCGGCACTCGAGGCCGAGATCAACCAGTGGCCGGGCGTGGTGACGGTGGGCATTTTTGCGCGCCACCGCGCCAGCGTCTGCCTGCTGGGCACGCCGCAGGGTGTGCAGACCCTGAATTTCTGACGCGCTTTTCCGTGGCCGATAATGGCCGCCAATCAATGTGAGGACTGCCAGTGGCCAAACCCAACTACTCCTTCGAAAAACGACAGCGCGAACTAGCGAAAAAGAAGAAGAAGGAGGAGAAGGCCGCCCGCAAAGCCAGCCCGGATGCGCGCGACGAGCCGGGAGCCGACAACGGCGGTGCAGCCACCGAGCCTGCCGAATCGCCGGCGCCGCCCGCCGAAGGTATCGGTCAGCCCTGAGCCATTGAAGCGCGCCGCGCGGCGCGCACCAGCCAGCGCGCGGGGTCGACCGCGTCCACCAGGCTTTGTGCCAACGGCAGCGGGCTGCCGCTGATCTGTGCCGCCACAAGCTGCCCCAGCAACGGCGCCAGCGTGATGCCGCGGCCGCCGAGCGCGGTGCAGATGTACAGGCCCGGGTGACGCGGCCACAGCCGCGCCTGGTCACGGCGCGCATGCGCCGGTGGTTGCGCCAGCGGCAGCGCGCCGGCCACCGGCTGGCGGTCGTCGGCCTGCAGCCGCCAGCCGACACGGCCCGTCCAGCGCGCCGTGTCCGGTGGCGGCGTCAGTCCGGTCAGGCGTTGCAGGCGCTCGAAGTTGTGCCGGTGGTCGGCCATGCGCAGCCCCGGCTCGTCGTCATCGATGTCGCTCGTGGCGCCGCATGTCAGCACGCTGCCTTGTTCACCCCAAGCGCCAAGCGGCACCGCATAACCTTCGCCGGCCAGCGGCAGCGCCAGCGCGGTGGCCGGCCCCGACCATGCGCTGAGCTGGCCGCGCACACGTTGCAGCGGCAGGCTCAGCCCCAGCGGCGACAACAACGCGGCGCTGCCTGCACCCTGGGCGAGCACGAGCACCGGCGCCGCGGCCACGCAGGCGCCGCTGCGGTCCAGCGCACGCCAGAGACCGCCTGCGGCCTGCACGGCCGCGACGTCGACGCCGCCGACGAAGCGCAGCCCCTCGGCGTGCAGCAGGTGTGTCACCAGTGCAGCCGGCGCGAGCCAGCCGCCGCCCGGGTAAAACCACGCCGGCCCGGGCAGCTTCACGCCCGCCAGCGCGCCGGCCTGCGTGCGCTCCAGCGCCTGCACCCACTCGGCGGGCAGACCCTGGCGCGTGATCAACGCGCGCATCGCGTCGACCTCGCGTGCCCCCAGTCGCAGCAGCCCCTGCATCTGGCCCGGCACCTCGGCGCGCTCGATCAGCGGCCGCAGCAGGCGTTGGGCGGCCAGCGCCGCGGCGCGCAACACGCGGGCGTGCGCGCCGTCGTCGCCGTGCACGGTGCCGTGGAAGACGCCTGCCGGATTGCCCGAGCCTTCCTGTGCCGGCAGGGCGTGGCGGTCGAGCACCGTCACGGCCCAGCCCTGCTCGACCAGCGCGCGCGCGGTGCAGGCGCCGGCCAGCCCGGCACCGATGACAAGGGCCTCGCGCTGCGGCGGGTGCAGCGCGATGGGTGGCGTGACCGGGCGCGGCGCAAAACGCGGGTGGTAACGCGCCGTGGTGATCTCGCGCTTGCCGCCGATGCCCGGTGCCAGTGCAACGTCGAAGCCCGCCGCGGCAAGGCCGGCACGCAAGCCCTGCGCCGCGCTCCAGGTGGCGGCGGTGGCGCCCGCCGCGGCGCGGCGCCCGAGCGCCTTCATCAATGACGGTGTCCACATGGCCGGGTTGCGCGCGGGCGCGAAGCCGTCGAGGAAAAACGCATCCGCCTGCAGCGTCAGTTCGCGCAGCATGGCAGCGATGTCGCCCCACGCCAGCAGCAGCCGCACGCGGCCGCCGTCGAAGCTCAGCCCATGGATGTCCGGCGTCTGCGGCGGCCAGGCCTGCAGCAACCGCGTGGCCAGCGTCGGCAACGGCGAGGTGCGGTGCGCGTAGTGCAGGTCGGCGCGCGTCGGCGGGTAGCGCTCGATGCCGACATACACCAGCCGCTCGCAGCGTTCGGCATCGTCCTGCCAGGCCTGCCACGCGGCGAGGAAGTTGTTGCCCAGGCCGAAGCCGGTTTCCAGGATCACGAAGCGTTCGCGGCGGCGCCAGCGCTGCGGCAGTTCGTTGCCGCGCAGGAAGACATGGCGAGCCTGCGCGAGCGCGCCGATCTGCGGGTGGTAGACATCGCCGAACTCGGGCGCAAACGGCAGGCCGTCGTCACGCCACTGGATGCGCGCCGCGACGACGGCTTCGGTTTTCACCGGGAAGCGGGAAGAAAGGGCAAAGAGGCCATAGAGGCCAGCCAGGCAAGCAATTCGCCGCGCACCGGCGCGAGGTGGCGGTAGTCCAGCACGGCGGTCGTCATCGACGCGATGGCATCGTGCAGCTTCGCAGCGCGCCCGGCGTCGCAGACGACGTCGGCCAGTGCCTGCAACTGCACGTGGATCGTGAACACCGCCTGGCGTTGCCCCGGCACCGGAATGAAGGTCTGGTGCTCGGTGCGCCACCACGCGCGCGCCACCGGCGTGTACGTCCAGCGCGCGGGGTCGCAGCGCTGCGGGTGGGCGTGCAGCCAGGGGTGGGCGCTGACGGTCCAGACGAAGCGCTCCCAGCGTTCGGCCGCGGTGACGATGCGCGTCAGCGCGGCGCTGGCGTTGACGATGAGGCCGTTGTCGGCCACCGGCGCATGCACCTCGGCGAATGAACGCCCGACCTTGAGTTCAGGCGCCCAGTGCGACGGCAGCGCCACCGCGAGCCACGGAATGCCGCCATCGCGGCCATCGACGATGGCGAAGTCCTCGGCGAAGGCCAGGCTCAGCAGGCCGGCCAGGCGCCAGCCGGCCGGCAACTTGTGCAGGCAGCGCGGCACTTCGTCGCCGAGGCCGAAGCTGCTCTGGCCGAGATGCTCGACCTCGTCGCCGGCCACTGCGGTGCCCAGCCACAGCGCATGGGCGCGCCGCCCGTCCCAGGCGAAGGCATCGGGGTGTTCGGCCGCCGCGTGTTCGCACAGCGCGGCCAGGGCCGGCGCAGCGTCGAATCCGGCCTGGCTGCACAGCGCCTGGCCGGCGAAGGCCGACAGCACCGCGAGCTTTTCGCGCTGGTGGCGCGAGCCCGGCCGCTGCGGCGTGAGCTGCGGCGCGCCCGCCGCGACGCGGCGCAGCCCGGGCTGCATGCGGAACGGGACGCTGACGGCGGTGTCGAAATCGAAGCCCATGCGCAATGATGCCGAACAAAAAGGCAAGGGCACCCGAAGGTGCCCCGTGGAATGCGCCCGGTGCGCGGAACGCGCGCGTCAGACCGGTGCGTCAGACCTGTGCATCAGACGCGCTTGCGGTATTCGTGCGTGCGCGTGTCGATCTCGATCTTGTCGCCGTTCTCGACGAACAGCGGCACCGCGATCTCGAAGCCGGTGGCGGTCTTCGCCGGCTTCATCACCTTGCCCGAGGTGTCGCCCTTGACGGCGGGCTCGGTGGTGATTTCACGCACCACGCTGGTCGGCAGTTCGACCGAGATCGCCTTGCCGTCGTAGAACACGACCTCGACGCCCATGTTGTCTTCGAGGTAGTTGATGGCGTCGCCCATGTTCTCGGCCTCAACCTCGAACTGGTTGTAGTCGGCATCCATGAAGACATACATCGGATCGGCGAAGTAGGTGTAGGTGCACTCCTTCTTGTCCAGCACGATCTGGTCCATCTTGTCGTCGGCCTTGAAGACGACCTCGGCGCCCGAGTTGTTGAGCAGGCTCTTCATCTTCATGCGCACGGTGGCGGCGTTGCGGCCACCGCGGCTGTATTCGGTCTTCAGCACGACCATCGGGTCCTTGCCCTGCATGATGACGTTGCCGGCGCGGATTTCCTGAGCGAGTTTCATGGGCGAAGAGTTCCGTAGGGTCGGTGGGGCGCGCGCTGCGCAAAGCCCGCAATTCTATCAGCCCGTCATGGCCTTGGACGCGACGAAGGCTTGCAGCGCTGCCGCCAGGTCGGGCCGCGCGGCCAGCGTCGCGGCCGTGCGGTGCATGGCCTGGCGCCACGCCGCGGCGTCGGGCAAGCCGGGCCACGGCGCGGGCCGGCCGTTCCAGGCGCGCCACAGCGCGGCCAGCCCGGGCAGCGGCGGCAGGCGGTCCAGCAGCGCCTGCAGCTTGGCCGCGTGGACACCGTCGTGCTGCGCATAGATCTGCCACACGAAGGGCGCGCCGGCCCACAGCGCCCGCACGAGCGAGTCTTCGCCACGCACAAAATTCAGATCGCACGACCACAGCAGGCGGTCGTAGTCGTGCTGGCTCAGCCAGGGCAGGCGCACCAGGCGCACCGCCGGCGGCGCGGCGCTCACCTGGCGCTGCGCATGGCCGGGTGTCAGCAGCAGCAGCGTCGGCGCGTGCGCCAGCTCCTGCAACAGCGCCGCGATGGCCGGGTTGTCGTAGCAGAACAGGCTGACCAGACGCTCGCCCGGCGCGCGTGCGATGCCGAGCCGGGCGAGCCAGGCGTCGCGCTCGAAGGCATTGCGCTGGAACGCGTCGCGTGTGGCCAGCAGAGCCGGCTCACGCAGCAGCCCTCCGGTGGCCGCCGTGAAGCCGGGGAAGAAGAACCATTTGACGAGGCCGCCGGATTGCGGCGACGGCAGGCCGTGCGAGCGTTCGACGTAGGGCTCGGCGCTCAGGTATTCGAGATTGATCCACACCGGTCGGCGTTCGGCCATCGCGCTCACGAACTGCGGCGGCGGGTTGCAGCCGAAGGCTTCGAGCACCACATCGCCGGGTGCGCCGGGGGCATCGAAGGGGCCGACGCTGACGCCCGCTGCGCCGCCCGGCGTCATCCACGCCAGCGCCGAAGCGTCGTCGATCCACAGGCGCACACTTTCGCCGCGGCCGGCCAGGTCGCGCGCCAGCCGCCAGCAGACGCCGACATCGCCGAAGTTGTCGACGACGCGGCAGAAGAGGTCCCACAACATCGGCCGATTATCGAAGCCGCGCGACAATGCATGGCGATGACAGACGCCGCCGACGAATCCGCAAAGGACCACGACAGACTGCTCGCCGAAGTGGCCGCATTGCCCGGTCTGCCCGGCGTCTATCGCTACTTCGACGCCGCCGGCGGCGTGCTCTATGTCGGCAAGGCGCGCAACCTGAAGAAGCGCGTGTCGAGCTACTTCCAGAAGGATCACGGCGGCACGCGCATCGGCGCGATGGTGCAGCGCATCGTGCGCCTCGAGACCACGGTGGTGCGCACCGAGGCCGAGGCGCTGCTGCTCGAGAACAACCTGATCAAGACGTTGAACCCGAAGTTCAACATCCTGTTCCGCGACGACAAGAGTTATCCCTACCTCAAGCTCGTCAGCCATGCCTTTCCGCGCGTGGCCTATTTCCGCGGTGCGGTGGACCGCAAGCACCGCTACTTCGGCCCTTACCCGAACGCGTGGGCGGTGAAGCAGACGATCCAGCTCATCCAGAAGGTCTTTCGCCTGCGCACCTGCGAGGACACGGTGTTCAACAACCGCTCGCGGCCGTGCCTGCTGTACCAGATCCAGCGCTGCTCGGCGCCGTGCGTCGGCTTCGTCTCGGCGGCCGACTACACGCGCGATGTGAACGACGCCGAGCGTTTCCTGCTCGGCGAGCCGCAGGCCGTGATCGACGATCTGCAGGCGCAGATGATGGCCTGCTCGGAGGCGCTCGAGTTCGAGAAGGCGGCCGCGGTGCGCGACCGCATCGGCTCGCTGTCGCGGGTGCTGCACCAGCAGAGCGTGGACGCGAGCAGCCTGTCGGCGAGCGACAAGGACGTCGACATCCTCGCCGTGCGCGTGGCCGGTGGCCGCGCCTGCGTGAACCTGGCGATGGTGCGCGGCAGCCGCCACCTCGGCGACCGCGCCTACTTTCCCAGCCACGTGGACGACGGCGCCGCGATGAGCGCCGACGAAGCCGATGAACGCGCCGAACGCATGGAACGCGCCGAGGCAGCCAGCCCCGAAACGGCCGTGCTCGAAGCCTTCATCGCCCAGCACTACATCGGCCAGCCGGTGCCGCCGCAGCTTGCCACCAGCCATGCGGTGGACGCGGCGCTGATCGAGGCACTGGCCGACAGCGCCGGCGTGCGCGTGCGCTGCACCCACCAGCCGCGCGAGCAGAAACGCATCTGGCTCGAGATGGCCGAGAAGGGCGCCGAACTTGCGCTGGCGCGGCTGCTGGCCGAAGAGGGCTCGCAGCGCGAACGCACGCGCGCGCTGGTGGAAGCGCTGGACCTCGACATCGCCGATGCCGATGCGTTGCGCATCGAGTGTTTCGACATCAGCCACACCGCCGGCGAAGCGACGCAGGCGTCCTGCGTCGTCTACGAAAACCATGCGATGCAGAGCGCGCAGTACCGGCGCTTCAACATCGAAGGCATCACCGGCGGCGACGACTACGCTGCGATGCGCCAGGTGCTGACGCGGCGCTACGCGAAGCTGGCCGAAGCCGGCAGCACAGGCAGCGCCACCACGCCGGGCGAAGCGCCCAAGCGTGGCGTCGCGCGGCTGCCCGATCTGGTGCTGGTGGACGGCGGCAAGGGCCAGGTGGCGATGGCGCGCGAGGTGTTCAGCGAACTCGGCCTGGACCTGTCGCTGATCGTCGGCGTCGAGAAGGGCGAGGGCCGCAAGGTGGGCCTGGAGGAACTGGTGTTCGCCGATGGCCGGCCGAAGGTCTACCTGGGCCACGACTCGGCGGCGTTGATGCTGGTGGCGCACATCCGCGACGAGGCGCACCGCTTTGCGATCACCGGCATGCGGGCGCGCCGCGCCAGCGTGCGCACCGGCGGCAGCCGGCTCGAGGACATTCCCGGCGTCGGCCCGCGCAAGCGCGCGCGGCTGCTGCAGCGCTTCGGTGGCGTGCGCGGGGTGACGAACGCCGGCGTCGACGACCTCGCCGGCGTCGACGGCATTTCGAAGGAACTGGCGGAGGAGATCTACCGTGCGCTTCATTGAATCCGGCGCGGCGCGCACGCCCTCGGGGCTGCCGTTTTTGCCGCCGTCTTTGCGGCTGCCCTTGCGGCTGTGCGGCGCCGCGTTGTGCTGCGCGCTGCTGTCGTGCGCCGGCACCGCGCCCGACTCCGCGCCGCGGCCACCCGGCTTCGCGTTTCGCGGCACGCCGCGTTCGCTGCCGGCGCCGAAGGCGGTGCGGAGCTGGGACGAACTCAAGCACCAGGCGGCACGGCGCATGGTGGCGGCGGCACCGTTCGACGCCACCTACGCGGGGCCGGTGCCGCCGGTATTGCTGGCGATACCGGTGCTCGAGATCGAGCTCGAGCGCGACGGCTCGGTGGCGTCGGTCAAGGTGCTGCGCTACCCCACGCAGGCCAAGGACACGACGCAGATGGCCATCGACGCGGTCAGGCGCGCCGGGCCGTTCGGCGATGTCTCGCGCCTGAGCAAGCCGTGGAAGTTCGTCGAGGTGTTCCTGTTCGACGACGAGCGGCGCTTCAAGCCGCGCACGCTCGACGAGTGATCTCCCGCGGCACAGGCACAATCAGGCGATGTTCCTCACGGTCCCGACCCTGCTGACGTGGGCGCGCATCGGCGCGATCCCGCTCATCATCGGCGTGTACTACCTGCCGCTGAGCGACGCCATGCAGAACCTGCTGGCCACCGTGATGTTCGTTTTCTTCGCCCTCACCGACTGGCTCGACGGCTGGCTGGCGCGCAGGATGAACCAGGCCTCGGCGTTCGGCGCCTTCCTCGACCCGGTGGCCGACAAGTTCCTGGTCTGCGCGTCGCTGCTCGTGCTGGTGCATCTGGCGCGTGCCGATGTCTTCGTCGCGCTTGTCATCATCGGGCGCGAGATCGCGATCTCGGCGCTGCGTGAATGGATGGCGCAGATCGGGGCGTCGCGCAGCGTGGCCGTGCACATGCTGGGCAAGCTGAAGACCACCGCGCAGATGGTGGCGATTCCGTTCCTGCTGTACCACGGCCGGCTGTTCGGTGTCATCGACACCCAGGCCTGGGGCACCTGGCTGCTGCTCATCGCGGCGGTGCTCACGGTGTGGTCGATGGCCTATTACCTGCGCAAGGCGATCCCCGAGATCCGCGCCAAGGTGCGATGAGCGTGCTCGCGCAGGGCGACGCGCAGCGCGCCGCGCTGCTGCGTGCGATGCCCGTCGTCTTCGTGCTCATCTGGAGCACCGGCTTCGTCGTCGCGCGCCTGGGCATGCCGCACGCGCCGCCGCTCACCTTCCTGAGCTGGCGTTATGCGTTTTCGGTGTTCGCGTTCCTGATCTGGATCACGCTCAGCGGCGCGGCCTGGCCGCAGGCGCGCGCGCAATGGGCACATCTGGCCGTCACCGGGCTGCTGGTGCAGGCGGGCTACCTGGGCGGCGTCTGGGCGGCGGTGAAGAGCGGGCTGGGTGCCGGCACCGTGGCGCTGATCGTCGGCCTGCAACCGGTGCTGACGGCGGTGTGGGTCAGCGCGACGGGACAGGAACATCGCATCGCGGCGCGCCAGTGGGCCGGTCTGGGGCTCGGGCTGGCGGGGCTGATGCTGGTGGTCTGGCGCAAGCTGGGCATCGGCGAGGTGCACGCCGACAACCTGGCGCTGTCGTTGCTGGCGCTGCTGAGCATCACCGTCGGCACGCTGTACCAGAAGCGTTTCGTCAAGCCGTGCGATGTGCGCACCGCCAACGCGGTGCAGTTGGGCACGGCCTTGCTCGTCACCGCGCCGCTGGCGCTGCTGGAGCCGGGCACGATGGACTGGCAGCCCGAACTCATCGGCGCGATGCTGTGGTCGGTGCTGGTGCTGTCGCTGGGCGGCAGTTCGTTGCTGTATCTGCTGATCCAGCGCGGCGCGGCGACCAACGTCACGAGCCTGATGTACCTGGTGCCGCCGTGCGCCGCACTGCTGGCCTGGCTGCTGTTCGGCGAGACGCTCACCGGCCTGGTGCTGCTGGGGCTGCTGCTCACCGCGCTGGGCGTCGGCCTGGTGGTGCGTGAGCGGCGCTGAGCTTTTTTTTTTGCATCAACAAGGAGAGACCATGAGCCACCGCATTGCAGTGATCGCCGGCGACGGCATCGGCCAGGAGGTCATGCCTGTCGGGCTGCAGATGCTGGATGCCGTCGCGCGGCGCTTCGGCATCGCGTTGCAGGTCGACGAGTTCGACTTCGCCAACTGCGCCTACTTCGCCAAGCATGGCCAGATGATGCCCGACGACTGGAAGGATCGCATCGGTGGCCACGAGGCCATCCTCTTCGGTGCCGTCGGCTGGCCGGCCACGGTGCCCGACCACATCTCGCTGTGGGGCTCGCTGCTGAAGTTCAGGCGTGAATTCGACCAGTACATCAACCTGCGCCCGGCGCGCCTGATGCCGGGCATCCGCTCGCCGCTGGTCGACCGCCACGGCGCGCCGCTGAAGCCGGGCGACATCGACATGTGGATCGTGCGCGAGAACACCGAGGGCGAATATTCCGCCGTCGGCGGCCGCATGTACGAAGGCAGCGAGCGCGAGATCGTGATGCAGCAGACCATCATGTCGCGCGTCGGTGTCGACCGCGTGCTGAAGTTCGCGTTCGATCTGGCGCAGAGCCGGCCGCGCCGCAAGCTCACGTCGGCCACCAAGAGCAACGGCATCGCGATCACGATGCCGTACTGGGACGAGCGTGTGGCGGCGATGTCAAAGGCGTATCCGCAGGTGTCGGTCGACCGTTATCACATCGACATCCTCAGCGCGTGGTTCGTGCAGCGACCGCAGATCTTCGACGTTGTGGTGGCGAGCAACCTGTTCGGCGACATCCTGTCCGACCTTGGGCCGGCTTGCACCGGCACCATCGGCATCGCGCCGTCGGCGAACCTGAACCCGACGCGTGAATGGCCGAGCCTGTTCGAGCCGGTGCACGGCTCGGCGCCCGACATCGCCGGCCAGGGCGTGGCGAACCCGATCGGCCAGGTGTGGTCGGTGGCGATGATGCTCGACTACCTGGGCCATCGCGATGCCCACGATGCGGTGCTGGCGGCCATCGAGGCGGTGCTGATCGACCCCGCCGCACCCCGCACCGCCGACCTCGGCGGCCGTGCCGGCACACGCGACATGGGCGCCGCGCTGGTGCAGGCCGCCGGTGCGCGCTAGTCGCGCGTTAGAACCACGGCGGCGCGCTGTCAAGCGAGGAATAACGTGGGCGAACAGCCCGCCGAACGCGCCGCGCACGCCATCCCTGGGGCATAGAATGAGCGCGCCCCTTGACACTGCATGGACCCACGGCTGTAATGTTTTTGCCGGGCCCGCCAGGCGCAGGCGGCTTCAAGATTCAAATCACCCACACCGCATTTCCGATGCACCTTCTGAGGGGGTACCCACGTGAACAAGACGGAACTGATCGAGCACATTGCCAAACAGGCCGACATCTCCAAGGCCGCCGCCACGCGCGCCCTTGAAGCCCTGATCGGCGGCGTGAAGACCACGCTGAAGAAGAACGGCAGTGTGTCGATCGTCGGCTTCGGCACCTTTGCCGTGACCAAGCGCGCCGCGCGCACCGGCCGCAACCCGCGCACCGGCGACAGCATCAAGATCAAGGCCGCCAAGGTGCCGAAGTTCCGCCCCGGCAAGGCGCTCAAGGATGCGCTCAACGGGGCCAAGTGAAACGCTGCCGTGCCGGGTGCTTAGCTCAGCCGGTAGAGCGGCGCCCTTACAAGGCGTAGGTCGGCGGTTCGAACCCGTCAGCACCCACCACCGCAGGCCCGGCTAGAATCCGGCCCGGCGTCCACCCCCGGAAAGAAGGCGAACCACGGTTCGCCTTTTTCGTTGCGGCGCTGTCTGCGTGAACGGCCTCCCGGCCCCAAAGGTTTTCCCGATGTTCGAATTCATCCGCTCGCACAGCCGCCTGGCGCTAGCCATCATGGTGCTGCTGATCTTCCCGTCCTTCGTGTTCTTCGGCATCCAGGGCTATTCGCGCTTCACCGACGGCGCCAACGCCACGGTGGCGAAGGTTGACGGCCATGCCATCACGCAGGCCGAGTGGGATGCCGCGCACCGGCGCACGATCGAGCGCATCCGCCAGCAGTCGCCGAACGTCGACGCCAAGCTGCTGGAGTCGCCGGTCGTCAAGCGCCAGACACTGGACGGCCTGATCCGCGAACGTGTGCTGTTGACCACCGCGCGCGACGAACATCTGGTGCCCGACGACAACCGCCTGCAGCGCCTGTTCGTCACCGACCCGCAGTTTGCGCAACTGCGCAACCCCGACGGCAGCGTCAACAAGGACCTGCTGGCCGCGCAAGGCATGAGTTCGGAGATGTTCGCGCAGCAGTTGCGCCAGGAGTTCGGCATGCAGCAGGTGCTGTCGGCGGTGACGCAGTCGGCGTTCGCGTCGGCGGCCACGGCCGCGCCTTCGCTCGACGCCTTGCTGCAGCAACGCGAGATCCAGCTCCAGCGCTTCGACACTGCCGACTACAAGAGCAAGGTCAGCCCGAGCGATGCCGACATCGCCGCCTACTACAAGGCCCATCAGAGCGACTTCAACGCGCCCGAGCAGGCAACGATCGACTACGTGCAGTTGTCGGTGGACGACCTGACGAAGAGCGTCAACGTGCCCGAAGAAGACCTGCGGCGCTACTACGAAGAAAACGCCAGCCGCTACACCACCGCCGAGCAGCGGCGCGCCAGCCACATCCTGGTGAAGGTCGAGCCCGAAGACTCGGCGGCGAAGAAGGAAGCGGCGAAGAAGCGCGCCGAGGAATTGCTCGCCGAAGTGCGCAAGAACCCGGCCGCATTTGCCGACATCGCGCGCAAGAACTCGCAGGACCCGGGTTCGGCCGCGCAGGGCGGCGACCTCGACTTCTTCGGTCGCGGCATGATGGCCAAGCCCTTCGAGGACGCGGTGTTCGCGATGAAGCCGGGTGAGATCAGTGACGTCATCCAGACCGACTTCGGCTACCACATCATCCAGCTCACGGCGGTGCGCGGCGGCACGAAGAAGCCTTTCGACGAGGTGCGCGCCAGCATCGAAGCCGAGGTGCGCAAATCGCTCGCGCAGAAGAAATTCACCGACGTGGCCGAGCAGTTCACCAATACCGTCTACGAACAGTCGGATACGCTGCAGCCGGTGATCGACAAGCTCAAGCTCGTGAAACACACCGCCACCGTCGAGCGCACGCCGATGCCCGGCGCCACCGGTGCGCTGGCGTCGCAGAAGCTGCTGGACGCGGTGTTCTCCGCCGACTCGATCCGCACCAAGCGCAACACCGATGCGATCGAGGTCGGCCCGAGCCAGTTGGTGTCGGCGCGCATCGTGAACTACGCCGCTGCGCACACACGGCCGCTGGCCGAAGTGAAGGACAAGGTGCGTGAGCGTGTGGTCGAGGTGCAGGCGTCGGCACTGGCGCACAAGGAAGGGCAGGCGCGCCTGGCCGAAGTGCGCAAGGCTCCCGACACCGAGCTGCCCGTCAAGCTGACCGTCTCCCGCGCGCACACGCAGAACCAGCCCAAGCTGCTGATCGACGACGTGCTCGCAGCCGACGCCACCAGGCTGCCGCAGCCGCTGGGCGTGGACCTGGGCGAGCCGGGTTATGTGGTCGTGCGCGTGACCAAGGTGCTGGGTCGTGACGCACCCCCGGGCGGCGATGCACTCTTGCGCGAGCAGTACACGCAGGCGTGGGCCAAGGCCGAAGGCGCCGCCTATCTGGATGCGCTGAAGACACGCCTGAAAGTGGAGATCAAGGAACCCGCGATCGCCGCTGCCGCATCGGCCGCCACGCCGTGAGCACGGGGCGCCGGCTATAATTGCCGGCTCTGCGGTGGCTGTAGCTCAGTTGGTAGAGTCCCAGATTGTGATTCTGGTCGTCGTGGGTTCGAGTCCCATCAGCCACCCCACCGAATGTCTTTCGCACAACGGCCCTTCGGGGCCGTTTTCGTTGGCGGCGCCCAGCGGCACGCGGCTGGTGGAGCAGAGCCGGTCTACACCGGCTGCGCGACCGGGTGCGTGCCGAGCGGAATCTCGCCGGACGGTCTTTCGTAGGTGCCGATGAGCCAGCCGCTGGCGATGGCCCGCTGAACCAAGGCCGCGTGCACGGCCTCGCGCCCGGGCGTGGCTGGCAAGGCGCTGCCGGGGCCGAGCGCGAACAACTGGAACACGTAGCGATGAACGCCATGACCCGGCGGCGGGTCGGGCGGCAGCCAATGTGTGCCGAGCAGCGAGTTGCGTCCCGTGGCGACCGCGTCGTCGGCATCGAGCGTGCCTTCAGCAAGATGCCCGTCCACCGGCGGCAGGCCGTGCGCGATGGCATGCACCAGCGGTTGTGGTGTCGGGAGTCGGCATCCTCGACGATCAGCACCAGTTCGCTTGCCGCGCCGGGCACACCGCTCCAGTGCAGCGGCGGCGATGTGCCGTCGCCGTCGGCGGTGTAGCGCGCGGGAATCGGTGCATGGTCGGCGAAGGCCAGGCTGGCCAGCGAGAGCGCGCCCATGCCCTGGCGCAGATCGACCGCGTGCACGGTGGTGCGGTCGAGTCCGGCGCGCACATCGCTGAGCGCCTGACCGATGCCATCGGGCAGCTTTTCAAGCATGGGGCTGCTCGTCGTGCCCGCCGCCCGGTGCCGCGTCGGACGCCGCCGCGTGCGCGGCCACGCCATCGGGCACCGGGCTTGCCGGCTCTGCGCCTGCGATCAACGCGTCGAGTTCGCGAAAGACCCGGGCCAGGTCAAGCGGCTTCAGCCAGAGGGCGGAGAAGCCGGTGCCGGCAAGGCTGAAATGCTGGTCGGCCGTCACCGCCACGGCCGGCGCATCGCGACAGCCCGGGTGGCGGCGCAAGTCGAGCAGCAGCTGCGTGGCGTGGCAATCGGGCAGATGCACGTCCAGCAGCAGCAGCGCGGGGTTCAGCTCGGGCGCCATCTGCAGCGCCTCGCGGCCCGTGGTCGCCACATGCAGTTGCAAGCCGGGCCGGCGCGCGAAGACGGCGCGCATCAGCGTCACGTTGACGAGACGATCCTCGACATAGAGCACGCTGGGGCGCGCCGCGGTGTCGTCGTCCTGAAACATGGTCTCCCGATCTCTGTTGGCTGGCCCGAGCAGGATAGGGCAATCGCAATGACCCCTGGCCCGCCCTTGTTGCGTGAACCTGCACGCGCGTTTCGGCCTTTGCCGGCCCCCGAGCGGGGTGGTCTAGAGGCCGCGCCCGGGCAGTGCGAAATCGAGCTCGGCGGCATTCGCCGTGCAGTTCTTGACACCCGGATACTCCAGCCACTTCATCGCCACATTGAGCTCCTGGATCACGCGCTCGGCGTCGATGACGCTGCCATCGTCGAGTTGCATCGACTGCGTGGTGTGCGCATCCTTCACGAGCGTGAGGTCGTAGCCGCGGTCCAGCGCGCCATAGGCCGTGGCGCGGATGCACCAGTTGCTCGCTGCGCCCGCCAGCACCACGTGCGTGGCAGCCAGCCGAGTGAGTTCGTTGTCGAGCGGCGTGTCCTCGAACGACGAGTTGTACTTTTTGTGCACGCGCAACTCATGCGCCGCGGGAACCAGTTCCGGCACCCACTGCCAGGCCGCCGAATCGCGCACCAGCTCGTGGTTGCTGTGCTGGACCCAGATCACCGGCACATCGGCGGCGCGCGCCCGCTCGACGGCCGTCAAGACGTTGCCGATGACGCGCGGCGCGTCCCAGGCGTCTTGCATCACGCCCACCTGCACATCGACGACGACGAGCACTGCCTTGTTGCCTTCACGCACGGTTGCCATGGCTTTGTCCTTTCGGCCGCGAATGTCGGTCCGCAGTGCCCACGCATCAGCGCGGCTGCGGCGTGGAATCGGCGTCGCGCGGCGGCGCCTCGTTGCTCTCGCCGTCGTAGTAGGTGACGGTGTTTTCCGCACGAAACATCTTCCACAGCCCGGGCTCGCCGCGCCGGCCCGCGCCGATCATGATCTTGTCGGAGTCGGGGTACTCGCAGGTCTCGATCTCGACGACGGTCGAGACCGCGAGGTAGCGCATCGGCACGCTGCCGGTGTTGATGATCTGGTGCGCCACCTCGCGGCCGCCGGTGGGGCAGGCGATGACGTCGTGCGGCCGGATCGCATGGCGTTCGCTGCCGAATCGAAGTTCGCCCCAGCCTTCGAGGATGACGAACATCTCTTCCTCGCCGTGGTGGTTGTGGAAGGGGCATTGCGCCTTGCCGGGCGGCAGCACGGTCAGGTTGTAGCCCAGCTTGCGGGCGCCGATGGCGTCGCTGAACTGGGCGCGTCGCGACGTGTAGTAGCCGTTGTCCTCGACATCGGTGAACTCGACCTCATCGAGATTGGCGATGGGCTTGGGCATGGGGTGTCCTTCTTGCGTCGCGTTGCCAGGCCTAATCGAGTTCGGCTTCGTGGAAGCCCGCGGCGCGGCGCTCGGCCGGCGAGCGCTCGGCCTCGAGCTTGCGCAGGTCGACACGACGGATCTTGCCCGACAGCGTCTTCGGCAATTCATGGAATTCGACGGCGCGGATGCGCTTGTACGGCGCCAGCCGCGCACGCGCAAAGCGCAGGATGTCGGCGGCCAGTTCGCGGCTCGGCGTAAAGCCGGCGCGCACGGCGATGAAGGCCTTGGGAACCGCCAGCCGCAGCGCATCCGGCGACGGCACGACGGCCGCCTCGGCCACGGCCGCATGCTCGATCAGCACGCTCTCCAGCTCGAAAGGGCTGATGCGGTAGTCCGACGCCTTGAACACGTCGTCAGCGCGGCCGACGTAGGTGATGTAGCCCTCGGCATCACGCGATGCGACGTCGCCGGTGCGATAGTGGCCGGCGCGCATCACCTCGTCCATGCGCGCGCTGTCGCCCTGGTAGCCGAGCATCAGGCCCAGCGGCTGCGTGCTCAGGTCCAGCGACACCTCGCCTTCGTCGGCGGGCCGATCTTCGGCATCGAGCAGGTCGACGCGGTAGCCCGGCAGCGGGCGGCCCATCGAGCCGGGCTTGAGCTTCTGTCCCGGCGGGTTGCCGATCACGGCCGTCGTCTCCGACTGGCCATAACCGTCACGGATCATGATGTGCCAGGCCTGCTGCACACGTTCGATGACCTCGGGGTTCAGCGGCTCGCCGGCACCGACCAGCTCACGCAGCGTCACCGCGTACGACGACAAATCCTGCTGGATCAGCATGCGCCAGACGGTGGGCGGCGCGCACAACGACGTGATGCCGTGACGCACCAGCGTCTGCAGCACCTTGGGCGCGTCGAAGCGCGCGTAGTTGTAGATGAACACGGTGGCGCCCGCATTCCACGGCGCAAAGACGCAGCTCCATGCGTGCTTGGCCCAACCGGGCGAGCTGATGTTCCAGTGCACGTCGCCCGGCTGCAGGCCGATCCAGTACATCGTGCTCAGATGACCGACCGGGTAGCTCTGGTGACTGTGCAGCACGAGCTTGGGCTTGGATGTGGTGCCCGACGTGAAGTACAGCAGCAGCGGGTCGCTGGCCTTCGTGCGCCCGTGCGGCGTGAACTGCGCGCTCGCCTGCTGCGACGCCGCGAACGCATGCCAGCCGGGCGCCGAGCCGCCGACCACGACGCGCGTGAACGCGCGGTCGGCAAAGGCGGCGAAACGCTCCACCACCGTGTGCTTGGCGACGACGTGCTTGATGTCGCCGCGTTCAAAACGGTCGCCGAGATCGTCGCCGCTGACCAGCGTCGTCGTCGGCACGATGACGGCGCCGAGCTTGATGCAGGCCAGCATGGTTTCCCACAGCGCCACCTCGTTGGGCAGCACCAGCAGCACGTGGTGGCCGCGCTGCACGCCCAGGCCGCGCAGGAAGTTGGCGACCTGGTTCGAGCGCTCGGCCATCTGCGCGTAGCTGACGCGGTCTTCCTGGCCGTTCTCGTCAACGATCCACAGCGCCGGTGTCGAGTTGCCGGCGGCCTGCGCATCGAAGAAGTCGAGCGCCCAGTTGAATTCGTCGAGCTGTGGCCATGCGAAGCCCTTGTAGGCGCTGTCGTAGTCGCTGCGGTGGCGTTGCAGAAAATCGCGCGCAGCGACAAATGAGTCAGCCATCGATGTCTCCTTCGTTCATGCAGGGCCGGCTTTCGGCGCGGCGTCGCCGGCTGTGCTTCGCGGCGCGGCGCGGCACCTCGCCTGCGACGGCGGCATTCGATTTCCATTGGACCACAGGCCGATTGGCGGCCCGCTGGCGCGTGGCTGTTGCCGAGCCGCATTGCGCCGGTTCGCGCATTGCGCACTCAGCGCGCCGCGGCCGTGCACAACGTGCGCAATGTGCGCAGCGTCACCGAATGACGCAGCGCCGGCACCGGCGGCACGCTGTGCTGCCAGCCCCAGCGCGCGCTGCCGCGCATCACGTAGGCCGAGCGCGATGCGAGTTCGAGCGTGACGAGTTCGCTCCGGTTCGACGCGGCGGGCGGCCAGGGCCGCAGGCGCAGGCGCGCGGCGCTGCCCAGCGAGACGCCGGCGATCAGCCCGTAGTCGGGCGCGTCGCGATGCCAGCCCAGCGGCGTGCCGCGCGCGTATTCCGAGACCATCACGTGCACGAAGTCTGCCGCCGCAATGCCGAGCCAGCGCGCGAGCTGTTCGCGCAATGCCTGCAAGGGCGCGGGCAGCGCGGTGATTTCGTGCTGCGGCAGACCATGGGCGCCCGAATCCCGCGTCGAACCGTAGGTGACGACACGGCGGCGCGCGGTGTACTGCTTGTAGTGCGCCTCGCGCAGCGGCAGTTCGCGCGCCAGCGCCAGCAACGCCGCTTCGTCGGCCGGCGTGATGAAGTCGTGCACGACCTGCAGCCCGGGGGGCAGGCCCTCCGTGTCGTCGAAGAGATCCGGCTGCGCGCTGTGGAGCGTGCTCACGCGGGGTCGCTCAGCCAGCAGTGTGCAGGACGTGAAGTCCCGCAGCCGCGTGTTCTGGCGCTGCCACGCCCAGCCCTCGGCACGCGCGCCGGTGCTGGCCTGCAAGCCTCAACCGGCGCGCCGCGCGGGGTAAGCGATGCTCAGTGCCGGTCGGCCCTCGGTGCGCGTTGCGTCGCCTCGTCGGCGCGTGCGTACTGGGACGACGCGTCGGTCGTTGTCGTTGTCGATGCCGATGCCGTACTGGGAGTGCTGCTGGGCGCCGTCGACGTCGTGTTGTCCATCGGCGCCGCAGCCGCCGTGGTGGTGCTGCTGTCGGTGGCGGTGCTGCTGTCGGTGGTGGGGCTGGTCTGCGACGACGCCATCGGCGTCGTGTCCGTGGTGCTGGCCTCTGCGGTCGCCGTATCGCTGGCCATCGGTGTCGTGTCCTGGGCGACCATGTCGTGGTGCGCGCAACTGGCCAGGCCCAGGCCGAGCGCGACGGCAGCGGCGGCGGTGGCGATCAGACGTGTGTTCAAGGTCTTCATGGTCAATCCTTTCGGGATCGGTCGGGATGGTTGAGAGGGCCGTGATGCAGGGCAAGTCGCATGCCTGCTGTGTCCTCGCCGGGCCGCGCCGCCGCCTTGCACCGCGCCTGCTCGGCGCGCGGCAGGATTTGCGGCAAGACATTCAGCCCGAGGTTCAGCGTCGCGCCAGGTGCCACGGCGGCATGCCGATGAAGCACAGAATGAAGACGAGCGCGCAGACGATCGCCCCCTGCAGCGCGCGCTTGCCGACGCCGGCATCGCGCAGCAACCAGAGCAGCAGCGCCGCATGCACGCGGCTGCACGGCAACATGCCGGCAAAGGCGCCACCTGCAGATCGGGTTCCAGCGCCTGTTCGAGCGGCGACATGCCGTGCACGTCGGGGATCGAAGCGCAGGCGTGCCAGTGACAGTGCCTATACCGTACAGCCGGCGCCTGCGCCAGCGCGGCGCAGAAGCTGACCGCGCGCGCTGCGGCGCGGGACCGTGGTTTGCCGCGTCGGCGCAACGCCGCCTGTGGTGCGCCGCCGGAGCCCGCTTCATGAACGTCAGCATCCTGACGCACGCCCTGCACGTTATGTTCATGATGCACTGCACGCCCGACCTGCAGGCCGCGCCGCGTCTTTCGCGCCGCGCGGGTCACGCGCGCGTGGCTTGCGCATGAAGCGGTGATGGCCGAGTCCGCGCGTGCCGTCTACGGTGCGATTGCCGCCAACGTGGCCATCGCGGTGACGAAATTCGTCGTCGCCGGGCTCAGCGGCAGCGCGGCGATGCTGTCCGAGGCCGTGCATTCGAGCGTGGACACCTGCAATGATGTGCTGCTGCTCGTCGGGCTGAAGCTCAGCCAGCGGCCGGCCAGCGCCCAGCATCCGTTCGGCCACGGCAAGGAGTTGTATTTCTGGGGCCTGATGGTCGCGATGCTGATCTTCGCGCTCGGCGGCGGCATCTCGTTCTATGAAGGCGTGCTGCAGGTGCTGCACCCGCGCCCGCTGCGCGACCCGCGCTGGAACTACATCGTGCTCGGCGCCGCGACGCTGTTCGAAGGCGCCAGCTTCCTTTACGCGCTGCAGCAGTTCCGCCGGCAGCGCGGCGCCGGGCGGCCGTTCTGGCGTGCGCTGCATCTAAGCAAGGACCCGTCGACCTATACCGTGCTGGCCGAAGACGGCGCCGCGCTGCTGGGCCTGCTGATCGCCGCCACCGGCATCTATGCGAGCCACGCGCTGGACATGCCGGTGCTCGACGGCGTGGCATCGCTGGGCATCGGGCTGCTGCTGGCCGCGGTGGCCGGGCTGCTGGTCTTCGAGTCGCGCAGTCTCATCATCGGCGAAGGCCTGCGGCCGGACAGCGTGCGCGAGGTACGCCGCATGGCCGGCACCGAGGCCGCGGTGCGCGGTGTCTCGCCGCCGCTGTCGATGTACATCGGCCCCGACGAGGTGCTGCTGACGATGGACGTCGAGTTCGACCCGGAGGTCGGTGCGGCCGAGGTGGCGGCGGCCGTCGAGCGCATCGAGCACCGACTGCGCAAGCGTTTTCCGATGCTGCGCCGCATCTACATCGAAGCGCGCCCGCACGCCGACGGCGGCCGCGAGGCACACTGACCGCTGAACGGGCGGGCGGTGCAGAGCACGATGCGCTGGCAGCAAGGTGCGTTCCCGCTGGGGTGGCCAAGGCGCGCCTGCAGTGGGGGTGTCGCGCAGGCGAGCCGTTTGCCCTTGTGCAGTCGTCGTTGCCTTCACTTTCGCCAGAGTTTTCCCGTGAACAACATGAGCAAGCCCTCTTTCATCGCCTGGGTGCACAACCGGCCCAGAGGCCGTGGGACGCCACCTTGAGCCGGCGCCCGCCGCCGCAGGACGCGCTGCAGCAGTACAAGGCCAGGCGCGATTTTTCGCGCACGCCCGAGCCCGCCGAAGGCGGCGCGGCGCGTGCCGGGCGGCTGTCGTTCGTGGTCCAGAAACACTGGGCCAGTCGCCTGCACTACGACTTCCGTCTCGAACTCGACGGCACGATGATGAGCTGGGCGGTGCCGAAAGGGCCGAGCCTGGACCCGAAGCACAAGCGCATGGCCGTGCATGTCGAAGACCATCCGATCTCGTATGCCGGCTTCGAAGGCACGATTCCCGCAGGCCAGTACGGCGCCGGCAAGGTCATCGTCTGGGACACCGGCTGGTGGCAGCCGCTGGGCGACGCGCAACGTGGCCTGCGCGACGGCAACCTGAAGTTTGAATTGCATGGCCACAAGCTGCAGGGGCACTGGGTGCTGGTGCGCATGAAGGGCAACGGCGAAAAGCAGGAACCCTGGCTGCTGATCAAGGAAGCTGATGACTTCGCGCGCCCCGCGGCGAGCTACAGCGTCGTCGACGAGATGCCCGACAGCGTGAAGGCGCGGGCCGCGCCGCGGCAGACGACGGCGAGTTCGAAAACGAGTTCGAGGGCGCGGGCGATGTCCGCCGCGCCGCGGGCGTCGTTGCCGGCCAAGCTGGCGCCGCAGTTGGCGACGCTGGTCGAACGCCCGCCGCAAGACGCCGGCGCGTGGCTTTATGAGATCAAGTTCGATGGCTACCGGCTGCTCAGCCGCGTGGAGGGCAAAGCGGTACAGCTCTTCACGCGCAACGGCAACGACTGGACCGATCGCTTGAGCACGCTGCACGAGACGCTCGTGAAAATGAAGCTGCCGCCAGGCTGGTACGACGGCGAGATCGTCGTCATGAACGAAGCCGGGCTGCCGGACTTCGGCGCGCTGCAACTCGCGTTCGACGCCGCCAGCAGTGCCGAGATCGTCTACTACGTGTTCGACCTGCCGTATTGCGACGGCCTCGACCTCCGCCAGCAGCCGTTGCAGGTGCGGCGTGCGCGGCTGCAGCAGGTGCTGCAGGCGTCGCCTGCGGCGTCGGTGCGTTTCAGCGAGGTGTTCGATGCCGCCGCGCACGATGTCGTGGCATCGGCGTGCCGGCTCGGCCTGGAAGGCATCGTCGGCAAGCGGGTCGACTCGCCTTACGTGTCGCGTCGCTCGGCCGACTGGATCAAGTTGAAATGCAGCCGGCGTCAGGAATTCGTGATCGCCGGCTATACCGACCCGCGCGGCGCGCGCAACGGCCTGGGCGCGCTGCTGCTGGCGGTGCACGACAAGGACGGCGCGCTCCAATATGCCGGCGACGTCGGCACCGGCTTCAACGACAGCACGCTCGGCGACCTGGCGGCCCGGCTGAAAAAGCTGCAGACGTCGAAGAGCCCGTTCGGCAGCGCCACGAAGGTGGCCGGCGCGCCGCACTGGGTGAAGCCGCAGCTCGTGGCCGAGGTGTCCTTCGGCGAATGGACACGCGGCGGCCGCATTCGCCACGCGGTGTTCCAGGGCCTGCGTGCCGACAAACCCGCCGCCGAGATCAGGCGCGAAAAGGCTGAGCCGGTGGCGCGTGCAGCGCGTGCGGCAGGTGCCGCACGTTCGGCACCCGCGCGGCCCAGCGGCGCTGCCGAGGCGCCCGGCGCCAGCGCCAGCGAGACGCCGCAGCCCTTGTCGCAGCGCCTGCGCGTGACGCATGGGGAACGAGTCGTCGACGCCGCCAGCGGCGCGACGAAGCTGGACGTCGTGCGCTACTACGCGCTGGTGGGCAAGTTGATGCTGCCGCATCTGAAGCATCGGCCGGTGGCCCTGGTGCGCGCGCCGGCGGGCATCGGCGGCCAGCTCTTTTTCCAGAAGCACGCCGAGACCGAACGCCTGCCGGGCATCGTGCAGCTCGACCCCGGCCTGTATCCCGGCCACCCGCCGATGCTGGCCGTCGCCAGCGCGCAGGGGCTGTTGTCGGCGGCACAGTGGAACGTCATCGAATTCCATACGGTGAACGCCGTCAGCGAGGCGTTTGAACACCCCGACCGCATGGTGTTCGACCTCGACCCCGGCGAAGGCGTGGCTTGGCCGCAGGTGCAGGAAGCGGCGACGCTGATGCGCGGCTTCATGCAGGAACTCGGGCTGGCGCCGTTCCTGAAGACCAGCGGCGGCAAGGGGCTGCATGTCGTGGTGCCGCTGCGCAAACAGCACGACTGGGACACCGTGAAGGGCTTCTCGCAGGCGGTCGTCGCCCATCTGGCGCAGACGCTGCCGAAACGTTTCGTGGCCAGGAGCGGCCCGCGCAATCGTGTCGGCCGCATCTTCATCGACTATCTGCGCAACGGACAGGGCGCCACCACCGCGAGCGCGTGGTCGGCGCGCGCGCGGCCGGGGCTGGGCATTTCGGTGCCGGTGGACTGGAGCGAAATCGACACGTTGAGGGGCGGCGACCACTGGACCGTGGCCAGCGCGCACACCCGGCTGGACAGCGGCAACGCACCGTGGAAGGGCTACGCGCGCTCGGCGCGCAGCCTGACGGCGGCGATGAAGACGCTGGGCTGGAAGCCGCCGGGCCGCGGTTGATGTCGTGATGGCGGCCGACGCTGCCGGCGCGCACGATGACTCCTAGAATGAAATCGACCATTCCCGGATCGCCCGTTGACTGGAGAGCCCGCACGCCATGCCGTCACGCCTCCCGGCCGTTCGTCATTCATGAAAGCGGCGCAGCGCCGCCAGCCTGCCGCCGCTGCGGGCCGGCAGCGCGAGCCCCTGCACGCGCTGCCGCCGCGGCAGATGCAGATGCTGCGCCGCGCGCGCCAGTTGATGGCCGCGGGCGAGCGCCTGCTCGCCGAGCAATTGCTGTTGGACCTGGCGCGCCTGGCACCGGCGCATCCCGATGTGCTGCGCTGGCGCGGCATGCGCCATGCGGCGCGCGGTGAATGGGCCGAGGCGGCGGCCTGCCTGGCGGATGCCGCAGCGCACGGCGCCGGCGACTTCACGCTGCTGCTCGCGCTGAGCCAGGCGCAGAACAATGCCGGTGACTTCGCGCTCGCTCCGGCCACGCTGGAGGCCGCGCGTGCCTGCGCGGTGGGCGCCGAGCAGTGGTTGTCGCTGAGTCTCGAGTTCGATCGCCAGGGGCGCATCGACGACGCGATGTGCGCCGCCCGGCGGGTATTGCACCTGGAACCCCATTCGCCACCGGCCTTGCTGCAGCGCGCGCGCTGCAGCAAGGCGCTCGGCGACGCGGCAGCCGCGGCGGCGGACTGCCGCACGCTGATCGCGCGCCAGCAGCAGTCCGCGCGCGCCTGGTTCACGCTCGTCGACCTGAAGACAGTGAAGTTGAGCGACGACGAATTGGCGCAGTTGCAGCGCGCGGCCGATGCGCCCGCATTGACGAGCACCGACCGCACCCTGCTGGCCTTTGCGCTCGGCAACGCGCTGGAGGACGCCGGGCGGCACGCGCAGGCATTGGTGATGCTGGGCGCGGCCAATGCCCAGGCGCGGCGGCTCGAGCGCTGGGACGGCGCGGCGTTTGCGGCCCAAGTGGCGGCGGTGCGCGAGGCCTTCGCGGCCACGCGCGACGATGTCGCTGCATGTGAGCAGGGTGGCGAGGTGATCTTCCTGGTGGGCCTGCCACGTTCGGGCACGACCCTCGTCGAGCAGGTGCTGGCCAGCCACAGCCAGGTGGAAGGGGCGAGCGAGCTGCCCTATCTGCGGATCGTCATCGATGCCGAGTCCGAGCGCCGCGGCCAGGCGTTTCCGGCCTGGGTGCCGGCGGCCAGCCGTGATGACTGGCTGCGTCTGGGCCGGCACTATCTGGCGCTGAGCGCACGCTGGCGCAGCCGGCGCCCGGTGGCCACCGACAAGCTGCCCCACAACTGGCTGCTGGCCGGCGCGGCGCTGCGCATGTTGCCGGCGGCACGCGTTGTCGACTGCAGGCGTGATGCGCTGGAAACCTGCTGGTCCTGCTACAAGCAGCTCTTCGGGCCAGGGCAGGCGGCCTACAGCTACGACTTCGCCACGCTGGCGGGCTACTGGCATGCCTATGACGGCCTGGCGCGCCTGTGGGCGGCGCGCTTTCCAGGCCGCTTCGTCGTGCAACAGCACGAGGCCCTGGTGGCCGAGCCCGACCGCGAGATCCGCCGGCTGCTGCAGGCCTGCGGCCTGCGGTTCGAGGCCGGCTGCCTGAACTTCCAGCGCGCGCTGCGCGCGATCCGCACACCCAGCGCGCTGCAGGTGCGCGAGCCGCTGCGTCGAAGCAGCCCGGCGGCGGGCTACGGCAGCCTGCTGGAGCCGCTGCGGCAGTTGCTGCAAACAGCGCCGCAAGCCCCGTCGCTACTACAGGCGCCAGCACCGGAGCAAGGCCCGCAAGGGGCAATCCGCGGTCCTGCCTGACTCTCGACCTGTGGTGTTGACGTACCGTGGCCTGCACGATGAGCATGCGCTGCGCACCGCTTTGTGTGCGCTGGTTTCGATCAACCCAGACGGAGGAATTTCCAGATGAGAGATCAAGTTTGCATGGGCAGGCGCACACTGCGGCTGGCTCTGTGCGCCACCGCCGCCGGGCTGGCGCTCGCGGCCCAGACCGCTTCCGCCAACGTCGTCGTGGTGGACTTCAGCGCCAATGCGCTATCGACGGTGCCCTTCAACCTGAACGGCGTCTACATCAACGTCGTCACCGGCGCCGTGGGCACCACCGGTTCCTCGACGACCGGCTGGGATCTGAACCCCTACTACTCGGGCAGCGGCGGCTCGGACCCCATGGTCAACCTCTATTCGCCCAGCGGTGGCGGTGCTGCCGTCGGCGGCCCGCTGACCCCGGGCAGCACAGTGGATGCGGGAACGAGCTTCAGCTCGATCGTCGGTGTGACGCAGCCTGACGCCGGCACCTACTACTACGGCTTTCGCTTCCTCAACGAAGCCACCAGCCAGACCGACTACGGCTACGTGACGATGCAGCAGACCACCGGACAGCCGCTGTCCGACGGCTCGATGAGGCTGGTGGCCTATGCCTATGAGGACGCCGGCGGCGCAATCACCGTCGCGGCCGTGCCCGAACCTTCGACGGCGCTGATGATGATGGGCGGCCTGCTGGCCGCCGGCGCGCTGCGCAAGCGCCTGGGGCGCCGGGACGCGTCCTGAGGCAGCATCCTGTCGGCAACGGCCCTGCGGGGCCGCACTGCCGCGGCAGCGCGGGCGGGCCGCACACGCTTCGGACCGCCCGCCGCGAAAGCAGATTGCGAAAGCGCGTCAGCGCTTGTCGGCCTTGCCTGCGCTGCGCCCGTCGCGCACCGCGGCGACCCACGCCAGGTAGGTGTTCATCCAGTTCGTCAGAAACTGCGCCGTCGATTCCTTGCCGATGGCGCCACCGGCATCGATGAGTCCGTCGCTGAAGTGGATGAAAGCCTCCGGCTGGCCGAGCGTGGGCATGTCCAGATAGGCCAGCACCGTGCGCAGGTGCTGTTGCGCGATGGCGGTGCCGATGGCGCCGACCGAAGCGCCGATCACGCCCGCCGGCTTGCCGGCAAAGGAATTCTTGCCATAGGGGCGCGAGCCGTGATCGATCGCGTTCTTCAGCACGCCAGGTATCGAGCGGTTGTATTCGGGCGTGACGAACAGCAGCGCATCTGCAGCTTCGATCTCGCGCTTGAGCCGGGACACGGCCTCGTGCGGGTGCGACTCGTGGTCCTGGTTGAACAGCGGCAGTTCGCCCATGGCGAGGTGCTCGAAGCTCGCCTGAGGCGCAAGCCGCGCCAGGGCCAGCGCGAGGCGCCGGTTGATCGATTCGGCGCGCAGGCTGCCGACCAGCACCGCGATTCGAAGCTTGGTGTTCATCGTGATCTCCTTGGGGAAAGAGGGGCGGACGGGCACAGACAGGGGCTGGCACAGCGACAGCGCCCGAACTGCTGTGATCGAGTTCAGCGGCATTCGTTCTGTGCAGACGGAACGCTCGCGCCATTGTGGGGGAAGCGGCGGCTGGGAACGATGTTTGCCATCTGCACGGCATTGACACTTCGAAAGGCAAGCCCATGGGAACCAGTCCCCTCGTTCACACCGAACGCGCGTCCACCGAGCCGAAAGGCCGCGACATGCGCTCGCTCGGCCCGAGCGACAGCTCGGACAGCGGCAGCGATCTCGCCGGCGTTGACCGCCTCGACGTCAACGATCCGACGCAGCCAGTGGATGTCGCGCTCGGCGATGACGAACAACGCTCGCCCATCGCGAGCCGGCGCATCGACGGCGCGGCCGCCACCGACACGGGCGGCACTGGCGAACGGCGCGCCGCGGCCGGCGATGCAGGCGAGCGCGCTGGCGCAGACCTGCGGCCCGACCGCGTGCTCGGCGCCGACGGCAAGGAACTCGACGACGACGAGGATCCCGACCTCGACTTCATGGACGATGCCGAAGAGGCGCCGCCACCGGATGAAGACAAGCGGGCTCGCACGTGAATGGGGGCTTTGCCGCGATGCCGGAAACCTGACGCGGCGGCGCCGCCGTCATTTGTTGGCGCACTCGGCAAACGCAGTGCATGCAAATGAAAGGTTTGCGCGCCAACTCGGCAGGCCCCGAGATGCAATGCGGCCGATCGGATGCAATTCTCCATCCGGCGGCGCCCGCAATGCATGCGTGGACGAGATGCATTGAAGAATGGCCGCACCGCTGTTCAGCGTGCGCATTGAATGGCGGTAGATCGACAGGCTAACTGTCTAACTGGTTGACTGTCCGACTGTCTATTGTGCGGGTGCGGTTTCGCGATGCCGGCACGGTCGCAAATGCAATGCGTCCATTTCATTTGGAAGATGGGCAACCCGGTGAATGGGTCGAATGTGTGGTTTCCTGGTATCACGGAATGGCCAATGCGGCTGATTGCAATGCCGATTGCATTTATGATCGCGGCGCCGGAAGTTATTCAATCACCAAGGAACTCAGAGTAATGGCCAGAACCTACGCCGATATCCAGAAGGAAATTGCCGCATTGCAGAAGTCCGCGGAAGCCTTGCGACACAAGGAAGTGGCAGGCGTCATCGAGCGCATCAAGACGGCGATTCGCACTTATGGCCTCAGCGCCACCGATCTCGGCTTCGGCGGCAAGCCCGCCGTGCCGCTCAACCCGGCGAAGGGCCGGCGCGGCGCGAAGAAGAAGACGGTGTCCGCGGCGATGTATCGCGACCCCGACAGCGGCAAGACCTGGTCCGGCCATGGGCGTCGCCCGGGCTGGTTCGTCTCTGCGCTGGCTGCAGGCAAGACGGCCGACGAACTGCACGCCTGACCACGGCGTCACGCGCATGAAGTCGCGCGATGCCGGCGGCCTGGTGTATTCGACCGATGTCGGGCGCACCTGTCCGACCTGCCGGCGCGCGATATTGCAGTGTCAGTGCCGCAGCACCGGCAGTGCCGGCAGCCCGGCCCCATCGAATGGCGTCGTGCGCGTGGCGCGCGAGACCCAGGGACGCAAGGGCAAGGGGGTGACGGTCGTGCGCGGTCTGGCGCTCGACGATGCGGCACTCGCCGCGCTGGCGGGCCGCCTGAAGGCGGCTTGCGGCAGCGGAGGCACCGTCAAGGACGGTGTCATCGAAGTACAGGGTGAACATCGCGACCGCGTCGTGCTGTTTCTGCACAACGCGGGCTGGAACGTCAAGCGCGCCGGCGGCTGACGGGCCGCGCGCGGCCGGAGGTGGGTACACTGCGCCGCGCGACGCGCCTGCGCCGCCTGCAATTCCTGCCCATGAAGAACATCCCTCCGAGGTGCCCGATGAAGACCCGCAACCTGTTGGCCGGCGCTGCGCTGCTGCTTGCGACCCATACTTTTGCGGCGCCGCCGGCGAAAGCCGTGCTGCTCGACTTTTCCAGACCCGCGCTGATCGACACCGCGGTGGCCAGGGCCACGATGGCCGAAGGCATCCCGGACAAGCTGTGGCGCGTGTATCCGGCGTCGAAGTGGGGCTTCGTGAGTCAGGTCGAAGGCGGCATGATGGCCAACGGCACCTGCGTCGTGACGGCACGCGTGATGATGGTGGCGCTGACGCCGACGCTGAAGGTGGCCATCTTCAGGCCGCGCCAGATCGCCACCGCGTTCGACGCCGTGCCCAGCAGCAATGCGGAGCAGTGTCGGGAACTCGCGAAGACGAAGTTGACCGAAGCGACGCAGAGCGTCATCTCCAGTCTCGTCAACTAGCGGGCCGCGCGGGCGCCGTTTCAGGCCGCCGGATTGGCGGTGACGCCCAGGCAGTTGTTGCAGCGTCCGAGGCCACGCAGGCGTGGATCGGCCTTGCCGTCGCCGGTCTTGAAGTTCGCGTGGCAGCGGATGCACACGTACATCTTCGAACTCGACATCATCGGCTTGACCCCGGGCTCGGCGTTGGGTCGCGCCGCCGTGTATTCGGCCTGGGTCTGACGCAGCTTGGGCGCGTCGGCGCTGGGGGGAGCAGGAGGTACGGCAGGGTGACGGTTGGCCATGGCACGGGGCGCAGGCTGGAGAGCCTGGAAGAATCGCTAACCCCGTATTGTCTGATGAAATGGGGCGAGCGGTCTTGGGGTGCGCCCTGTGGCCTTGCAGGTCGCTGACGATCACCTCACGTCTGCGGGGTATCAGAGGGGCATGGGGCGGGCAGGGACGCAAGGCGCCGCCGGCGATTGAACCCGCCACTCCGGCTCGCAGTCGACGGCGCCGGCGTGCGCCGCGGTGGCCTGGATGCCTCGAGGGCAACGCGCTGACGGCGCGCCGGCTTCAGTGCAGCTTGTCGTCCGGCGGGCGCTCACCGAACGAGCGCGGGCGGTAGACGTTGCCGTCGCGCCTGACCGCGCGGCGGGCACTCTCGATGGCGCGTTTCGTCGCTTCGCGGGCGCTGCGTCGGCGTCGCGGCCATTGCTGCAGATGGCGCCACGCGGCCCGGGCGCGCGCGACGCGCCGCGGCCCGAGCGCCATGCCCAGCAGCATCACGAGACAGGCCACGAAGCCGACGCCGGCGAGAACCGTTTCCACCATCATCGCAATCTAGCGCGATTCGCAATGCCGTGTGGCATTGTCAGCTCTTGCCGCGAAAATCGGGCACGGTGACCTCACAGACGATGCCACGCGGCAGGTTGGCGCGCCAGCGCACTTCACCACCGAGCAGCTTGACGCGCTTGCGCACGCCACCCAGTCCCAGGCCGTGCGCCCAGCTCTTCGGGTCATGCCCGCTGCCGTCGTCGGCCACGCTCAGGCTGAGCCGGCTGCCGGCGAGGTTGAAGTTGACATCCACGCGCGATGCCTGTGCGTGGTACAGCGCGTTGCTGATGAGCTCGCGCAGCACCCGCGTCAGGGCCGACCACTGCACCACGCTCAGGCGCACGTCGCGATCGTATTCCAGCGCCCAGCCAAGCTGCACGTGGGCGGCGGTGAGGCGCTGCGTGAGGTCGGCCTTCCATTCGGCGGCGGCGTGCGACAGCCGGTGCTCGGCAGCCGAGAGCCCGCGTGTCAGCGTCTTCAGGTCGAGCAGCGTGTGGCGGAGATAGTCTTCCATCTCCGGGCTCTGCGCCTTGTACATCAGGGTCAGCAGCCGGGCGCCGATGTCGTCGTGCAAGTCCTGCGCGATGCGCAGCCGCTCCTCGCTGCGGCCACGCTCCACGGCCTGGTCGTAAGCGACGGCGCGGCGCAGATGTTCGACCACGCGGTCGGCCAGGCGCGCATCTTCGTGGGTGAACAGGCGCTTGCCCCGGCGCGCAAAACGCAGCACCAGCGACAGCGGCGGGCGCGCCGCGTCGTCGCGCGCCGGACGCACCGGCACCACGAGGCCGGAGCCGCCACCGACCACGCGTGCCGTCGGCGCGGCGCGCTCGACACGCAGCACGTCCAGCGGCTCGAACAGGTCGCGCAGCACCTGGCCGAGCAGCAGCGCATGTTTTGCCGGTTGTTCCTGCACCTCGTGCGCCACCCGATACAACTGCTCGAACGTGCGCTCGGTGGTGAGCACGGTGTTGCCGTTGATCTGGTTGAGGATCCACTGCCGAGCCCCTGCATAGGCGCCGAGTGCGAGGAACACGGCCAGCGTGAGCGACGTGAACTGGCTGAGCGAGAACACGGCGACGAACAGCAGGTCGAGCGAGGTTGCAATGGTGCTGATGCCGGCCAGCATCGCGAATTCGCGCAGCAACTGCTTGGAGTGCGACAGGAACGGCGCCAGCAGCAGCAGCGATGCAAAAAAGAGGTACCAGGCGATGGGGCCGATGGCCGCCACGAGGCCGGCAACGCCGTTCTGACCCGATGCGGCGGCGACGGCGATGCTGACCAGCGCCAGCGTGCCAACGGCGATGAGGCCGAAGCGGCGCATCACCGCGGCAAACGGATTGGCCTCGATGCGGTACGAGGCGCTGATGACGAGCAGCGCCACCACGCCGAGTGCCAGCACCAGGGCCTGGGCGCACCACCAGACCGCAGGCAGCACGCCCAGCGCCGCCAGCAGCAACAGCGATGCAGCGGCGGCCCACGCGGCGGCGGCGATCACGCCGGCGCCCGGCACGCGGCGCGGATACAGGGCAAAGGAATGCACCGCGGCGGCCACCGTGAAGAGGTCGAATGCCAGCCGCGGCAGCAGCTCGGCAGCCGCGGCACCCGGCGGCGGCCCCAGACCGCGCACCGAACCGATGGCAATGAACAGCAGCGTGCCGGCCTGCGCATAGGCCATCACCATGTACAGCAGGTTGCGCGGCTGCGTGCGCAACAGCACCACCACCGTGCCCACCAGGAACAACAGCAGCGCCAGCGCCGCCAGCGGCCAGAATGCGAGGCCGAGCCCCGCATAGCCGCGCGCCGGCGTCAGCACCTCGACGCTGGCGCCGCCGGCGAATTGCAGCGCCACGCGGCCGCCGGCCAGGGTGCGCGCGATCTGTTCCTGTTCGATGACCTGCGCGACGCGGCGGCTGTCATCGACCTGCCAGCGCGGCGAACGTTGCACCGCCAGGCCATCGAGCGCAAGCCGCGTGCCATCGGGCGTCACCAGCGCCACCACGGTCCGGCCGCGCGCCGCGCGCAGCGCCGGCAGCGGGCTGCCCGTCAGCACCAGCGTATTGTCCGCCGCGGCCTCGAAGCTGGCATCGAGATGGCCGCTGGCCGCGACCCAGCGCACGAGCGAGAACATGCCCAAGCAACCCAGCAGCGCCGCCAGCACCAGCAGGCGCAGCCGCCACCCCATCCAGCGGGTCGGCAGGCGAGGATCGAGGCGGCGTTCGAAGGCGCTGGCGCCGAATGCCGAATCGTCGTGCGCTGGCGGGCGCTCGGTCACGGTCCGGTCAGACCAGCCCTTGTTTGCTGGCCAGCACCGCGGCTTCGGCGCGGCTGGAGACGTTGAGCTTCTTGTAGATGGACTTGATGTGGTCGTTGACGGTGAACCACTTGATGCCCATCAGGCTGGCGATCTCCTTGATCGTGAAGCCCTTGCTCAGATAGGTGAGCACCTCGCTTTCGCGCGGTGTCAGACGTTCGTGGTCGAGCGGCTTCTCGATCGGCACCGGCCGGCTGGTGGTGAAGCCGGTGGCGTTCATGAAACCCGAGTCGGGCGCGGCGTCGTTGCCCGAGCCATGGCGGAAATGCGTGAGCAGGCGGCGCGCAATCGCCGGCGACAGCGGGGGCTGGCCGCGCACGATCTTCTGCAGTTCCTCGACCAGCACCTCGAAGCGGTCTTCCTTCAGCAGATAGCCGTCGGCGCCGCGCTGCAGCGCCGGGAACAGATGGTCGTCGTCGGAATACAGCGTGGTGACGATCTTCGTGGCCGGGTAGTGCGTCAGTTCGGCCAGCAGTTCCATGCCGTTGCCGTCGGGCAGTTCGAGGTCGACGAGGATCAGCCTGAAGGGGTCGACACCGTGCAGCCCCGAGGCGCCGCCAGCCAGGCTGATGTGGCGGCGCGCGGTTTCCAAGTCACCGGCTTCGGTGATGTGATTGGCGTCGCTGAAACTCTCGCGCACGACACGGCACAGAAAGCTGCGCGCCACCGGGTTGTCTTCAAGAATCAGGACCTTGACGGCCATTCAGCGACTCCTCGTGCTCGCGTTCGTCATGCTAGCGCGTTATCGGCGTGCTCGAGCCCGCGTCCCGGCCTCGGTTACGCGTTGTCTCACTCGTTGACCAGCAACATCTTGCCGCGCACCTGTCGTGAGCCCATGCGCGCATAGGCCGCAGGCAGTCCGGCCATCGGCAGGCGCTGATCGACCACCGGCTTGATCTTGCCTTGGGCATACCACTGCGCGAGCTGGGCGATGCCGGCCGCGCTGGCCTCCGGTTCGCGCCGCACGAAGTCGCCCCAGAAGACGCCGACCACCGAAGCGCCCTTGAGCAATGCCAGGTTCCACGGCAGCGCCGGAATGCCGCCCATCGCGAAGCCGACGACGAGGTAGCGCCCGCGCCAGGCGATGGACCGGAAAACGGGCTCGGCAAGATCGCCACCGACGGGGTCGTAGACCACGTCCGGGCCCTTGCCGTCGGTCAGCGCCTTGAGCCGCTCGCGCACGTTGTCGGTTGTGTAGTTCAGGCTCGCGTCAGCGCCGAGCTCGATGCACAGCGCGCATTTTTCGTCGCTGGATGCGGCGGCGATGACGCGTGCGCCGGCCGCCTTGGCAATCTGCACCGCGGCCGTGCCCACACCACCTGCGGCGCCGAGCACCAGCACCGTCTCACCGGGTTGCAGTTGCGCGCGATCCATCAGCGCGTGGTGCGAGGTGCCGTAGGTGAAGGCAAACGCCGCCCCGTCTTCGACGGCAAAACCCTCCGGCAGCGGCAGCACGCGGCCGGCATCGACGCAGGCATGGGTGGCAAAGCCGCCGGTGCCGGCGATCACCGCCACCGGCTGGCCCAGCTTCAGACGCGTGACCCCGTCGCCGAGCGCGTCGACGGTGCCCGAGAACTCGGAGCCCGGCACGAAGGGTAGGGCGGGTTTGAACTGGTACTTGCCCTCGACGATCAGCAGGTCGGGGAAGTTGAGACTGGCGGCGCGAATCGCGATGCGCACCTCGCCGGGTCGCGGTTCAGGTGTCGGCAACTCCTGGAACTTCATGGCGCCGATGCCTTCGAGGTTTTCGCACAGCCAGGCCTTCATCGTGTCTCCCAACAAGCTTGCATCCGAGGGGTGGCGAGCAGAAGTGTCCGCTGCGCCATACCTAGTCTGCATGATTGTCGCCCCAACATTGCCGATGCTATGGTGGCCCGTTCGACAACTTCACCGAGGAGCCATCTTGAAGACGAAGATCGTTTCACGCGCGTGGGCCCTTGCCGCTGCGACCGCGCTGCCGATGTTGCTGCTGTCCGCCTGCGGCGGCAGCGACGACGCGGCTCCGCCGGCGGTGGTCGCCGTCGCTGATACCGTCACGGTCTCGCCGCAGCAGAGTGCCGACCTGCTCGCCAACGACACGCTCGGTGGCGCCCAGGCCACGGCCGGCAACGTCAGCTTCTCGATCACCGGTGGCACGCTGCCGACCGGCGTGAGTGCCGCCAACGGCACCGTCACCGCTGCCGCCGGCTCCCCACCCGGCCGCATCGACATCACCTACACGATCTGCGAGAACGGCAACGCGAACAATTGTGCGTCGGCCAGCGCGCAGATCACCGTCGTGGCGCCTGTGATCGCCGCCGTCAACGACAGCTTCAACCTCAGTGCAGGCCAGAGCGGCGACGTGCTCGCCAACGACAGTCTGGACGGCGCGCCGGCGACGGCCGCCACCGTCACTATCGCGGCCACCGGCACCTTGCCCGCCGGTATCACGCTGGCCGCCAACGGCATGCTTGCGGTGGACGCCACTGCGGCCACCGGCACCTACAACATCGCCTACAGCATGTGCGAAACGGCGGCGCCGAGCAACTGCGCCAACGCCACGGCGGCAGTCGTCGTGGTGCTGCAGAACACGCTCACAGGGCGCGCCGTCGATGCCAGCACGGGGGCCGGCATCAACGGCATCGGCGTCGCCATCGGCGCGACCACGGCAACCACCGACTCGAGCGGCAATTTCAGCGTTTCCAGCGCCGGCCTCAGCGGCCGCATCTCGGTGACGTTCAGCGGTGCGGGTTATGCGCAGACCGTGCGTGTCGCCGACGTCGTGGCAGGGCAGACCACCGACGTGCAGGCGCGCCTCGTGCCGGTGGCCGCCAGCGTGGCGGTCAACGTCGCCACCGGCGGCACCGCGACCGTGGCGGGCAGCGCCGCACAGGTGACGCTGCCTGCCAACGGCGTGCAGCGCGCCGACGGCTCGATGCCCAGCGGCGACATGACGGTGCAGTTGACGCCGCTGAATCCGGCGGTCGACTCATCGGTGATGCCGGGCAACTTCACCACCGCGGTCGGCGGCGTCTCGACGCCCATCGAGAGCTTCGGCGCCATGAGCGTCACGCTCAGCGACAGCAGCGGTGCCGCGCTCAACCTGAGCCCGGGCCAGACCGCCACCGTGCGCATCCCGTTGTCCACACGTAGTGCCACCCCGCCGGCGACGGTGCCGCTGTACTACTTCGACAACGCCACCGGCGTCTGGGTCGAAGAAGGCACGGCGACGCTGGCCGGCAGCGGCAACGCGCGCTACTACGAAGGCACGGTCACACACTTCACGACCTGGAATGCGGATCAGGTCTACAACACCGTGCGCGTCAGCGGTTGTGTGGTCGACGCCAACGGCACGCGTGTCGTGGGTGCCACGGTATCCGCCGACGGCATCGACTATTCGGGCACGAGTTCAGTCACCACCGACAGCAGCGGCAACTTCGTGCTGCCCATGCGCCTGGGCAGCCAGGCCACGGTGGCCGGCTACAGCGCCGGGATGCTGACGAACACGGTGCCTGCCGGCCCGTATTCGGTCGACAGCACGCTGCCCGACTGCCTGACGCTGGGCCAGGCGGGCGCCGGCGTGACGATGAAACTCACCTGGGGCCAGCTCCCGTCCGACCTCGATTCGCATCTGTTCGCACCTGATGGGGCCGAGGTCTACTACGGCAGCCAGGGTAGCCTGACCGCGGCGCCGTTCGCGAACCTGGACGTCGACGACACATCGAGCTTCGGCCCTGAAGTGGTGACGCTGACGCGCCTGATGGTGGGCACCTACAAGTACTCCGTGCACAACTATTCGGGCTATTCGAGTGGTTCCATCACAGCGTCGGGCGCGCGTGTCGAGTTGAACGTTCCCGGCCGTGCGGTGGAACTGATCACGCCGCCCAGCGGCGAGACATCGAACACCAACTGGTGGAACCTGTTCGAGATGGATGTCGACGCAAGCTGCAACATCACGGTGCGGCGTATCGCCACTTTCAGTGCCGACAAGCCCGCCGCGGGCACGGCCGCGGCCACCTACTGCACGCCCTGAATCGCGCGTGCGGCCAATGCCCGGGGTGCTTGGCATCCCGGGCTTTTTTTCGGGCCACAAAGAGCGACTCCTACAATGGTGCCATGCACATTCTCATCGCCAACGACGATGGTTACCTGGCGCCTGGCATCGCCGCCCTCGTCAAGGCCTGCGAGGGGCTGGGCAGCATCGACGTCATCGCGCCCGAACAGAACGCCAGCGGCACTTCGAACGCGCTCACGCTGACGCGCCCGCTGTCGATGTTCGAAGCGCGCGGTGAACACGTCAAGGGCTTCAAGGTCATCAACGGCACACCCTCGGATTGCGTGCACGTGGCGCTGACGGGGCTGCTGGCGCAGCGGCCCGACCTCGTGATCTCGGGCATCAACAACGGCGCCAACATGGGTGACGACACTTTGTATTCCGGCACCGTCGCGGCGGCGATGGAAGGCTACCTGTTCGGCATCCCGGCCATCGCCTTCTCGCAGGCCGAGAAGGGCTGGGGCGAGCTCGATGCGGCCGCGGCCACCGCGCGCGCCATCATCGAGCAGGTGCTGGCCGGCGGCCCGCCAAGCGGTCCCTGGCTGCTGAACGTCAACATCCCGAACCGCAGCGACGCGGCGTCGCTGCCGCGCGTGGTCACGCGGCTAGGCCGCCGCCATGCCAGCGAGCCGGTGGTCAGCCAGCGCACGCCGCGCGGCGAAACCATCTACTGGATCGGCCCCGCCGGGGATGCGCGCGAGGCTGGCGAAGGCACGGACTTCCATGCCGTGGCCAACGGCAAGGTCTCGATCACGCCACTGCAGGTCGACCTGACCGACCATGCGGCAAAACCCGCCTGGGCTGCGCTGCTGGCCGGGCACATGACATGAGCAAGAGCCCGGGGCGTTTCCCGGTCGGCCTGGACCGGCTGCAGCGCAGCGATGAGCGCGCCAACAGCGCCGAGATGCTGCGCCCGCAACGCCCGCTGCATGAGGCCGCGCGCGACCTCGCGCGGCGCGTCACGCCGAGCGGCCTGGGGCTGGATTCGCAGGCCGTGCGCGAACGCATGGTGGCGCGGCTGCGCGCCGGCGGTATCCGTTGTGAGTCCGTGCTGCAGGCGTTTGCCAGCGTGCCACGCCATCATTTCGTCGACAGTGCGCTGGCGACACAGGCGTATGAGGACACGAGCCTGCCGATCGGTCACGGGCAGACCATCTCCAAGCCTTCCGTGGTGGCGCGCATGCTGTCGCTGCTGCACGAAACCGAGCGCGCGCAGGCGGCTGCCACGAAACCTCTGGGTCGGGTGCTGGAGATCGGCACCGGCTGCGGCTATCAGACGGCGCTGCTCGCGCTGCTGGCGGCGCGCGTGCTGTCGGTTGAGCGCCTGAAGCCGCTGCACGAGAAGGCGCGCGCCAACCTGGCCGAATGGCGCCATGGCGATGTGCGGCTGGTCTATGGCGACGGCCGCGGCGGCCACGCGCCGGGCGCGCCCTTCGACAGCATCGTGGCGGCGGCGGGCGGCGACGATCTGCCGCAGGCCTGGCTGGATCAACTCGCCGACGGAGGCCGCCTCGTGGCGCCGGTGCACGACGCCGATGCGCGCGGGCAGGTGCTGCTGGTGATCGACAAACGCGCCGACGGCCTGCGCCGGCAGCGCCTCGATGCGGTGCATTTCGTCCCTCTAAAATCCGGGACTGCATGAGACAGGGAACGCCTCGATGAAGAGCCAAGAATGGGGTCGCATGGACCTGCCACGTGGAGTCCGGCTGTTGGGGCCGCTGTTGTTGGTGACGCTGCTCGCCGCCTGCGCGAGTCGCGGCCACCGAGCGCCGGTCGAAGACCGCGCAGGCATGGCGCCAGGAACTTCAGTGGCCACTGCTCCGGGCACGGCGGCGTCGGGTCCGATGATGCCGGCCGACACGTCGCTGAAGCCGCCGCCGCCGGGGCAGGAAAACCTCGGCAAACCGGGCTACTACGTCGTCAAGCCGGGCGATACGTTGATCCGTATCGGCCTCGAGAACGGCCAGAACTGGCGCGACATCGCGCGCTGGAACGGCCTGGAGAACCCGAACGTCATCGAGGTCGGACAGGTGGTGCGCGTGGTGCCGCCGACGGCCAATGCCAACGGTGTCGTCGTGCGCCCGGTGCTGGCCAGCGGCGCGGCTGTGCCCGCCGCAAGTGCGCCGCTGGCCGCGGCCTCGGGCGCGTCCGCATCGGCGCCGGTAAGCCCGCCGCCGTCGGTGGCCGCGCGCGACCCGGACGAGGATCTGAACTGGATGTGGCCGGCGGCTGGCCCGGTGATCACGAATTTCGACGAGGCGAAATACAAGGGGCTGGCGATCGCCGGCAAGGCTGGTGACCCGGTGCTGGCGGCGGCCGACGGGCGTGTCGTCTATGCCGGCTCGGGGCTGCGCGGTTACGGCAATCTCATCATCGTCAAACACAACAACACCTACCTGTCTGCCTACGCGCACAATCAGACCCTGCTGGTGAAGGAGGATCAGGTCGTGCATCGAGGGCAGAAGATCGCCGAGATGGGTTCGAGTGACGCCGATCGTGTGGAACTGCACTTCGAGATCCGGCGCCAGGGCAAGCCGGTAGATCCGGCCAAGATGCTGCCCCCGCGCTAGCGGTGCGATGAGGGACGAACGGCATGGTCAAGCCGCGCAACGCGCACAACGGCCATGCCGGCCATCCCCGTGCAGACGCGGCTGCGGGTGCAACGGTGGCGCCCGGCCTGCTGGCGCTGCGCGTCGCGGTCGCCGCGCCCCTCGCTGAAACCGGCCCGCACGGCGAAGCGGACGCGGCTGCGAGCGCAGCTGCCGCAGTGGCATTGCCTGCGGTGCTGGCCGACGGCGAGACCGATCACGGCAACACCCTGCAGAGTTATCTGCGCGACATCCGTCGTGCGCCGCTGCTGAGCCCGCAGGAAGAGCGCGAAACAGCGGAGCAGGCGCGCGCCGGCAGCTTCAGCGCACGCCAGCGCATGATCGAGCGCAACCTGCGGCTGGTGGTCAGCATCGCAAAGGGCTACATTGGCCGCGGGCTGCCGATGATCGACCTCATCGAGGAAGGCAACCTCGGGCTGATGCACGCGACCACGAAGTTCGAACCGGCGCGCGGCTTTCGCTTCTCGACCTATGCGTCGTGGTGGATCCGCCAGAGCATCGAGCGCGCGATCATGCACCAGGCCCGGCTGATCCGGCTGCCAGTGCATGTGGTGCGCGAACTGAACCAGGTGCTCAAGGCCAAGCGCGCGCTCGAATCCGCTGCACGCGACGATGCGAACGGCGAACGCACCATCAGCGTCGAGGAGATCGCGCTCGAAGTGCAGCGTCCGATCCAGGAAGTGGCCGCCTTGCTGAAGCTGGCGGAACAGCCCTCGTCGCTGGATGCACCGATCGAGCGTGACGGCAGCGAGTCGATGCTGGACACCGTGGCCGACGACGAGGCCATCGACCCGCTGGGCCTGACGCTCAGCCACGAAGCGGTGCACTGGCTGGAGCATGGCCTGTCGGCACTGAACGAGCGCGAGCGCGAGGTGCTCGCCGGCCGCTTCGGCCTGCATGACCGCGAGCCCGAGACGCTGGAAGATCTGGCCGCACGGCTGGGTCTGACACGCGAGCGCATCCGCCAGATTCAGCAGGAGTCGCTGATCAAGCTCAAGCGCCGCATGGCGCGTCACGGCGTGCATCGCGATTCGCTGTTCTGAGGCCGGACACAAGGACGCGGTAGCGGCCTTGTGCCTGCCGAAGGCCTGAGCGCGATTTCACGCGCGATGGCTGAGCGCATCGCCGGCGCCGGGATAATCCGGCCATGACATCAGGATTCGATTGGCTGGAGGTCGAGTCGCTCGACCTCGAAGCGCAGGGCGTGGCGCATCGCGCGCCTGCCGCAACGGCAGCCGGCGCCGAGGGCGGCGACAGCGGCAAGGTGGTCTTCATCGAAGGCGCATTGCCGGGCGAGCGCGTGCAGGTGCAGGTCGCGCGCAAGAAGAACAACTGGGAGCAGGGCCAGATGACGGCGCTGACGCGCGAAAGTGCGCAACGTGTGCGGCCCGGTTGTCCGCATTTCGGCCTGCACGCCGGGGCCTGCGGCGGCTGCAAGATGCAGCACCTGCACGCGGGCGCGCAGGTGGCGGTGAAGCAGCGTGTGCTGGAGGACAACCTCTGGCACCTGGCGAAAGTGAAGCCCGGGCGGTTGCTGCGCCCGATCGAAGGGCCGACCTGGGGCTATCGCTGGCGCGCCCGGCTGTCGGTGCGCCATGTGGCGAAGAAGAACACCGTGCTGGTGGGCTTTCACGAGCGCAAGTCGCGTTATGTCGCCGATATGCAGGTCTGCCCGGTGCTGCCGCCGCGCGTGAGCGCGATGCTGATGCCGCTGCGCGAACTCGTCGGCCGCATGGAGCAGCGCGACCGCCTGCCGCAGATCGAACTCGCGGCGGGCGACGACATCGTCGCGCTGGTGCTGCGCCATCTGGAACCGCTGAGCGAGGGTGACAGGCAGCGGCTGCGCGAGTTCGGCGTCGCGTACGGCGTGCAGTGGTGGCTGCAGCCCAAGGGTCCGGAGACCGTGCATCTGCTCGACGACGGCGGCCCGGTGCTCGCTTATACGCTGCCCGAGTTCGGCGTCACGATGCCGTTCAAGCCCACCGATTTCACGCAGGTCAACCCGCACATCAACCGCGTGCTGGTGGCGCGCGCGGTGCGCCTGCTGGACCCGCAGCCCGGCGAGCGCGTGATCGACTGGTTCTGCGGCCTGGGCAATTTCACGCTGCCCCTGGCAACGCGCGCGCAGGAGGTGCTGGGCATCGAAGGCAGTGAAACGCTGGTGCAGCGCGCGCGCGCGAACGCAGCGGCCAATGGCCTGGCGGCGAAGACGCGCTTCGAGGTGCGCAACCTGTTCGAGATCGGCGCCGACGATCTGCGCGCCGCGGGGTCGGCGCAGGGCTGGCTCATCGATCCGCCGCGCGAAGGTGCATTTGCGCTTGTCAAGGCGCTGGCCGACCTGCATCGCAGCGAAGGCTGGCTGCCGCCGCGACGCATCGTCTACGTGAGCTGCAATCCGGCGACGCTGGCCCGCGACGCCGGGCTGTTGGTGCACCAGGCGGGCTACCGCTGCGCACTCGCCGGCGCCGTCAACATGTTCCCGCACACGGCACACGTCGAAAGCATCGCGGTGTTCGATCGCGCATGGGTGTTATCTAGCTGATGACCCAAGCCGCTCTCCCGGAGCGGCTTGAGCCCACTTTCCTGGGCGTTGGCGCTGGAATCGGTGCCTACGCGAGGGTAGCGTCCACTCATGACCTACCCTCGTGCCAACAATGAACCGCTCCGGGTTTTGAGGAGGCTCCAACCTTTGAGAGGATGGAGTCATGAAGAAGTCAGTCAAGTTTTCACCTGAGGTCCGGGAACGGGCCGTGCGGATGGTCGT